>SDBU01000002.1_pt1 | contig 618894 bp, 1019 predicted proteins | sample 2277071 | NCBI WGS metagenome assembly SDBU01 (sample SAMN10397929, study PRJNA504765) | marine sediment metagenome | isolation source: marine sediment core GS08_GC12, 126 cmbsf | place: Arctic Ocean: Gakkel Ridge, Loki's castle | collected 2008
CCCCGCCTAACCGGGAAAACACAGCGGTAGAGATTGAAGAACGCCAGTTGCCCCAAGGGGCCTGCACTTCTCCCGCCCTTACTAATATCTTGTGCCGCAGGATGGATAAGGAACTGCTGGACCTGACAGAAGCTATGGGGTGGACAGTTACCCGATATGCCGACGACATTGCGTTTTCTGGACCTGACACTGATAGGGTGGTAGTAGATACTTTGTTGGAACAGGCCACACAGATTATTGAGGCCGAAGACTTTGCGCTCCATCCTGATAAGCTCAAGGTCTGCCGAAAAGGAAAGCGCCAAGAGGTTTGTGGGCTGGTGGTCAACGATAAGGTGGGGATTCCACGAGAGGAAATTAGGAACTTCCGTGCCCTACTCCATGACGCCCTCAAGAATGGGCCTGACGCGGCCAACAGGGGACGCCATGACGACTTCTACGCCTACATTCAGGGATTCTCCGCGTACATGTATATGGTGGACTCAGAGAAAGCGCAGCCTTACCGCGAGTTAGTCCAACAAATCTGGGAGAGGTATTATCAAGAGCAAGAAACCGAAAAAGCGTTTGATTTTTCAGGCTCCCAGGGCATACTGAATTGCAGAGAGAACTAAGCCAGAAAGGCGTTCCGCTTTTCAACGAGGCTTACCCGGCTACTGGGCATCTTCGTAAGGCCCCCTTCGGGGTACGGGCTTCGCCCTCCTTACGCATCTTCCCAGTATCCGGCGCGCGCGCGGCGAACGCGGCGAACCCCGCCGACTTCGAGCGAAACCGCGCCGACTTCCGCCGACTTCCGCCGACTTCCGCCCGAATCGCGCCCAAGTCGTGACCGAGTCGCCACCGGTGGGCCGCCGGAGTAAGTGGGCACCGCCCACTGCCCGCAGTACAGATAGCCGCAGTAACCGTAAGGCCTGCGGTTATGTACTTTCTAGGCTATGTGTGTGAGAAAGATGAGAAAGATCGAAAAAGCGCTTGATTTTCACCGCCCACTGGGCATACTGAACTGTAGAGAGTAGAGCCAAGAAAGGTGTTCCGCTTTTCAACGAGGCTCAATCGTACAATGGTGCTGCTCGGAAGCCCCTTCGGGGCCGGGCTCCGCCCTCTTCCTCCGCTTCACCATTGTACGCGGTCGAATTACCTAAAGGGACGATGCGCGTTGCTGCGCGGAGCTTCGACGGTGCTCCGCCACCTTCGCGACAGCTCGCGGCGTCAGCCGCCATGTCCGGGCGCCGACCACGAAGTGCAATGAGCCACAGTAACCTTGACGGGCCTGTGGTTTTGTACTTTCTACCCATATAGTTTAGATTCAGAAACCCCCAAACAAGAAAGTGAAAAAGCGCTTGATTTACTCCTAGAGTTGGGCATACTGAATCGCCAGACCTGAGCCCGAAAGGTGTTCCGCTTTTCAACGAGGTTCCTAGATATAAAGCAATGCTCGGAAGCCCCTTCGGGGCCGGGCTTCGCCCTCTTCCTTGCGCTTTGCTTTATATCTATCCACATCAGCCTAATACGGCCACCGGGCCCTGATACAGTACCTGTACCACCCCCAGGGGGGTCCCCCTAGGTACCCTCAGGAGGGGTCCTAGGACATGATTGCAGATACCGCAGTGCAATGAACCGCAGTAACCCGCCGGGCCTGCGGTTTTGTACTTTCTACAGATTTTTTTGATTTTCTTCTTGCCCCATCGACTTTTTCCAGCATACTTAAGTATCTCCAGGTTGGCGCTCCGCAAACCACAAGGGAGCCTATATACTCCAAATCTTTTCTACGCTCACGAGGCCCTTCGGGGCGAGCTTCGCTCGCAACCTCGCTCGGCTCCCAAAAGATTTTGCGTATATAATTTATAAACTATGCAAACAATTAGAAACTTAACCCACTCTTGAGGTACTCTAAGCATATTTTTAACATGTTATGGAACACTTTGGGTAAACCATGTATACTTTACACATAGGTATGCACATAACCTACCTGTCCCCAACTCGCGTACTTGAAGATCGTAGTAACCGTAAGGCCTGCGATTTTGTACGTTTAGGATGTTTCCTCCAAAAAAGTCTTTGATTTCTACCCGGAGTTGGGCATACTACAGGCAATAGTCTTAGGGAGGAAACACATGTCGTCCATTCAGACCTACACCAATAGGAAGTTCTTTCCCCTCGCCCCTAAAGCCGAGGATGTGAACCTGTTGGATATTGCACATGCTCTCGGCATGAAGGTGCGGTATACCGGGCATGTACGTTACTTCTACAGTGTGGGGCAGCACGCCCTTTTGGTGAGTTGGCTGATCTACAAGATGACTGGCGACCCTTATCTGGCTTTTCAGGGGCTACACCATGACGATACTGAGGCGTGGCTTCCCGATGTGGCTACACCCATCAAAGACGACATCCCTGGATTTCGAGCCATTGAGAATCGCCTACATGGTGTCGTTGCGGAAGCGATTGGGCTTCCTCACCAGTTTGATCCTATTGTGAAAAAGGCCGATATAATTCTGCGGACTGCGGAGCAACACGCTTTGATGCCTCCGCGCCCAAGCTCTATTGCTAAGTTTGCGGCTTGTCCGTGGGCGAAGACAGTAAAGATCAAGCGAATGGGCGACCGAAAGGCGAAGCGATTGTTTCTAAAAGAGCATTATCGCCTTTTGAAGAAAATCCGTGCATTGGAAGAAGCTCCCAAGAGGGGAAACGTTCTAGTGTGCATGTTCAAAAAACTTATTGGAGCCAATTATGCCTAGCCCCACCGCCACTCCCGAAATTGAAGATCAAACCACCACGAAGCATATGCCGATGTATCGGGTTATGTTGCATGACGACGATGCCCATACCTATCAGTATGTGATTGAATTGGGATCGAAAATCTTTGGGATGGATTTCAACGCCGGAATGGCCTTAGCTCAGGCAGTGGATGGCGAGGGCCAAGGATGCTGTGGGGTCTTTCCCCTAGAGGTTGCGGAATTGAAGCAAGAACAGGTCCATGCGTTTGGGCCAGATGCACTTATGGAGGATTGCGCGGGCGCTATGACAGCTACCATTGAGCCTGAATAGGAGGGTAATGATGGGTAATCCCCAAACTGTCTATTTATCTGACAAAATCAAAGCGATGAAGGCCTCCGAAGACAAAGAGGCCTGGCTGACGTTGCATGGAAAGCGGCTAAGGATCGTTCCCTATGAGAACCTGGAATACGTCCCATACACCAACACAGAAGTTCTCATCAAAAATAGGGGAAATATTTGGCGGGCCATAGTCATGGATAAGGACGGGCTCCACTTTATGTTCACAAATGGGGCCGTAATAACGGGTCAGGAAAAACAAATCCTCGCGGGTATTGCGGAAGAACACGACCGCCCTAAAAGCAAAGGAGCATAAAATGCAGTACCAACTTGAAGTTGAAGGGGATATGAATGATGCCGATTACACAACATCTATCAGTATAGTAGATGAGTCGGACTTGCCCCATATCAGAGCAGTCGCAAAAGCCATCAAGGAGTTCAAGCCTTACCAAACAACGTACCTTAATTATGCGAATCAGCCTCGCAAAAACACACATGATCATAACTGGCCTACTGGAGAGTTCATTCGAACAGACTTAGGAGAAAAAGTCCCACAGGAAATATATGTGGATTCGGGCTTAGTGACGCAAGAGGCCTTTGATGTTTTTGATAGCCTGCTCAATTTAAGCGGGCAGTATGGGATCCACTCAATTGACAGCATTACTCTAAAAGTAATCACCCGAACCGAAGAGCTTCTGTAGCCCGAAAAGAAAAGCGAAAAGCGTTTGATTTTCTGGAAGAACGGGGCACACTTGGGCCCGGTTTGTCCTGTTCGTCGTCTTACCACATAAAGGGAAAGTAAATGGACCCCATCACAAAAACCCAAGACCCATCCCAGTTGGCTCGGTATGGCAGCAACCTAGACGATCTGCGCCAAAAACTTACAGATCAAGAAGACCGCCTGAGTAGGGTTGTCGAGCTACGCGCCCCAGAGGCCATCATCGCAAACGATGTTCGGCTGTGGTACAGGCGCCTAGAGGCGATCCAGGCCTTGGACACTACACAAAGTTCTAGTCTACAGGCGGTCGTCTCAAAGGACGGGATCACTAGGCTTCAAAAGATTCTAGTAGCGATGGGGTTCCAAGACATCGACATCACCGTCAGTGGAGTGGGAGCAGGAAGAGACACAGGCTGGGACTTGGCCTACACCATTTCGCTTGCCGCGCCTTCAGCCTAGACCGAAAAGCGTTTGATTTTCTGAAAGCGTGGGGCACAATAGAAGCAGAACGCATCGGTAGCCCAAATGGCAGAGGCATTCGGCACAGCCCGGAGATAGGAAGCGAGACCTAGGATAGCCGCTTTCTTTTATGCAGGTTCAAGTCCTGCCCGGTGCACTAAACTTTGGAAGACTCTCTTTTGGAGGAGCCCCCAATGGCTCATCAACGCTATGTGGTACACCCCATATATGGTCGCGGCGTCGAGGTTGCCATTACGGCCAACCTTCCCCGTAATGAATACATCTTCTTTGTGGAGAAAAATGAAGTAATGGGGGCCGATCTCCATCGTAGCTGTCTCCCACAAGAATTCTTCCAACAAGGCGATGCGGTGGCCATAGAGGGGTCTCCCGACCCCCATACCTTCGTCCGAGCAAGTTTCGACAAAAATAAAGCCTCTTGTACTCCTAGTGTAGGGGGCAACTTCCTTCACGATTTTCGCAAGGTCACATTCATTCTCCCCGATTTTGCGGCGAACTTTACTCTCCCGCAAGAACCAGAAGACGAGCCCCTATCGGCTGAGGAAGCACACCAAGTCGAGACGGGAGTGAACTATTTGTTAGAGGCGATGTTGCGTTTGACTATTATCCTGGGGCACCGAGAAAAGGCACAAGAATTGCTTACTTCGGGACCTATCTGGGAGAAAGCCTTGCAGTGGCAATTAGAGTGGCGTCGGGATGTCATTAGTAACTCAGAAGCAACCCCAGAAGAACTTGCGACTTTGAGAACCGAAGTAAGTCACCTAGAGGATATGGTCAGGGAAAGCCCATTCATCAGCTACCAACCGATGACCGGCTAAAAGAAAAACGAAAAGCCTTTGATTTTCTGGAAGCATGGGGCATACTGACCGTAAGAAAGGTGAGGCGCCACGGCGAAAACAACTTCGCTTGCCTTGCTGGCCCATCGGAGCCAGTGTGTGCAGAATCCGATCTTTGATCTTTTTGAGGTGTTAGCAAAGCGTATCCCCGGACCTAGCTGGACTTGGTCTGGGCATAAACGCAAGCCAGGAAGGAATGCTCCGTGGGACTAGTCCCCTCGCAGGATTTCATCGCAACTCTCATTTTACCCCAGATCATCACATGCGCGTCTAGGAGTCGATGTGGTGACCTGCCTGGGCATTAAAAGCTCAGGGAAGGGGCTCCTGGGGCTGCGCAAGCCTCCCAACGGTAAATAGAATTCGGGCGCTTAGACATAAGTGCCCATGTGGAAATAGTCAGATCGCTGCCGGTACGACCGGCCCGGAGTAGCCGCTAGATGTGGCGGTGAAATGGGCGGGCACGGCTGGCGGTAGAGGGCTACGACCACTAAATTTAAGGTTCCGGTGGTCATGATCTGCGTTGATAACTGCGTTTGGTCAACCATCAACGACTCATAGCAGTAAGGGTTGGTACATTCGCCAGCCGGAACCCAATCTTTTGTTCTTTGGTTCTTTAGGACTGTAGGCTTGGAAGCAGCCAGCATGTAAAGAGTGGGACCCTGCTCCCCTTGGTGCGATATGCTAGTAGCGGTAATAGCGACTAGTGATGTGCCGGGAGATAAACAGAGGAGGATGAATTAACATCCGCGCCTTCCCTTTGGCGTAACAGCACACCTAAAGATTAGTTTGTAGTCACGCATAACTTCTTAGGAAGGTAATACTTAGTGCGAGCTACTCGGGAATGCAGATTCCCACACGCGGAGATGATCCCGTTGAGGACGCAAGCGCCCAACGGGCACTCAACTCCATCCAGGTTGGCGTGAAGAAGGGCTGCGGTCTTTCATCTGCCTCCAGCCCCTCCGCATGGCAAGGACTGGGGTTTACTTGGCCCATGCAAACATAGAAAGCCGTCCTGCCTGGGACGGCTTTCTTCATTTTACTCCGAAAATGTTTTGATTTTCAGGCTCAAAAGCGCATACTTTTATAGCCGCGATGATGGGTGCGTATCCCGACACCTTAGTGTGTCAGTCGTGGCGTGTCGTCAGGTAGGGGTGCGCAGGCCGAAAGGTCTCCTACAGGCACCGCGTTCGCATTGGCCTCTGAGGTTCCCCTGCTTCATTGGTCAAATGCGACCGGCAAACCACTTTTTGAAGGAAAATCTTTGATTTTTACGGGCTAAAGGGGCATACTAAGATACTAGTTGCCGCCCTAACGCTGCGGGGTATAAATGTGCGTGGCCTTGCGGTGCATTGAGCCTATCAACGCGGCCCAGCCTTGGGAACCGTTGAGCTAAATCAACGACCACAATTTTGGTAGTGAGGGGGCGTAGGAATGTCCCTGTTGGTAAGGGCTCCGGTTAAGACGTGCAAGGCGTCAACACACATTCCGAGTCGCCAAAGCCTTAGGGTTCGATTCCCTACGCTATCTTTGTAGCGCCCCACCCCTACCCGACGTAGCTTGTCTGGTTTCATCCAGAAAGTTCCACATAAAACTGGGGTTAACTCGGGCGTTACATCTTTTTCAAGGAGTACAGAATGCCATACGATAGTTCTTGGGTAGAACCCGAACAGTTTCTGACCTATAAGGGTGTGGACGTATTCCATACCTACCGAGACAACGACATCAATAGTGGGCAACGAAGCTGTTGGTTTACCACTTCGGAGACTTGTGGGGAAATAGTATGTGGCTGTGATACTGACAAATGCCACCATGTGTTTGATGTGCGGTGCATTCCTGTATTCATCGCCAGCCGTAGCTACGAGGACAACATAAAAGCAGCAATTGATGCCGAACTATTGACCACGAGCGGCCACAAGTTTACCAGCTAGCGTGGCCCAAAAGAAAAGATATAGATATGATACCAAGAGACACCCCCTTTAACGACTCCTGGGTTCAGACGGCGAGTGGAAATATGGTCCATACTGTATTTGACCCAACTAGCCAAGAACAAATCATCCATATTCGGCGCAATGTGACCATTGAGGACATAGCGTTCGGGCTATCGCGCCTAGTTAGATTCAACGGCCACTGCGGTCCTACTCTGCGCGCTCAACCACGCAAGGGGCTCAGCAGGCTTCTAGCACCACTTAGAGGGCTCGTGGGGCGCCGCGAGGAAGATAAGGTCTACACAGTCGCGGAGCATTCCGTAATAGCGTCTCATTTGGCTTCCCCGGAGTTCCAATACGAAACTCTCATGCACGATAAGCACGAGTCTATCTTTGGGGATATGTGGGCTCCTCTAAAACGCAACTGCCCAACCTACACTGAGCGCATTGACCTCTTTGAGCGCCATATTCTCGCCCCAACCTTCAAGACCCCACCAACAATGAGCCCCGAAGTGAAAGAGATAGACTTCCGGCTGTTGTGGACCGAAGCCTTGGCGATGTGCGCGGAGCCGAAAGCGAGTTGGTTTGATGGACATGAGCCGGAACCCTACGAAGGCGTTACGTTCCAGTATTTAACTCCCTCACAAGCCTATAAGGCATTTATGACCCGATATGAGGAATTAAGACCTCGGGGCTAACAGATGTCTGGAGGGCTGTACAGAAGTCAGCCGTTTTAGGGCACGCATTCCCAATAAAAACCAACGAAAAAATCACCCCAAAAGCACAAAGCTATTTTTCTTCTCCTATTTTTAACGAGTAAAAATCTCTTGATTTAGCCTCATGGTGGGGCATACTTCTTCGGCCCATTTTGCCGACTAACTAGGAGATTGAAATCATGCCTGTTGAACGCCCCGATAGTGTGGAAGAAGAGCACTTGGTTTTCCTTTACGAATTGCGAGACAGCGGAGAAACTAATATGTTTGGCGCGGGGCCATATCTCCAAGAGGAATTTGGGCTTACTCAGCAGCAGGCCCGCGTGATTTTGAGGTACTGGATGGACAGTTTTAGCGAACGTATCCCCGACTAGGAGAACACAATAGCCAATATGAACCCTACTAACAACGAACTGACTATTCGCTTCGATAATGTGGCGATGGCAAAACACTTCAAGGCTTGGCTCGACGGCCAAGGCGAACAAGACTACTGGACCTGGATGGAGGTTCAGGAATCACCTGACGGGACCCCTATTGAGGCTCGTAGTTTCAACTACCATGAAGGCCCTAATCTAATTGTTGGCACCGCCGAGTAAAACTGCTTGATTCCAAACCTAGACGGGGCATACTATCCTGACGAACTAACCCCTAGAACTAAGGACGTGCGATGCCCATATCTACTGCGAATTGTCGGCAAGCCATTGTGGGTTGGATCAAAAACCATCTCCAGGAAATGACCTCCTCGGGGTTCAAGGATGTTATGCCCCAGGTGTTGACCGCTGATAATTGGAAGCGGCGCAAGAAGCAGGCCAAACACGATGCCTTTGGGCAGTTGGCCTCTCCCTCTTTCACCATGCGGCTGTTTGAGTTGAGCCTCGACGAAGATGACGACGAGAGTTTGGGCTACTATACTTGGGATGACGGAAATAGCATTGTCCGAGTCCAGAAAAAGCTAGGTGAAGACCCCGCTGACCACTATTTCTACGTTTCCCCAAAGCTCGGGGATTTTGACTGTTACTACTTTTACGTCACCACTATTTCTTATTGGAAAGAATCTGGCTATTGCAGTGATTGGCACATGGACTTCAAGGATTTACCTTTTGGTGCCGCCGATGCAATGGAAGCCTGCTATGAGTTTCGCCGAAAGAACGCTACCCCACAGGAAATGCACGCTGCTCTAATACAAATGGGATTTGTGTACGACCAAGCATTTGCGGATTTCATGGTAAAATGCGACGAGGATGATCTATAAAATGGCCGACTCCCCCAAACGAGTCCTGTCTGGCATTCAACCGTCAGGGGCGCTGCATCTAGGCAATTATCTCGGTGCAATCAAGCAGCATATTGCCCTTCAAGATGAAGGCGAGTGTTTCTATTTCATTGCCAACTATCACGCCCTAACAACTTCCGAAGACCCAAACATTCTGCGTCAGCGTACACAGGAAGCCGCATGTACCTACCTCGCCCTCGGGTTGGACCCTGAGAGGGCCACATTTTACCGTCAGAGCGACGTACCGGCGGTTACGGAGTTGGCGTGGTTGTTGTCTACGGTGGCCGGTATGGGGCTGCTAGAGCGCGCCCACAGTTACAAAGATAAAGTCGCTAAGGGAATCTCTCCCTCAGTTGGCCTTTTTACCTATCCGGTATTGATGGCGGCAGATATTTTGGCCTTTGGGGCCACAACTGTTCCGGTAGGAAAGGATCAAGTCCAGCACATTGAAATGTGCCGAGATATTGCACAGTCCTTCAATGCTACCTATGGGGAAGTGTTCGTGATTCCTGAATCTACGCGGGGGAGCGGGGTGTCTGTGCCCGGAACTGACGGGCAGAAAATGTCCAAGAGCTACAATAATACTATTCCCCTATTCGCCTCCCCGAAGATTGTCAAAAAAGCTGTTATGGGGATCGTTACTGACTCTACTCCACTTGAAGCCCCTAAAGACCCGGAGAAATGTACGGTCTTTGCGCTGTACTCATTGCTTGCTTCACCTGAAGAAGTAGAGAGTCTACGAGCGCAGTACCTTGGCGGTAACTTTGGGTACGGGAGTGCAAAAAAGACGCTCCTAGAAAAACTCAAAGCTGTGTTTGGGCCTTTCCAAGAACGGTATGAGCATCTAGTCGCCCACCCTGATGAAGTAGAGGCTATTTTGCAGACAGGAGCGCAACGTGCGCGTAAAGTGGCTAACGAGGTAGTCGGTCAAGCTAGAAATGCAGTAGGCTTGTAAGAAAAGGGAGTAGTTTGATGAAGTACCGAGAAGAAACTGTACGCTTTGTGGACTCTTATGATTTCGATAAGACCGTTAAAGATGAATTCGGGCGCGAGTACCAGTTCGTCGCAGACGAAGAATGTGGCAACGATTCCACGCATCGTTTTCAGGTTGATGGAGAGCTAGATAAGTGGGAGCAGAAACAAGTAAATGAGTTTGTGGAGACTGGTGAGGGCAGCTACCTGGCCCGAAACTTGCTCAATGCCTTGTGTGCCAGAAGTGTAATTCCCGCCGGAACCTACGTGGTGGAAGTTTGCTGGTAGCCTTTCGGCTTGATTTTGGCCCTGTAGAGGGCATACTAGATAGAGCCGCACTCCCATTTGTTCAAGGAAAAACTAATGGCCAATGAAAACCAGGAACGCCGCACGACAGTAATGGTTAGGTTCCCTGAACTGCCTGTTGAGGTCTCCATTCCTGAGGATATGGAGGAAGACAAAGTCGCCGCATATGTACTGGCGGTCGCTGATGAAATCGCTAGAGACATGTTTCGAGATGGAGATGCGGAACACATGCTGTTTGAGGGAGAAAAGGAGCCAGAGTACATACTAGAACTGGGGCGACTATCTACGGATCATTTGTGCCGCCAACAAAAGGCCGAGATTCAGGAATTCGCTGCGGAGTGGGCTGCCACCAAAGGCTTCCGCCGAGAAATGCGAATTGAGGATTTCGTGAAGGACCAGCTTGGCGGGGAAATCGCCTATGTGGGTTTTATGGATATAGTAGATGAATGGGGATCGCTAATTGTAAGTTCTCCATCTGACTTCAAGATAACGCTCCTCAACTTTTCAAGCCCCCGAACGGATCGAGTATCTGTTGCGCACGAACTTGGGCACTACGTTCTACATTTCAAAGAGGGTGCAATCGTTGGTGAGGCAGAACGTGGTGGGACGACCCCATTAGAGTGGGAAGCCAACTGGTTTGCGGCAGGGTTTCTGATGCCAGAAGCAGAATTTAAGACCCAGCATGGTAAATGCCAGGGTAATACCTATATGCTCGCCAATTATTTTGGTGTGCCCACCGATTTCGTAAAGATTCGTGGTGCGGGACTCGAACTAGACATGAACTAAAAGCCTACTCTTTAGAAAGGTCCGCCCCATGAGCACTAATGAGACTTATGTGGTAATAGCTAAGCACGACACCTCAGCAATGAGTGGTGATGCCGTATTCTTAGGGTGTGTGGGGCCGATTCTCTTCTGCACCATTGTCTTCGTTGTTTGTTGGCTAGCGTATGCGCCTTCTGGAAAGCCAGAGGCCCTAGCCCCTGAACAACAAATCACCATTACTGTAGTGGAGAAGCAAACATTTACTACAGTTGAAGGGGCTTTGGTGCGGGTCCAAGCTAAGGTGGCTGATACGCAAGAGCCTTTGCGTCTAACCACAGACCCATTATTAGCGAGCCTCCTCATCGAAGGGCAGACATACGAGGTTGTTATTGAAAACAACGAAATTGTCGGGATTGGGCGATAAGTTCAAGAATTCATTGAGTTCTCCGTAGGATCGACATACCCCTGGACCTAAATGTGAAGACTCAAAACCATGAACGCCTTAAAAGACATAGATTTCCACTATTGTGGGGAGCTTGAAGTTACCTACGACGAGGAACGCCCTGGATGTGCGGGCTGTGCCCCAAGCAACGATGACGAATTTGATTATTGCCGATGTGCGGAAATCATTGATGCGGCGGTAGACACAACCTCAATGCGGTCGTTGGGAATCGCCAAAACCATATGGCAAAAAATGGGGCTATCTGACGAGGTATATCGGTACGCATTAGAACGCCATATAGCCCGCACTCCGCCTGACTTTGAGGTTCGTGTTGAGGGGGGCTACTATGGACAAGAGATTCGTGGCGTTCTCCTCGACCACGGTAGCTGTAGTGCCTTGAATGAGCTACTGGCACTCCGCCCACTGAAACTGATTCAGCGGATTCTGATGGATGAGTATGCGGGGGAGTTGTTACCCACGTTGGGCTGCGCAGCCCCAAAGATTCGGAGAGTGCTTTTGAGTTCTATCGTTCTTCCCAATGAGCGTAACAGGAAAAAGGCTGAGAAGTCCCGTAAGTATGCGGCCGAGTACATAAAGGAACTAAGAGACGCAATCCCCATAGCGGTGTGCACCGAAGATCAGGGCACCTTTAGGGTTATTGATGGCTACCACCGCATCTCCGCTGCAAAGAAGACTCGAATGAAGGAGGTCATGGTAATAGTTCTCAAAACTGTTGTCCCTAGGGCTAAAAGAGGCCCAGCACAAAGAGGACGCCAGTTGTGGATATAAATGTCTTGAAATTTTAGCAGGAAAGCGCATACTAAGGAGACAAACCAAGAAAGTAAGCCAAGAAAGGAGGCCCCTATGACATCTCTCAACGAAGTAAACTTCCACCATAGTGGGGGTCTGCTGGTAGATTATACCCAGGAGAATCCTGGCTGCGATGGGTGTAATGGCAGTGACTGGGAGTATGACGACCCCGAGGATGACTACTACGACTACGAGAACGACTGCACGTGTGGTAAAATTGTAAACCCACACATTAAGGACGGGTCGATAAAACCCTGGTTGCTGGCTCAGCAGGCACGGTATTCGTTGCGCCTAGCTGATCCTCTAATGCAGTATCTGTTGGAGCGCACTTTCACCAAACGTCCCCCCACTTTTAATATCAAAGTGGAAAAGGAGTATAGTGGGGAAGGGATCAAGGGTGTTTACCTGAAACCACAATCGCGGCGAATCATCGAGGAGATGCTAACCCACGATCCGGCGCAGTTTCTTCGTCGGATTCTCAAAGAAGAACATACAAACCTTACGTTGGGGGACGCAACCCCAACAGTGCAGAAAAAGGTTCTTCTAGCAGCGATTATGCTACCTGACAAGGAGCGCGTCGAAGAAGCTGAGGTATCTTTCAAGTACAGCCTAGATTCTATACGGGAATTAGCTAAAACTACGCCTGTTGCAGTATGTGTGCAGAACTACAGCACGTATACTGTAATCGACGGCTATTGTCGTGTGGTGGCTGTAAAGAGGACCAGGAAGAAGCACACAGATATTGTGGTGGTCGATGCTTTGCTCGGCCCCATGAAGCCCCCGCCATTTCGTGGTCGGCGCCTATTGCTGTAAAAATCGACACTAAAAAGACTAGATTTTTGGGATGAAGGGTGCACTCTGGACCCAAACATCTACTGAGGAGCTATCATGTGTACAGTCGTATTTGTAAAAGACCAATATATCCGCACTTTAGGTGATCTAAGTGCGCTCGTCGGCAAAGAGCTAATAGATAAGTACCATGATGGAGAGTGGACGGAAGATCGGTGCCTCTGCGGTATTAGAGACACGGAAGACCTGGCCCGAGAAGTGGGTTATGCGCAGTTCACCTATATGGGCGATGTTCAATGGGTTACACAGAAACATATCCTAGACATTCTCACAAACATAGATATTGAGAAGTTCACAACGTGGACAAATGTGGACAGACGAACTTTGTGGGCAGGCCAATTTGAACCGGCACCACGAGTTTTGTTTTTAGATATTGATGGGGTGCTTAATACTACCGACATGAGTGGCGCCGCGAATGGCCCTACCCCCATTGACCCCCAAGCCATTCAACGTCTAAACCAACTTCTCGATGAGTTTGAGGATTTGCGAATTGTAGTTAGTAGTGCCCACCGAATCGGGGTTTCATTAGAAGGACTACGAAAGCTTCTTTCGGGGCTTCCCCCGGAGCGCATCATCGACTCTACCCCCGTAATCACTTCAATGCGTGCTCAGCGAGGAGATGAGATCCAACAATGGCTGAACGGACATCCTGAAGTTACGGCTTGCGCAATATTGGACGATAATAACGATATGGCAGAGATGCACTACTACCTCGTACGAACGTCAGCTCAAGAAGGGCTACAAGATGAACACATAATCAAATGTCGTGAACTTCTAACCATCTAAACTAAAAAGGTGGATGAAAAAATACTACTATTTTTTGCCTTTGATTTTTTGTTAATCAAGGGCATACTAAGGACCTTCTTCCTACCAACTAAGGATACGAGCATGAGTGATACAGCGACTCCCGAAGACATTGCGCTTTACCTAGAGTTCAAGACAGACCTAGAGAAACTGGGCAGTCCTAGTGACTTTGAGAACCCCATCCAGAAAGTAATGGAGCTTGCACTTACCCCAAAGTACAAGGCATTAACCGAAAGAACGGATACCTCCCCCATCTTTGCGGTCAGCCTGCTTCGTGGACTGCATGACCATTTTGAAGGCGACGGCGTCCAACAGATTGCTCTACAGACTGGGACGATCAAAATGGCCGCCCAGGCTCATGGGTGGAATCAAACGTCTTTGGACTACACCGCTATTGGCATTATGGTGGCGGAGAAGATAGACCCTACTAATCACTCTGAACGTGAAGGAGGAATCTTCTCCCATCCCCCAGACCCAGCATTTGAGCAAGACCTAGTGACTGTTCTAGATGTTATCTACAACGCACTAGCAGATGCCTTTGTGGCCTGCCCAGCATGGAGTGGCCCCGGCGAAGAAGGTTTTGGGGGAAACGAAGAGTTTTCAAAGTACGTGGACGTAGAACTCCAGAAAAGGTACGGGGCCGAATTCAATTTGAACGAAGTCATTGAAAAAGCCATAGAGGAAGTGGAGGACGAGTAGCCCGCCACACCGCGCAAAAAAGGAGGATGGCTCATGGCAAAGAAACTAAAGAAACCGCGAGTCTTTTCCAAGAAAGAGGAAGAGTATTGGGAATATAACATTTTTGTTCCCACCCCCGATGATTTCCACCCTACCTTGGCGGACGGAACAGTTGAAGTTAGTGTGATGCGACTCCCCTACCCAAAAAAGCCAGAGACCATTAGGACATGTGTATGGGGCGGAGACGATACGGGCTACGATAGAGACGAGGACTTTCGCACTAAGGAAGAAGCACGGCTGTGCTTTGAGCGCCGAGTCAAAGAAGTGAGTAATTGGGGGATCATCACAGTGGACATGTTACGGGAGCTGGGATTCGTCCCTGCCTAAAGCGAACTATGAAACCACAAACGATGATTGTTACTCGGGGACTACCTGCCTCGGGAAAAAGTACGTGGGCTAGGCAGTATGCTAGGGAGCATCCTGACACTGTAATAGTGTGCCGGGACAATATTCGAGCAATGCTTCTTGGGGGTGCCTCAATAGACGCCGACCACGGCTATGAGGAAGCGCCAGCGGGCCACGAGGCTTTAGTGCGTGAAATCAGAAATAAAGCTATTGTGGCGGCCATCAGGGCAGGCCATGATGTCATAGTTGGCGATACCGGACTGCACCCACAGACAATCTTTGGGCTCCAAGAAGTCATAAAGAGTATTGAAGACTTCGGGATTGTGGTGACAATGATATTTCAAGATTTTCTGGATGTCCCCCTTGAAGTATGTGTGGAGAGAGACGCCAAAAGACCCCCAGAAACGCAAGTCGGCCAAGAACAGATTAGACAGCTCTATAAAAGCTGGAAAGAAAGTATTGCGAAAAGCTCTTGAGATTTCAGTGTCTTAGGGCATACTAACTTGAAGGGAAAGGCAGTAGGCTTAGTAGTGGCCAGCTTTAATGAGTGTCGAGTGGAAGTCCTAGTAGTGCGCGTGAACGGGCGAGCCTAGGCTAGACCTAGAATGCCACGAAAATACAAAGGGAGGAGTACTACTCGCTTGTATAGAGAGACTTTGGTGTAATAACACGCCTAGCCCCTTTACTTTTCGGCATACCAAGGAGATAGTCATGCGTATGATTCATTGCACTAAGTGCCAAAAGAACGAAGCTGCTAACACAGGAAGGAAATTTTGTGGGTATTGCGGCGGGCGAATGGTTACGACTGCGGCGGTCGAGACCCTCGTAGATCTGATGGCCGACATGCCTACACGATACAAAAATACTTTTGGGACGTGGAAAGTTACTACTGAGGGGGATGTAGAAGGCAGAAGCACCACAGATTTAGGAGTACACACGGGCCATATTGATGAAATTGCTCAGAGCCTAGGCGCCAGGTGTTTCTACTCTCTGCGCTTCAGCCCCTTTTCTCCAACACCAGCACCGGCCGAGCCAGAAGATAAAAAGCCAGTAAGGCAGGTGAGCATTCTGCTCGACATCGCCTCGGAGACATGGGATATGTCCCGAGAGGAACGCGCTCAGGTTCTTGCGGAAATTTTTAAGACGCGCCCGATCTCAGTTTTACAGGGCCAATACTACGCCTCAGTTGTTTTGGACTTTGGTAGTAGCTAGAACCAGGGGGTATAATAACACGCCCAGGCCCTTTATTTTTCGACGTGGCCAAATGGAAAAGGCACCCGTGGTCAAAGCCTAGATGAATGGGCGTATGTGAGGACACATATGTTCCGCACTCAAGGCAAAAACTGGGGGCATGGAGTAGTGCGACGTTCCATGCCATGTAGGTTCGACCCCTACCGTCGAAGTTTTCGCAGGAGGAACAGGTGCTCAGTCGCTTAGAGCTATTTGCCTTGAACTTAGAGATAGAGGATGGGGACTCTGAAATCTTTGAGGCTATTTTCTGTCAAAGTCGAGACGCAGTTTCACCGATCTTGGCCCACAAGGCCCAAAGAGATTTGTGGATTGTTCTCGCTGCTACTATTGCGGAGCAGATTCAATACCCGCTTACAGACCAGCTACAAGAAAACATGGGATTGTGGTGATGCTTACTCCACTCTACATTATAGAAGGGCTGCCACGAGGGACGGAAGATCACTTTTTCAGGTTGATGACCACTCAAACAGAATTCAAACCCTCAGAGTTCTCCTACCAAGCGGCTCGGGGTAAAGTCTGGCTCCCCCTCGTCTGGAACATTTGCCACCAAGTCCATTGGCCGCTAAACTCACAATTACGACAAAACATAAGGTCTACGTAAGTTTCTCCGGTAAGAAACCATTTGATTTCTCGAAGGCTAGGGGCATACTGCGGTAGGAGATTTAGGTGTAAACGGGGAGGAACACGATGGCTAAAACTTACTGGAAGTGTGACACTTGTACCAACACCGCCGAATTGAGCGCAGAGGATCATGCAGAAATTGGTACGCCGGGCTGTTGTGATGAGGACATGGTTCCTGACCCTGAGTTGTGGCAGGACACCTATCTCCAAGCAGTGAGGCTCATTGGGGAAATCTGTGCCACGCAGGATGCTCTGGACACACCGGCACTGTGTGAGGCTATGGACCTAGAGCCTGACGAGCTAACTATGCTATTTGACCGTATCCAAAAAGAATGGGATGACATCAAGGCAAACATGTAACCTGTTAGGGAGACAACGATTGAGTGGACTAAGAGACGAACGATTTTTCTATTGTGCCCAGTGCCAAACGGCCTCTTACAACTTTGAGTGCTGCCGCGCAACGACATGTAATGCGGCGGGATGTTTTAGGTGTGGGCCCGATGGCGGAGCACCCATTCACGAGGACGCCATCAGGCGAATAGAAAATAGAGAACTGCCCCAAGATGTACTAGATGCTTGGGACCAACATAAGGCAGAGGGATACCCGAGGCCAAAAATGCCTTGGGGTGAAAGTAAGAGACCGAAAAGACCCTGGGAGATCGAAGAAGATACTGAGGAGTAAACAAAATGACCGAAGCTGCCACTATTCCTGCCGCACAGGTAAAAGAACTGCGTGACCTTACTGGTGTAAAAATGATGGCTTGTAAAGAAGCCCTCGTGGAGTGCAACGGCAATATTGACCAAGCACAGGAGTATCTTCGTAAAAAGGGGATAGCGACTGCTGGCGCAAAGAGCAACCGTGCCGCTAGTGAAGGGGCCATTCATGCCTATATTCACCACGGCTCTAGGGTTGGAGTGATGATCGAAGTGAATTGTGAGACCGACTTCGTGGCGCGCAATGAGCTTTTCACAGAATTGCAGAACAATCTTTGCCTCCATATCGCCGCAGCGGTCCCCGTAGCCGTCTCCCGGGATCAGATCGACACAGCCCTGGTGGAGAAGGAACGAGAGATCATTGTCGCGCAGCTTTCAGGCACCGGGGCCAGCAAACCCGCCGCGATCATAGCGAAGATCGTGGATGGGAAGATGAACAAGTTCTTTGGCGAACGTTGTCTCTTGGAGCAGAAGTACGTCAAAGATGACAAAATGACAGTGGGCGATTTGGTCAAGCAAACCATCACTCGGCTTGGGGAGAACATCGTGGTGCGCCGCTTCGTTCGTTGGGAGCTATAGTGGGAGATATTGAAAGCCAGTGAATAGCTTCGAGCCCATTCATCTGAAGCCCTACCAGATCGCTACAGAGTTCTGTGACTGCGAACATTCCCAGATTGTCGCCAAGGCGCAGGAGCTCACAAAGGGCTGCGGCTCAGACCGTTCTCGCATAGACGCGATCAGAAGGTACATGCGCACTCAAATCCCATATGGGTTAGACTATTGTGACGTAAAGGCCAGTGAGACTCTCGAAAAGGGCTGGGGGATGTGTACCAACAAGGCAACTCTCCAAATCGCCTTGATGAGAGCCATTGGGATTCCGGCCGCATATGGATTAGTGCATATCACCAAAGAAGCCTTTAGGGGCACTATCCCAGAGCTATTTGACGCCATCTCCGAACCTACTACACATTGCTTTGCGTGCGCGTGGGTGGCTAGTGAAGAGCGTTTCTTCTATGTGGATGGGACAGAGAGGGAGAAGGACGAGCAGCGTTTCCTGGTGGAGCTAGAGACGGGAGAGACTCGCTACCAAGATCGTTGGTTGCGTGGGAAGATCATGCTGCACTCCAGCCTAGATCACTTATTCACCCTTCCTTCTCGTTGGTCCCGAGACCTTTTTGAGCAGCAGAATACCGAATATCGAACCACGAAGTCTGTTTAGGGGAAACAAATGAGTACGCAAACTGGCAGCATCCAGCTTACCTTAGAAGACGGTCGTACATTTACTCTAGTTGAGGGTGTGGACTTTGATATTGTGGAGAAGGTTCCCGAACACCTTATGATGGTAGAAGAAGGGAACAGCAAAGTAATAATAGATGTGAAATTGGATGATGTCCTAATTACGGAGGGGATTGCTCGGCAATTCATTAGAAAAATACAAGATCTTCGTAAAGACATGAAATTGGAAATCGAAGACCATATCACAATCTATTGGACATGTGAAGATGAGATGATTCAGTCAGCTTTTCAGGATTTCCGCAATCTGATTCGTCACGAAGTTCTTGCGGATGTATTTGAGAATAAGGAGGTCGAGAACATGGTGGTGCTAGATAAGATAGCCCTCTTCAAGCCCGACTCCTTATGCGAACGGCTGAAACCTGACCCGAGCCGCAAAGTATTCGTGGCCATTGAGGCGATTCCCTTTTCTGATTGATTTTCTTGACGAATATAGGCATATTGGGTGTAAGATTTACTGTCTCTCCGGGGACGCCCCCAAGTGGGGGAGGAACGGCTTATATCCATTTCGACCAGGAGCGTTACCTGGGTCCCTGATTTAGAGCTCTGTGTGGATTAAAGTCCTCACAGGGCTTTCTCTTTGATTTCCCCGTTTCACTGGGCATACTCTACTGGGATTTAGTCCTGCCGTGGGAGGCACAGATGCTTACTAGCTTACACTTGAACGCCAACGGCTACGAATATCAATATGGCAAGATGCCAAGCGACGGGCATATTGCACTCCAAGTCCACCTCCTACTTCGTGACTGCGGTCACGCTAGTAACACCCAGGTCTCCGGTACCATCTGGGGTCGTATAGGATGGCGCGTTGCAGATTATACTGAAGACCGGGTCCAACATGAACTCCTGGAGGCCCTAAATGCTTACTAGCCTACACTTGAATACCATCGGCTACGAATATCAATATGGCAAGCTGCCGGATGAGGGGCACATTGAACACCAAACCTGTCTCCTGCTCCGCGACCACACTAGCGACCACCTAGCCTCAAGCGTCATCTGGAATCGGATAGCGTGGACCGTTGCAGACTATACTGAAGGCCCACTCCAACATGAACTTCTGGAGGCTTTAGGTGCTTACTAGCTTAAAATTGGATAATACATCTAATAGGGAACATCTCATAGACCGCCTCTCAAATCAGGTTTGGGGCCACGTTTGTGATTCGGCTCGTAGATATATCCACCCAAAAGCCGAGAGTCTAGTCCATGAGCAAGTTTCCCGACAAATCCGAATCTCAGTAGTGGGTGGGCTTTGGGACACGGCGGGCTTCCAAATTTATGACCAACTGGAAGAAGACCTCAATAGGTAGACATTTCTTTTGATTTCTTCTGTTTCCTGGGCATACTCTTTCGAGAATACTTTGCACCCTAAGGAGAATGCTATGCTAACTCGTCTTCGTCATGGGCTGGACATCCACCCCCAAGGTAGTATTGTGCAGGTCACAAGACTGGTCGTGGAGGCGTGGGCGTGGCGACAAACTGGCACCCACTTTCAGGTTAAAGTAGCCAAGCTGATAAAACAACGCATAGAAACTGGGGAGTCGCACGCACACATAATGGCCCAACTTAATGCAGATTTAGATATGAGATCTATTGAGGCAAGCTGTAGCCGCTGCAATAGGACAGCCTATGTGTGGGACGTGGAGAGGCTCCTATACATGTGTGTCGAATGTGGCGCCGAGTACCCAGATCACCCTTACGGGCAAATTACTTCAGCGATGCAGACTAAGGTTACTGCTTTACTGGCCGCCCGGTGCATATAGGGGGCGCCAATGCTTACTAGCCTAAAAATGTATTCTGACGAGTGGGAGGGGCATATAGGGTTACGTACCTGTCACAGACTAGGACATCAAGCCATAAGGCTATTCTGGAAAAGCAGGATTTTCGCTCGTGAGGAATTTGATCGAAAGGTTTACTACCAAATCTACAAAACCCCACGGAATCGAATCTTAGCCGTCCTAAAGGAGAGGCAGTAAATGCTTACTAGCCTAAAAATGCGTGAGATAAAAACGCCCCTTTTTCGGAGTAGCTATCTCGGAGACACTTTTGCCGAACAAGAGAGGTTTTACGAGAAGATTCGGAACAACCAACAGGTTTGGTCTGATGTTGAGCTTAGTGTGGAGGTGGCAACCTTCGGATACGTCATCAATCCAGTCTGGGATGCGGCTTACGACCAAGTATACATGCGAGGTTATGGGCAAATTAAGAGCCAAATATACTGGCCAATTCAGCACGTGCTAGAAGATCAGTGGTGGGGGTTTTAGGTGCTTACTAAATTCAGATTATGCTGGCGCGTGGTCGGCGGCATCTCTAACCAAATTAGCGTTCCCTTGAATAACACCACCATGTATAGAACAGGTGTTGGGATGTCGCACACGGTATGGGACAAGATTGGACAGCCTCTACACGTAAGAAACCAACTTCCCATAAAGTATCCGATAAGAGATGCCTTGAGGGATGCCCTGGTTGCCGCCCGACGCTAATCGCATTATGTAGAGATTTCTTTTGATTTTCTCGCCCCGTAGGGCACACTTCTATGTGTTTCGTCCCCCGTGGAGGAGTAGATGCTGCACCCAATTCTTGTCTCAGACGTATACGTTCAAGGAGAGCTTCAGGAAAGCCTCGCCAATATTGCTGGCATCCGTCTCCCGATAGCCCTCCATCAGCAGGTAAATAGGCGTTTGGATTTAGCTATTGGGGACCAGACACATGAACAGGTTACTCAAGCTATCTGGTGGGCGTTGAAAAGACCCTAGATTTGGCTTTCCTCTTACGGCGGAATAGAGCATACTCCCAAGAACAACCATTAGAACCCTAAGCCGAAAAGGAGATCGCCATGCGTAACATTCAAGTGGACTTAAAGGACATCCTTGACCTCGCATCTGAGGCGGCTGGAGACGGAAATCTGAATCTGCTAGCTTGGTATTGGAAGTTAGCGGGGCCCGTGAGTGACGCCGACATCGAGGAATATGTAAGTCTTTCTGACCAGGAAGGCTTTCCTGTCGATAAACAAGATTTAATAGAGTGGCGTGACCATTATGCCTCCGAGGCAGAAAAAGGTGCGCCCCCCTAATCCGAGAGGCCCCTAATGAGAATCAAAAATCAACGACCGAAACTAGCCACACCCCTGCGACGTAAGCTCCATATGCCAGATGGTGTGTGGACGTGGGATATTCGCACCCGCCCGTGGAGTGCGACTGTTCTTATACAGGCCCCCGACAACAAAACACGCCATTTAGTACAGGCTGGAGAGTTGTTGGGATTATCCCCACTAGGATGGGAGGACTCACAGGAAAACGGGGGCTGGTGTACCCGCATCACTCCCGCTGTGGTCCGCGACTTCATCTCTGATGGTCGCCTCAAGGACTTCATTGAAAAGGACAAAACGTTGAAACAATATCCGAGCATTCCTGGGCGCAACCAGGCCCCTATTGGGGAAAAATGCATTGCGTTTAAGAAGTACGATGGTAGCAATCTCCGTTTCGAGTATAGCCGGAAGAAAGGCTGGTATAAATTCGGGACAAGGAAACGACTCTTTGACAAGACAGACAGGGCCTTCGGGGAAGCTATTGAGCTTTTCCAGAAAACCCTAGCTCCTGGCCTAGAGGCTGTTTTCAAGAAACACTTCTCTCATGTTAAATCTTTTCTGGTCTTCGCGGAGTATTTTGGTGCCAAGTCCTTTGCGGGCAAGCACCTACTCGCTGACCCGAAAGAATTAGTCATTATCGACATTGTTCGAGATAGAAGTGGCTTTTTTGATCCTGAGGACTTTCTGAAATACTTTGGGCATCTAAAAGTGGCCGAAGTAGTCTATGAGGGTCGGCTTACTCAGGACTTTACCCAAGATGTATTCGATGGGAAATACGATGTGGGTGAAGGAGTGGTCTGTAAAGGGGGCATTCGCCATAAGCTATGGCGGTGCAAGATCAAAACAAAAGCCTACCGAGAACGTCTGAAACGGACTCACAAAGAAGGGTGGGAGAAGTTCTGGGAATAGGTTTGATTTCTTAGCTGGCTCGGGCATACTCCTTCATGGAAAACACAAAACGAAAGAAATGCATGTTCGAGTACAACGAAACAGTTAAGAGAGCCCTTGCGTTGGCCGAAAAGGCCCACGAAGGGGTAACTCGCAAGTTCTCAGACACCCCCTACGTCGAGCATCCTAAAAAGGTTGCTCAGATCGTAACGGAAGTCTACGCGGAGTTTGATGCCGCAGCCCCTACCCCCTTGGTGGCTGCGGCACTTCTCCATGATGTGTTAGAGGACACCGATACCCCTATCCAAGATATTGTGGAGGTTGGGCTAGACGAAGAACAAGGTCTTGAAATCTTGGAGCTTGTCTTAGATTTAACGGACAACAAAGACCTCAAGGGAACTCGTCGGTGGCGCAAGGAAGCCTCCTTGTTGCGTCTTGCCAAAGCAGGCCCGCAGGTAGCTCTAGTGAAGCTCGCAGATCGTCTCCACAATGTTGGAGACATGGCAACACAAAACCCCGACTTCTTCAAAAAGAAGTACGCCCCCGAATCTTTGAGGCTTATTGACGTGTTGGAGAAAGCTAATGCGATCAATTTGAATATGCTCAAGCATCTTGGGGATAAAATTAGAGCTATTGTGGATAAACATACTACCAAAAAGGGGTAAAGGCATGGGCAAAGGAATCGAAATTGAGAGGCGTTACTTGCTGTCCGGCTCCCCTGCTGATTTAGTAGAGGTTCCTGGTGCCCATATTACTCAGGGGTATGCGGAAGCCTATATTGGCAGTTACACAGCCCGCCTCCGCTCTAAGTTGCAGGTGGATAAAACCCAAACTTGCTGGCTGACCCATAAAGAAGGAAGTGGGCTTGTTAGAGGGGAAGAAGAAGAACCCATCTCAGCCCCCGTGTTCAGTCTATTGTGGCCGCTCACAAAGGGTCGAAGACTGGAGAAAATTCGCAGGCTGTTGGGCCGGTGGGAAGTAGACGAGTTTCTGGGCCCGTTGGCCGGGCTATGGATTGCGGAGATTGAGTTGGAAAATAAGGACGAAGATGTCTACATGCCCAAAAGCATTGCGGACAAGGTTCTTCTGGAAATCACCGAAGACGGCTCCTTCAACAATTACAATTTATCCAAACTTGATGCCCCACCACCACGGCCCTAGCCATGCTGACCCCTCTCTCCCTAACACTAGGCAACGTGTCCCCACAGAGAGCCGTGTACAGTCGTCTTGCTACGCAGCTTGACCACCAAGTAGCTCCTGGCCTCAGCCTTCATCAGATCTATCAGACCATTTGGGCTGCGGTTTGTGGGGAGAGTTCGACCCATATTTATCGAGAGATGAGCGACCCAATTAGGCTTTCTTCTTGATTTTAGCCGTGTACGGGGCATACTATTGTGTAGCCTTTTTCCTAAGAATGGAGAATTAAAATGGGTATTCTACTTGGTGTGGCAATCGTGCTTGCGGTTGTGGGGGTATTGAAATATCAGAGCTGGGTGGATGCGCGTAGAGAGCGTTACGAAGGCGAGGCCAGAATAGCCACTACGATTGCGCGTCTTGAGGACGAAAGGCGGAGGAACGCCGCCCCAGCAAATACGATTGCCCCCAAGGAAGAAGACGAAGAAGATGATTCGGTTGATCCCGAAGACCCCTATGGGATTCAGGATGCCGTTCTCAACTATGAGAGTTCGGTGAATCGCGCTCTCGATCCTGATGAAACTTCTGTGGAGTTGCCGGTGCCCGAAGACGATGGCGGGGGCACCTATCCCTGGGAAGTTCACTCTGTGCGCCGAGCCTCACAGACAGGGCACTATTTAATCACACTATCTAATGACGAAGAGCTTTGGGGTAATCCCATGCTTCATAGCGATGACGAGGGTATCTGGTATTGCGAGGACGGCACTCCCTACGATGACGCCTATACGGGCCTAGAACTGAGCGACCTCAAGGCTGCTGTGGTTAGGTATGAGGTTGAGTTGGCCCGTGAATATGTGGCTCGCCCACGTCCACTAAAGGGCTGGTAGGGAATTGCTGTGCTGACTTCTCTACATCTGGGGCGCAATTTAGGCAAAAGTATTACCGTAGAGCTTCGATATGTGCTGTGGGAAATCACAAAAGCCTCTACTGTATTTGAGGGTGAGGGGTTTTCGTCCACTGTAATAGTTCGAGCTTCTCAGGTCATTCAGCCTTCTGTGCAAGAACAGTGCTTTTTTCGCGTTTCCTCTCTAATAAAAGAAGCTGGTGCGTTTTAGAAAGGTTTGTCAATGCTCACCTCCCTTTCACTCACTGGGCGTAACAGTTACGCTGTTAGTAGCCATATAGCGGCTTGTTTTCAAAGTCAATTTTTTACGTGGGCGCGTGAGAGGCTGTGGCCTAGAGAAGCTCCCCCCGGAACTCCCTATTTGGAAAAGCTGCTCTGGGAGGAAACGTGGAAAGCTGAGGAAGAAGCTCGGAAAAAGTTGCTCACGGGTGTATATTCGAGAATCCTTTGGGCGTGTGCGAACCCGATCCAACGGGCAGTTATTGGCCCAGTAGGGCGTCCCCTTCTCAAGATACTTACTCCCCCTGAACCCGACCCGCCCGCAGACCCTATAGCGCGCCTAATCCATCTACAAATGGAGAGCTTGAACAGAAAACCACGCTTTGGGGCAGTACCTTCTCTTTGATTTTTCCGTTCCGCCGGGCACACTTATAGTGCCGAGTGCTTTTGATTAGTAAGGAGTCAGCGATGGATGTTAATGTGTATATTGCCCACCATAACATTGATGAGGCGCTGGCTCTCGCAGAGCGTCTAATAGACAACGGGCTTCCAAGAGAGAACATCGTCTCCCAGTGGGTCTTCTCCCCCAAGTCTGAGTTTGGAACCCCTAAAACAAACTTGCGCCGATCCAAGATCGCCAATGAGTGCATCAATGATGTGGCACGGGCCGATGTGCTGGTCTTGGTGGGACAAATGGGACACGAAGGCAGAGGCGGCAAGCATGTTGAATTGGGGTTTGCGATGGGTAGGGGCAAGAGGATCATTGTCTGTTGCCACCAAGAAAACACGCTCTTGCACCACCACTCCATTGAGGTCGCTACTACCTTCAGCGAACTACTTTTGCTCCTCCAGGCTTCTTGCAAGGTGGAGGAGTAGATGTTGCGGCCATTGCACCTAGACGTTAGCACCCAGGCAAATCTAGCTGACGACATCGACTTGGAACTGAGTCGACAAGCATACGCGCCAGAGTGCCGTCAACTTAGTTACTACCAGTATTGGCCGATTGTCATAAAGGTTTATGCGAGATGCCGTGAACAAATCCAGGCACGTCTTTCTCATCCAATTTTGGCTATCCTGAGAGATTAAAATGCTGACAAGGTTATGGTTTACCAGTAATTGTAAGTGGGAGGATTATGCGCTTCTACTTTTCTACCAAGTTTGTGACCAAGTTGTCTCTGAGATTTGGGAGGTAGTAGATGGCCAAGTTGAGTGCCAAATCTCCACACCAACAAGAGAAGGGTCAGAAGATCAAATCAGGGAGGGGCTAGATGCTTACTAAATTGCGTATAATTGTAGAGCCTTATGGGCAAACAAAGAAATTCATGCCCCTGTCTTTGTCTGTAATTGGGTGGAAGGTCCATGACCAGATTAAGTTTCAGGTGCGCCAAGTCAGACGTGTACTTTGGGATGGCGTCCAGGCATCCACAGAAGCAAACAGGAGCTAATTAGTGCTTACTGCGTTAGAAATAAACCCTGAGCCGGGCCTGATTGAAGGGTGTGGACTTTCCGGGCAGATTGAGGATTCTCTCAGCCTTCAAGTTACCCAGAAAGAGCAGTACGGGGACGGTTATCCCCTTCCTCGAATACATCGACAAGTACAGAATTTAGTGGAAGTACCTATAGTGGAGCAGCTTGGGAGGAAATAAATGCTTACTCGCCTGCTCATAAACCCTAAAATTAGCACGAAGCCTTTTTATTTTGGGTTTTCTGGGCAAGTTGAGCAACTCTTGTACAATCACGTGGAGAAAAACCTCTCCTCACAACGGTGGTATCGGGCTGAGAATCATGTCTATTTTCCAATTTATGATCAGCTCATTCTTTTAGTTGAAGCACCCATAAGGCGACGGCTTGGGTGGAGGCCCTAAGTGCTTACTACTTTATACCCACTACCAAATGATAATTGGAATTGGCTTCGCCCAGGGCCAACTGAAGAGTGTCTTGCGGATGAGACCGAAGACCAGATCGTCGCAAGAGCTTTCGCTAGTGTCTGTCTACAGATATACGTTGCCCTCCATAATCAGGTAGCCGAGCAAATAAACAGCCAAGTGCTTGGCCAACTCCTAGGAGATGCACTTTTCTTTTGATTTTCTGTCTTCTATGGGGCACTCTTTCATAGCAGGATTCGGCCAATGGGAGGCGATAGATGCTGACGAAATTGAAAATGGAAAAAGGTACGCCCGACAGCATGGGCCTCACTTACACTGGGGAACTTATTGGTGCAGTGAGTACGAAGACCACTCAGCAAACTTCGGGAAGTACCGTCGCCGATACCGATGATCGTGTCTGGAATCCAGTAGAAGATATAGTGTGGGTACTTTTTGACCAAATCAGAGCCTATCTTCACCAGGAGGCTGGAGACTAGATGCTTACTAAATTGAAAATGCACAGACCTATAGAGGATGGCGGGGAAGACTGGGAGGGCTGGGAAGAAACGTACTCTGAACAATTTGTTGCTGCCGTTGTGGTGGCGGTTTCCCAGCAAGTCCAGGGGAATACTCTGGCAGCCGTAGAGGAGGCTGTCTTTAGACCAGCGGTAGACGCTGTGTGGACGCTTTATGACAACGTCAGAAGCCATCTTAGCTCAAAGGCAGAAATATAGATGCTTACTAAATTAAAAATGACCCAAAAGGCCTGTGGTCGCATAACCTACACTGAGGAGCTCTGTGGTACAGTAAGGGATATAGCTACGGCGCAGGTAAGAGGTAGTGTTTTTGTGATGGGGCCAATTTGGCGGGAGGGCGAGGCGCAGCAAGCCCAAGTTTTCGGACCAATCACGGAAACTGTTGGGGAGAACGATATTTGATGCTTACTAAATTGAAAATGACCCAAAAGGCCGCAATCCATGTGACCTACACTGACGAGCTCTATGATACAGTAAGGGCTATAGCTGTGGTGCAGGTAAGCGGTAGTGCTCCTGTGGTGGGGCCCGTTTGGAGGGAAAGCGAGCCCCTTATCTTTTCTCAAGTTTTCCACCTAATCAGGGAAGCAGTTAGGGAGATATTTGATGCTCACTAAGCTATACCTGACCACTGAGGCGGACTTCAATTCCGGGGCTTACAGCCGCACCTATACGGAGCAAATTTATCAGCGGGTCACCTTAGTAGTTGACGCCCAAGCTACTGCGCGCATTTGTGCGGGATTGTGGATAATCTTGCGGGGGAAAATCCAGGACCTTATTAGCGACCAAGTTTTTGAGCCAATAATGGCCGCAGTTAGGGAGAATGATATTTAATGCTCACTAGACTACAAATAAATAGAGGGGTTAGTGGTATTCACTGGAGAGTCCGAGCGACCACGTGGGCACAAACGACTGAGGGTTTGGACGATCATATTAGAGCGAAGCTTCTTTTTCTGATCGAAAGCCAAATATCATGGAATCTCTCTAGCCCCATTAATTCCCAGCTAGCTCGGAGAAGATAGATGCTGACTAAATTGAAAATGTCCCCCAATCAAATACCCTATGGCATCTCAGGCCATGTGCGCACCCAAGTTAAAAGGCTAGCCGCACCTTTTACCGCCTCCTTAGTTAATGTGAAAATTTACGAGCTAGTTTCTGAGGAGATCAGGCGGCAAACCGAATTACCAGTAAGGTGGCCATGTTGGGACGTAACCCAGCTACACAACTTTTAGACGCATGGGATAGAAGGAACGCGTAAATGCTGACTAAATTGAAAATGAGCCATTCCCAATCCAGAGGGTTCACGTATACGGACTACCTCTACGAGATGCTACGCCCTACTAACCAAATTACCACGACAACGTTAGACCGTGCCTCTTTGCCTTGGCTACGCGCCTGTCGAACTACCCGGGATCAGCTTTTCAACCAAATTGAAAATAGTTTGTGGGAAATTTGTGATGCTGGTTAAATTGAAAATGACTCGAAAGCAGCGGCGCGAATACACATACACAGATAAGCTCTGTGACCTATGTGTGTTTTCTACACGTGCACAGATAAGCGCGCACATAGACAACCGCGTTGATAGTTTTTGGGGGCGTGCCGTGGACGCTATTTGGGAAGAGCTTTTTTGGAAAATTCGGAACACCCTCCTAGAGGGCTATGGGCTAGAAGAATAGCTTAGGGGAGGCTCACTATGCTGACTAAATTGAAATTCGTTGGAGACACTGGTGCCTGCAAATACCGACTTTACACAGAAGAGGTTTGGCACATAATTGACCAGAAAGCCCGCGCACAGGTTCAACTATGGGTCTCGGGGGGCGCCCAGCATCATGTGTGGGGAGGAGTTGAACATGTGGGTCACACACCTTTTTGGCTCCTCATCGCCCAGCTTAAACAAGAGGCCGGAATTTAAATGCTTACTAAATTGAAAATGACTCGAAAGCAGCGACACGCATACACATATGGGGAGAAGATCTTTTGGCTATGTGTGGCTGCGGAAAGAGAACAGCTCCGTCCTCGCATAGAGCGGCGCAGCGATATGGTTTGGGGACGAGCCATTGGCGCTATTGCGGATCAACTTTTTGATAAAATTTTAGATAGCCTAGGAGAGGACTATGGGATAAGAGAGCTATGGGGTGGAAGAATAGCTTAATTCTGGCGTAATAAGGTGCATACTACGGGGGCGTACCAGAAAAGCATATGGACCGGACTTAAAATCCGGGGTTTGTGGGTGCAAGACCCACCGCCCCCATTTTTGAAAATCTAGATCGGAACACACTAATGAAATTTCAAATTACCTTCAAAGACCCTACTGGGCCGCACCATGATGTTTCCGAGATCATCAATGACTCCCTGGCCGCCTTACGTGAAAAGGCTCCTGATGATACCGCATTAGAGGACGATGGGCTCGAAGAGAGCTACCGTGAGGCTAAGAGGGAAGAGCTATGGGGTTTTCTTGATAAGTGGATTCGCTGGCAAGAGTACATCACCATCGAGTTCGACACCGAAACCGGCACTGCGACTGTAGTTCCAGAAAAAGCCTAATTATGGTTTGATTTCTCCCTGCTACTGGGCATACTCCCTTACTGCCCCTGGGCTGAAGCTGATAGGAGGCGCGGGATGCTTACTGCGTTAGAAATGAATTATCACGGCTATTGGCAGTATAGGGCGGAACTTGGTCTAAAACTTTGGGAGCAATGTCGGCATCAGGTTAAGGAGGCGGTCCAGTTTGTGGTGTGGGATCGCGTTCTTAACCCGCTAGATCAAGCAAACAAACGGGAGCTACAAACTGCTTTGGCGGAGCCCCAGTAGATGCTTACTAAATTGAAAATGACGGAAAAATATACTGCGGGGACAGTCGCTCTGCAAGTCATGGAGCTAACTCACTACCAGACCCAAATCCAAGGCCGCTATCACGTGAGGCTTGCGGTCATGCGTCAAGTCCTTCATCCCGTAGATCGAAGCACCAGGGGCGCAGTCCGGTTTCAGCTTTCTGAACACATAAGGGGACCACAGTAGATGCTTACTACATTGGATATAGATGTAGATAGTAAATGGAATGGGAGTCTTACCCGGCAGATTTTACAGGCTCTTCGCTGGGGTTCCGCCAACAAGCAGCTGAAATCTAAGATTATAGAACGAGCGAGCCAAGTGATCTCGTTGTCCACTACTCCTGCCGCACTAACCTCGGCATACCGAGAACTCCAGACTAAATGGAGCAGATAAATGCTTACTAGCTTGAAGATGCACCCACAAAACGCCGACCATGTTTGGTGTCAAACCTGGACTCAAACCCAGTGCGAGGCCACAACACAGATGTGGGAGGGCACTCGTAAGGACATTGAGTGGGAAATAGAGATACCCGGCTACACGCAAATCTGTGTCCAAATTGCTAGGCGTCTTTATGAGGCCGTAGAGGAGTCCTTCTAGATGCTCACCAAGCTAGATATAGTTGAGGACATTGATAATGATATTGCGGGCCAAGTAACGTGGGCACTGGATGACCTAATATATGATGGAGATGCGCGTGCCATATACTACAGCCCAACTCGTATGCAACTGGAAATGCTCGTTGAGGACGCGGTTGAGGTTGCTGTTTCCGAACCTATTTGGAACCAACTCCGCGAAAAGATCAAGGGCGGCTGATGCTAAACCAACTCCTGTTTTCTAAAGAATATAAGCTTCCCTGGGAGCAGATTTTTCTACTAATACCCACGCAACATCAAACCGAGTGGGCCGCTAAGCACGAGGTCTACTCAAAAGTCTCATTGCCTGTATATCGCCAAATTAATACGTGGGTGAGTGGCCCAGTTTGGGGACACCTTGAGGACGGCATCTTAGCGACCAGCTAGTTTCAGTTTGATTTTTCTCCGCTATGGGGCATACTCCCTTACTGTCCTCAAGTGGAAAGCTGACATGGAGAATGCGGTGCTTACCTGCCTCAAAATGCACTCCGAGAATGGCAAAAACCCGGCCTGGAACCAACTTCATAATCAGCTCTTTCGTCAAGTCGAGGATAGTCCCTTATTTGTAAAGCTACCACATACCCTCGATTACATTGAGAATGCAGTTACCAAGCAAGTCTGTGAGGCAGTAGAACATCCCCTCACTGCCGCCATATGGGAGAGCTTTTAGATGCTTACTAAACTAGAAATCATCCAAAATTCATTGGGTCGCCCCACAGTTAGAGCACAAACATGGATGGGTGTCGCTAGAATGGCTGAAAGCCAGTTACCCTCTTTGAGTCCGAGGGTGCGGGCCGGGCTGCTACCTCAAATTCTGGAAGTCTTCTCCCCCCAAACGCGGCGGCCAGTCAATGAGCTATTAACGGCTAGCATAACTCAGGAGAGGCTATATGCTAACTAGCCTAAAAATGTGTAATTGTGTTACGTTATTAGAGAGGCAAGCTAGGGACCAAGCCCAGAACTTTGCTCTCTCCCAAGCCAACTTCAAGGTGCACACTCAGGTTCGAGCGACAACAGTGGGCGTGTATCGGAGTGTGTTATGGCCCCTTAAGATGAAACATTTGGGCCTCCGTTGGCCCACATAACTCAGGAGGCGCTATATGCTGACCAGCCTGGGCCTTCTCAAAGTTTCAGACACGGAGCCACAGCGTGGCCATAGTAAAATGGATATGCACTCTGAGATGTACTTGCACGCATACCCAAAAGTGTCCCCCTATGTCGAAATCCCCCGTGTTCATGGAGCAATCACACAGCTAGTTGGGCCAATTTGGTGGGAAACTCTGGAGCAGCTGAGAGAACCAATGAGGCGTAGGTTTCAAAGCCAACTCGACAGTTTGCTAGTTTCGATTTGATTTTTCTTCTCCGTAGGGCATACTTCCTTATCAGTAGAGTCTCGACAGGAGAGGCCGATGCTCACCCCTCTAAAACCTCAGACGGACTTTCCATTGCGCCAATCCGTAATGCAGACTAGAATGGGCATACATGAAATTGTTTGGCAACTAGTGCGGGACCAAATTAGAGAGCAAGTTTTTTTTGGGATTATGCTTGCTGTGACTGAAAGACTAACCAATGCTTACTAGCCTAAAACTCCACAACCAGATTCACCGGCACAAACCCTTCGGGTATCAGCTTATGTGGGCGCTTTCAGCAGAAACCTTCAAAATGATGCATGATTGGGTTTGGCATGACATTCGGAATCAGATTGAACATCCCCTGGACTGGCAAATTAATTGGGGGATAAGTGAGCGTGTGGAGGCACTTCTACGCGATGTAGTGCCCACCTTTGGGAGATAAAATGCTGACGGGTTTACTAGTATGTGAGGCGGGTACTAATACGTATATCCGCACAGAAAGGGAAACTCTATTTATACAGATTTATTGGGGGCTAGTTGCCCAAGCAGAGAAATACTGTACTCTTCAGCTCCTAGAAGATTTTGAGACTCAAATTCCTTTTCCGCCGCCTCCTGGCGTAATTCTGATGGAGCTAGTAAATGCTAACTAGCATAAAAATGTGGAAATGGGATAAGCTGTTAGGGAAGCAGGCTAGGAGCCACACCAACCTCACACATCTAGTCCAGCTTTACACTCTGCTTCTTATTGAAGACGAAGTTTCCGATCCAGTCTGGTGGCCCCTTCGATGGCACTTGGAGGAACTAGCAAGGGCGGTGGAGTAGATGCTAAAACCACTGGACATCTTTTCTCGGGAATCAATGGACTGGATGCACTTCCCCTCAGGCCCAGCCGATAGGATTGATTGGCAGATTTTCCAACACATAACCCAACAAGCCTATAAGCAGGCACCCCTCTATGGGAGGGGCACCAAAACCATCATAATAGCCCACGAGGTTAGGGAGCCAATTCTTGTGCGATTGAAGGCCCAGGCGCAAGAAGACTACAAGCGAAAACAAGGAAGGCGCCTGTTGTTGTAAAGACCCATCGAGGAAACCAAATGCTAACCCCCCTACACATGAGACTGTTCACAATACGCCAGGACATGAAAGTGAAGCTGCTTGGCCAGTTCCACAATCAAGTTATTCCTCGTTGCCGAGACAACGTTTGGGTGCATGTGATAAACCCTCTAGACCGACAAATTGGATGGTGTGTATATTGGCGCCTGTATGTAGGGCTTCATGTGTCACTGAAATTACCTATGCAGCTACAAGACTTTTAGAAACAGGAGAAACTAATGTTCAACAAAACTGCAATTCGCAAATATATCGACATGTCTACGGGCCACATCTCCCAAAAAGATGCCGAAAGCCTACAAGATCCCAAGACTTTCCCAGGTGTGGCGTATGACTATGAATACGGGGCCTGGGTGTATGTGCCCATAGATGATACCGAAGACCAGCTTTCCCGTTATGTGGACTTCGGAAGCTCCCCCGCATTCGTAAATATCCTACGAGAGGCCGCCAAACAGGGTATTGGGTGGGTTAGGTTTGATAGTGATGGGGAAGTACACGAAGACTTCCCAACGTTCGATTGGTAGAACATGTCCCGGTAGCTAAACGGAAAAGCCGCGATTTCCTACGTCGCAGATTGGGGGTTCGAATCCCTCCCGGGACACTGAAAGTAGCTCTAAGTTAGCCTGCTGGCCCTCTAATAAGGAAAGGAGAAAAAAAAGAAAAAGGTATTGATTTTCGTCTGGAGCCAGCGCATACTGACCCCGTGGAAAGAAACAGAACCGAGTTTTCAGTAAGGAAAAAAACAAACATGAATGACCAAGCACAAGTAGTAGAAAACGTCTTCACCGACGTAACCAAGGCCCCGATCAACACTGACGTTCGCATGAACCTCGGTATGGGTCCAGGCGAAGTAGCCCACCAGGGCGACGTGTACGTGGTGATGGTGGACAAGAAGGAAGACCTCTACGGTGTCCACAAGTCCCTCAACAAGTGTGGTAAGGGCGAGCGGACTGCCGAACGGCAACTCGCTCCCGGCACCACCAAGGGTTCCCGCCATATCGCGGAAGGCCCCATGAGCATCTTCGCTCCGGCGAAGGACGCCTCCGCTTTGGAAGGCCCCTACATCGAAGCGACCGGCGAATGGACCTTGACCCACCCGGAACACGCGGACCACCAGATGCCCGCTGGCAACTTCTGCATCGTGTATCAGCGCGACTTCGCCGCAGAAGAAATCCGCCGAGTGGCCGACTAAGCCCAAAACAGTTCTTGATTTTCTCACAGAACGGGGCATACTGGTTCTGTAAGAGGCGCAAGATCAAACCCCGAAACTGACTGTAGGGGGTCAATTTGACCCCCTACTTTCGTTTTCACTCGACTCTTACAAAGGCTCTAACCCACTGTGGGTTGAGCAACCCGTAGAAGACTGTGAGGAGGAAATAGTAATGACTGAATCGAAGATGATCGACAAGATTCCAGAAGAACTGGAAGCCCAAATCCCCGAATGGGTGGACAAGTGGATCAAGGTCGGCTTGTGTACTGACAAGGCCGACCGTCCCCGCTCCGAAGCCGCCATCCGTGAACTCTACCGTTTGTCCGAGGTTTTCGACGGCGACCCGCCGGAAATCGTCTGGACGGACTCTCCCGATGCCGCCATCAAGTACATTGTCGAAAAGTACGGCGACCAGGGAGAAACCCCCAAGAGCGTTCTCGACAACGTGAGCGTATGGGGGAACCACGACTGCTATTGGGTGGGCAACTACCTTTTCTTGGAAGCAATGGGGGTCGTGTACGAGGGCACCGTCGCGGAAGCCTTCAAGGCCACCCAAGAACTGACCGCCTCTTGCGGTTGGGTGTGGATGTACCACGAAATCTGCGTAGCCACCGAACGTCACTCTGCGGTGAACTTGGACGACGACGATCCCGGTCGCTTGCACTGTGAAGACGGCCCCGCGCTGACCTTCCCCGATGGATGGTCGATCTACGCCATTCACGGTGTGCGAGTCCCCGAACAGGTCATCATGGCCCCGGAAACTCTCACCACCAAGCAAATCCAAGACGAACAGAACGCCGAAGTCAAGCGTATCATGCGTGAACGCTACGGGGATATGAAGTATCTCCGCGACATCGGCGCAAAGATCATCGACACCGATGCCCGCGACGTAAGCGTTGTGGACATCTGCGAGGGACGGGCGACTTCCCGTGCCTTGATCGAAGACGATGAAGGAAACCGCTTCCTCATTGGCAAGGATGGTAGCTCGGAACGTATCTACGTGATGCAGGTTCCGAACGACACCACGACTTGCCAGGGCGCGCACGAATCCCTCTCCGGGTTCGATGAATCCCGAATCGTGAGCCAGAGCTAGTCACGCCTCCTCCTTGCTGACGGGAAATAGGCTCAAGGGATTCCCTTGGGCCTTTTTCTTTTTACCTAAACCATTTTTTAGGGATTTTTATATGGCAACATTAGAAAAAGCCACCGCATTGAAGCTCAAACTGAAAGAAAAGCACCAAGACAAAGCATGGTATGCGGGCATAGGCATTGCGCTATGTGATGAGGGCCAATCGGTCGGCTATGCGGTCCGAATCAATGTGAAGCCCTCAGAAGTTGGGGTGCCCTTCCCAGAGCAGATAGACGGGGTTCCCGTAGCTGTAGTGGTGGTGAGCTACGAAAAAAGATAGTAGGTTTTTAGTAAACCATTTTTTGGAGATTTTTAGATGGCAACTATAGATGAAGCCCGCGCACTGAAACTCAAGCTAATTGCGAAGCACCAAGATGAGGCGTGGTTCGGTGGCGCAGGCATTGAGCCCCATGAGGAGGGCTATGCGGTCCGCATCTATCGTAATCGTTCACAGGTAGGCGCCCACTTTCCCGACACCGTAGATGATGTGCCCATTGTGGTGATCGCAATTGGAGACATTCGAGCTTTATCTGACAGCTAGACCGAGCATACTAGGGAGACACTTTTATATTACTAAGATAGGAGAAACGTAATGGCTACTTTGGAAGAAGCTGCGGTACTGAAACTAAAACTTCAAGGACAACACAAAGGCAAGCTGTGGTATAGTGGCATAGGGATAACGCCGCAGGATGAGGGATACGGGGTACGGATCAATGTGGCACCCGCCCAAAAAGCGCCGTCTTTTTCGGACAGCATAGATGGGATTCCGGTTGAGGTAGTGGTAGTTAGCTACGAGAAAAGATAAAGAGTTTGGGAACTTTTTGGAGATTTTTAAATGGTGACTATAGAGGAAGCACGTGCGTTGAAGCTAAAACTACTTGAAAAATACCAAGACGAAGCCTGGTTGGTGGGACTCGGTATTGAGCTCCACGATGATGGTTACGCAGTCCGCATCAATCTCCGCCACTCACAGATTGGCTTCGACTTCTCCAATACCATAGATGGGGTTCCAGTTGTGGTTAAAATAGTTGGAGACATTCAGGCTTTATCTGACCGCTAGACCGAGCATACTAGAGGAACAGATAAGCACTTACTCGGGAGGGTGAAATGGGCAGCTTCAACGTATCATGCGGGGTCAGTAGACTTTCTATTGGGGTGGGTGATCCCGTGGCTCTCTTTCCGCTGGTCCCCAGCGGCTACAGCAAGTTTGAAAAGCTATCCAGCGTCACTATTGTGAGCAATTCGGGCCCCTTTGCGCTGTTCAACTGTAGGGCACTCCCCGTCATTGGGCGATATGATGATTACGGAGGGATGGAGGACATCTACGAAAACGAAAATACCCGTATCATCGAACAAAACTTCAACAGCGAAGGCCATCCCGTTGAAAACGATGACGAGCGCGGATCAGCGGATATTTACGAAATTGTCGGCGCGTGGACAGGATATGAGAGCGGACACCCTGGGATGTTCGTACACGGGGAAATCTACAAGGCCCTCTCCACAACTCTGATAGGCGAGTATTCGTCTAAAGATCGAAACGTCCTCCAGGGTGTCTTTCCGGTTCCCCCATTCATGCTAGAACGCCTTGGGTTTGTGTTAGAACAAACCAGGGAAGAAGGCCGTTACAAACTACTCTACCGGCACCCCGATAGTGATGGGTTCCGTATCGCTTCTGATGGTAGCTTTGGGCACATAGAAGTAGAGGGCAAAGACGTAGGGCTCATTCATTCCATTCAAGACCTGGCGAAACAAGTGCTCCCATTTGGGGTCCAGTTCAATACTGAGGGCCTAGATGATATTTCGGACTATGATTGGAAGTTCGATGAGCTACAACACAAACTTATCGAAAGAGTTAAAGAGGAAGAAGCTTTAACGTCCGAGCTGCCTCCTGAGTTTGTGGAAAAGCGCCGTGATTCCATGGAAAGGCTCTTTGGGCCTAGTAGTGTAATTACGGGCTCGTTTATGGATATAGGTGACTATAACCAATACGGTAACGATACGAGCCCACTTGCGACTATGTATGTTGATGCGATCAAGTCAGGAAGGATTAAGCCCAACCTAGTAGCCTGCAAGCACTTCATCTCCTCAATGAGCTATGTGAACACGCTCTTTTTTCCCAGCTACGCAGGCCCACAGTTTGGAGCCCATCATGCAACTAAGCTCTTAGGAAAGCTGATACAGGACATTTCGGAGGTCGAAATAGCTCGCCATGCAGATGACGAGGATGAAGAAGACGAATAGTAAAAACAAGGAGTAAAGAAGATGAGAGATCAAGTCACCTTAATAATTCTGATTATTTCCCTGTGGGGATTCAGCGCCATGCTTGGCGAATGGGGGACCAGAGACCGAATGAATCGCCATATGGACGCCCAAGATGCCAAAATCCAACAACTTCAAGAGACCTTGGAAGACATTAAGGCGCGAGTGTATATGTCGGAGCCGGTGAAGGAAGAACCCACAGAAGAAACCCTAGAAACTGAGGAAGCTGATGAATAACGTAGAGCATATCCATACTCGTTACAGCGCCCTAGTTCGCGTGTTTGGGGAGCCGGGAGAAGGCGATGCCCACAAGGTAGATGCGGAGTGGCAGCTTACTCTGGTTGACGATCAGGGCGCAGAGCTAATCGGCGAAATCTACAACTACAAAAATGGCCCTAATTATCTACAAGACGGGTCTAATGTAGAAGATATTACGGAGTGGCACATGCAACAAGAAACCCCAGGCTTTTTTGAGCACGTGAGACAGTTGCTCGGTAACTCCTAGCTTGCTTTTGGGTATACGAAGAATATATACGTGGGGGCGTAAGAGAAGCCAGAAGAAACTACTCCAATAGTCCGTTGTCAAATTCCCAATGGTGGTTTCTACATAAAATTCGAACATTTTTGGGAGAGTTAACCTCCCCCATTGTTGCACTGTCGGGGAAATCCGATATGTCCCTAATATGACAAAACTCAATGTGTTTAGCATACCCACATATCTCGCAGACTTTTGATAGATCTTTATTCCAAGATCTACAGAAACCTCTTACGTGTGCGGCTAACCAGGAAGGGTGCTTCCCCTTTACAGAAATCTTATTCCGGTATTCCCCAATAGTAGTTTCCCGGTAGGATAGCTGGGCAGTCTCAATATACTTCTTGCTACATGGAGCACATAGTATGGTAGATTTATAGCGCCCGCGCCAGGCAACTCTGTATTCGGCAGAACAATGACCACAAGTTCTAGTTTTTGCTTTCTTTCGAGGAGCCTTACTATGTAGATTATTATATTTGGCCGCACAGGAGTGATCGCAAAATTTCTTGGCCCTGGTTATACAAGGTTGCGTGTCTGGAGGTATAGGTATGATGCTATCACATTGTTTGCATATATTTGGGTTGGCGTAGTAAGCATCATGGGCCCTTTTTCGTAAGATAGCCCCACCTGCGTGACCCCCTTTAACCGAACCCTCTTTTGAGGAGCATTTCCTACTACAGTATTTTCGGTTCTTCCCTGAAGCTTTAAAGACTTTTTTACAGTGTTTACAAGTATAGTGATACAATGAATTGATCTCCTGGGGCAGTATGCCGCTGATTTTCTACGTCAGAGAAAGCTAATTGGACACATGTGGGTTCGAATCCTACCTGCCTCATCCCTAGCATAGAGTCGAACGAAAAGCACCAAAAATATTTAATGTCTGGGCTCAAATCCCAGCAGGTGTACTCCAAGAAAGTCTAGCAAGTTGCTAGGCTTTTGGCTTGATTTCCCTCCTTCCCAGGGCATACTTCTCTGTCGGCCATTACAGGAGAAGATAGATGCTTACTAAATTAGAACTTCAAGATCGAGTCTGGTATCAAGTCTGGGGGACAGTCTACGCCCAGGTCAGGAGCAAGGGTGACCCCCAAGTCGGGTGCACCGCCCGGGCCCAAATCCTGCGTAAAGTTATGGCCCAAGTCGAGGTTCAGGTTTCGTTTCAAGTCAGACATACAATCTGGCAGGAGTCCTCTTAGATGCTTACCAGATTAGAAATAACTCATAGGCTTAGAGGGGGAGCCCGGCATCAAGCCCAGGATCAAGTCTGGGTTAAACTCTGGAATCAAGTCAGGGCTCAAGTCGAGGATCAAGTCTGGGTTCAAATCAGAGCAGAGGTACTTGTCAAGAAGGCCTAGCTAGCCGCTGGGCTTTTTGCTTGATTTCCCCCATCCCTAGGGCATACTTCCGTGTTGGTTCATTACACAGCAGGAGTCCTCTTAGATGCTTACTAGATTAAAAATAACCAACAGGAAAATCTGGAATCAAGTCTTGGGTAAACTCTGTGATCACGTCTCAAATCAGAATTACGCGCAAGCCACGAATCAGAGCTACACCCAAGTCAAGAATCCAGTCTGGGAGCGAGTCAATCGCCTAGTCAGGGGTACAGTTTGGACCGCAGTTTCGGCTCAAGCCGTGGACCACGTCCTGGCCCAGATCAAGGAGTCTCTGTAGATGCTCACTAGCTTAAAAATGCAGCGCCAATTACCAGATCAAATCTACTACCAAGTCTACGAGCAAGTCCGCTTTCTAGTCTTGGCTCAAGTCGAGCAATACGTCGGCACTAAAATCTCCACTCAAGTCTATAATCCTGTGGCGAATCAAACCTGGAATCAAGTCCGAAATCAAGTCAGGCGGCACGCTTTGATTAAAATCCCAGCAGGCGTACTCATCAAGAAAGCCTAGCTAGTCGCTGGGCTTTTTGTTTGATTTTCCTCATCCCCAGGGCATACTTCTCTGTCCGCCATTGCGTTGGGGGGAGAAGATAGATGCTTACTAACTTAAAGCTATGGGAACACGAGAACTTCTACAAACTTGGAAGTCAGGTTTTTACGCAAGTAGGCGTAAGGGCTGTGAGACAAGTCTCCGGTTCTCATCTCCCACCAAAAATTCTAGGCGACCAGTTTGGGCCACCGCTCTACTGGACGATTCGACATCTGTTGCAGGTGCAGTGGAGGCTCTAAGTGCTTACTACACTAAAACTGCACCGCTCCAGTGCGTATAACCAATACCCAGACTATGATAACGCTTGGGCGCAAGTCCGCTACCAAATTAGAGATCAAGCGGAGGCTCAGGTCAACTTTCAAGTCCGGTTTGGCATCTACCCTCAAATCGAGCAGCAAATCGAGAGGAGCGGCATGTCCATTTACGCGTCAATATGGGAGGCTCTTTAGATGCTTACTAGTTTGAAAATGAGCACATACGAAGTCGGGTGTGCGGGAACAGTCCGGTACCAACTCTGGGAGCAAGTTACGAAGCAAACAGGTCTGCCCTGGGTGTGGAATCCTATACAGGTATCAGTTAGTCGAGTTGTGGACAGTAGTGTCTGTGAGGCAGTTCACGAGCTACTCCTACCGGAGACCTCTTAGATGCTTACTAGACTCGAAATGACTCATCAGTTTAGGACCCCAGTCAGGGTTCAAGTCAAAGATCAAATAGGGGCTCAAGTCTACGGGCAAGCCCGCTATCTAGTCTTGGCTCAAATCTCGGGTATAGTCTTCGCCCAAGTCTGGACTCAAATCCGGGGGCAGATAGAGGAGTCTCTTTAGATGCTTACTAAACTGCAAACCCCAATAACTTCAGGTGACCCCCAAGCCTTTGAGCAAGCCTTGTGTCAAGTTCGGATAAGGGTCGCGGATCGAGTCTTCCGCCAAATATGGCGCCGCCTCGGGGTTCAAGTCAGGAGGAAGGTCGAGCAGCAACTCTGGAACCAAGCCTACTAGTTAGACTTTCGGCTTGATTTCCCCCATTCCTAGGGCATACTTCTCTGTCAGCCATTACGCTGAGGAAGGAGTCCTCTTAGATGCTTACTAGCTTAAAAATGAGTCAGGATCAAGCTTGGGGAATATCGACCCGTGTAGAGGACATCGTTACGAAACGTGCTCTGGCACACCTTGACGAGGATATTTGCATGGACGTGTTTTACGCCCTTCAAAACCCGATTGCATTTTTTGGCTTGTGGGAGGAAATAAGCCATGTGGTTTATGGGGAGATTTTAGAAGGCTGAGAGGACATCTAGATGCTTACTAGATTAGAAGTGGTTGAAGGCCAAGACCGGGATTCAGTCTGGAAGCAAGTCTTGGTTCCGGCCAGGATGCACGCTGTATTACAAGCCGGGTCGCAATCTGAGGACGACATCTGGAGTCGAATAGCGGACCCAGTCTGGAGGCACGGCTATGCGGACCAAGTTAGGTTTCAGCTTTATGGTCAAATAAGGGAGTCTCCTTAGATGCTGACTAAATTAGAGATAGTTGAAGAGCATCACCTTGGCCGTCATATCAAGGATCAAGTTGCACCGCAAGTCCCCGCACAGGTTGATGAGGACATCAGAATTGAAATCATAGTACAAGTCTTGTGGCAGGTTAGGAATTTCGTTTGCGCAGGGATTAGAAAAGATAATTACTACCGCCCTCCAATTTAGCTTATAGACCAGATAGAGGAGTCTGCTTAGATGCTAACTAGCTTGAAAATGGACACGATCACAGCCGGTAGGGGGGTCTGGGATCAAATCATGGAACAAGTCGCTGTCCAAGTTAGCCGGGGCCAAGTCGCGGTCCAAGTCTTCATGCAGGTACGAGCAGGAGTCTCTTTAGATGCTTACTAGATTAGAAGTGATCCAGCATCTAGACTTCGATGCCGTCTGGATGCAAGTCCGCCACCAAATCACGGACCAGGCTGAGTGCCAAACCCAGTATCCGTTCAGAAGGCATCTGGGGGATCAAGTCCAGGAGCCTGTGTACGATCAGGTGGGGAGCCAAATTGAGTTTCAGCTTTCAGACCAGATGCGGGAGTCTTTTTAGATGCTTACTAAATTGAAAATGACTCGTGGGTATGAGGCCTCAGTCAGGGTTCAAGTCTGGAATCAAATCATAGAGCAAATCATGATGCAAGTCGAGGCACGAGTCGAGAATCAAGCCGAGGATCGAATCGAGAATCCAGTCTGGGATCAAATCGTGAGGACAGTAGGAAACCACCTCTTTTTATATTGGGAGGCTTCTTAAATGCTTACCAAATTGAAAACACACAACCTAAAGACGATTTACGTCTTGAATCAAGTCAGTTATCTAGTCTACGACCAAGTCAGGACTCAAATCTCGGGTATAGTCTTCGCCCAAGTCTGGACTCAAATCCGGGGGCAGATAGAGGGGTCCTTTCAGATGCTTACTAGCTTCAAAATAAACACATGGCAACTCAACGACCCAGTGTCGAACCCAATCCGGGCGCAAGTTTGGCGTGAAGCTCAAAATCAAACTAATCTTCGAGTCCAGTTGGAAGTTGAGAGGCAAGTCGAGAGCCAAATCGTGCACCCAGTCTGGATTCAAGTCAAAGGTAGCGTCTGGAATCAAATCCGGGAGGAGTGGACTTAAGTGCTTACTAAACTACGAATCCCAACAAATCAAGGTGACCACCAAGCCTCACGCCAAGCCTATCAACTACTTCTCCAGGGAGTGCCTTTAGATGATTACTCAGTTTAAACTATTTAGACGCAGGTGGCCCCTCTGCGATATCTCACGTCACATCTATCTACGAGGCCAGGACCAAGTCCGCCCCCAAATCAACCGGCAAGTCTGGGAGCGAGTCTTTATGCGAGTAGAGTGTAACGTCTGGGACCTAGGTATGGAGACAGTTCAGCCTCAAGTCAAGCAGGCACTTCAACAGGAGTCCTTTTAGATGCTGACTCTCTTAGACATGACTGTGTACCACATCGAGACCGCCCTTCGAAAGCAAACCAACAACGAGACTTTTTGGAGAGGGTCTGGCACAATTAACAATCCAGTCCACAGGCAAGTAGGGTGGGCGGTTGAGCATGAGGTCATAGACCAAATGGAGGAGAACTTGCCCACAAGCCCAGCTAGCCCCAGACTTTAGGTTTGATTTTCCTCATTCCTGGGGCATACTTCTCTGTCCGCCATTATGCTGAGGAGGGAGAAGATAGATGCTGACTAAATTAGAAATGGTCCAAGGTCAATTCTGGGATCAAGTCTGGGAACAAGTTTACGTTCAGGTCAGGGGTGCGGTTGATGGCCAAACCAGGCGTTCAGCCAGAGGTACAACCGCGCGTCAAGTTATGAGCCAAGTCGAGGCTCAGGTTTCGTTTCAAATCAGACATGTAGTCTGGCAAGAGGCCGTTTAGATGCTTACTAAATTGCAAATGGACACCGACCAAGGCATTGGGGATCGCGTCAACTATCAAACCTGGGCGCAAGCCAAGGGACAAGTCGGGAATAAAATCCGGGTATTGATCTCGGAGAAAACGGGGGTCTGGCTTAATGAGCGAGTCAATCTGGGAGTCTGCCAGCAAGTCCTTTGGTCGCTTCAACGGGGACCTTCTTAGATGTTAACCCGCTTAAGGCTGCGTCATTATCGAATCAGCGACCCCGGAGCAGGCGCAATAGGGGATTATATTTGGGATAAGATTTTTGGGCAAGCGTGGCCACAAGTCCTTTGCCCAGTCGAGACCGCAGTTAATGATGAGGTTTGGGAGCAAGCGTGGCGGCATGTTCGTGTCCCAGTCTTTGGTGCACTCTGTGGGACATATTTATTGGATTTTGTTTAAATGCTTACTAAATTAGAAATACCCAATCCGCTCAGGGTGCAGTCAAGGCACATGTGGAGGAAAATCTTGGGCCAAATATGGCCTCAAGTGGAGCAGCAGACCAAGGGCGGAGTCGTTAGTAAGGTTTGTGGCCAAATCCGAGATCAGGTTCACCGTCAAGTTTGGGTCCAAGTCGAGAACCAAGTTTTGTATGAACTGGAGGATCAAATCTGGAATCAAGAAGTATATCTTTCCTTATATTTTAAGTACGTTTAGATGCTTACTGGCTTGAAAATAACCAGTCAGCTTGGGGGACGCGGGCTTGGGGGCCAACTCTTTTTCGAACTCTGGGAGTCCCGGGCTTCAGTCGAAGGCCACGTCAGGCGTCAAGTCTGGAATAATATGGAGCTTCAAATCAGAAATCAAATCTTCGACCAAGTCAACCACCCAGTCCAGAGCCACCTTCGGGAGTCTTTTTAGATGCTTACAGTATTAGAACAACACACAGACTGGTTTAAGTTTTGGCTTGGAGAGCAAACTACTAAGAACACCCTCCCAAGTGAAGGCGTCCCTAGTGAAGTTTATCATCAAGTTGCAAAAGAAATTCAAAAACAATGCGAACTTGTAGTTTGCAATAGAATCTACTTGAGCCTGCTGTTTCCCCATGAAGGATGGTGAATGAGATGCTCACTAGATTGAAAATATACGTGGGATTTGGGGACCGAATTGATGAGCAAATCTGGCTTCGCGGTAAACGACAAATCTTTGAGCAAGTTCGGTCGCGGCTCTGGGCACAAGTCTCAATTCCAGTATCGGACAAAATTTCAACCCAAGTGGTGTCTCAAGTCTGTGACCAACTAGAGCACGCGCTATCCAGTTAGTGTTTGATTTTTCCGTCTCCTGGGGCATACTTCCCTGTTAGTCGTTATGGGAGAAGATAGATGCTTACCACATTGAAAATGAGACGAGAAGGAGTACAAACCATAAAGTGGCAAGTCTTCGGCCAAGTCAAAAAGCAGGTTACGATAAAAAAGGTTTGGGGAAGTGTCCGCATTTTCGTCCAGCATCTAATCGAAGCTCAAATCCGAGAGCAAATCTCTGGTGCCCTGCACGTACGCCACCGCTCCAGCGTTGGGGCTGTACGCTACGGCCTCGACGCCTGGGGGGACTATTAGATGCTTACTCGTCTAAAAATGCGCTCGAATATGCTATGGGAGGGCCTTGCAAGGCAGATAGAGGAGAGGATCGACATGCAGGCTGGAAGGCAGGTTTTTCCTGCCAACCAGCAAGTCTGGGTGCAAGTGTATCTTCTCATCCAGAACCAAGCATGGTGGTTTATTGGGAGCGAAGCTAGAGCCCAGCTTGCCGTGGATCGGAAGGACTAGATGCTGACTCGTCTAAAAATGGATCGTTTACCACTGGTCGCCCAAGCTCTGTTCCAAGTTAACCGTCAAGTTTGGAAGAAGGTCTGTAACTCGACTTTTTGGGAGGTCGATAATCAAGTTTGTTTGCAAGTCTGGGACCCAATTGATGACCAAATCTTGGATCAAGTCCTTTTAGCACTTCACCAGGAGCCTATTTAGATGCTAACCACACTAGTAGTTGTCACTAAAGCTAGTGGCCTTGGGGGCGATGGGAAAGTTTCCTATCCACTCGAAAACCAACTCTCGGCCCAATCCGTTGGTCAACTTAGGAGAACGTATGTTTCGGTGGAAAATAAGGTCTACATGGAAATCTTGGAACTATTTGATGCGGGGTTTCTAGACTCTTTGCTGGAAGCTCTGGGGAAGGTTCTTTTTGATGCTGATTAGCTTAAGAATGCACAACCGAGGCCCAATCTGGCACGCACTTGGGCAGCAAGTGGAAGCACAAACTGGCGCGCAGGCTTCGGATCAAACGAATAATCCGGTCTGGGATGTAGTCGATAATGGCCTTGCGGATAAAATTGAGATGCAGGTCTGGATTAACCTCAACTGGCCACTTGATGCTGCCGTAGTGTCGGCGCTGTAGATGCTTACTACATTAGACATGATTCCAAATCAAAGCTGGAACACAGTTGAGCAGCAAGTTTTCGGGCAACTTATGATGAAAACTTATCGACAAGTCGAATGGCAAACCCGAGGGGAAGTGCGCCGCCAAATCCAGGATCAAGTATCGCGGGTTATATGGGAAATTGAAAAAACCATAATAGAGGAGGTCCCCACAGATGCTTACTAGTCTATATTTGTACCCAGAAATAGAGGAGGATGAGGACGACGGAGCAAGCCATCAGGTAGCAGACCGCCTATTTTCCCCAGCGTATGATAGAATAGCCTATCCGTTGTATGATGGTATTGAGGAGAATTTTGAGACTCTGGTCTGGGAGCTAATTTGGGAGCATGTGCGTGCAGTAATCGACCAGGAGCTAGAAGATAGGTTTTGATTTTCCTCATCTATGGGGCATACTTCACTGTCGATTCACGATATAGGGAGAAGATAGATGCTAACTAGATTGAGAATTCCTCGCTCCCGAAAAGGCTATGAGGCCCTTGGCCTGGACGCGTTATCGGATTTTGCCGAAGCACAAATCAAAGGCCGAATACCATCAAGCATCTATTGCTCTGTTGAGTGGGTAATCGGGGGAGTTGTTGGGGCGCTTCGTAGCCAGCTTGCTGGTTTTGGGCCTTAGGAGGATTAGGTGCTTACAGTATTAGACCACCATTCGGACCGTTTTGAGTTTTGGCTTGGAGAGCAAACTCATAAGTACAGAGCCCGTATTCAAGTTAGACAGCGAGTTGGGGAAGAAGTTCGAAGGCAGTCCGAGTTCATAGTTTGCGATGTAGTCTACTGGGTTTTGAGGGAAAGAGAGGGTGAGCGAGGTGCTTAGCCGCTTAGACATTACGTACGACCTCTTCCTACACTTCGTTCTCGAACAAGTTCAGGATCAAACCGGCCTACGCATTATTCCATCAGAGTGGAACCCTATATGGTGGCCCGTTTACCGGATCGTTGAGGAGGGGATTCGGAAGTATATTAGAGACGAGCTTCTAGATGCAATACGGAGATCCCTTTAGATGCTAACTAGCTTGAAATTTACTGCCTGGGAGCAGCTTTCAAGAGAGCTGTTGGGGGACCAAATTAATAAACTGGTTTGGGTACAAGGCTCTGAGCGAGTTCAGTATCTGACCTATCATGAATTCTTCAATAAAGTGCAGTGCGGGGGGCTTGCACAGGCTACTTTACGCCTTAGAGGCCCGCTCTGCGACAGCATCAAGGAAATAAATGCTACATAGACTAACCCTGCCAATGAAGACTTCTACATATCAGGATCATCGTTATTATACTGTGTGGAACTCGGTCACCGCAATACTTATGGATAGTGCTTGTCTCGATAAACTCAAAGTTTACCAGAAAGGCCATATATCTGTGGGCCCCAACGCCTGGGATTATGTATGGCGTCGTGTGGGGAATAGCATTAGGCCCACATCTCTAGCGATGGTTAAAGAGAGCTTGCAGTAGAGGCTTAGGATTTCTTTTGATTTCTAGGCTAGATGGGGCATACTTCTTCATAGCTAGGTAAATTCGGACTAAGGAGAGTTTCATGGGTGTTAGTTTCTACTCAGTCGGCATGTTGGGGGTCCAGCTTCCTTTTAGTAGCGTCTTCAAAGATGAACGTGTTAAGCGGGCCGGTTTCGAGGACGTGCCGGATGATCACAAGTTTGATCCAAAAAGCGGAGAACCTATCTGGGAGACTCGCAGAACCTGTGCGTTTTCGAGTAAGACAGGGGACGAGCTGAACGACTGCCTATCTGACGGCGATCTTATTGCGGAAGAATCTGGCTTAGTGCTAGAAAGCCGCGCATACGACGGCGATCCCGACTATGTGTATGTTGGGCTGAAAACAGAATCGCAAGATGGTGGGGATGCGAGCTTCCAGCAGTTAGGCCCCAGCACCGTCGAAGATGTACGAGAGGCTGTGAAAGAGCTATTTGAGGGCTTTGGGTTTCCATTCAAGGAAGAAGAGTTTGGGCTCTGGGTGGTCACTAAGGCTAGTTAGGAGACACTGATGCTAACTAGTTTGCGGCTAAATAGAGATGCCCTGCCTAATCAACACGGCGCAGGAATGGCTGTTTGGTTGTACGCACAAACTCGTGAGCAGTATTTTGTCAGAGTGCAGGACATGGAGCGCTTCGCCCTAAGCCCAATATTCACCCAGATAGGTAGAATAATCCGGGTCAACCTGATGCATGGTTAGGAGACAATGATGCTCACTAGCTTCAAACTCAGTTCGATACAAAACAGTACTATTACTGAGTACCTTAACATACTTTTGGCTTGCCAATCAATGGAGCACTTGGATTGGAATGCGGTTCGGCCACCTGCGTTGGAACTGCGGACTGCTGTCTATTACGCCACGGAGACTGCCCGTGAGGCGACACGTCGATATCTCGAAGGCTTTACGGTGGTCTCTATCGTGCTTTAGTGAGGTATAGTGATGTTGACCCCAATAGTAGCTGCGCGCCAGATTCCCCAACAGTTTACTAGGGAAAGTATTTGGGAGATCGCCTGCCTCCAGGTGACCGAAGATGTTTGGGAGGAGGTCTCGTGGCTTTTCCCAATGGAACCAATATACTTTCGTATACTCCACCAAATAGATTCTGTTTTGAGGGAGGAAATAAGTGCTGACTAGCCTAAACCAACCCCCGCCTTGGAGTTCTTGTGGACATGATGTGGTGGTGAGGGATCTTTTAGAAAGCGAGGCCGTCCCCCAAGTTAATGGTATGGTTTGGGGAAGAGCCTGGAACCAACTCCTGGAGTCGGTATGGGAAGGCGGCTATCGGGAAACTGGTAGGAATATATGGGCGACACTTTTGGAAGATGCGGGGGAATAAGTGCTCGCCTCACTAAAACTTCTCCAAAAAACAAAAACAAATAACCTGATTAGTAGGTCTTTTTGGGGACAGATATTTGTAGAACTTAACTCGGCCCGCAAGACTCAGTGTCGGCACTTTATATTCAACATCTACACCCCCGCAAGGACTGCGGTTGAGCTTCAAGTAGCTATGGAGATTCTTACAGAGCTAAGGATCCGTAGTAGGATAAAGGGGAGCCCATTAACTTCACATTTATAGGAACACCTAATTTCGCAAAGACCCACCTGGAGGCTCTTTTGGGTGCGGGCTTTCGTCCTGATTTGGTGATCTCACAACCAGACAAGCGATCAGGGCGGAAAAAGGCCCTACAGCCCTCTCCAGTAAAACAGTTCGCCCTAGATAACGGGCTGCGAGTAGAGACGCCCGCGCAGATTCGGCAGACCGGCCTAATAGATAAGTACATAGAAGAAAACTTTGATCTAGCCGTCGTGGTCGCCTACGGACAAATCCTAGCCCCACGGTTCATTGCCGCCCCACGTCTGGGCACCATCAACATTCATGGCTCACTTCTTCCACGCTGGAGAGGAGCCGCGCCAATTCAACGCGCACTAATGGCTGGGGACAGTCAGACTGGGTGTACAATTCAACAAATGACCAACCAACTAGACAGCGGCCCCGTCTTAGCCACGTCAAGCATTCCTATTTCTCCTGAGGATACCTCTGAGTCTCTTTTTGCCTCCCTAGCAGAAGTCGGCGCGAAATTACTACTAGAATCCCTACCTTCTATTTTCAACGAAACTCTAAAAGGTGAGCCCCAAAATGAAGATGCTGTTGTGTATGCGCCCAAGCTCACCAAAGAAGAAGGCATCATTGATTGGGGTAGGCCAGGAAAAGACCTCTTCAATCATATCCGAGGAGTCCAGCCGTGGCCGGGAGCATGGACGACCCTTCAGGTAGCCAATAAGTCGAAACGAATAAAGTTTACTAGGGTTGCGGTGGCCGAAAATAGGCCAGGAGGCCCTGGGGAGATCATCGCTACTTCCCCAGAGTTTATTGTGGGGACTGGAGATGAGACCGCAATAGTCATTAAGGGTATCCAGCCAGAAGCCAAACAAGAAATTAGGGCATACCAGTTTGTTGCTGGATATCAGCCCGAAATAGGTTCTTTTTTCGTTTGATAGTCTCGCGGATTTAGCGCATACATGTATAGGGACTATTTTGTGAAGAGGAAATACCAATGCAACTGACAATCGTAGATGAGACACAGGCAGTAGAGTTTACTGAGGGCGAGGTGGGCTATGTGGGACTAACCCTTAAGGAGTGCTCAGTTCTGGAGATGGCCCCTGGAGCCAAAGAGGGATTGGAGAAGCTGCACTCACAACTGACCGCAGCCGCAACTTCTACCATACTTACAGAGGACCATATTCAGCTTTTGAAAAAACTACTAGTATCCTTTGAAGAAGCCGCAAAGCCGGGATCAACAGTTCACATGCTCTTGCAAGATAGCCTAAGCATCATAGAGTCCGCCGCTATTATGCTCGCCTCCGTAGAAAGGTAAGCCTAATGCGTTCCGCTATTTTGATCGTCTCCAAACATACCGAGGAAACCACCAAAGCATGCTTTGAGGTGGAGAGTAGGCTACGCGAGCTTACTGATCTTCGTTTAGTCGATCAAGGCTCTGAGAACCTGAGAGGCGTGAAAGCCGACTTAGCTATCGTGCTAGGCGGAGATGGTTCTATTGTGGCTGCACAGAGGAGGATGGGCCGTTACCCAATCCCAATTATTGGAGTGAATTTCGGTAAGCTGGGTTTTTTGGCCGAATACACCTACGAGTCATTTAGCGATAGCCTCGAAAGCATCCTTGATCCCGCCACTGCTTTGGATTTTCGCCGCCGGACTCGCCTGCATGTGTCTTTGCGACGTGACGGAGAGACTATTCTGGATGAATATGCGCTAAATGATGCGGTCATGTCCAGGTCATACGACTCACGTATGATCCAGATTGACACCCACATCAACCAAGAATTCTGTACCAGCATTCACGGGGATGGCGTAATTGTCTCTACGCCTTCCGGGTCTACCGCGCACTCTCTTAGTGCAGGGGGACCAGTTATTCACCCTGATTTTGATGCAATGCTAATAACAGCTATTTGTCCCCATAGCCTAACGTTGCGCCCATTGATGGTATCGCCTCGGCACAATATCGCTCTCCATCTAGCGAAGGCCCCGTGCATTGTGGGGGTCAGTGTGGATGGTCAGGTAACACGGCAGCTAGAAGTAGGGGACGAGTTGCGTATTCGTGTGGCCCAAAGCCCACTAGAGGTCGTGAAGGCTTCCACACACACGTTCTTTGACGCTCTACGCAGCAAGTTCCATTGGGCTGGGCATGGGAACCTAAAACCCTAGATACTTTTTGATATTTCATGCGGCTCGGGCATTATAGGAGTAGTATTTAGTTCACGGAGATATCAATGCAAAACATTACTGGAATGTGTCCGGCATTTCCGGGTTTCAAGGCTGTCTACGTGATGGCGCCTTCTCACCAAGCACAAAGTGGCCGTGTTGAGAAGAAATGTTACTTAGAACTTCCAATTGCACTCTTTGCGGTTATCAACTTCGTGTCCCTCAAGCCCGCTGTCATAGATGAGTTTGGTAAATTAAGGCTTATCCCTGATAACTATGAGGGCCATGTTTTCTATGGGGTACGGGCGCCCAGCGACACAGATGAAGTAGTAGCGGATTGGGCTAAAAGTCACTATGATAAGCTTTACGATAAGTGGCTGGGAGATGTCCCTACACCTGACGATTTGGCATCCAGTTTTGAATAGAGGTAGTTATGGCGAAGAATGACGAGACAGTCGATGAATCTGAGATAGCTGTTCTAAAGGATTTGTTGGAAGAGGGTCTTCAAGACCTTGGTAGGGTATTGGAGAATTGTGCTGGGCTAATTATGCAGCTCAACCAGCACCCCAAAACCAACAACGTAGACACACTGCTGGCGTTCGCGCTCGCTGCACGTATTGCACCTTTTGCGGATAGTAGTCCCGAAAAGTGGCTGGGGGAGTGTACTGGGGTCTCTGCGGCCCTCAATACTATAATAGATAAAAACAATAGAGAAGAAGGAAAAGAATAATGGAAACCAAGAATGTTGTTCGGCTAGACCTGACAGATACCGAAATTACCAACCTGAAGTGTGCGCTTAGGACTCTAGACAATATGTCTAGACGTTCTGTTTATGTTTGTAGGTCCATCTTCGATCAAGTTGACAACCAATTTCCTAGCAACTATACATGTGACTGCGAACTCTGTGGTTGCTTTACGACACCCTACCTGACCCTTGAAGAAGAAAATAAAAAAACCCGCCATGCTTTGTGGCGCTCAGTCGCCCTAAACATAGCAGCCGTGCTGGCTGGGATCGCCCTGATCCTACTATAGACTCGACCCGCTTATTTCTAACAAAAAGGAAGAATAATGACTAATCAAGATCGTTTTATGGTGCGCGCTTCTCTGGCCCTGAATGTGCTGATGGTGTTTGCGTTCATCTTTATGTACGTGAAAGTCTCACCATTTCTGGAAATGAAGGACGATATCAAGCAGGGCGTTGAGACGGTCAAGGAGACTGGAAATAGTGTAAACGAGTTGGTTGATAAGGCGAACCTGGCGGCGGACGCAGTTGGGGAAGACTACCGGCGCGTGCGAGACACCGCCGCAGGTATCGGGGGCCGTGTCCGATCCCTTTTTCCTGGTGGAGAACCCGACTCTGATACTTCGGAAGAGGACGCCCCTAATAGCCGTTCGGGAGATTAAATTCAGAAAGCTCTTGATCCGTGCCGATTTTAGGGCACACTAAGGGCGAAAACACCCCGAGATACGTCTCTGAATCCAAAACAGGCGCATTTTAGGGTTGGGTTTGAGGCAATAGCCACTACTTGAGAAAAAACAACTAATTTTGGAACAGAATAGGAGTTCGTCATGGCCGAGCAGCCGACTAGATTTTTCACGAGCTATTGGAATCGAAGTGAAAAAACATTGCCTCGTGTGCTTACTGAGTTCGGTTCTCGTAAAGCCGCCAAAGAAGCTGCGCAAGCATACGCCGAAGATACGGGATTTGCGTGCTCAGTTGGATATTACAACGCAAAGGGCTTGCGAGAGTTTGAGGGGCGCTATCGAGTTGAAAAGAAGCACGGGGTTGTCTATCGCCCGTTTGGGGGTTAAGAATGCCATCTGATTTTGCGAACTCTTTAGATTCTGTCACCGTTGACCCTCTCGTTCGGTCAGGAGCTCCTGTTATCCCTGGCACTCGTTTCCCCGTCGCCCAACTGCTTCTTGAAGTAGCGGAAGGGAAAGGGTCTCTGGAAACGATTTGTAGCGAATACGGGCTAGTTCTACGGGATGTCAGGGCTATCTTCGCAGAAATCGGGACCGCATTTATTAAAGCCTAGAGGACCACACAGTAATGGAAATGTTGGAAAACTTCACATCTGGTGCTCGAAAAGTGGTGGCTCTTGCTCGGCAAGAAGCACAACGATTCAAACACGCTTATGTGGGGACTCAGCATATCTTGATGGGTCTTCTCGAAGAAAAGGAAGGGCTGGCCGCCCACCTGTTGCTCGAACACGGAGCAACCCTAGAAGCCGTGCGATTCGAAATCAGCCAACTAGTGGCAGATAGTGACTCATCCCCGCCTATTCCTGGTAAGCTGCCCTTCACCGCTCGGACTAAGCAGATTTTCGACCTAGCCCGCAAAGAATCTGAGAAGCACGAGCATACCTATATTGGCACTGAACACTTGCTGGCTGGCGTAATTCAAGAGGGTGAAGGCGTGGGCGCACAGGTGTTGATGAATCTAGGGTGCATCCCAGGCCCTGAGTAGAAATATAGATCAATGATGTCTGATAAAATTACCAAAAGACCATGGCTGTGGGTCAAACACGGACCTGAATGGCGCTTGGAAAACACAGACGGAAGTATTGTGTTGGATATGATTGGTGGGGCGAGTCCCTCCGATCCTGTGTTGGCCTGTACGACTGGCGGCTTGCTAGAAGAACTTACCCCAAACCATCCTGATGCGGCGTTTATTGTTCATGCGGCCAACAACTATGAGGCTCTAGTAGAAGCATTAGAGGCCTTGCTGGACGCCCCAAACCGACGTGACGCCGAAACTGTAGGACGTCAAACTTTGGCAGCCGTCACTGGAAAGGATTCTTTTACAAATTCTGATTGACTTCTAGTTTTCCTTATATATTGTTTGGTATACTGTTTATTTAGGAAGGGAGTTCCCCACGCCCTACTACTGAGCAATAAATATGGAAAACCAGAATATACAATTGCTGCCGCAGCAACACGAAGTACTAGTTGGGCATCTTTTAGGTGACGGGATGTTGGAACTCAGAAAAACTGGGCACAATGCTTCTTTTAAGATACTACGAGCTTCTAGCGATACTGCTTTCCTAGAGTGGTCCGCTTCAGTTTTTTGTTCTTTTTTAACCCCTGCTGGTATCCAACCCTCTAGCTATTTTGATGTGAGGACCCAAAAAACCTATCACTCAGTTATGTTTAGAACTAGGTGTTCCTTTTTGTGGACCACCTATTATTCAGAATGGTATGGTTCTGGTAAAAAGAGGGTGCCTCGCGATATTGAGCTCTCCCCAGCGACGATGTGTGTTTGGTTGGCAGATGACGGGTGCGTGTCTATCGGGAAATCCTACCGTGGAGCAACCAGAGGGACCGCATATCCTTCCCGCCTAACATTAAAGTTAGCAACACAAGGGTTTGAGGATGAGGATGTACTATTTCTACGAGATAAGATTCGAAGCACCTATGATGTGGATGTGCGCCCCTATAAGGATAAATCTGGATTAACTTTGAGGGTTGTTAATTCGATGGAAACCAAGAAACTTCTCAGGCAAATAGACCATGCGTGGCCGGAGGGGATGGATAGAAAGTGTCAGATATGGAGATGTCCAAAAGCTGATCTTCTCGAAACAAAAAAAGTTAGGCCAGCTTGTGTGTATTGTGGAGAAAGCCATGCTTCTAAAAATGGGCATTCTCGTGCTGGTTCCCAAAAATATCGTTGTGGAGCATGTAAAGGTCAGTTTTTAGAAAAAGGGGGATCATGGACAATTCCAGCTTAGGCGACAGAATGAAAAAATATGAAGCTGCTGCAAAAACGGTTCTACCTTGTAGGATGCCGGTTATCGTAAGGCTCGACGGCCGAGCGTGGCATACCTGGGTTAAGAAGATCAATGCGCAAAGGCCTTTCGATGACCGTCTAATGGACGTCATGGCACGAGCCACTAAACGTTTGTGTGAGTCCATTCAAGGGGCCGTCTTTGCGTATACTCAAAGCGACGAGATTTCTATCCTTCTCCATAACTACAAGAGGCTCACTTCTGAGCCGTGGTTCGGGAATGAGATTCAGAAGATGGTCTCCATTTCTGCCTCGCAGGCCAGCTCTTTTGTGACTTTGGAGTATGGGGTGGAAACGATGTTTGATGCCCGGGTCTTTGTGATCCCCGAATCCGATGTGATTAATGCGTTCATCTGGCGACAGCAAGATGCGGTTCGAAACTCCATTCAAATGCTCGCTCAGTCGATGTTTAGTCACAAAGAACTGCATGGTAAGAATTGTGATGAATTACAGGAAATGATGTTTCAGAAGGACGGCACGAACTGGAATAACGTCCCCGTACATAAAAAGAGGGGAACCTGTGTGTATAAACAAGATGGCGACTGGGTTATTGACCTAGAACCACCTACTTTTACTCAAAATCGAGATTTTATAGATTGTCATTTAGCCGTGGAGACTCCTGTATGTACATAAATCCCATGCATCTCACCTATCTGCTATATGTGCTGAGTGCTGCTACTCTGATTTTCGGTCTCGCGGGCACTATCTTTGGGAATGTGGGGGCCATAATGATATCTTGGGTTTGTTTCGGGGGAGCCCTTATCACGCACAAGATTGCCAAAAAACTACGCGATAGTCGGCCTCCAGACTCCTTATCGAAGAAAGCCCGTGGCAAAAATCGAAAAGATTAGCCCCTTCAAATGGGAGACGGATTCCCCCGAAGCGCTTCCTAGTACTAGGGTTCAACTATCTCCCTTTTCTATTGAGGTCCGACAGAACTTTGATCTCGTGACCCTTCCTGCTTCTACTTTGGGAGAATTTTTGCCCACTAAAGTAGAGGGAGTACTACCAGTTCCCGCCTCAAACGCACAGGCCTGGTTTCTTCCAGTTATTAGTGAAGAGACCCATATGTTGAGGCTATTAGATGAAGGACTTGAGACCACTGAGGCTGCTGCGCACGCAAAGGAGCTCTCCGCTAGAGCGCTTAGGCGCGCCTGCATTTACGGAACCCGTTGGAAGTACGTGGTTCTAGTCTCCACAGTAATATTTCAGGAAGTCACGATAGGAACAGGCAGCCTTTCTGGTGTAGCCAGCGATCTGCCCGCAGAAGAACTAGACCATTTAGCTCTAAAATGTATAAAGGAGGCCCTAGAGAACGCATATAATTGGTTTGGTGGTCTAAAGGACCAGCTCCCAGCAACTATTCCAGTTATTCAATAACACCTAATCCATCGTGTATAGAATTTTGCCAGGAAAATTTTGATTTTCCGTGGCTGTTGGCGCATATTAGGGCATTAGTTTTTCCAATGGAGGACACAATGCCAAATTGGTGCACAAATTTCCTAACAGTTTCCGGTACCCCCGCTGCCCTACAGGCCTTCAAGGCTCTTGCTCAAGGTGTAGAGGCCGGGCCAGAAGGAAAAGAGAGGGAGACCCCTTTGTCTTTCCAGTACCTTCTCCCTCAGCCTGACGACATAGGGGATAAGTGGTACGAGTGGCGTAATGCGGCCTGGGGGACAAAATGGGATCTCGGGGCGGATACGCAGGTAGTATACGAGGGCAACGACTACATAGAGTATATGTTTGATACCGCATGGGGTCCGCCAGTTCGCCTTTTTCAGACTGTTGTGGATCAGCTATCCACATTGAACTTATGCTTTCACCTAACTTACTATGAGCTTGGGTGTGATTTTTACGGGGAGCTTCTGTGTTCAGGGGGCACCCAAGATAATGTGGATGATTGTGAGTATTCCCGAGATATCTCTACGGACCACCAAGCTGGTTGTTTGCCCAACTGGATGCCAGACACGACGGAATGGTTTGCAGAAGATGACGATGACACCGAAGAATAGCTATTTCAAATCCGTATAGATTTGCTATAATGCTTGCCCATTTAGGTGCAGATTTCGCTTTATTTTCGCGGGATGTGGGGCATACTAACCCCACACAACCGTCTCTTTTCTTTGACCATAAGGGGTACATCATGGGAACTAGCAGGACACTTTTGGGTGGTATCGAAGTAGTGTTTAGTGGTGGGGACCGAGAAGAGTTTGACACTCTCACCGATGCCTTGGATTTTGCCCGGCAAACGGACATTTCCAGAATTGAATTTGAGGCCAGTACCGGCGAACTTGTGGTTTTGGCTATGCGTGACGGCGAGTTGACCTACGCTTCGGGGGTATAAGGCTCCCTTTTATAGAAAACACCCTAACGGGATACCATAATGAAAATCCATAATGTCAGATTTGGGCTGGCCACAAATAGCTCATCTAGTCACTCTTTGATCTTTCTTGATGAAGGACAAAGCCCGCCAGACAGCCTTCTAAACGGCTATGAGTTTGGTTGGCAGAACTTTGTGGCGCATTCCGAAGAGTCCAAGCGGGCATACTTGGGAATTTTGCTCTACAATTCGTTGGATCGCCGCCTATCTAATCCCGCAGTCGCACTGGCATTGGTAAAGGAATGGGCGGGTATTGACTTGAGCGACCCTCTAAATGGGGGACTGGTGGGGTACATTGACCACCAAAGCCATATCACGCTCCCCGAAGATCGAAAGAGTGCCGTGGCGGATTTCAAGTTCTTTACCGCGCTAAAGAAGTTTGTGCTCCAAGACAACGTGGCTATTCTTGGCGGAAACGATAACGACGAGGACGACCATCCCCTTCTTAGTGAAGGAACGGAGGTTTTACCTCAAATCGAACGAGAATCCTATTCCTCGTCTGTTTGTCGCTACGATGATCGTTACGATTACTGGTCTATTTTCAACCAAGAGACTGGTGCAAAGCTACGTATGAGCTTCGATAATACCGAGACTCCAACGAAGGCTTCTGCGCCTGAACTTGTGGACCTAAAAATCACGAGTTTTTGCCCATTTATTGAAAAAGAATGCTACAAGTGGTGCTATCAGGGATCGGGCACGGACGGCAAGCATGCTTCTCGGGAGCGCCTTCGAGATATTCTACAGGTGCTAGGGGATTGGGAAGTCTTCGAGGTGGCGATAGGGGGAGGAGAGCCTACTTTCCACCCGGACTTTCTGTGGATTCTAGAAACTGCTCGTGCACACGGGATCGTGCCAAACTTCACCACTAATAACCTGAATTGGCTCTCAAAACCTAAGACCTGGGTGCCAATTATGGATAATTGTGGGGCCTTTGCGCACTCCGTTACGAATGGGGCCGAGGTCAAGGAACTTGGGGCGCTCATCGAAAACAACGGAATTGATCCCAAGCAAGTTTGTGTGCAGCATGTGATTGGGACTTCCCCCAAGCATGAGTTGGCTAACATTTTGCGTACTGCGGAGATTTTTGACTTTCGCATCACGCTGCTTGGCTATAAGACAACTGGGCGGGGCACGAAGCCTGATTTCAATGAGAAAGACTGGCTGCCTTTGGTACAAGAACTGAGGGATCAGCGCCTCTACCCGAAAGTCTCCGTTGACACCACCCTGGCTGAAAAGCAGGAGGAAGACATCAAGGCAGCCGGAATCCCTGAGTGGATGTACCACACTAAGGAGGGAACCTTCTCGATGTATATTGATGCGGTGGATAACAAGGTGGGAGCGTCTTCGTACACCACAGACCTGCTCCCTATCAAAAAGGGCCGGTACTCGGCGGTTAATTCAGAGGTGCTTCTGGCCCAGTTTGGTACTTTCTAACTTTTTGAATGAGATACTAATGAGCCAAGAGCCACAAGTTTCTGATTTTGAGACCCTAAAGGAGTATCAGGCTGCCCAGGCGGAATTCTGGAAGGGAGTGGTTTTAGCTCCTTCCAATGAAAACCGAGAGGTTGTGGAGGAGAATATTGCCTATTTGTACGAACGAATGGGCAAAGCCGCCCCTACTCAGTATCGCTGGTGCTCTAGCGTAGGCGAAGCGTGGGTGACCGCATATGCGATTTTCACACAATTGCACGCACAGAAGCTGATTCGTCCTTGGATTATAAATGAGATTCAAAACCCTATTGGGGACTCTCACGTAAGTAAGGACTATATGTTTGGGTGGGAGTGTGGGCGTGCACATGAGAGGCTTTATGCGTGGGCGAATAATGGACCGAACCCACATTTTGATCAAATTAAGGAACGCCTTATCGCCAAAGGAGAGGCTTCCGAAGACCCAATTGACATTCTCGTGGCCCAAGTAGTAGACCAGAATGATGTATCCTACTTTGGAAAAGAGCTAACAGATGCCACATTTGAGGCAGCCACATGGTGTGGGGACTTTGGGGCATACGATACCACGGTTGCAGAAGGGGGTATTCCAGAAAATGCCGTGGAGGGCTATCAGGCTTTGAGGGCTCTATCCCTTTTTGGGAGTGACTTCTGGCTGTTCAGCGATATGGTGGTCATTTCTAAAAAATTCATCACTCACGAGTGCGTGGTAGACCAAATGGCGGACCTACATTGTGCGGATGGTCCCGCAATTGAATGGGCTGATGGGTATAAGGAGTGGTACTGGGAAGGAATACGAGTCAATCAACTCTACATTGAGTGCCCCGACAGTATTACTGTAGAGGACATAAACGCTGAAAGAAACGCGGAACTTCGACGTATGATGTTGGAGAGATTCGGGCTTTCTCGCTTTATTGAAGAGGGAGAGTTTCGTACACTAGACGTAGATGCGGTTCCAGTTGATAAGCTGGATGCCTCTTCAGATACCATCCTACGGGCACTTCTGGTGTCTCCTATTGGGGAACGGTGGCTTGCGTGTACATGCCCAAGCACTGGACGGATGTTCCATTTGTTGGTGCCCGAGCATGTAAAGACGTGTTCAGAGGCCCACCAGGAACTTTCGGGTATAGACGAGAACGATATTATTGCCGAAGGGTAAGGAAAGAGAAGAAAGGGAACCAAAATGAAGGATTCAGTAGAAATCTTGGAAGACATGAAGGCTGCTGCCCCAAAGGCGCACACAAACCTGCGTTTCATCAAGGAGATGCCTGTTGGGAAGGCAATTCGTCAGGGAGATATGTACCTCAAGTGCATTGAAGGAATGCCTGATAAAGAAAAGTACATGCACGCTCTAGAGACTTTCCAGCTTGTAGAGGGAGACAGTAAGGGTAGCCGCCACACAATTGCGGAGGCTGACCAGAAATGCGTTACTCTGTATGAGCGCACTGGATTTGAGGATGGCTTCCAAGTAGTTGGGTACGTAGAAGCCTCTGAGCGTTTCTTGGTGGTTCACCCCGAACATGCTCACTTCTCGATCCCGGAAGGCTGGTATGCAATCATTCGCCAGGCTGATTTCGCAGCACCTGAGAGTTTGGTGACCGACTAGCCTTTTCCAGTAAACCTAAATAAAAAAGCCCGCAAAACGCGGGCCTTTTTAGTTTTTAGTGACTAGATTGGTCTAGTATTCCTTCGGGTTACTCTTGGCAGGAACGACGCTCCAGCCCTTTTCAGCAATGGTGCGAGCCAGGACGGCGCGGCCCTTACCGGAGGAGGCAATCTTGCTGTGGCCCTTAGCCATAGAGTGAGCGAACCAACGTTCTCCACGCTTGAAGATGAAAGCCTTCTTGGAAGAAGCCTTCTTCTTGGCGCCTACAGTGGTGCGGCGCTTGGCGGTTGTCTTACGCTTCGTAACCTTCTTCTTCGTGGTCTTTCGCTTTGCAGTAACCTTACGCTTCGTTACCTTACGCTTCGTGACCTTCCTTTTCGTGGTCTTACGCTTGGTAACCTTGCGCTTCGTCACCTTACGCTTGGCGACCTTCCTTTTCGTGGTCTTACGCTTGGTAACCTTGCGCTTCGTAGTCTTTCGCTTTGCAGTAGTCTTACGCTTGGTAACCTTGCGCTTCGTGGTCTTACGCTTGGCAGTCGTCTTGCGCTTCGTAACCTTCTTTTTGATTGTGCGCTTCTTAGCAACTGTGCGCCGTGTTGTGCGCTTGCGCGTTATCTTTTTTCGAGCGGCCATAGGTTTAACTCCTCATTTAGGATTAAGTAGAAATTTTCAAAACACCCCTATAAAAGTGTGTTGCGTAGATAGTACAATACTAGTTATGGGTTTGCAACCTTTTATGCCTAGAAAAAATGTTTGCGTTTATCCGCGCAGTTGAGCATACTTGAAAGCAACTTTTTGTTACTGGGATACACGAACCATGACACCAGAACCAAAATTTCACATCTACACGCGGGGACAAATTGAGCGCGGGGACGAACAGCATCCCACAGTACATCGAATTAGTGATTATGTCGTCACGATTGAGGACGACGAATCAGGCTATCGAGATTCCATTTCCGTAATGGGGTGGGCGATATTTTTGGAATTTCGGATAAAGTGTGCGAAGAAGAAGTTGCTCAGGAAGTATTTGGTAGTGCGAAAGCATAGCACCGCGTCCTCCTAGCTTCTTCAACTTGTAGCAAGCCGTTTACTAGTTGTATGTCCAATTATAACTTGACCGGGGAGCTGAGACTTGCTAATCTAGGGGGGTTCACGAGCCTATCTGGCTCTAGATGTTGGGAGATCACAAAATGCTGCCGATAATTAGACTAATCTTAAAATTTGGCCTCTTTGCGGAGCTGGTTATGGGTGGTATAAAGTTTGTCAAGTCTATTTTTAGAAAGTTGAGCGGCAAGAATAAGGCGAAGCTAACCGGCGAAGAGCCTGCTAAGCTGCACAGCTTGCCAGCGGCCCCCACCGAGGAACCTTCGGAATACATCCCGGTCCCTGAAATTATCGAAGAAGAATATCCCGCAGAAGCTCAGGCGTTGCCTTCTTCTACGGATGATCCAGCCTTTATTCACTACAAGGCCGGAGACGCTGTTTGCCAGCTTGAAGTGATCGCTACGACCTTAGGGCTTAACCTCACTGACCAGGTTGTCAGAGAAACCCAACTAGCAAATCTCCGAAACGTATTGTCTCGCTTGAACCTGACTGTAGATAACTGTTCAGAAGGCATCGAGGCACTCATCAATAGTTTGGCCTTCAATCGAGAGGACTCCCAGAAGTTGAGGGCACAAGTTGCCATCTTGAAGTCTAGGCTGGATGCTCTTCGCACTGTGTTGGTGATTGTCAAAGAGGACTATATTGTGCGGGATGCTCATGGGGCCGGATTCAGTATCCTGTCAGGCGAAGCATTGCGGCGACGAAAGAGACTAATCCAGAGTGTACTAAAAGAAGAGTTCTTTCATCAGCTTGGGATTGGGGAAGAAGTTTCCGAAGTGGGCCTCGTGTTCGATGTAGATTTTCACCCAGAGGGACTATTCATGACCGCCCATGTTCACCCCGATAGTAAGGTAGAGTTCAACTCCGAGGGGTTGGGGCTGTACCGGGAAGTCGCCCAGGCTCTCATAGAAGCCGGTTTCCCAGCCCCAGAACTAGAAGACAAAGATACCACTTACACAGGTGATCTGGCACCGATTGATGGCCAGAAAATCTTCATCTCTGACCTGGAAAAGCACAAACTAATCCGTCTCTACTATGGCCTAAAGGCTTGGGGCAAAGCGTCCCTTCTCCTCTTTGGGTAGTCGGTATATTTCACACAAGAGGTCTGAGCATATTTAGTTGTATGCTCAGATCTTTTTCGTTGCTTTCTATTGACTTCTTCCGCATACACCTTAACAATGCTTCTAATCATTTTGCACAGACGGGACACTAATTATGTCTGAAGATAGTACCAATTTAACAACTGTTCTTAAAACAGGTTTGCTATGTGACACCGAAATTATCGAATTGTGTAAATCTCAAAAAATGGTATCTCCTTTTGTGGATCACCAAGTTCGGAAGGACTGCATAAGCTATGGGGTTTCTAGTTACGGGTACGATATACGTGTTGCGGGCCACTTTAAGATTTTCACCAACACTCATAGCGGAGTCATTGACCCCAAAAACTTTGACGATTCAATATTTGTAGAAGTAGATAAGAAAGTTGGTGAAGACTGCATCATACCCCCCAATTCTTTTGTATTGGCAGAATCAATAGAGACTTTTCGAATCCCAAATGATATACTAGGCCTCTGTACGGGTAAAAGCACCCTAGCCCGCTGTGGACTTTCTGTGCCGATGACTCCTCTGGAGCCTGGTTGGGAGGGTATACTGACAATCGAAGTCAGCAACACCACACCGCTTCCAGCGAAGATTTACGCCGGGGAAGGCATCGCGCAGATATTGTTTATTAGAGGGGCTTCTCCGTGTGCCACGTCTTACGCCGATAAAGGGGGGAAGTACCAGCACCAGGAGGGCCTCACATTACCTAGGATTGCATAAGTAATGGCCGTGCCTATCAACCGTGATGATGCGAACAAAATGTTAGACGATGAAACAGTTGGGTTTATCTGTTCGCGCCCGCTTAAGGGACGAAGCCCGTTTGTTATTCCAGGTAAAGACCGATTCATACTACGTACCTGTGAGGGGGATTTTCTAGTTTTACGGGACGAGTTTGAGATAAAATTCTACCACAATACTGAAACTGATGAGCCGGATATGGAAATAGTGTTTAAGGAGAAATCCCTACAGAACTATTATAATGCAACCAGGAATACAGATTCTATTTAACTTACGCCCTCGAAGGGTGCATGGTTAAGGAGTAAGAAGAAGGATCGTTGCTTTTCGGGGGACTTCTAGATATAGTTAATAGACACGACATTCAATGGTTAGGCGAATACAGTGGTCACCTCCCCCACTCAGCCTAACCCTAAGTGCAGTAGCCGGGCCCCCCTCCAGCCCGGCTACTGCTGTTTATCTTCTCTTATATAAAATACTCACACATAATCGCAGATTTCGGGTTTATTTTTCCCCTAGTTGCCGCATACTCTTTTAGCGATCTAAACACTTTGCATTTGGAGGAAATCTCTGTGAAGCTCGAAACACTAATGACATTTATCAAGCACGACTATAACGTGCTGTTTATTGGTCGCCACGGTGTCGGAAAGACCACTATGGTTAAGGAGGCTTTCGATAAGTCCGGCTTGAGCTGGAAGTATTTTAGTGCCTCCACAATGGACCCGTGGGTAGACTTTGTGGGCGTTCCTCGTGAACGACTGGATGAAGATGGAGAACCCTATTTGGATCTGGTTCGCCCCCGAGATTTTCGGGATGACACAGTAGAGGCGATCTTTTTTGATGAGTACAATCGTTCTCATAAGAAGGTCCGTAACGCGGTCATGGAGCTGATTCAGTTCAAGTCTATCAATGGCCGTAAGTTCAAAAATCTACGCTTTGTTTGGGCGGCGATAAACCCGCCTGATGACGCCGATCATCACTATGACGTGGAAGAAGTAGACCCGGCCCAGGAAGACCGCTTTCAGATTCACATTACTCTTCCCTACAAGCCGAGCAAAAAATACTTCAAAGAGCAATACGGAGCGGAAGCCGCCACAGCAGCTTGCGAGTGGTGGGACGAGCTTGGTAAAGAGGCCAAGAATGAAGTTAGCCCGCGCAGGCTTGATTACGCCTTGACGGCCTACCGAAAGGGCATCGACCTAAGCTATGTGTTGCCTAAGAAGAGCAATTTCGCGTCTCTCAAGAAGCGGTTAGCTACTGGCTCCATCTCTGGTACGCTGGAAAAGATGTTCAAAGCTAAAGACTCCGCAAAGGCCGAAGAGTTTTTGGCTCTCGAAAACAACTTTAGTGCTGGGCTTCCATATATCTGCAAGGATGCCGCAAATGCAGCCTTCTTCTTGCCTGTATTGACTTCTGAGAAGCTATCTCTCATGCTTACCTCAAAAGATGCCACAGCTACACTAGTTCAAGGTGTAATGGTGGAACAATACCATAAGGTTCCACGCTTCCAGCGAGTCATTGATGAAATTGTGGCAGCGGGACGGAACCTGAACATGACGCGCAAGCTGACCAACGTGGCCCGAACAAAAGGTATTGCGATCAAGGGGCTATCAGACGGAGCCTCAAGCACTCCGCAAGACCAAAGGGGCCAGGTGAACCCACCCCCGCAACCAACGCCGCCTAGTGGTGCTGGGGTATTCTCTACGGTCAGCGTCAATGGGTCTTACCCTACCGCCACAAGTGCAGCAAAGAGAGAACTGCGTCGAAAGGATAGTCATGGTCGCAAGAGGGCTTACGAGGAACTCGTGGGGGTGATCCCGGCTACCATGAGTCTTCAAGATGGAATAGATACGATGGGGGTTTTGATTGAAATTCTGAACCACTCTCAGGCAAATACAATCAAGCGTAAGATGCCTCATATAGCGGGTATGATGAATACCGCTTTTGCGAACATCATCCGAGAGGACCCCCATTATACAATGGCGGATATTCGCCGCGATGTTCGCACTAATGGGGTTAGCGCACATTGGGCTAGCATAAACAACAAAATGGCTGGTCAGCTTGCCTTTACCTTCTAAACTAAAGGAGACCTAATGCAACTTGAACAAGAAGAGTTCGCCGCAATTGCAGAGGGACTAGAGGGCTTTAACTCTCTATTCTACAAGCTATGGGATATTGGGCGTCCCCAATGGTGTGACACGATCCCTACTGCGGGCGTTGGCTTTGATGAGGATGGAGAGTATATCAGTTTCCTCTTCAATAAGGAGTTTTGGGATAAATGTACTCCCTACGAGCGCCTGTTCGTAGTAGCCCATGAATGCCTGCATGTCTTTTTGAATCATGGTATTCGCACAAAAGATGGGGACGACCACCAGGTCTGCAATTCCGCTTTGGATGTAGTGGTCAACGAGACACTACTTTCTGGCTTTGGGTTCCAACGAGACCGTATTAGCTTTGCGGATGATCTTTGCTTTAGGGATACAGTATTCACTAAGCAGGGTATTCACGCAGACCCCAATGAGAGCTTCGAGTATTACTACAATCTGCTCTCTCAGAATACGACCTACATTAAGCTGAACGTAGTCGTTCTCGGCTCTGGGGAAGACGGTGGCCCAAGTGTACTTGACGACCACTCCAAGTTCATCGGAAAAGACTTGAGTGATATTGCGGCTGAGGCGGCGGGCACTTTAGACGACAAAGAAAAGGAAGAGTTGCGAAAAGCCATTGAATCTCAACTCAATACCCCAGCAGGAAAAGCCGCTCTTGGCAACCTGTCTCTCACAAAACCATTGAGCCATAAAAAGAGTCTCAAGTGGAAAGAGGTTGTCCGTAAACAGTTTCTACGTGCCGAGGGTGGGCCGGAAGAACAGTGGGGTATGCGGTCGCGCCGCCAAAATATGCTCCCCTCGGATGCCATCTTGCCCAGCGAGCGAGATAACGACGGGCTATTTAGAAGGACAGAAGTGTGCTTGTTCCTAGATAACTCTGGGTCTTGTGCCTCCCTAAAGGACCAATTCTTTACTGCCGCACTATCCCTCCCTAGCAATGAGTTTCGTGTGCGGGCCTTTAGCTTTGATACAAACGTATATGAAATTGACTTGAAGAGCCTAAAGATTCGCGGTGGCGGGGGCACAGCTTTTGCGCCCATCGAGCACACTTTACTCAAGATTGAGGGCGCAACTGGTCGCTACCCACAGCTTGTGTTTGTAATTACCGATGGATACGGGACTCAGGTGAACCCCAAGCACCCGAAGCGATGGCACTGGTTCCTTCAAGACGAACGTCAGAAAGATAATGTGTTAAAGCACTATGCCCCGAAGGAGTGCCATGCCCATATCCTGAAAGACTTTCTCCCTAGAGGACTATAGTGGGGGTCGGAGTTGTACTGGCGCAGGCTACCCTGATAGGAGCAGTAGGACAGATCTCCGCCGCCTCAACTTTTATGGAGATGGCCCCCGTTTTGTCCGATGGGACCACAATAATCAGGGCCGACCGACATGTGGATGACCACGCAAAGGGGACAATTTTAGACGACCACCAAATAGAACACTTCACCGCCCTAGACTACATGGTGACTCTCAGTCCCCGCAAGGCCATGAAGGGGTTTTTGTGGTATATCCCGGAAGAGTGTCCTCAAAAAAACGTACGACTCGAAGAGTTGCAAGTAGCAGGCATGGGCCTTTGTGTTCCCATCCCCATCAATGCCGAAGAATACCTGTATTATGTGGCTTTAGAGGGCGCCTCATATCGTCAGAAATGGGCCCAAAAGGAGTACGATCATGCTTTGGACCTATTCTTCAGCCCAGACAAAGAAGGCACTCACAGGGCGCTACATAACTGTCTAGAGCTATTTCGCGGCGTACCGCCCAAGCTAGTAGGGCTTCAGGGTGCCTTGGCCTACCGGCAGGGCCAAAATATGGATTTGTTCTGGCAGTTTATGCACAGCCGAAAGCCTGAAAGGTTTGTGTTAGAGGCGAAGGAAGATTTTAAGGAGCTCATATCGTGAACCGGCGCGTCCTAAGAGAATGTTTGAGGTTCGCTCAGACATGTTGGGAGGAGAGAAAGCACCCTGAGCATGGTGTGGGGTACTATCATTTCAGCTTTATCATACAAAAGAACAAGCTTCTTGGGCACGGATATAATCGAAGCGCCCAGCCGCTCACCCAATTAGGCTACCCGGCTAGAGGAAAAAGGCACTCCGAAACAGAGGCCTTCAGGCGAATCAAGTCTCTAATTGATTTCAGATCTCCCTATGAGGTAGTAAATATCCGTCTCGGACAGTCAGGCGAGCTAAGGTGTGCGTACCCGTGTGATGTCTGCCATAATTTTCTACTCTTCGCAGGATGCGGGGCCGTGTATTTTAGCACCGACACTGCCTTTCATAAGCTGGTCCTTGAAGAAGAGTATGAAATACCGCCTTATGTGGTAGACGAAAATGATAAGTTTACGGCTGACCGATATTCTGCCGACCCACATTTGTGTAAAATAGTATGGCGCCCACCAAGTAGCTTGCAAACCACACCTTAGTTTTGTACAACTTATAGATATTCTTATTTTCAAAGGAGATCAATTGTGCAACAAGAAAAACTAGATAAAGGGTCCTACGAAGTCCGTAAGCGTGGGTGGAAGTTCCTGGCACTTCTTCGGGTAATTCGTGAAGAGGACGGCAAAGAGGTTCGAGAATACGGCGTTCGTCTCTGGCAGTTCATTCTTCTCTTTGAGGTCCCCGAACTGTTTGCGGCTGTTGTTGAAAAGCAGCTAGCAGCCGACGATGCCGAAGAGGCTAAGGAGGACAAGAAAGAAGAAAAAGAAGAAGCCAAAGAAGAGGACGTAGAAGCCGCAGAAGAAGAGTAAAAAAAGGTCTAGAGGCTAAGTTTTCTCTTGCCTCCGCTCCTCTTTTCAAGCACTATGCCATAAGTCGTCTACCGCAATCGTGCCAGGATAATTTCCTGGCCTTTTGTGTTTTAGAGGGACTGAATATTTGTATAAATCTATTATGGTATAGGAGTTTATTAATGGGAACACCAGTATTTGTAGAATATGTGTGGTTGGATCAGTTCGAGGGCCTGCGCCACAAGACTCGGATTCTTAGCAATGATGGAGATTTTCAAACCAATCGAGTCTTGCCGGTCACCCAAGAAGTCCTAGAAGGCACAGTGGATTCTGGGGGTTTCCCCAAGTGGTCCTATGATGGTTCCTCAACTGGCCAGGCCGAGCCACAAAATTCCGACCTATTTCTAGTTCCAGTCTATGCGGTTCGGTGCCCAATCTACCACAATGGCGGATACGTAGTCTTGTGTGAGGTCTTTACCTCCGATAATACTCCCCACGAGTCGAATACACGTGCGGCCCTTCGTGACGTTCTAGCAAATGGTGGGGAAGACTTGAAGCCGTGGTTTGGGTTCGAGCAAGAGTACTTCTTTATGAAGAATGGGCGACCCCTGGGTTGGCCCACAAACCCAGAACACTGGCCTGCGCCACAAGGGAACTATTATTGTGGCTTAAATTGTGGCAGCGAGCTATATGAAGCACATCTTGAAGCCTGCCTAGCTTCAGGCATTAGCGTGTTTGGAGGTAACCATGAAGTCAGTAATGCTCAATTTGAATGGCAGATTGGACCAAATAAAGATACTCTTTTAGATGTTTTCGCCTTGGAAGCGGCTGATGAGTTATGGCTTTCCCGTTGGATTTTAAGGCGCATCGCTTGGGGAGAAGGATGTACTGTTGATATTACACCTAAGCCCATTAAAGGAGACATTAATGGCTCAGGGTGCCACTTTAATTTCTCTACAGAAGAGTTTCGTAGTCCTGGCGGTGTAGAGGCGATGAAGGCTTTCTTTGAAGTATTGGCTACCCGTCACACGGAACACATGGCTGAATATGGAGAAGATAATGATCAACGTATGACTGGACTACACGAAACTTCCGCCTATGACCAGTTCACTCATGGTGTAGGAGATAGGACCCGATCTATTCGAATTTCAGCTGGAGTTGAAGAGGCAGGGTGCGGATATTTTGAAGATCGTCGGCCCGCAGGTAATGTAGATCCATATAGTGCTGCGACAGTTATGCTAGAAACTGCCTTACTGTTCAACGCTGCTGCGGTCACAATAGACTAAATAGCTCCATTATTGGGCAACACAGTGCCCTGGGATTCGTCCTGGGGCACTATTGTTTTGAGGGAGTGTTAGTTATGACTTGCTTGCAAAAAGCGTAGAATTCATCTTCACCTAGTTTACCCTTTGCGGTATTTATGCCATACAGACACCAAACCACATTCCTTTTCGTATACCCTTTAATGGGGACTATGCGGTCTAAGGACATGGAGCTTCTGTTAGTTTTCCCCTGTAAGGCATTGAATACCAGCGGCTGTTGGGTGTAGTAGCACTTTCCTTTCTGATTATGGAAGAGGGCAACCAGATAATCGACGTCAACGCTCATTGGGGGTAGGCCCAAGTCCCCAGATCGCTGCCTGTATTTACGAATACGTTGGTTCATTGCCTGGCGAAGAGCTATGGCATCTCCCTTCGTCATAGTCTTTTTATAGTGGGCTTTACATTTTGCCCGATACGCGGCCCCCTGGTTTCGGCTGGCATCATATTGGTCTTTGCAAAGAGTGCACTGCGCAGTTCTACAAATCTTTCCTCTATTTGTTATCCAGGCCCATCTGAATTCATGTCCTTCTTTACTCTTCCCACATTTTGAACATGTGTGCTCGTCAAAGAGTTCTTCCCGCGAAATTCCTCTAGCCATTATCTTTTCGGCGTATCCCTTATTCATCTCGTTTATCCTTTAGCTGCAAGATTAAGGCGCATTGAGCAAGAAACTCTTCTTTAGTCAGGTCTTGCTTCGCGGTATTAGTAAAAAAGGTACACAGCACCATATTGTCTTTAGCATAACCCTTTGAGGGAGTCATCTTGTCAAGGGACATGGAGTTAGGGAGAGGCTTACCTGTTGAATTATTGTACACCAGGGCCTCTCCGGTATAGTAACATTTGCCGTTTTGCTTTTCATAAAGTTCCCTAATAAATTCCGTGGTTAAATCGAAGGCAAGGCTCTTTTTCTTTGAGCGGGTTCTAGCATCGCTTCTGAGCTGGGCACACCTAACTTGTAGGGCAGCTTCCCCATTGCTACCCATTGTTTCTCTGTATTGGTGAAAGCGCCTCTTTCTGAACTTTTCCGAGCTCGTGTACTCTTTGTGGTAGGCGGCCTTACACAGCAAACATCGTGTGTTTTTGTAGTAATAGGCTTTCTTCCCCCGCCGAACCCAAGGGTATTCATACCCAAATTTATCTTCATGGCATTTTATACAAATGCTCTTTTGATTGAGTTTCTCTTTGGAGATTCCTTTTACTAGTAGTTTATCCCGCATTTTTTCTCCTATTTTTGATGGGCTGCAATCCAGTGTATAGGAACTACGGCGTAGATTTCTATTATAATCTACAAAAAATTCAGTGAAAATTCGTTTGATATACCGGCGATAGGGGGCATACTCAAGAGACAGTTGCACAATACTGACTAGGAGGAGAAGATGCTTACTAGCTTAAAAATGCGAACCGAAAAAAAGCCGACAATAGAGATTGAAGATAGCATTGGGGATCAAGCTGGAAGTCAAACTATGAGCCACAAATATGCTCTTCCTTACTGGTGTGTTGAGGATATCGCTCTAGAGACCATAGATCAGGTTTCTGAGATGATCTGGAGAAGGCTCTGGGTCGATGCTTACTAGCTTGAAAATGCAATCGTCCCCAGTTTGGGCGCCCCATCAAGTCGCGCATAACGTCACGGACCAAGTCCAGAAGCAAACTATGGGCCAAGTTAAGGTTATTGCGCCCATCTACTGGAAAGTCCGTGACCCGCTTATTCAAGAAATAGTGGGACATATAATACGGAAGATGAGGTAAATGCTCATTCGACTAAATTTTTATGGGGCTGAAGAGCTTTGCGTACAGGCCCGGCAACAACTTACGAGAGAAGGCTGGTGGGCGGCCAGGATGCAGATAGACAGGCCAATCAAGCGCCAAACCAAGTCACGAGTTGAGCCACAAATTGTACGCCACATTCATTGGGAGGCTGAGGAGGCTTATTTCAGTGCTTACTAGCTTAAAGATGAACCCACCAGCCTTTGATACCATCAGAGAGCCAGTCTGGCAGAACGTCTATGATCCCCTCTGGTATGAAGTTAGGGCTCAAGTCAAAATTCAAGGCATATGGCGCGTCTTCAATCCAGCCCATAGACAAGTCAGGGACGAGCTTCGAGATACGATACGGAGGTCTCTTTAGATGCTAACTAGCTTAAAGCTGAACCTACAACCACACAAACACACCAATCGAACTTATCGAGATCCAATCTGGCATCACGTCTACGATATTCTCTGGTATGAAATTCCGGCCCAAGTTAAAATTCAAGGCATCTGGCGTGTCTTCAAGCCCGTCGATAGACAAGTATCGTGGGAGCTTCTAAATACGATACGGAGATCTCTTTAGATGCTTACTAGCTTGGAAACACAACCTGCGCCCATTTCCAAACAGCTTCGGCACCAAATTTGGGACAATGTTGAAATTGCTAGAGACCAACAAGTGGAGTGGGACGCCATTATTCAGGCAGGCAAGGCCTTGTTAGACAAAATAAGGCCAACGGGCTCCCCGCTAGCTCATATGCTGCATGCCACCCTAGAGGAGGAGCATGCTAATCCCTTTTAAACTGTATACTTATCGGGCCCCCATGCATATGCAACTCGATAACTCTCTATGTGCTGAAGCTAGCGGTCAGGTTGGGGCAGATACAGTAGATGAAGTGTGGAGGCAAATGTTTAATTATGTCGAGGATTGTGTCCAGGAGCCAGTTAAGTGGGCACTTTGGGTTCAGCTCAAGGGGGCCATGCGTAGAAGACGTACATAGTTGAGTTTTCTTTTGATTTTTCACGGCTTTGCGGGCATACTTTTTGTGCCGTAGGGGGGAGTATTGTGGGGTCTGATATGCTAACATCTCTCAAGCTAGTGGATCGCCCAGATGCCTTTGGGGTAGCCCGGTACGAATCAATTTGTTGGCTCCTCCGAATAAAGCTCGGACATAGGCTGGGACCCCAAATCACCCCGAATCTTTGGCGACATGTGGACCAGTGTGTTGCGCATGCCGTACAAGAGCAAATTTGGGGTTTTGTGAGCCACGAAATGGAGCGATGGCTCCGTTGGCCCGACTGAGATTAGGTTTAGAGTATCGTCATTACACCAGGGATAGTGTTATGTGGGATGAGCTGAAACCAAAATTAAAAGAATTAGAGGCTCAAAAAATAGGGCTCGTGGGGCGTATTGCGACCCTTGAGCAAAAAAGGGACTATTCCCAGCACGGCTCGCTCTTCCAAGAGCTAGGCCGAATTTCTAAAATTCTAGAATTGCATTCTTCTATGGTCGCCCTTGAGGCGGAAAAAGAGGAGTTGAAGATCGCTCTCCAAGACCCCGATCTGAGAGAGTTGGCGGAAACTGAATTAGCTGCAAATACCATTAAAATTACACTAGCCAAAGGGCGCCTTATTGAGCTGTTAGTGTCTGGGGAAGCTGCTGCCTTTACAAGTGTGATGCTGGAACTTCGTGCGGGCGCAGGTGGAGAAGAGGCGGGCATTTTTGTAAAAGACCTTTTCAGGATGTATGCTCGTTTTTGTGAGAAAAAAAACTGGAAATGCGAACTAATCCACACCGCCGATATGGGTGTAGATAGCTGGAGGGCTGCCGTTATCCGAATATCTGGTACGGAGTGCTTCAGGGGCCTATCGCTAGAGGCTGGGGTCCACAGAGTTCAGCGTATTCCAGCTACTGAAAGCAAGGGCCGAGTACAAACCTCTACAGTGACAGTGGCCGTTCTCCCTGAACCCGAAGAAGTACATATTTCTATAAAGCCAAGCGACTATACCAAAGATACATATGTTAGCGGAGGCCCTGGTGGGCAGCACCGCAACAGAACAGAGTCCGCAGTGCGGCTAGTACACAAAGAAACGGGAATTACGGTCGATTGCGCGGATGGAAAGAGCCAACATCAGAACTTAGACCGTGCTTTGAAACTACTGCGAGCAAGGGTTTATGCCCACCATCATCAAAAAGCACAAGACGAGCGTTCAGCCGATAGAAAACAGCAGATTGGCACTGGAGGGAGATCCGAGAAGATACGAACCTACAATTACCCACAAGATAGAGTCACCGATCATCGGTTGAATCAAAATTTTACCTTGGGTGTGGTGATCGCTGGTGATTTAGAGTTGCTGTCCGAGAGCCTAATCGAGTATGAACTGAGGCGTAACTTAGCGTCATTGTCCTTCATGGGCTAAAATGCAAACACATATAGCTACTCATTACAGATACGATCCTTGGGTATAAATGGAAAAGATGTATATAGGTATTATTGGGACGGCAGGACGACGATCTGATGGAAAGCGGATCTCTAAAGAGCTCTATCTTAAAATGTACAAGAAAGCACTTGAGCTACTTTCAGATATTCCGGTCGAGAAAAGGCACTTAGTGTCGGGCGCCGCTGCTGTTAGTGACCATTTAGCCGTGAGCCTTTACTTAGCGGATGAGGCGGCTTCCCTTACTCTCCACTTGCCTGCGGAGTTTGAAGATGGGCAATTTGTAGAAAGGGATGTCCAATACGATCCTGGGAAGACCTCTAACTACTACCACCATCTCTTCGGACTGAAGATGAGCCCTGAAGACCCCCTCTCCACCCTCAAGGGTGTAGAGAAGGCTATCGAAAAGGGAGCGGAAACCTCAGTAAGCAAAGGATTTAAGGCCCGTAACCTTTTGGTGGGGCAAGTAGAGAGGCTTTTGGCATTTACTTTTGGGGAAGGGGATATCCCAAAAGATGGTGGAACGAAGCACACCTGGGATCGTAGTAAGGCGGACACAAAAATCCACATTCCTCTAGGCGCTTTAGGGCAATAAGTGCTTGATTTCTCCGGTAGCGGGGGCATACTTAGATGAGGGAAGTAGAGGGAAGTAGAGGGGTTTAGGCTTTGTGAGGAGATAAATGTGCATCGCTCAATCACAAAGCTGACCACTGGAAGGTGGCGCACATTTCCTGAGTATTGGCAGCGACATATCAAGGAGTATTTGACCCTAGATTGGAGCAGTTTTCGAGATCGCCTAGACCTCAAAGACACCAATCCCTACATGTTGCTGGCCCAGCACGAGGGTAGATTTATTGGGTGGGGGGCATTTTTCCCCTTCCAAGAGGTCCGTTTTGGTATGGGTTTTCATCGAGTCTATCAGCCCGAAGCACATTTCTTTGTGGACCCAGAGTTTCGTCGTCAAGGAGTTGGGAGGTTTCTTGGAGAAAAGTTGGCCCACTATATAAAACGATACCGAAAGGGCTGTGCGTTTTATGTAACTGGCTGGGACACTACCTCCAATGCTTTTTTTGGGCGGCTAATCCCAGCTTTGAGGAAGTCTAACTGCAACGTGGATTATTTTTCCACAGGAGGTTCGGTTTGAAAATCACAATCGCACAGATAAACACAACGCCCAATGATTTCCAGGGCAACTTAGCCGAATAAGCGTTTGATTTTTGCACCTGGCCGCGCATACTAAAGTAGGGTTGAGGCACCGCACTCGTGGGGGAGAAAGAGTTGGATGCTTACTAGTTTGAAAATTACGAACCAATTTTGGGATCACGTTTGGGTGCAGGCTGCCGAGCAAGTCGCGAACCAAGCGAAGGCGCAGATTTCGAATAATGGTTGGCGGCAAGTATGGGGGCGCATCGGTATAGGGAGTGGCGCCTCATTGCGGCTACTACTTTCAGAAGCCCTAGAAGAGTCTCTTTAGATGCTTACTACCCTACACCGTCACCCAAATCACGTCTCAGTCGAGGATCAGCTTGGAAGGTTCGTTGAGTATACAGTCATTTCTACGTTCCCAACCGGGGATAAAGTCGAAAGGCCAGTCGGGCGCCAAATCTGGCTAGTCCATTCTTCAACCTGCGAGCAGCTTCTTGAAGATATAAAGAAGGTCATTTAGATGCTTACTAAATTAAAAGCGCAGGATGAGCTAATAAGGGCACAGCTCGATGGGCAAGTTGCCAGCCAATGCGGTTGGTCTGATGCCATCTACGAGCGAGTGAACCAGCAAGTAGCGGCGCAAATCTGGCTTAGGCTACAAGACGCTCTAAGGAGGCCCAGTTCCTCGAAGACACATAAAAGGGGAGATTAGATGCTTAAGCCTATTATTCCCCGTATCCACTATCTTGTCTATGGCCAAATTATTCTTCAAGTCAAAGATTGGCCCAATAGTCAAGCGTACGGTAAAGTTGGGAGCCCGGTGCGAAACCGAACCTGTGAGTTAGTCTGCCTGGCAGCCCGCGAGCAGCTTCGAGAAAACATAGAAGAGGCGGTTGCCAGCCTATAAACCTAAATTTTGTTGATGGGATAGCTGTTTTCTGGTATACTGATATGTGAGTTTTTAACATGAACAACTAAATAGGAACATACAGTCATGGCAGCCATGTATCGTAGAAAAAAGGCAAAAAGAGATAAAGACCGAGACGCAAAAAATCGGTATATTTTGTATTGGGCCAAGAGGATACACATCTACAATATGCTAGGGGGAAAGTGTGTTCGCTGTGAGAATAAACGCACCTCAATGCTAGCCCTACATCACCACGACGGGAAAGAGGAGTCGATTAATGCGCTTTTTGGTAGAAAGGCCCGGATTGAAGACATCATTGCGGAGGCACAAAAATGCCAGCTTCTTTGCGAAAATTGCCATCGAGAAGTGCATGAAGAATTAGCCACTGAACGACCGAGGACCAGGCAGAATAAGAGACTAGCGCTACAGATCAAGGGGGGAGCCCGCTGTACTCAATGTGGCTATGATAAATCCATAAATGCTTTAGATTTTCATCACCCAGATTCTTCGCAGAAAAAGTTTGGGGTAGCGAAAGCTGTTACTAGACATACATGGAAAACTGTTGGGGATTTAGAAGACTATATAGTTGAGGAGATAGAGAAATGTGAAGTATTATGTGCTAACTGCCATCGAGATCATCACTTTGATTGGGAAAGATTTGAGTGCTGCCGCTTGGAGATAGGGGCCAAATCAAAATGCCTCAAGAGTAAGAATAAGGTCAAGCAAGACGAGGTTATTGCGCTCCACCAGGAAGGCAAGAGTGTCAAAGAGGTCGCTACACAATTAGGTTGTTCTATAGGGAGAGTTTACGAAATACTACAAGCTCATGGCCTTAATTCTGCACCGCACAGGGTAGACCGGGCACGTATTTTAGAGTTACACAGGCGGGGCCTCTCATCTAGGCAGATTCATAAAGAAACGGGATATGCCTGTGTGAGCATTCTACGGCACATAAAGGAGGAAACTAATGAAAATAACAATCGCCCAAATAAACACGACTCCTAACGATTTTCAGGGAAATCTAGCCCAGATAAAAGAAGGCATTGGGGTCGCACAGCAAGAACAGTCTGATCTATTGCTGTTTCCCGAACTTTCTATCCCTGGGTATTTGGTTAAAGACCTAGTGTACCGGGACAGTTTTATCACAGACAACCTAGAGGGAGTTCAGCAGGTTGTGGAGTGGTCAAAAATTGCGCCAGCCGCTACCGTTATTGTGGGCTACGTAGACAGGAACCTTACCGGGATGGGCAAGCCTGCGCGAAATATGGCCGCAGTAATTCAGAATGGGCTTATTAGGGCAACTTATCAGAAACGACTTCTTCCCTTCTATGACGTATTCGATGAAGGGCGGTACTTTGAACCAGGCACGCTGCCGTGTGTTTTCGAGGTAGCAGGTAAGAAGTGTTCCTTAACTATATGCGAAGACATATGGCGGGATAAGGGCCCCGACCACTACAACTACGACACTAATCCCATTCAAGAATCTAGGGACTTGGGGGCGGCGGTACTTCTCAACATTAGTAGTTCTCCATTTTCAAGAGGGAAGATCGCGTTACGTCACAAGATGCTAATGGATATATTCCATTCTGGGTTTGATGCCGTGGTGTATGCGAATCAAGTTGGTGGTCAGGATGAACTTGTGTTCGACGGTAATAGTGCGATTGTCTGGAGAGACCCTCATGGGGGCGTTGGCGTCGAGGACTTTTTCTCATTTTCATCACCCCCCAGATCCTCCACAATAACAGTGGACATCTCTGCCCCAAAAACTCGTGATATGAACCACCGGTTTTATGATTGGGACACCATTGGGGATCTAAAAAGTGCTATTATCATTGGTATTAGAGATTATGTGAGGAAATGCAAGTTCACTGATGTGGTCGTGGGAAGCTCAGGAGGAATTGACTCCGCGCTTACTATTGCATTGGCGTGTGAAGCATTAGGGGCGGAGCATGTTCATGCGATTATGATGCCCACGTCTATTAGCAGCGCGGGTTCAGTGGCAGACGCAGAGGCGCTTCATGCGGCCTTGGGGTGCCACGAGTACACCGTTCCTATTGACCATCTACCACTTATCGCCCATATCACTAGCAGCCTTCCAGAGCCGCAGAGAGCCGGATACAACGCGGTAGCCGATGAGAACATCCAGGCCCGTTTACGGGGGCTAACCATCATGTTCTACGCCAATGCGTGGGGGCTTCTTCCGCTTGCAACTGGGAACAAGACCGAATTGGCTTTAGGGTATTGCACCCTTTACGGGGACATGAGTGGTGGTTTTGCGCCTATCTCTGATCTTTACAAAGACGAAGTATATAAGATCGCCAAGGTAATCAATCAAGATCGTCACCGAGAGATTGTCCCGGAGGCAATTCTCAATAAGGCCCCTAGTGCGGAGTTGGCACCAGGACAAACAGACGAAGCCTCTCTGCTTCCCTACAATCTACTCAATGCTATTGTGAAGACCTATGTGGAACAGCATGTGGATGACTTTCAAACCTTCACAGGTTGGGTGCAGGAGAATATCTTAGCGGAGCGTGTTACCGGATTCCACCATAAGGAACTGGACTCCATAGAAGCATGGTTGGGCGCTGAGGGCTCAGAGAAAGAATATCTGGATATGGTGCGTAAGATTGATGTAGCCGAGTTCAAACGTCGTCAGGCTGCGCCGGGAATCAAACTTAGCCCGGTGGCGTTTGGGTCTGGGAGGCGGCTGCCTATTGTGCAGCGCACGAAAGCGCACTCGAAGACCAGTAAAAGAAACCTGCTTTTGTAGGAAAAACTAATGGATGAAAAGAAAACAGTTTGGGAGATTCTCGTACCAACCGAGCATACTGATACCAAGCGCCCCATTAGGACTAGGTATCACCGCGTTTGGGATGCCAAGGTCCGCGAAATTACTGGCGGGCTAACAATCTGTAAGCCTGCTACTGGTCACTGGGTTAGTCCGAGTGGCGAAGTTTTCGTGGAGCGCATGATTCCTATTAGAATTATTGCGACTCAGGAACAAATGGAAGAAATAGTCGATATGACTATTAAATACTACAAACAAGAGGCGGTTTTGGCTTATGAGATTGCTCAGAACTTCATACTCCGACACAAGACAGAAAAATAAAAAATGGAAGTTGTAAAAGATAAACCACCCACTATTTTTAAGAAACTCCCCACTATGGCGAAGGCGCTTTGTTGGCGCAATAACGGAGGCTGGATCATTGGGGGAGCGGCCAGATATCTTCTTGGAGAAGCGGAGGGAGCACCGCGAGACTGGGACATAATGATTCCTTTTGCGTCATGGCCTGATATGGCTTTTTTGATCCCAGATACTGCCAAAGTAAACTCTTTTCGGGGTTTCAAATTCACTCTTAACGATATAGAGTATGATGTGTGGCCTGGAGATTTAAGCCACTTGATCTTACAGGCTAAGATGGACATAAGGGCCATCCAGCCATTTGTGGGGCGTGCCCTTTTGTGTACGGGACTATCAACGTAAAGGATGCTGTGCTGACTCCGCTTAACATTAAGGCCTTTGATCAGCTTTTCCGCCAAACCAAAGGCCAAGTACGCCTTGAAGTACGTTACATAACAGAGGTATTTAATGACTTTTTTTGTTGGGATATATGGGATAGGACTAGCCCAGTCGTCCACCGAGGTGTGTGTCGCACAATAATAAGGCGTTTATCGGCGGATATAGAATAGAGGGATTATGCGTTATCTAATAAGTCTCCTGGTTCTCCTTATGCTCTCCTCAATTGCTATTGCGGATGAACGCTTATCGTGGGGCCCCTTCATCTCTCGTTCTACAGGAATCATCAAGGTTCACCAACTTCGCCCCAATCCGATACGTGTTGATGTGTTGGAGTCGGGGGAAATGGAAGTCGTGATGTCCTTGGCGTATGGGAATATTTGGCACCCAGGTAGAAATGTCTTTCTGGACTACGAGTTCTCCAGAACTAGTCTCGCTGTGTATATGGGCGGGGGTGAAGGAATCGAAGTTGGAGTAGAGATCGGCGGCTTCACTCATCTTGGAGGGTTTCTTGATAGGAGCATTGAGGGTTTTCATAAACTGGTTGGCTTTCCGCCGGATGGTAGAAATTGGTATCCGCGAAATGAATCTATAATGCGCTGGCCCACTAGAGTATTCGGAGGCCCAGGCAACCAAATTCAAGATATTAGTATTTACCACAAACAAAGGTTCACCTCTGAGGACTCAGATATTGTGGTGGCCGGAGGGTTAACGGGTAAACTAAACATCGCCCCAGCTCTTTACGGAACCGGAGAACACGATGTTGGGATGTGGTTGGGAGGAAGACTCCCGCTAGTTGACGACTTCCAACTGTTCGGGTCGTCCACTTTAACCTTTATGGGTAAAGGGGGCAAAGAGTTCTTTGGGGTGCAGTTAGCACGTATGCAATGGTCAGTTTTTGGGGCTATGGGGATTCGACTATCGGACACGCTAACCCTCTTCTCCCAAGCCCTAATAACTAGCCCTGTAAGCACAGACACAAATGTTGGGCTGCTAAGCGAAAACACCTATGAGGTCACTACCGGGCTAAGAGTTGCGTTCTCTAATGTATCCGGTCCAGGATTTATGGAAATGGGTATCACCGAAGATGCGTTTCTCTACGGAAATGCGGCCGACATCACCTTTGTGGTTAATATGGTTTTGAGGTACTAGAGATGCAAAAAGTATTCCACATAAGCCGATGGCCTGATCTCTTAGTGGGGTTTCTCCTACTAGCATTTCTCCCCTTTGTGATGGCGAGTGATCGTAGCTCAGAAGGAGATATGCAGCATAAGTTTTTAGTTGGGATGACCACCAGTATTCACCAGCAAATTACCAAAGACGCCTGTGAGGAAATTGGTGCGGAGGACTGGGGGTGGACAATGGGTGCAGATAACCTGGGCAACAATGATATGGTGTTGCGCCGCATTCGGGCCAAAATAGATGCAGCGGACATGCCTGTATTTAATCCGGCTCCTATAAGTATCCATTTTGACAATATAGTATTTGAGGAAGGGGGCTACCCAGAAAGATACGACACCATTGCGGAATTGAATACCCAGTGGGCAGCGTTTTTGGGCGCCTACGAGACCCTTACTGACCCCGAGGAAGATGACCTGGATGTATTCTATGACGCCTCTAGTGCGTTTGTGTGTTCATTAGGATATATTCTCCATGCTCTCCAAGACCTGTACGCCCACTCGAACTATGTGGAAAGAGCCTTAGAGGAAAATGAGGATTTAGGGGTCGAAGATATTGGGTATGTTGCGGATGTTGGTCCAGACGAGGATAATCTGGAGGAACCATTTTCGTATTACTACGAAGATGGACTATACACGGGCACCTATCGTGAAGACCCAAGGGACGGTATCCCGCACCACGACGAGATGTGTAAAGACGGGCCTGAGTTTGCACGAGGGCCCCAAAGAATTCCCGACACTAACACCCATACGCTATTCGACTACACAAGAGCCGCCGCCGTAAACCATAGCGTCGTCTTTTTAACATTTGTAAATGAGTACATAGATGAAGAAGAGCGTGAGCTGTTATTTGAAAATTTGAAAAAAGGACTACTTCATACTCGCTAAGGAGAGTATAGATGCTTACAGCGCTTCAATTCAGGCCCCTGAGAGGACGACTCTACGGAGGTAATCACCGCACAATTAGGTGGCAGGTACAGCACAATTTGTATAGTCAGGCCAAGATACGAACGACGGCTCCCTGGCACCACGTGCCCTCCAGCTTCTTCGATTATTCTTTGCAGAATGATATGTGTGCGGCCCTTTTAGCTTGATTCTTTCCCGCTACAGGGCATACTTTACTATAGAGAAAACCTATAAAGGAGCGATCAAAATGATCACAGAAACGACAGCACTGATTCCAGTAGACCTACAGAATGACTTTATGCCCGGCGGTGCCTTGGCGGTTCCCGCTGGAGATGAAGTAGTGGCGGTCGCCAATGAGCTTATGCGGCAGTACAAGCATGTTGTGCCCACCCAAGACTGGCACCCCGCCAATCATGGGAGTTTTGTGGGCCAGCATGAAGGCGCAGACGCCTTCCAGGTGGTTCAACTATATGGCCTGGCTCAAGTTGCATGGCCCGAACATTGCGTCCAAGGAAGCCAAGGGGCCGCATTCCACTCCGACTTGGAGTACGATACCAGTAAGGGACGTGTTTTCCAGAAGGGGATGGACCCCAAAGTGGACAGCTACTCTGGGTTCTTCGACAACGCAAAGCGCGGAGACACGGGGCTGGCGGCGTATCTGCGTGAGCTAGGCGTGGATACCCTTCATATTATTGGCTTGGCGACTGATTTTTGCGTCAAGTTTACTGTTCTGGACGCTCTAGGGTTGGGCTTCAAGGTGGTTCTTCTTACGGAGGGATGCCGAGGACTGACCGAAGAAGGGTCAGCGGCGGCTATCGAGGAAATGCGGGCTGCCGGGGCCGAAATCGAGTAGCAGAGCATGGCGGATTTGGACGACAGACAAACAGATTTAACCACTCGTTTTATCACCCGTCTACAAGATCGACTAGAAAAACATGGAGTCACTGATTTAGACGCCCCGATACTCCATGAGTGGTTTACGGATATAATGGACGAAATTGGCGGAGATATCTGCCATGATTTCTGGGTGGAAAATAGCGCAGAGCTGTTTGAACCCTGGTTTTCTGAGTTCTTGATCCGTGCAGGATTTGGCACCAAAAAGCTAGAAGCGGGTGAGTGGGGGCCTTTAGAGCTAAATAGTGAAGAATTCACAAAATTGCTAGGCCCTAAGACTAAGGTGCGAGTATGGGATTCCGATCTCCGGGAAGACCCCTTATTGATTTGGGGGCAAGAGTTTGGGGAGGAAATCCGCACTATCATTGTTTTGCTTGACAAAGATCCTCCCGAAGAAGACAAATAGCTAGAGGCGGGGCCAAGTGCCCCGCTTTTTCGTTTTAGAGGCGCCCCCTGAATAGTATTGTCCCCCTTCCTGAAATCTGTTACAATCTGGATAGTTGATGGATTGATAAGTCTAAGGAGTTAGCGATGGCTACAATTAACGAAGTAACAGACAATGGGCGATTTATTCGAACGATAGCCATAGAGGGAGACACCTATCGCTACGTTGAAGTAGATCCTAATGCGAGCAGTGACGATCAGGACATGTTCCATGGAGGGAAAGTCCTTCAGGCTGTTGTGGACGCCATTCCAGAGGCCAATGACACGAGGCCTTTTTACATTCACCTAAAAGATGGTGTTTACTTCGAGACCCTTTTTCTGACCCAAGATTTGGCGTCTGCGGGGGATCGGCTCATTGTCTTTAAGGGGGATAGTAGTGAAGGCACTATTATTCGCAACTCGGTTACAAATGCGCTTAGCGTAATCCATACTGGCAGCAACTCCAACACTCTTAAGCTCAAGTTCGAGGACATCGCGTTTGAGAGCCCGGACTCAATTGTAACGGCCTTCATTGCAACCATCATCGCTGGCGGTATTGAAGTGGAGTTTAAGAATTGCCGCCTCAATGTTCCAGGCAGCGCCGCCAGGCCACTTAACTGTACTACAGATGCCGATTCCTTCGTCAAGGTTACTTTCCTAGGCGACTCCCCAGAACAAGCTCTTATATTCGGCCGCAACGATGTAGATGGGCTGTTCCAGCTAGTCAATGTGGAAAGCTTCATGCACTTTAAGAACTGCAAATTCATTCCCAATGACACTGTAGCAGTGCCGGTGTATATCTGGGAGGTACTTAACGGGGCCTACATCATTTTCGAGGACACACAAAATGTAGGTCCTGGTGATAGTGTGCACCAAATTCAAGGAGATGCTACTGGTACTGCGGGTGCCGTGCACTTCCTTGGCCAAAACGTACAGGAGACTGGGATCCCAGGCAATCCATTTACGGTTTTATCCAATGGTGGGACACGACCTGCAATTCACGGCGCGCATGTCACAATTTCTAAGCAGATTGATATTAGTGGGGCCAGCACCACCCCAGTAGTAATGCTCCCTGGAGCCGATAGTGCGATCCTTGAAAGTGTGAGCATCGGATCCCTCAGTGGAACCACAGCCACCACTACTGTAGATGTGGAGACTAGTGCGGGTGTTAATTACATGACCACACGTACTTTGGACAATCCGGTCATTGCGGCAGGTGCGGCAGGTATTCAGTTTTTGGCATTTGACGAAGCCGCGAACGCAGAGCAGGTTAGCCTTGGGGAGTTTATGGTAGTCACGGTTGCGGGCGCATTTGCGGCCGAAACCATTACCCTAAACTTCAATCTTATCTACATGAATCACCGAGATATTAGCTAAAACCCTCTAAGGTAACAAAGAGCCCGGCGTAAACCGGGCTTTTTGCGTACTTAAATGTGTTTATGCAGGAACCGGAACAACGTTAAAGGGCTTGAACTCAAAGCACCACCGGATAACTGCTGTTCCACCCGCAGCCACGAGACCAGTTGATCCGTAGGTGTCTGCTGGAAGAAAAACATCTACTACTTGGGTAATGCTGCCTGCGGCGGTAGAGCGAACCTCCACTGCTCCCCAAACGCCTACAGCAGTTGTAGCGATAGCCCCACCTAGGGCATCAGCCGCATTGACACTAGTTGTAGCACCGGCCACCCCACCAGCGTCTGCAAAGGCTTTTATGGCGAACAGAATAAAGAGCTCGTCAGGCGCTACCACCCCACAAGCATCAAATGTAGTTGTAAAGGGATCTTGAGTTACCTGCATTTCAACCCCATCTTTAGAAGTGAATTTAACAGGACCATTAACCGCACTAGCTAGGTCATTTACGGGAATAGTAAAGGTAGTGCCCGCATCAGACGTGTAAGCTCTATGAACCCCATTAAGTATGATTTTTCCAGGGTTCGCGGCCGCAGGTTGCGTGGAGAAAAGCATAGTTCCCCCAGATCCCCCAACCGTATCGAATCCCCATTCTATGTTGTTTAAAACTACGGTTGGAGCATCCCCCGGAAATAACGCGGTTCCAACAAGTTGTGTGGGGCTTGCGGCTAGGCTAACTGCAAAGTTAGCGTCGTTAAACACGGCCTTCGAGCCAGGAATAGACATATCAATAATGAGTTCTCCCAGTCCACCAATATCCTTGCTGAAGCAGCCGCCCTGAAAACAAAAATCTGAAGGTTCGTCGGGGCCATCTCTAATTACTAGAGCGGTTCCGCCGTCTAGGGCGTGTCGGATTGAGGAGTCTTCTATTATAACTTTAGCCGATATGGCAAAAAGTGTAGTGGTGGTGCCCTCACCGGCCTCTGTCATTGTGAGGTCAATCCCCTTATTTATAAAGGTGCCGTTTTCCAACACCGTAATTCCGATAGTTCCGCCGGAGAAGCTGAAAATAGGAGGCTGGGCCTCTGGTGTGGGGCCCTCAAAAATCCAGGTCTGCAGCCCGCTGATCACTCGGCCCCCAGGGTCCACGAGAACTTGGCCCGGATCAGCCTTTACAATCAGCTTGATACGCACCCCGGATCCCTTTAGAGCCGCCATTTCTGTCATCGTATCAAGGGCTACAGGGAGGGTGGCGAAGGGAAATTCTTCGCTCCCGTTAGCTTTGGACGCAAACCCAGCAGGCATATTAGGGTTTAGGTAGAAGACAATTTCGGAGCCGTCTGCTGTGTAGGGTGTCCACCAGCTCTCAAAGCGGCCCTTTGGGTTAATGAGGTTATTTAGTGTTGGAAAAGTCATAGTAATTTTCTATTGACAAGGTTTCAAAGTTATTTCTACTAATCTACCATGAAGTATAGGATTTCGCAATTTAAAAATGCCTAGAGCAAGACCCCATTTCTTCAACCAACACATAATCTGCTTAAATTCCAAGCCCGATTGGGGGGCGAGCTCCTGTCCTATTAAGCTGTATTGCCCCGATCTCCCTAATTTGCTATAATTTGAGAGTTAAGTATTATGTAGTGAGGAGATTATCATGAATCCGTTGAGGCTAAATGTTAGGGGCGATGCCCGTTTTACAATGATCGTCCCACAGGCTGGGAGCGACAATATCAGGTACGCCCGCAATGTATCACCAGATACCGATCAAAAAGACGTAGATAGCGGTAAATCTGGAGCGAGTGCGGTCCAGGACATTCTTGACGATTACGCCACCAACCCTCCCCTCGCTGCTACTAATGAGCCCCTTGTGGTTAGAGTGAGGAGTTCTCAGTTTAGGTACGGAACTCTGGCCATTAACGGCAACCTTTTCCCCTCAAACACCAAGATCATTATCGAGGGAGAAGAGCGTGGTGGCGTAGTATTTGAGAATATAGGGGCCGAAGCAGAGGCACTCAGCGTGGTAAATGTGGGTGCTGGCGCCACTGCCTTGGAGGTAATTTTCAAAAACATAATCTTTGTGAATCAAAAGACAAGTGGCGGCCAAAGCTGTGTGTTTGCGCGTGTCACGGAGGCGGTAGATAGTACTGTCTGTTTTCATAATTGTGAATTTCTCTCCGTGGGCTCCGACGGCGCCTCCAACAAGCCATTTTCACTAACTGATCTGGCATCAACTGGAGGCGCATTACGAGTCTTTGTGGAGGGTGGCTGCCTGAACACTATTGTTTCCGGCTATGATGATGCGGGATCAGCGGGCCCTTCAGCCATATTAGTGCAACCAAGAAGCCGCCTTGCGTTTAAGAACGTTACCTTTAAGCCGACTGATGTGGTGAATCCTACTTTCACATATGAAATATATGACGGCGCGGTAGTGGAATTGGATAATTGTGAGTTCGATAATGTGTCTTCAAGGATGTTGCGTATTCAAGGGGACCCTCTGGATACTACAATCGGAACTGTGTGCCTGCTAAACAAGCTCATTCAGGATGAGACCGGCGGCGCTATAGATCCTCCTGTCGAGATTATTTCAGGAGGAGGACTGGCGTCACCTAGAGTAAAGGTTCCTGGGCAAAGCAAGAAAACTATTACGGTGGACCTCGGAATTTCGCCAGCTTTGTACCTGATTGATGCTTTTCCCGACACCACTCTTGGGGGGCAAGAAGGTGCTATATTGGCTAGCGCCACAATCGTGTCTAGTACGGGAACCGGAGCTGGAGCCCCGGCCACTACAATTACAGTTGAAGATGGGGTAGGAACTGACTTTACGACGCCTATAGATCTCTCCGTCACCACGCTAGCGGCCGAGGTAGTTACGGACATGACAATATTTGAAGCAGGCAAAGGGCGCAATGTGGCTCGTGGAGACATTATCTATGTGGCTATAGCAGGCCCAGTACGCGCAAATGAGGAAGTTACTATTGTGCTTAGATACGCACCAGTTTTCTTTGAAGAAGTGATATAGCGCTTAGCTTCTGCCTACTGGAAGATACCTTCTTCTTCATCAAACACATAGTCTGCGTAGATGCCGAGTCCTGGAACGCGCTCCATCTTTATTCCATGTAAATCATAAGCCACGAGCCCTTCGTCTAAGAGGGGATTTCCTGCCGCATCAAGTGGAAAGCCAAGGTTTTTCGTCGTCATATCGGAGGTAATGGAGTAGTCCTCCAAAGCAGCTTGTAGGACCAAATCCGCCAAGGCACCGAACGCTGGGTTTCGACCAACCCTGTAGATAGTTTGGAGGCTTTTTACGATTTTTTTTTGTCTCTCTTCTGCCGTAAGGTCTCCTAGCCAGGCGCTAGGGGGGCGTATCCCACTCCTTATATCCGAGGCGGCTATCTCCAGCTGGAAAATACCCGCTTGCAAGGACTGCTCCATATTAGTTTCCAAGTCAGGAGCTACCTGCTTAAATGGGGCTACTTCGTGCAGTAAGTACGCAAAGACTGCATCTCGGTGAGTATGTTGGCCCGAATCCCAAAAAGCTTCGCTGGCAGGTGTAATGATGGCTAGTCCGGGGTGTCCAATAAGTTGTGCGTCGGAGAGCATCTCCAAAGCTACTTTCTCCCAAGCAATGTTGCCACTCAGTTTCATTACAAGCTGCGGGCCCACTAAGAATACACACCCGTTCCCCCCACAGTCTAGTACCTGGGCTTTCGGATCCGCAAATACAAATGGATATCCCAACTCCTGGAAGTGTTTTTCTATTCGTTCCGCATTGGTAGGAACTCTCAAAGGCTCTGGGGGATCACCCTCATACCTTACCCGCTCTTCCAAATACTGCCAAACCCAGAAATCTTTGTGCACAGCCATTTCAATATTCCTTACAGAAAAACTTCACCCGCTTCATCGAGTGCGTAGTCAACGTACAGGCCTAAGCCAGGTTGTTGCCGGATGACTTCTTCTCCGCGCAAATCGAATACCACTAAGCCCTTTTCAAACATTGGTTCACCACCTTCACTCATTGGGAAGCCCACATTGTTGGTGAACATATCTCCAGATATCCACAGGTCGCTCAGAAGAGCCTGAAGGAGAAAGTCTGCCAGCTTTCCAAGAACCGGATCCTTCCCAAAATTATAAAGTTCTCTCACAGCCTCCCAAACTTCAGGGTCTTCTTTTGGGTCATTGAATAAGATGGTACTTACTGTGGACCGCAAGTCGTTGAGTGACTTTTCTATGTAGGTTACGTCTTCGTGAGTTAATACATACTCAACCGCATCAAAGGGAACTATTTCCTTCAATAGGTATGCGTATCGTCCCCCAAAATAATAAAGCTCATCTTCAGGAGTAATGACAGGGTATGCGGGATGGCCTATTAGACCCGCATCAGATAACAACTTCAGAGTATGCATCTCCTGGTTAATGTCTTTGGTGACCTTCATTACGATCCCCACCCCCACACGAAACACACATCCCCACTCCTCACACGCAATCATTTGATTCGCAGGGTCGCCTAGTGAGATCGGATACCCAAACCCTTGGAAGTGTTCTGAAATTTTTTCAGTACGTGTTTTACCTCGTGCATCTTTGTGGGCAAGATACTCAAGAGTCTCATTCATTGTCTTCACATTTTGTGGAAGCGAATAGTCTTCCTTGTCGTACGGCATAACCCTAGACTCCTAAGTTTTCGTCTAACACGTAATCCGCATAGAGACCTAGGCCAGGTAACGACCTAATCAACCCTCCTTGTAAATCATATATGACCAGGCCCTCCTCGAACAGCGGCTGACCGTTTCTGCCGATAGCCAAACCTACATTAGCTGGCGTCATATCTGCGGATACTAGTAGATTGCTTAGAGCGGCCTGCAGCAGAAAGTCGGCTAGCTGTCCTAGCATGGGATCCTCCCCTAACCTATATAACCGCTGTAGCCCTTCTTGTGCAACTTCCGGGTCACTTTCTAGGCCGAAGTCGATTAAATTAGCGGCCGAATCTAGCCCACTAAGCCCCCCTGCTATGTAGTCCCACTCGTCATCATCCAAGTCTTGTAGAAGATTTGTAAGTGGAATAATCTCTTTTAATAGGTACGAACACATTTGACTACCAAGAATGCTCTGTATCCCGCTTACACGTTGGCAGTAAATCTCATTAGTAGGGGTGAGGACTGGGTATGCGGGATGACCAATCAACCCAGCATCAGAGAGAAGTTGCAGCATGGAGATTTCTCCCTTAAAGCTCTCAGTAACTTTCAACACAATATTAGGCCCCACACGATAGGTGCAGCCTTGCGCCCCACAAGCAATTAGTTGTGCGGCCGGAATAATTGTGTTGGTTATGGGATACCCCAAACTAATGAAGTGTTCGCAAATTTTTTCAGCATTCGCTTTACCATCCGCCCCAACATGAGCAAGATAGTCCATTAGCTTTTGTTCGGTTTCAAGTGAGCTAGGCATTACCTTTTCTCGTAGTTTAATATGGTTAGCCACAATAGTAGTTTACCACATCATCTTAGATACTTCGATGCCTTAGTTGGGCCCGCATAGCGTGAACGCATAGTAACTACATATCGACTATACACAATATTGTGACTAGTCAACTATATAGATTAGTTGCGATGACTATACAGTATAGGTGCGGATGCGATTGCGTGGGGTAAATGGGGTAGTGCGACCGAATGAGGGGTAAGCGGTAACAAAATGGGGGTAATGCTAATGAATGATATGGGATATTAAAGTTTATACCGCCGTTACACTTGACAATTAGCTATTGAGGTCCATCCGGTTGCAACGAACACTATACGGTATAGTTAGGCCGGTAGATTTCCAGTCTTGCGAATCTCTTCGATCATCTCTATAGTCCACTCCAGCTCCAAACAAGAATGGCCCATTGGGATGTCGATGTCAGAAAAATTCAAATGACCTAGATGGCCGTGATGCCTTACAGCCGCATCCCGCGCTAAGGCCGCACCAATCTCAGAGGGGAAATGTTTTGAGTATACTAGCTTATAGTCCATTCGGACGTTAGCACTCCAGCCTTGTTTAGTTACACCCGCATACTCAGAAGTTTTGTTTTTTGTGGATCCTCGGTTCTGCCCATTCTCACTATAGGTAGCGATGCGTAAGTTGGAGCGACGGTTATCAACCCAATCCTTGTGATGTACTATGTGGTCGGACACCATTCCCTTAGGAGTCTGTAGAATCACATTTGCCATCGTGTGGATGCCGCCTTTGTTGTCCCGCTTAGCATTCGTTACGGCATAGTAGTTATTTTTCGCTTTACGTATGTGCCACGTGTAGAGCTTCAGGTACCCCCAGTCCTCCCCACCTACTAGTACATATTTACACTTAAGATGATTGAAACGAATTTTAACAGTGCCGTCTTCTAGATACTGGGCCAAGTTGCCTTTAATCTTTGCGGGAGGTATTGGTCTACTCTGTAATTGCATGGTTCCTCCTAGTAGGGGTCTTTCCCTAATAGTAGGCACTAGGAGACGTGCTGTCAATTGGAAATTTTGGTATAGTTAGCATCTTAAAGCGCCACACCTTCTGCGACTGGATGCATACAGATCTGGGAGCAATCATCTACTTTGGCCCAAAATCTGGGAAAGCCCTTTTTTGGTGTATTTGGGGTGAACCATGCGGCGCTGCTGTGTTCAACGATGAAGGTCAAAGAGTTGAAGTCAGAATTCGGGATGTCGCGGTAGTAGTTGCGCCCTTTGCGTATATAAACCCGGTCAATGCGTAATTCTGTGCCTTTCGGGAAGACGCATCTTGAATGGGTGTCCGAATCATTTTGCGCCCAGCCGTCTCGGCTATCCCAATCTGAATGAAGCTGTCTCAACACAGTATGGTTGCGTCGTTCGTGATAGATGGGAACCTCCCAATCTTCTGTCAGCCGAATCAACATCCCATTCTCAGGTATATTCCACATGGTCCCCTCCTGTTAGGCCAAAACTCTCTCTATCCCTATAGTCTGCGCGAAAGAATCAGAAAATTAAGGGTAAACTATGCGCCTGGAAGCCGCTCTACCAATTTTAGGTTAGTTAGCATCTAGGCCTTTCTATTTTTACTAATCAATTCTAAAGCCAGCCTTCGATACGGTCGGCTTCTAGGTGGGCCTCATACGTAATGTGGTTACAAACATTGAAGTTTACTTGTCGTCTGATTTCGTATAGCCCCCTAGGTAGCAACAGGATAGCCTCCTCCTCAGCGACTTGCTCTCCAATGCGCCGACTAAGTTGCTCACCTACTTTAGTTGGAAATTTTCTTGGAACCTTTGGGCCCTCCTCATACTCTCGTGCGTTATGGAATAGGTGTAAGCTAGTTAGCATGTCTCCTCCAGGGATTCCATTATTGGTAATTTAACACTTTGCTCCGTGGCCACGTAGGTCCTGTTCTCTATGCGCTGCCCAACTTTGTATTCGACTTGAGATTTTACCTTCTCATCTATCTGATACTGCTCCCGAAAGTCTGAATAGATGTCATGCACCCAGTACGATGTACTTTTGAATATCTGTAGTCTAGTTAGCACCCAACGCCTCCCTTACTTGCCTCTCGGCTGATCTAGAGACAACGGCCGAGACTTCACTATAGAATTGAAGTACGGACTGATCCCAGACTTGATCTGAAACTTGACCCCTGGCTAGCTCATGGGTTCTCCAGTAAGCCTGCCCGCAGACTTTTTCTAAGTATTGAAGTGCAGCCATTGTCCTTATTTGGCTAACTATGTCATCTGAAAGACGGTCCACCAATTTTAGGCTAGTTAGCATCTACCGGCACCCCCATGTTTTCCAATAACTGGTTTCTAAGTGGCCTACGCACTGCGGACTCAACTCTAGTTTGTATTGGCACCCAGACATCCCAAAAGAAAACGCCATTTGGCACCGCCCCCCGAATCAAACAATCAATTTGAGCATTTAGGCCGCCGGGGAACCCTGAGACGAACCCACGACGTAGCATGAACTTAGTTAGCATCGTACTCTTCTCGTAGTTGTGGAGAAATAATATCGTCCTGAGGTAAAATTTGCGTCTCCAGATTGAGATAAATATCATGAACGAGGGCAGCATCGACCTGTTTAAAGATTGCCTGAGATAATTCCCCTAAGGTTTGGGAGCGAACCACTTGTGGGACCGCACTGGCCGCTGTCTTCAACGAGCCGGGCGCAAACTCGTCCGCAAATACTTTGGCCATAAGGTCCCCCCAGACCCTTCCCCAATTTTGCGGATGAACCATTTGCAGGCTAGTTAGCATTTGTGGCCGCCTTTATAGCTTCTAGAAGCGTGCTGCTAACTCGAAGATAAACTTGGAACGAAGCTGGATTCAGAAGCTGACTAGAGACGAGTGCTATGCGTTGAGGCATGACTTGATTTGCTGCTTGCGTACTAAGCTGATAAATAATTTGACGTACTAGGGGCACCGTTTGTGCCGGTACCGGAGTGACTGGAACTGTGCCCTGGTCGGAAATTTGGCCTGAGATTCTCCACTCGACTTTCCATGGGTCTGGACGATATATGTCTAGTTTAGTTAGCATCTACGCCACTCCTTCTTGTACACGCATTTGATCTAGAATATGGGCTCCGCTGCGCCACCACACACGGTCTATTATGGCCATCCTAATGTCGTCATCGAGCCAATCCAGCATTGACACATCTACTTGCCTTATAACGAGCTCAGTGCAGTAGCTCTCTATTTGTGCACGCACTCCCAGTTTGGCCTCCCACCAATGCGTTTCTTTTTGTACTTTTAGGCTAGTTAGCATTTATTTCTTTACCTCTTCTGCCATGGCGTCCCATAGTGGCCATTTAGCCGCATTGCCCCTGGAAATTAGGAATGAAATGCGGAATTTCCGGACGCCTCTTGGTGTCTCTACGTTCAGGTTACTGTCAACTTGATTTTGCAGGGAGTAGTAGGACTTCGTGGGGTTAAGGTCTAGTTTAGTTAGCATCTGTTTCTCCTATGGCTTCTCTAATTTGTAGCCAAACCGGTGTGTCGAGGGAATCCCAGATTCGACTCTCAATGTAGTCGTAAATTTGGGTTTTGATTTGATCATAGGTTGAAGCCTCGACTTTCGTGGTGGCGCCGTGGGTTATTTGCATATAGGGTCGAGGTGACGTTAATACGGTAAGCATCTAAAGGTCCATATTCATAGAGGCGAAAAAGGAGTTGAAGAGCGGAACCATAAGGCCACCCTGAGGGGCCAATGACCCTGGCGGCCTAAAGTCGATACCCTGATAAAGTGTATTCCGAGTAGTCGCCCAAATATGTTCCAGGGTGTGCTCCAAAGCACGCCACGAAGCGTGCTCATCCATGAATTTCGCATGCACTTCTAGGATTTTTTTACGCCCTATTCCTGCCGGAGGGAGCGCGAGGTTAAAGGAGTTATATAGCTGCGCGGCCATCTGCACGGCGCGGCTGCTAGACGAGGGCCTCATTTTCATTGGGGTGAGCATTTGGCTGTTGGCCTGGGCTCGTAGTTGATCCCAAACTGGCATTCCCAGCTCAAACTGCGGGATCGGGGGACCCCACCCCGCAGTAGCTTTTATTTGTGTATAGGCGGAGCCCAGTAGTTTTTGATAAATAGCCATGCGCAGCGACGGCAGTATGGGCGCCAAAGCTGGTGTGTCAAGCCTGAGTTCTATTTGTAGCTTGGTCAGCATCTACTCTTCTCTCATTCCTCTATAGAGTTGATAGCATATTTGGTCGCAAACTCTATGGACTATCTGCACAAAACTATTATTGGCGGGATGATACTCAATTAGATGCATAACTGGGACTTTACAGATCGCTACCCGGAGCCCCCGTACCTGCTCTCCCACCGGATACTCGCCTTGGTGGTCATTCATTCTTAAACACGTAAGCATCTATTCCTCTACTTCTTCAGAGGAGTCTATATTTTCTCGTATTTGGCCAAATATCTCTTTGAATGCGGCAATCTCGTCGTCAGTTGCGCCTTCTTCACGCATACCCGCAAACAGCTCCTTCAAAGATTCCCATTTTCCGTGGATAAGGTCGCTTGCTAACTCTATGCCCGCATATATATTTTCAAACATCTGAGGATTAGTGGGCTGGGGCGGGCTCTCTGTGCTTCCCAGTTCCGCCCTAATTGTGTACACAATGCCCTGCCTAAAGTATAAGAACAGGTAGTTAAAAATTCGTATGGTGGGCCCGGTTCTCGCTCGGTGAATATATGATAAGTCCGTTTGGGCCCTTTCCTGCCAACATAATTGGTTTTGGATGAACTCTGAGGTCAATTCGAGTGCAGTTAGCATTTATTCCTCTGTGCTTTCTAGGGACAGATCCCATATTCCCCTCCGAATTTGGCGCCTAGTGAGGGTTTGAATCACAAATTCTACTGCCTGCTCCGACCGACTTCTTATTGCTGTGCTTATTTGCGGCGCAATTTGGTCCGCAATCAGTCTCCAGACGTTTTCTGAAACCAACATATTTGCCTGGTCTTTCACTGGACCGGAGAGTCGCCAGCGATCTACTATCCATAAAGCGGAGAATAATGGTAGGCATGCGTCTGTGGGCTGTTTTATTTTGAGAGGAGTCAGCATGGTTTTACTGTCCGCCCCACAGTTCACCCATATTTTCCCTTAGCTGATCCCACACACGAGAAGCCACTTGAGTATGCACGGGACCACCAACCAAGAGGCTGTAGTCTGCCATTTGATACAAAGGACGGTGGGCTATTTGTGGGCGAATCACCTCATCAATCATTTTTTGGCCTGCGATGGCATTGAAGAGGGTGCCTTCGCGGTCCGCCAATACAGTCAATGTGGTAAGCATTATCGCGCCTCCTTTATTTCTTCTTTTAGAATACGTTGTAGTAGCTGTCGAATTGTCCACTTAACCCTAGACCCAACAGCCTCTTCAATTTGCTTAAAAACCATAATACGAAGTTTAGAATCCACCACTCCATCTGCTACTGCGGCCATCTTCCATTGGCGTAGTTCTAGCTTAGTTAGCATCTATGTGGCCCTTCTATTCTTTAGCACAAAGTTAAGGTGTGCGCGCAGCTTCTCTTTGATTGGCGACCACCATAGCGGGTCCGTGTCTCGTTCAGACCCTATCTGAAGGTGAAGATGATCGTAGATTTGTTGTCTCACTGCGCGCCCCACCGGCGGATGGAGTTGATCCATGAGCACCATCACAAGACCCTGCTCCTCAATCGGGACAGAAGGAGTCTGGTCCAGTGTTTGGTAGTAAAGCTGAACCTCAATTTGCTCCAAGAGCTGGCCGCTATCAAGGTCACTGCTTATTGATAATTTAGTGAGCACCATGCATCCTTAGAAATCAAAAGAAACCGCCAAAGAAGATTCTTCCCCAATAGTAGGAATGACCTTAAAAGGCAACCCAATCTCGGGGCTGTGAAGTAGTTTAGGAAGAAAGTATCCTACTAGTGTACCGAGTGCGGCCCCCACAACTACATCTGTGAACCAATGGCGGTCTGACATGATCGCCATTACGCCAACAAGTGATGCGCCCGCATACCCAATTACAGAAACACTCGCTGGGTATGGGTAGCCGCGCATTTCAGCTACGGCAGTATACGCCGAAACTACCCCAAATGCAAACTGTGTATGGCCCGACCAAAAGGATAAATTGTTTCCGCCGTTCGGGCGTTCGCGCAACACAATAAATTTAGTCGTTTGTGTGAAAAACGAACCCAATGCGACACCTTCGGTAATGGCAAGAAGGTCTCCCCCAAAGCCTTGCCAAGAGTTTCCCCCATAGAGTATATTTGCGAAAAAGGGAAGCCCCACTCCTAGTGCTACTGTGCCCCCGATTTCTACTATATCTCCTAAAGTACGAGCATCTTCAAGCCCCTCCGCAGTAGAGGCCATTAACGCATTTCTGACTGTGTGGTCAAGACTATGGGCGGTGTCCCAGTTAGGTACGTCGCGCTCAATGCCCAGTAAGAACATCCCGCCAGAAATACCCCATAGTCCCCCAACCGCAAGCAGATCAGTTTCCCAGCCAAGGGGAAAGTTGAGCTCTGGGCCAAGCTCTTGGGCGGATGCACTTTGGGCACAAAGAAGCAAAACAGCTATGGGTATTATGGGTTTAATTACAGTGCTCCCGTACCAATCCCCCCATGACCGTATCTCCCACTGGAATAATCTGGCTCTCAACTTGATGAAACACTTGGTAGAGAGGGTCACTAGGGTACTCAGGCATAGCACACGAGGTCTGCACGGTAAAGGAATCCCATATTTGCCGTGAAATGGCTGGGTACGGGACCATCGAGCAAGAAAGATACGTGTCGTTTAGGCGTAGCGATGTAAGCATTTTCTCCTCCAGCTTTCGTAGCACTAGCCCAACATTGGGATTCACATACTCCCCAATTCCGAACATCTCAATTGCACGAACCTGGTATCCCTGACCCTCCCAGCTAACTTTCGTTCCCACAGAAAAATCTTGAGAATACTCGTCTTGGTTTACGCATACCACGAGGCCGCGCCCCTTAATATTGAAAGCTTTGGAAGAAGGTGAGAGAACAATCATCACGCGCCTTCCTTGCTCATAGAGAATTTATCCCACAAAGCGTTTCTGAGCTGATCCTCTACGGCCTCCCACAGTCTATTAGCAACCAGATTCGCTATTATCTGGTGCCGAGCACCGCGCACTGTGCGTATATAGAGCTCTGTGGCGATAGAGGCGGACACCTGATTAGCGTGTAGCTTAAGAGTTGTTAGCATGTTCGGCCTGATTTCTTCTCTTGAGTTCGCGCATAATCTCAGCCGTAACCCCAAACCCCCAAAATTGCATACAGAGTGGGCCAAATAAACGACGGTTAAGCCCGAGACGCGTACTTGTCTCCAACGTCCAGGTCGCAATATGAGCCCAATTTGTGCCGTACTTAAGTTGGTAGTGAAGTCTAGTCAGCACCGCTTCCTCCTAGTTTGGAGCCAATCTTCTTAGTGTGCCCGAAAAGCCAGCAAAATCAAGACGAAATCTCCCTAAAGGTTTACGTGGCAGAAATTTGAGTAAAATGGTATAGTGGTTTTGTTGATTTTCGAAGAGGACCCCATGACACCAGCACAAGAATTCTTTCGTAAGCTAAAAGGCTACCAGACTAAGCGTCGCCAACAAACTGTTGGGCAGACGCCTTATTTTGTGGAAGTCCCGGAGATTTACCAGATACTTTCTGAGGTGCCCTTAAAAGACGCTCTAGGGTGCGCGTTTCAGCCTGTGTTCGACATTTGGAAATTAGGTCACCGCTATGAGGAAGTAGTTTCCCCTTACTTAATGCCTTTAGTACTAAACGTCTTCGACTATATGACGGAAGAGCCATTAGCAAGAAGTGACGTTTTAAGTGGCATAGATACCCTTATGGATGATTTTAACAATCTCTCGGAAGATGATTTTGAGTTACATGGCGATGAAATCCTCGCAGTAATTGAATTCGCGTATGCGGTCCTTAACCAAGATTTACAACAGGCCGCGAGTGCAGTTAACCGCGCCATAACCGCTCTATATCCTGGAGATGATGAGGAGAGTGCCCACTATAGGCAAGAATATCTGGCTAAGTGGGGAGCCGAATGCATCGCTTTCACACCTAATACTGTAGGACAGCCGCCGGAAGAACCGCGAGAGTATCGAGTAGAGCTAACTCGCCCGGCTAGGAAAATGCTAAAAAAGATTGCCGCGAAAGACCAGAAGCGCATTCGCTCTACTATTAATCATCTGGTGGTTGATCCCTTTCCGCCTGGAAGCTATAAGACTATGAAGCCTCAACAAGGTAGGGCAGTTAAAGTAGGAAGCCAATATCGAGTTCTATATGAGGTCGACAAAGAGCGCAGAACGGTTAGTGTGTATTATGCGGGACTTCGCGGAGGTATTCCTGGCTGGCGCGAATAACCGTCTACCTTTGAGACCACCAATCGCCATTTTAGCTCAGTCCGAATCGCTCTTACGGTGATACCCCACATTTTCGGAAAGAGTTGATCTTTAATAGTGGTAGTAAGCGCCGGAGCCTGGTCTTCAGCCTGCTCCCAAACCATAATTTCCACGCTATCTGCGATCTCTGTGTCCACAAGCCGCCGCATAAAATCCGACATATTGGGAAATACGCATAGTGGTTTTAGCATTTTAGCCTCTTTCGTTAAGGTAGTTAAGTGTGCCTGGTTTGAGGGAATAAATCAAGGGGAAATTAAGCCAGTTTCCCTATAGAGAAAACTAGGTGAATGTGGTATGATGCTTAATAGCTTTACACCAAATTACCGGTTAAAAGGTTACTGAAATGGCAAAATCTAGAAAAGGGCGTAGAAAATCCCGCAAAGACCCGCAAACTGTAGTGGGTGCCGTTAGTGACTTTGCGTCTTTGGGTTTGGGGGTTTTGGCAACTGGATTAATTCCTTACGCGGCATGGAATCTCTATGTGTCTCCGGTCTTCGAGGTAATGCCAATGGGATATTGGCGCGCCCTAGGCCTCGGGATAGTGTTGCGGGCCACTACCGCAATGACTGATGGTACAATAATTAGAGATATGAGAAAAGATAAAGGTCCCTTTGAGAGCTTCGCACTTACCTTCATGCTCTATACTGTTATTACGGGTATCATCGTAGCCTTTATTTGGGGCCTCGGCATGGTGATTCCTAAACGACCCGAAGGCGGAAACACTTATGGGCCACCTCTCCCTACCGTAACAAAACACCACGCACTAGGAACCTATAGTATTCGATAGAAAGAATACCCGTGTCTACAAATGGACCACAAAGGTATTCCCGATGACCTGGTTTCCGAAAATTATCCCCGTCTTACTGTTGGGTTTATTGGTCTCGTGCCATGGCCCTCCCCGTCATGTTGGTGCTGTCTCTATAGAACTGGCCCCTCCTATTGAGGAAGTAGATCCATTTACACACTTAGAGTGGCAATTGTCCGTAGACCATGAGGCGCTTGCGTTAGAGCCCATTCCAATTGCGGCGTTTATGGACCTTCTGGATCAGTTAGGTGTTAGGGTGGTGGAGGTTTGGCCCGGAGAAATTGAACTCTGGCCAAACTTTTCAGTTATGGTTACTGTCTATGTGGTCACAGGCCTGACTGAACACGTGTATAAGTTTTTATCCACGCATCTTTGGATATTACGCATAGAAGACAGTGAAACAGAATTCATCTAGAGGAATAAAATAAGTGCCCCGATAGCTGCCCCACCAATAAGTCCGGCTGCCTTAGCGATAGTTTCTTCACCTTTTCGTCGCATTGCTTGTGCGCGCACAACTTGATGGGACGCAACTGCGGTCGCTAGAAGGGCCGGATTAATAGGGGTTCTCTGGGACCACGGGCGCCGAGCGGCGTCGAGCTTCCCCTCTTCGAACATTTGAAGGATTAGTGGGGGTGCTTGGGAGAATTTCTCAGGTATAAAAAATATAGCTTGCTTGGTATTTGGGGAATCTGCCAATACTTCATAGATTAGGCGGTTAGGCGGGAAGCGGGTGCTGGTCCGCAACCCTTCTTGTCGTGCACCCTGAACAATACTCGACACAATATCTTCTGGAATACCCAGCTCAACGGATAATAGATGAATTAGCGCACCCATCAGCTCGTCTAGGTATAATAGGGCGCCCGCAACGTTTCCGGCCTCAAGTCTCGTGGTAAGGGCAGCTAGGTATATTGGGGGGTAGTTAGCGCCTACGGGGAACCCTAATGCTCGTTTAAGGCCCACATATTTGTCTGCGAAACCTAAAAGATCCTCGTCCCCCAAGGCCTCCCACGCGCTAAGCTCAGGAGGAGGCAAGAAACGAGTTTGGTACTCCTCCATAAGGCGCCACCCCTGCGAAGTATTAATGATTTCTAGGAGCGGGCCTTTCAGCTGCACCGGAAAGGCCACTAGCCTTCTAAAAAGGCTCTGTAAAACCCCAATACGCCAAGCCAAATCCGCTACGATGTTCAGTAGGATTTCCGTTTGAGGCCCGGATAGGGCAGCGAGTATGTGAGCCATCACTAATATCCTTACTTAAGGCTTACGAATGATGGTATTTTAGCAAAACTACTTGAAATCCGCAAGCTACCTAGACAGGTAGATCAAAGTGCTGAGTAGTACACAGCAAAGCATCCAGTCGCCGCATTTCTATTTCGATGAGATTATCTGAAAAAGGCCCGTCGTTTTCTAGCTCAGTTTGAATCTGTTGTGCCTCATAGGCGACATCCCCCGAGTTGTAACTGACAGGCTTCGGGATATACCCGGCTGCTAGTCGTGCCAGATATAGCGCCTTTTGGTCTTTACGGGTTCGCCCCATCGCCCTCCCACACCTATGAGAGCTAATAAGTTCACGCAAGGTACTTAGAGTGCCCTGGTTTATACTTACCGGGAAGTCCAGCTCCCCAACTAGCTCCGCTTGTTGTTCGTCACTTAATAGAAACCTGTTGCGCCAACGGGCTACTACATTACGAATAATGGCCTCAGTTTCAACTACAGCGGCAGGAAGATTATTGTTCTTAACCACGTAGTCTAGTTGATGGCCCTCTTCAATTTCTTTCACGGCCTTTTCAAGACGAGACCGCGCCTCCTCATCATTCGGGCTGCGTGCGACCAACCTGTTTTTCACTTCCTCTATATCTGGGGGCTCAATAAATACAGTAGTAGTGTTGAGGGAATGCCCCTTATGGGCCAATGCGCCAGGGATATCGAAGACCGCAATAATAGTTTTACCTTGAATTAAAGCCTCATGGATGGGGGAGCCAGGAGTCCCATAGTAATGCCCATCATAGGTAGTGTGTTCCAGCAGACCGTACTTAGGCAGCGGCTCCTCTATGGGGCGCCAACTACGCATTCCGTCTTCAAATTCCTCTGTAGTGATAAAGTAGTAATCTACACCGTCTACCTCTCCCTTGCGCGGGGGCCGCGTAGTAGCCGAGATAGAGCGGAAAAACTCTGGATTTTGCTCAACAAGAGTATTTTGTATAGATGTTTTACCGGACCCAGAGGGGCCGCATAGAATAATGAGATGTCCAGGGGTATGAGGCATTTCTAAATTTCCGGAGAAGGCACGGTAGGGAGTTCAAAGTAGTATGCTCTCATGCTCAGGAAAATCAAAACAAAAAGGCCGCAAGAATGCGACCGGATTGGGAAGAATAAGAGCCGACCTGCGTAGGACAGAGAACACGGGGGCGTCGCCTAGCCTGGCCGATGGCACCAGACTCTTAATCTGGCGAGCGTATAGCTCTACGTAGGTTCAAATCCTACCGCCCCCATTCAGCCTTTTTTGGCCCAGTGCCCCACTGGAGGCCGCTCTATTCCTAGGTTAGTACAACGTTTCTTGACCGCATTACCACTCACCCCAAAATGTCGGCCCACCTTAACCAAGGACATTTCCCACACTAGTGCCCCCAATTCTTCTCGCGTCGGATCAAACTTTTTCTTACGCTTCTTCCATTCTTGCGGCGGTTTCTTGTCATTTTTAATAAAGCGTTTACGTGGAAGACTGCCCGCATAATTAGCCAGCATATCCCTAAACAGTTCCCGACCAACACCCAACTCAAAAGAGCTGCCCCATTCATTTTTTCGATAACTGATCTTGTTGGAGAGCCCAAATCGACTCTTTATGTCTACTAAGAAACCTGAGTTGCCGCAGGCTACAGTGCAGGAACCGGCTGTCCCGTCCCCATCATAAAAACCTAAAAGAAAGGCCAGGTCCAATTCTTTGCTGCCAAGGCTTGGAAGGCGCATCGAGTTTTCTTTATGGGGCACAACTCCCAGAGTCTGTAGGGCCTCTACCAGTTTCTTACACCCCACCTGGAGGTGCATCTGATTGGGGTAGCTGTGCCTCTCGCGTATACGTCCTGTGTCTAAGCCTATGAAGTTAGCAAAACCGTAAAGTAGGGAAGCGTCCTTCTTTGCTTGGTATATAGATATTCTCCCACTAGCGGTACTTCCATCAGCATATAGGAAGCCGAGCCAATACGCTTTCTGTTTTGTGTCCACTTTATCAAATATAGTATGATTAACCGCTTGTGTTATTTTGAGGTGTGAGTTAATGGGCGAACAATGCAAACAATATTGCCTGTTATAGAGCCGCTGTCTTTTGTCCCCAATAAACACAAAATTAGGGATGCCCGCCCCGCATTTCTTACATTCCCGCACATTAGTAAGCATTTATTTTATCGACTCCATATCTTCTCTAAGTTGGCCACGAACCCTGTCCTGCACTTGAATGGCTGTTTGTTGGTAGGGCTGCGAGTTGGGCATAAAGGATAATATACACCAAGTGTCATCCTTTTGAGGTATTAAATTCGAGATTCGCCTATTCACTTGCCTACAGATTTGTTCTAAGAAGAGAGCATGATTATCTTTTATCGACCTAAGCACCCGTCTCACCTATGCTTTCTTTTAGCTCATCCTTAATCGCAAAGCGAACATGGACGAGAGTAGCCCAAGTATTTTCACTAAGATTCTCAATATCACAAAATAACTCACAAGTTACCTGAGCTGTTGTCTCACGAACGTGTACCCATAGTAACTCATAGACGCCGAAATCAGTTCTATGAGGAGGGTATGGGGATGGCCGCATTAATAATCTACTGAGCACGCAACACCTCTTTTAGTTAGTGGGGCACAAAACCAATGCGGGAACACCGTCCACCACGTCTTCCTGAACATAGCCATCTTTTTTGTCTTCTTCAGTTAACTCTTCGAGGCCTGCTTCTCCACTATAGGTGCTTTCAGCCGCATACCCGCCCTCCCACATGCTAGAAAGTGGGGAGTAGCCATTTCCCTCGGCATCTTTCGCCATCACAATTAGCCGTTCTGGATCCATCTGTTGCAATTCTGCAATTAATTCTTGTACCGTCATAGTATTTCTTTCTATTGGTTTAGGGGTAAAACCCGTTTGTTACTTTAAATTTAGCGTCCCATAGCGCTGCCAGAATAGCCATTTGTTCGTCGGTGGCCGGTTCGGCCCCTAATTCAAAAGCGCGATATATCCAAGTGGTATCTAAAGCTATCAGGGGCATATTATCTTTCCACTCCCAGCGGTCCAGCCACTCCACGCTAGGCACAAAATCTTTTAGTTCCTGCTCGGATGTAGAAGATGTCAGAGTACCTTTGTGTAGAAATATCATCGGCTAACCCACATCCAGTTCTTCTTCATCAGGGAAAATATGGCCGGGAATATCATCGACACGCATAACACTAACCCCAGATACCACTTCTTCATTTTCCGGGTCTAGGTCTACCACAAATGCCACAAAATTTTGTGGGCGTAGGAGAGAACTGAGCGTTAGGTATCCGTCTTCCAGCCTTACAAGCTGTTCTCGGGTAACGTAGGTGACTAGGTATCGGTTCGGGAAGCCCTGAAATCTATAGAAGATGTAGCTCGCATAAGCGGCTTTTTCATTTAGGATATCCTTTGCGCCCGCAATAAATAGGTGGTGCTCATCGTTGTCCACGAGTATACGATGCTTTTCCACGACACCGAGACAATCTGCCTCAAGCTTTAGTGCGCCTTCAAAGTCTATCACAGCAACCCCCGAAACAAAAATACAAGCAGGAAGGCCTACTTGTATTTTGCGCGTTTTCAACTCAATACTAAAGGGCTACTTGCGCTTTTTATTCTTCCCGTTGAAAAAAGGATCATCGAATATTTTGTCCATGCCCTTAAACGCAGAAGCAAGTCCCTTCTCGATAGTATCAAATACGCTATCTAGGGTTTTATCAAAAACCCCCCAGCCCTTGACTGGCTTTGGTTGATGGGCATTCTTAGGAGGCGTGGCGACTTTCTTTTCCGCACTCTCGTACTTTTTCGTCCCGAACATTGGGGGGAAGAAACTACGACGCAACTTTTCTGGTAGCTTCTCCCACAGGTTGGTTAGAGAGTCCTCAAGCACACAAGACTTTTCCTCGGGTTCTTTTTCGGTTTCGCTGTGTCTTGTTGCCTTTTTGGGCTCCGAATCCTTAGTGCCTGTGCGTGGTTCCGCCAGCGATGCGAGACGAATCTTCAGTTCTCGTAGCTCGGTCTCTCGGGCATTCAAGTCGTCTTGCAGGCTGGTGTTAGTGTCCCTCAAGGCCTTAGCCTCTGCTTCGGCACGCCTTTGAGAGTGAAGGGCTACCCCAATCTCTCCACGTAGCTTGGCGGCCTCCTGCTTAGACTCGTTTAGTTTGTTGTTAAGCTGTGCGGCACGCTCCTGTCCAGCCTTTAATTCTGCGGCAGCTTGAGATAATGCGGATCCTGTACGCCTACAGACTCTCGCAAACAGGGTGGTGCCAACATATGGAAGCGCCCAGGTGGGGAGGTCCGCCCCACACACAATGTCGCCATCTAAGCCATTACTGGCTGTGATGAGCTGTGCGAGATAGGCGGTCTTTTCCTTTTCTTTTTGGGCAGCAAAAATGTCCTGAACCACCGAGGCAATTGCGGACGTCTCCTTAACCTCGTAGTGTTCTTCCGCCTCATCTGGGTCCTCGTTTACCCCATGAATACAGAAAACTTCAGTTGGGCTGTGGGCGTCTCCCACAGAGATATGGGAAAGAATTAGGCCTCTAGACATAAACGGCTTGTGGGTGTGCAATTCCCGCCAGCCATGGTTGCGATCAGACATCGAAATCTCCTAAGTAAAGTAAATACTACAAGTCAGTTGTACCGTTTTTTGGCGTCCAGTCAAGCACAATTTAACTGGAAAGTTGTCCTAAAGCCAAATCAATTTTCTTAATTAATATCTCATAGAGAGGCCTTTTCGCTAGATTTTCTCGGGCCTTTTCGATAAGAGCATCTCTTTTTTTCTTTGTGCGCTTGTTATATTCTTCGTCGTTTTCAAGGCGCCTCCCCATAACCGCAACTTGCGCCTGTGTTACATGTCCGTAAAGGCCAAATCCGGGCCCTATGGGGACTAGCGTAAAGCCCGTATACTGAGGATATTGGGTTTTAATGCTTTCTAGATACGCAATACTGATGTCCAGGTCGCCTGTTAGGACTACCTGGGAGTTTACTACTACGTCTAGCGCCTCATTTATTTCCTTTCTTGGAACCCCTGGCAGATCGCCCATTAGTGGTCTCCTAATTTCTCCAACGCCTTATTAACTTTTACAAGGGCCTTTTGCATAAATGTATCAGTAATGCCCGCCTCAGCTAGTATTTCCTGAGCTTCCGCAAAGCGTTCGGAGTATTCCGCATCAGTCTCAGGGCCTTCGACCATAAAGCTGGCGTAAAACTCAGTGAAGTCACTGGTTAGATACACATTTAAAGTGCTAATTGCCATTTTCGTGGCCTCTTGGTCCCTAAGCAGGGTTAGTGCGGCAATTAACTCATCGAGTGTGGATATAGTGGGAAGATCATCCTCGTACACCGTAACTTCCCAATGCATGATTCGTCTGGGAAAATCGGGAATCTCCGCCATTACTGCGCTCCTAGTTTCACAAGTGCCTTATTGACTTTACCGAGGGCTGTACACATGAACTTATTAGTAATGCCTGCTGCGGCCAGCTTTTCTTGTGCCTTACTAATACGCTGCTGGTAAGAAGCCTCGTCTTCCGGCTTAGTTACTTTGAACTCAATATGAACGTCGATGCCGCCCGAGTATAGAGCACTAATCTCTATACGCAAAGCATCGGGATATTTGGCCTCTAGTTGGGCTATCGCGGCAACTACATCTGCTATTCCCCTCGCAGGCACAGAAGTATTGAAGGTGTCCCACATAGTAGTCGTTAGCCTAGGAAATCCAGGTATGTCGGCCATCAGTATTCTCTTTTAAATATGACAATCCATAATTGCGACCACGGTTTCAGGGTCGTCACTAGCAATGAATCGCTTATGGAAGTTGGCCTCCCAATCGAGTTGTTCGCCTGCGCTTTCGGAACTCACCCCGAACCACCCCATCTCTCCCGGAGCGTGCCAGCCATTTTCATCCAGAACCGCATAGGTGCTGAAAGCCCAGTTACCGATACTCTTTGCGAGAAATTCCTCTTCATTGCTGAATGTGTGATAGGTGAATTGCCGTTCAGGCTCCACGAGGGCGTCCCGTTCTTCGTCAGTTTGGCACTTTCTCTTCGCTTCGTGGTACGCAGTAACTTCAGCTTCATTGATAAGAGTGGCGCAGCCTAGACCGGCGGCCATATCGTGCAACGGATAATTTGTGGGGAAGCCGCTGGTCGCCCAAGCCTGATATTCTTGGAAGGCTGCCTGGGCACTCGCATACGCCTCACGCTGCAAGCGGTCCCAATCAACATCTTCGATTTTTGCCATATCTACAAAATCTTGGCCGTCTTCATCCATGTAAGGGTTTTGGTCCCCCCAGCCCCAGGACTTCTCGCCGCGCTGCTCACCAGCGACAGGGATTTTTCTTTTGAGAGGGAGCTTGCCCGCCCAGCGTCCTCCGAGTTCATACCAGTCCCACTGCGCGTTGGGGTTGGACATATACCCTATTTCGCCATCTTCTACTATATATCCGTTCTCTTTTAGGTAGTCCTCAAACGACTCATCGTCTTCTTTGTACTTCTCGTACTCACCCTTCACGTCCCTATCGCAAGGCACAAACTCATAGTACTCGGGATCTTGTTCGGCGTAGGGGACCAGCATTTCCTCTACGATTGACTGCGTAGAAACGCCGTCTTCGATTTGAGATTTGGGAACTTTGACCATTACTGTGAAGTGGCTCATTTGGACCTCCGTGCTTAGGGGACATGTGTGTAGATAGTATGCACCCTCCACCACAGCAGTAAAGAGAAGATTTCTGAACTATTCTTCTGTCGCTAGCTGCGCCACAATGGGCCAGCAAATCAAGCGTGCCTGTACTTCACTGATTCCCCGAACAACCAGAGACACTTTAGTGTGGCTTCGGTGGTTCAGCTGCTCCCAGGCTTGCCAGCTAATTTGCCTTTCCACGTGTCGGCTAAGGCGACCTTTATTGGGCAGTAGTGCTAATTGCGTCAACATTCGTTGCGACTCCATTGTTTTACGAAATGTGCTTGAGCCTTTTCAAAGTCCTCTTGTGTAGTGCGTCCAATATTCCCAAAATAGTCTGGGGCGCCCTGTCTACACCGGTCTTCAATAATGCGGAATTTAAAGAAAATTTTTCCGTGCTTGGTGCCCGCGCACCACATCTCGTGTTGAACTTCCTTCCGTAGAGACCAGCCAATATATGGACCCTCTAAGGTTAGTGGTCTAAGCACTCCAAACTCCTCCTAGTTCTTGCACGATATGGCGCGTCACCTGATTGTAAATGGCATCCCAAGGCTGATCGAAAGGCTGGTCGAATAACCATTCCTTATATTGGCTGAAGTGGCAGGGGCTAAAAAATTGTGCAGTAGCGGCCTCACCAAGTTCTATTCCGATGTGATCAGCGCCTTGATGGGAGACGCTATATCGTCTTAGCTTAGTGAGCATGGCTTCCCCCCAATGAAAACAGGCATCCCTTAGAAGGATGCCCTAAATTTGAGGGAAATCAAAAAGATTTTAGGAGAAAGGGAGGAGACTACCTTAGCCATTTTCGTATAGCATTATCAGACACGCCATACTTTTTACCCGTTCCCACATACCCTAGTTTATCAATATCTGCTAACAGCTGCTCCGGGCTTGGGCGCACTTTTATTTTTCTATTCTTTAGCCCAGTAGCCGCTGTACTACAGCCGTGGCACAATTTTGCATTATGTGATACTTTTACCGCACATAGCGCACAATAATGGGACTTTTTATTTTTGCGCCCCCGAAAAGTCGATGTCTGTGAGTGACAATTGGGGCATAGAAGCCGAAGATTGTCTATACGATCATCGAGAGGATCCCCATTTATGTGGTCCATTTCCAAAGCTAGGCTTTGTCCTTCCCAACTGGGACCTCTTTGACACTTAGCACAGGTCTCCTTTAAAAGCCCTTCTTTTATCAGCCTCTTTTTTAGACGATATTTATTGTATGTAGACCCCTTAACCAAGAGCTCAGCTAAGGGTTTTGCCCGGTCCTTGTTTCTCTGCCCAATCATCTTAAAGTGTGAAGTATCCACACCTTCTTCTTGGATGCGCCTTTTGAGTGTTTTATGGTTTCCCCCAATATTTTTGAGAGCAAAGTGTGCCAAGGCTTCTGTGTAAGTATGGGATTCCGCGATTACAGACTGAAACTGCTCAGGAGATACTTTCCAGATTGGACTTCGTTTTTTCATTTCAACTTTCCGAGCTGTATAACTGGCAATAAGTTACCCAGTATGTCTACAGTTTTGGCAAGTGTCAAATGTTATTTGGGTGGAGTAGTTAAGTTTGCTGAAGTAAAAGATGGGCCCCCTGGGACTCGAACCCAGAACCTTCGCCTTAAAAGGGCGTTGCTCTAGCCAATTGAGCTAGAGACCCAATATATCAGAACCATCCCTCTTGAATAAGAGGGCTTAGCGTTTCTGTTTATATTTTCGGGTCTCTTGGCACATGATTGAACGATCTCCAGTTTTGATTACACTGCCTCTTACGAGGCCGCTAGGCTTTTCTTCGCCGCTTATTGCTTTTTCCAGATAATTTATGTAGGGTTGGGGGTAACAACCAGGACCGTCATAGTCTGGTTTGAAAGAAGCCCAGGTCGTCACTAACCTGGGTTTCTTATATTCTGGGCTACATTCCGTGCCATATTCGAGCTGAGGCCACGTCACACATATGGCAAAAGGCCGCTAGAGGATTCATGGCTCGTTTGGTATTGCTGTAGTCAGCGTGCTCCCCTTCTACGTATTTCAGCGCAGTAAGGCAATCCTCGTCTAGCTGTATCCCGTACTCCCCAATCTTCTCTAGCCGAAAAGCATGCTTGTGGGCGTCGTCTTTGAAAGATACCCCCTCAACATACTTCCAAGGCTTTTCGAGATCATGCAGGAAGAGAACCAAAATAGCATCAGACAGCTTAAATGGGAACCCAGCCACATTTGTGTACAGGGTCTCCGCTATAGCTAACACGTCTCCGATGTGGTCCAAATAGCCCCCAGGCCAAGCCTGATGATTATGTGATGACCCGGGGGACTGTAGGAAAAGAAAGGACTCCTTCTCCAACAAATCCACACAGCGAGCGAAATTCGTCGTGTCGCCGTACTTTTCCAGGTAGCCTCTAATCTGCCCGATTCGATCCACGATACCCTCTATAGTGCGGAACCGGCTGTGATGGGGTCATCGAAAGTGGTTTCCACTGGAACCCTATTCCAAACGGTATGCACAAAGCCCGTCGATGGCGCTCTGTTCATGTTGACCATAATGTACCCGTCCCCAGCGGCAACGAAATTCAACCATTCTGGACAGAGGCCCCCGTTCTCGCTTACTAGAAATCCTGCAAGGCTCTCGGCGGCACGCTTCACTTCCTCGAAAGTAAGAGGCTCAAAATCGTCTTCTTCCAGCTCAAGAATGTCCTCGCCCTCTAAATCTTCTATATTTTTGATTTGAGGAAATACCTTAACCTCAAGGTCCACCACCTTTTCGCTCAGCGCGTCAAGGCGATCTTCTTGCTTTCTGCCGAGCCGCAGAGCCGTGCTAACTGCCACAAGCGCCAAAGAAGCTATCATGTATGGGATACCCAAAATTATTAGTAGTTCCATTTTACACTCCTGTTATTCTCTACCAACGAGGCCCTCAACACGAAGGCCCTCTATACGAACACAGATGTCCTTCAGAGCTTCTTTTGGTCCCTCTATGACGAACAGCCCTTCTTCGAGCTGCGTGGCGCTCACGGGCGATTTCAGGGCTCTCAGGCGAAGCAAAATCTTCAGGACATCCTTAGATGCCTTATTATGCCCGATGGACGCAAAAAGTAAAGCCATTTCCTTTCCTTTCTTCAATGCAAGGCAAATTTTTTACTACCTGTTTAATTTGTAATTGGTTATAATTGCCCAATCAGTCTAGTTATTGAAGGAGCAAACATGGGCGGCACGATAATAATCTGGGAAAGCCCCTGTCGTGGGCCCCTAGAGTACCAAAACACCGATAAAGGTACTCTGGTGACTTGTTATAAGCCTCCGCATATTGTGCGTGCTCTGGAGGCCGCGAAGGCGGCGGGAATTCCCGGAACCCCGGATCATCTGCGCCCCTTTATTGACTGGTTTTTAGCAAAAGAGCGTGGCCAGGGCCCACAGTTTTATGGCCAACAGATGAAACAGCCCTCACCCAGCAACCATACAGTATTTGGCACAAATTCTTTGTTATAGAGGCTTAAATGAAAATTCAAGTTCCCTGTTTTTACCTTGGCGGTGAGCAAATCCTCCCTTATTTTGGGTATAGGACAGCTTTTCCATATAGACAAGATATCAGCTCTATCACATATCCTGGAGCGGGAGCTACTTTGCAAAACATTTGGCCTGGAACTAAGAAGGCCTACTTTGGATCCATGCCTATTGTCTTTAGGAGAATCCCCCACCGGAGGTTCATCTAGGTATGCCTTTACCAGTCCAATGGAAAATGCTCTGCCCTGGGCAGCTACAAAAGCACCTGATGCCTAATAATCAGGGGCATTTGCTTAAGTGCACTGGCCCCAAATGTGAATTTACCTGCAAGGGTAGCGTTCCTCGAATGGAGTTTTATCAGAGCTGCTCCACTGCGGTAGGAGGGGTAAAGAACCCCCTAATCACTATTAATAATGCGGGGATCCCCGATAACGCCTCCGAGCCACCGTGTGTGGCTGGTGAAATTGTTATCATCAACGACGCGGTCCCTACCCCCATCAACTCTACTGTCGAAAAGGGTTTTTTGGTGGCAGGCATCCCCCCGTGGGTTATAGCCGAAGGGTTTGTGGTTCTTAATATAGGACTAGGACCATTGAATTTTGCACCCCAGACCCCATTTTTCAGCCCCATTGTGGCTACTAATATCACGGGCGCCGTGACTGGTGTCGCAATAACCCAGCCCACCGCGCCTATCCCACGAGGAGGATTTGTGGGTGTGCCTATTGCTTTGAGCGGCACCGCACTAGGCCCCTTTTCGATAAGCCTTACGGTGTTTACAGACGACCTGGATGAGGGAGTGTTCCTCTTCAATTGGGAGGGAACTATTGTTTAACTGGCCAAAAACCTAAGAGCTTCTTTTTCAGCTGCTTTTAGCATTTTTGACACTTCGCTTCTCTCGTCTTCATTGAATTTTTGCAACACAAACGAAGACACATTCATTCTCTCAGGAACTGGCCCAATACCGCAATGAAGTCGTGTGTAGGTGCACCCAACACATTGGGAAATATGCTTAATGCCGTTATGCCCCTGTGGCTTTGCGCCTAGAGATTTCTTAACTACACCCAGATTCAGCTTCAAGTCATCATGAATAACCAAAAGATCTTCAATATCCGTTTTATAGAAATTCACAACTGCGCGCACTGAATCGCCTGACAAATTCATATATGTGGTGGGGGCAACTAATAGAGTGCGCTCGCCGTCTAGGCGTGCAGTAGCGATGTTGGCTTGCAGCTTATCCGAATGTGACAAAACCGCCCCATATGCAGCCGCAATAGCCTCAACAACCAGAAACCCGACGTTGTGCCGGGTTTCTTTGTATTCGCTACCAGGATTTCCTAACCCCACTAAGACTTTCATTTAGTATCTACTTTTATGGGCCACCAGTACTGCGTTAGTGTACATGGTACGCAGCGTCTTGGCTTTTATGACCGCGACCCTATCGTTTGCGAAACAGAGAGTGCAGCGGTAGCCCTCCGGTATTGATTCTACATGATAGGTATCAATGTGATCGGCCCTATAGAGCCAAGCCACCATCTCATGTGTTTCTGGATTCTGATGTCCGATCAGTTCGCTAAGAATTTTTGTATCTGCGACAGACGCCGAAGCATCTCTGGGCTTGTAATCATCCACCAAGTCTTTTATCTCCATCACCAGTTCTTCTGTTTCTCTGGCGCTAGCTAGTTCGGAGCGTGCAACTTCGCATTGAGCCTCTAGCTTGGCAATTTCGAGATCGTGGTCTTCCGCCAGTGCTTGCGAGAGGGCTACCAGCATAGGCTGCCAGAAAATAGGTTCGGCGAACTTTCGAGCCGGAGTTGCGCCTTCAATAAACGATGCTAGTCGGGCCACAAAGCCGGAGAGTTCGATGCGGTCTACGAGGCAGTAGAAGGCTAGGCGGTCATCCTCATAGCACATAACCTCAACAGGACTGCCAATTCGAGAAGTGTCCATTTGTAAACGCAACACTTCTTCTCGCTTACCGAATAGTCCTTCACGATGTTCCCGCCTCAAGACGTATTGCACACCAGGTTTGACCGCTTTCCAGGGCATCTCTCTACTCCTTGTTAGTGATAAAGGTTCCCTATTGTACAAATTTGAGCCCTTACGTGCCACAAAATTATACGGGTTCTCCTTAGGGTGCTCCCTCTACCAAGTAGAGGCAACTCAGTTTTTGGTAAACTACTCTTTGCGGTCGTCAAATAGGCCCTCACACTCTGGACAGCCCTCTAGGGGTTCTTGGCAGTCCTCACAGCCTTCCACGCAACCTTCGCAGGTGGGTGTCGTGCGTAGCGGAGTCTCGCCTTCTGGAGTGGTTTCTATAGGCGTATCGGCTGTTGGGACTCGGCCTGCTCGTGTGGCTTTTAGCTTAATTGGTGAGTAGAGACCCGCCTCCAAATCATGAGCCTGCTCCTGCGCGGAGATGAGCAGGTACAGCAGTTCCTCGTCCTCGTGGTGCTCCATTACAGCGCGATCAAGTACTGGGACAACCTCCTGTTGGAGAAATATCAACTCATCTAACAGAAGGCTTTGAGCACGAGTGTGCGCCTTTTGCTGCGCCATGAAGAAGTAGCCCCCAACCCCCAAGACCCCCAGAAGCACTACGATGATGATAATTTGCATGATGTTCATTATTCCTCCTCTTGTTTAGGGAGTCTGAAATCCCAAAAAACTTTGTGTACTGTAATAAGTTCTGATTTTATTGCTTTACTGAATTTCGTACTGACTAGCTCATAGACCTCTTTCGCTTCAGTGTTTGTACACCACACTCCTATATGCCAGATATCGTTATTAAAGCCCCCATCGGTTATTGGAAAGTTGTTTTCGCTTAAGAAAACACGTATGTTACGGGCTAAGGAGGAGACGTTGTCAATGTCCTGCACTTCAAATTCAGAGGGACTCCATTCCTCCAGGTTAGGGAGGCTGTTTACTTCTCCCCGTACCTCCAGAACCCATATCTTCAATTTCTCAAACTCTTCTGGTATTGCGGCGAGCTGTGATAGAAGCCCCTGATGCACTGTGGCCAACTTACCCAAGTCTTCATCAGGAATACCAGGAAGGCCGTCTATCAGGCTGTTTCCTGCCTCCGCAATTAGAACTTCAACGTCACGTATTTCAGAAATTAGCTCCGACGCATCCATAGTCAAATATCCTCTCTATTTTACTGAGATTTACTATGGAATTTAGCAGCCTTTCGGATATAACGCAAGAGTTATTTGCTCTGCAGAAATTGCCCGATGGCCTCCATCATTACCTCGTAGCTCCCGCGCTCGAAAACCATGGTGACTTCACGAGGAACTTCGTTGCCTTTTAGGTCCTCAGTAGCGGCCTTTATCTGGTTCACAGTATTCGCAATAGACTCCTTTAAAGCTTTGGCCTTTTCCTTTTCGTTGGGCTTGTCCTTCCAGGGCTCTAGCTCAGAGTCCATACTCTTTGCGCTTACGCTAGCAACCATCTCCCCCATCGCAATTGTGGGGGCGACCATGCTAACCATCTCTGCGGTCTCGTCCCGTTGCCTGGGGCGAGTAAAGCGCACAATCCACCCATTATCAATACTAGTTACGTTCACACTTGGGGATTCTCCACCGCCGTTCCCGCCGATATACATCGCTGGTCCCATCATTTTTTTCGCCTTTGGTTAAAGTTTATCTTGTGATGATGCACGAACCAGAACAATAAGGCAACCACAAAAAAGAAAAGGCAGACCTTTTGGCCTGCCCTTTTACTAACTTCCATTAATAAACATCACTTTTCAAATTTGTTGAGCGGTTATTCACTTAGTGGCTTTGCCTTTAGGGACTCAAAGCTGCCCCTGCTCAACTCGCACTAATTTTTGATTATGCTTGGGGGTATTCACGAAAAGCCTATATGTAGTTCTTTCCACTCGACATTTAGGGACTTCAAGCTAGCCCCCGCACTTCTTATACAGTAAGTGCGCCCCGAACATAATCTCTCTTACATAACTAATTCACGGTTTAAAGTTTGTACTATTTCTTACGGATCATCTAGTGGTTTCATGTTTATTTCTCCTGTTGTGGTGAAACGTACTCTTAGACCTCAGGCTCTTCTAGCATTCCACGAGTCTCATCCAAATCTGCGGCGGTGAAAGTGGCGCCTGCGGGAGTAGCACGGAACTTGCTGGCCAGCTTACCGACAGCCCCGTAGGCTCTAACGGTCCCTACTCCAGTACTATTATAGTTGAATGAGTTGGACACTGCCACCCCAATTGAGTGTCCGGCAGTCATTGCGTCCTGGTTGGCACCAAGATACACGAACTCCCACTTGTCTTCTTCGCGCTTCGCGGACACTAGATCGAAGACCTGCTTCTGCTGGAATTCCCGGCTAGAATTTTCTTGTCCATCGGTCAAAATGGCCACGATTACCTTGGTTGGGCGATCAGTTTTCGGGGTCTTTGCGATCTTCTCAGTCACATTCCCAATAGCGCGCCCAATAGCATCATACAATGCCGTAGAGCCGCGAGGCACATAAGTCTCTCGGGTAAGGGGAGCCACATTGGCGATGTCTTGGCTCGTCACAGCTTCCTGATACTCATTGTCAAACAAGACGAGCGTCATGTTAGCACGGCCAGGGAGCTTCTTTTGTTCTGCGAGGAATGCGTTGAATCCCCCAATCGAGTCATCAAGTACGGAGCCCATAGACCCGGAGCGGTCTAGGATGCATACGATTTCTACTATGTTATCAGTTGTGTCAGTTTCGGTCATTTTTGGTCCTTGTCTAAACAGGTTCGTTGTCATGGGAGCAGTATGCACTCCCTGGAAATGGAAAGTAAGCGCCTTTTTCTTTTTCTTGTTGTCGTTCGCCTCCAACTGTATAATGGTATTTTCAAATTCTGTAGAGAAATAGCATGCCCTATACACACTATCCTACGCACCGCCTCAATCTTCATATCCCACATATACATAGGGTCTCATATACTGTCGGGGGGATGTCGAGGAACGCAAAAGTTTATCTCAGTTGGATTCTGTTAGGTGGAGTAGGTGGTTTTGCGCTAACGATTATGGTTATGGACGAGCGTAAGGCCACCCAAGCCGAACTCTACGCTATGCCTTTCGTGGGGCTCTTTCTGGGCTGTCTGGCGGGGGCGCTGATTGCTTACCTGGCCCTTTCGGAAAAGAACTCTTCACCACGTTTTTAGTAGCTTGATATTCTTTGCTCACCTGCCCATAGATTGGAAAGAGTGGCTGCGGGGGTAATGGCCGGGGGGATAGTGGCTGCGGAGGAAATTGTGGGGTCGGTGGTCGGCGAAAGATATTTCGTAGCCCACCAACAAGCCTTGACAGCCTTCCTCTTCTAAGCTCTCGTGTCTCTACCCAAAAAGCACTTTCTTCTACCAACATAGTTGGGGTGAAGGGTTTTCCCACAGACCCCAGTAGTCTAGGGAGGCCGCACGCAACAATTCGCTTTCGGCCTTTACAAATATTTGCAATTTCTTGGTGGATAGTGGCAAATACCGCTGAGGGAGATTGTTTTATGGCTAGAGTGACTAACAATTCACCGTGCCCCTCTCCCTTGGCGGTCATCACGCAGACCGGGCTCCCAACCTCAATGGTATCGGCCCAAAAGAAGACTGGGCCTTCGGTGGATTCAATAAAAGACTTGAGATTCGTAACCTCAATAACCAGACGACTAGGTGTTTCTTTTGTTGCTGGCCAGTGGGCAGTTTGCTGTTTTAGTTGCCCATACTCCAGGTTGGGGGAGCCTGTCCAAGGAGCATGCCTTAGGTTTTCATAGTAGTTCCGTAGTGCGGGGTGGTCCCCGATCCCAAATTCATCTGCAAACGCTGCGTGTGCTGCTGCTGTGGCTTCTGCGGTTACGCCCATATTCTTCTCCTATAAAGTTTGGTACAGCGATATTACTGTAGGGGGCATCGTACCGCAGCGAAGGATACTTGCAAGGTGTTTTTGTAAATTTTTTTTGGGGTTAATTTGAAGTATCTGCGTTGGAGTACACCCACTCAAAGTTATCGTCCAATTCTCGGATGATTTCACCGTCTGCTAACATCTCGTCCACCAATACCTGAGTTTCTTTGTGTGCCGCTATTGCGTTGTTCAGGTCAGCTTCCGTAAATGTCCGTCTCTCTTGCATTTCCTCTAGTGCCCCCTTAGCAACCCACCAAGGTAAGCTACGGCTACTAACCAGAGCCTTAATGACTGCGCTGATGTCGTAGCCTTCGGGGAGATATAGATGGTCATTTTTGGTTTTTGGGATATTTAGCATACTGGGCCTCGCTATAAGTCTTCTGCTCCCTAGTATGCACATTTCAAGCGAGAAGTTAAGCAAAAGCCCCACTTTGATGGGGCTTTCGGTTTAGGGCTACTGGTTTTGCTGCTGTTGAGCGGCATGGCGCCGCTCCTCTATAGTCTCCCATACCAGGGCACTGATTGCGTTCAGTGTTCCGCTAATCCCAGGATCGGCCAGTAAACTGTTCGGGTAGGCGAGGAATAGAGATGTGGTACCAGCAGCCAGACTGTCAGCGCGATGGTCTGAGATTTGGAGGTCTTTTAGATTGGCGAGAGCCCAATGCAGTGATTGCGTCAATGAGTGGGTGCCCGCCGGGGCTCCATCTAACTCAGCTTTAACCTTTGTGACGTTAAACGCAAAGTCGCTTATGACGCGCAATGTGGCATCGCTTTCGTGGGCTTGGTCCGCATGGGCAAGCCGCACCTCAACTCCCGGAATACCAGCCACTAGTGCATTCAAGGCGCTCATAGCCGCGTCCTGCTGTCGCGCATCTATGGCTGGTGCTGGGGGCGCCCCAGGGCCCAGTGGGGGCTGCTGGGCAGAGGGAAATAGAAGTGAGCTAGTTAGCTTGAATGCTCCCCACACCAACAGCGCCGCCCCAATGCTCCCCCCGATAATCAACGCTTTACCTTCGGGTGTCTCCCATGCCCGCTTTAGCCTCTTTTTAAACTTCATGGCTTTCCCTTGCAGAATAACAAATCAATAGTGATACTGGCATTCTATCAGACAAAGCCTGCGAGTGGAAGTAATTTAGTTTGTCGTTTCTGTGGTCCGTTGGGCACGAAGCTCAAGAACCTTGGCTTGAATCTTAGCCTCGTATTCTGAGTTGGCTTCTTCGCGCTTCCGCAGAACTCTGTTGACCACCCGCACAACTATGTGGAGCAAAACGAGAAGGGGAGCGATGGGCCAGAAGACTCCTAGAGTAAACGCCGTCTTGGTTTGGGCGGCGTCAGTTTCTGGGCTAAAGCCGTGTTTCAGAGCGAGGTATCGGCCCACAAAGCCAGATACTAACACGAGCCCAGCGATATAGATGATAAGTACGGTCATTTCTGGTCCTCCGTAGAAGTATAATAGACGATCATGCCTTAGTATGCCCGGAACAAGGGTAAAATCAAACAAAAAGGTCGCCCGAAGACGACCTTTTCGTTAGTATGCTCTATGGGTTGAAGGACTAGGAGGTCGCTTCGACCGTTTCCTTCGTGGGCTGATTCAGGTAGATTACTACCCGCTCACCCTGGCCGGGGACTTCCTCAATGACTAGATCATCCACGGTTCGGTTGTGCTTGGCAGCGAACCTTCGAGCCGCCTTCGTGGGCTTATCGTTGTCGAAAGCCACGCTTCGGCTCGGACCCACAAACCGATTGGGGTCTTCGTTGGGGTCATCGACGGGCGTAGGGGTTTCGGTGGTGTTTTCGGGAGTCACCACGTTTTCCGTTTCGATGTTTTCGCTAACCGGCTCCGTAGTCACCGGCTCGTCAGTCGTGGTTTCGGTGGAATCGGCGGTGAAAGGCCCTTCCTCATTTCCTTCGCTCACAGGAGTTTCCGCAGTTTCCGTGATGTCGGGCACCGTGTTTGCGGAGGTTGCCGGGGCCGGAATTGTGCCGGTATTCGCAGCCGCTTTAGCGACAGCCACCCGAGCAAGCAGGTCAGCCGTAGCCTTTTGGGCCGCATTGGCTTCTTCCTCTAGCCGCTCGGCATCAGCCGCAGCCGCAGCACGTTTATCGGCTTCGAGTGCCTCTCGTGCCAAGGTTTCCTTCGCAATGCGTGCGTCTTCCTTCTCTTGAGCCTTCTTGGCCTTGAGAGCAGCCTTGGCGTCTCGGTCTTCTTGGCGCTCTACCGCACGGCGCTCACGAACCTGGGTGCGTTCAATCTGTGCGACTTCTCGCCGCGCCGACAAGCGTTCCAAGACAGGAACCATTCGCTCTCCGAAGGTGGAGCTAAGCATCCAGACCAACGTGACAGGCCATACCAGACCAATCACAATGGAGTAGAAGTCACGGACGGTACGTTCAGCACCATCCACGCCGGTTTGTGGGGCATAACGAGCCCCAAGAGTGATGAAGGTCACAATTGTGCCAACAGCGTACAGAATCGAAAGGGTAAGAATCATAATTTCCTCCAGTACAAAACAAAAGGGTCCGAGTAACTGTGGTTTACTATGCGCTAGGGTTTCAGAAAATCAAGGCAAAAAATGTTTTTTTTGTTAGTGTCCGTAGCTAGAGTTAGAGAACGTGAAGGTGTCGCTCCACTCCCACTGGTCCAGAACAATCTGATCAAAGCCCTCTGAGTCCAGCTCAACTTCTTCTTCGCTACACCGTGTTAACATCGCAATGACACGATCATATTGCTGCACGAAAGTTTGTGGGCGCTCTAGCTGGATGTTGTGTTCTACATCTTCATTGCGTTCGGCGCTCTCAAGCAATTCCCCAAGAACACGAACCATCTCTTGACGATAGACCCGCATAGAGGCCTCATGTGTTTGAACGTGCTTGTCACGATTTTCTCGTACAGTTTTAAGCAGCTCATCGCGGTTGTAGTGAAGATTATTTAGTGAACGATTTGCACGAAATCCCATTTCTTTCTCCGTTAGGTATTAATCAAATAAACTGCCAGACTCAGACTCAATTCGCATTGCTGTGCCTTCGGGTAAGTTCTCTATATTTTGGACAATTTCTTTTGCTTCAGTTCTCGACCCACACTCCACAATAATCTCTACCCGCTTCTTATAGCTAGGATCAGGGTGTGTGAAATATGTGACCCGATAAGGAAGGCGCAGCCCTTTGCTTGCTATTCTACCAACTTCTGTTTGAGCGATTTTTTGCTCTCTCCACGAACTTCCACGCTTGAAAGCCTCTTCTAGTAGGGCTTTTAATTCTTGCTTCTCCATCACTAGTCCTCCTCAATACGAACCACAGGAAGGGCGTACTCTCGATACCTCCTAGAGAGCGTATCCGAGGCCACCGTAATTGCTTCTTTGTCAGGCACATCCAAAGCTCTTTGGAACTTTAGCATTTCTATAGAGTCTTGGAGAGCCCGAAAGGGTATCCATGATGGTTCCGGCTCATCGGTCATACTAATCTCATCGGGGAAAGCATAGTAAACCTGTGGCCCGCCATCTTGAGGAAAAAAGCACGCAGACAAAAAAGCTATCTCGGCACCATTTTCAACAATCTTCCCGTCCTGTACCCCCACAATACCAAAATGTTGCCCGACCAGTACTTTGGTCAGCAACGCTTCTTGTTCATTTTGATTGAGAGGAGACTCAAAGGTAGGCTCTAGGTTCCCCCTATCAACACATTGAAGCAAGCCGGTAAGAGTCCAAATTTGGTAATCATTAGTGCTAGGCATATCCTACCTCGTAGGTGAGTTGTACGTCGTCCATGGCCTTTAGATCAACATTAGCCTCAAGTGTATACCAAAGGGGACTGCCCGTTTCGTTTAGCAGTTTGGCGTCTTTCAGCCCCAGGCTAGTTATTGTGCGGATCAGCTTAATGGCTTTGATCTTTTGCTCCCCCCGGTATGGTTGGGGAAATTGGATTTTGGTGGGCGTGTGTCCAGCCCCTTTTATGTAGGGGACAGTCTCAAACTTTATGAGATCCCCTCTTGGGATCATTCTGCGTCCAAGTTTACCAAAAGACCCCTCAGTAGGGATCAATAAGAAATCCCCAGGCCCCCGCAACTGCGAGCACAGTTTCTCCTCATCATCCCCATGAGTCATATCTTCTTCAAGCTCGCAAACGACACCATTGGGGTCGTAGTAGGTAATCTGTAGAGTGAATGCTTTTGACATTTTGGTTTTCACTAAGAAGTTATCGGAAACACAGCGGCGACTTAGGATGCCCCACCAGAAGTGGTAAATCAAAGCAAAAGTCAAATAATTTACGTGCTTAGCTGACGCCCCCGCGATTTTCCCTTTTTAGGGGTGTCTATCTCGACTGGTTCGCTTACTGAGAAGGTAATCTCCACTTCCTCACTAATGTCCCAGATTTCTTGGTCACCTATCTTGATAACCGCGACACCAGGATCTTCTTCCTCTTCATCTTCATCTTCATCCTCGTCCTCGTCCTCGTCGTCTTCATCGTCTTCTATTTCGTCTTTGTCAGTAATCCCATATTCTTCCTCAACGAAATCACCATCGTGGGTGTGTGCTCTTTGCCGACAAACGCTACATTTGTTGTTGGAGATTCTCTCAAGAATGCTCCCGTCAAGAATGAGCTTCCTGTCTACTAGCATCGCAATGATTTCACCTACACTCAACACAATAGTCGTGGTTCGAGATATTTGGGTGTCGATATTAGGCATTATGTACTTCTCGCTGTGAAGTAGATGGGGATTGGGTAAAGAAGAATTTACTCAGTTTCATGTCAATTTTAGTTATAGTGATAGGGATAGGCAATTTTTGAGCACTAATCCTAACCAAGAAGCCCCCTTTAAGCATTGAAGTCGGGTGATAGAGGCGCCCCTCCCCACGCTCATGCATTCCCTTTATGGTTCGAGCATAATAGATACCCCCATGTTCTACAAATATACCATAGAGCTTTCGATACCGCATAATATGAACCTCAAAATTTGTGCCCAGGAGTGGGAATTAAACCCACTTGCAGAAGGAAAGGCGTCTCGTTGCCCTCAGCTATGGCGGTGAAGATTTACACACAACCGTTAAGCGCAAAGATTTCTTTTGACCCGCCCTTATTGTGCCCCGAAACTTTCTTCACAAAGCTCAAAAGTACAGGACTAAGGCCCGGCGCACTTTAGTGCTAGGGGACGAGCCCCTAGAGCTACCACCGCGCCGCTGTGTCAGGGACATCCAGTCTGGGCGTATTACTATTCAGTGCTAGTGTGGTTTGGAGTATCGAGGGCCCTATCTACCTTGACGCCCATCATGTGAAATACACAAACACACATAAAGATTTGTACTAGAAGTGTTAGCACGCACACAACTAGGATAACATCTTGCCGAGCCATCTTCTTAGGAAGTCGGGGCAAGCGTCTTTCTACTCTGGTCTTTTCTATATTTTTCATACTATTCTCCCGTTAAAAATTCTCCATGGAGTTGGCACCAAAATGAAGACGGAATCAAGAGAATTCCATTTTTAATGCCCGCCCCACAACCCGTGGGCACGTAGGAGATAGTACCTTATTGGGCCGTACCATTTTGCGTCTGGAAACACATGAACACGATATCTCGTCGAGCGATCTAGGGGAGAGTAACACCCTTGGTTGACCTGTTTGTAGATTTGTTTGTTGAGCGCATAACTTAGATGAAAAATCTCGTTGCTAGGATCGGGAATAGTAACCGGTTGAAAGTCGCCTATTAGGAGGGGAGTGAGAAAAACTTTATATGGGCGGGGCATTAGTCGCTCTCCATGTATAAATCTAGTAGTGCGTTTTCAATAGAGTCCTGTGCCCAAAAAGAATGTCTGTAGACCATACCACCTAAAAATTTCATCACTGTGAGCGGTAGGTCTTTAGTGCACTGGGCATGCGTATACTCTTGGAGGTGCCACTTAGAGTTTTGGGCCACTTCTATGTGAGGATTAATAGCGCCTTCAATATAAATTTGTAGTGGGTGTAGCATCAATCGTCCCAGATGTTCTGGTCCTCGCGTAGTTGTAGCTCAATCTCCCCTCCTACTTGGTAGAGAATGAGCGCATGTCCAGGAGTGAAGACCAAATCTTTCACATCTACTAGAACATCACCACATTGGTCGGCGACCTGAAACTCCATTTTCCAAAGCATATCTTCTATAAGCTCATCGGAAACCATATCTTTAGCAATTAGTAGTCTAGTCAGCATCTAATCCTCCCATAAATCATAATCGTTCCATAACTGATGCTCAGATATATCTCGGGCTTGGAAATGAACTGCGAAGTAAACACCCCACAGCACCTGATTCTTCACCTTGTCTTCCAGGGCCTCTCGAACCTGTTCATCCACTAGCCATTCAAGCCGCCAATCTAGGTCTTGCGATATTTCACGGTTACCCTCATTGTACATCTTTTCTCGAAAGACTAATAGTTTAGTGAGCATTGTATTTGTCCTGTAGTGCTTCCTTCAACGGGTTTTGTATTGGCCCATAGATCCTATTACCAATCTGCCCATAGATACGGCCAAATGTACGAAAAAGATTTGCCGTCTCGCCCACACTCCGCCGCATTAAACATTCTTCCAAATCACGTCCAGGAGGCCCGTGAAGTTTCTCCTTAAAGAGTAGTAGCTTAGCGAGCATTATCGAGAGGTCCCCCTATTATCGGCCATTACTTGGCGCCAAATTGCCCACTGCACAGGTTCCCAGATTTGTGCGTAGACCGGCGATCCGAACCGCGTTGCCACTAGATCGCGGACTCTACACTGGGCGCCCGCCCGCCTTCCCACTTGAGATCGGATATTTTTTGCCTCTGTTTGCCAGAAAGGATCAGTATAGGTTTGTAAGATAGTCAGCACTTTATAGTTTCCCTCTATATAGTTGACTAAAAATAGGAGACATAACTCCCAGATAAACGTGGAGTACAAGTCTATGCTCGACTTCATTCCAGACTTGCTGCCCGTCTTGCCCATAGATATAGTCTACCCCATATTCTCGTGCTTGATCCACGATTTCAGAGTAGACTTGGCCCCAAACCGGGTCTTGTTGGGTATACATTTTTAAGCTAGTAAGCATCTAAGCTTCCTCATTTATGGCTGTCTGTACAACCCCCCAAACCTGACGAAAAATGGGACTCCCAACTGAAAGCCATATATCTTCCTCCATGAACTCTTCAGTTTGCCAGAAAGCCTGGGAGCCCACAAGGTCCTGGAGACGACCAGAAATATTCTCCATAAGTAAGATTGGTAGCTCGGGTAAAAGATGACACCATTTTAGCTTAGTGAGCATTTATCTCTGTGCCTTTTCTCTGAGCTGCCAACCAATGTGGCTTGGAATTTCTGAAAACCAGATTGTTTGATATAGGAAGTGGTGGTGGACATGTCTCGTGGCTCGACGTTTCGTTATCTTACCGAGAATATACCCTACTGAGATCGGCCTGAGGCGGGAATCTTGCTTATTCCCCTTAACCCATAATGTAAACTTAGTGAGCATCGAAGGTGTCCTCTATGGTTAAAAAAAGCAAATTCTCAATTTGGGTAAGGACTTGTTCGCAGACCGGCATGAAGATTCGTTCTTCACCGTCAGTGTCCGAGCGCCAGTAAACCGACCAATGGGCGTATTCCGTAACTTGGCGCAAGGCTTGATGAATGGCGCCCTCCTCGACTTGTTGACAGATTTGGCCTAGAGCATTATTTAGTACCTTTAGACAAGTAAGCACCTATTCCTCCTCAATATCTTCAAGGTCCTCAATGTCGTCATATATTTGATCTATTACATCGCCTGGAACTGGCCACCACACCTGCTCTGATAGGGGGTGCCAAATACGGTCGTAGACTTCGTAGAATTCACGGGCAATCGGAAACCCTCCAAGAATCAGCCTCGGCGGGTCGATTCCCGCACGGTTCTGTGTCGGGCTGTGCGTATAGAGCTGGTGTGCGACCTCATCCGAAATCTTAGCGGAGAAGTGTAGTGGCAAGCAAGGTTCCGGCGCCTCTTCTGCCTGCTCTTCGGCAGGCACGTCCATCGTATAGATTTTTAACTTAGTAAGCATTTGGTTCTCCCAGCCCAAGGGCATAGCAAAGAAGTATGCTCGGCCACTGAGGAAAATCAAACAAAAAGCCCGAAGTCCTACGTCTCACGTAAACGTACCGCTATAGGGCCGCGAACCTGATTGGTAATTATCGCGTTAACTGGATTTTGGAGGTTTCCTGAAATAGCAAAAAACAACTCATAGTGAATTTGAGTATCTGCTTGATCTCTTAGGAAATCCCGCTCCAGGTCTATACCGAGTCCGCGATAAAGGCGTGCCCAAAACGGTTTTTCAAGAATTAGTAGTCGAGTAAGCACTTTTCTGCTCCTTTACAAGTTGGGAAAATATTCGAGCTAGTACTGAACGTCCCACAGCACGATTTATCTGGAGCTCGATTATCTGAATGCGCCCGCCCCTAAATTGGGCATAGCACGGTGGCTCAAGAGCACATGACACATAGACTTCGACTCTACTAGTGCTGTCATTTTTGGAGATTCGTAGTTTAGTAAGCATTTAATTCCCCATTCCCCACAGGTTTTCCGTAAACGTGCGATAACCATGTGGCAAGATCACGGCCCAAAGCTGATCCTCTACCTGCTCGCGAACCAGACGCCGAACTTGGACGGTGACGGGGCGTACAACTCGCTCCTCGATTTGGTCTTTTGCTTGCTCCTCGATTATAATCCAGGGAGGTATGCCCCCATCAAGCATTTTTAAACTAGTAAGCACGCAATACCTCTTTTAACTCCCAAACAATTCTATTTCTAACATTATTTCGAACTGATACCAAGATTTCCATATCAACTATATGCCCAGCTTTGCGCACTATCCCCTCACTAAGTTGATTAAGCGCCTGATAGTTAATTAACCACCAAGGTTGACGCCCACTCTCTAGATCTGGGATAACAATTAAACGAGTTAACATCAAATAAGCCCGCGCCGAAGTAAGCGGTGGATTTGATGCCTGATTTGAACCCAGACCTGCTCCCGGCCCTGCCACCAGACGTGACCATCAACTTGGTCCCAGACAAGCTCTTCGACTTGATCTTTGATTTGCCGCCGGACTGGATCTCTCTGCATTTCCAATTTAGTAAGCATATAAATGACTCCACTCAGATTCAAAAAAGTTGTCCCAAAGTGACCAATAGACGTGGTCCCAGGCTGAATTCGAGATTTGACCTCTAACCTGAAACCAGGCCTGGTCCGAGACTGAAAACCGGACTTGGCCATCGACTTGATTCCTAATCTCGACTTCGCCTTGATTGGTCATTTTCAACTTAGTAAGCATTCTAAGGTCTCCGCTATATGGCCCCAAATCTGCCACCTGACTTGAATGTCGATTTGAACACGAAGGGGCTCCCCAACATGAGCTACTCCGACCTCCCAGACCCCACCTAAGCCACGCTCTGCAACGCAGTCCAAGGTCTGGTGAGTGACCGCATCTAGCAAGCGTGAGTCTGGGATAATAATTAAACGAGTTAACATCAAACAAGCCTAACTAGAAGATCGGTTGTTTTGAGCCCAGCGGACCCACTTCCGAATTGAATTATCAGAGACGCCGTACTTTCTTCCAGTACCCCTATAGCCCAACTCCTTAATCTCCTTTTGGAGAGTTTCTAAGTCAGGGCGCGTCTCCACCTTTCTTTTTGATTTATAACATTTAGTACAATATATACATCCCGAGGTAATAGCGGTTTTACACACGTGGCATTGGCCATTTTTTGGGGTTGGGTGTTTTTGTTGGTATTCCTGCAGATATTTTTTTTGGCATTCTTTTGTGGCAGCACGTTCTTGGCGGTGCTCTTCTGTGTCGGCTGGTTTTGGGATATTGCGCCCACAGTAAGTATCGGTTTGACTATCACAATTTGGGCACAGCAGCCTCAAATTTTCTAGCCTGTAGTCTGTAGGTTTTCCATTAATGTGGTCCAAACGTAAAACCAAAACTTTGCCTCGCCATTCAGGGCCCATCTCACACTCGTAACACTTATTTTCTAGTAAGTTTTCGCGAAGAAGTCTCTTTTTTAGGGTTTGGTGGCTTTCCGTTTTGCCCCCATCTACCAAAACCGCAGTTAGAGGGCGACAGCCACCACCAACACTCTTCCCCTTTCGGGCGGCGCTCCCTATGAAGTGAGAAGTATTGATTTCAAATCTCGCAAAAGCACGCTTTGCGCTTCTGTAGTTCGATCCTCTGGGGTCTAACCCCATTTCTTTTAGAAAACCAGAGACTGTTACGTTATTTCGTACAGCCGCCACGACTTTTTCTCGGTCATATAAGACCCCATTTATTATTTGCGTGTGTTTCGATTTAAGCCCGTACTTTGTGGTCCAGTAGCGAATAGTGGATAAGCTACACCCTAGCCGCTCCCCGACTTTTCGCAAAGAGATCCCCTCATTCAACAGTTTTTCTAGTTCAGTTTTGTCCATGGTGTTTTCCCTTAAAGCAAGTGGTTTCCTTACATTATAGCACATGGTAGAACACAATGGACAGGACTTTCTCTAAATACTTGAAAAACAATGGGTAAGACGGGACTCGAACCCGCATAAATTACAGCGGGTTAGAGCCGCCAGCTAAGCCAATTTAGCTACTTACCCATGAACAACGCGGGTGGTGGGAATCGGACCCACCTGGTTTTGGTTTAGAGCCAAAATATCACGCCTTGTGATTTCACCCGCAAAAACATCCGCGCCATAATATCCCAATAGCTCCTCTGCGACATAATCATACATATCAAAACTAGCAGGCACAATCGTATAGTAAATGCTGTCCTCCAAGCTAAACAGTAACTGCCCTGTGCACTTTTTACGGCTTTCTTGCTGAAGTAGCTGAGACATATTGTAGCTAACTCTCCCAATTGCTTCTGGATAAGGGCACTCCATGAAAATTTGTAGTTTAGCGAGCACTATTCCTCCCCGTATTCCCAATTAATCTCTAGTTGCTCTACAATGTTGTCTTCCACCCCAAATAAGACCGCATCCATAATTACTACGAAAGTCGTGTTGGTAATATAGTCTACGAGATCGTATTCAAGATGCTCCTGTGCTTGTATGAAGAGGGCCTCTTCAAGATAAAAGGACCGGGGATGATAGCCCCCTTTACCGATTAGCAGTTTAGTAAGCACGAGCCTCCTCCTTTAGCTGATTACTCACGTGCTCCTCAACTCCCGAATAGACTGCTCTATTGATCTCGATTTCCACAAACTTGTAAACATAACTTATTGCTTGTGCGGGTAGCTTCCTGGCTGTCTGGGTCTCCATACGATCCCAAACATCAAGATACGCATCAACTTGGCCAATGATCATTAAAGCAGTTAGCATAAGGCCCGCCCCAACGTAGCCATTAAAAATTGGTTAGCGCTAGGGAGGGCCCCAAGCTCTTAGTTTATTATGCGGCATCTTGATTGATTGCGCTATCTCGAATCTCCAAAACAGCGGTGATTTCCCCAAACTCCTCAACGAGTTGACGGAAAGCTTGAAGATACACTGTCTCCAGTTGCTTCGAGTGCCCGTGCGTCTGCTCCTTGCCACGAATAGCAAGGTAGTAGTTGTGTAGGGCTGTAATTCCGGGACGCCGATTAAGCATTTCCTGACGATTATCAGAAATACCCGAGTCTCGATTATAGCCCAAAGCCTTATTGGCCCTCAATTTCAGATGAGCTATACGGTTTTCCTCTTGAAAGCTAGCCAGCTTCTTTAAGCGAAACTTGATGGCCAACAAAGCGTCACGATAAGTTTCCAAATTGGTAATGGTACTCATTTTTCTTTTCCTCAAAAAATAAACAGAAAGATAGGTTAAGTTCTTTCGTGTTTACTTAAGGGGGCTTGTATACCTATGGGAATCCGCTCATCTTACTCCTCCTCTCGCCATAAGGAGAGTCGAGCGAAAACTTTCCGCTTATCTCCGCCAACAAGCTCAGACGCTAGTGCGGTAGCCTCATCGCCAATATCAGGCTCACGAAATAAGTAGGTACGAATACCCCTTGCATTAATCCTCTTCTCTTGTCGAAGAAGGTGCGCCTCATCGGGAACTTGGCAAATTACTACGGAATGGATGTTAGATGGGTCGCCGAAACGGATTCCGGCTTCATGGGCCGCATGTACGGCCTGAACGATCTGTTGTGCCAATCCAAGATCCGACCTAACTAAAACATAAAAATGTCTATGTACCTACGAGTCTGGCATTTCTGGGCTCCTTTTACATTGAGGACACTTCCCATGTCCAATAGTTCTTGACCTTAACATTGTAGACCACGAATGCCCACAATTACACTTCCACCAAATCTTTTTAGTAGAGGAGTGCCCCCTATTCCAAGGAGTCGTGTTCCCGTTTTTCTCCTGGTCCCATTGCGCTGCTAAGTCGGGCCTTCTATGGGCCAAACTACGGCAGTAACGACATTTAACTCCTTGGTTGACTCTCGTGGCCACATATTCATCCCACGAGTGCCCTTCAGCACATAACCACCACACTTTGCTGTTAGAGTTATAGGCGGTTTTCTCTGGGGAGAGATATCCATTTTTTGTGGGGTGCCATTCTTTACTAAGAAGAGGACTATGGGAGGCGAGGTTAGTTTTTGGGAATTGGCGAGCCGCAAATAGAGTTTGATATTCTTCTTCTGCTAGAAAAGTTTCTGTTTGGGCATAGGTAGGAGATCCGGGGCCGCCTATTGCAGCCAATTTTTCAGCGCTGTTAGCAATTAAGGAAAACGTACTACTTTTCCTGGTATATACTATGTCGTTTGGTGTGAGCTTAGGCAGGGGCGCTTCTCTCACACGAATTAACGGCACCCCAAGCTCCTCCAGTTTTGCGTTCTTTTGTACGTCCTGGGTGTGGCGAGTTTTATGCCAATATGAACCATCAATCTCGATTGCTACATTCAAGGCTGGCACGAATATGTCGCACTCAAACCCAAAATGCATGTCTTTGTGTGTAGCGTCTTCCCATAATACTTTCAATTCCGCAAAAATTCGAAGTTCTAGCTTAGAGGCCGCCTTTCGGCATTTAGGGCAGCCAGTCCCGTTAACTCGGTGAGCAAGCGTAGCTTCCCAGCTATGCCTGTTAGCACACTTCCACCACACCTTTTTGTCAGACTTTGGAGACATAGCTTCAGGAGGTGCGGCGTTTCGCTCATAGTCCCATTCACCTAATAGATCAGGATGTCTTTTTGCGAAATTATGGTCTTTTGTAGGGTTTCTTCCAGAACAACAAGGGCAACCAATTCCTTGCGTGGCTCGACTATTTACAGTTGCGCGCCAGGAGTGCCCTTTTTCACATACCCACCAAATTTTTTTATGGGTTCCTGGAACCACGTCGGTTGGAAGTAAAGGAGTATTTCGAGCAATATCCCATTCTTGTGATAGCTCTGGGTGTTTTGCGGTTAGATTATTACTGGAATCTACTCGTCGGTTGGCACAGAAATGGCATCGACTTCCTCGAAGTCGGTCTCGTGCCGTGGCCTGCCAAGAGTGATTACGGGCACAGCGCCACCAAACTTTATCGAGTATTTTGTATGCGGAAGGGTGCCCTTTGGAGTTTTTCTTTGCATCCCACTCAGAGAGAGGGGAGCTGGGCTCCTCCCACCAAATTCTTCTAGGGCCCATAAAGTGTAGCTGGGAAGGGTTTATGAAAGGTGTGGTGTAGAAGTGTTTCTGTACCTACGAATCTGGCATCTTACTCTTCCTTTCAAAAAATGAGACGATTTGTCTCTTACGCAGTAAGGGCGCGGATTTGGCCCGTAACAGTTACGTCTACCTCGTACCCGTGAGCCTCAGCCTTTACGCTTGCCAGCTCCTTAGCACTCAGCTTACGCATAGTGTAGAGCACAATGTGGTCGGCACCTACGCCTGCGGCAACCAACCAACCATCCTTGTGGAAGGTGTCGTGCAAGTGGAGGGCAGCTTCTTTTAGTGTCTTCATTAACTGGGCTCTTTCATAGAAGAGGGGCATCGCCCCAGGCCTAATATAATAGTATGCCCCCTACCACTGAAAAGTCAAACTTTATTTTCGATCAGTAGTTCTGAGATTTTTTCACAATTTAGTTGCTTCCGTGTTATAATGGCTACCCCGGGTACTTTTGAAAGGTCATTCCGTGCGTAATATTAAGTACGCTAGAGTGTGCTCTAAAAGCAGAACAAAAACTGTAAAAATGTCTAAAAACGCTACCCCACGAGCTGCTAATTCATCAGCTATTGAGTTTTGGATGGCCTTCCGATATCCGTCTAAATAGTGCTACTGCTTTTTAACCACGTAGCCTAAGCCCCTACAGGCACTACAAGAAGACCACTCGTCCCTGCTTTTAGTGCTTGCCTTGCAGTCCAGGCAGATAGCCATACCGAGATGTTTAAGGGCATCCTGGGCTACGTTTCGGGCAGTTATGACTTTACTGAGCTCGCTAGCAGTGGAAAAATAGGCCGCCAGCAGTATAAGAAACAAGAGCACTACGCCCGCAATAATGGGGTACAGTATAGATATTGTCATTTTGGTCTTTCTAGCCCATTTCTATTTTCACAGGCTCGGTAATTGAATATTCTTCACGATCCTTTTCGACTAAGGTGTAACTAACCACCTCAAAGGACATCACCCCAGGCCTGATATAGTTCTCTTCCGGCCCCTTTCTGCAGTATTCGGTCTTGAAGAGGCTTTTTGCCCGCTCAATTACTGCATCTAGTTTATCCCGACGAATAAGCGTAGGAGTGTTGCTGGCGTTACGGGAGTGATCGTTATACCATTTCTTCAGTTCAGGGAACCAGATTTTGTAGATAATCATTTCGTCCTCGCGTTCTTCCACAGTTGATCTGAAATGTGTTCACATGTTTGATCTCGGGCGCCGCGTATAACACCCCAATACAATGGGCGCACACATGTCCCTGCGATCCGTTTTGCCAGAAAACGCATAGCCTGCTGGCCCAAAAGATATGGTAGGTGGTCTGGGGACGTTTTCGATTTTAACGGCGCCACGTTACTTTTAGTCTTTCTTGTAATTTCTCTTGTGCTTTGGCTTACTGGCTTTATTTAGGGCATCCTGCGCGATCACCGCGCCAGCCGCTAGCGTCACTGTGAAAAGCAACACATAGAGCCCAAAGCTAATCCAGAGCGGGGAAAGAACCCACCACCAAGACCAGGTAATGACCTCGCAGAGCTTCAGCCCAATAAACAAGAGCGTGAGCACTCCCGCGAAGCCAATGCCTCCGTTGCCAGAACCACCATTGTTATCGTTACTAGACATCTCGCATTCCTTTCTGGTGCCGCCTCTTTGCCCAACTTTTGTAAGATGGGAAAACGAGCCGGGTAGCCACTAATACGCTAATCAGTAGAAGAGGGGGCCCCCAAAGAGGGGACGCTAATGTCCACCAGGACCACGTAACAACCCCAACGAGCTTCAAGAGCGCAAGCACAACAAAGAATGACCCAAAGAGCCATAATAAAGCGCCTGTCATGGTGTGGCGCCGGTAGATGTGAGACACGCACCCCTCCAAATAAAAAACACACGTAGAAGTGTGCCCAGTTTCGAAAAAAAATCAAGCGAAAAGTTACCCCGCGCCCCCTAAGGCAATCCACGCAGTCCCGTAAGGCTCGCTCATACAAACGTGCCAGCAATTATCGACCTCATTGAAAAATCGTTCTTTGTGTTTTCCCGCTAAGATAGAATCCGGATCTCCTTGTCCTCTTCGGCCAGGATAGTTGGTAAAGCGTCCTCCAAGAACAGCAAATAATTGTGCGAGAGGTTTCACGGTAGTTGGGTCCAGAGGTACTGTGCCCCCAGGTCCTTGAAGGGGAAGCCAACAAGTGCCCCCAACACACTTATAGACTACCTTGTTGGGTTCGTCGTAGACCTCATCGCCTAGCGCGCCCGCGTAAACACCGGTGTGTCCATTTACACTAAGAGAAATGATCTCTACTTTGTCGGCAGTCTTGTTGTATCGAAGCATGACGGGCTTAGTTTGGGCGGAGCACAGAGGCACCCATGTATAGCCGCCTTGGCATACGTGCCAGATCTTTTTTAGCTGTAGGTAGAACTCACCGAAGTTCCCTCGAATGACGCTTGTGGGGGAATCTTTTCCGGTACGAATTTGATGTCTAGCTAGTCTTGAGCTGGCTGAAAATGTAGCCATAGTGATCTCTTTCTCTTCTCTAATGTTATGGGGTCATCCTAACAAATAAAGAAGAAAAAAGAACCACCTAAAAGGCAATTATTTTTAGCCCCTAAAGGCGAACCATGCACCCGCGCCACCCAACACCAACACCCCTACTATTACTAGCGTAGTAATACGCTTTTTACGCTTGGCGTCAGCCTGTTGGGCCTCCAGGGCCAGTCGCTGTTGTCGCGCAACTTGGGCTTGGGCTTGAAGTTGGGGAAAGTCCAAATCTTGAGGAAGTTGTCCATCTTCAGGCCCAAGAAACGGAGCGGTGACATCTATGAAGGAAGGCTGCTGGCCAGGAAGATCTAGGGTAGGAACCTGTGGGGCAGGGGGCCCAATAAAGTCCGCGCTAGGGGCCGGTCCAGGAGCTGCGGGAGGTAATGCGGCGGGGGCCGCTGGCGGAAGTGCCACGGGCGCCACAGGAGCAGCTGTAGGCGGAGCTAGTTGCGGTTGCGGCTGTTGGGCCTGCATTTGGGCCATGATTTGCTGTAGTTGCTGAGGATCCCCACCAGGGCTTTGGCCAAAAAAGTCCACCCCGACAGCCGCCATATTTAATTCTTTGTACAGTGCAGGCAATACGCTGGAGTTAGCCTCCGTTGCCGCTAATACTCGTCCTAGGTCGGTAGCCATATTTCTTAGACGTTGTGCGCCAGCTTGATTTTTAGCCATAGCGGCCGCGCTGACCAGTGGCCCAAAAATGGCCTGTACGTGGTTTTCCCATCCCCGCATTCCCGGATCACCCAAATGTTTACGCACAAGTGCCATAGTGGCCTCGTACCCATAAGGACCTCGGTTTAGAATATCCACGAGCCCAATAATCTCATCAGGACGTGGGGGTGGTGCAGGAGCCGGGGGGGCAGGTTGCGGCTGAGCAGCAGGTTGCGGCTGCACTGGAGGGGGACCCTGCGGGGGAATCGGCGATACCGGATCCGCCCCAACACGATGGGCACGACCATCACGGCCTACAGTGACTGAATCTCCTACTGTATCAGCATAGCCCACATAACCCTTAGTGTACCAACTCTTAGCCATCAGAATATCTCGTTGAAAGAAAACAGTATACCTTAAATTGTATTTTAGGCTATATGGCCTAGATTAACAAGCCCTAAAACATACATGTAAATTTAGACTTTACATTCTCCCTAGCTTAGTGCACTCTCACAGGCCCCCTCATCTCAAGCTCGGAGGTAAAAATGGTGAATAAAGAACGTCTTGAAAAAATCGCGCAACAAATACAAGATTGCATAGGGGAGAGAAATCTTGCCCCTATCGTAGAAGACCACCAGTTTGATATAGAAATCGAAGGTGACTGCGTTAAAATAGCCCTTATTGGCGACGCAGAGTCACACGTAAGGGGATTTGCGTACCAAAGTGGCTCAGGGGGCCTGAACCCACCGGATTATGCTGGTGTTCGATCCAGTGAGGAAGTCAGGTTTATGAGAGAATTACTAGCAACTTATAGAAAACTACCCCCAATAGACTCACAACTACTGGGAGAGTTAAGTGGCTGGGGGCTAGCCGCAGATGTCTATGTGCTACTGCATGACTTTAAGTGGTACCTACACCCCAAAGAAAATAAAATTAGACTCGGTGCCCCAACCGAGAAAGGGTGGATTAACTGGAACTTCTCTCAACAGTTTCCTGAAGCCATAAATCCCACCCAGTATGAGAGATTCGTGGACTGGCAGAGCTCCGTCAGCCCCGTAAAAGATTCACGTAATACAGGTTGCCTTCCCCCGATCCATCGAGATATGGAGGCCGCATGGAAATACATTAAGATCCCACTTGAACAAAAGGGGTGGAGGATAGAAAGACTCTATAAGGCCCACACCCCAATATGGCAAATCAGTCTCCCGGGTACCATCCCACAAACGTACTCTCAGTACATTTGGGATAAAGATGGAGACGCCCTCGCATTAACCCGAGTAGCCCGAAAAGCACTGCTCGATCAACAAAAAACCCAAGAAGAGAAAGAAGAACAAAATGACGGTTCCTAAAGTATATGATGAATGGCACGCGGGCCAGGTAGACGCAGGCCACACCAACGATGCGGGAAGGCCACTAACCCCCGATGAATATAAGGAAAAGTTCAAAGCCAACGCAAGTACTATGGTGGATGATCCGGGCCCAGCGGATTATAAGCTAGCCTTTGAGCAGGCTCAGAATACCTTAAGTGCCAGTTTCCTATCAGGCCCCTCTCCCTATCCAGGTGCTGGGTATCTGCCAGGATATAACATGCCACAACCACTAAACCACATAGCTATGACCGGCACCTCGACCTCCCCCGCAAAGGGCCATTTCAGCCCCGCATACGCGCAGCAATACCGCTACCCATACGCTAGTGGGATCTCCTACCCAGGCCCAACGGTTACACTCGGTAAGCCATCTTTTCTATCAAAGATTGCTGGTGGGATACGCAATATATTTGGAAAGTTCAAAAAGAAGACCCCGCAATTAGGAATGGCACCCATGTACCCGCCAGGCCCGCTTGCTGGGCCCCTCCCAGGTTATGGTATGGCCGGAATTGCCACTCCGGCCCATATCTCTCAACCTACTATACTCTACGATATTCCCGCAGATGCCGACCCCGACCTAGCTGTTAGTAGCGCAGACGCCATTCTGGAGATGGAGATGTCTCTGCGAAAGCAAGAACCCTTCAGGGCCACCATCGCAAAACGATTAGAGGAACTGCGGTACGATAAAAAGTGGCTTAGCTTGCAACCCGATTCCGAACAGGCTAAACTAGAGCTAGAAAAAAAGATCAGAAAACTGAAGCGTACATGCCTAGAAAGCACATTAGAGCACTTGCTTGGTGGGGCTGAAAAAAACCCGAACGATATCTCAATAAATCAAATGCAAAACCTAGCGGTCTATTAGTCTGAAAGAAGAAAAATGTCTCAAAGCACCCCCACATATACTGTCGCGGGAGATCCGCCGCTGTACGTTTCGCGCCCAGGAGCTTCTTGGCATGTGCCCCCTGCCCAAATGTTACCCCCACAGCCTATGTATGCGGCACCATCAATCGGTACCATCACGGGAGGTACCGGGGCTAATTTTATACATCTCCCGCAAACTCCTGGGGGAGAATCCATCGTGCCCACTATACCAGACTTTAATATTAGTGCGGAGACACCTCCAGAAGGAGTGCTTAATCGTGCGGCCAGCATTCTCCATATAGAAGAAAGTGCCCGAAAGCAAGCACCCTTTAAAGCCGCCATCATTGAACGACTAGAAGAACTACTAACCAACGAAAAATGGCTCGCCGAACAGCCAGATCCTGAACACATTAAGCTGGAAATCGAAAAGAGGATCAAACAGCTAAAGGGAATAGATCTCGAAAACGCGCTAGGGGGTCTGTTGGGATGATTGAAAGAAGAAGTAAGATACGCAGGCAAGATTCTCCCTATCAGCCTAGACGATTACCTAAACGTCCAATTAAACCGCCCAAGCCCGGAGGCTATGGGAATACACCACCTAAACATAAGCGGCCGAGCCCAGTAACCGTCACTAATGGGGCCTCCTCAAGTCCAATCCTCACAGTCTCAAATGGAGGAAGCGTCTCCCTATCGCAGTCTAGTATCAACTCCAAAAAAATAGAAGTTAATACCGACCTAGCAGTAGACGGAAATATGATAGTCACGGGCAGTCTTATAGTAACTGGAACGATTAGTCTAAATGAATCCGAAGAGCCACTTGGGCTAGAAAATGCCCTCCAGACCGCCGAAATCGTACTGAACACAGAAAAAACAGCCCGTATACAGGCTAAAATAAAACCCGCACTTATAGAAAAGTTAGAAAGCCTGAAATATGATAAAACCTGGCTGGACTACCAAGAAGACCCCGAACGAGCTCAGTTAGAAGTAGAAAAGATTATCAGAAAACTAAAGGGCATATGTCTCGAAGACAGCCTAGGAGATCTTTTAGAAGACTAGCCTAAATTAAGCAAGAAGGTAAGCCACTATTATTAGCCCCACTACTCCCAACCCCGCCGCCACAATAAGGCCCATACGTTGCTGCTTCTGGAGTGACTGCATACGTTGCTGGAGCGAGCTAGGATCAAACGGGCTGGCCTGAAGAGCATCTACACGAGACCTTAAGGCGACATTATCGTAAGGAGGATACACAGAAGGAGTAGGGGCTGCTTGCAGTTGAGCAATAGAGGACTGCATAGCCGACAGACGTTGCTGCGCTGCAGCCGCTTGTTGGGCCGCTAGAGCCGCAGCCTGCTGCTGAAGCCCCGGTTGAAGCTGCCCCACAGTGCGAAGAACATTAGTGTACATGGCATTTGTCCAATAGAAATACAAAGATAAATATGTTATCCCAAATTATACTCAAAATTAGTCCAGAATGAAAGACCAACTAGTATTAGGCATAAAGCTATCAGGCATAAAGTTGTTGGACATATAGGGGCCAGCTACTGGCTGACCCTGCGGAATGCAGCGACTCTTATGGTAGAGGAGCACTATGTATATGGAAATTGTTAAGCTCAACGCAGACACCAAGGCCCCCAACGCTACACCCTTCCACCCAATCTTCTTATAAAAAAGCAAGAAGCCAGGCGTTAACAAAAAGGCGCGACCTATAGTGATCCGGAGTGCCTCAAAAATATTTTCGCGGCCATATAGGTGATTCCAAAAAGTTAACCCACAAGGCGAAGGAGGAGGGTTATCGCCAGGCCCACACGGATATCGTCTAGACAAGACGTCTATTATGCCAGTCCCAACAGTAGGTTGATGATAAGATGGATGGTGCATTTTACTTCCCAAAAATAGTCTTCGCCAAAGGGCCAGCCAAACGGGGATCCTTGGGGAATAGCTGAATAATCCCCCACCCAACTATCCACGCTAACGCATCCACAGACGCATTAGTGAAAGAGTCCGGAGTAGGAACAGGAAAGATACCAGGCAACGCATACTTAATGGGAGTCTCAATTATCTCCCATCCTGCCGCCGCAATCGCAGTAGTCCAGAATCCAGCCCCCATCAGCCCAATAATAAGCCCACAGGCTAGATGGCCTAGAGTAAATCGGTCAAAACCAGTACGGTTAGCTTGCTTAGTGGGCATATCTATCGTCTCAGCACAAAATGAACAGTCAACCTATACAGATTATACTCAAAATTAGCCCCTAAAGAAAGACCCACTCCCTAGATCGAGGAAACGATTTCGAGCACCCTAGACTACACGACTACGCTTCCCATAGGAGATTAGTATGAAATTTGAACTCGAAAAAGAAGACCTCTACAGTCTCGATATCACCCTCGCAAAGGTAATCGTGGACGCGCTTACGCAGTTCAAAACTAAAAGCGGAGGACACCCCGCAAGCCTAAAGGGTGAAGAAGAATGGCTCAACATCATTCAAGAAATGATCGACGGATTCCAAATCGTAGCCAATGAGGAATACTGTCCCCCACAAAATGAAGAGGTTATTAGGCAAGTAAAAAGAGCTAAAGAACTCTTTATGGAGTGGTTTAATGACCTATGGTATTAAACCCTGAAGAGTAGACGCCAGCCGCATATAAGTGTCACACATAGAAGAAACCGAGCATACTAGGCTAAACCCTCAAACAGGAGAACAAACATGACACAATTAACCAACGACTTCCTATATCGCTTCTACGAACTACTCAAGAAGGATAACTGGGGGGCCATCGAGCCTGAATGGTTCGATCCAGATTTCCTAGACCCAGAATACGAAGAGCCCACTAGCCCCACACAATACCCAAATAACGAGCAAGGATGGGCGAAAGCTCTACAAGAAGCAGTCGAACAGGCCCTGGAAGAAACCGCACCTGGCAAATACCACTAGAAGAAAAATTTCACAAATTCACACAGGCCGCGAAGGATAGTCTCAGAGGGACGTATCAGGTGGGTGAAGGCGCTAGCTTTTCGGCGCATAGTGAAACAGTATCACGCGATTCTGATGAAATCGAATTGAAGGCGCGACTCCTTCTGTGCCGACTAGGAGAGAACGAAATGACTATGATGACTACCACTTACCGATTCGCGGTGTTTATTTAGGGGCCTCACTCGCTGCGGCCCTAGAGAAATACTATGGGTCAGTAGCTCAGTCCAGTAGAGCAAAACGTTGAAGGCGTTTGTGACGGGGGAGCGAAGCCCTCCTGGCCCACTTAAGCCGCTATATGTCAGTGATAGACAGCCATTTCGGTAAAATGGAAACTCCAGTTTGATTCTGGATAGCGGCTCTTTTAACAACTCGGGGATATGGTGAAACTAGGATCACGTTAGCCTTGCAAGCTTGAATTTCCGGGGCAGAGCCGGATATCTCCATCAATACTACAATTATCTAATAAACAATTCCCTTGAGGCACTCCTCTGGGACTTCTGTTATTCCGGCCTCTATCTCGCGATGACAGTTACGACACACCAGAATACACTTTGCTAACTCTGTTAGGAGAAGTTCCCACGCAGCTCCCCACTTTCTTGATAATTCAAAACTCTTTAGCTCTGGGTTTACGTGATGGAAGTCCAGTGCCCAGGGGGATTTTTTATACCCACAAATGCAGCAGCAGTTCCCCTTTAATTTCTTACTCCGAGCACAATGGTGCTCCCTCCGTTCCCTAGCATTTTTTTTAAGGGATGTTTTTTGTTCAGAGGACATGTCCGCATATTTTCGCGCCTTGCGTTTCCCTTTAGGCTTGATGAGATGCTGGTTTGTGTGCTTCCCAAACGGCGAGCATTCTAAGCAAAATTTACGTCCGTTAAAGCGCCGTTTCTTACCATCAATAGTAATATATGTGGCAAATTCTTCCCCACATTTAGGACAGATTTTCATTGGTTTTCCCCGCAGCCGCTAGCTGACGTTTCACATGTTTTCTGACCCCATTATCACTAACCCCAAACATCTTCCCTAGAGCGACCATAGTATGCTTTTTCGATAGAGCCACCAGGTCAATTGAGTCCCAATCTACTTTTTGCTTAGATTTACGTTCGCACTTCTCCGAACAGAAGCGCCTATTGCATCTCGCTTTTTCGCCTCCGCACCGTTCACAATAAGTAGGCTCAGGTTTCTTAGGAGTCCGATAATCTGCGTAGTCTTCACTAAAGCGCACCACGTCTTCAGGGATTTTGGTTACTCCTTGGTGGATCTCCATATGACAGTTCGCACACACTAAGATGCATTTACGTAATTCCGCTACAATACGTGACCATTTAAAGAGTAAAGCATTTGCGATAACCATGTCCTTTTCCTTTGGGTCTACATGGTGAAAATCTAATGCCTGGGAGGCCTTATCGTATCCACAGATACAACACTTCCCACCCATTGCCTCCACTATGACTTTCATCACCGCGTGGCGGCGTTTTTTAATATATGCGTATCTACTAGCACCCATATCTCTACCCCTCTCCTTTCCCATAAATCACTACTCCATTATGCCTCCCCAGCCCCCTAAATCAAGCATTACCCCAAGGTTTTCTTTGATTTTCTTTCTGTTTTGGGGCTTACTGCACAGTGTCTCTACGCAGGGGGAGGAAGTTATGCTGACTAGACTAAGTTTAATCGCCGCCACGCGCTGGTGCAGTGTCTCATATCCAATAAGCAGGTCTGGTTTCCAGTCTGGGAGCAAGTTTGGCATAAAGTCGGGATACCAGCCGGGACCCCAATCCATAATCCAATCTATCTCTTACTTCGGAATGCCCTTTTCGAATCTATAGGGGGAGTCGCTTTAGATGCTTACTAGATTGAAAATGAGGCGAAACGACTACCGAGTCTCAGAGCAAGTCGGGGTTCAAGTCTGTGATCAAATCTACGGCCCGGCCCGTGCTCAAGTTAATCGGCAAGTTTGGGGGCAAGTCAGTATTGCAGTACGACGTAACATTCGGTTTCAAGTCGAGCGTGAAGTCCTAAATCTAATTCGTAGTCAGTTTCGGGAAGACACGTAGTGCCCCTCTAGCTATTTCGTTTGATTTTCTCTCTGTTTTAGGGCTTACTACACGGTGTGTCTACGCAGGGGGGAGAAGGTTATGTTGACTGTTTTATTGCTGAAGGATATTTCGATTAACGTCTCCCAGTATCAAGGCTGGTTTTCCACTCAAATCCGGGAGCAAGTGTGGGTTTCAGACCAACTCCAGGTCGAGAGGCAAATCGACTATAAACTTAGTACTAGCCTCAGGGCGCCCATTGTGGGTCAAGTCTGGAGTGCAGTCTATTTGCCACTTCATAACGCCCTTTCATAGTTTAGAGGAGAGCTTTTTAGATGCTTACTAGATTGAAAATCACGAGGGGCGCCCCGTATCAGATTTCGGATAAAGTCTGCAATCTACTCTGGCCCACTGTCTGCGTTCAAATCAAGGGCCCAGATAGGCATAGAGTTTCGGATGGAGTTGGCGACCAAGTCTGCGACCAAGTCTGGCGCTTACTTCAGAATGCCCTTGGGGAATTTGTGGAAGAGGAGATTTAGATGCTTACTAGCTTAAAAATGCACAGAGATCAAATCCGACATCAAACCTACACACACATCAGGGGCCAACTCAGAGAGCAAGTCAAGGATTGGCTCTTTTCGAGGGCCAGTAGTCGAATCTGGGATCCGGCCCAGGAGCAAGTCTGGAATCAAGTCCGATGGCAGCTTCGAGAACCCGCGTAGCCTTTTCGTTTGATTTTCTCTCTGTTTGGGGCTTACTACACGGTGTTACTACGTAAGGGAGGGCGTTATGCTGACCGTTTTAACGTTAAATCATGATAACATTGAGGTTTGGGCTAGAGTTAGGTATCTAGTCAGGGATGAAGTTTGGGGTCAATTCTATAACCCCTATTTTCAGGGTGTGGAAGATGGGGTTCGCAGGCAAGTGGAGAATCAGGTCTGGGGGCGAATCCATTGGAAAATTCAGGACGCCATAGCGGAGTCTGTTTAGATGCTTACTAAATTGGAAATAAGCCAAAACACAAATGGGGGCAGAGTCTCAGATCAAATCGAATGGCAAGTCGATTGCCCCGCCGTAGCTCAAGTTGAATATGAATTAACAGGGCAGGTTGGGGATAATATGCGGCAGGCAATTAGGGACCAGATTATGTGGCAAGTTCTTGAGGTAGTATGGTGGGAGCTTAGGGTTAAGCAGGACGGCTTAGATGCTTACTAAATTGAAAATCACCAAGGGCGGTGCGCACCAAATCGAGACTCAAGTCCAGGGTCAAGCCTGGGCGCAAGTCTCTCAGGGACTGGAAGGCCGACTTATGGGCCGAATTCAATGGCCAGTAGATATTCAAACTTGGAGGCCAACCGGAGGTCAAATCTATTGGGCACTTCGTCAGGAGCTCGTTTAGATGCTTACTAGATTAGCAAGGACCCGTGAAAAAACTCGGCTTGGAAGGCCGATTCCAATTCGAGGTCCACTCTGGAACCAAGCCGTGGAGTGCTTCTCTGGCCCCGTCTTGGGTAGAGTCTTGATGGGCGTAGCGGATCGAGTCCAGCAGCATGTTGGGGATCAAATCGGGGGGCAGCTTCTAGAAGCCCTAAGGGAGCCTATTTAGATGCTTACTAGATTGAAAATACAAAATGTGGTCTTTGATCAAGTCTTGAATCAGGCGTAGAGCCAAGTCCCAGTAATAACTATGTTGTATATTAGGACACACAGCTTGTGGCAAGACCCTCCCCCAGATCGCCGTCAAATTCGGGCCCAAATTCTCGCCCACCTTTATCGGAGTTTTAGATGCTTACTAAATTGAACGTGGGCAGCCCAGATTATACCCACATTAACACTAAAACCCAGCGGCAGGCCAAGGGCCAAGTCAGGGAGGTAGTCTGGTATCAAGTTTGGGACCAATTAAGGGTTCACGCTGGGGCGCAAGTCAGGTTTCAAGTCACGGCTCAAGTCTATCAGGCACTTCAACAGGAGCCTGTTTAGATGCTTACTAAATTGAAAATAAACATAGATAAGGTGCAGGCGCGGAATCTAGCCCAGTGTCAAGTCGAAGTTGAGGTTTACGACCAAGTCTTCTGGCAAATTTACAGGGAGTTGGTCGAGCGAGTCTGGATCTTAGCTCGTAATCCAGTTAGGTTAAAGCTAATGAGAGTCCTAGGGGAGCCGATTTAGATGCTTACTAAATTACAAATTAGCAGATGTTCAATTTGGCTACCACTCCGAGTCCATAAACAAGTCAGAGAGCAAGTGGAGCACCGAGTTGAGAACCAAGTCGGGCGACTGGTCCACAGCCAAGGTAGAAATTAGAGATCAGATCTTCTATCCAATTGCTGACCAAATAGCGGAAAGCACGTAGCTGTTTTTCTTTGATTTTCTTTCCGTTTTGGGGCTTACTACACGGTGTCACTACGCAGGGGGAGAAAGCTTATGTTGTCTGTTTTAATGCTGGCGCAGAGAATCATGCCGGGCTGGGCTGCAGCTAGGTCTCAAACCCAAGAGCTACTCGAATATCAAGTTTGGGATCAAGTCAACAGTCTAGTCTGGTGTCGAGTCTGGGAGCACGTCAGGGATCCTCTCTATGGCCAAGTTGATGTTCCAGCTTACGTGTTCATCCACGATGCCCTTCAGGAATTTGTGGAGGAGAAGGTTTAGATGCTTACTAAATTGAAAATAAACTGTGAACTCTGGCCTCACGTCGAGCAGCAGATCCATTGGCACCTAGTCAAGGGTCAGTCTTGGGCTCAAGTCTTGGGGCAAGTCGAGGATCAAATCTGGGGGCAAGTTCACTGGCAACTTGAAGCGTACATAAAGGAGTCTTTTTAGGTGCTAACTACCTTAGAAATAGCTAGGAATCAAACCATGGGTCAAGTCAGGAATCCCGGGCCTCAACTCTGGGAGCAAGTCTGCCCCCAAGTCTGGGCCCAAGTCAGGAATCCAGTCAGGAATCAAATCTGGACTCAAGTCTATAGTCAAGTCTGGAATCCAGTCTATGTGCAGCTTCGGACGCTCTCCCCTCTTTGATGCTTTCCGTTTGATTTTCTCTCTGCTTTGGGGCTTACTACGCAGAGTCTCTACGCGAGGGGAGTAAGTTATGCTGACCACTTTAACGCTGCAGAGTAGCCAGAGCAGCAATATTAGCGTCTCGGCTGAAGTCAAAAGCTCACTCTGGCATCAAGGGTGTCATCAAACCCGAAACCTGGCTTGGTTTCGGATCTACCTATCTAGCTTTTGGGGCACGCAAGATCAAATCGAGACTCAAGTCCAGCAGCAGATAGAGGAGTCCGTTTAGATGCTAACTCGATTCAACTTGCACCGCCAATTCCCATATAAAGTCCGGCCTCAAGTCAGTAGGCAAGCCCGGGATCAAGTCTCGGATCAGGTCTGGTTCCAAGTCAAGAATCAAGTCAGGGATCAAGTCGGAAATCAAGTCTGGTTAGGGTGGGACCTAGTTCGGGACCAGGCCAATGAACAAGTCAGCGAGCAGATAGAGGAGTCCGTTTAGATGCTTACTAAATTGAAAATCAACAATAGAGACTTGAGCTTCTCTACCCTTCACGAGGGGTTCTGGAGTCGCCTCTGGGATCAAGTTTGCGCACAGGGTCATCGCAAAGTCCTTTTGATACTCTGGGCTAAACTCAAATCGCCCGTTGGGAATCAAATTTTGCATCAAGTGGTGATCCAAGTTAAGCGTCCTCTTCGAGAGGGGGTCTCTTTAGGTGCTTACTAAATTAATCTTGAACGACAGTGGGAGCACAGTCTGGCGCCAAGTTGAGGCTCCGGTTTTTGCCCAGTATCGGGATCAGGTACTCAGTGAAGTCAAGACCTCAGTATGCGATAAGGTCGATTTACGCCTCTTTACACAAATCTCACAGCAAGTCCGGGACCCGCTTCACCGGCATATAGAGGAATCTCTTTAGATGCTAACTAAATTGAAAATCACCAAGAGCCGTGTGGATCGAATAGAGAGGACATTAGCTATTCAAGCCCGAAGTCGAACTACACCCCCAGTACGACTCATAGACCAGGTGGATGGCCACGTCTGGTGGCAAGGACATGATCAAGTCTGGATTGGGGTCTGTGCGCAAGTCTGCCGGGCACTCCAGGAGGAGCCAATTTAGATGCTTACTAGTTTGAAAATCACCAATGGCCATGTGCATCGAATCGAGAGTAAAGTCGCGGTTCAAGCCTTGAAGCAAGTTAAACTTCCAGTACGGGCTCACGCCCAGGAGGCAGTCAATGAGCAAGTTGGAATTCAAATTTCGGATGAAATCCAATTTCATATCCAGTGGCAGCTTCGAAATCAGATAAGGAGCTTTTAGATGCTTACTAGCTTAAGAATGAGTCGAGAACAAACCTGGTGGCAAGCCAAGTGGCAGATCACGAATCATGTCCGATACCATGTTTGGCACTATCTTATCGCTGAAGAAGAGCTCCAAATCTCTACGGATATTCGGTTTTTGTGCCGCTACCAAGTTCAGCAGGAAATCGTAGACCGCGTACCGCTTGGGGCCAACCTGTTTTGGGGCTTACCACACAGTGTCTCTACGTGATGGAGGGGTTATGTTGACTCAGCTAAAGTTTAAAGGGCGGTGCTACTCTCAAATCAAGCAGCAGCTCATGATTCAGGTTGTGGAGAGCGGCTATGCGGCCCCGGATAAAGTCTGGATTGAAGTCAGGGCCCCAATTTCTCGTCAAGTCTGGATTCCAGTCCATGCTCAAGTCTCTTGGGCACTTCGAGCGGAACCTCTTTAGATGCTTACTAGATTGAAAATAAGTGCAGGCTGGTATGACCCGGTTGCTGGAATGAAAAATCAACTTATGGGTCAAGTCATGGACCAAGTCGGGGATAAGGCCAAGCTCCAAATATGGACTCCCGTCAAGGGTCGAGTCTACTCTGCAATATCACTCGAAGTCCGCCACATAATTGTGTGGCATATTGAGGGCCAAGTCGGGGACAAGGTCTACCGCTTACTCCGGAATACCCTTTCCGAATCTGTCGAGGAGCCTTAAATGCTTACTAAATTCAAAATGAGTCACGAGCAAATCCATGATCAGATTTGGACCCAAATTGACGAGAAAGTGCTTAGGCAACTCACAGGCTATCTCTTAGAACAAGTAATGTTTCATGTCGAGGACCCAGTTTGTGATCAAATTTTAAAACGGCTTGAATCACAACTAGGGTGTCGGTTTAGATATGCTTACTAAATTAGAATATCGCCTGCAAGATCAACGAAGTTGGGAGGAAATCTCTAACCAGGTATTAGGGGAAACTTGGAACCGAGCTTTAGATGAAGTCTTGGAGCCAGTCTCCCAGCAAGTCTATGAGCTAGTTTGGTCTCAAGTCTACCAGGCGCTTCGCCGGAGGCCAGGTTAGATGCTTACTAGCTTAAAACTGTCAGCTCAAGTCAGGAATCAAATCTACAGGCAATCCTATATTCACGGCTTGATTCAAAGCTTGAAGCAAATCTATTTGTCCGGTCAAGTCTTGCCTCAAGTCAGGGCGCAAGTCGAGAATCAAGTCTGGGGTCGAGTACAAAGGCAAAGTGGGCTGCGCGTCTGGGATCAAATCCGATGGCGGCTTCGAGAAACCGCGTAGCCATTTCATTGACTTTTGTTTGATTTTCTCTCTGTTTTAGGGCTTACTACACGGTGTCTCTACGCGAGGAGAAGGTTATGCTGACTAGACTAAAAATAAATGCGGGGCGCGTCAAAATGAAAGTTAGGGACAAAACCTTTGGGCACATCCACGATCATGTCGATGGCCAAGTCTGGGAGCAAGTATTGATGCCTGGTCGGGCGCGAGTCTGGCTACAGGTAAAATCTCAAGTCTATCAGGCACTTTTGCAGGAGTCTCTTTAGATGCTTACTAAATTGAAAATGCTTGGAAATAGCGATGCCGATCTTTACCATCTGATCTACACTCAAGCCCAGAATCGACTCTGGGTTCATACAGTCTGGGATCAGCTCTGGGGACAAAACACGATTCGAATAGAGATTCAAATCACGTTGTCACTTCGCCGGGAGTCTCTTTAGATGCTTACTAAATTGAAAATCACCAATGCAGACTTGAGCTTCTCTACCCTTCACGAGGGGTTCGGGCGCCGACTCTGGGATCAAGTTTGTGCGCAAGGTCACCGCAAAGTCTTTTGGGTACTCTGCCATAAACTCGAAGAGCCCACTGGGAATCAAATCTGGCGGCGTGTACGGAACCTAATTTATATAGAGCTATAGCGTTTCCGTTTGATTTTCTTTCTGTTTTTGGGGCTTACCACACAGTGTATCTACGTGGGAGGGAAGTTATGTTGACCGCTTTAACACTTAGGGATGTTCAGCTTCGGGAGCAAATCAAACATGCCTGCTGGTTTCACGGCCTGTGTCAAGCCGATGGTAACGTCAGTCATCAAATATGGAGTCGCCTTCAGTGGCCAGTCGATACTCAAGTTTGGGGGCAAGCAAGTAACCAAGTCTATCAGGCACTTCAACAAGAGCATTCTTAGATGTTGACTAAATTGCAAATAAACCGTGAACAAACTTGGCCTCAAGCCCGGCGCCAACTTGATGACCAAATCTGGGATCAAGTCTACGGGAAAGTTTTAGTTCAAGTCTATGACCAAGTCGTGGTTCAAGTCTACGACCAAATCTATTTTTCACCCCAACAGAAGGCCCCCGGGGCGCTTACTAGATTAGAATATCGCCTGCAAGATCAACAAAGCTGGGAGGAAATCTCTAACCAGGTATTAGAGGAAACTTGGAACCGAGCTTCAGATGAAGTCTTGGAGCCAGTCTACCGCCAAGTTTATGGGCTAGTGTTGGATCAAGTCTATGCGGCACTTTGGCGGGAGGCATTTTAGATGCTTACTACATTGAAAATGACCAATCGGGCCCAGAATCCACATGATCAATTCCACGCTCAAGTTTGGAGTCAAGTATGGGACTTTGTTGCTAAGCAAGCGCTTAGAGGGGCTCAGGGGGGCCTCCAATTTGATATCGAATTTAAGGTCCTTTTTCCCTGTAGAGTTCAAATTTATACGGGCCTGCGGGTATTAATGAATTATCTACGAGAGCTCGCTTAGATGCTTACTAACTTGAAAATAAGCAAAACAGTAGTCGGATATCTCCCACCTCAAGTTTGGGCTCAGATCAGAGGGCAACTCGATTCACAAGTGTTTAGCCAAACCTATCCCATAATTAGTGGGCAGATCTGTGGTAACAGTAACTGGCAAGTTGATGAGCAACTTTTTAGGCAAACCTTTGAACAAATCCAGTGGCGGGTACGAAATCTAGTCCACAGCTCACTTTGGGAAAACGCATAGCCATTTCGTAGGGTTTCGTTGACTTTCGTTTGATCTTCTCTCTGCTTTGGGGCTTACTACAGAGTGTCTCTACGTGAGGGAGAAAGTTATGTTGACCGTTTTAACGATACGGGGGGGGCAGGGTCCACTCTCAAGTCTTGTGGCAAGCTGAGGATCAAGTTGCGCCCCAAGGCCGGAATAAAGTCAGGACGCAAGTCGATGACCAAATCTGGAGTCAATTCGGCATGCAGGTCTATTGGCCCCTTCGAAACGCGCTTCTGGAATCTGTAGAGGAGGTGGTTTAGATGCTTACTAGCCTAAACCTGAGTACGGCACGGAACCAAATAGAAGTTAGGGACAAAGTCTTTCAGCAAATCTACGATCAAGTAGATAGACAAGTCTGGCTCCGATTATGGATACCTGGCCGGAGTCCAGTCTGGAGACGAGTCAGAGATCAAGTCTATCAAGCACTTCGGCGGGAGGCATTTTAGATGCTGACTAGTCTACACATAACGCTTATAAACCGGGGGATCAGTGTCAAAAGAGATATCAGTTTTTCAGTTTGCACCCAAGCTAACCGCCAATTTTCCGGCATGCTTAGGTACACAATTGACCACGGACTGGAATCCAGAATCTGGCATCGAGCCTGGGATGACGTCTTGCAGCAGCTTCAGGAATCTAGTCTTTCGCCAAGTTAGGGGCCTAGTCGCGCGGCCACTTAAACTAGCTCTAAGGGGGTTCGTTTAGATGCTTACTAAATTACGAATTCACAGATATTCAATTTGGTTACCACTCCGAGTCCATAAACAAGTCAGAGAGCAGGTGGAGCACCAAGTTGAGAACCAAGTCGGGCGACTGGTCCACAACCAAGGTAGAAATCAAATTAGAGATCAGATCTTCTACCCAATTGTTGATCAAATAGCGGAAACCGCATAGCCATTTCGTTGAGTTTCGTTTGATTTTCTTTCTGCTTTGGGGCTTACTATACAGTGTCACTATGAGGGAGGAAGTTATGCTGACTAAGCTCATGTTGAACGGCAGTAAAGACTGGTATGGCCGAATGAGGGTTCAAATCCGGGATCAAGTTGAAGTCTCGCCTCAAGTATGGGGGCAAGTATGGGATCAAATTTACCTGGAATTGTCAGAGCGAGTCGGAATCTTAGCTCGTAATCCAGTTGTTCTAGAGCTAGTAAGAGCTATAAGAGAAGGCGGTTTAGATGCTTACTAATTTGAAAATAAACAGGAATTCCGTCTGGCTTGCTGCCCGACGAGAAATCTTGAGGCAAGTCGTGTTGCATGTCAAAACTCATGATCGGTTTCGTATAGCCCATCACGTTGCCGCGCCGGTCTGTACGCAAATCCATGACCAAGTCAAGTGGGAGACCCTACGCCATATAAGGGAGTCGCTTTAGATGTTGACCTCCTTAACATTTAGGGATCAAATCAGACAGGAAGTCTGGGCTCAAGCCTGGAGGCAAGACGGTGTGAGATTGTTCCGGCAGCTTGGCCCTAAGGGCTGGAATAAAGTTTGGTTTCAAATTAGAGATGAAGTAGAGTTTGGAGCCTTTCAGGCGCTTCGCCAGGGGCCTGTTTAGATGCTTACTAAATTGAAAATGAAACGTTATCCGCATAGCCCCGCTGGGGTAATGGTGGAAGAGCTGGGGCACGGCCATGTCAAAGTCTCGCTTGATATTAAGGTCGCCATTGACGATCAAGTTGAGGCTCAAATTTGGGATCAGGTTCCAGCTGAAATCGAAGAACGCCTCTGTATGCAGGTATATCGTGTCCAGGATCAGATCCGGGCCCAGGTCCAGTGGGAGATTTTTCTCCCTATAAGAGAGGCACTTTAGATGCTAACTCACTTACAAATGCAAATAGATCAGGTCTGGATTCCAGTTAGGGCTCAAGCCCAAGAGTTACTCGAAGATACGGTCCGGGACCAAGCCAGCAGTCTAATCCGATCTCAAGTTTGGGTGGGTTTCCGGGACCCCGTCTATAGCCAAGTTGATGTGCCCACCTACATACTCATTCGCGGTGCACTTTGGGAATTTGTAGGAGAGATTTAGATGCTGACCCCCTTAATGGTTAATGATCAAATGAGAAGTGAAGTTTGGTCTCCAGCCAGAGGGCAATGCAGCGGAAGATTGTTCCTGCTGGTTGGCACTAAGGCTTGGGATAGAGTTTGGGATCAAATCAGAGATGAAGTCAGAGACCAAATCTTATGGGAGCTTCTCTTATTAGATGCTAACTAAATTGGAAATAAGAGCAAACTGGTATGATGACCCCATTGGGGGAATGATAAACCATCTTACGGGTCAAGCCGGAGATCAAGCCGAGAGTCCAGTTTGCGGTCAAATATGGGCTCGCCTTCAGTGGCCAGTCGATACTCAAATTTGGAGGCAAGTCGATGTTCCCATCTTTCGGGCACTTCAAGGGGAGCCCTTTTAGATGCTGACTAGACTAAGTCTATTCGATGATCAAACCAAAGCTAAAGTCTGGGACGAAGTTAGCTGGTATCTTATGGGCCAATGTGTATTGACTCAGGGAAATTGCTATCACCAAACATGGATGCGCGTTGAGCAAGAAATTGAGGCGCAAACGGCCTTTCAAGTGAACTTTATCATCCGGGAAGCCATTTAGATGCTTACTAAATTACAAATGACTAATCAGGCCGGGATCCCCGTTTGGGATAAAATCAGGTTTCAAGTTGAAATGCAAACCTGGAACAAAATATTGGGTTCCTATTGGAGAAGATTGAGCCCAGTATCTCATACGGTCCAATGGAGAGTGTCAGAGCAAATCCGGGACTTAGTCTGCGGCCAAGTTGACCTAAAGCTAAGCATAGATATAAGAGAGTCCCCTTAGATGCTTACTAAATTGAAAACAAACATAGACAGGGTTCAAGCCAGGAATATAGCCCGAAATCAAGTTGGAGTTGAGGTCTCGCCTCAAGTATGGGATCAAGTATGGGATCAAGTCTATCTGGAATTGTCAGAGCGAGTCGGAATCTTAGCGCGTAATCCCGTTGCACTAAAGCTATTAAGAGCTATTAAGAGCTATCAGAGAAGGCGGTTTAGGTGCTTACTAAATTAGAAAGACCCGAGCTTGTGGCTTGGGAGCAAATCACCGCTCAAATCTATTGGGGGATCAGAGACCAAGTTGTGGGGCAAGTTCAGTGGCGCATTTGGCAAACCTTAAGAGGGCTATAGAGATGCTGACTAGTTTACAAATGCATGATAATGTTTTCAATGGGTTTCCGTTTTTAGAGCAAATTAAATCAGACACCTATAATGAAGCCGACAAGCAAGCCTCCCTCTCCGCCATGCTTCAAGCGGAGAAGGTAAAAAATCAAATTGAGGCTATATTATTTTGGAGAGTGGGCTTTCCACTTAGGCAATATCTTTGGGCCGATATTCGGGCAAACATGAAAAAATCTGTTTAGGCGGACGCCCCCTCTAGCTATTTCGCACGGTTTGATTTGATTTTCTCTCCGTTTTGGGGCTTACTACACAGAGTATCTATGTGGAAAGGGAGCTATGTTGACTCAGCTAAAACTTAAAGAGCGCCCTCCCGTTCAAATCGAGGAGTATCTTGCGATTCACGTCGGGCAGCAGGGCTATAATAACGTCTCGGCTCAAGTGTGGAAGCAACTCCGGGGGCCCGTCTGGACGCAAGTTCGGGATCAAGTCGCGTGGCAACTTCGCCGAGTTTTCAGGGAGTCTCTTTAGATGCTTACTAAATTGAAAATGAAGCGCACTCATGTGTTAAGATTCGGGGAAGAGGTTCGAAACCAACTATCTTTTCACGCCTTTGGACCCCATCTCTATCAGGTTTGTAAACATATGTATGATTATCAAGTTTGGGCACGCATATCTGCTCAAATTCAGCTTGGGGTTTTAGGGCCCCTTTTCTCGTCCATTCGACAAGAGCTTATTTAGATGCTTACTAAATTGAAAATGAACAAAACTATACACTCAAAACACATTGGGGTGCAAGTCTTGGGCCTAGTCCACCCTCAAGTCTATAAGCAGACCAAGGGCGGAGTCGTTAGTAAGGTTTGGGGACAAATTCGAGATCGCACTCGAATTCAAGTTTGGAGACAAGTCCAAGAGCAAGTTCTGGATGAAATGGAGGACCAAATCTGGAATCAAGAAGCCTATCTTTCCCTATATTATAAGTACGTTTAGATGCTTACTAAATTACGAATGACTCATAGCGGTAACCCAGGCACGGGCCAAGTCCGAAGACAAGTTATGTGGAGTTTGGGCTGTGCGACCAAGCCGCAAGTCTTGAGTATGGTGTGGCTTAAAGTGCTTGCTCAAGTCGAAAACCAACTCCTATATGGCGTTGCAGGCAAAGCCCGCTCTCTAGTCTCTGGTGCCCTTCTCAGCACGGCAGAGAAGGGACCTCCCCTCGACAGCCATCAAATTCGAGCCCGAGCGCTCGCTAACTTCTATCAGGGTTTTTAAATGCTTACTAAGTTAGATTTGGAGCCAATTGAAGAGAACTGCAAGGAGCAAGCGGAGTCCCAGGTTTCACTTCCAGTTAGATCTCAAACCGCAAGGCAACTTAAGAATAACGTCTGGCTGCAAGTGGAGTGGTCAGCACGTAGACCAATCTTGAGGCAGTTCTTAGACGACTTCTTGAAGCAGTTTAAGCAGCTTGAAGCACGATTAAAGGAGTTGCGTTAGGTGCTTACTAAATTGAAACTAGGCAATTCGCCTCACGAGCCAGTCTTAGATCAAGTTAGGGGCTCCCTAGTAGATCAGGTCTTAGATAATATAGAGCAGGCAATCAGTAACCGTGTTGTATGGCAAGTCCTTGAACTACTTTGGTGGGATCTTGAGGTTAGGTACGACATTTAGATGCTTACTAAATTGAAAATGACTAGATTTGAACTTGAGGACCAGGTTCGGGGGCAAGCTCGGGAGCAAACCCGCTATAACATCCCCGTGATAATTCGTGCACTCATCCTACTTCAAATCGAAAAGCAAATTTACGGTCAACTTATAAACCCAATAGCGGATTTAAATGCTTACTAAATTGAAAATGAGCCTAGTTGGGAAGGGGTATCAAATCAGAAATCGAATTGAGGACCAAATTATTCCCAGACAAATGTCTTGGGATATCTTTATCGTCATCATTTGTCAGCGAGGCTTAGGGGGCGTCTCCCACCAAACCTGCGAGCATGTTCAGCAGAGGCTAATCGACAACATAAGGGAGTCTTTTGGTGCTTATTAGATTGAAAATGAATAGAAGGCGAGTCAACTGTAGGCTCAGAGCGCAAAGCCACGGCCAAATCAGGGATCTATTGTATCATGGAAGAGTCCAGTATCTGGTTAGGGATCAAATTAGGGCCCAAGTTAAGAAGGAGATTTTACGCTACATAAGGGGGTCTTTAGGTGCTTACTAAATTGAAAATGGAGCAAGAAGAAGCTCAGGTCCCACTCCCAGGCCGACTCTTGCCCCAACGCGAGTACAAAGTTTGGGAGCAAGTCTACAACCAGGTCACCCCCCAAGCCCGGGCTCAAGTAACCCCCCAAGTCTTTGCTCAAGTTCGCGCCCACACCTGGTGGCAATTTAAAGACGCTATCTCGGAACCAGTTAGGGACCAGGTCTTTAATCAAGTTTATTGGTCATTTCCACCGGAGTCTCCTTAGGTGCTTACTAATTTACAAATGAACCGCGAACGCCCCCGAGAAGTCTGGTTCCATGTGGGAAGGACCGCCCAGGCACACATATTTAACCAAATATGCCAGCAAGGCTACGCCCAAGCCGCTCTCCACATCTACTATTTCGTTCAGGATAAAGTCCGGAATAAGATTGGAGACCAAGTTAGGGATGAGGTCAAGGACCCAGTCGGGAGGCAAACTAGAGAGGAAACGGGCTATGTTAACTAGATTAAACCTAAGGCATGAGTATGTGAGCACCCGGCCCCAGGTCTGGGAGCAACTCGATGGCCAAATAACCATACAATCCAGAGCGCAAACCTCCACGCCAGTCCGGAATCAAGTTGAGCGTAAAATCTGGGATATACTTTTTGATGGAATCATCGAGGAAGTTCCTATTATCATAGAGACGGTTTTACGCGAGCGCCTAGTCCAAAATCAAGGTAGACTGCTTTCAGATGCTTACTAAATTGGAGCTAATTCATAAGAACACTGAGCCTGGCGAGAAGAGTATAGAGAATAGCAGTATGTCTCAGGTATACGAGGATGTGCTCACCGATATTTGGATGGATCTTGGAGAGATTGGTTGGGGGCGTATTCGAATGATAGTTAGGCTTGGTGTTGAAATGCAACTCTATGAAGATATGGGGGCGATCTAAATGCTGGTTAGTTTGGATATTTCTGGTGTTCGTATTTTTTGGCAAATCACCACACACAGCAACGGGCAAGTTGACGGACCACTAATTAACAAACAAAGGGATTTGCTCTTGGAACAAGTAGCAGATGCAATTTTAGGGCCGAAAATTGCCTTGGAAGACGCTCTCATGGAGTCTGCGGGTTCTTCTTTTCCCTTTGCTTTTCCTGGGCGCTTAGGGCTTACGGAGAACTGATTTAAGAAAGCTCAACAGCTTCGAGCACCCGAGGTGCCCTCGTGTTGGGTGGATTAAATCTAATAAAATACTTGACAGCGCTTTCATGTGGCCGTATAGTACACAAAAGAAAGAGCCAAACATATGCTTAAAGCCTTCAAATATAGACTATATCCGCGAAAGAGTGAAAAAGAACATATCAATAAATCTATTGGGGTTGCTAGGTATATCTATAATTGGGGCCTTGAAATTAAGACAAAAGCGTATACGCAAGACAAAACGAGCATCACATCCAACGATCTTTCAAATAAATTGCCAGCACTCAAACTAGAATTGCCCTGGCTACAAGAAGTATACTCTCAAGTTTTACAAGGGTCCCTTAGGAACCTAAACACAGCCTATACTAAGTTCTTCAAAGAACATACGGGCTTTCCGAAATTCAAATCAAAAAGACACCATAGACAGTCTTACCAGCTACCGCAAAATGTAAAAGTAGACGTTGAGCACAGCTTAGTCTGGCTGCCAAAACTTGGCTGGGTGAAAGCTAAACTACATAGAGAGTTCGAGGGCACAATCAAAACTTGTACCGTCTCAAGAACCCCCAGCGGCCAATACTACATCTCTATTTTAGTAGATAAGGATACAGCCCTACCTAGTAAGCCCCAAATTATCTCTGAAACCACACTAGGTATTGATTTAGGGCTCAAAGATTTCCTCATAACATCTGAAGGAGATAAAGTGTCCCCTTTAGATATTTTACAAGAAGGCGCTCAATTACGGCATCTTCAACGTAGACTTTCTAGAAAAAAGAAAGGGTCAAACAATAGAGATAAAGCTAGAATACGTGTTGCGAGGCAACATCAACGAATAGCTAATAAGCGATCTGACTTCCTACACAAGACCTCTAAGCAATTGATAGATGAGAACCAAGTCGATACATTTGCCCTAGAGACCTTGAACATCAAAGGGATGGTCAAGAATCATAAGTTAGCTAGAAGTATACATTCCGCAAGTTGGTCTAAATTTGTAGACTTCCTGACTTACAAATCAGAATGGTACGGTAAAAACATACTGAGAATTGGTATGTTTGAGCCTAGTAGCAAGATGTGCTCCAATTGTGGGCACATCAAATCAGATTTGAAGCTAAAGCACAGAACTTGGACATGTGTTGAATGTGAGTGTAAACATGATAGGGATGTAAACGCTGCTAAGAATATCAAGCAGTTTGCTTTGCATCCTGCGAATATAGTAGGGCAGGGACTGTCCAAACTAAGGGCCAGCTCGCTGGTCCAAAAAGCTTGTGGATCATGCTCTGGCGGGGCCGAGTCTTCGGATTCGACTAGTCATCATGGGATGAAACAAGAAGCCCCACTATTTTAGTGTTGGGTAGTTCACTTGAGATATAGTGGTTCACACTATGTAGAAAGGAAAAAATTATGTCAGCTTGGGGATATGGGGCTTTTTCAAATGACTCCGCCGCAGATGCAGTAAACAAGTTACTGGGAGAGCCAATGGAGCTCTTTACCACTATTAGAAAGCTAATTAATGATGAAGACCCGCTTGTTTTTAGGGCTGGCGCGGAGCTTCTAATTGCGGCTATGGACAAACGGATCCCAGAGCTTCGGGCTCAAGTGGAACAGCGGTTAGAAGAGTTAGCCAAGAATGACGAATTTTTTGCGGACTGGACGGATCCCACAGCACTGCGAAAAGCAGTTAGAAATCAACGTCGGCGTTTAGGGAATAGAGGGTAGGGTGCTTACTGTCTTGAAAATGAATAAGTCTTGGAGACAAGTCGGGCTTCAAGTTTACTTTGAAACTGGAGTACAAGTCTTCGCGCAGGGTTACGAGCCCACCTATGAACTCAGCAAGCAAATCGAATTTGACGTTGGGGCTCAGGTTGCTGAGGAAGTTCGTGATGTACTGGACGGCGCCCTACTGGAGTCCGTTTAGATGCTTACTAATCTAAAAAAGGATAAACTCTGTGGGGCACTCCGGAGGGAGGCCATAAGGCAGGCCCGGGCTCAAGTTTGTAAGAAGACCCTAATCCACGTATGGAAGCAAGTTGACTACAAGGTGTGGGACCATTTCTATGAGCAAGCGACACTGTCAGTCATTCTAGCCATAAGAGAAGCAATTTAGATGCCGACTAGCTTAAAACTAAGACGAGTCACACAGCAATCTGGGCGTCAAGTGGGGGAGCAAGTGTCTAAACTTGCCTCGCAACAAGTCTGGGCGCAAGCCACACTAGATATCCACAGTAAGGTCTGGGGTGAGATTGGAAGTCCGAACACACTGCAAATCTGGGTCCAAATACTGCCTCATCTTTTGGAAGCCATAAGAGAGCAATTTTAGGTGCTTACTCGTTTAAAAATATATAAGGAGAAGGGATCCGTTAGGGAACATGTTAAATGGGAACTGGAGGATCAAACTTCGGGATGTGTTTCGCGTCAGGTCTGGTGCCGCGATGCGCTGCAAATTTTTCGATCTAACATGCGCCAAACAGGGCATGAGGCGTGGTGGCAGATCCACTCAGTGCTATATCATCTCCCACCCAGGGCCTAAGAGAAAGGCTTTATATGCTTACTAGTTTACAAATGCGCCACTACCATCTTGCGCGCCGCCTCTTGGAGAAAGTTATCAACCAGGCGTCGAATATAGCCTTTGCACAGGCTTGTAGCCAAGTTGGTAATCCAATGGACCGGCGTGTCTTTCAAGAAATTATGCAGCCAGTTTTGTTTCAGCTTAGAGAACGCATACGGTAAGGAGTTTAGATGCTGACTAATTTGAAATTATGCCATCACGTTTGGGGCTTGCTGGGCCAACAGGCCAGGAAACAAGTCTCTCGCCAACTAATGGACCGCATGTCTGGCCGAATTTCTGCGACGGTTAGACTAAGGTGCGGCTGGCATCCAGTTTGGTGGCTATTTACTCGGCGAGGCAGGCGGCAGTCTAGGCTGTGGAGATAAATGCTTACTACCTTAAAAACACATTGCGTGGGGTTCGGGGAGTGGCGGATTCGGGGTCAAATTCACGCCAACGTGGAGGAGCAGGCAAGAAGAGTACTCCCAAAGACAACTGAAGACCAAATTTGGGAGCAAGTTTGTGATCAAATCTTCAACGCAACCAGAGCAGAAGTATACCGCCTTATTAGAAATCAGCTTGAAGCAGGCAGGGGGAGATAAGTTAAGTGCTCACTAAATTAGAAATGTATACCGATCAGCGTGTGGGCCGTGAATGGGCACATCAAATCTGGTATAAGTTCAAGCGCAACATCTTCGGCCGAATTCATCGAGACCTCTACTACGAAGTTAGTGAGAAAGTCTCGTCGCCTGGCTGGATTCAGGTTGAGCAGATTGTCTCGAATCGCCTGAGAGAAGATATAATGGAGCGTATTTAAATGCTTACGCAATTAAAAATACAAAATCACCAAGAATACTTTGCGTCAGTCGCACACCATCTCCAGGACCAATTCGAGGGTCAGTCCTTGAAGTACGTTTTAGATCATATCTTGGACAACGTCTACGACCAAGTTTCCGACCCAAACGAAGAGCAGGTCTGGTGGCAAGTACAAGATCACGTCCAGGACCTGCTTTTAGAAGCGTACTATCTTTTCTAGTTGCCTTCCCCATAGATCGGAGCATACTTAGACAGACTTAATCCTTCTAGGAGGGGTTTATGTTGACGAAATTACAAATTAGCTCAAGAAGCATGAAACAAGAGCTTCTTGCTCGTTCCGTAGGACAAATTGACATGACCCTTGGGGGTGAGGGGGCGGGTGTGGTTTGTAAGGTTATGTTTGCGGTTAAGTACAAGTGTTTTCACCCCTTTAGTGGCCCGCTGTTCGCATATATTTGTGAAGATTTTCTTGGCCCTGTGGGGGAGAGAAGATAACGCAAATGCTTATCCCTCTCAGATGGAGTTCAATAAGTGCGCCGGACCGACCCGATAGATTTGATGAAGATATTGAAATGCTCCTAGATACCCAGTCAGACGAACAAGTCTACGACCATACTCTATATTTGGCCGAGAAAGCCATGTGGGGGATCGTCAATGTGACTTTCGCAGGAGTGATTGAGCAAATTACTGAAGATTGGGATTGGGCCTAGATGCTTACTTGTTTAGCCTTAGCTCGGGTGCTACGGGCAGAAGATGACCTGTTTTCGGAGAACCTAATCGCTTGTCTTGAGCAAGAAACTGAGAAACAGCTTGGTGACGAGCTTCTACAAGAATATATAAGCAATATTTGGGGTCCAATTGAAGAGAAGATTTTTCTTGGCGTGTATTGGCAAACCGTAGGGGACATGTTGCAACAACTGAGAGAGAATTTAATATGGGAGAAATGATATGCTAAAAGAAATCGCTATCGGGGACGCATACGGGGCAGCTTTCGAGTTCGCGCCCAAAGAATTCGCGAACGAAAATAATGACCTGAAATATCATGCCCACCCAACTAGAAAAGACAAAATTGGGCCTGGGGAGTATACCGATGATACCCAAATGTCTGTGGCCCTCGTTGAGCTCATGCTTAGCGATCAGCACATCTCTCCACTCAATATTGCGGATTCTTTCGTGAGTACCTTTAAGGCGAACCCTATTGATGGGTACGCAAGAGGCTTTCAGTCAATATTGGAAAAATGTGAAGACGGTGCTAGTCTGCTTCGGCAAATAGACCCAAATTCTAAACGAAACGGCTCTGTGATGCGCGCAGTGCCTGTAGGGCTTCTCCCAACTTCTGCGGAAGTTATACACTTCGCGGCCCTACAATCCTCTGTAACCCATGCCACGCAGATCGCAATAGACTCCTCGACGTTTATTAGCTTGATGGCCCATTACTTCTACTATAAGTTAGGTGAGACATGTGAGGTTTTGGAGTGGATGAAAGGCCTGAATGTTTTGCCAGTAAATGAGATCGCCTTTCAAGATATCGCCTACCAGCCTATTCGCTGTGAGGCCGCTCACACTGCGAGCGCGGTCCACTATCTTATGCACAATACCTTCTCCATGTCTCATATATTACTAGATGCAATTAGAATGGGAGGGGATACTGATTCAGTAGCCGCTGTAGCTCTAGGGCTTGCGAGCCTGTCGGGCGACTTTCCAAATGATCTGCCACTTCACCTTTACACAGAACTACAAGGGATGGAGACGCTATTAGAGCTGGACAGAAAGGTCTTAGACCGTTATGCTAACTAGCCTCCTCGTACACCACTGCCCTTATGGGCGTTTCGTGAATGGAAATGTCCGGCGTGATGTGGGGGAGGACATTTTTAAACAAACTAAAAAACAGCTAGACCGGCATGTTTGGGAGACCACAGACCTCCACATTTGGGACCCCCTGGTGAAAAGATTTGTCATTAATGAAATCACATTAGAGCTCATAGCTCGCAGGAGAAGATAGATGCTAACTAGATTGTACTTGGAAAACAGGTCAGGGCATGTAACGGCCATGGAACAAATAGAAAGACATCTGTGGGGACGATCTCTTAGGGTACTTGAGGGGCTTGTGAGGCGCCGTATTTTCATAGACATCTTTTCGGCCTCTAAATGGCAATTTACGCAACAACTGCAAACACCAATCCGCGATGAGCTGGAAGAAGAGGAATAGCAAGTGCTGATCCCCTTAAGTCTAGAGGAACCAAATCCCATAAAACTATACCGGTTGCGCCAGTTGTTCGACTATAGCAGGTTATTCTTACAGGCATGTCAGGTATTCACAGAGCGTGTCCAAGAAGAAGATGTGGGGGAGGACATTTTTAAAGCAGTCTGGTGGAAAGTTCATGTGTCAGTTTCGTGGGAAATTTATCTCACCCTTGAGGAGACCTATGTAGATGCTGACTAGGTTAGGCCTAAAATCTCGAAGACCGAGTCCTTTCGAAGCCTACTTTGATGTTTTTCTAGAAGTGTTGGGGGCGTCGGAAGACTGCATGGACGACCGCCCGCAGGAATTCTGTGAAGCTCGCCTTAAAGAATACATTAAGGGTAATGTCTGGTATAGCGTTGCCGTCCCAATTATCACAGCGATTGAGTCTGAGGTGCCTCGCCATAGATATAACTTTCCAAGCACACCTTAATTTTTCTTTGTGCTTGGGGCTTACTAGGGGGAGTCCCGTAAGAGGCACGCCTATATGCTAACAGTATTACTAATGAATTACGAAGGATATTACACAAGGATTATTCATCAGGTAGATGCCGCGTGCCTTCAACATAGTAAGCCACACGTTGCACATGCGGCGGGGTACCGGGCCCAAATAGTTTTTGGTATCGTGGAGGATAGTGTAAATCAAGTTTTCTTTGAAGTTCATGCGGCATTAAGGGTGAAAGATGAATAGATGCTTACTAAATTCATGCTTTCTAAAAAACAAAAACATCGGAGCGGCAATTTGGGGGTTTACCTTATGGAGGAGCTCGGGTATATAGCAGACATAAAAGCCAAATCTCTGACCACGCAGACAGTGTGGGAGCTAAAGCCAGGTCGGGTGGACTTGGCGGTTGGGGCTCCCATCTACAGCCAACTGGGCCCATTAGGGGATAGGGTTAAGGACCAACTACAAGCGAAAAGGGGTAAATAGATGCTAGCTCCTTTACACCTAAGACCGCGCCTTGAAAAGGATCCGTGGTTTCGTCTCAGTAACGAAATTCGTTGGGCCCTTAACTCGTCACGCATCACAGCTATTCGAAGAAGTATAGAGTCTTTAAGAGATTTAGACGGAATTAATAGACAAGCAGTATGGCCGATAGTGAACCACGTACTCCTCCAAACTAAAGAAGATTGGGAATAGCTGATGCTGACATCACTAAAACGCCATAGCGCGCAGCCGTGGCAGTCCTACGGGGAGCAAGTTAGAAGACGGGTCCACGGGAGCAGCCACCCACACGTTGCATTTGTGCGTCAAAGTAGTACGGCAAAGATTATGGTGCCACTATTTATGCTGTTTTGTGATTATCTTATAGGGGAAATCAAAAATGTACTACGGGAAGAATTATAAGGAAGTTCTATGAAATCTAAAGAGTTAATTCGTAGACTCCAAGAAGCTGACCCAGAAGGTGAGATGGAAGTCTGCGTGGGTAATGTGGACATCTATTTTGTTGAGAAAAAGGCAGCCTACTGGGATGGCAACCTGCAAGTCTTACAGCATGACGAAGCCAAGCGAGGTAAACAGTGGTCAATAATAGGACTGAAGATATTTGAAAAAGGATCCAAGCTAGATTTAAATTGCGTTGATGCGGAAAGTTTGATATATGATAAGCCGGATATAGATGTTGATCTCAGCGACCTCAGCGAGGATCCGCGCCAAAGATGGCAAGAAAGAATCGCTAATTGGCGTAAGGAAGGCCTGGACATGAATGAGGGGGTCGAGGAATGGGCTAAAGGGAATCAAGAAGATAGACTTCGAAATGAACTACGCAGAAATGACCAATAACTACACATTTCACCTTCGTGTTTACTAGCAGTAGTACTGTTGTACTGCTGCTTTTTTTATTTATAGGATTTTATAGAAATGGCCACCTACCCCTACTACACCACCAGTGCCAGTAATACCGGCACTTTCACCATTACTAGTAATAGTACGTGGGACTATGCGACCGGTCATAATATAATCTACCATACTTCCAGCGGAAATCAGACTTATAGTAACCCCCCACCACAACGTATATGTACAATAAAAGAGGACAAAGGCGTAGATGGGTCGTGGCTTACTACAGAATATGACTCCCACACAGGCGAATACGTATCTCGGTGGTTAGGCAAGGACAAGGCCGAGTATAGCCGGAAAGCGAAGTCTAAGAAGGACGCCCTTGCGTTTCATCAGAAATGGGTGCAGACTAACATAACAGTTTGGGAGCAACCCGAGAAGCGCCAAAAGCGCCAGCTTCTACTATAAGAGGGATGTATGAAGACCAATGAGGCCCTGAAGGTGGTATATGAACTAGCAAAGAAACATGCCCCCGTACCAGACGGCTGCGATGAAGTAAATGATATGGAGGCCGCACATATCCAAGAGGCTTTGGAGGCGGTTCGCGGTTTTATTACCAAAAAAGGGGGCTCTCGAAAGTCAAAGATTAAGCCTCACTAAGCCCCACACCAGGAAAGGATAGCACGATGATCGACACGCCTGATATTAAGGATCTAAAAGGCTGGCGAAAGTTGATCAACCACATCGCCTACCCTATAGCCCAGTTTCTATTTCGGCTGGGTTTCCGGTTAACTGTGAGAGGAGCCCGAAACCTGCCCAAAACGGGCTCCGCACTTGTTGCCTCTAATCACCCCACATTTTTAGACCCAGCAATGTTGTATTGGGCCACCAAAACATCAGTGAACCGCCCAATATACTTCATGGCGGTAAGTTGGCTTTTTGATGTGCCCTTCATTGGGGAATGCCTGCCTTCTTTTGGGGTATTTCCCTATGATGAATCAAAAGGGGGCGGGGCTGCTATGGAGAGCCTAGTCGCCAACTTGCAGAAAAACCGTCTCGTGGGAATCTTTCCTGAGGGAAATATGTCCGATGAGGGGCCTTTGATGAAGCGAAAGCTGAAAACAGGTGTTATGCGGGCAGCCCATCAAGCAGGGGTTCCTATCATCCCGATGACAGTAGTAGGCGGTTTCAGGACTTGGCCTAACCACTTAGGGCCAGCGAGCCGATTTAAAAAAGGAAAAAGGCGAATGTGGACCTATCCTCGGTTCAAGAAAACGAGCATCATAATTCACCCACCGATGCACTTGTCCCCCGAGGACAATAATGTAGAGGGGTGGCACAAAGACCTGAAGATTTTACGGTCCACTATAGAGGGACCACTTCGTAGATGGTTTGCGTTAAACAGACCACCAGAACGGGAGGACTAGTACGATGAAAATTAAAGTAGCTAAAAAGAACAAGGCCAAAAAGTCCGCCGCCCCTTCCACGTCATTCTTCGAGAGCCAGATAGCGAAATTAAGTCAGGAGGCGACACCCGATAAGCTCCAGTTCTACGTAGGACCAAATGCGGAGGGGTGTTTCTGTTTGGTTGCCTTAGCGGGTCCAGAAGAAGACGACCGATACTCCTACTCTCTTGAAAACCACGAACGAGGCAAACTCGACGAGAAAATCGAGACCCTGAAGGTGGCTCTGCGAAAAGACCTCAAGTGTCTCTATGAGGAGGTTCCCAATCCCCCCGCAGGTGATCCTCGCGTTGAACTACTAAGCCAAGCTCACGCCTGGGCTAGTCCCAACGAGGATGCGGCTGACGAGGAAGAGGATAAAGAAGACGACGAAGAATTAATGCATGATAAATTCACCGACGATGGCGGCAGGCATGATCCGCCGTGGCGCCTAAAAGGCGGCAACCCCAAAAACTCAAGCATTGACTCGATGCCCGCCATAGACCTGAAATAAACTAATGCTGTGCGAACTTTGTGGGTGCGAGGAGCACTACGACTTTCACCACCTAATTCCACGCACACTCCACACCAATAAGTGGTTTAAACGAAATTTCACACTTTTGCAGCGCCAAACAGGGCTTTACCTGTGCAAGGAATGCCATAATTTCATCCACGATGTCGTCCCAAAAGAAAAAGAATTGGGCCGTAAGTACAATACGCTAGAGACGTTGTGTGCTCACCCCAAAATAGCTGCTTATATTGCCTGGAAAAGGAAGCGTTTTCGCCTTGACGCCGAGGACATCGACCCGTAAACTAGAAAAGTTAACTTTTTCTAGTGGGGTCGCCATGAATAAGCGTTGGATGGAATATTCGGATTTGCCTTTCGCCAATGAGCCGGAGGGTATTTGTCGTTGGTGCGGAGGAGAATGTGCTGGGCGCCGTAAAACTTGGTGTTCTAAGAAGTGTGTTGCAGCCTATGAGCTACGCTCGGACCCACGAGCGGTTCGTAGGGCCCTTAGAAAGCGCGATAAAGGTATCTGTGCGGGATGTGGCCTAGACGCTATTGCGTTAAAGCGGCAGCTTAAGGGGTGCGTAGAAGAACAGCGTGCAATTATTTATCCATACGGCTTTACTAGGCCAAAAGACGTGAAAAGATCTCTGTGGGAAGCCGCCCATATAGTCGGAGTTGCCGAGGGAGGGGGATGCTGCGATCTGGATAACTATAAAACCCTGTGTGTTCCTTGTCATCGAGCAGAAACCTCCAAAGACATAACTACTCGGGCCAAAAAGAAAGCCTCCACGAAGACAAGCACAAAAGCGACTAAGAAAGCTACTAAGAAAACTACTAAGAAAGCCGCTAAGAAAGCCACTAAGAAAGCTGCCAAAAAAGCAGTAAAGAAAACTAAAGCCAAGATTAGAGCAAAGAAGGGTCGCTAGATGCTGATACTTTATAGGATTCGCCGCAAAGCTGACGGACTATATTTAAGCGGCTTTACCTCCCACTGGAGGCGTAGAAGTAAAAAAGTAAGAATGACGAGCCGAAAGAGAGTAGGCAAAAAAAGAATACGCGGTTTTGGAAAGAAGTACAAACGTAAACAAAAGCGCCATAATGCCCGGCAAACACTCCGTCAAATTGCCCGCGCAGAGGCCCGTAAAAGGGTGCGCCGAAAAGCTAGGATTAGCTCTCGGTCCAAACGTGGATATGGGGTTGATCTGCGATGGGGTGTAAAGGGACGAACCTGGAGAGATATTGTGGCCTTGGGGCGAACCTATAAGCGCTGCCTCGACAACACCAAAGAGGAATTAGAGATAGTCGAATTTGTGCTGCAAGAGTCTGCTACACTACAAGGCATTCTACTTGATGGCCGAATCCAATTCCTCAAGTAGTAGTTTTAGTGGCTCCGCAATAGGATCAAATAATACCAGGCCTCCCTCAGTTAGAGGTGTATACCGTTCAAAAGCCTTAAAGCCAAAATTGCCATGGTGAATATCTGATAGTATCGACCCGTGTTCTAGGCTACTCAATATCAGCGATACTACCGCACCCATATAGGGGAGGGATGCGCTGTCCCGTAAAGCTTGAACGTGTAAATCATAGTCTACCTGCTGGGTAATATTAACTACAATTTCACTGACAGCAGTAATACTATCTAGAGCGGTTTTGAAATCCCCATTACTGAGGCCCGCTTCCCACAAGGGAACGATGCGCTCCATCTGATAGGTCGCAAAGATACGCCCTTTCGGCAAGATGCCCTCTATGATGGATTCTGGGAAAATGCTTACTATTCCAGGGTGGTCCAGTAGATCATGTGTACACAGAAATTTTAAGGTGTCTATCTCTTCCTGGTCAGTTGTGAGCTTAACCACAGTGTCATCACCGAGATCGAATACGCACCCAAAGCATCCGCTGCCTATGATGTGCGTGGCCTTTAGCTCTTGCCGGTACTCCTTGCTGAGAGTCTCCAGAAGAGTCAGATCCGAGCCCACAGGTTTACTAGCTATGTATTCATCCAATATAGGTTGGAACATGTATTATCTCCTTAACCATACAGCTGTCTCATAGAGTGCTCTTTTCGCAGCTAAGATCAAGTTATAGTTTACCTGAAGGGCGCAGAAAGAGTAACAGCCAATTACTTTTAATAGTTAGTTGACCGACAAACCAAAATATGCTAGTAAAGGGCGGCTCCAATACACTTCAAGTATAGGTCCCCATGGCAAAATTAAAAAAAGCAAAAGCTACTGCGGCGATTGTTAACTTCCTCCTCAGTATCGTTTTTTGGTTAGCGCTAGTAATCACTTATGTGGGTTTCCAAGGCGGCTCTTGGATTATGGTATTAGCGATATCCAATTCGGCTTTTGGGGCCGGATTAGGCTTTGCGATTCTTTTCAAATATGGGCTCGTGAAAGTGGGTAGAAAACTTCATTCTCGCTACCGCAAGTGGCGAAGAGAACGAAAAATGGATCCGGAACTACTAGAAGAAATAGAACTCATACGCACTAGTCAGTAGTTACCGCATCGCCACGTTTGTTACATCTTTATCACAAATTTTTCCCTTGTATTGTTGTGCGGGGGTGCCTACAATATCTTCCTCGTACTAAAATATAGGAGTTTATAATGCGCCGTTTTACTCGTTTACTTATGCCCCTGATCTTGATTCTACTCAGCCCCCTTCCCTTTATCTACGCACAATCGGGGGCAGTAAGCCCGTTGTCGGGTAATGTGGATCGCCCCATTTCAACATGGGCAGCCGATCAAGCTGAAGGGGAGCATACCCCCGAGCCGCCTCCCCCTTTAGATGAGCCAGACCCCGATAACCCGTTTGATGTGATACCCGCCGAACCCCCTACTTTCTTTGGTGAAGACCTAATTGGTAGTAAAATTGTTTTCTGTCTAGATAACAGCTGTTCAATGGGAGTTCCGCATCCCTGGTATGCAGGGATAGTTCAGCCTCCTGGGGGCAGTATAGTTGGAATTCCAACAAGATGGCAAGCCGTACAGACAGAGACAACGGCTGCTATTGCGGCATTTCCAGACACTGTAGAGTTTGATGTAGTGATCTACAACTCTAGTTTTTCTGCCTGTTTTGGGGCGCTCGTTGAGGCCGACGGGGGGTCGAAGGCACAAGCCATTAGTTGGATATGGTCAGTTTCCCATATGGGAGGCACAAACACACGACCAGCACTGGACTGGACGTTCAACGGCTATTCTCTCGAACTAGATATGTTAGTGTTTTTGTCCGACGGATGGATTCCTTATGGGGTACAAGGAGATTCTGCAGCCAATGTGGCCGCTCAGCAGAGCGAGACCTTTAAATTTTTAGTGGTTCAGATTGGAGGAGCTGCCCCTAATCCGGGTATGGTGGCCCTTGGGGCCTTACCCCATTCCGAGTATATTTTCCGCTAGACATTTCGTCTTTGATTTTCTTCCAGAACAGGGCATCCTACTAGGATGCTCTTTCTGTTTAGGAGACGGTCATGGATCATATTTATAGACGCTTTGATAATTTCACGAAAACGCTAGGGGTGCGCCTAGACCAGGCTGGGGCGTGGTGGCATCTGTTGTGCTCCATGTATTCGCAGCCTGATCGTTATTATCATACCCTTCACCATGTAGAGAGCTGCTTGAGCACCCTAGACACTATTGCGCCGGAAGCTGAAAACAGCGACTTGGTTGAGTTTGCGATTTGGTTTCACGATATAGTTTATGGGGTAGCTCCGATTTATCCGGGTGAAAACGAGCAAAAGAGTGCAGTGTTGGGAATCGCAGCCCTTAAGTCTATGGGATTAGAAGACCGCATCTCTCCACACGACCTAGAGATGGCTATCATGTGCACCACACACCCCATGTTGGGGCCTATTGATAGTAATCCTGATTTCAAACTCGTATATGATTTGGATATTTGGGTGCTTGGGGGTTCTTGGAAGGAGTACCAAAAATATTCAACACAAATTGCAGAAGAATATGTTCCCCCTTACGGGTTGGAAAGGTATACTACTGGCCGCGCACAAGTTCTTCGGAACCTATTAGGCGAACCGCGCCTATACCTGACGGATATTGGTCAAGAACGGCGCGAGGAGGCCGCTAGACGCAATTTGAGGCGCGAACTCTCCTTATTGGGAGAAGAAGTGGCGGACAATTTTAGTGACATCGAGACATTTGTCGATTGACAGAAGAAAGAAAAATCATGCGAAAATATTTGATGCTGTTTTTAGGCATTCTTTTTATGGGATTTTTTACCTCTATGCCTTTAGGGTGTGGCGGTGGCGATTCAGGGTGGTCCTGGGAGAGGTGGATGAGTTGCCCCGGTACTCCTGTTAGCACTGACGGGGATCTTATATGGGGAGGGTTTTCAACGTCTCCTGTATCTGGGGCAAACCCGCGCCCTGGGGATCAGATGTCTGTGAACATGCAGATAGTCAATAACCCTATCGGCTCAGTGAACTCGAACGCCAACATTCTTTTTGCGTCGAACATTCGCGTCTTCTTATCTTTCGATACCGTACTGGGGCCAGAAGACTATTTTGTGGGGGAGTATGTGTTGCCGAGTATTTATGCGGCCCAAAGCCAAGTTATCGTGGCCTCCTTCTCTATTCCGCATCCTACTGCGCCCCCACAAGTATCCGGGACTTCTACTCAAGAAATTCTGAAGTCCGACGGGTCATCGTACTCTCCTAAGAGATACTATGACTTCAACGAGCTTTATTTTCCCGCTAGCATCCCAATTATTGGGGGGGCGAGTGACCCTAATTATAATCAATCAGACCCAGATCGCCCCGAGTATATTGGCCCGATCTCTATTGAGTACAATATTATTGCGGTCCTAGACGCGCAAAACTGTGTGTTGGAAAAGCAGCCCCCTCCGTACCCAACCAATGAGCCCTCTACCCCGGTGTATATGCATCAGAGTGATACGAACAACATCTATGGCACTCAGACAACGATGCCAAAGGTAACGGTGTGGAACCCCAATCTTCCTAATCTGCAGATTCGCTTTCTAGGTAGGCAGCCCGCTAGCCCGCTTCCCGCATTAGGTGGAACAATTATCACCCAGTGGGAAATTGTGAATACTGGCATTGGGGCCATTTCTGCCAACGAACGAATAGGAATTAGGGTTTTCTACTCTGAGGACAATAGCTTTAGCAGCTGGGACCCCAATATTGTGGTTCCTTACCCAATCGGGGACCCGATGGCGCTAGGGCCGGATGGGATAGATCGCACACAAGGTTCTACGGATGATATGTGGGTAATTGATGGGCCTATTTTTGGGAATTCCACAAAAGTGGTTAATGTACAATGTCGCCTGCCCTATGATATCTACAGAGCCAATGATTATGCGGGAGCGTATTCCCAATTAAGCGCGTGGGCGGGAATAGACGAGTTCTTTGATCGCTCTCCCCCTCCTGCAAATGTGCCAGGATGGGTGTTCCGGGTCTATAACCCAATTCCCAGCAATGGGCAGCTGTCAAACCATCTGATTGCACAAGTAGACGCCTCCAACGCGGTTCGAGAAGCGGCGGAGCACGACAACATGTCTACTTTTTCTGGCCCGGTTGGCACGTTAAACGTGGGGGCACAAAATGGCGGTGTGTTTGATATGGCCGCAGTAGATCTCTTTGTTCAGCAGACAAATCCAGGAGGGCCAATAACCGCCCAACTTAAATATGACTACGGATTCCCCAGTGCCGGTATTCAATCTATTGGGCTCTACCTGAGCAGTAATAATACCGCCCAATCTTCTGATTTCTTCATGGAGCGTTTTTGGGTAAATATCGCAGCCGGTGTGGGGAATACAATGACCTTTACTTTTTCACCAACTGCCTATAACCCTAAGCCGCCACCAGGAGCATACTATCTAGTGGTGGTCCTGGATGACATCTTCAAAGAAGCCGAAGTCTATGAGGACAACAACTATGTAGTGTCGAGAACAACTATTACTTGGCAGTAAGGCTCAAGGAGGGCAAGATGAGTTTTGAGGGGTACATGCAGTATGTCTGTGCGAATGGGCATCTGGTCGAATGTGATGTCTACATGGAAACGGTAAGGCACTCTCCTGGGGAGGGGGTTTTCCATAAAACATGTTTGGACTGTGGGGCACCAATTGCGTGGTCAAACTGTGTGGACGAGACCAACATGGGAGACGACGATTGGGAGGATACCCGCATACTTTTAGAAACTGATGAGGACAGTCCGCGTAACATGCCCTTTCAGGCCTTTAAGGTGCCCACATGTGCTTGTGGCACTCCTGCGGTATATGGTATGCTTTGTGGGCCGTGTGAAGCCGAAGAAGACGAGAAAGAATAAACCCACATGGATCGAATTACAGAGTTTCGAGGCGAGTATAGGTGGCTCTCAAACTTTTGGCCCGCTCAGGTGAGCCTATGTGGTGAGGAGTACTCCTCTGTGGAAGCTGCTTATCAGGCCGCAAAGCATTTGGTGCCTGAGTTTAGGAAACAGATTCGAGAGGCTCCCAGACCGGGTCAGGCTAAGCGTTTAGGTCAGAAACTTGGGACGCCCAGGGCAGATTGGGAGGACATTAAAATACCCGTCATGCAGTATCTAGTTCGACAGAAGTTTTTCCTCGATGTAGACTTGGGGGATGCGTTAGCGCGAACTGGAGATGCCTATATAGAAGAAGGAAATACCTGGGGGGACTTTGTCTGGGGGGTTGACCTGGAAACAGGTGAGGGGCGCAACGAGCTTGGCCATATTCTAATGCGTGTTCGAGCTGAGTATCGTACTGCACGACTCTTCAATCTAGACCCCGAAGAAGTGCTGGACACTCACCCTTCTCCTTGTAGTCTGGAAGGCCCTGCACCTGAGCGGTCGCTATTTGACTAGGGAGAAATAGATGCTAACTAGGCTAAGTATGGATGACGAGTATTCTTATCTCCCAGCTGACGCTCAACCGAGGGCTGGTCATCAAGTCATGAACCAACTAGCAGATGAAGCCCTCGACCAACTCAAAAAAGGCCCAAGATTTCATTGTACGCAGAATTTTGAGCTACCAGTGGGTAGTCAAATTGTTCAGCAGGTACGGGAACTAATTAGGCTGCAACTTGGAGGCTCGCTGATTTAGATGCTTACTAGACTCCACCTGTGTGAGGAAAGAATCGACAAGCCAATTGGGGACCAAGTTTATTGGCAAACCCATAGAAGCATTCAAAAGCAAACCTTCGATGCCGTAAAGGGGGCTATTCAGGCGCCATTTACCATAGCGATTCTACCCATAATTTTTAGAGAGTTAGAGAGAAGGCACTTAGATGCTAACTAAGCTTAAAGTAAACCGAAAAGGATGGTCTATTGGATGGGGACCAGTATCAGTCTGTGCGCATGGCCAACTTACCGAGTCAGTGCAAGACCGACTGCATGGGTACTGGCTAGGTGCAAGGCGCCAGTATCTGCACCGCCTTATTTACGAAATTGAAATTCAGCTGCACGAAAATATAATGCCCGCAGGCGAAGAAAGCCTTTAGGTTCTTATATCTGGAACTGTGGTGAGAGAAACCTCTGAATCAGAAGAACTAAGAGTGTCAGGCTCGCCCTCAGTAATCGGCGCAATATCTGCTTTTATCTCCTCAATGAGAGGAGCAGCTACAATGTAGGGCTGGTTTCCTAAGTGCGCCATAATCTTATTCAAGACTTCTTGTGAAATTGAATATCTCATTTACTACATTTCCTTACTATTATTGCAAAGCTCTTGAGCTTACTCTGCGAGGAGCCTTTCCAAGCAGCTTATTTCTATCCTAGTACCACTATGGAAGTTCCATCCCAGCCTTTGAAAGAATTGGCCGTTGTATTATACCACATCACTCCAGCATCCCCAGCCCCAAAGCCTCCAGTATTGGTGGTTTCTTGTGCGCCTGTCCAGCGGGGAGGCATAAATCCTTTAGTGGTAGAATTTGCCTGGAGAACAGTAGTACTGAGCGGCGTAGTTCCAATACCAACAGTCCCATCCACTTGCAAGTTGTTATCCCCAGGATCAGAATTTCCCCCAACATGTAATCCACCATTTACTGCTAATTTAGCCACTGGATTTGTTATTCCAATACCAACCTGGCCCCCAAGAAGAATAGAGATTCTTTCAGTATTCTCAGTAGAGAAACCTAACCGGCCAGTATTTGAGACATTCCCTTCTATGAAATTATTGCCTGAACCACCAGTAAATTTAATTTTCCCACCCTGGACAAACTGTAATAGGCTGGACCCGCCCATAGTCAAATTAGTTAGCGTTCCTAGGTTTGTTAATGAACTATTAACTACACCACTTCCCAGTGTTGCTGACGACAAAACTTGTGTACCACCTATGTTGTAGTCGGTTGATGTGTTAACGTCACCAGCAACATCTAATTTAGCAGTTGGACCGCCTGTTCCTATTCCAAAATTACCAGCACTATCAAATCTGGCTGCTTCGACAAAATTACCTGAGAAAAACGAAACTTCTCCACCTAGCCTTTCCGATCCAATTTCAAGTGTTCCTTCATCGTGAGTCCATCGAATTTTAGCACCGACAGCATCTGCGGGACTCCCAAAGGCTAAGGATTGAAAAGCATTATTTGGGCCCAAAATTGATATACCGGCATCTGCATTATTTTCAACTATGAAATCATCGGCACCTGAGACTGCTGCAACCACTCCAGCCGTAGCTGTCTGAACATGCAATGTTCCATCTGGACCATTTATTCCAATACCCACCTTGCCTGTACCATTAGGAGCGAAAAGCAAATCACCGTTAGCATCAGTTGTACTAATGGTGTTACCATCAAGACGCAAATTATCTACATCTAATTGGGTGATACCAGAAGCCGCCCCAGAGATTGTGACACCCCCCGCTGTAGTAATATTACCTGTGTTATCTACTCCAAAATTGGTTCCCATGACCTAAATACCTATTCCTTAGCCGAGTAGCACTACGGCAGACCCATTCCAGCCTTTGAAAGAATTGACCGTTGTATTATACCACATCACTCCAGCATCCCCTGCCCCAAAGCCTCCAGTATTGGTGGTTTCTTGTGCGTCTGTCCAGCGGGGAGGCATGAGACCTTGCGAGGTAGAGTCAACCTGTAGGACGGTACTAGCAAGAGGGTTAGCTAATGTACCTATACCCACACTTCCTCCTCCAGAAATTCTCATGCGTTCAACGGCAGATGTTCCCAGGATCAAAGGATTAGTTCCGCCTCCTGTACAAAGAATATCAAGGGAGTTGTCTCCTTGCCCATCAAACTGAACCATACCAACTTTTGTAGTTCCGCCTGATTTGTAGAAGCCAAAAGAACCGATACTATTTCCAGTCACAGACACACGGGCCACCTCTCCAGCAGAAGAGCGGCTAACATCAAGCAAGGCATTGGGTGCTGGTGTTCCAATACCAACATTACCACTAGAAGCAATGCGTATGCGCTCAGCACCACCTGTTGCAAATCCCAGTATATTAGCCCCAATACTATACATGCCGGAGTCAAGATCAAGATTAAACGCGTGGCTGGGAGTAGTGGCCGAACCTACAGCTGCGCGAAGTTGACCAACAATTTCTGTATTTCCATCCACTAGCAGATTATTATCCCCAGGATCAGAATTTCCTCCAACGTGTAATCCACCATTTACTACTAATTTAGCCGAAGGAATTGTTGTTCCAATTCCTACATTACCAACGTCGTCTATTACCATTCGTTGTGTTGAGCCACCTGTCCTAAACTTCATAGATCCATCGGTTTCAATGATAAATCCATTAGGATTATTAAAGGCATCCCAATGTATCTCACCCGCCCTGCTATTTCCTTCACCAAAAGCTCTTAAATTCAGACCGAGACCATCGCTTGTTATTATTTGTAGAATAGCTTCATTGTTTGTTCCAGATACAGTGTTCTGAATTTTTAAAAAAGCCCTTTTGGTTGTGTCGCCATTAGAAACATGTACTATTGTGTCCGATTGGGGTGAGGCAGTCCCAATTCCTACATTACCATCATGTCCTATAACCAGAATATTTGAATTAGTAGCCGCACCGGCAGCATCATTCAACGAGGAAAATGATAATACATCAGCATCATTATCAATTACGAAAACTCTTTTACCTACTGTATTATCAGTTGCTTCAAAATATAATCTACTTTGTCCTCCTATACCTGTAATACCAAGCCCTCTATCCGCTGGAACTAAACCTAATCCTGAAGTTCCACTTGTTACAATATGGAGATTTAGTTTAGGAATAGCTGTTCCTATTCCTAGGCTGTTATTTGTATCATCCCAGAAAAAATTAGCATTGTCCTGGCTAATATCTCCGCCAGCATCAGCAAACAGTACAGAACCTTCTGTGAATCCACCACTAGCCACAGGTGAAATTGCTCCGCCAGAATTTACTACGTCATATGTGTCGGTTGTGATATTATACCACGAGGTTCCTGGCACTAAGGGAAGCGGTAGGGCAGCGACTTGTGCAGCTGTTAAACCGCCAAGGAAGACTCCTGTAGCCCGTAGTCTTCCCCCAATAATCTTGAGGTTACTATAATCACCCATAAATCCTCTCCATAAAGAAAGTTTGTTGGTCAGAGTATATCACGTTCAGCCCTAAATCGGAAGAATGGCCTTTTTAAGAAACCCCAATGTCTGTTTTGGCCTAGGAGTACTGGGGCGGATATCCTTTGAGATAAGTTTATGGGCGTCCCCGAGAAAAAGGAGCAGCGTGCGCGAAGAAAGCCCCTAAGCACCCGTACTAGGGGGTAGATCAGGGGGTGGGGACAAGTTCCTCACCCCCTCTAGGCCTCAAACAGAGCGAAAAGATGTACAACCACGCCTTCCTCACTACCATCTTCGACTCCTGGCGCTGTCCGCGCTAAATATCTCATATTCATCTAATATAAATGCTCAGGTGGCAGAGTCAGACTTAATGCGCTGGACTGCAAATCCAGTATTCGTGGGTTTAAATCCCACCCTGAGCTTTATAGGCCTGTAGTTTACCAGCTAAAATACTTGGTTCCAACCCAGGAGAAGTGGGCGCAACACCTACCAGGCTTGTTTTTTACTAAGAAGTACTTGTTTTAACACTTCTTATTTGTAGTATAAGTGTATTACATTTTACTACACAAGAAGGCATGAGCATGACCAAAAGATCACGAGTGTGGAAGGCATCTAGAGATGAGGTAGTGGCTGCAGTAGAGAGAAGCTTTTCTCTGGTACAAGTCCTTATTGAACTCGGGGCTGGGGTTGGTGGTTCCAGTTCTTCTTCTCTTAGAAAACGTTGTCGCACCGAGAACATTGACTTTTCGAAGTTTTACAGTAAAGGGAAGATTCCGGCTGAGGAGCTTTTCGTACAAGATTCACATACTGCACGCGGGGTTGTGCGTAAGCGTTTGTTAAAAGAAAAGCAGATCCCCTACACTTGTGCCTTATGTGAAGTAGGTCCCGAGTGGAAGGGGAGGCCCCTCTCTTTAGTTCTAGACCACATCAACGGCATACATAATGATCACCGTCTGGAAAATCTGCGTTTTCTCTGTCCTAACTGCAACGCCCAGACCCCCACTTATGGCGGTAAAAATACTGCTTTAGCAGGAACCTCACATACAAGCTGTGGTGCTTGCGGCGTCAAGATTAGAAAAAAGAACATATCGGGCATGTGTGGTGTGTGTTGGAATAAATCTTCCAAGGCTAAAGCTCAACGAGAAAAGCGTAGAAAAGTTAAAAATAGACCGTCAAAAGAAGAGCTCCAAGTACTCATAGTCGAAAATACGTGGACAGGCATAGGTCGAATGTATGGTGTTATTGCTAATACCGTTCGCAAGTGGGCTAAGGCTTACGGCCTTCCTACTATAAGAAAAAAGAAGCCTGTTAGGCTTAAGGCCTGCTCGGTTTGTGGGGGTGCCTGTGCGCCTAGATGTGCTTCAGGTATATGTCGTTCTTGCCGTACTCCTTCTTAGTAATTGAAACAAAACGAAAATCTTTCTTCCGCCCTTGCCTCTTCCCCCTAAGTCTAGCATACTAAGGCAGATGCCGTGGAATGTAATGGAGGCCATCATGCCAGACGATGATAAAAGATTCTTTATCAAAGAGGACACCGATATTGAAGAACTAATTCGATATTGGGTTGAGGCCCTTGGTATACCTGAAGAGGTTGCCAGGGAAGGCGTTTTGGAATGGGAGCGTCGCGGGGGAGTTACTCTAGAAGAACAAGCTAATATTTTTCACACCGCCCAAACCAATTATTCACTGAATAAACTAGTGAACGAGGGGCTTATGGATATGACTGTCGATGAAAATGGAGAATTCCTGTTCTCTATTACCGACTTAGGCCGAACTATGGTGGAACAGATACAAAAAGGAGAGTCCCCCTAAGTGCTTGTCATCGACCCGTCCATTTATCCGAAAGTCACGGATCCTGAGCTAGTAGCCACCTTAGCCTTAGCCCAAGATTTACCTTGGGAGCCAGATCACGAGCGTGTTTATGTCTATTATGACGGCCCCCTAAGCGGAGAGTACACGTCCCCCACAGATGGGGAGTCCTTCCTGGTCAATATGCTGGACCATCAGCTACCAGACACGCAGTGGCTCATAACTCCAGTAAGTAATGCGTTTCTAACGGATGTAAGAAGTGGAGAAGTTACCTTCCGTAACGGCCTAAAGGGTCCGGAGGGATTTGTGTACCTCTTCACACAATATTGGCGCACGCCAAGCGGAAACGAGGAAACACTTATTGTTAAAATGCCCTCCCAGGATCTCAAGGACTCTCATCTTCCACAAGAGGGATATACGGTCCGTGGAAATTATTGGGGGGACACGCTTTCTATCGAGCTCCCAAAACTAGAAGAAGGCACTGAGTATGAGCTAGAGGCTATCCGTAAAACCCTAACAACCACTTTTGAATCCAAACGAGCAAGAAAAATAGTCGCACATGAGCTGTTGCGACGCGCCCAGCTTATCTACCAGAGGGAAGGTTTCTATTTAGAGCCAGGAACCGATATCGTGGTCCGAGAGGCCGTCAGGTTAGGGATTTCCTTCTTAGAGCCAGAAGATTTCGATAAAACCAATAGATTTTTATGTTTTTATCCAAATAGCCAAGGAGCGGCCTTCGAAGCTTTATTTGAAAAAACTCTCTGGCATCCTGAGCTGTCAGATGTCATAATGGGCAATGTCGTCGGCATTGCGCGACACGCTATACTTCCCAATCACCAAATTCCCCCAGACTACAATAGGGATAATGTGAAAAGAATAACAAGCGCACTGGGAATCTTAGGTATACTTGATCACCCTGATTTCAACACACATATACAGACTATACTGACCCACGAATCAAAATGGTTTAAACGTGAAGTTTACCGTAAACTGGAAGACGCCTTATATTACGATTCTAGCACTCCGTGCCCAGCTGAACGAGGTTTTCCTCCGAGAAAATACCTCGACAGATTACGTGAGGCTCGGCAAAAACTAAAAGACAGTATCTCCCCAACCTTTGGGAAGGCCTTAAGCTTTTAGGCGCCAGGAGAAAACCAACTACTTTTCCATAAAGATAGGTAGGCGCTAAGCGCGCTCCCCATAAATTTCCCACATAAAAAGGAAAACTACGTAACTAATGAGTGATCGCAAAATACACTTCAATGGTGGCCAAGAAGTATGGAGATATACTATTTGCGGAGACACTGTGGATATTAGTGGCCCCGACCGCCAATCCCACAAGGCAACTTTCGCCGATATAGATCCATATACGGCCCAAGAAATTGAAGACTATTGTGAGGGTCTAGGGGAAGATGATCCTATAGATGCCCCACTATGGAAATGGGATATAACCGCCAGGACTATACAAGAGTATGTGGCAGGACAATTAAGACCAAAATACCTAGAGGAGACTAATAATACACCAGGAACCCATTCAGGAAATAAAAAGAGACACAGTGGGCGTCGTAATAATCACCGAAACCATAACAGAAAAGGGAACAATAATGGAAACAATAATGGAAGACATTACTAATAGCCGATACGTATTGTACGTCACACATCCTGTAGAGCCCCGCAGAGAAGTGTGGCGCTCTGACGACTTTCATCAAATTATGAGCTATTGTCAAAACAATAACTACGAACCATGGGAGATTGAAAAAGACAATGAACTGATAGCGAGATCCGCTACTGCCTAAGCCCAAACTAATCTACCGCCCACCTATCAGGTACAACCAGAGGAGAAGTAGTTGAACACTAAGACCCAGACCCCTCGCGTGGAGGATCTAGACGAAGAAAAATCCCCGGAAGTAAAGAAAGCAAAGGAAGTATCGAGAATAGACGACCCCGTCCGTATGTATCTCACTCAAATGGGTGAGATACCTCTGTTTACGCGTGAACAGGAAATCGAACTAGCGAAGAAGATCGAAATGAAGCGGATGCTATTCCGCAAATCTTTATTAGAGAGCCCGCTGGCCGCTAAGATGGCGGTAGCTGTGGTTACTGAGATCGCGAAGAACACATTGGCGGCCGTAGAGTCAGCAGATGCCCCTGAGATCACTCCTGAGGAACAGGAGATGTTGCTATTGATCCAGAAAAACACCGAAATTCTAGAGAAACTTTTGGCCCACAACCAGGACGAGTATAATCAGCTGCTGGCGTATAGGGCCACTAAGGCTAGTAGAAGACCTAAGCGTGCGCGTCCCCCTGTGGGGCAGAACCAAATGCGTAAGAATTTACGAAAAGTGCGAATCTTATTGGAAGAGTTGAAAATCCAAAATAAAAAGATTAAGCCGATGATCCCCGCCTTAGTAAAGAAATGCACTAAGATGGTCTGGCTAAAGCAAGAAATAGGGCGACTAAAGGGCGACCCACACTCTACTGCACGTGTTACTGAACTAGAAGAAGAGCTTTCCTCCCATCAGTTCCAAGTTCTAGAGAGTCCAGAAGAATTCAGCGCACGAGTAGCAGAAATCAACAGGCGTCTTCGGGAATATGAGGATGCAAAACGACATTTATCGTCGGGCAACCTAAGGCTCGTTGTGTCTATTGCGAAGAAATATAGGAATAGGGGCCTCACCTTCCTGGACCTGATCCAAGAAGGCAACACCGGCTTGATGAAGGCCGTGGAAAAGTACGAATACAAACGCGGCTACAAGTTTTCGACATATGCGACCTGGTGGATTCGCCAAGCCATCACCAGGTCTATCGCGGATCAAGCACGTACTATTCGAATTCCTGTGCATATGATCGAGACGATGTCCAAACTAAGAACGGCCAACAAACAGCTTGTACAAAATATAGGGCGCGAGCCTTCAATGGATGAGCTTGCTGTGGCATCTGGGATTAGTATTGAGGAGTGTAGGCGTGTTATGAATATCGCCAAGCATCCAATTTCCCTGGATCGCCCTATCGGGGAAGGCGAAGACAGTAACTTTGGGGATTTTATAGAAGACGATTCTGCGGAAGACCCAGTAATTGCAGCCACCACCCAGATGCTCAAGGTTAAAATCGAGGCGGTTCTCCAAACGCTAACTTATCGAGAACGAGAAATCATCAAGCTCCGGTATGGGATTGAAGGAGGTTATACATATACCCTAGAAGAAGTAGGCCGAATATTCAACGTGACTCGGGAAAGAGTGCGCCAAATAGAAGCAAAGGCTATTAGGAAGCTACAACATCCTGTACGAAGCCGAAAATTGGAAGGATTCTTAGAAGGGGCCACCGCTATTCCACAATCTGACGATAAGGATTTAGTCAATCAGGATATAATAATCATATAGACTATGTATTCCGGGGATCCCTTGGGGTATAATATTGGGGATATTTTGATACACAGGAGCCCCAAATGCACCCCCAATTCTTCTCCCCAGCGTATGCGCAACAGTATTTCTACCCGTATAGGCAAGTAGATCCAAATACTACGTATCCAGGCCCTTCTATTACCCATACAGTAGGCCAAAATGGCCCGATTGATAGGGCCGCTAAAGGTATGTTGGTCGGCGGTCTACTGTCCTTAGTTGGTGGAATACTTGGAGCTGGCTTCTTGGGGGTCTATATGCCTCTAAGAATGATGGCTAAGACCAAAATGGAAGACTGGGCAAAAGCATTAATCGTTGTCCTTCTTACCTTCCCGTTGGGAGGCTTCCTGGGCGCACTCCCTGGATTTATTTGGGGATCGGTGGCGGTCTTCAGGGCGGCTGACGACTTAGGGCCTGGTTCGGGTGCATAAGTTGGCGAAGAAAGTCTAAATGGCTCCGTATGAGGCCTTGAGCTCATCGGAGCTATTTGCGTCTATAGCTCAATGGTAGAGCCTTAGATTTCCTTTGCGCCTCGGTCTAGTATGCGTACTAGGTCCCAGACTCAAAAAAATCTAATGATGAGGGTCCGATTCCCTCTAGACGCTTTTAACACGCCTCTCTATATATCGACGTACACTGTTATCTGTCACCCCTAGAATTTTCCCGGTGCCCCTATAGCCTTTTTCCGCCACCATTCCTTGCACAATTTCTAATGTAGGCCAGTCGATTTTGTGCCGTGCTGTTTTAAATCCAGCGCAACGCATACACACTTCTGCCTCTCTAGTAATGACCTTTTGGCAAGACTTACAGACGTTAGGTGGCGCGGCTTTATGTTTTCCCGAGAAGGTTTCGGTTTGAGTGTGGCAGTTAGGGCACACAATTCTCAGGTTCTCAATTCTATTATCAGTTGAGTCCCCATTAATATGGTCTAGTTGTAAAACTAGAGCTTTCCCATTCCACTCAGGCCCAATCCCACACATACTACATTTATTCTCTAGTAAGCCCTCATCCAATATTCGTTTTTTAAGCTTTGAGGATCCTACTTTGGAGTTTTTAACCAAAAGGGTAGAACTTGAAACCTTCTTTAGTTTCCCCCTTTTTCTTTGGGCAACTTTGAGGTTTTGGTTTAACTCTTCTAGTGATAAGTCATCCAGCTTTACCCGCTCGCGCAGAGTTCGGTGATTTCCAGAAGCTGGATTCAGCCCAAAGCTACGCAAGACATCGCTAACAGAGTCTGAATTATCCAATAATTCTTGTAGTTCTTCTTTTGAGGTGTTCCAAATAGGGCTCGTTCGTTTTCGTGTCATGTATGTTTTCCTTTATAGAGGCTTCGGCCTCTTTCTTCGTTTCAAGGGAGGCTCTCCAGTAGTTAGTAGCTCTGCCCCCTCAACATCTGTGAAGGCTAGCTTGCAACGACATTCTTTCCACCACAGCGCATAAAACTCCTCCATAGTCATCCATCTGGGCCGACTGGGCACCGGACTTGCAGCTGCATGGGCCGCATAAAAAACCGCTGACGTCGCGTAAGAGATCGTTGAAGGCTCGTGCGTAGCACGTCGGCGTGCAGAAATACTAGAAAGGGCAGCTAAGTTTGCGGCGATGGCAGAATCATAAGCGCCCCCAAAACCACCATGCCCTGGCTGCCTTGCTCGGGCAGCCATAGCTGTTTGCTCAACTTCGAATCGAACCGCTTCTTCGGTGGCTTCGCCTTCTAACCACATGTAGGTAAGACGTATGGCGTCCTGTGGTCTAGAATCATCTGCGAACGCACTCATATATATAGGAAGAACAAGCTCAGCAGCTGTTAACGCACAGAGAATCTGTTGTTTTTGTGGGAGCCGATCTAACAATGCGCGAACCCCCTCAACCTCAGTAGGGGCAGGCCAATTAGGATCTTCAGGAGGATCACAAGGAGTTAAATGTCTGCTATAGCTATACTCTGGGAGCACAGTAGCCGGAGGAGCTTCTAGATACTCTTTAAGCGGCCCGTAATAAGGAGGCTGGGCAACAGTCCCTGTTGGGCGCCCAGTAGTTAGTAGTTCTGTCTCCCCGACATCTTTAAAGGGCAGTCTGCAGCGGCATTCTCTCCACCATAGCTCATAAAATTCTGTTCTTGTCATCCATTGGGCCGCCGATGCAGCCATAGCAGCCCTCTGGGCAGCCTGGGCAGCCTTAGTGGCAGTACTATAATCAGCTCCGATACCCGCATAGGTCGCAATGGATGCATGAGCAGAACTATAAGCCGCATTAGTCGCAGAAGGCGCAGAACCTTGACCTGCCGCAGTAACGAATGCGGTGTAAGCAATCTCAAAAGCATCCTGCGATGCAGCGAAAACATCCGCGTCATCAGCGCGGCTCTCTAGCCAGCTATAAGTAATAGCTATGGCGGCTGCGGGAGCATTGTTCTCGGGGTACGCTTCCTCAAATATGGGTAAGACCATTTCTGCTGCAGTCAACGCACATATGATTTGTTGTTTGTGTGGGAGCCTATCCATTAATGCTTCGGTACTCAAGAAATCCGTAGGTGTAGGCCAATTAGGATCTTCGGGAGGATCACAAGGAGTTAAATGTCTCTCGTAGCTATGTTGCGGGAGCACAGTAGCAGGGGGCGCATCCAGATACTCTTTGAGTGGAGCATAGTGCGGAGGTTGGGCAACAGTCCCTGTTGGATGCCCTGTAGTGAGTAGCTCTGCCCCCTCAACATCTGTGAAGGCTAGCCTACAGCGACATTCTTTCCACCACCACGCATAGAATTCGGCCTCAGTCATCCAGTTCGCGCGCTGCGCCGCATCGGCCGCATGGTCGACGGTCTCTACATCATGCCCAGTATCACGAGCCTCACTAGTCTCACTAGTCTCACTAGTCTCAAAGGCCGCCCTCGCAGCGAGCGCAGCCTCTTGGGCCGCAAAATTCCCATCCCTCTCGGCATCATCCGCCGCATCCTGGGCCGTAAACGCAATAAGAGACCCCAATGCTACAGGGTCGTCACGTTGCCCATTTAGCCACCGATAAATGGCCTCGATGGCCGGTCTAAGTCGCTCATTACCAGGATATTCGCTTTCAAATATAGGCAATACTAATTCGGCCGCTGTGAGCGCACAAATAACTAGTTGGTTTGGAGGTAGTCGATCTAAGAGCGCCTCTACATCATCCCTAGTTTGAGGAGTAGGCCAATTAGGATCTTCCGGAGGGTCACAAGGCTGATAATAGCGCTCGTAATATCGAGTAGGATCATGCTCTATCCCATGCCCTTCATGGGGAGGAGTAAACGCATGAGGTCCTACAGGAGGCTGCCCTGTAGTTCCCGCATTATAGCGACGTACGGCTTCTACAATTTTTGGAACCGAAGGCAGCACTTTTTCCATTTCACTTATTTCGTCTAAAGTGGCCCATTTAACATTCTCACCCGCTATTGGGCGGGGCTCTTCATCCCCAATAATGCCCAGCAAAAACGCTTCCCCGTGTATGTCACCATGTACGCTATAGTCTTCTAATACGAAAGCGCCTAGGCTGGCTCTAACCTGGACATCTACCCCAACCTCCTCTTTGACTTCCCGTACTGCAGCTTCTTCACTGGTTTCTCCCGGATCTATTTTACCCCCAGGAAACTCCCAATACCCAGGCCAATCTGATGGTGGTATACGATCAGCTATCAAATACTTACCATCACGTTCGACAACCCCAGTAGCTATTCTGAGCGGCTCCTTACGAGCACCTATGGTCTCGAAATCCCCCCATCCACCCTGGGCTGAAGTCCAACCCATCCCACACCTAAGATAGCGCCACCAGAAACCCAATACGGTTTCTAGCATCTCTTCCCGATAAGCAGTAAGGGCGGCTGACTGGATAGATCTCGCGGCATACTTATCTTGACTGGCTTGGTCGGTAGCAATTAATGCCTTGCCTAGGTTGATAAAAACTAATAACCCTAGGTCATCAAAAGAAGGATTGGTTTTGTGCGTAGGGCCCAACATAGACTGCATCTCGTCCACGCGCTTAGTAATCATCTCTGTGGGCTCCGCACCCATGTAGTTCGGATCGCGAAGATTCTTAACGAATACGTGGAGAATGATATCTCCTTCAGGTACACCGATCCCCCAGTTAAGCATCGCCGCAATAAGGCCAGCACCTAATAGTTTTGCGCGACTATCTAGGTCATCTACAGCCTCATACAAGCCCTCTATAGTCTTTGGGGCCGGAAGACTAGGGTCGTCGGCGATATTGCAGTTGGGGAGGTCAATAATCTGTTCCACATACGACGTGTACTTTTCGGGGCCCCCAAAACTTATTGGGGCCAGCCCTACAGTACTCACTATCTCGGCACCTGGTGTCTTAAAGAAGGAAAGTTGACGCAGGCACTCTTCCCACCACAGCCTATAAAACTCTTCTCTCGGCAGCATTTCCTCGCCCGTACCCAAAAAGAAGGCGTCCGCAGCGGCGGCGACAGCTGCTGTAGCATGCCCAGAAAGATCATATATCACCCAGCCAGTGGCAGCTGCGTAAGCGGCCTCGGCGGCTTCCTCAGCAGCCTTAGCGGCGTCGCTTGCGGCCCGGGCATCTTCCCTAAAAGAATCACGCCAATCCTGTCTGGCCTTCGAAATAATAAAAGCGATTTTTTCGAACGGTACGGCGCCCTCCACCTGCACTTCCCAGGCTGATACTTCAGGCAGTTTTCCGTCTAGCCACATATGAATAGCCTCTAGAGCTTCTTTAGGTCCTGTCTTATCGGGGAAAGCACGCTCAAAGATAGGCAACGCCATTTCGGCCGCTATTAATGCGGCTATGGCTTGGTCTTTATCAGGCAATCCCTCTAGTAGCACACGAAGCCCACGGTAGTCTACAGGGGCACGCAGGTCCCTTCTTGCTGCGTCCGCAAAAGGTAATGCGCATCGGCACTCCCTCCACCACCAATCTAAGAAGGCCTCAGTAGGTACCTGCCAGGCTCCTTGGGAGGCCATTGCGGCGTCCAGTGCCGCACTAGAGGAATAAGTACTATGAGAAGGAGTATCACCGACCACACGAGTAGCCATATAGGCAGCAGAGGCAGCCTGATAAGCAGCGCCCTGACGCTCATAAGTAGAACCATAACTCATATAGGTTTGATATAGCGTATTAGTGGCCTCCATAACATCTACCACATCAGCTTGGCCAGCCAGCCATCTGTCCGCAGTCTCTATGGCTGTGCGCGCACTAGTGTCATCAGGATATGCTTCTTCATAAATAGGTAAGACTTTCTTGGCCGCAATAAGGCCGCAAATGACTTGTTGCTTATGTGGGAGCCTAGTCATTAATGAACGAATACTATTGAAATTCGTAGGAGTAGGCCAATCCGGATCCTCAGGAGGATCGCAAGGTGTGAAATGCCGCTCATAGCTGTACTGCGGCAGAACAGTAGGAATAGGGTCTTCTAGGCGTGCTTTAAACTGCTCGTACTCTTCAGGAGAAGGTTGCCCAGTAGTCAACTCAGCTGTTGGGGCATCTAAAAGGGGAATACGACAACGAACCTCTTTCCACCATAACTCATAGAATTCTTCCTCGCTCATCTCCCCAGCCGCTAGCATTGCATCTGTGGCAGTCATGACAGCCATGAAGGAGGGAAAGTGAGAACTGTCGCCCCCAAAGCCTTGAAGTTCAGGATTAACGGCCATCGTCGCATGGTCGGCCGCATAGGCCGCCTCAACCGTTGTTCTTTCTGCCTGAGTACTATGTGTTACTTGGGCGACAGCCTGAGCGCGTCCCGCCATTTCCCCAGTTTCCACCACATACTCTTGAATCTGGTCAGTAGAAATCTCGCCTGCGAGCCATCTACGAATAGCCTGCGTCCCATTATAAGGCCCCCGAGGGGAAGGAGTACCATCAGGTGTATACAGGTGTAAAACCAACTCCGCTGCCGCTAGTGCGGCCACCACTTGTTGTTTAAGAGGCAACCTTTGTAGATACGCCTGAACTTGATTGTAGGTAGTAGGCGTAGGCCAGTTTGGATCTTCAGGAGGATCGCAAGGTTGTTGAAATCTCAACCAATCATGAACTGGAACTACTTGTCTCTCAGTTCCTTCTAACTGAGTCTTAGGGCCAGAAAAAGGATCGGAAATGCTCCCTGTTGTTAGCTCAGCAGTAGAGACATCTTCGAGCGCCAATCTACACCTACACTCTTTCCACCATAAATCTAAAAATGAACTAAAAGTCATCCATCCAGCAGCATTAGCCGCAGTAGCCGCCTGTGTAATAGCTACGGGAATAGTGTAGGCCCCCTCTCCGCTTACTCCTTGAACAGCATTAGAAACTGCGAAAGCTACCATGAATGGCGCCGCGCCCGGGCCATAGTCAGGGGCTTCTCCTTCAGGATAACTAGCATGATATTCCACATATGCAATACGGCCAGCCTCATAGGCTGCCCCACGAGCAGCGCTTAAGGTATACCGGTCAGCAGTCTCGATAGAGTGTTCGTCTAGCCACTCATAAGTAGTCTCGATGGCCCTTCTAGGCCTATCCTCATCCGGGTACTGTGCTTCAAAAAGATGTAACACTAACTCACTGGCAATTAACGCGCATAAGACTTGCTGCTTACGAGGGAGTCTCCCCATTAAGGCTCGAATACCACCGTGGTCAATAGGAGTAGGCCATTCAGGATCATCGGGAGGATCACAAGGAGTTAAGTAGCGCTCATATCCCTGTTGGGGCAGAACAGTAGTCGGAGGAGCCTCTAGGCCAGCTTTAAACTCCTCGTATTCTCCAGGAGACGGCTGCCCAGTAGTCAACTCAGCAGTAGGTGCATCTTCTAGTGCTAAGCGACAGCGACATTCTTTCCACCACCAAACGTAAAATGCCTCTCTGGACATCCAGTTAGCCCCGAAAGCCGCACTGGCCGCCCATGTAACCGCAAAGGTAGCAGGGACAATCGTATAGCGTGGGGCAGACCAGGCCGTCTGCGCCGCATCAGAAGCCGAATAAGCCGCATGCGCAACAGGGCCTGCAGAAGTATTTCCTGCGTCTGCGGACTCCTGCCGAGCCAACTGAACTTCGTCTATGCCAGCTTCACCCTTAAGGTTACTACTAACAACCAGTATGGCACGTCTTACTCTGTTATCGCCAGGAGAACTTTCGTCAAAGATAGGTCGCACTAGCTCCGCCGCCACTAGCGCACATATGGTTTGCGCCTTATGAGGAAGTTTTTCTAGTATTTTGCGAACATCGTCATCGTCCCTGGGAGCAGGCCACCTTGGGTCATCAGGAGGATCGCATGGAATGCCGTATCTCTCGTAATATCGAGTAGGATCATACTGCACCCCAGGCCCCTCACCAGGAAGAGTAAACGCATATGGATCAACGGGAGGCTGCCCCACAGTATCTGTTGGGTGCCCAGTAGTCAACTCAGCTGTTGGGGCATCTAAAAGGGGAATACGACAACGAACTTCCTTCCACCACAGTTCAAAAAACTCTTCTACGGTCATTCTTCCAGCCCACCTCATAGCCTCAGCGGCCTCCCTAACCGCCGTATACACAGACGCATTAGTGGTCTCGGCAGATCGCAGGGCCTGTAGAGCATTCAAAATCGAAAAAGCCGCAGATGCTCGTGCCAACTCCGAATCGCTATCCGTGACCAAAGCCGCCTCTTGGGCAGCCCACAGAACCCCCCACTCCGCATCTTCTCTAATTTGTGGCCCATCAGGTCCCTCCCCAGCTAGCCATTGACGAATCGCCTCAACTGCCCCATGAGGATGAGAAGATTCCGGTTGCGGGAGGTTGTTGGTAGGATAGTCATATATAGGCAAGACTAATTCGGCCGCCACAAATCCAGCTATGATCTGCTGCCTAAAAGGCAGTCTCTGAATATACTGCGCAACTCGCTCAGACGTAGTAGGGGTGGGCCACCTGGGATCCTCGGGGGGATTACAGGGTTGGAAGCTGCGCTCATAATATCGAGTAGGATCATGTTCTATCCCACGCCCCTCATGAGGACGAGTAGGAGGCTGGGCAACAGTACCTGTTGGGGGTCGGGTACCTGGCCCCTCTAAAAAGGGAAGACGACAACGAACTTCTTTCCACCACCAATCTAAAAATTCCTCTTCAGACATCCAGTCCTCAGCACGTGCCGCAACAGCAGGGCCCCAAATCGCCTCAATAACACGTCGCGGCGATGGGGATGCGGTCGCACTCCAGGCCGCATACCCTATCAGGCGAGCCACGAAAGGATCATCCCCAAAATCATAGCGGGAACCTATTTCCTCCCCAATTTCTTGACGTTCCGATGGAGTGATCTCACCATTTGCCCACGCATATACAGCCTCTACGGCCCGCCTAGGCCGAGTATCTCCGGGATTAATGCTTTCAAATATAGGTAAGACTAACTCGACAGCAGTTGCGCCAGCAAGCGAACGTGCCCTCTTCGGTAGTCCCTTTATGAGTGCAAATGCTTGCGCCTTAGTCTTGGGGGCGGGCCACCTTGGGTCATCAGGGGGGTCACAAGGCTGATAGTAGCGCTCGTAATATCGAGTAGGATCATGCTCTATCCCACGCCCTTCATGGGGAGGAGTAAACGCATGGGGCCCAACGGGAGGTTGTCCTGCAGTCAACATCTCAGCCTCCCCCACATCTACTAGAGCCAAACGGCAGCGACACTCTCGCCACCACAGCTCATAAAATTCCCTCAGGGTCATCCTCTCCGCCCGTTCGGCCGCATAGGCTCCATTTAGAGGAGCAAGATCCCCACTACTAGATGGCTGTAGAATAATGCCGACGGGGACTTGGGCGGCAGCGGCGGCATGATGAGGACCCATATCTTGTACGGCTTGATTGTACGTACTGGCGGTAGCCGCACTCGCGGCCCGCAGTACCTCATCTACCCGCTGCCTAGTGGCTTGGCCGTCTAACCATTCGTAGCCAGTACGAATGGCCTCTTCAGGGCGATGATCGTCAGGATAAGAGGCCTCCCATATCGGCAGCACTAATTCAGCCGCCACCAACGCACATATTACTCGTTGCTTTTGGGGAAGACGTCGCATAAGTCGCCTTACGTCCTCATATTCTTCAGGAGTAGGCCACTCCGGATCTTCAGGGGGATTACAAGGCTGGCCGTATCTCTCATAGTATCGAGTCGGATCATACTGCACCCCACGCCCCTCATGAGGAGGAGTAAACGCATATGGACTAACAGGAGGCTGGGCAACAGTTGGAGGGCTCCAGGTAGTTAGCTCTGCTTCTTCAACGTCTCCTATAGCTAAACGACATCGACATTCTCGCCACCACCACGCATAAAACTCTTCTTGAGTAATCCAGTTCACGCGATCTGCCACATAGGCGGCCCCCACAACCGCAGATACTGCCTCTCCTCTCGGCTGCCGTATTGAGTTTATGGCCGCATGTGCCGCAAAGGCAACCTCCATAACTCCTATTCCTGCGCTTCCCCTTGTGCTAATTTGGGCCGCATAGGCTGCCCGTTTAACCTCATCTACTCTCTGCTTATTCGCCCGACCTTCTAACCACTCATAACTAGTCAGAATGGCTTCCTGTGGACGATGATCCTCAGGGTAGGCGGATGCCCATATAGGCAAGACCGCCTCCGCAGCTACTAATGCGCATACAACTTGCGCCCTATGAGGTAAGCGACTCATAAGTTGTCTTGCGCTCCCGAAATCCGTAGGTGTAGGCCAATCAGGATCTTCAGGAGGATTGCAGGGTGTGAGATGTCTCGTATATCCAAATTGGGGAAGCACAGTCGCCGGGGGACTCTCTAGATATTCTTTAAGCCCTTCGTAGTAAGGAGGCTGCGCAACAGTCCCTGTTCGGGGACGCCCTGTAGTTAGCCCCCGCTGTAGATCAGCATCAGAGACCATTCGAGCTGGAAGGGACGCAATATCATTTTGAACCGCATAGGCTAGTCTATGTAGACCGTCTACCACAACCAGTCTTCCCTTTAAGTTGTGGACCAAAACTGGAGCCTTAATGTCTGCAGACCTTACTCTTCCAGCCTGTGGGGTAGCGTACTTAAGAATCCAAGATAGCTCGCTAGTGGGGATCTGAACAATAGGCCCATCCCCTACACTCTCCAATACTCTATTTACACTATAACGCTTACCATCGTGGGTAAACGTGCTACGGGATTCTTCTTGATAGACGTTCCCTGTAGTTAACGCCTCACCTATATCGGGCACATACGCCCAAATCTCAGACTCCCCGAGCTGCGCAAGCGCATTGGCACGATGTGTGCCGTCTATTAGTGTGCTATACTGGGGGTCATAAAGAATAGGGGGATACGCCATCCCAGCCTCAAACATCTCCTTATTTTCGTCAACCAGCTCCTGATCCAGACCCCACTCATTTAACTGTAAAGCACTAAGAGGCAGCCTAGTTAGCACCCACTCATCGTGCTCCATAATGCGGTTACCCAAATCCCCTTCAGCCCAATCCTCCGGTGTATGATGGGGATAGTCACGAGTGAACATATCCCACAAATCATAGGGGGCAACCCTAGAGGGAAATGGGGGATACGGAGTACCCGTAGTTAAGTTTGATTTAGACTTGGCGTCCACAATAGAGCCCCGAATATGCGCATATTATTCTACTAGTGTACCATATCTCTCCCCACCAGGTAAGAGGCCGAAAAAGTTTCAGAACCGGCGAAGAAAGACTCGATGGGGGCGTAAGAGGAGCCATAACGCTACGCGAGATTGGTGTAGTGATAGCCCGAAACCTTGCCATGGTTTAAGCACCGGTTTAATTCCGGTATCTCGCTCTAACTGAGAAAGACAAAAACATGTACTTGAATAATAATAACAACACGAAGTACCGAGGTTAGGGCGCATCTTCAGATAGAGCTTGAAGGCACCCTACCGGGTGCTTTTTTCGTAAGCATTTGATGGCTTGTAGTTTAATTTGACAGAATACCCCGGCATACGGGGAGGCGGAGGTTCAAAACCCCCAAGCCAGCTCTTTGATCTTTTTATTGGTCCGTCGCATAACGGTAATGTGAGGTGCTGTTTCCACCAGGATGAGGGTTCGACTCCTTCCGGGCCAGTTTAGTTTTACAGGGACACTAGTAGGTTCGATTCCTACACTGTTAGTTCAATTAGGGGTGCGACCAGCACGGCGACTGGGCCTGCCTGTTAAGCAGATTTCACTGGGTCCGACTCCCAGGCACCCCGCTTATCTTTTTCTAAATTATCTTGACAATAAGAACTTTTCGACCATAATTAGGTAACACAAGCTGTTACCCTTATAGGAAATTGTCGTGTCAAAACAATCAGAGAAAACTAAACAATGGCGTAAACGTACTAAGAGCCGAATGGTAGAGGCAATGGGTGGGGGATGCTGTATCTGTGGCTACCGCCGATGCTTATCGGCCCTGGCTCTACACCACATAAACCCAAAAGAAAAGGATTTTGGTTTTGGTCGAGTGATGGCCCATATTATATCGTGGAGTCGAATAGTTGTAGAGATTAGAAAATGCATACTCGTCTGCCACAACTGCCATTCGGAGATACATGAAGGTGTTGTTTGTGTGCCAGCCGACGCCCCTAAATTCAACGAGACCTTTGTAACATACAAAATAATAAGGACAAAGAAGCCTCGACCACAATGTAGAGGTTGTGAAAAAGAGCTAGAACGCAGAAACAAAACTGGAGAATGCCGGAAATGCCGGGCTGGAGGATGGGAAGAGGCTAATAAGGGCAAAAAGAGAAGAACAAAAAGATCAGCGTGCTCCAGCTGCGGCACGGCAATGTGGGGCACATCTAAAACAGGCCTGTGTCGGCCATGTTACACAAAAACCATCCGAAAAGTAGAACGCCCTTCCCGTGAAGTCCTCGTGGCTGAGCTGGCCCAGTCCAACTATAGTGCGATGGGGCGCAAGTACGGCGTAAGTGACAACGCCATACGCAAGTGGCTCCGCTAAATTGGGCTTGCTTTTCTTCTACACCTAGGGCTTACTTAAGGGGCGAGCTTGTGCTCGTTTTATACTTTAATTGTAGGAGAAAAATGATGTCAATGGATTTGGACACAAAGGGGTCTTTACTGGTGCTGGGACTTTTAATACTTGCGGTTATAGGAGTGTATGCGGTGGCCTTTAAGCCTCTTCCGGTATATGCTGAGGAGGCCGAGCTTATATATGATACGTACAACGGCTCTAATTTGGATTTGGTTATACGGCTTACCGACCGAATAGAACAGGAGTTGCCTGCCACTGGTCAGAATCCAGGCAGCCTTGAAGACATTTCTGCTCAACGAGATTTACTGGTGCTGGAGTGGGAACGCTTTGAATCACTTGTAGTAACAAATCCCATATCCTCGGTATCTCCTTTGGAATTGGGTAGGGTTTTTTCTGCGGTAGTGGATGCGGACCTGAGTTACCAAGCCATGGTCAGATCAGAGATGGGGGCTGCGCCTAGTGAGGCCCTAGGTTCATACATAGAGGAGGGCCTTGGCTTCTTGAATGACTTGATGTCTAGATTGAGTTTAGTATACAGCAGTGTCCGGCGATACCACAATGCCACACAATAGTATTAGGGGAAGGTTATTATGGAGCCTATAGAGAAAATTCTAACTAAGCTGTATGGGGAGCATGGGGAGAAGTCCTTCCGTACAGGAGGTCTCTTTTCGATGTGGGCGGGAATTACGGAACGCGCGGGCTATTGGGAGGTGTTGTTCACGTCTAGTGCGGATAGTCATTTTGGGGAGGGGGCCATTAGCGTGGGCTTCAACAAAAAAGACGGGAGCCAGTGTGGGGTGTATGAGAGCATTATTCGTCTGTGGCCTGTATATGAGAAGGAGAAGGCGAAGCGTCTGTACGATTGGGCCTCTGGGTGTCTAAGAAAGGCTGCTGCCCCTAAGTCGAAATACGACATTGTTCGCCTCTGGCGCTTTCTTTTCACTTAGGCCCATATGCAAGTGGCTACGATAGGCTGTGGCTTTTTTGCCTTTCGGGGTCAGTAGCGCCCCTGTATAAGTAGGATCCTTAGTCGCTCTAAAGCCTTTGGTTCTATTTGTTGTATACGTTCTCTAGACAGATCAAGTTCTTGTCCTATCTGCTCCAGTGTCAATGGAGTTGTATTATTTAGTCCAAAACGTAGTTCTAAAACACGCCTTTCACGATCTGGTAATTGTTGTAGACCCTCCTGAAGTTCTAGTGGGGACACTTCATCAAAAATTGCAGGTCGTTCGTAGTAGGGCTCTTCTAATTCAGGAGCGTAGATATCTATGTCTTGGGTGCCATATACTTTCTTTAAGATAGCTCTAATTTTATTCTCTAGATAGATATATAGCTCTATTGTATAGGGGGAGTCAAGAGAGGGCGATACTTTTCCTCGACACCATCTTTGAATAAGGTAGGTTAGAACATTATTGAATTCCGCCTCTAGTAGATCAAGAGGTATTACATTTTCCGCAGCATCTTCTAGTCGATTATTTCTGTCTAACCTTAAGACCATGTGCTCTTTGAGAGCATTATATTCTTCGCCTGAGAGATCAAAAAACTCTTGGTTGTACTGCTGACATTGGGACACTTTATCCGCCAGCATATCTTCAAACGGCCTACCTTCTCCATAATGAGGGTCCCCCCTCCCACGTCTTGGTGTTGGGTACGCTTTATGGAGAGCCCTTTCTACCATTGAGCCTGTAGCTACTTTTAGGTCGGCTAAGAATAAATAATGGGTTGATTTTCCTGTCTCACACCACTTTGCTATTCGTCTTTCTAGAGATTTTTCAAAGATGGCGTCTAGCTGGTCTTCCCAAAGCCGATTACCTGCGGCGTCCTCTAAATACCCGTATTGAGATAACCACGAAATCAGGTACTCTTTGAGAGCGTTATATTGAGCGACTGAGAGATCGAAAAAGGGTTCGCTTCTGTCCACACACCCTTTAGTCTTCTCGACGAGCAGCGTCTCCAAATCCTCAGTTGGAAGTGGTGCCTGCCCGACAGTCAACGGGACACTTAGCCTTAATTGTGGGTTGCTTTTCATTTTGAGACCGTTTGCGATTTGATATAGCGCTAATATTGTACCAAAGCTATGGGGGCAATAAAATCCTAAATTAACTTGACCTCTAAGATGGCCCGTTTTAGAGTGCCCAGATCGTTTACGTTTTTCGGAGCATATTATGACTATAGCGGGTAGAACTTGGCCGAATGAGCTTACGGCCCTGGTTTGTGTGAAAGACGGTAAGACAACAACTAGCATGGACAATGGGAGCAGTCTCCACATAATGTCGGATTCTACTTCAAACGGCATACTTAATATGGAGTATGCGAGTTTAACCCCTGACCCTGGCTTTGTTTGGTGGCTTACAGTGCAGAAAGAAGTCCCTGAGGCATTGGGGGCAGTCAGTACTATTGTGGCTCCCCCTGCGTCTAATTGGGAGTTGACGTTTGGGGTTCTACCAGGCACTCCTGATTATGAAGGTATTCTGGAACTCCCCTACACAGAAATTACCTATCTAGGGGGCATTCCTTCCTACTGTAGCTGTGGGGCCAAGCGCGCCCATACCTCATCATTTATAAATGGGCCGACTACAGGGGGGCGACCTATTTGTCCGGTTTGTGTGTCTTACCACGCATAGGCAAGTGGCTCCGGTAGCGGGGTATACGCCCCATAAACAGTATGGTACAATGGCATAAGTGATTTCCGCCCTATAGGTTGTCTCTTATGCCAAATATCACAAATGATAACCATCTCCTTCCGGCCGCTATAATGGACGCCGCGTTAGCGGATAACTTGACAGAGGAGGGCCTCTACCACGGGACTGTGCTTTACCACATGGGGCCCGGCGAGACCATAGACGCAGCTGAGTTTGCGGCACACAGGTGGGGGAGTAAGTTTCTGGAGGCCTTTGGGGGCCTCTATGTGACTTTTAACTATGACCACGCAAGAATGTATGCGATGAACTTACGCAGGGACTTATTAAGCCATATGGGCCATATAGTTGCTAGTGACGCGTCTTCTGTGATTTATACTATCTCGGTGCATGAAGGCTGCGCGTATGCCTTAGATGAAGACTATTTGGGATGGGAGCTGTATTTGGAAACCGGCACAATTGCATTTTCGGAACGCTTTTATGACTATCTTCCGGGGGAGGCCGTTCAAGAGGTAAATTGGGAGGCTGAGAAGATAAACAAGACGGTGCCTTACGGGGACAAAGTTCCTCCCGATATCGCTAAGGTATTCTACGATGATATGAGTAGAGTATATGCGTCCACAGTGTTGGAGCATGGATGGGCGCCGATTGGGCAGAAGCCTACATTTAGACTACTCAACGATCAGTGGAGTGTTTTAGATGTGACTGAGATACTATAGTGCTTGATCTTCCTGAACCTAAACCTTCTATATTAGATGCCAATCTGGCTTCGGCGCTTACCGATATAGGGGTCTATCATGGTACTGCGCTTTATCATCAAGGCCCTGATGAGATAATTGACGCCTATGAGCTGGCGGAACAGCGGTGGGACAATCCTCTTTATCAGCCTTTCGGGGGCCTTTATGTGTCATTTTCTGAAAAAGAGGCCGCCTGGTACGCTAACAATTTGGCTGAGGCCGTGGTGACCCAGATAGAGGGCCCCCAAGCGGACATTTCTTCTGTGGTTTACCGGATCGGCCTTGAGGCTGGGTGCGAAGTCGCCTTAGACGAAGATTTTATCGGCTGGAGTGACTATGTGGAGCACGAAGCAATTAATTTTCCCAGACATTTTCTAAGATGGCTCAGCCCAGAAGATCAGGCGTGGCTAATGGGCATACTGAACGAGCGGGCTGCTGAGACAGATGATTTGTGGGCCACAGCGCTTTACAAGGGGGTTAGCCGCCGATATGTGTTAGATGTTCTGCGCGCATATGCCTTATCCCCACATGAGCCTGAAGAAAGAGTGACATGGCGCATACTAAATGACCGCTGGCATATAATTGAGGCGGAGGAGGTAGTATAGTGCTTGATCTTCCTGAACCTAAACCTTCTATATTAGGTGCCGATTTGGCCTCGGAGCTTACCAGCTTAGGAGTCTATCACGGCACTGCGCTTTACCATCTGGGTCCGGATGAGACGATTGACGCCTCTAAGATGGCAGAACAGAGGTGGGACAATCCTCTTTATCGGTCTTTCGGAGGCCTTTACGTAGCGCTTTCCAAAGGGCGTGCAATGCGGTATGCGCGAAGCTTAGCGGAAAGTATGGGGGTCCAAATAGAGGCCCCTTCAGCGGACATTTCTCCTGTGGTCTACCAGATAGGCCTAGAGCCGGGGTGCGAAGTCGCTCTGGATGAGGACTACGTAGGCTGGAGTGACTATGTGGGATATGGGCTAATAGATTTTCTTCCAGATTTTGTAGCAGTGCTGCGCCCAGAAGATCAGAAGTGGCTACAGGCCTCATTGAAAGAATGGGAGCAGGAGACTGATGATTTGGAAGTCAGGGGGCTTTACGATTGGGTTAGCCGCGAATATGCGTTAGACGTCCTAGTAGCTCCAATGGAAACTTCCGCATTGACGTGGCGCATCCTAAATGATCGCTGGCATATAATTGAGGCGGAGGAAGTGGTCTAGGCGTAAAATTTCAGAAATCGCTTGCTCTGTTGTGTGGTTTACGCATACTCCTATGCTTATATGAGGAGGCAGCCTAGAGACGTCAAGTACCCAAGAAAACACTTGGGCTTGCAGATTAAGCGCACTTAAGCAACTTATCCACGTATGGTTGATTGACCGCAACCCTACGGATGTTCTCCGCAGCAACAATATCAGCATGGCCAGAGAAGCCACAAGCTATGCACTTAAACTCTGATTGACTCTTCCTGTTCCGTTTATCAACACAACCGCATTTTGTACAGGTTCTAGATGTGTTTCGGGGATCTACTTCAAACACCTGAACCCCAGCTAATTTAGCCTTATATAGAATAAATTGCTTGAGCTGATAAAATGCCCAAGAGTATCGTTCAGCTCTCTGAGACTTACGTACAGTTGTCCTATCGTTGATACCGTCTAGGTCTTCTAGTGCGATAGCGCGATTCGTGTCTTTAGCCTTCTGAACAATGAACTTGGAAATTTGATGATTAACGTCTACTGCAAAACAAGACTCTTTCTTGCGTCTTTTCTGGAGTAGTCGTTTAGCAGATTTAGTGCCCTTTTTTTGAAGTTTCCGTCGTAGCCTCCTATGCCTTTTTCGTAGGCCTTTGACTTGTCCTCCAGCAAACTTTTTACCATCTGAGTCTGTAGCTATATTGGCGATACCGAGGTCTACACCGATTATGTCTTTGAATTCTTTGGCTTGAGGATCATCTATGTGGCAAGTCGCAAAGAGATAGAATTCACCATCTTGGTAGACCAGATCTGATTCTCCCTGCTGGTGGACCAGAAGTTTTTCATGGTGCTTTCCACAAATATATGGGATCTTTTGGAGCCTACCGCCGGTAGACCAAATCGAAATGGTCTTGTTGGCAGTGTACCACCTCAGGATTCTGCTATCGTATGCTATAGAGGCGTGTTTTCTAAAGGCGTGTGGGGTCTTTTTATCAGCCTTATAGGAATCTATGACTGAGGAGACGCACCTGACGACCATTTGTGCGGTTAGGTTGAACCTGTCTTTAACGTCAGTATATACAAGTTTTTGTAACTTATAGGTGTTGAAGAGCTTATTGGTAAATGCTTGCTCGGCAATATAAGTACGTGCCTCATTAGCCACCTCAAGGGTTTGCTTGAGCGTTTGCTTTTGGGTGTGGTTGAGCACTAGTTTGACTTTAGCGGTTAGTTTCATAATGTCTATTATAGACATTTTTTGCTATGGTGTCAAGGTATTTATGAGAAAAAGTTTAAATTTTCAATTTCCTTTAAGCAATTTCCGTGAATTAGGCTCAGCTTCGGCTGGGCCTTTTTCTTTTATGCCTTGCGCTAGTTGGTTAGTCGGTGCATCCTTATCTGTCAGGTACTCTGGAGGGAACTTATGTTAACCAGATTAAGAATGTACCATCGCGCCCTAGCGTCCTTTCGGGGTTATGTGCGGCCACAAGTCGAGGACCGCATCTGGGAGCACATCAGGGATCAAGTTTGGGACCCAAGTGAAGATCAAGTTTGGATACGAGTTCGATTGTCGCTTATGGCTGCCCTTGGGGAGACCTTTTAGGTGCTGACTAGATTAGAAATGACCACGCGGTTCCCCTCATGGTGTACCCATCTCCCAACTTATTTGCAGACTATGAGACCGTTCTCTGGCCAAATACAGATCCAAGTTGATGATCAGGCTCAGCTTCGGCTGGGCCTTTTTCTTTTATGCTTGCGTCAGTGGGCGAGTCGGTGCACCCTTACCTGTTCGGCGCTGCGCTTGGGGGAGGGGCATGCTTACTAAACTCGAAATGACTGCGGAGGAAACCGTGAATCAGCTATCGGAGTATGTCTGGGAGCAAGTCTATCAAAGGCTTCCGGTCTGGCGCCAAATCGCCCACCCAATTGCCGCGCAGGTTCGTCCCACGGCCTTCCTCACTGTCGAGGAGATCATAGAGGGGTTTTAGGTGCTTACTAGATTAAAAATGGACAATCGCAATGAGTGGTGTCGGACTAGTCGGGCTTTAGTCTCTGGTCGAGTCTGTCAGCAAGTCGGAGAGCAAGCCCAGCTAGTCTGGCATCACCCCAAGGACCACGTCTATGGGGCGATCAGTCTTCCAGCTTACCGCCAAATCTATTTTCGAGTTGAGCTTATCATTTTAGATAGTATAAGGGAGCCGGTTTAGATGCTTAGCCCATTACGTTCTCTTTTGACTGGTCCTGTGGAGACTAAAATTCATTTTGAGTACAAGTGGAATGAGGGTTCTCTGGAAGGCCCTATGCCACAGCAAACTTACGTCGCGTCGAAGTGTTGCCCACACCACATTAGGGATCAGGTTCGAGTTAACATTGACAATCAAATTCGTTGGAAGGGCTGGAGGCAAGTTGACGACTACGTGGCCGAGCTAATCCGCATTCAAATTTCACAAGAGATAGGCGCCCAAATCGTGAATCGAGTCAGAAATGACATCTATTGGAGACTTTCTGCCGGAGCCACGTATGCTTAGTGGGTTAGAAATGTTTAAAACACAAGTCGAGGAACACGTCTCGCCTCAAACCCAGACACAAATCTGGTATCAAGTCTGGAAGCAATCCGATGCTCAAATCTCGGATCCATTCTGGATGCAAGTATACCATCAGTGCTGGGCTCAAGTTCACGCTCAAGTCCGATTTCAAGTCCTTGGCCCACTTCAAAGGCATACAGGTTGGCCCATAGATGCTTACTAGTTTCAAAATGGACAACAGCAGGACCGCAACATCTCGCGGTATAGTCTCCAGGCAAGTCAGGAAGCAAGTCAGGGAGACAAACCGAGGGGGGCGCACGCTGTGGGTCTGGGAACGGGCCTGTAAGAAGGTCAACACTCCAATTTACCTTCAAGTCTTCTTTCGAGTTGAGCTTATCATTTTAGATGAGTTAAGGGAGGTCGTACATGCTAACCTATTTAAAAATATACAATAAAGAACCGAGAGTAGTTGGCCCTGTAGTCTCCGATAGTATTGAGGAGCAAGTTAAGGGGCAGAATTACTGTGTGTACGGGACACCTTGGGCTCGGGTCTGGAAGGAGATCTATAGTCCAATTTATACCCACACCCTCTTTCAAATTAATCCCCCAATGCTAGCGAGCTTAAGAGAGGCAGAACGTGCTAACTAGATTAGAAATAACCCTAGACATTAAGGCCCAGATGGAAGAATGTGCGTTTCATCAGGCCACAATTTTCGTTTCTTTGCGCCTTAGTAAGAAGATTTTATCGGGTATAAGAAATATTACGATTGGCCGTGTCTTGAAAGAGAAGTGGAAGTATTCGGAGTATTTAGAGCCTGAAATATGCTCAAGCTGTGGGGTCAAAAGATCGGGCACTATGCTGATTGAATGTCGCACTCATGGATGTGTTCAGGAGGGAATATCCATAAGGGTACCCATGTTAGGTAATCAGCAAATGCTGGAGCTGTAAGGGGGAGTCTTTACGTGCTAACTAGATTAGAACTCTCTGAGGGTGCGCCCTGGTCTGAAATATGGAATGCACTAGGCCGTCAAGTTGACGTGCAGGTCGAGGAGTCACCAGAGAGGGATGTTTTTGTGGAGTTTTGGGCAGTGACCCCGGTCTGGAGAGAAGTTGGGGCGCTGTGTACGGATTGGCCACGCATTACTATACGGAGAGGGCGCCCACGTGTTAACTAGTTTAGATATGACCATAAAGGACGGCTGGTACTACGCCGACGACTTTCCTTGGGGCCCTCTCAAGGAGCAAGTTTTGACGCAAACCTCATATGAGGTTTGGCTTCAAAGCTACCAACAACTTAAGGCTGTAATTTTTCGGCAGATCTATTGGAGAGTACGATGGGAGTTTCTGGAAAAGCTATATGAGGTTTTTGGTGTTGACTAAATTAGAAGTTCATACAGAGAAAATTAATAGTGCGCTCTGGCACCAAACCTACAATAAGACATATTTGAATATATGGGCGCTGTGGACGCCGACCGCCATGCAAATCAAGAAGCACATTAACCGGCAAACTTGGAATCTAGTTAGGGGGGACGTTTTGGAGCAGCTTGAAGACCAGCTAATGGAGCCCTTAGATGCTGACTAGTTTTAAGCTGATTGCCACCACCCCCCTTTATACGCAAGTCGATTTGGAACTATACTGGGGAGCTAGGAAGCAAATGTTGCGCCAAATTATGCGTGAGCCCCGGGAGAAAGTTTCCGTTCAAGTCCGGCAGAAACTCGGCCCTCAAGTTTGGCAGCAGGTTCAACGGCCGCTTATGAGTGCCCTAAAAGAGTACGTTTAAATGCTCACTAATCTACAAATGAACACAGGGCTAGATGGGCACCTAATCAGTGATCATATCGAGTATCAGCTCTGGTCCCAAATCAGCGGGTTTAAAATTACGAGCTTAGCCTATTGGGCCGTCGATGGTAAAGTCTGGCGGCCAGTTCAGGACCTTGTTAAGGAGCAGACTAGAACCCTAATTTACCAACACCTTACTCAGGAGGTTTAGATGCTAAAACCACTGCTATACCTTATTGATATTCAGGATTGCATAGAGTGTCAAATTATTTGCCGCTACAGGCGATATGGGACGACTCCAGTGGGGTGGCCCATCCAGATGCAAGTCTTAGTGCAAGTGAAGAGGCACGTCAGCGAGACGCTAAAGGAGACAGTTTAGGTGCTAACTAAGCTAAAACACAGGGCGCTGGAAATCTCATCTCAAACTACGAAACAAATAGGGTGGGGGCTTCGAGGGCGCGTCGATGATCGTGCTCAGTTTATGGTTTATTTTCAAATCCGTGTGCGCATCCAGGACATACTTACTCTACATATCAGGGAGTCCTTCAGTGCTGACTAGTTTAGACCTCAATAAAGCCCTAGTCCGCTCTCAGCTCTTAGAGATATGCCAGGGTCAAACTAATCCCAAACTTGTCTACGAAGCCTGGAACGAGTTTGAAGTGCCCATCCAGATACCAGTTAGGCTACGAATTTGGGCCGTTCTCCGAAACACCTTAAGGGGATCTTTTTAGATGCTTACTAAATTAGAGTTGAAGGATCGGGGTGGCCACGTTTTCTCTTTAGTTATGGCCCAAGTCAACACTCAAGTTTTTAGAGAAGTCCCACTACAAGTCTTGAGGCAAACCTGGAGCAAAGTTAGAGATCAAATTAGAGATGAAGGCCAGAGCCAGGTTCGGGATTCAATCTACAGTGTACTTCGCGAGGTACCCTCCTGGAATTGGTAGAGGAAAGCGTTTATATGCTGACTAACCTAGAAATATATGCTGGTTCCAAAATATGGAGGAGGCGTATGAGTGACGTACTCAAAGGCCAAGCCCAGGGCCAAATCGGGATAACGTGGGATATGGAAGTGTGGATTGTCGTCGCGAGTCCGATCTGGAGTACAGTTATTTGGTTTGTTCGACTCCAGCTTGAAGAAGAAATCATGGGAGGTAGATAGGTGCTAACGAATTTAAGACTTCTTGAAAACTATTATAGTATGAGAGATTCTTGGGGAGTGTCGCATAATATAGAGGCTGCGGTCGAATGGCTGGCACTACAGCAACTTAGTCTGGGGGTCGTCCCCACAGCGGTTTTCGGTCTTCATAATACCGACCTTCTTACTGGCCCGTGGGTCTGGGTGCACCCACTTATTCGTAATCAGCTTCGCGCAGACAGAAAGGAAAGTTAGGTATGCTTACCAGCTTAAAAACACATACGTTTTCTGGGTGCCATAATGTCAAACTTAATATCCTTTATGCACTCATGCAGCAAGTACAGCAGCAGGCCACCTGGCCATTTCGGCGCGAGCTTTATTGGGTAATAAGCGGTCCCGTCTATGGGCAAATCCAAACTATAGTTGCGGGGAGCACTGGAGAGGTGGTTTAGATGCTTACTGGTTTAACCCTAGATAGTCACTCTTATCCTGAGCGGCTTTGCGACGAGATCATCTATGCACTCGATGCGATTTTTCTCAAACAAGCACACCCGTCTATGAGTTGGGAGGTTCCTGGAAGTATTAGGCAGCCAATTGAACACGTTGATACGTTTTTTCGCTCGCCCATTATGGCCCAGCTTAGAGAAGACAGAGAGGATATGTAGATGCTCACCATATTAAACCTATATCGTAATCGCGGATTTGTGGAATACGTCTGCGAACAAGTTCGTGACCGTGTCTATTGGCAGGCGTCGGCCCAGGTGGAAGAAAGAACTGCGGCTAAATACTATCCAATCCAGAGAGACATCAAGGAGGCAATCCAACACATCCAGTGGAACATTTATATACGCAACCATCCCCGAACTTTCGGTGTTATGTACGAAGTACGGAGGTTTTAGATGCTCGTTAAACTAGACCTACCAGACTGGTGGGCGACCCAGAGGCAAAGCCAGCAACAAGCCCGCGAACAATTTTTAGTTCAGGCTAGAAGGCGATTCACCGATCAGGTTAGATGGGCGGTTGAGCGCGAAATCACCGATCAAGTACATGAAAAGCTTGAAGAAAACATAGGAGAGTAGCTAGAAGGGTGTCGAGTAGTCGCCCACTACGAGTTCGCTAGGAACTTGACGTCGAAGTTCCAGAAGCACATCTTGTATTATTATGGAGACTCTTTGCTTAGTTAGGCCCACACTCTCCGCTATTTCCTCAAGTGTAAGAGGAGTGTATCCCCCTAGCCCAAAGCGCAGCTCAATGATCTCCCTCTCTCTTGGATATAGCGAGCTCAATAGTGCGTTAAGTTCTGCCGGACTTATCGCGTTCAAGATGTTTGAGTGCTCATAGTAGAGGCTTTCTGCGATTTCGGGCGCATAGATGTCGGTTTCGGTCGAGCCGTACACTTGGCGTAGAAGGGTGTTGACCCTCTTCTCCAAATAAGTATACAGCTCATGGGTGTAGGGGTTCCCTTGAGACTCAGAGAAGTGTCCCTGGCACCATTTTACAATGAGATTAGATAGAACATCATTGAATTCCGCGTCCAACAAGTCTAGAGGAACTACATTTCCGGCGTCATCTTCTAGCTGGCCATTTCGATCTAAGCGAAGAATTATGTGTTCTTTGAGCGCGTCGTATTGCTTCATAGTGAGCTCAAAAAACGGTGAACCATCAGCCATGCACTGATTGGCTTTGCTGGTCAGCAGTGCCTCAAACGGGTTAGGTTCCCTTCCCCCTACTGTCGCTAATGCGCTCCCCTCCATCGTATTACGCAGCTTATTAGTAATGTGTTGTAGTGTACTGGAAACTTGTTCGGTGCTAAGACCAAGCTGCACGCCTATTTCGGGTGGTGAAATCGCAGGGCTTCCCTCTAACCCAAAGCGCAAGTCGAGAATCAGTCTCTGTTGCGAGGGGAGCTGTTGTAGTAATTCTTCGCGTTGAGCCCAATCTAGTTTTGCGAGATCTTCGATTACGGCGGGACGGAGTTCGTCTGGCTTGGGGAGGCCCCCCTCAATCAGTCTTTGAAGTTCTATAAGGGCCACCTCTTCGATTTGACGAACGCGCTCTTTGCTTATTCCCAGCTCGTTTCCGGCTTCTTGCAAACTAAGGCTCGGACCACCCTCTAGCCCAAAACGTAGATCCAAAATCTGCTGCTGCCGAGCAGGAAGATTTTCGATCAGCTCACGAAGATCTAGTGGGTCCACCTGGTCAAATAGAGCCGGACGTCCAGAATAAAGACTTTCTGCTATTTCGGGCGCATAGATATCTACCTCAGTAGATCCGTATACTTGGCGCAGAATAGCTTTAACTCTGTACGACATATAGTTGTACAGATCATGTATGAGGGGAGTGTGCGGGGATTCAGGCCAGCGGCCCCCACACCACTTTTCCACAAGATCCGTGAGAACTTTATTGAACTCGGCGTCGAGTAGATCTAGGGGGACTACATTTCCGGCCGCGTCTTTTAGCTGTCCACTATTGTCGAGGCGAACAACTATATGCTCCTGTAGTGCATTGTACTCGGCCATAGTGAGGTTGAAAAAGGGCTCCCCTTTACTCATGCACGAACTGACCTTACTACGTAGTAGTTCTTCAAACGGGACACCTTCCCCATAATGTGGAATTGGGCGCCCGCCTACAGTCAAAGGCACATGTAATCGCAGTTTAAGGTTCACAGGACACAAGGGCTCCCATTGGAATGTTATCGACGGTTAAAGTATTACCAAAGAAGTCTGTCCCTACTGCTGGAGGGTTACTAAAGTCTCCTGCCCCTAACAGTTGAGAGCCCCCAGCCAGCAACCCAATACTTTCGTCAGAGAATTCTACTGAGGGGTCAATACTGGTAAGGCTGTTGAGGAAGTTGGTAGAAAGCGTTGCCTGCGTCGAAGCACAATTATCCCCAAAATATCGGTTAGCGGTCGTCTCGAAGCCCAAATTTCCGCCTAAGCCGTCATTGGCCACACAGCTAAAACAGTGCAAGAAGTCGCCAATACTAGCATTTAGCCCCATTACCACGGAGCTGTTTCGTTGATCACAGTAAGCATTGAAGACGGTTATATCGTGGCCGCTTGCGGTCCAATACCAACGGCCAGTCATCCCCGCTTGACTCTGATGGATGCAACTTTCAGATACCATTGTGGAGCCGCTACCAAATCCAGTGCCGCAGAAGAAGGCTCTACTGTTAGTAGATGCGCTCTTAAACAAACAACGTTCAAAAAGAATTTGAGCGGTTCCCGTCCCGAAACTTCCAGTGCTGACTAATTCGGCGGCAGCAGGTGCGGTTATATCTCCCACGCCTCGAAGTGTCAGCCCATAGGTATTATTAGCGGAAAGAGAAGTCCTGAAATTAGTACCAGTGAATACCACTCCGGTTCGGTCAATTTGCAGTACAGTAATGCTACCTCCAGCAATAGTTTGGTCCAGCAACCCCTGATTTGTATATTCTCCACCCGTTCCTGAGTAGCACTCAATAGTCTGGTTGCCTCCATTTACCAGGGCTTGTGCCCAAGCGTCAGCAAATCCAGTTGCCCCGCTAAATGCTCTCCCATCCCCTACTTCAAGTCCGCCGACCGATATATACGGGTCAAATGAAGTAAATGTAGGGGGATTACATACTGGGCCAGCCGCACCACGGGCATATAGTGGAGGAATAAATAGCATAAGTGGGCCCTTTGGTAGATAGGTAAATTGCTTCAATACACAATACCATAAACTGCCACCGAGAGGTAGAACTTTTTGAATTCACTTGACTTTTAGCCCTAGGGGATGCAGTCTTGTTGTGGCCTTTATTGGAGACCTAAATGCTTACCACGTTGAAATTAGACAATGCATTTTCTATGCGCCATATCCAAGGCTTGCTGGGTGGCCAGCTTATACATCTGGTTGAGCATTCAATCTGGTGCCCATTTGAGGCCGAAGACGCAATTCTAAATGGAGAGTACCCGCCCACCTATATTCGTGATACACTCTCCGGGCCAATTGTCGGTCAACTTAGAGAGTCCATTCCTTTTTAGGATAATAATATGAACCGTATTGTAATAACCTTAATCGCTTTTTTGGTCTTATTGGGATGTCGTCCCCCATCCCCAACTGTGGGCTCCTACTTTTACTCCAGTGCACCGGAGTCGATCTATAAGGGAGACATTCCGGATGGGCGCCTAACGGTCATCAGGATTTATGAGGGCCCCCCAACAGAAATAAAACTAGAGGGCTTCTTCGCCAATAATGGGTACTTTGGAAACCTGTATATGGCTATGCGGGCCCATCCTCACTGGAATGCCTTGAGGCTTGACCGCACAGAGCCGGAAGTATCCCTAATTTATGGGGTCATGATATCACGGCCATATGCCCAGTGGGCATATGAGGTTTACCGACTAAATATAGAAATTGTGGAGGAGAGGTTTCAAACCAAAATTGTTCCCTATGGGACAGATCCTGAAAGTCTAGATCGGGCCATCGAGGTAGCTGGTGCGCTTGATGGCTGTCTCAATGACCTGGGAGGAGATGACTGGATTCCTGGGAGCGTAACCTATATGGAACATTGGCCCGCCCCAGGCGACGATGGTGCGATTGTGGTGGTCTGGGAGCGCCCCTAGCCTTTAAGGTGCAATTTTTTAAGTCTCACTTGCTTTTGTGCCTTGATGGCGCATACTCTTGGGTGGCAACGTGAAGGCTACAGGGATAATGTTATGGATTTTTCAAACGCCAAGGGCATCATTTCCGCCAAGGTTCAGCACGCCTTTACTGCTGGTACTCACGCCCATGTAGAGGAAAACTATGGGACTTGGTGGGCCGAGCGTTGTGTGATGGCGATGGCGGAAATTACGCTTCCAGCTTTGGCGAAGGAGCGTGCTTGTGAGATCTGCTACTATCATGGCTGGCCTGGATGGAAAATTGTAGACTGGGCGTGGGTGCACTGTGGCTGTTGTGAGGAAGCCAACGTAGAATTTACGAAGACGCATTCCTATCTTGTGAGTATAGATTTTTAGGAAAAACCCATGAGTTACAGTTCAAGTGCAGACGTTTTCTACGGCTAGTTTTTATTAGGAGGATTGGGATGCAAGTTGTATATACTGGGCAGGCTGCCCCTGAAAGCTTTACCCGCTCTATCTTTTTAGCTGGCCCGAGTCCTCGTGAAGGGGGCCTTGCTTCTTGGCGCACTGAAGCGCTGGAGATATTGGAGAGATTGGGCTACGACGGAGTGGTCTTTAATCCCGAATTCGCTGGTGGCAAGGAGGCCGCATACGGCTACGATAATCAAGTTGAGTGGGAGTGGGACAGCCTCCATGCTTCTGATGTGGTGGTGTTCTGGGTTCCACGCGAGATGGATAAGTTTCCAGCCTTTACTACAAATGTAGAGTTTGGGTTTTATGTGCCGCAGGCTGATACGGTTTATGGGCGACCAGATGGGGCCCCTAAAACCCGATACTTGGATTGGCTCTACGAGAAGACTACTAATGGGGTCGCGCTCAACTCCCTAGAAGAAACACTGAAAGGCGCACTCAGTAAAACCGAAAAGGGTGCGCTACGTACTGGTGGCGAGAGAAAGATTCCCCTAGAGATCTGGAACACTAAACAATTCCAGTCTTGGTATACTGCCCACATAAACGTGGGAAACAGGATTGACGACGCCAAGGTGCTGTTCCGCTTCGGGTCTAATGGACGCATCTTCCTGTATGTGCTTTGGGCGAAAGTTTGGGTGGCTGCTGAGGAGCGCCATAAAGAAAACGAGTTTGTGATTAGCCGAGGGGATATTAGCACTGTTTGTGCGTACCACCAAGGCATCTTTACCCGACTTGAGGACACTAAGATAATTCTTGTTCGTGAGTTTAGGACAACTATTAGTACGGCAGATTGTTTCGTGCGCGAACTACCAGGAGGAAGCTCCCTCAAGCCCGATGACGACCCACTAGTAGTCGCCAGCCAAGAACTGGAAGAGGAGACAGGAATTTCTATTGCGCCGGAACGATTCCATGTGGTAGGAGAGAGGCAGCTTTGCAGTACCTCACTAACCCACAAGTCCTTCCTTTTCGCTGTTAGAATAACAGATGAGGAATTGGCTATGGCGGAGAAGCTACATGCCGATAAGACCATGCACGGTAATATCGAAGATTCCGAGCAAACATACGTAGAAGTCTACACTTTCAAGGAGCTGCTGGAGACTAATATTGATTGGTCTATGCTGGGAATGATCAGTCAAGTGCTTCTCAAGCCCGCCGCAGCCCCAGTAACATAGGAAATAGATATGCGGGTTTTTACATCGGCGGATCACTCCGTACAAGTTGCGGCGGGTGAAGAATTCGAGGTTAAGCTAGTTGCTATGACCTTTGGGGGATATCAGTGGAAGGTTTTCCCCGACACCAATCTAGTGGAAGTGGTAGACGACACAAAGTATACGGAGTTTGCGGCATCGGATTTAATTGGGTGTCCTCTTTGGCAGTGGATTCGCCTGAAGGCCTTGGGGTCTGGGACCACGCAACTTAGCTTTCAGCATGTGCGCCCTTGGGAAACCATAGCCCCGGACGACACGCATGATGTAGAGTTGACTATTAGATAATTAGACTTAGGAGCACAGATGAGAATAGTAGCAATTGGGGATATTCACGGAGAGCGTAGACAACTAGAAAGCGTGCTCGCGCATGTTCAGTCTAAATGGGACAACGATGTAAAATTTGTTTTTCTAGGAGACCTGATTGACAGAGGACCTGATAGTGCGGGAGTACTAAAGATCGTCAACGCTCTGGTCCAACAAGGCCATCATGCTATTATGGGAAACCATGAAGAAGTATTTATGGCGTACATGGCTGAGAAAAGTAGTGACTGGCTGAGTCGTGCCTTTGGGCCCCAGGCTACTTTGAACTCTTTTCAGCGAGATTGGGAGCGAGGCCCTATAGGGTCCCCGACGGAAATTAGTCTATACATCCAGGCTAAGGGCCTATTCGGCCTATTTGCGGCCTTTCAGCCCTTTATGTTGCTGGATGGTTTGGCGTTAACGCACGCCCCAGTTCCTGAGCGAGGATGGGATGGCCTCATTCCTGATCCCCACATGTCTCGCTGGGGGGCTCCACCAAGAAAAGATGTAGAACATGATCGTTACGTGGATGGGCTGTGGGCGCCTGCGGGATACTTTGCGGTATGCGGGCATATCCCTACCCCTAAAGGCCCAAAGGGAAGAAAGCCCTACTTAATTGGGGACCGAGGGCTGTATTTGGATTGTGGGTGTGGGACCATACCAGGTACTCGACTTCATGCGGCAGTCTTTGAGGATGGCAAGCTCGTCAATTTCGTAACCCCCGAGGGTATTGAGGAAGTTTACAAGTTAGGGCCTTGATTGGGCGCCTGTTTTGGCACATACTCCGCGTAGACCTTAAAAGAAAAAGCTAAGGATAAAAATGACAACGGAAACCCCAACCTATCGTCCGCTCTATAGTGATGTAATGTACGTGCTCCTGGGCGTAACAATGTTTCTTATGTGCATGGGCCTAGTGGTATATGATGTTATGACTACCCCAGAGCCCCCATCTCCTACCGCGATGGTCGGTTGGTCGCAGGGAATTTACGCCGAATACGATGTCAGCTCCAAAGTTCAAGCAGCCCTCACAGCTATGGAAGAGCTTGAAACGGAGTTCGCCCCGCAGCCTGTGCCGAGCATACTTACCCGACAGGGTGAAAAGCTCAGAGAGGCCTGGGGAGAACTGGAGACCATGGCGGGTACGGGCACCCCGATTGAATATATTGAGGCAAGTTCGTTAAAGGGTGTTATAGATCGTATTATGGCCGAGGGAGCGGCATATGAGACGATATTTAGGGCGGTTATTGAGGACGAGTTAGTAGACTCCACGCTGGAGCTTTTTAATGGTGGAATTCATCGTGCCGCCCCAAGGCCTACGTATCGAGGGGATACGCCCTTTTACACACTTCAAACCGCTGTGTCCCAATACCACAGTGCCATAGCTGAAATGAATGAGTAGTTAGATGCTCACTAAGCTGTCAATAAATGTGCCATTCCGAATAGAAGTTGCAAGCGGTTCCCAGACAGAGAATGGGACCTTTTGGAAAGCCGTCCACTATATTGAAGGTCCCGTGGTCCATCAAATTAGGGATCTTATTGTGATACTAATTACTACGCAGTGCGCGCACCCTATTTAAGAGAGACCAATGCTTACCCCACTAGCGGATGACCGTGCCCTACAGATTACGCTGGAAAACGTGTCTCGCACTCAAGCTACGCGATGCGTATGTCTTGGGGCGCGTGGGAAAGGCTCTACCTTGATATACTCTTTCCGTATCAATATAGACATTCCACCAATTGGGGTTTACGACATTGCTATTATGATACCTACGATGGACATAAAGAAAGCCCTTAGAGAGGACCACAATATCCGTCGCCCACAATTCAATTTGGGGTTGGGGTTTTAATGCTGATGCCCCTCAACAATGCACGCGCAATCGAGATGCACCTATGGGATATATCTTATAATGGACCTTGTGGAGAACATGGCCGGACTATATATGACCAAATAGATGACTTAATGTGTACAATTCAATACACAATTGTGGCTGAGTTACGCGAGTCAGCTGAGGGAGGAATGAAAAAGAAACACTTAGTACGAAAGAAGTTTAGAGACGCTGTCTTCACACGAGATCAGTATAGATGTGCTTGCTGTGGGTTTGAGTCTAGCCCAGATGTTGATGAGTCCCAGCAGCTAGACGCTCACCATATTACTCCACGAGAAGAGATGCCGAACGGGGGCTACGTGGCCGAAAACGGCATATCGTTGTGTTGGACCTGTCACGTATTCGCTGAAGACTACTACGCCAACGGTAAAACCGTAAAGGGCTACCGGCCAGAAGACCTATACACACTAGTCGGATCTTCATATGAGAAGGCTCTCCGGTCTTCGGAAAGATTAGCGGACTAGCTCCAATCTTGATATTAGGTAATTCTACATATACACTACATAGATCTCTACTTTGTGTTCAACGAGGTCTATGCGGTGCTCATTTCCCTAAAGCTCCAAAAAGATACTAAGCCCCTCAAAGGCCAGCTTTTAGACTATTTGGCGGGGGCGGCTCACAAAAAGATCACCTCTAGGGCCATTAGCCCACTGATACTCCACCAGCTCACACAGGCTTCCTGGGAGGTCTGGGCGGAAATTTTAAAAGCACTAGGCCGCGATAAGAGGTAAGGGTCTAGGCGAGCACAAAGGTTTTTGTTACAATAGTGTAAGTTTATCAAACCTATTAATAAGCAAAGGCCATTATGCCTCTCAATAACTCCCGCTGGACAACTACTACACCGAGTGTCCCCACTATCTTTCACGTTAGCGAGCTAAACGGCTCCGATTCCAACAACGGTGGCTCCGAAAGCCCTTTGAAGACTATGCAGGCCGCTGCTGATGCGTGCTATAAAGACGCTCATCATAAGGGTGATTTCTCAAAGGCGTATACGGTTATCGTATCGGATGGGACAGGCGAGCTCGTTATTGGGGTTACCGATGATGAACTTTGGGTGGATAGTTTACTTATCAATTGGACTACGGCCACACAGTTTGCATTAGTGGGCCCTGCTATTAATCTTAGCTTTGGGGTTCCGCCGGTAACAATCACCAGCCTTATTGTGGGGGGCGCTAACTCTGTGGTTATGCAGGGCTTTTCTTTTCAAACCAGCACTAATGACGCAAAACTGGTACAAGTACCTTCTGGCTCGCTTGATTTTTACAATTGCCACTTTCTACACCTGGGGACCTCAAGTACCAGCATTTGTATAGAGACGTCCGCTGATGTTCTGGTGGGCACCGTAACCTTAGTTATTTTAAACCAATTCATCTCCTTAGACTTTTTCGATTGTGAGATCCGGGCCTTCCAGCTACCTATCTTCAACCAGGTAGCCAACAATACCTCGTCCGGTTCTGAGTTTGAATTTACGAACTGCCGTATACTGCCCACTAATAATGGTGCACAAAATGACGGACACTGGCTCTTTGAGCTTGATTCGGGAACCGATACGGGCTCGAACTTTAACTTTAGTGGCCTTCGAGCAACTAATTCCAACATCAATACTACTGCGGCTTCGGCTGATACTCAGGGCATACTTAGCTATTCGGGAAATAGCATGTTCTTTGTTGAGTTCTTGAACCAATGCCAGCTGTGGGGGGGCTCTAATCTTGATACTTTCTATATGATAGATATAAACATTGTGGCTAATGATTTCGGCCAAGGAGGTATTGTACAGATTAGCGGGTGTGAGGCTAATTTCAGAGGTGGCAGCCATAGGGATGTGTGGGCAATATTTGCGAACACAACAGATGAAAATGTAGCGTGGCTCAGCGAGAATAACCGGTCAAATGATAGGTTTCCTCCGTCTAGCGATGCTTCCTCCAACGCACGTTTGGTTAACGGGGACTTCACTATGACCCTAACAACTCAGTGGGCCAGTATGGTTGCACGCTCTCCGGGTCCTGCGCTACAGTATGTTACCTTAGGCGGTGTCGCGACTTCGGTGTCAACTGTGCCACTTACATTAGCCAATGCTGGGGCCACTATTACGGTCGGTAATTTTGATCTAGGTAAGGCTACGGACTCTCGACTATTTAATATTATGATCGGAACGGATGCGGATGGGGCCCCAGTCACCACTGATGGCGCGGCTGTACGATACGTGCCGCTAAGCGAACTTCGAACACACTTGGATTTTACCCCGATATGGAATACCGATAATGACTCCGTGGTAATAGAAAATAACTCCGCCACTAACCCAGTAGTATTTAAGCTATATGGGCCTAAGGCGATAATAACCGCCTAATATTTAACTAGGAGAACATAATGAGTCACCCCGCACCAGCGACGGATTTGAGTTCGTTGTTAGATGGAATATATGACCCGGAAGGGACTAAACCACTAAGTGAGCCCCATAGGCTAATGGCCCACTCTTTACCAGCACTTAAGAGAGCTGGAGAGCTTCGCAATATCGTAGTTGAATTGGATGAAAACCAAGTAGCCCCAAAAGTGCTGCATATCCTCCTAAGGAGTTTGACCGCATTAGGTGTACCAACAGAAGACCTCGGGGAACGCTCAAGAGCAAGAGCAGCTAGTTTTGGCATGTCGCAGGAGGACATTGACATGTTCTTTGAGGGCTACTAGAGGCGCTTGGATGCCCCACACAGGCAAAGTGTCCTACTAGCCACTAAATGCCGCTAATTTTCGATTCTGAGGCCAATTTCGGGGTAGTTTGGGCTAGTATATCGTAACAAGTGTGGGCCACTCGCCGTCAGTGGAAAAAATGAACCGCATTCCGATATGTTTATATTGGTTCTTCTTACTAATGCTCTTCTTATCATAGGCCTCTTTGGCTACTCTCATTAGCCAAGACGCAATGCCTTCGCCGTCTTTGCTGGTCTTCTCCCAGACATGTAATTTTCTAGTAGATACCCTGTCGATAGCGTGATGGGAAATCTCTAGTGTTGGGGTGGTGGTTCCTCGCCGTTTAAGTTCTGCCTCAGCTATTTTTTTATGTTTGTGGGCTATTTGGATCATCCATTTCAGGTAGGAAATGGGCAGGCGTGTATAAAGAGTGCCCTTGTGACGCCCAAAGTCGCAAACTATATGGTTTGTATCAGTACTCACTAATGGGTTTCTTCGCTCTCTTCAAAATTTTCAGCATTGTCGATAGTTGGGTCTGGGTAGCCCAAATTAGTCATAGGGAGCATATCATCCGCCTCATAGCGCCGATACCCAATAAATGGAAGTTCATTTTCATCTAAGGTGTAAAAGAGATCTACTCGATCTCCATGCTCAAGGTGTGCCTCTCCTAAAAGCGGGCTATTGGCGAGCCGACAGGTTCCATCTTTTAGATCAACCGCCCATCCAGTATACCCAGTTGCAAATCTTACTCGGACTAGGTTCTCTTCCTTGTACCATTTCTCAGCCATCATTTCTCCATTCTATAAAAGGCTAAATATTATTTTAGCTTGTATTGGTTTTTACGTTTGTGTTTCCAAGAACGATCTTTTGGCTTAGCGGGTATCTGATCCTCTCGCTCACAGGGCAGATTTGCCTTCCGCCTTTTGGCCCTAACATGCTCTGTTGGTTCCTGGGAACGTTCCTGTTTTGTTTTGGGGTGTCGAAAGAAATACATGAACGCGGCTCCATGCAGGCGGGGTAGAATGCTACTAGAATGCACGATTAAGCACAATTTGGCAAGAAGTTTTCTTTGATTTTTGAGCGCCTTAGCGCATACTTTCTGATCAGGCTCTAGGTTTGGAGATATGATGCTGACCCCATTGAAAATTCAAGACAGTTTAGGTGTCTCACTATACGCGCAGATTGACATACATCTAGGCCTAACGGCAAAAAAAAGATACCGCACGTATCGTTTTCTTGAACCCCCTGTGTGGGTGCATACTATAGCAGTATTCGAACCACTAATAGTGCACTTGCGCACTAGTTGGGGAGATTAGATGTTAACCGCGTTTAAGCTTTACCGTGGTGGGGGTGAGTCTCTTTGGAATGAGATGTGGCACCGTTTCATGTGTGGCCTCGTAGCTGATAAGCTTGTGGACTCCTTGTATTGGAATATTGGGGAGGAAATTCGAGCACATGTTCTCAAAGAGGAGCTCCTACATGCCCTGGAGATTCCGGATGCCCGACTCCGAGGTAAATTAGAACAAAAATGGGAAGACTTCCAGGCTCTAGGCAAAGACCCGCAGAACCAAACATCATTACTAGCAGTTTCTGAGGAAAAGGAGGGGATGTACCGTCGTAGTGTTGAGAATCCCCTAGAGCTATTGTGTGATAATAGGTGGTACTATAAAACTATCTGGGCGGGTAATGCGGGCCAGCTAGCCTATGTGGCATTACAGCTTTTCCCACCCCCATATTTGGAGCTAGTGCGCAGGGCTATTTTAACGGGGCGCCTAACCGTGGAACAGATAAGCGAAACCATTACGCGGTGGTCCAGAAGCATTCATACCCATACCTTAGAGATTAGACTGTGTGCACTTGTAGTAATACTAGAGCCAATACCTTACCCCTTTGCGGAACAAATATTGAGGGAAATTGTGGCATGTGAGGGTACTATATTGCATTTATCTCCAGCAGCGGCTAAAGAAGGTTTGAGGATTAGGGGCTTATTGGATGAGGAGAATTAAATATGGGCGATAAAACAGGAATCTCGTGGACTGAGGCGACTTGGAACTGTGTGACTGGTTGTGAAAAGGTTAGTAGTGGATGCAAATTCTGCTACTCTGAACGAGACTGGCCACGCTTCCAGCATTTAGCGGCCTATAAGGGCCGCGCATTTACCGATGTCAAGTGCCACATAGAGAGGCTGGATAAGCCGCTACGTTGGCAGAGGCCGCGTCGCATTTTTGTGAATAGCGTGTCTGATCTTTTCCACAAAGATGTATCGTTCGAATTCATTGCAGCCGTGTTCGGAGTAATGGCAGCCGCCAAACAACATACCTTCCAAATACTAACTAAGCGCCCAGAAAGAATGCTGGAGTGGTTTCACTGGTTTGACGACCGTACCGCCGAGGTGTCTAATAAGTTCCCTTACGAAGACTCATTCTGGTGCCGCGACCAGGTCTTAACTACAGCGGCTGCTAGTTTTGGGGTGGAACTCCCTAAGATACAGCCTCAATACCCGCTCCCTAATGTGTGGCTTGGAGTTAGTACGGAAAACCAAGAAGCAGCTGATAAGCGGATTCCAATACTGATGAAGTGTCCTGCTGCCTTACGGTTTCTCTCTTGTGAGCCTCTTATTGGCCCGGTTAAGCTAGCACACCTGGATGTCAGGAAAGGTGCTCCTCACTGGTCAATTGATTGGGTGATTTGCGGGGGAGAATCTGGAGCTAATGCGAGGCCAATGGAGCTAGAGTGGGCCCGATCTCTCCGAGATGAGTGCCAAACCGCTGGGATCAAATTCCATATGAAGCAGCTCTCACAGGCTAGCGGCCAGGGATTCAAGGATTTCACACAATTGCCCCCGGATTTACAAATTAGGGAAGACCCAACTGGCTAGCAGGCCTCTTTTTTGCTAAAATGCCTCTAGAGTACAAATTTCTAAGGGCACAGTTATGGTTAACCCAGAAGATAATACGGTTAGGGGAAGCGATCACTCTCACCTAGTGGATCCAGCATACTCTGGCGTATTTGTGGAGGATGTTTATGGGCCTGAAAAGCTACAGATTCCTGAGAATCGAGTTGACTACTTGGGGAAGAATGTGGCTTGGTACACAGATAAGCCGGAGCGTGCCGAGGTATTTGAGGCTGAGTACATCACATCTACTCCCGGCAACGAGTTCAATCAAGGAAAGTTTAACGCCCTTTTCAACTCTTTCAATCGCGCCGCATATTCCCCAGACCCAAATGCCTTCCTGTTTCTACCAATGCCTTGGGGGTATGTGAGCCAAATAACTTTAGCTGATGTGGCGGAAACGCAAAACGCGGCACGGCAAGGCCGGATAGGTACTGTGTTGGAGCCGGGCACGGACTATGTGTTAGACCGGGCCTGGACGACTGGAGAAGATGAAGTAGATGAGTTTCTCGCAGACCCTGAAGAGTTTGTGGAGATCCATGAAGAGGTCTATGCGGATGACCTAGAGGGCAGGTCACTCCAAGACTATATGGTGGAGTGGGCTAATAGACTCGCCGAAGAAGGGAGTGGGGATCTGGGAGAGCGGGTAGTTCAGCTAGAAGGTGGAAACCATAGAGCTTTTAGCGCCATCGCATCAGGTGAAAATCGTATATGGGTTGAAATATTGAACTTACAAGACTACCCACCTACTGTAAGCGGAGCACGCTATCAGGGCCCCTTCCCCTACCCTAAAACCCAAATGGAAGGCACAGAGCGCCAAGTTATTCCTGTACAAAATTGGCGACGGCTCCAACAGCCCTGCTCTCCTCCTCCGGATCCCCACTACCCCACACCGGGAAGTAGAGAAATTGTACGTCTCTATCTGGAAGAGCTTCCTAAATATCAACTAATAGCTTGTGTGCTGATGGGAGCGGAGGTCATAAGAAATCTAGTTTCTACGGCCCAAATACATCTTTTTAGTACCACACCCCCCAACACACTACAAGAATTTGCGATAGAGTTGCTGGGACGTACTCGCCAATGGGTAAATGGCCATAGCGCCCTCTGGGAGCTGGACGACTACCTAGATGCAGCGGAAGACAGGATAATTCGGGTACGTGCGGCGATTACAGACGAGTCCACTCCTGAGAACTATGCACTTCGTGCCCTGGCCAGCTTTATAGACGTACTTGATGACTATCGAGAACTGACGCGCCCATACGTTCATAGCGAAGCCGCAATTCACGGGTCCTGGGTTGTCTTTGAGGCCGGAGAGGCCGCCTACACAGGCGATCTAGTGAATTCTTCCTACGACTTTTACAGATGGTGGTGGAATGAGTGCCAATGCGAATTTCCAATTAGTGATGTCTTTACGGCTGAAATTTCTTCTGACGAAACTGACGCCTGGACAGTTTTCCGGAGAGATGTAGATACTTTAGCGGGAGAAGTAGAGGCAAATAGTTGGCACGCTCGCGGATATGAGCTTATGGATCTTGATGTAACCTTGGCTGGAAGCGTACGCATCCGCCCTGATGTCGCCGAAGGTGACCCCGAACAGGCAGTCTTAGAGATTATCGAGGAGGACTGGCCTTTTGTGATTCGAAACGCAGTTCAAGGATGGACTTTTGTGCGAGACAATTCTACCACCCCGGAAATATCTGTAGTGTTAACGGATCAACAGTCCCACACATATAATGTTACTTTCTATAGAAGTTATCGGTTTGAGCGTGAAGAGTACGATGAGACCGAGCATCCGGATTATCCGTACTAGACTTTCTAATTTGAGGAGAACTAAATGAGAATATTACTACTGGTACTTTGTTTGATGTTTTTGCCAGCTTGTGTGTTCCACGGAATTGGCATACGATCAACATTTTATAGCCACCACGGGTACCATCGAAGCTACGTTAGTGGATATGTGGCGTCGCCCACATATGTCACCATGAGAATACATATGGTGGATATGCAGAACTCTCTATATAGCATTTTATATGTGGAAGATTATCTGCGTACACGAGGGGTCGAAATCATAGCCACTCATATGCACGGCCCATATATTGAGCTGCGTGTACGCACGAACAGCCTGGATCCACTTCATCACTTTGGGTATCGTCATTGGTGTACTTTACACTATTAGCCCACCATCAATTCTGTGAAGTTTCTAGTTGACTCCTCACTAAGACTGGGGCATCCTGTTTGGGATGCCTTTTTCTATCAAAGCTTGGAGAATATAATGAAAGTTTTCATCTCAGACCCCTTCAACGACACGCTTGTAGAGACAATTACCAAAGAATGGGAGCTCACTGATGATCTAGCCGAAGCAGAAGTAGCGGTGGTACGCTCTAAGACCAAGTGCCGAGGTAGCTGGTTTGAAGGGGCTCCAAATTGTCGCCTAATTATTCGAGGAGGGATTGGGCTCGATAATATTGATCTTGAAGAGGCAGAACGAAGAGGAATAACGGTCCGAAACACTCCTGGAGTTAGTGCCATTGCGGTCGCCGAACTAACTATGGGGCTGCTTCTGTCAGCCGCAAATAGTATTGTGGCCGCAAACATCACCAACAATGGAAGGTTTCCTAAGAAAGCTGAGTGTACTCGCGTAGAGCTCCACGGAAGGACCTTGGGGGTTGTTGGGTACGGGGCCATTGGGAAACGCGTGGCACGTATGGCTGAAGGCTTTGGGATGCATGTTATTGTGTACGATCCCTATGTGGAAAATATTAGTATTAGTGGGTATGAGAGAGAAACAGTTTCCCTCAATGCTGTGCTCACCAAGTCTGAGTTCATTACCCTACATGTCCCCCTCACTGAAGAAACTACTGGCCTAATCGACGAGTTGGCTCTCTTTCTTATAGAGGACAAGTGTGAAGTTCTAGTGAACACATCGAGAGCTGGAGTAGTTGACCAGAAAGCGCTACATAAGGTGTTGGAGTCTGGGGCTAAGCTGCGCTACGCCACAGATGTACTTGGGGAGGACTCAGCCGGTGAGAATCTACGAGACCACACTGGCTCGGTTGTGGTGACTCCTCATATTGGGGCACAAACTTCTGAAAATTTAGTCCGCACCGTTACCTTTATCTTAGACATAATTCGGCAACACGCAGCAGCTCCCGTCTCTTAGACCACAAAATACTAGGCTTTCAGCTACCTATTTGGTAAAATTCACAAAAGTGATACGCCAAAAGGAGTTGTGGGATGCCTAGAACGGTTGGAGAACAGTTATACTGGCCCGAGGAGCCAGAAGAGGATGGGTTTGCGTCTCGCCGTCGAGTCCCAAGGGAACAACATGCCTGGCGTCCAGCGGAGCCGGAAGGGGGCATCTCTCTAGCTATAGGCTTGGATTCCACTCAAAATCTTTTTGAAGAACTGGTCGAAAGACACCAAGAAGACCGCGTGTTATCCTGTGTGGCCGCAGTAGCCGCTAAGGTCAGTATGTGGTGGGAGACTTTGTTTTTGCCCGAAAGCGATCCGGTGGCCATCTTAGATCAAATACAGATATGGGTCATGGATAGAAGTGCCGTGCTCCCCCATGCTGAAGACCGCTACGCACTTGCGGATGCTCTTCAGACCATTAAGTACGATGCCTCTGATCCAAGTATCGAGCTGGCTGTGAATAGCCTTCGAAATTGGATCGCAACAATTAATACGTATGTGGATCAAAACCGAGAAGAATTCCCCCTGAGGGGCGCCATGACGATAATGTGGGCGTCTAAATTTGCAGCGGCAGTCTTTGGGCAGAGCGAAGACGAGTTTTATACTAATACTTGGAATTCCTGCAACTAGAATTTCCCCTTTACTTTCATACCAATTCTTGCATACTAGCCCAGATCATGTTGTTGGTTAGGGTGAGGCCGATGGATCGTTTTTACTATAGTGAAGATGGGGTACAGATTGATCTCAGTCAGTGGCTCCAAAAGATAGCCTCTACGGGAGCGCTAGTGGGCTTCGATACTGTATCAATAGTCGTAAAGGACTACACGCCGGGGGCGATACCGACCACGTACGCCTCCCCTTTGTGGAGCGGAGCGGAGCTTGCCGCAACTGTATGTACTCGTTATGTGGGATATGATTTAGCGTTTGGGTTAAGGCCTACCCCCCTTATATATGAGACCCGGGTTGGGGCAACTCTTCCCGACACTAACCACCATATTGAGATATACAAGTGTCCCCAAGAGAATCTGTGGGACGCCAAGGCTAACCACGATAGGGTAGTAGAGGTCCTCAGTGAGAAGGATTTTCAGTACCTATACACTGACTTTGATCACCCATATCTAAATCTCCCAGATAATCCGCCAGAAGATCTCTTCCAGATCCATTCCGAAGGATTAGATAATTCACCAGAGGTGGGAGTTCCCCCAATTGGACCCCCCGAACAAAGAAAGAGCGGACGAGCGCTTTTATTTTAGGATTATGAGCACGAACATTTTTTTCTATACACGTCAGGGAAGTAAAGTACCGCTTGAGGAATATGCGGCCCTAGAGAAAGACCGCCAATACAGGCAGGTTGTCCAAACCACTCTCCCAAATGGGATATGGGTTTCCACTGTACTATTGGGGATAGATATTTCTTGGAACACAGACGGCCCCCCACTCATTTTCGAAACAATGGCCTTCGGTAATGGAGACTTAGGCGATGCGCGGGCCAGCGAACGGGCAACCTGTGAGAAAGAAGCTATTATCAACCATATTCGAATATGTGAAAATCTAAAAAGCGAGGCAAGTGATGGCTAGACGGTTGCTTCTAGATAGCACAGCTCCCGAAAAGACCCCAATAGAGGTTCCTACCCACAAGGCCCCTGAGGAAGATGTGCAGCATTTTCTTCTACACTTTGAGCCCCAAGATGTTATTCGCCTATGTGTGGCGGCTTGTGAGGCAATGCTGCCTCACTGGAACTCTTGGATAGATAAGGAGATAAGCATTTCTCCCGATACTCCACCAGGAAAGAATCGCTCTGAGCGGTACGAAAAAGCTCGAAAAGGCCCTAGCGAATGTCTCCGAATTATCGCTGACTACTTAGAGGGAAAGGTTCCCCTAGCCAAATTGGATGAAGCAGGAGAAGGGATAAGCGCTTTAGGCCGAATCCCCAGTACCCAAGCCAATAGGAAATTCCCCGCCAGTTCTATTGGGTGGCTTATCTATGCGCTTCAAGCTTTCGAGAGAGAGGAGCGGTCAATAAAAGGATATGCATACGCAGAGAACTGCATACACTACGGGGAGTACTTCTGTGTTCCTTTCCCTGAACTAGAGCGAATATGGCGCGATAAAGGCCTACTTTAGAAAGCACACTTAATGGCTGTTGACATTATCTATGATCCTCAATATGAACAGGAGCTTGCCCGTCATCGCTACTTAAGCGAATCTCCTGAGCACATATATACCTACCGCACCAGCATTACCGTCCCCCAAAAAGACCTGCCGGGAGCTAAGGTGCAGGAACTAATTAATGGTGCAGGTGTTGTTAAGAATACCCTTCACTTCTCCGTCACCAGTGGAAGTATGAAACACTGGCTATTCTCTGCTAGCCTGAAAGATAATGCTGAGCGCCCAGAATGTTTAGTGCTGCTGAGTCAATTTGATGACTCACTGAACTTCACTATAGATGCAAAATCCGATATTCTCGCAAAGGACTTGGCGGCTTTTTTTCAAGACATATTTAAGAGCTTCACGGTCGCTAAGGATGAGGACCATATTCGTGTGCGTTTTTGGTATAATGCCGGAAGTTATAATGAAAGCTATATCCGACAAATCAAGTGCCCCACCTTCAAGGATATTGCGGCCAACTATCCTGAGCAAACACTAAAGGAAATCGAATGGCTGCTGGGTACTGATAACCCATGGGAGATTGGGAAAGTGATCTTCTGGATGGGGCTTCCCGGTACGGGGAAGACCTTTGCGACTCGCGCTATCATTCGGGAGTGGTCAAAAAAGATGGCCCCACATGTTATTGTGGACCCCGAGAACTTCTTTGCCAACACTGGCTACTTGATGGAAGTCTTAGAGAACGGGGCAGAAGAAGAGGGCGAAAGTAAAGACGGGAATCTGATTATTCTTGAGGACAGCCCAAGAGTTGTGCTGACGGAGTCCAGAGGGGCCGGTGACACCTATAATATGGCCCGGTTTCTCAACATCACCGATGGCATCTTAGGCCAAGGCATTTCTTCTGTTTTTCTACTAACCACTAACGACGAAATAGATGATATTGATAGTGCTTTTCTGCGAAGCGGACGCCTGCTGCAACGAATGAAGTTTGAGCCCTTCAAAGTGGATATGGCTAATCAATGGTTAGAAGAGCATGATTATGAGGGTGAGCCCGTACACGACACAACAGCCCTTTCTGATTTGTATGCCGCACTAACCAATAAAACCCCTCATGCCCCAGAGATAGAAGTGGCGCGTGCTGGTTTTTAACTTAATTCGTATGAACCAAGAAGAATAGCGTTTTGCGCCCGTAGTAGCTAATGGACTTGTAGCTTAATTGGCGAAGCGTCTGGCTTACATCCAGGAGTTATGTGAGTTCGAGTCTCACCTGGTCCATATAGAAGGTTTACATTAGGCCTCTCTGGTCCTATATTGGTGTTCTCTTTAACTGTACAGAGCAGGAGACCACTAATGACCCGAAAGAAAACAAGTATAATTTGGACAATTCAAAGAGACGAGCTGGAGAGAATTGTACAGGACAGTAAGACCCTGAAAGAGGTCCTTTCCCATTTCTATTTGAGGAATGAGGGCAACTACAGAACCTTAAAAGCGAGATTGGCAGCAGATAATATAGATTTTTCCCATATACGTTTAGGCCGTGGCAATTTTCGGGGTGGGGGCCCCAAAGCAATTCCCCTTAGTGAGGTTATGGTGGAGAACTCTACGTATGCGAGAGGGCATTTAAAAGCCCGTTTGCTAAAAGAGAAACTATTAAAGGAAGAGTGCTCCAGGTGCCATATAGGCCCAGAGTGGTACGAGGAATGCCTAGTTTTTGTTCTCGACCATGTCAATGGAATTTCTAATGACCATCGTTTAGAGAACCTTCGCTTGTTATGCCCAAATTGTAATTCCCAGATGCCTACATTTGCGGGCAGGAATCAGGCGACAGCGGGCACCAGGCAGATGAGCTGTTCTCAATGCAAGAAAACGATCATTAAGAGGGGAAATAAAACCGGACTTTGTCATCAATGTTTTAACCGCGATGAAACCACTAATATCGCCCGGCGCAAGGTGAAGAACCGCCCCTCAAAAGAAAAGCTCCAGGTCTTACTAGTGGATAATCCTTGGACTGCAGTCGGAAGGATGTATGGGGTCTGGGAAAACACTGTTCGTAAGTGGGCCAGAGGCTATGGGTTATCTACAAAACGGAGAAGATAACCATCTGTGCCCATCAGATATTAGTAGAATTTAGGTTGGCAGTTATCTACGACAATTTTTGTCAACTTGCTATTAATTATGGCAACGATTTGGGAGGTCAGCTATAATGGAGAGTCCCTAACAAAGGAGAACCCATGTAATCCCAAACACCCTCCCCCAAACACGCTCACGGTATTTTCAAGGCCTTAAGCAAAGGTTAATTCCCGTGCCAAAAAGAAAAAAAGAGAGCTCTCGTCGTAAGGGCCTCAAGATCCGAAAAAAAGTTACCCCAAAGACCCCAGTCCAAGAAGAGTATGTCCAGTCCATTATTAATAATGACTTGACAATCGGAATTGGAGCAACAGGGTCCGGTAAGACCCTCTTGGCAGTTTACCAGGCTTTACGCGCCCTCCAAGAGAAGTCTATCGACAAAATTATTATTTCTAGGCCTGCTGTTGAATCTGAAGAGAAAATCGGGTATCTTCCCGGGGAAGTAGAGGAAAAGCTCCACCCATATTTTCTCCCTGTCTATGATTCTATGCAAATGTTGGGGGTAAACCCTGATGAGCTAAGAGCAGAAGGTACATTGGAAATTGCCCCGCTAGGTTTTATGCGTGGCCGAACCCTTTCCCGCTGCTTTATTATTCTGGACGAGGCCCAAAACACACAGCCATCTCAGGTTTACATGTTCCTCACACGTATTGGGGAAAAATCTAAAGTGGTCTTAACAGGCGATCCAGAGCAGCGAGACATACCAGGAGCTGATGGGCTATCAAAAGCTGCGGAATTTCTCGAAGATGTTGACGGAATTGGCGTAGTAAGGTTTGGAAAAGGAGACATTCGCCGGTCCAATTTAGTACGTAAGGTTGTAAGATATTGGGAAAACTAGGTCGCTATAATGATGATCGCTATTTTGGACGCCGTGTCCAGAGTGGTCGTCCATTGTCTGGTGGTACACTCCTAGGTATGTCGAGCGTGGCCAAAGATAGTACCCAAAAGCAGACTAAGCCTACTCCCGAATCTACTAAGAAGCCTCATCATATAAATGGTGGGGCTTCTCCCTTTTTACCCCATTTTTCTTTAGGAAATTCCATGATTATTTCACTCCAACAATGTAATACCCGTCCAGCAGTTATTGAAGACAATGTAGCATCCCGGCCTGTCCCGACGACGAAGCCCGAAACCGAAAAACCCAGAACGCCCCTCACAGATTCAGCCGAAAGGCAAACCTTGAGGGGCTATTTTAGTGTAGTGAGAGATGCGCTTAAGAGTTGGCCGACTTCTTTAGGTATGAAAGAAAAGGCTGCATGTCTGGGCCTGGTACGATTTTTTAGATTAGCCGCCGCCGGGAATCATTGGCTTGAAACTCTAATACATGGACGGCCTTACCCCAAACCTAGTACGGAATCCCTAAACGCCTTCGCCCTGGCTGACGAACTCCTCTCCACCACAACCTTCCCGTTTTATGAAACTGATCTGCACTCCTTTGCTGATGACCTTATGCGCTGCCTAATGCGTCCCAAGAGCTTCTCCCCCAACAAGCTCCTACTGTTCCTCAATAGCCTTCCCCGGGCTTAAAACCCACTCCAACAAAAAATACGAAGAACAGCCCTTTACTTATCTTGTAGATGTGGCACACTAAGTTGATTGGTCCTAAGACCACTTTCACTATGAGAACTATTGATGAGTCAAAGTATAAAAGAGCTAGTTGAGGAAATCAGGTACGAAAGAAAGGTGCTAGAAATTATGGCGGAAGAAGACAAGAAGACCACTAAGGCGGCGGTAAAGAAGGCGAAGGCCGCACTAAAGGTCTTTAACGAAATAACGCCTATTCCATGTGAGGTGCTGGAGGCCTTAAAGATCGGAGGCAATCTTCTCAAAGGCCGAGATGATGCTGGGTGGCGGCTCCCCGAAAAGGAGAAAGAGTTTGATGTTAAAAAGCCATTAACCGAAAACAAGAGCCCGGGCAGGAGAGGGCACAAGGATGCCAACGGTTTCTACCTAACCTCTACGGGAAAGATAGTTCGCGTCTGGACCACCAAGGCCAGTAGGCGTTACGCGGCTGCCCCCAAGCATTCAGAAGAAGTCTCGAATATGGCAGGCATCTCTCAGGTAGCTGCCGAGTCCATGCCCGTACTTGCAAAGGCAATATTAGAAAAGTATAGAGCTTGGCTTGTTGCCCAAACTACGGGGCAAGTTATTGAGGAAAATGGAGATGGAGAGATGGTTCTGGTAGAAGGAACCACACAGGCATCTGGTGGAAGGCGCTTGTCCTTCTAGCGCCCAGCTGTGCTCTTATATTTTAGCATTATTAAGTAGATAATGGCGCTGAGAGTTAGGATGGCCACCGCGAACCCTAGTATAACAGCTAGGGGCTCGTAGTAGCTCTCCAGCATACGTGGGGACCAGCTGCCGTTTTGGCCAACAGTAGGGGGATATTGTGCAAAGTTGGGCATAATCACCTGACCTTGAAAAACTTATAGCCTGTGGGTTGATTATATAGCACTACCACATAATAGTCTATAGACCCAATCCTAAAAAATCAAGATTAAAGTGTAGAAAGAGACTTGACAGATAGGGAGTTCCCGCACAACATATAAGGCAGGCATTGACTTTTGTGTGGATAAAAGGCAAACTAGGGTACTTTCAAAACTCATGTCATTAATTAGGAGAGCTAGTATGAAGCGAAACGCATGCAGTAAGAAATCTCTATTCGGCTCAGAAGTTATATTTGAGTACGAATTTTCACCGGAAGGTGTTGAGCTGTACTTCTCTAAGATACAGGCCAACGCGGTGGTAAAAAGTAATGTATATGCCTTTACAAATCAGGCGCTACCCTCCGTGGTGCGGCTAATCCAGTCCGCCGGAGACTTAGGGCTTCCGATTCGGCTAAACCACCCTGGAATTAGCGTTATCGTGGCGGACCTTTGGGAATCTCACGATATTCCTGGTTGGGCAGTAGCCAAGCTCCTCTCTAAGCTAGTTCGTCGGCTCTGTGATGTTCAGCAGGAATCCTCTTGCGATCAGCTCATTCGTGACGACTCGGCGGCTAGGGATGTACGTACGCTTGAGGTACGAAATCAGCGGCTCAGCGATCAGCTAGCGCAGGCGCAGTCTCAAATTACCAACCAGTCTCACAGCCTAAATGCGATGCAGACCGCTGCTGAAAAGTCATCCAAGGAGGCCGCAAAGACTCGGAAGACACTGCGAGATCTATCTGTTACGGCGGACGCCTTTTCTACTACTCTTCTATGTTTGAGCCGGGCAGGCGTGCCCACGCCCCAAATAGTCGAAAAGCCGAAAGATGTATTTGTGACTAAGAAGGCCAGCAAGCCACTGCCTACTCTAAAGGCGAAGACGCGCACCCCTGTCGAGGTGCTTAGTGTCGCCGCTGAGGAGCTGAAAAAGAGTTCTTCAGTGGAAGGCGCCCAGGCAATTGAGGGTGAGGGGCTAGTAGCTGTTACGGCCTTCCGCTCTAAATGGTCAGAGGCCTTAAAGAATGCTGGAGTTTACGTGTATAAGGGCTACAGTATTCCCATAAAGATGAGCTTGTTGTAACCAAATAGGAGACTGCCTGATGGATCGTATATTTGAGGAAAAAAGATTTCTGCGTGGCACGCTATATGTAGACTCTGTGATGTCCCGAGAACGACAACGAATTACTTTCCAGTTTGGTAGGCTTGGGGCGACCCCACAAACAGCCACATTGACTCTGCTACAAATTCCTGGAGTTTATGAGAAGCTCGCAAAGGCTCTTGAGGATTCAGATGTGCTTGACAACACCTCCATTGGAGAAATCGCCATTCCGATTTGGGCCCTGAAGCCCATTGTGCGTAGGCTAGCAATGACCCTGCTCCTTATTGAGCGGGATAATTTAGTGGAGCAGGTGAATATCAACACAGCCCGTGAAACAAAGCAAGAAGCTGCCTTCTACAAGATCGAAAAGGCCCTTAGTGCGGCCAACCAGGCAACCAATGAGTTACGGGCAGAACGCACTCACCATCTTGAGAACATAGGTTCTTTACAGGCTCAGCTAGAAATCCTAACGGCGGACAAGGCTGACATGGAGGTGACGCTGACGAGTCTGGATGAGGAGCTAACCGACAGTAAACTAGAGTTGTCTTCCAGGGAAAGCCAGTTGGAAAACCAGAAATATGCTTTTAATGAGTTAGGGGACACTTTGCAGGATGAGCGTAACACCCAAGAGGCTCAGCAGCAAACCGTAACTGAACAGGAAAGCCAGCTGAAGAACATTATGTCCCGCGTTGGGGAGCTACAGAAGCGTACTAATGAGCATGGGGCGGTGCTGGCCCAAAAAGATGCTCGAATTTCAGAGCTGACATCTGCAATACAAGAAGTAGCGGCAGCTGCTCGTGTAGCCTCTAGTAAAATAGCCGAAAACATCCCCAAACCCACCGCAGCTGGTGCTGGAATAGTAAAGTAGACGAGATGGCTCAGAAATACGGCCTGATTCTGGTTACCCTATGCTATATGGGGTTTGCGTTTATGTTGCTCGCGCTCTTGCTAGAGGGCACCGCAACAATCGTGCCTTCGCTATTGGCCGGAGCATCGTTTCTCATTTCAATCAAGTATGCGGTAAGCCTACTCAAAGTACTTCGAGAAAAAGACTTGGAAGATCTAGAGGAAGACGCTTAGTCGCGTGGCCTTCTATCCTGCATGCCCTGCTCTGAAGCGGTGAAGAATTCTTCCTGGCTACCCACTTCCTCAGGTCGAAGCTTATCTACTTGACGCTGAAACTTAGTGTACGGAAGGTGTCCTACTACCAGGTCTTCATTCACAAAGCGCAACTCTTCCGTCTCTCTGACCAGTCTCCACCACTGCTCCGCTATATCAGCTCTTCCGGAAGCCTTTCCGTAGGTGAATAGGAAAAGGACGGTGTCTACGGCGTACTTAAGGAAGGCATTACGTTCTCCATAGAGACCCTCCTTTACTGTTTGAAGCCACGCCAGTATACCATCGAAGAGTAGGATATTTTTTGGTTCTGAGACCATCTCTTGGGATTCTTTCCCCGTGTTAACCATCCACTCAAACATAGAGATTAGGTCGTTTAGCTCAAACTGATCGGGTGCGGGCGCAGTTTCGAGGGCCCAATTCAATGTGCGCTCTATCATGTCCTGGAGGTCTTCAGTGGCAGGGTCTTCTATCCATACGGCCTTTAAAACCGCCCACAACACAGAGGCTGCTGCCTCGGCGGCTAAGAGCACTTCTGTGGCACTAAGGGTGTCAAACAGTTCCCGAACTTCTCGGATAGATTCTGGACCAGAAGGTGGCTCGCCAACGGTTCTTGCTGGGTGCCCAGTAGTAAGCTCTGCTTCTCCAACATCTGAAAAGGCCAAAACGCACCTAGTTTCGGTCCACCATTGCCTATAGAACGCATTAGCGATTTGATCCACAGTTTCCTTATCCCCACCAGGGGCTTCAGCGGTGATTAGGGCGTTAGCGGCTGAGAATATTGCATAGCTTACTCTCCTTCCTGGCGCTCTCTCCCCCTCATAGTTAATACTTCCTAAAATATCTTCGAGTACCTTTGCGGCCCATGAGGGCGCCGGATTAGCCTCTGGGTGATTTATATGGACACGATAGTTAATCGCGTCCACTACACCGCGCATCTCCGTCTCAGCGCGCCCAAGAGCCCGCGTGTCCCCGTTGCCATCTACCCAGGCACTAATAGTCTCTACAGCATGCTTAGCCTGAGTGGCCCAGGCCCCATGATCGTCCTCTAGCAGTGTAGGGGCCACCATAGAGTACGCCACTAAGGCGCTTACAACTCTCTGTGGAAGTGGAAGACGGGCCAGTAGGGGAAGAACATCCTGTGAGCTTTGCGGAGTGGGCCATTTGGCATCTTCAGGCGGATTGCAGGGCTGATAATATCGCTCACTGTGTACTGGAACAATCTCGGCACTTGGGGACTCAAGGCTGCGTTTAAGTTGGCCATAGTAGAAGGCCTTAGGTGAGGGAATGCCGCTCTCTTCCGTCGGCGGCTGCCCAGTAGTTCCTGCGGGGTGCCCGGTAGTCAGCTCTGCCGACGCCACATCTTCTAGCGCTAATCGGCAACGACACTCTCTCCACCACCAGGCGTAAAAGTCTTCTTTAGACATACCCCAATAGTCTTTAGCAGCCTCCATGGCGTTCATAGTCGCCCAAGCATCATCAGCCACAGACTCTAGCGAATCACCCGCCGACTCTGCCGCCAAAGAAGCAGCAAAAGCACTATGCCCTGCGCTCTTCCCGAGAGCCCCTTCCCACTGGATGTCCCCTCCGGCCGCCTCAGCAGCAGTAGCGGCAACCATGACCTGTTCTCTATCTAGCGTACCCCGAACCCATTGCCATCCTGCCGCTATTGCGTCTTTGGGGGACTCTATTCCGGGCTGGACTTCTTCAAATATAGGCAAGACTAGTTCTGCGGCAGTTAGTGCGCAGATGACCTGTTGCTTCAAGGGAAGGCCCGCTAATAAGTCCCAAACATCATTAAAGTTTTCTGGGGCGGGCCAGCTTGGGTCATCAGGAGGATCACAGGGAGTTAAATGTCTCTCATATCTAGATTGGGGTAGTACCGTGGGACTAGGTTGTTCTAGGCGTTCTTTAAGGCCTTCATAGTAAGGAGGTTGCCCAGTAGTGAGCTCAGCTGTGGGTGCATCCATAAAAGCTAAGCGACAACGACACTCCTTCCACCATAGTTCATGGAAATTCTCCCATGCCTGCCCCGAAGTCTCAAAGTTAGCGGCCCGTGCCGCATTAATAAACGCAGAGCTCGCAAATTCAATGGCCTCGTAGACCGTTGAGGAGAAAGTGGAAGCCAGTGCGGCATAGATAGTAGCGGCCACCGCGTTTTCAGCGGCCAGAGCAACATAAAGAATAGAGTTGTGTGCCTGGGTCTGCGCCACGGATAAGGTTGTCAACGATGGGGCGGTCGCTACCATATCAGTAAACATCTGCACGGCATCAGCCATACGAGCCGCCGTCTCTTGGGCCAACTCAGCCGCCGCACGAACTTCTTCTCTAGTCGCCTGGCCTTCTACCCAACGATAAGCAGTTTCTATAGCCCGCCTCGGCCTTTCATCGCTAGGGTACCTTTCCTCAAAGATAGACAACACTAGTTCTGCGGCCACTAAAGCGCATATCATTTGCTGTTTAGGGGCGAGCCCATCCAATAACGCTATGAGTTGTTGTGCATTTCTGGGGGTTGGCCACTCTGGATCATCGGGCGGATCACAAGGCTGCTCATAGCGCAGCCAGTCTTGAACTGGAAGGACTTGCCACTCAGTCCCTTCTAGTTGAGTTTGGGGGTTAGGGAAGGGTCCCAGATAAAGGCTCCCTGTAGTCAACTCCGCAGTAGATACGTCTTCCAACGCAAGCCTACAACGGCATTCTTTCCACCATAAATCTAGAAAGCTCATATACCTCAGTAGTCCAGCGTCTCCGGCTGCCCTATCAGCCCACATAACAGCTATAGAGGCGTCATCTTTCTCCTCAATAGGTGCTTCTGGTTCTGGGTCATAGGCGCCCCGTGCAGCCCACCCCGCCGCCTGAACTAGTGGGTCCCCGCCTTCCCAGCGAGTCCTATAGTACACTTCAACTTCTTCCCTAGTTGCGTTTCCCGCTAACCATTTATGTAGGGTCGCGACGGTCCTTTCTGGAAAATCGTCTTGAGGATCCCTCTTTTCAAATATGGGCAGCACTAGTTCTATAGCTGTGAGGGCACATAGTATTTGTTGTTTGTGGGGAAGACGGATCATTAACGCAAAAACACTGTGACGATCAGTAGGAGTAGGCCACTCTGGATCATCCGGAGGATTACAAGGTGTTAACTGTCTCTCATAACCATACTGCGGTAAAACTGTAACCGGGGGGTCATCTAGGCCCGCTTTAAACTGTTCATAGGCAGGTTGACCGGTAGTACCGAACTCCTGCACCCGAAACTGCTGCATAGGAGACTGGTAGGCCGGAATCCCATAGCTGAGATACTGCGAGATAGGGAGCATGTGGTGGGTTGCTGCGCGACCCTGGCTGCCATTTCTCACATCTATGGCCGCATCCATTAGTCCTAGCTGGTCGGCCAGGAGTTCTACGGATAATCGTACATAATTGCTTTGTAGTTCACTCTCTCTTCCGTCCATACTAATACCGCTGCCGCCGAACCCCTGAGAGAACCAGCGCACCCAGCCGTCATCCATTAGTTCGCTTAGTGTGGGGAGGCTAGGGTACACAAATGGCATTTCGGGAAGCTCTAGGGCGGCCATCGCCACTTCTTCATGGCTCGCTCTTCCTTCCGCCACTACGATAAGTCCACCAGGAACGATCCATCCCGAATATGGTAGAAGGGGATCGAATTCTTCGGGGGTACCTAGGACAAATCTAGTATGGGGGCTCCCAACTACTCTGGCGCCTGTAGTCCTAAATTCTTGCATGGGAGACCTGTAAGTAGGCACTCCATATTTGATATACCGATCTACTAGAATTGTATGATAGCTAGATACGGCGTCCCCAATAACATTCCGGACATCTATAATCACCGACACAATTCCTAGCTGATTGGCGAGAGCCTCCGCACCAATTCGCGCCCTACTACTATTGAGGTCGTCAGTGCGACCCTCTATCATGAGGGCGTCACTACCAATCCCCTCGCTAAACCATCGAATCCACCCGGCCCCAAATAACTGGTTTTCATGTGGGGGCTCATAGCCAGAAGACAGAATTTCCCAAGCTATTGCTTGGTGACTCTTGCCCGCATCCGCGCTAACCACAATAGTTCCGTCAGGCAAAATCCAGCCCCTATAGGAAAAACGTGGATCAAGCGCTTTAGGTTCGCCGAACACGAAGAGCAACTCAGGATTTTCATTTGACATAATAGGCCCCACAAGACAAGAAGCCCACATTATAGCAATTTCTAGGAATATGTGCCCGTAAAATTAAGAAGAAGGGCGAAGAATAGCCGGATGGGGGAGGCTATCTTCGTCCACGATAAGGTTAAGGCCTTGGGCGGCGTTTGATTGGTTGTTCGAAGTACACGTTTCCAGTAGTTAGTAGTTCTGTCGCATAGACATTAGTGAAGGGAAACCTACAACGACATTCTTTCCACCATAGCTCATAGAATTCTGTTCCTGCCATCCCCCAAACAAGAGCAGCAGTAGCAGCAGCCTCAGCGGTCTCAGCAGCACGAAAAGCAGAAGCAGCAACCTCAGCAGCATCCGCAGCAGCATAAGCAGCCTGAGCAGCGTGGGGAGCAGCATAAGCAGCAGCATAAGCAGCAGTACGAGAAGCAGCAGAAGCAGCACGCACCTCATTCGCAGTAGCTTGACCTTCTAACCACCTATAAGTGACTGCTATGGCCTTTCTCGGTGCCTTATTATCTGGGAGGGCTTCTTCAAAGATAGGCAATACCAACTCTGCAGCCACTAAGGCACAGAAAACCCGTTGTTTATGTGGAAGCCTAACCATTAACGCTCGGACACTTTCGTAACCCGTAGGAGTAGGCCAAGCAGGATCTTCGGGAGGATCACAAGGCTGATAATATCTCTCATAGTATCGAGTGGGGTCGTGACGAAGCCCACGCCCTTCATGGGGAGGAGTAAACGCATAAGGCCCTACAGGAGGCTGCGCAACAGTCCCTGTTGGATGCCCAGTAGTCCTAAATTCCTGCATGGGTGAACGATAGGCGGGTATCCCATACTTGATGTACTGATTAATAGGAAGTACGTGATGGTCCGTCACCGCGTCCCCAATAGTATTTAGGGTATCTATGCGAGCCGTAGCGAGCCCCATCTGGTCCGCCAGAAGTCCCACAGCCTCCCTGATGAATGGTCGGTTTAGATCATCTGTGCGCCCGTCTAGAAAAATAGTATCGTTTTTTAGGCCGCTACTATACCACCTCACCCAGCCTTCGCCTATGAGTTGAGCAAGAATATCGTCGTCGTTGGGCGCATATTCAAAAGGAATATCTAACAGCTCAGCGACCGCATAGGCTATATGCCGGTGCCGGGCTAACCAGTGCGCCACCACAATAGGCCCATCAGGAAGAATCCATCCCAAATAGTGCTCACGCGGATTAAACTCCTCAGGAGTATCTAGCACAAATATAACATCGAAATCCATTAAGCGCCCCATAATGTCCCCATGAGAGCAGTCAATTATACCAGTTTTTGGAAATGGGTGCCCTTAAAATTAAGAAGAAGGGCGAAGAATAGCCTGACAGGGGAGTAAGAGTATACGCTTGGGTCAGTCGCATAGCGGCAATTGCGCCTGGTTGTAACCCAGGTTCCTTCGGGATACGTAGGTTCGAGTCCTACCTGGCCCATATGCACCTGTAGCTCAGCGGATTAGAGCAAAAGTTTGCGGAACTTTAGGTCGCAGGTTCGAGTCCTGCCAGGTGTATTTTTCTTTGCCCTGCTCGTATAACAGATATTACACTGGTCTTCGGAACCAGGAATCAGGGTGCAATTCCTTGGTGGGGTACTTTAAGAAGCCTGACTTTCGAGCTGGGCTTTTGCGTTTAACCTAGCATGTTCTTCTCGGTGACAATTTCCACATAGGAGATCACACTTATCGAGTTCTGTTTTTGCCTTATCAGTGAATGAGAACAAGCCCCCTATCTCAAATTCTTTTTCGGCAGGATCTCGGTGGTGAAAATCCATGGCTGCAAGGCATTTACTATAGCCGCACTGTAGACACGCGCCGCCTTTGTAGGCTGCACTTTTTTGTTTCGCCTCATTTTTACGGCGTCTGCCGTCATTTTTCACACACACCTTACACCAGCGACGGAGCACCCCACCATTTCTGGACTTATAGAAATCGTCTACGCTCTGTGAGATTGTACATTTTCTGCAGACCTTTACATTCCCAGCAGCACATAAAACAGGCATGAGGGCCGGGAGACGGCTAGCGTGCTCCTCTCGGTGACAATTACTACAGAGAAGGTCACATTTGTCCAGTTCTTTCACAACCCTTTCCCATGAACTTGAACGAATTTTAGCTAAGGAGAATTCCTTTTCTTTAGAGTCTCGGTGGTGAAATTCTAAGGCCTCAACGGCTGTTTTGTACCCGCACTGGCGGCAGGATCCCCCTTTATATTCTACCGCTTTTCGCTTAGTGTCCAACATCCGGTCATACACTTTTGCGTCTGTGCACGTTTTGCAATATGAGGTTGGTAGGCCGCTGCCTCGTTTATAGAAATCCTTGACTGGTTTAACGCTCAAGCACATAGGGCAGAGGTGCTCGCCTTCACGAAAGGGCTTGTGCCCCGGTTTTACCAGTTGCCTCGTGTTATGTTGATTAAAGGGAGAGCACTCTAGGCAGTACTTTCTAGCACTCAAAATACGTCGCTTGCCGTCAATAACTTTCGAGGCAGGCATTCGCGCCCCACACTTAGCGCATATTCTTATTTTAGGTTCTTTTTTAGCCATTTCGTTCTCCTTTTCCGGGAAGGCTAAGTATACCATTTTCTAGTAAGTAATGCTAGGTTTTCTGCTTGATTTTTCTTCTCAATCGCGCACACTGAGCTATAGTGTCCCTGTTTTCGTTTTTAGGAGAAAGAAGATGTCCCGCGATCCCGCTGACACATTGGCCGGAGTATTTGTGATTGCGGCAAGTCTCGCCCTAGTATGGTTTGTTATGACTTTAGCAGCTACCACCGATAAGCCAAGTGAGTCTGTTGAAGTTAGTGAACCGGTTCCTGCTCGGTTTGTCCTTATTAGTGAGGAGACCAATATTGCTAAGGGTGAGTTAAAGGCCGCTATTTACGAGGACACGGAGACAGGTGAGCGCTACCTCATTATTGACCGATTTAACGGAGGGGTTTCGGTAACTCTTTTAAATGATCCTGCCTCTTTAGGAACTGAAGTTGGAGACCGAAATGACTAATTCGACAGAAAGAACGATAGACGCCCCCAACCCTGAGTTCATCGAACACTACATGCAAAAGTATGAGCACTTTCGCATACCGAAGTCTGTGTTGATGGAGGTCTTGGCGCGTAAAAATGAACACATAGCAGTAGCGCTGGATCGCGACAAGATGATTTCCTACAAGCTACGGGCCTTGGCGTTTATTCTTGAAGCCGGGGACCAACTCCTCAGCCTTTCTTGGGAAGAGTATCTTGCACACTACAAAGAAAAATGGACAGAGGCCCAGCAGAACTTACCGAAGACAACCACCCAGGATGCCCTTATTTATTGGGCAAAGATGTTGGAAGATTCTCCAGAACCTACTTCTCAGCCCTAATAAAAGAAAGTCGAATAATGAAATACCTCATAGCCATCATATTGATTGGCCTCATCGCAGTCGCGGGTTTTATTGTCCAATTGCTCCCCCCGGGGTTCTTCACATCTGATTCAGAAGCTAAAACCGACGTGCCTGCTACTTCTGTTTCTACAGATACTACCGACACCACGACTGTGCCCACAGTGTCGTCTAGGTTTGTTCGTATTAGTCGTGAACGGGACCTTGAAGGTCATCGGGATACCGTGAACGTGTACCGGGACACCGTCACTGGGCGAGACTATCTTATTACTAATGCGTACCAGGGAGGCTACTCAGTAACTTTACTGGCCGAAGCCAGCCCCCAAGATTCACAAGAGGATTAACCATGCAGAGCTATCAGTCGCCACCTTTTATACCATTTGCGGTGTTGTATGGCCTTATTACCTTCATAGGTTTTATGTTTATCATATTCGTGTGGCCTGTTCCACAAACCAAGTCCACGGAGAATATTGATCACATTGAGAACATTGAGCGCGTAGAGTCTGGGCTCAAGCTAGTTAGAACGATGCCTTCTATTGAGGCGCTATTGCGAGAAGGGGATGATGAACACCCTGACTCTGCGGCGGTATACGAAGACACAGAGACCGGGCAGCGGTATCTTATCGTGACCACACATCACGGAGGAGTATCGGTGACTCTACTAGATTCTATTGGGCCTGACACTCAAGACATTGAGGAGTAGCAGGATGGGTGTTGGGGGCGCCCTAGAAGAAACCAGAGAAGCGGCCTACGGGTTATTATCAACCAGAGTTCCCACATATCCGGCCCTCCGAATAGTGTCTAGAAGAGCACTGATAGAGGGCTCCTCTTGATCTTGTGCGAAGAAAATACGAGCGGTCTTTGCCTCAAAGGACACTTCCGCCAAGGCGACTCCAGGTACGTCGCCCAAATAGCCTTGGAGGGCCACCGAACAAGCCTCGCAGGTCATTCCTTCTATACTGAACACTAGGCTCTCACCCAATGTTGAGGATGCGGTGACGGTGACCGGATCTTCGGACCCTAAGAGAATGCCTACATAATTTGGAAATAGGGTGAACGCCAAAACGACTACTGTAGATCCCCATAGCATTACTTTATTTAGACGGCGCGGAATCTTACGGCTAGGCATCGCGCATGCCTGTCCTGGGGCACATTTCTCTTTTCGGAAATAGACGAAGTAAAAACCACCTGTCAAGAAAAGCGCCGAGGCGCCAAGGAAGACGCTGCGGTATGCCCCTAAGAACCCGGCGACTCCGGCCGCAGATGTTCCGAATACGATTAACAGAAGAGGTAGCCAGCAACAAACCGAAGAGAAGATTGCCGAAGTGACCGCTCCTATGGTGGCCCACATCCCGGTGTTATGCGGACGGCGCAGTGCACTTACTTTCCGGGCATCCTTCATAGTCTTGCGTACATTCCCAAGACAGCATGACCCCTGAGGATTGGTTTCCTCGCATCTGTCGAGTCCTTGGTGGCACTTCTCGGTAATGTTGTCGGTAATTTGTGACTTCCCTGTGGCGAGTACCTCAGCCTCAATTTCTTCAACAGTGTGATCAAAGCAATAGCAGATGGGGTGCGGGGCCTTGGTCACTTTTTGGCCGATACGGACAAGAACTTCCGACGATAGAATACGAGCGCCGGTCTCAGGATGATAGTAGACTACTTCGCAGGACTGCTCGGAACAGTAACGGAAGCCGTCAGAGCGGCCAACTCTGCTTCGAACATCTTTATCAACAAGCGCCTCCACCGTGATTGGTTTGACCGCCTTGCCTTTCTGGTCGCAAGCTGGGCATTTGGCACTTGCTTTCGTTGCTGGATCCGAGTCGGTCTCGCAGCAATCTGGTCGTATTGGGCTATCTTCACTCATAATAATATCTCCGTTGCACGATTACTACTTTGCCCTACAAGCCACAAAAACCCCAACACTAAAGTAGCGAGAATGGCGGCGATCAGGATGACCCATATCGTGCTAACCCCCAAAGCCCCCTAATAGATATATCGCTCCTATAAGCAGTGCTCCAAACAAGAATGCAATAGCGAGTACCATCAAGGTTGTTCTTATCACCCAAGCCCGGAATGCCGCCGCTAACGTAGCTGTGGTTATTGGGGGCGGTGGGTCCGGATCCTGCCAACCTGCGGCTTCTTGGTATGTTTCGCGTAAAAAGCGCTGGAGTTCTTGCTCCTGCTCGCTAAGCTCTTGGGGCATGCTAGGAAGCGTTGGAACCTGGAAGGTGGTGTCTCGGGGACCCTCAAGGCGCCTTCTCTGCAATTGTGCGCGATGCTGCTGGATGTTTCTGAAACGTGCAGGCTGTTGTGGATCGTTTCGTAGTTGTCCTACAGTATATGAGCGCATTAGGGGCCTTTCTTAGCACGTGCCTTTCTCCCATTTTAGCATATATCAGGCCTACTGGCTTTCAAAATTTAGCCCTTTATAGTAAAATGGCCCTCAAATCTACTTAGAAGTGGGGGCCTTATGCGTTTCAGTAGTGATATTAGTCAGCTAGCACTTCCTGATATTGTCCGCGACTGGGACATAAAAGACGACTTATTTGATCGCCTGACTCTTCAAGAGGGGTATGCGCTGTACTATACTGCTTTGAAGATGTTTGAGGCCCAGGTAGAGATAAACCACCCTGATAAAATGGTTTTTGTGGAGCCGGTTGTTGAGGCTATAGCTAATTTTATTGAAGGCGCAGCTTCTCAAGAAGCTATAGCCGCTGCGGTCAAAGAGCTTGATGAAAATATAGATTGGGAGGTGGCCTCCTCCATAGAGGCTTTCGTTATTGATGAGGCAGCTTCGGGCGAATTAACCGTTGTAACAACCACGCGCTTGCGGAACGCTTTTCTACTTTATCCTGAAGATATGCAGATGTATGAGCGGTGGTGGGATAGGTGCCTAAAGAGTTGGGGGGCCACAACATATGACGAGGACTTATATCGAGAAAAAGTAGCGGGCCTGATGCGACGCTACTTAGAAGGAGCCCCACTCCAATATATTTTAGGAAAATTTAACAACGATGATATCTTTCGCCTCTACTATCACTTTTGTGAAGTCTATATTGAGAGTGATTTAGTCAAAACGGCCGATAAACCAAAAGCCAGGCAGACTCTGGAGTTTGCGGTAGGCCTCGCTCTATTTGATGAGCCTGGCCCGAATTTAGATCTGTGGGAAAATAAGTATAGGGAAATTAACGGGGTCTCTGGCGGCGATTTGGGCCCGTTGGAGCCAGTTACTATACATTATGCGAGCAGCTTTTACGCGGTACTTATCATAAGAATGAGAGATTATCTCATGAGCACCTTCACGCGAGAACCAATAGGGAAGGTGGCTGGGTTCGATATAGTCGGGGAGGGGGAGAAGTGGCTAATACGTACAGCTACGGAGATCGTCGCAATTGATGATAGAGAGGCCTCTCCAGCCCAGATAGACCCGTTTCAAGTTCCCATTTTAACCGTAGATGACATAGTAGACGACTTACGCGCCAAAGAGCATATGGGCACCCAATATGGGGGAGCCCCTTCTGCGCATACTGTTTGTGTGTCTTTTTTCGAGCCCTCTAAGGCTACTGATGAGGGATACATGGTCCGGGATACCGCTGAGGCCTACCCGGTCGAGGGCTTGATGCCGGTTAGCGTGGGGGGAAGAAACGTATTGGTGTTGAATATAGGCATGTCGCCCCTTTACACGGGTCCCCTAGTATTTATGTCTAGTTCTTTCAGCGAGGGAGTCTCTCCTGAGAACCCTTTTAAAAGTGCACAAGAATGTTTGGCCTATAAGTCTTCTGGGGCCATCACATTGACCACCTACACAACTCCTGACAGTTTGGGCTTAGCGCAAGCGGTTAAGACATTCGAACGGCTACCAAGAGAGACGGAGCTTTTCGTCGAAAAGGATAATAGGCTGGCTCCTCTTATTGGGGTTTGTTACTACGTAGATGACTCTCGCGTTATCTTTCGTGCATGGGGGGAGCCCAACCATACTTCATCGTTGCTGGAGCCGCCTCCTCCAATTATTACAGATATCCCCGATCTCCCAGAGGACCCTAACTGGCCGACGCCTCGGGACATGCAGTCTGTATAGACACTTTTCAGCCAATTGGACCAGCGCCCACGAGTGAAGTGCGCGGTAATCGCCGTTGAGATGGTTCTTCCTCTATTTGCTAGCTATGCTCCCGTTACTGATCGTCTAAAAATGGCCATAGGGGGTATTCGACGTTGGCTTAGCGGGGAAGGGGGTGTGGATACGGTCAGACGAACGGGAGACGCTCTGGCTCAAGGGCTCGTAGTGTGGCACGCCGAAACTATACCATATTTGATAATACAAGCTGCTGCAAGTGCCGCTGAGGCGGTAACGGTTGGGGATGTGGCTAGCGCGCTTGACGCGGTTGCGCTATCCGCCAGAGTAGCCAGTGACTATGAGGCACGGTTATTCAGAGAGTTCTTACAGAAGTGGTGGCAAGCATGTCGCCGAGAGTTAGACCTTTAGGATTTGAGGCTTTATGCGATTTAGCACAGATATTACTCAGTACGCACTTCCCGATAAGGACCGTAAATGGCACCTAAAGGATGATTTGTTTGATCGTCTAACTGTTAAGGAGGGCTACGCAATAGCCTCCACGGCTTTATGGTTGTTTTTGCCCTATGTGGAGAAAGAGCACCCAGATAAGATGGTCTTTGTGGACGAGATTCTTCGCACACTAGACAACTTTCTTGAGGGAAAGGGCCCAATAGACGAAGTTAACGCCGCCGCTACTGCGCTCGAAGTACTGCTCGATGAGGACACGGACTCTCGCCTTCAAGCCTTTGCGCTTGGGGGAGTAATGCAATGGCGGCTAAGCGCTGACGCCATCGTAACAATCTGGAGGGCCTTTCAGGTTTACCCCCAAGATATTGGTAAGTATTTGGAGTGGTGGGTTGCGTGCCTCAGAAGATGGGTCCCCCTATATGACCCAGATCTTTATCGGGAGAAGGTCTCCGGGCTACTGGAGCGCTATATAGCTAGGGAGGGGATCGGCCTTTTAGATAACCTTAATAACGACGACATCTATAAGCTCTTTGTGGCTTTCTGCCGTGTCTATATATTAAGCCCCCTGATAGCTGCGGATGAGATGCCCATGTATACAGAAATCCTAGAACAGGCCGTCATCCCAGGTCTCTTAGGTCCCACTGGGCCCGATCCAGAAATATGGCGTGAGCGCTATGAGGCCCTTACAGAGGACAAGCGCCTAGGAAGTAGGATAATGGAGCCCCTCTCTGCTCACTTTCGTAGCCAGTTCCCTTTGCTGGTGTTGGGCCGCATGACTGGCGCTTTGGACCTAACTTTTAACATAGAGCATATGGGTATAGTCGCGGGATTTAGCACCAAAATGGAAGCGTATCAGTGGCTCATAAGTACCGCCATAAAGATCGTTGAGTCTTATGCGGGCGGACCACTTTTTAGCGCCCAAGATCCCTTTCAGATCCCCATCTTAACCGTGAACGATATTGTAGATGAGTTCCGCGCAAAAGAGTACATGGGCACTCAGTACGGAGGGGCTCCTTCCGCGCATACTGTTTGTGTGGCGTTTTTCAACTCCGCTGAGGCTACGGATGAGGGGGACATGGTAAGAGACAAAGCAGAGGTGTACCCGATAGGCGCCTTCAGCCCTTTGTCACTAGATAATCGTGACGCACTTGTATTTGAGCTAGATGGAGAATCCCTTTATGAGGGTACGTTACTATTTCGGTCCTACTCATTTAGTGAAAAGATATCCCCTCAGGATCCTTTTCTTAGCCAACATGAGTGTCTGGCCACTAACCCTGTCTCGGCTCGGCGAACCAGTCTAACCGCAGATGACAGTTTACAACTTTATCAACTAGTAAGAGTATTAGAGCAGCTGCCGCGAGAGACTGAGCTTTTTGTGAGGGGAGAAGGATTTTTAGCACCTATTATTGGGGTGTGCTACTACGTAGATGACTCTAGGGTTATCTTTCGGGCGTGGAAAGAGCCTAGCTCGTAGGATATTTTCGTCGGGAGCCGGGGCTATCGGCCTCGTAGTCTTCCCAGCATGTATCTATCCATTTTATCACAAATGCCGCATTTGACATCCCGTCTATAAGGGCAACTACTGTGGCTGCGCTCTCTGTAGAATTTGAGAGCATTTTGGTGAAATGTTGTGGGTAGTAGATTTCTAGGCGTCCAGTTTTCTTGTCTTGCTGATATTGCGCCCCAGCTAAGAGAAGATAGACTATTGAATTAAGGCCTTCTCGTACCTCTGTGTTGCTTGTTTTATTTGCTTCTTGTTGTAGCTGGCGTGTCATGTCACTGAGCGCATCTGGGTGCTCAACCTTTCCGGTTAGCCAATCGTCTGTAAACTCGATTCCTTGAAACATTGGGGAGTGCTCATTAATGAGGCCCGCCTCAAAGAGATACCCAAAGGCTATACTAGATGCCGCTAACGCACACGCAAATGGATCGAAAATATTTCCATCTGACACTAGTTTTTTCATCATTCGACGATAGAAATCTTCGATGGAATTTTGTACCGGAGGTTTTCCAAAGATATCCATTTTTATTTCTGGCGAGTGGAGTATCGTAAAATTACCGAGTCATCTTCTTTGATCCAACATACCCCTATTACAGGCCAGTCCTCTTCTCCCCCTACCATCCTAAGAACTACTGGAAGGTCAGGGGCGCTGGCGACGACAGCCTGTAGGCTACGTATCATATCTCGAAGAGATGCCCCTCGCTGCCCTGTGGGGCGGGAGTCCTCTCGCGAGGCCACACAAGAAAACCCGTATAGACTCTGTAGAGGATCCGCGTAGCCCTCTGCATGTGCCTTAGAGGTGGTGAAGGTTACTCCTCCATCATAAAGCTCTTGATTCGTTAGAGGTATTTGGAGACTCTCAGAAGTTAGAACGGGAGTGGCAACTATGGAGACCCACTGGCGGTCGGTATGCTCTCCAGACATCCTGTAGTCATACATATCAGCTTCATACAAATGAGTAATCGCCGCCCCAACCAGTATGGAGCTCTCCAGATACATAGGCGCGTGTTTGACCGCATCAAATAACTGGGCAACTGTCATCGTATAGGGAATTGCTTTTTCCGAAAGTGCCCCCACTGTCCCGGCAGGCTGAGAGAGCTCCTCAAATACCGTACGAACAATCTCCTCATCGTGAGGATTTTGGGCTCCCGTGCGAGCAATCCGAAATATATCGTCTTCGGTAATTTCAAAATTATGTGGCATGGTTACTCCTGTGCAAAATGTATAAGCACAGTGTCGTCTTCCTCCACCCAGCACACCCCCACTACAGGGTATTCATCATCCGAGTATTCTATAATGACTGGCATATTTGGGTTTTGAGATAGTGCCCTCTGTAGAGCCAAGATCAGGCCCCTTAAGGTTAAGGAGTCGGCCCCGGTAGTCGTGTTAGTTCCTTTCCGAGCCACACATTGAAATCCGTACAAGGAGTGCATTTTGTCCGCATATCCCTCGGTGTATTTCTTATCTACTGTTAAGTTAATGGGCTCGTTGTAGAGCAGACTTCCCAAAACGGGTAGAACGAAGCCACCTGTGGTTATTTCTGGGTCTCCCAGTGAGCGCACAAAGTCTCCCATACTAAATTCGTTATCCATCAAATACTGTTCTGGCGCAAAACGATCTACTTGAAAACTACCTACTTTTATGTTGCTCTCTAAGTAGGGAGGAGCGTGCTTTACGAGGTCGAATAATTGAGAAACGGTCAACGCATATTGGCTAGAATAGTCGGAAAGGGCCCCTACTGTATTGGGGGCCTTAGAGAGATGCCGGAATACCACACTAACTACCTCATCGTCATAAGCGCTTTGCGGCCCAGTCCGCGCAATTCGCTGTATGTCTTCTTCGGAAATGTTGAGGAAGTCTTCCACCCTAGTCTCCAATATTCTAGCGTTTAACCACCTAGCCATTATACTAACCTTATAGCAAAAAGGCCAGAACAAGAAATCTCTAACTTTTTTCTTTATTCTGACTGGACTTTGCCGCATAATGAAGGCTGGAAAGGATTTCGGATGAATATCTCTCATATTAATATGCGCACAACCCCATTGGGGTTTACACGTACACCAACATATAGCTGTATTATTTATTCTAATTCTGTTTAGGTGCATGTTATCGCACCTAGAAAGTGCGACTTATGAGTTCTGACCATCGAGAAATTGGAAAGCAGCTAAACCTGTTTTCTTTCCACGAACAAGCCCCCGCCATGCCATTCTTTCACCCTAAAGGCATGGCTATCCTTAACTCTCTCATTGAATTCTCTAGAAAAGAACATGCCCGCCGAGGCTACCTAGAGATCCAAAGTCCCCAAATCATGGATGTTGGGTTATGGGAGGATTCTGGGCATATGGATAACTACAAAGATCATATGTTCTTCACGCAGCTTAGTGAAGACCGCCAGTGTGTCATCAAGCCGATGAATTGTCCTGGCTGCATGCTCTTCTACAAATCTCAACATTTTTCCTACAGAGATCTTCCTCTCAAGATTGCCGAGCTAGGGCATGTGCACCGACGAGAGGCCTCAGGGGTATCTCACGGCCTGATGCGGGTTCGCAGCTTCGTCCAAGACGACGCCCATATTTTCTGCGCCAATGCCGAACAGCTCAAGCAGGAAGTGGTAGAGTGCCTGGAGATGATCAATTATGTCTATTCTGTGTTCGGATTCAACGATGTGGAATTTGAGGTTAGCACGAAGCCTGCCAAGTATATTGGCTCCGATGAAAACTGGGCAATCTCAGAAAACGTGCTGAAAGACGCAATCTCCGCAATTCAACACGAGTGGAAACTAGATGAGGGCGCGGGAGCCTTCTATGGGCCCAAGATAGACTGCCACATCAAAGACTCAGCTGGAAGAAGCTGGCAGTTAGGCACGGTTCAGGTAGACTTCTCTCTTCCACATAGATTTGGGCTGAAATTCACCGCCGAAGATAACTCTCAGCAAGAACCCCTAATGATCCACAGGGCGATCATGGGATCTCTGGAGCGTTTCTATGCCATTTTGCTGGAGCACTACGAAGGCGCCCTTCCTGTGTGGCTACATCCCGTGCAGGCAAAGATTCTATCTGTATCGGAAGCCTACGTGGCACCTGTAAAGGAGCTGGAAGAGCGGCTGCGGAAGATGGGTGTCCGTGTAGAGGTAGATGTTCGAGATGAACGTCTTGGGAAGAAGATTCGGGATGCACGGATGGAGAAAATTCCGCATATTGCGGTAATTGGGGAGCGAGAAGCCGCACAGCGCCATGTTTCATTTTGTGATCGCCAAAGAAGCACCCCGGTGTGGCGTGATCAGGAAGACTTCGTGACTCAGATCAGAAATGACATTCGCCTTCCGCTGAGCAGCTAGTCCAAAGAGGCCAAGAATAGTCTCTACTGGGCCGTGTGAAAAAAAATCATTTTTCTGCTTGCAAAGAATTTCTAAACAGTGCAGTATGAAGGCAATAGTGGTCTAGTGCGAATGGGTAAGTTTACCGCTAGACCACTCTTTCGCGTCGGTAGCTCAGTTGGCAGAGCACTTCCCGTATAGTTGCCGTGAGGCGGCTGGGGAGAGGTCGGGGGTTCGAGTCCTTCCCGGTGCATTGTTCTTTTTTTGCGGAGTAGCTTAGTGTCAAAGCGCTTCTGGGCCTTTCGGGGCCTAAGGGGAGAGGTCGGTTCAATTCCCGCCTCCGCAGCCAATAATTTGGTCCGTCGCCAATGGGTTATCTTCTATGTTAAAGACCAACACCCATAGCATTTTTTGACCATTTAATATTCATGCGCGGGCAGCTCCGGCAGAGCATCTCCCCGTACAGGAGAAGGTCGATGGTGCGAATCCATCCCCGCGCACCAATATTTAGGGTGAGTTTGTGACCGCACTCCGCGCACTACCTGTCGTAGCAGGGCGTGGAGGGTTAGGGGATCAGGTTCCTACGGCTCTAAGCAATACTACGGCGAGGTGGTGTAAGCCCCTCTGCACTGCGGCGTTAAGCCGCCGGTCCAGGTATGGAATCCTGGCCTCGCCTCCAAATTGTGGGCCGAACGTACTTGGGTTATCTTCACTGCAAATGAAACCACACCCCAATACACTAACTTGCCTACTGTAATATTTGTAAGTACCAAACGTTCGCAGCGCTTCGCTCAAGGGGAGGCCTTATCACCCTCCTCTTTGCTATCTTCTGGTAGCACCATTTTTTGGTCCGATGAATAAGGGTTATCTCCAACTGTCGGTTCTGGGTTCGAGTCCCAGTCTCTGCTCTACATGCAGAGGTAGCTCAACGGGTAGAGCAACAAGCAAACATCCTTTTCGTTCACTTGACCAATTTCTTTTTCGCAGATTACAAGAGGCCTCACAACCCTCTTCTGTGAGTACTCGGTTTTCTGCATCCCTAAAATGCAGATGGTGGAGGGCTACGCCCCCAATTTACTCGATCTTTTTCGCCTTCGGGCGATACAAATTTTTGGTCCGATAGTTATGGGTTATCTAAGGAACTGCGGGTTTCAGGTTCGAGTCCTGACGCTCCCCTTCATATGGGAGTGTAGCTCAACTGGCAGAGCAGCAGTAAAAAATGTCCATTTCTGCAACTTGACCAAATCCTTACGCCTTCTGGGTGGCTTCGCTAGCAATGTGGGGAGTACCTCCTGGGAGTTTAGTGACCACCTTGGAGGCGCGGCTTTAGTTCCAATTGGACGCTTGTTGCGCGGGGCTCACCCAACGCCGACCTATGTGAGATTGCTATTTGGGAGCAAGAACTAAACCCAAACCAGTATTTTTGGTCCGACTGTAGAGGGTTATCTGGATTACCGGGCTTCAATACCCGGACGGCTAGCAATAGTCGTAAACCCCTTTGCGACAACTTGACCATTCGATTTTTCAGAAAGAATATGAGATGAAAACTCCTACCGGCCTGCATCAAGGCCTATCCCAGCTAGCCGCAATGCCGCCTGAAAAAGTAGCGGCCATCATGTTGCGTGCTCGCAAAGACGCAGAAAAGATGAGCATCACTTATAAGCCAGCTACTGGCCCGAAGGCACGGTAAGATTATGCGCTCCGTTGAAGAATGCCTTGCTCGACTTGCCGCCATTCCTAAAGAAGAATTGGAAGCCGCTTTTGCACAGGCGAAGAAAGAAACAGAAATCGCAAGCGCGAAACTAGAAGACGCGGTTCGCCCTAAACAACATTTGCTAGAACAGGTAATAGATCTCTAACAATTTTTTGGTCCGACAAGTTATGGGTTATCCACTCAAAGGCGCAGATCCAGGTTCGATCCCTGGCTTGTAGTTTAAATGGAAGAATAGCGAAAACCCCCACGACTACCACTTGACCAATTTTTTTCTGTACTTCCGCGAAGAACCTGTTAAGATGTCCGTAAGAGACAGAGAACAAAACGCCCCCTATACCGGGAACAAGACCATGAACGTACAATTTCAAAACACCTTCCAAGCTGGGCTCAACCAGCAGTATGTTCATCAAGCCTAATTGGGCAATCTATATTCAATTTCAATTCAAGCATCATAGCTCCTAATTTCTAGGCTGTGTGACGACTCATGTTCGTAATGAACGATGAGTACATATGGCGGCTTTGGTGTAGTAGTAGCCCGCCTGTCTGTGGCACAGGAAGCGCCGGAGCGTAACCGGCAAGCCGCCTCTCAGGTATATTGAAATTATGTAAGAATACTGTGGTGTAACAGGCGAACACACGCAGGCATGCTAGATCACGGTTCGAGACCGTGCAGTTATTCTTACTCGGTTGAAATTGTTTATTAGCGGCTCTTAGGCTTTTATACCCTGTAGCTCAATTGGCAGAGCGGAACACTCTGAATGTTCAGGTTGGAGGTCCGATCCCTCCCAGGGTAGCTCTGTTGGGGAATGATGTAGTAGCCGCATTCGGGTCTTTGAAGCCCGCCGTCTCGGAGCGTAACCGAGTTCCCCTGTTTTTCTCATAAATCCCTTTACTTCTCCTCAATAGGTAGTACATTATGTGTACCTATTTAATGTACAGGAGAATAAGATGCCTAGAAAACGAACAAGTATACTTTGGACAGTTTCGAAAGAAGCTCTAGGGAAAATTGTAAAAGAGAACAATACTCTATCTGGAATTCTAAAACACTTCGGATTTAGCCATAAAGGTGGTCAAAGCAAGATATTAAAGGCACGACTCAAGGAAGACGCTATAGAGCATTCCCATATTCCTTTAGGATGGGGGTTTTACCGTGGTGGAGGCACTAAGCCGCTCCCCCTTGAGCAGGTTATGGTTAAGAATTCTACCTATAACCGGGGCCATCTAAAAAACAGGATAATCAAAGAGGGCCTTCTGAAAGAAGTATGCGCGATATGCGGACGAGAGCCTGAATGGGAGGGGAAGAGGCTTGTTCTTGTGATCGACCACATCAACGGCGTACATAATGATCACCGTCTAGAAAACCTGCAACTCCTCTGTCCGAACTGCAATTCTCAAACTCCAACTTTTGCTGGTAGAAATCTTCCGTGGGCAGGTTGCGCTTTTATTAACTGCTCTCAATGCGCAAAGAAGATTACTAAAAAGGGAAATCAGTCCGGGCTTTGTAGAACATGCTATCATGCCGAGCGGAGTGCTGACGTAGAACATCCTAGCCGAATAGCTATACGCAAAGTAGCGCGCCCTTCCAAAGAAGAACTGCAAAAACTCATAGCAGAAAACAGCTGGGTTGGTATAGGGCGCATGTACGGAATTAGTGACAATGCGGTTCGCAAGTGGGCCAAAGGCTACGGGCTTCCCACCAAAAAGCTAAAGAGCACATAGTAGATATCTCCCCCACCTTATTGTAGGATAATACTATATGCGAACTCATCTGGGGGAAAGCTATGAGATTGTTATCTGGGGCCAATAAGCCACTAGGGGCCCAAATTCCTATTCTGCGGGAGTACCTACACATGAACCCCGTTTTGCTAGAGCTTCTTTACGGGCTGCCAGAAATGGGGTTGCCCCCATATTACGTTGCGGGCGGAGCCATCTTTCAAACTGTATGGAATGTTGGGCTTGGTAGACGCCCTGATGATGGAATTGGGGACTACGACATAGTGTATTGGGATGAGGATACTTCCTATGCGGCTGAAGATGCGGTGATCAATAAAGTACAAAAGGCCTATCCCGATATAACACTTGACATAAAAAATCAAAATCGAGTGAGGCTCTGGGCCCCTCAGCGCTTTGGGACCCCTATCGCCCAATGTACATATGTGAATTTAGAAGAGTCGTTTTCTAAATTTCCCTTTATGTGTAATTGTGTTGGAGTGCGATTAGAAGATGAACTAGTGGTTTGCGCGCCTTACGGCCTGCATGATGTGTTCTCCATGTTGATCAGGTATAACATGATGCGGGGGGCGAAAACGCAGCAATGGTTTATACAAAATCAGGGAGATAAATGGAAAAGACAATGGCCGGAAGCAACTATTCTTTAGCGCCCAAGGCCCACGACAAGTTCGTATATGATCGCTATGATCAACACAACAACCAACACATATAGTACTTTTATTGTGGGCGAAGCGTCGGCCCAGCTTAGTTGGGTTTTTTCTTTGTCAGTAGGAGAGTCGGTCATTATAAGTCTTTCTACAAAGCTGGAGTGGTACTAAACATAGTGAGAGCTAGGTATAGAGCGTATACAAAACACCCAATACCTACCATATAGATTAATTTCTGGACAGGAGACATCTCCGAGAACTCTCGTTGGGTTTTTTTGGCAGTATTGTAGAGGGTCATTATGAGGTCTTTCTGGTATCTTGTTTAGGCGTTTGGCCCAGTAGAACTTTCTTGGTAGCGAGTATTTCAGCTTACGGGATAGTAAGCGCCACAAAGGCTGCGCCCCCGGCAAAACAGAAGAGGCATTTTGGATATAGTAGATTAGGGGGACCCCCGCTATGTTACGGAACAATGATAGCTGCAGACCAGGCGGCACCACCTGCAGGGGTGATTGATCCGTCTTGGAGGTACGTCAATACCGGAGGGCCTACTGCCAAATCTACGTAGATATCTCCAGGTCCAGCCAGGAAATGTGCCGATGCAGCTGGGGCACCTGAGTTCAAAATACGAGTTCCTATGTATGTTAAAGTACCAGCTCCACCACCAGGGTGAGTTACTGCTACCCCGCCTGCAAGGTCAATAAGAACACAGTTTGTAAATCTTCCTACATCAGCTGCAGTCGAGTATATAATAGCTGCTGCCCCTGTATTGGCGATTGAGCTGTTATTTGCAACCACACTGTTATTCGCTACCGCAGGAGCGGCTACAAACCTAAGGTCGGTGCATTCGCAAGCATCTAGAATAAAGTTACCAAATACAGGTCCAGCAGCAGGGCCTCTAACTTCAGCACCAAGAAACTTGGTATCTTGGAAAAACAGAGCTTGGAAGGCGGCTGTTCCCGTATCTGTTATTATCCCAAAAATTAACATGTTTATGAAGATTGTACATCCCAAAAACCTACCAACAAAGGCTACACTATCACCAGGCGTAGCCACAAAGAAGAGACCTGTAAGTTCACAGTCGATAAACTGTAGACCTATCGCCCCGCCGAGCTCGAAGAGAAAGTCAGTTGGGTCGTTTGTGGTTATAAAGCCCCCACCTATGGTGAGGCCTTCAAAGGCAGCGGCAGTGAGACCTAGAATAGCAGATACGGAGGCGAAAGTAACGCTTATGGTCACGGCGGGGCTCAGTGTAGTTATACCCTTTCCTTTACCAATTAGAGCAATTTTTCCTGCACTAAGCACAAGGTCTTCCGTAAACTCTCCAGCGCCAATATGGATAACTACCCAATCATTAGAAGAAGGCGCTGGATCAAGTTCTCCGTTCACATAGAAGGTTTCTGCCACATCAATGGCGTGTTGTACAGTGGCAAATGGGGACTCATCAGACCCATCATTTGCATCTCGTGCCTCCGTACCTGTAGAGACATACAGGGCTCTAGAAAAGGCCATGCTCGTTACACTTGGTCGAACGCTGAAGCGTCCTGTAGTGGGGTCTGTGCCGGGACTAATAAAAGGCATCTTAGATTTTTCAGTTTAAAACTACTTATAAAAATACAATAGTGGGATTATATCATGTAGTAGACATAAATAAAAGGAAAACCTAGTGGGGCTCCGAGATTTGGGGGCTTTCTAGGGATTGGGCCTCTTATTTTACACAACAGGCGGGAAGGTGTCAATCCAAACCCCTATATCGTCAGCTAGCCCCTGCCGAAAAGGGATGACAATCTGATTCCATATCTGCCTCATAGCGGGATAATACACCTTAGCCCATACCATATTGGACACATCAGCGGACATCGTGTCGAGTACACGGTCGTATGTTATAGGGTCAACCTTTAAGCTAGTAAGCATCTCAACAGTCCTCTTTAAAAAGCTGTACTACAGATATACCGGGCATTGCGTTTAAGGTCAACTCGAAAATAAAGCTTTCCTTCTTAGCGGCTTTTCCGCTATATTGATACCGACTAACCACACAGGAGACCAGCATGGCTTTAACCTTTACCCCTAATGCGATAGAGCACCTCGCAAAGGTCCGTGTGGATCAGAAAGTTGACGATGGGGTGCCGTTACGCCTCAGCCTAAAGGGCGGCGGCTGTGCGGGCTTTGAGTACCATGTAGCCTTCGATAAGGAAGACCATAAGGGCGACCGCCGATTCACATTTACAGGGCTCTCAGAGGAAGTATTAGCGGTCGTGGTGGACCCTAAGTCTTATCTCTTTCTCAATGGCATTGAGGTCGACTTCCAGAAGACGATGATGGACAGCAAGTTCGTCTTCAATAACCCCAATGCCACCAGGACTTGTGGCTGTGGGACCAGCTTCGACGTCTCATAGCTTGGCCTACCAAGAAACAGTAGGGCCTCGGGTGTGAAAGTTGAAATCTTCTTCGAAAAACGGGGTGCCTTCTAGAAACCACTCTTTGGTGCCGTCGATGCGTTCAATTGCGGCCCCATCTTCACGATGCAACTTGTCGTTTTGATACCAAAACTTATCTCCCTTAACATGTATGAGTGCCGGGCCCCCTATACGATGCTTCTCTCCATTTAGGCACCAAAGCTCATCTCCGTCTGCGTATATGAGCGCCGGGCCATCTTCTCGATTAAGTTGGCCTTTCTCATTTATGTAGCGGGTATTGCCGTACTCATCAATTGTCTTATCGGTTTTCATCTTGCATCTTTCCCCAGATTAGCGCCATAACGGGGTCCCAGATATGGTCCAGGATAGGGATTGAGATTCGCTGGTCACCTTCCCCCCAGGCCTTTTCCATTTGGTGCCGAATAATCGCACACCCCCAACACATATTTTCAACTTGTCCTGTCACTCCGCTTTGGGTGCGGCCTTTGTGTAGTTTTAGCTTAGTAAGCACCTATTCCCTTTCTGTGCTTTCTTGTAGTTGTTCCAGAATAAGGTCCTCTACCTCCCATCGGATTTGCTCCCTAATTTGCCACCCAATCATATCCCTGATCTTCCCTCTAACTTGATAGAAGGCCATCTCATATATGTCTTCATTTATATCTAATTTATCAAGCACAGATTTCTCCTGTTACGGGCGCCAGTAATAGGTAGTATGCGCCTCATGTGGTCTTTGGCAAGCCAAAACTAAAAAACATAGACCCTGATGGCCCTTTAAGTCTTTTTCTGAAATGCCTTTTTTGCTATACTACTATCGTATGTTTTAATATTTAGTTCTCTCAGAGGCAAACGATAGAATGACTAATTCCGGACAAACTCCTCGCATTTTTCAAGGCCGTTATCGGAGTGCTCTTTCCTATCTGGGTGCCCTCACGACCGCCCAGATTACCGCTATAGCGGCACAGCCTGAGGGAACCCTTGTATACGACACCGATCTTGAGGACTTCCTAATCTATAATGCGGCTGGGGTTCCTGTGCTTCCTCCTGCGGTTCCAACAGGTCCAGCGGGCGGAGACCTATCGGGCACTTATCCTGATCCATCCGTAATTGCCGTAACCGACCTAGAGGCAGGGACGGCGGGCGAAGTTCTATTGGCAGATGGGCTCGGTGGATTCACGGTCGGGCCCCCTACACCTGACTTTGCGCGTACAATTACAGTTGCTTTATCTGGAGGAGACTTCACAACTATTTCGGCCGGGCTAACTGCTGCCGCTGCGCTGGCACCACCTCCTTCCGCTGGCGCCCCAGCTACTGTTTTGGTTTATCCTGGTACATACGTAGAAACAATTACACTATTGGCGTTTGTGAGCCTTGTTGGTGTGGGGGGACCATCTAGTGTAAATATCGTCGCCCCCCTAACAACTGCTACCATTGTTACTGGGGCCGCCTCTTCTTCTCTGCGTGGCGTAACACTATCTGGGGCCTCCGGGGCCGGTGGCATAGGGCTATCCCATACTGTAGCGGGTCTCCCACTAGTTCTTTTTAACTGCGCGGTCTTGGACTGTGAGACCGGCTATAGTTTCTCGGGCGCGGGAGTTGCGGTGAGCGGTTCCTTCATAACCGCACTAAGATTTCCTGGGCAGGTCTTGGTGACCGCACTAGAAGTTTTAGCTGGCGCGGCATTTAAGGCGAGTAACATTAATATTGAGGGAACTGGGGCCTCAAGAATCACTACAGCGCTTAGTGTAGATGGCGTGGGAAGTGTGATGACAGTAGCGATAGGCCTCATTACCTTTGCGGATGATGGGGTTCTGGCTGACACTAGCGGGACAGCTAATGTGAATACCACAGAGATTCGAAGTGCTGTAAACGGAGTACATGCGGGCTCTACGGGTACCCCTACTATTCAGGGGGCCGACATTACCATAGTTTCCTCGTCCACCTTGGATGTTCTTCAAGATACAGTGGCAGGAACTCTGCTGCTAACGTCTAGTAACTTCCTATCAACTCTAACCAGTATCCCGGCGGGATCTGCCTCTATTCTTACTCATGTTTCGTTGGACACTGACAATGAAGCCTTCACGATATTTGGAGACCTACACGTTGGGGCTCCCTTTGAGGGGTGGACTTCAGCTCTTGGGGAGGGGTCCGCGTACGTAAATACCATGAATGTGTTTCGCAACACATCGGGGGAAACGGGCGCATACACGGATGTAACCGCCTCGGCCGCGTCGCCTTCTGGATCCGCATTTTCGGCCTTTCCAGGAGTCACCGCAGGTAACGTAATGTTCATCGGAGGGAGTGTTACCTTCTCAGGCATTTTTTCCAACACTATTGTGGCCATGGCGTTGGGGGCCGGAGCTGTTGTGTGGGAGTTCTGGGATGGTGCCTCGTGGACCGCCTTCAATGTAATGGCCAGTGACGCACAGGCTCCTCTAGCCCAATACGCCAATACTCCTCTTGAGCGAATAAATACAGAAAGTGTTCGCTTTGGCCCAATGGCTGGCTGGACCACAAAAACACTAACCTCTGATCCCTTTGGGGCCGGGTCCAAATTTTGGGTGCGTGCACGCATCTCCGCCGCCATTACTACTTCTCCAACTATGGAGCAGATCAAGCTGCAGCCCAACAGTTCTCAAATTAATGATGACGGCGCCTTAGAGTTTTTTGGAGACGCCCGTGTTGAGCGCCCGCTGGCCTTCCATAGAATCTTTTTCACTGACCTTGTAGGGCAGTTGGCCCCTGATGAGGACCTTCTGTTTACCACCAATATCCAAGTAGTAACTGTGGATAACCGTTTCTCAGATGGGGCTGTAGATGGAGTCGGGACAGAAAGTTTCATTCCTCTAGGGCTGGACACTTCAAGCCCATTGAGATTTGATGTTCTTTGGGCCGGAGATACCGCAACAGGCGCTGCTGCGGTGGAATTGGAGGTTAACTTTGCGTCCATTAAGGTTGGGGACATCTTAGACGGTTCGGCTAGTGACTCATTGCTAACCGCTATTATAGCGCAGGGTGCCTTTACGGCCCAAGAGCTCATAGAGACACCTTTTTCTCTACCGATTCCCACACTACTTGAAAATGAATTGTTAGCCTTAACGGTATTCCGTGATGCGACGGGTGGAAATGCTGATGATACTTACGGGGGAGACGTATATATGGTCGACCTACACGTAACAGGACTTTTTTGGAGATAAACTATGGTATTCGCATACATAGACGCCGCTGGAGACGTACTTAGCATCGGGACCACCGCAGTAGATTTAGCTACCGTACAGGTCGAACTTCCCACTGTAACTACACGCATAGATAATGCGCCTTCCGAAGTTATCGCTAAGGGCCGTATAGGTAAACTTTTCTACCACCAGAAGGCCTCTGGTGATGGTTCTGATATATCTCACTATATCCAAGTCCCTCACTTAAACGCTTACAAACAATTTCGATATGAGCAAATAGACAAAAAAGATGAAGTGCTTATTAAGCAAGGGTTTACACATAATGGTCAGGTTTTTTCTCTATCCAATAACGCCCAAAAGACTTGGCTTATGCTCCACCAAATGCGCACCCTACTCCCATACCCATTTAATAAAACCGTACTTGACGACAGCCTTCCCTCTTACACTATAGCCAATCAAGCAGAGCTAGAAACTATGGCCGCCACCATTTTAGGGACAGTAAACGTAATTATCAGCAGCGGAGATGCATTAAAGGATTCTATTAGAGCCGCCACAACTAAAGGCACAATTGATTTAATTGCGGATACGCGCTAAACCGGCTATTCTTCCAGATATTCTCTGAGAGACCCGTGAATACCATCTAGTTGTCGGACCGCAAAATACGCCGCAGTATAGACATTTCCCACGCACCCACATTGCTCCAGGGCTTGAGCTTTCAGTAGTTCATGAGGGATCGTTTAAAGAAAATTAGGAATTTAAACTTTTTCTCATAAATACATTGACAACTCAAGGCTAAGTATCTATAATAGATAGTATGAAACTAACCGCTAAAGTCAAATTAATACTAAATACCACTCAAAAGCAAGCGCTTAAGCAAACACTTGAGACGGCTAATGCGGCGCGTAACTGTATTGCCAAACAAGCTTTCTCCAACAAGCTCTTCAACACATATAAGTTACAAAAACTTGTGTATGTTGACGTTAAAGATAAATTTAACTTAACCGCACAAATGGTAGTCCGGTGCGTGTCATCAGTCATAGACTCCTATAAGGCGGACAAAAAGACCCAACATACATTTCGGAAGCACGCCTCTATAGCCTATGACAGCAGAATTCTAAGGTGGTACACCGACAATAAAACCATATCTATTTGGTCCACCGGAGGCAGGCTTAAAAAGATTTCGTATATTTGCGGAGACCACCATGAAAAATTACTCATCCATCAGCAGGGAGAATCTGATCTGGTCTACCAAGACGGGGAATTCTATCTCTTTGCCACATGTCATATAGATGACCCTCAAACCAAAGAATTTAAAGACATAGTTGGGGTAGATCTAGGTATTGCCAATATCGCTACCGACTCAGACGGTAAAAAGTTTGCTGGAGGACAAATCAAGGGGCTGCGTAAGCGCCATAGGCGACTACGCCGGAAACTACAAAAGAAGGGCACCAAGTCGGCTAAACGGCTACTAAAGAAGAGACGTAAGAAAGAGTCTTGTTTTGCAGTAGACGTTAATCATCAAATATCCAAGTTTATTGTTCAGAAGGCTAAAGACACGAATCGCGCTATCGCACTAGAAGACTTAGGCGGTATCAACGATAGGACAACTGTACGTAAGCCTCAGAGAGCTGAACGATATTCATGGGCGTTTTATCAACTCAAACAATTTATTCTATATAAGGCTAAATTAGATGGTATTCAGGTTTTCGAGATAGATCCTCGAAACACATCTAGAACCTGTACAGAATGTGATTGCATTGATAGCCGAAACCGGAAGAGTCAATCAGAGTTTAGGTGTGTAGCTTGTGGGTTCTCTGCTCACGCTGATATTGTTGCTGCGGAGAACATCCGCAGGGTTGCGGTCAATCAACCATACGCGGATAAGCTGCTTAAGTGTGCTTAATCTGCAAGCCCAACCGCCTCAATGTTGGGTATTTGATAAATGTGGTCCTGAATGTGCACATCGCGGAGAAATGGTATGCCAACTTAGGGAGATCGTAAAACGACAAGTTGTCCTCCTTCCAAGAGTACCCAATACCTTTACTAGAAGTCGCGCGCACCCTCGGGGCAACTCACGAACCTAATACTGAGCGCTATACGAAAGAAGAGTGAGTAGATGCTAATCAAACTAGACATGTTTGTGGGGACGCCACATACTTTTGGTCTTTAGCCAGATTAAGCCTAGTGAGCATTTATCCCACACTCCCATCTGATCGTAACTGCATTAGTATGGGTATCCCCCCACTCTCTCGGATTTTCTCTAACACGAAGATCTTTTGGCTCCAGCGCTTTATGCCCATTGCCTCATTACACTGTCTCCTAAGTGTAACTTGAATCTGCACCCGATAGTTTTCTATGCCCGGATGATTTACCCAAAACGGTGGCGTGGCCTTTTCCCTAGGTACCAGTGATAAAACCTGCAACATAGAATCTACCATGCGTAAAAGGGAATGTGTCCATCTTCGACATGCTCAGCGAATTCTGCCCTAAAGATTTTGAGAATCTCTTGTACCCACTCCTCTTCGTCCACCATCTCTTCATCTGAGACACAAAGGCGAAAATTGGTACGGCCCCCAGCGCACTTTTGTATGACCCAGTGCCAGAAATTTCGGTATGGGGGACAGACAGCTTCTCCCTCAGGGTGTGCTTTATATTCCGCGAACCATATTTGGCTACTTCCTCTTGTTTCACCTTCTGGATCAATCTCCCCATATCCCTGATCGTCTGCCCAGGTGTAAAAATGAGGGTGGGAGCCTTCGTAGTCATCAATATTTCTCCCCAAAATGTTACCCACCCAGTCAGCAGCCTCTCGATAACTCAGCCTGGGGGGCTGTGGCTGTTGCGGTATAGGTTTTGGTTTAGAATCAGACATTAGTCCTTGCTCTCTATAACAACTTTTAGTTGGGCAAACAGAAGTGTCCAGCAAACTGGAACACGAATATCTCGCAGTGCCGTGGTGAAGGGGTCCCGAAAGTAAAGGTTTACCTGCTCTTCTTGGGATACAGTAGTTAGACGTTTAAGCTGCGGGCCTATTTTGTCTACAGCCCCAGGTACGTTAAGTATAAATTGTAAAGGATGTAGCATCTAACCTCCCTAACACACAAAAGACACCTTTTGCGTAGTGTGCGGATTATGCGTAGCTAATGCAAGAGAAAAACTATCTGGGCGGCCAATCAATTAAGGTGCTTTTTTGGATACACATAGGGGAGGGAAGTGGTGACTAAAAAAATAAAAACATGTGGCGCTTAGTCGCTTTTTCCCCCATACTTCTGCTGATGCGAACAACTATTTATCTGATCTACCTATTAAAGGAACCCCTTATGCGTTATTTGATTTGCCTACTCGTGTTTTTGTTTGTGTCTTGCTCGTCAACTGTGGAGGAACCAGAGGCCGTACAGACTTCCAGTAAAGATACGGTAGAGCCTGTAGGGACCAGTGGGGTTGACACACATCCCCTCGCAGGACCGATTAATGATGATAATTGGAATTTCCCCACCCTAGTAACCTTAGCGACCTCTTCTGAAATTGGTATGGATTGGTACTATGTGTACTCGGGGGATGGCACCCAAGATATTGTGGTCACAGTAGAAGGGCCCATCAGAGAACTGTTCGTGTTTAATGGTGAAGCTGTGGTTACAGAAGACTTCGAGAGCTACGGAAATACACGTGATCTTTGGTGTACATTTGGCGTAGAGCCAGAGACCTTCTATACCGTACTCGTGGCTTACGATACTACTGAGGAAGGCGAAGCGCCGGAGTATGTTTTCCGAGCCGAGTGGGCTCTCTTCTCACGCTAAGAAAGCCGATCTATGCGATACTTGATTTGCCTATTTGTGTTTTTATTTGTGTCTTGTGGGACACCCGCTGCAGAGCCAGAAGCTCCCCTCATTGCAGTAGAGGATATATGGCCAGGAGATATACGCCCACTAGGCGGTCCTATTGAGGACGAGAACTGGCGCTTTCCTCCTATCGAATTTTCTCCTGGAGTGGTGGCGTCCTGGTTTTATGTGCACTCTGGAGATGGAGAGCGAAACTTACTACTTAGTTTTGATATTACAGTAGTTGGGGAGTACGGGTTAATTGTCTTCAATGGAGATGAAGAAATCGGCGGGGCTATGCTTACGACAGATAAGTTTGGGCACATTGAGGTGCCTCTTAAAGTCGATGCCGGTATTTCTTATACCCTGGCGCTAATGTACCAGCTCCCACAGCCTGACAGCGAAATCCCTGAAGCAACTTTTGAGGCTTTCTTCTGGGACGAGTAACCCAAATGCCCAAATCTTTGCGCCTAGTTGGTCTAATCTCAGGTGCCGGGAGCACTTTAGCGAATTGGCTGCGTTGCCAAGATCAAGGACAGCTAAACGCCACAATAGTAGGAATAGTCTCGTCGAGACCACATAGTGCTAAAAATGAAAACATCTTAGGAGAAGTTGTTAGGCGCAACATCCCTTTGGCTATAGTACAGGGCCATCAAGCTGACGATGATGTCTCTTATTCTAGACGAGTTATGGAGGCCATACGACCGTGGGCCCCAGATTTAATTGGGATGGGAGGCTGGGTACACCGATTAATAGTTCCCGATGATTTTCAGAACCGAATCATCAACATTCATCCTTCACTTCTGCCTAAATATGGGGGTAAGGGATTTTATGGGCGCAGAGTTCACGAGGCCGTTATAGAGGCAAAAGAGGTTGAGAGCGGGTGCACGGTTCATTTTGTGGATGATGAGTACGACCACGGACCGATAATTCTCCAAAGGCGGGTGCCTGTTTATTCAGACGACACCCCAGAAACTCTTCGGGAAAGAGTGTCAAAAGAAGAGCATATAGTTTACCCCGAAGTCATAAATCAGCTTGTTAGCACCATTAAGACTAGCTAGGCTGTAATTGGGCTAGGCGGCGCTGGGCCGCATCGGCTCTTTGTCTCTGGGCGTCTCGTTGGGACTGTACTGAGGAGATGTGCCTGAGAAGCTCCTTTTTCTCTACCCAACGAGATACTGCGAGGATAGCTGCGGCTAAAGGTATGGCTAGGATTACAGTTTTGGCGAGCACACTAGTTTTTGCATCTTTTGTTAGACGCTTTTCTACGGTGCCCCAGATCCACAAACCTATGAACATGCTAACCCCAAAGGCTATCCAGACAGGGGGATAAAGGTGTATTCTCGTCATGTCTACCATAAGAAGCCCTTTGTTGTGCGTTGATAATAGTCATATTTTACCATAGTACTTGATATTGAGGAACCCATTAATGCTTACTCCCTTACTTATAGAGAAAACCGCCGATAGTGTAGGAAGCTACATGTTCGGGGGCCTTGCCTTCGCGAGCCGTCAAGCCGACTACTCAATACAGAAACCTATTATTTCTCGTATTCGTAGAGGAGTGCCACCCGCAGACACAGTTGAGGAAGTCCTCAGAGAAGAATACAATGCCCCAGACCCCCTGGAAGAAGAGTTTGCGTTTTGGCAGGAACAATCCGCCCATTCGCTTAATAAAGTCCTTCAACTTTTAGATGAGGAAGAAGAATAATGAGATATCTAATTTGCCTCCTATTATGTTTACTGTGCGTTTCGTGCGCCAAAACCCCAGAAGTATCCGCTACCTCAGAAGCATCTACGGCAGGAGACGACGTTCACCTGAGCACTACTTCTGATCCCCCTGCAGTATTTTTTAGCGCCCATATACTAAACGACTATTACTATGCGGACCAGTTCCTAACAGAGCAGTTTGGCCCCGATAGAACTATAATGTCCAAGTGGGTAGCAGTTTTCCCATACGTGCAGACTGGCCATATGACCTTCAATGTGGATATGCCTGCGGCAGAGTTCCTCTATGTGCTCACTTCGGCTCATCAATTGGTGGCCGAGGACACAAGGGAAAACGAGGAAGACGCCCTTAGCTGCACAATAGAAATAGCTAAAAATACCCAGTACATACTAGTTATTGGGATAGAAGACCTAGAAGAACCAGTAAGAGGCACCATTAACTTCTCCTACAGCCACTAAGCAGCCCGCTGTAGTTTTTCAAAGAATCTGCTTGACACTTATCCGTTCTTCGGGAACACTCCCTTGGATAGCTGTGTTCTGGTGAAAGGAAATATCATGAAATTCATAGTTTATGTTTTAGCTTTGCTCTTCAGTATTGGGTGCGCCTCTGCAGAAACTCCTGCCGAACCCCCGCTCCCGCCAGCCCCCTATACTGTTAAACAAGATATTCCTCAAGAAGAACCCCCGGAACCCGTGCAGGAGCCTGATGCGGCACGTGCAGAATTTGGGGGTATAGAGCTGTTTGGTAATCTTACGGTGTTTGCAATTTTCCCTGATGCGTCCTTTCCTAGCTTTCTCGACCAAAACGATGCCTGTCTGAATCGGGAGAACAGTGGGTTATACGCGGAGAACATTATACTGCGCCTAGAGGCCCTGGAACGCGTCCGTATAGATGTATTTGCGCCGACATTCACCGCACAGCTATACGTGTTTGACACTTTGGGAGAGCTGGTCGTCCAGTCCAGCGGGGACGATCCTCTACTGGTACACAACATAACCGAAGAGGAACAGGAATACTCTCTACTTCTAACCTCTATTTACTCTGGGGACGGAGGAGACTACACGATAAATGTTGGCGCCCCCGAAATAGTGGAGTATGTTGAACCAGAAGAAGAACTATGGGGTCCGGCTGAGGAGCTGAGAGAAGAGGAGCTTGTTCCGGGGTGGCTCACAAACGATAACCCCCTATCTTTTGAGAATACATCGGACTTGGCCCTTAGAGTAGGGGAAGAAACATCCGGCTCGCTAGAGGGCGTGGATGGAATCGCGCACGGTGGGGGCTATCGAAATGGGGCGCCAGCTGAAAGCTATGTGTTCGAGGCAATAGAAGATGAGGCCTACTTGATAGATGTCTATTCGGTTGTCTTTGATACCTACATCTACATAGAGGGACCCAATAACTCCTTCACCACGACTAATGATGACGGCGGACAAAACTTAAACTCACGCTTTTACTTTGAGGCTCTGGCCACAGGGACAACCCGTGTAACAGTAACCATGTACGCAGCCGACGACGATCCTGGAGAGTACACAATTTTGGTTCGTCAGCTAGTCGGCTTCACGTTGCCAGATCCCCCAACTCCCCCCACTGAATTTGCTGGTGCGGATGCCGTTGCTTTAGAGATTGGAGAACGTTATGAGGGAGCCCTAGAAGAAGGAGATGGGCAGCTGACTATTCGCGGAAGGGATGTGGGAAATGCTGACGCCTACACCATAAGTATTCCAGAGGGCCTTCGAGTATTAGTGGTTTTAAGTCAGAATGAGTTTGCGCGGCCCGCCAGTATAGTAGTGTTAGACCACCAGATGAATCGTCCCCGCGAGATATCGCGTGGAGTAGCCTCACTGGTTCTCACCTCTGGGATGGGCTCAGAGATAACCATAGTGGTATATGGGTCACAAGGAGATTACGTCATTAGGCTAGTAGAGCTAGATTAATGTTGGAACTAAAAAGTGAATACGAGCTCGTTAAAATGCGCACCGCAGGTGCACTCGCGGCACGTACCCTTGAGTATGCGCTTTCTCTTGCTGAGCCTGGAGTGAGCACAGGCCACATAGATGCCAAAACTGAAGAGTTCATACGCGATCATGGCGCCGTCCCTGCTCCTCTCAACTATAAAGGCTTCCCAAAGAGCATTTGCACTTCTGTGAATAATGTGGTTTGTCATGGAATTCCAAGCCCAAATGAGTCCCTGAAAGTCGGGGACATAGTTGGGATAGACATAACAGTAATTCTAAATGGCTACCACGGAGATACCTGTTCTACCGTTCCGGTTGGTGAAATTAATGACGCTGCCCACAAGCTACTTCGCATCACGCTAAAGTGTCAACAAGAAGCCATTAAAGAAGTGGCTCCGGGCCAACCGATGGGGGTTATTGGGAAAAAGGTGCAAGAAATAGCTGAAGATGCGGGGTATGGGGTTGTAGAGACTTTTCTAGGGCACGGCCTTGGTAGAGAATTCCACGAAGACCCGGCGGTTAATCATGTCGCATACTCACAGACTGGACAGATGGTTCGTGGCAATCGCCTGAAAATGAAAAGAGGTATGACCTTCACCATTGAGCCTATGATTAATCAAGGTACATGGCGTACAAAACTACAACCTGATGGGTGGACGGCCGTGACTGTAGACGGCGCCTTGTCGGCCCAATACGAACATAGTCTTGCGGTTATCGAGACTGGGTATGAGATTTTAACACTTTTGCCCGGTAGCCCTAACACCTATCCTGGGGGATTTGACCCCTACATCTAAATCATTGATCCGTAATTCTCTGGTGGTATAATGGCTAACTGATGAAGCTATTTTTATTGCCGAGCAGGATGGAATGGCCTCTAAGCCAAATAGGCCCGTGTACATAATGCAGACGGGGGATCGGATACTTAGCGATCTCGCTGCACGCGAGTATTTAGGCCAGGGGCTTAATAGAACCCCCTCTCAGTGGCAAGTATGCGCAGCACCCTTTGACCCCGCACAGGTAAAAATAGAGGGCCAGGAGCGCGTGGAAGAAGCTCCGGTATATGCGGTTATCGGGGTGCGAATTATAGAGGGTAGCTTACTGTTAGTTCAAATGGACCGAAAAGAGGGAGACGCAACTTTTCACAGCTATCCGAATATAGAGTATGAGGACTCCGGGGACAAGATTCAGCAGATAATATACCCAGTCGGTAATGGGAGCTTTGACTCAGTACCCCCACATTCGGAACTTCCTATTTCACTTAAACAGCTCCTTAGATCCACCGGAAGCCTGCCTGATAGCATTCCAATATCTGTACTAGACATAGACGCAAAGGAAAAGTACCCCGCCATAGGGTACTGCGTGGTTAGCAGTGCTAGCTTTATTGTGGTTCGATATTGGGTGAACGGCCCAACACTAAAATAGTGAGGCTTCTTGCTTCATCCCATGATGACTAGCATTGTCGTTAGACAACGCCCCGTCAGCGCATGATCCACAAGCTTTTTGGACCAGCGAGCTGGCCCTTAGTTTGGACAGTCCCTGCCCTACTATATTTGAAGGATGTAAAGCAAATGCTTTAATATTCTTAGCTGCGTTTACATCCCTATCATGTTTACTATCACATTCAACACATGTCCAAGTTCTGTGTTTTAACTTCAAATCTGATTTTATATGCCCGCAACTGGAGCACATCTTACTACTAGGCTCAAATGTACCAATTCTAAGTATGTTTTTACCGTACCATTCGGATTTGTAAGCTAAGAGGTCTACGAACTTAGACCAGCTTGCTGAATGTATACTTCTAGCTAATTTGTGATTCCTCACCATTCCTTTTATGTTCAAGGTCTCTAACGCAAAAGTATCAACTTGGCTCTCGTCTATCAATTGCTTAGAGGCCTTATGGAGGAAATCAGATCGCTTATGGGCTATTCGTTGGTGTTGCCTCGCAACACGTATTCTGACTTTATTTCGGTTATTTGAACCTTTCTTCTTTTTAGAGAGTCTCCGTTGGAGATGGCGCAGGTGAGCATCTTCTTTTGAGATGTCTAAAGATGATACTTTATAGCCCTTAGATGTAATGAGGAAATCTTTCAGCCCTAGGTCAATACCTAGCGTAGTTTCTAGGGTAATTTGAGGCTTATCGGGCAGGGCCATGTCTTTGTCTACAAGAATAGATATATAGTATTGCCCGCTAGGTGTGCGAGAAACTGTACAAGTTTTGATTGTGCCCTCAAACTCTCTATGTAGTTTTGCTTTCACCCAGCCGAGTTTTGGCAACCAGACTAAGTTGTGCTCAAAGTTGGCCTTTACGTTTTGTGGCAGCTGGTAGGACTGCCTATGATGTCTTTTAGATTTGAACTTAGGAAATCCAGCATGTTCTTTGAAGAACTTGGTATATGCGCGATCTAGGTTTCTGAGTGCTCCTTGTAGAACTTGAGAGTACACTTCTTGCAGCCAAGGTAGTTCTTGCTTAAGGGCCGGAAGTCTTTTAGACAGATCAAAATTAGAGATCTTGGTTTTGGCTTTTGTGTACGCTTTTGTCTTATTTTCAAGTCCCCAATTATAAATATACCTAGCCACACCAATAGATTTATTGATGTGTTCTATTTCACTCTTTCGAGGGTATAATCTATATTTGAAGGCTTTTAGCATAGTGTTTGGCTCTCCCTTTCACAATTGTATTGCGGTGTGAAAGGTTTGTCAATACTTTCTCCTGGAAAACAACCTCTTGAAGAATGACGGCCTTTGGATTTTCTCTAAGGCCTTTTTCAGTACCTCTAGCTCTTCCTCCTTAATCACAATTTCAGTGGAGTTTATGGAAACCGTGATGTTTGAAGGCTTCTGCTTGAGTTTTGTAAGCTGTTTTTCTGATTCCTTAGTTCGCTCATTAAATTCTTTTTTAGTAAGCTTCTTATCCTCAATATACCAATTTTTAGTGCCTCCACACTCCTCCATAGCAGGTCCGTCTTCACGGTGTAGTTTACCATTTCGATACCAATATTTATCACCATACTTTGACTCAAGAGCAGGGCCGTCTTCGCGATGACGTTGTCCTGCTTTATTTTTATACTCAACTGTTCCGTTGTCAGTAACTGTACGAGTTACAAGATTCTTGGTTCGCTCGTTGAATTCTTTTTCAGTATGACACTCACCTTCAATGTACCATTCCTTTTTCCCATCATGCCATTCAATAGCCGGTCCGTCTTCTCGATGCCGCTGTCCGTTTTTTAACCACTCCTTATTACCATTTAACCATTCAATAGCAGGTCCATCTTCACGGTGTAGTTTACCATTTCGATACCAATATTTATCACCGCTAGGTTGTTCAACAGCAGGCCCAAAATCGTAATGGAGTTTTTCCGCTTCGTTTTTCATGTGCACCGTCCCATATGCATCTACACTCATGAATGTAGTAGGGCTTTGTTGACAAATCGACTGTTCCTCCACTTCTATGAATGAGAACATCGCGTCTATTTTCTTTACCTCATCGGGATGAAGCTCAATAATATATCTTCCGCTTGCATAACCTCGTACAGCACCGCATACAGGGCGGCTCTCACCAATAGACACACTAACCACCTCTCTGTCTTGGAATTTGATCTTTTTTACAATATTCATTTGTCTACTTTCTCTAGATTCTTATTGCCTAAGATTGGACGCTATCCATTCTATAACTGAGGCTCTAGATTTAGTCAATGAGAATTTCCCTATTTTTGTTTTGTGTGTACGCTTTTGTCTTAGTTTCAAGCCCTTACAGCAGCACCACATAAATCTAATTCCAAAATTACCCAATAAAGGGTATACTATACGCTTTATGTCTTTTGCAGTGAGACAAAGCTTATGCGTCATGCTCTTTTGGTGCTCATACTATTGCTTGCTTGTCTATCAAGCGCTGTCGCTCAAGATAATCCGCGACCGCCGTGGGGATGGCCGTGGCCTGTGGATCCCCCACCAACTGTAGAACCACCTGATTATGTAGCGGAGATGGTGTCTCTGCCTACGGAAGACGTTATTCAACGCCTAGCCAGTCACACAACACTAGAGTGGCGCGCCGCAAAAGATGAACTTCTAGATAGAGGCGACGATGTCCTCTCCGATTTAATTGAAGCCCTTGAGGATCCGGAACCGCGTGTCCGTGGAAGGGTAGTAACAGTTTTAGGACTAATGAGAGGAGAAGAGGTGGAGGCCCTCCTTCCTAGATTCGTAGAATTTACCCTAGACGATATATTCGTGGCCAAGAGAGCAATTGAGACGCTGGGTAAGTTTGGAGAACGGGCAGCATTTGCGATTCCCGATATATTGTACGCCCACATGTGGTTTGTGAATAGCTATTCGGTTAGTCAGGCCGCCCAGGCTGCCTTAGTGGAGATTATCCCAGGAACTAGTTTTCCGCTAACTAATGTTTGGGCGATCTATAGAGATGCCCGCCAAGAAGACCGGTGGAGAAATAATGTCGCTCTCACAGCTGCTCAGAAAGAAGTCCTTCTCTCTCACTACGTCACACTGCTAGATAGAGCACAAGAGGAAAACTGGGAACGCGAACAACTCATTCCGCTGGAATATGCGTTTGTGACTCTTCACGAAGAAGGTTCCCGCGTTTTAGCTGAACAATGTGCTGAGGGCTATGAGATTCAGCACCTAGGAGCTTTAGTTAGGGCGGCATTTTATTACCCGGAAGGTTTTGACATTGAGGCCCTTTGTGTGGAATACCAGGGCGCTTTCTATAGAGGTCTCGCCTATGCGGGAAACCCTCAGGGGGTATCTTTGTGGTTAATAGACCATCTTCTCCGTGATTACCTACTAGAAGACATCTACAGGTGGACTATTTCTGACTACGAAGAAGCCTTCGCAACTATTAGTAGGATGCTTGGAACCTACCCCGAACACTCTTTCACGGAAAGCCGTCGAGGTCCTCGACTTCCGGGCCTCCTCGATGATGCCTTTAGGGCTCGACTACTGGTCGACCTTGCGCGTCAAGAATTCCACACTAGGTGCTTTAGTGCAGAGGAGCTGGAACATGTAAGTTATATGGCTATGGGGGCCCTCGGGATATTTGGCACGGCAGAAGAGATAGAGTTAATTGAAACGAACTTGCGCAGTGCCAGTATGTTTGGTTTTGGAATGGCAGCCTGGGATGCGCTCCCCCCAACTATAGCAATAACTCCTAACTTTCTCGAAATTCTCTCTGAGGCATATGCGGATGAGACGTTGACTCTGGAACAACAAGACCGCCTGCTAAACTTACTCCTCAAACCTTATGTGCGGGATGTCCAGGTGTCTTTCGGATCTCTACGAACTATTAGACGGACCATTTTGTCTATTATGTACGATGTAGTTAATTTGGGGTTTAGTGGCGATGATCAGCTAGAGCAATTTGCCAAAATCTCGGCCGCGATTACTGTGTTCTGTGAGGACGAACGCGCCAGTGCACTAGAGGACTTTATGATGGAAATTGAGTATGCCATTTATTCTAGTGAAGATGGTGCATATAATGTACTTGACACAGCCCTTTTCCACTGGAATGATAGGGACGCTCTGTTGGATGAGCTAAGGGGACTACATGAACGCATAAAAAATGTAAATGACCCTGAACTGGAATATCTAATTGGTGCGTTAGCCGAAATACTGGAAGACGAATAATATGGACTACGTTAAAATTGCTCAAAAACTATCTCAAGAGGTGGCCGCTAAGGGGAACGTCCCCTATATGGCCAACGTGGGAGTTAAGGTCAAGGCAGAAGAGATGCTGATCAATGTGATCAGGGCCGATGGAATGGTGACCTTCATGTTGTTAAATGGCCCTGAAGATGGGATGACTATTGCAAAATATCAACTCACTACGGGTGTAGCCTCCGTTGAGGGTACTAATTTAGTCAGCATTAGGGGCCTCACTAGTGTGGTGGAAGAGTACTTTAAGTATGAGGCCGCACAGGCAGCTGCGCGACAAGCTCAGGAAAGGGCTATTCAAGATCAAGCGGTTCAACAATTTCAGCAACAACAACAAACTGCCCAACCCCAAGTAGCCCCGCAAGATAGTGGGCCAGTGCCTGGAGCGGTGCATCAGCCTGTTACGGGGGCGGTACAGGCAGCCCCACCACCATTCGCACAACCAGGACAACTGTAGTCCAGAATTTTATTTTTTTGCCCCCTAAGTCACTGTATAGCAAAGACTTACGACACCCACAAAGCTAAGAAAACGCTTGCTTTTCTGGCGGTATAGTGCATACTAGAGCCAGGAAAACTGAACAAAAGAAAGTCGTAAGTAATGCTAGAATCACGTCCATATCAGGAACGTATACACGAGAAAGTCATGGGACTTATTGATGACCATGATGCTGAGACGTGCAATACAATCCTGCTCGAAAGCGCCACAGGGTCGGGTAAAACGATCATGGGGCTGCGGATATTGAAGGAGCTTGCTGCTCGGGGCATGAAGATTGGCTGGATCGCTCACCGGAAAGAGCTTCTCAGCCAAGCCGCGAGAGCAAATCAGGATTATTTTGGAATTGAGGATATTCGATTCATCTCCCTCTTTGACCGCAATCCTAATCAATATAGTGACATTGATATAATCTGTATTGACGAGTCCCAACACGATGCGACTCGCTCTGCGGCTGTATTGCATGAGGCCATCAAGCCAGAAGTCATTTTAGGTCTTTCTGCGACCCCATATCGTGTTGATAATGCCAAGCTCTGTTTTCAACATGTTGTGCGAGATGCCGGAATGCGTCAGCTAATCATGGAGAACTGGCTGGCTCAATTCAACCAGTACATCATTGACGATGTGTGGAGTCCTGAAAACGTAGCTGATACCTATTGTATGCAGCCGGAAGTATGGGGTAAAACCGTTATCTATTTCCTTACCATCAAAGCCGCTAAAAAGTGCAATCGGCTTCTAAACGAGAGCGGGATTATCTCGGCATGTATAACTGGAACCAGCCCGAGAGGTAAAATCCTCGACTCTTTCGCATCTGGTGAAATACAAGTGCTTACTAACGTGCTTGTGCTTACCGAAGGCTTCGACTCCCCGGACTTACGAAGCGTCTTCGTTCGGCCTGGGAGTAAAGCCCCAACTATTCAGATGTCGGGACGCGCCTTTCGTAAACACCCCGATACACCTGTTGTCAACGTAGTTCAGAGTGGAGATACTCGTTTTCCGTTTAGCCGACATGCCCGCCCACAAGAACAGTGGGTACTGCAAGAAGGGAAATGGCGACGAGTAGATATAAAAAACTTGCACAGCATAATTGCCACACAGCGACAAAAAATCGCAAAAGCGGAATTTTCTGTGCCATCTTTCCTGAAAAAAGCGCATCCTAGAGGGGGACATGGGATAGATGCGGGGGCATTGGATGCGGCCACCACGGAAGCTGCTGAAAATGCAGAGCTTAGAGAGTTAGAGATAGAACACCAAACAAAAGAAAAAATGAAAGGGATCGAAAATGTCAAACAAATCAGTTAGGGACTTGGTAGACCGAGGCCAAGCATTCAACTACCATGTCGCCTCGCTAAAAGAACTAAAGGCGGTAAAGGCCGAAGACTATGATAATAGTCAAAAGCCCGGAACCAAGAAGAACCTTGGCCGAGTAGAAATCGAGTTTAGGGGAGAGCGATACAGTACTTCTCCGCGATTCTGGAACTCTTTGGCGACACGAGTAAACATCGGTGTCAGCGTATTCAATATCATGGATTACCAGGAGTTTTTTGATCGTGTTTCAAGCATCGGGAAGCTCCAAAATGCCCGCCTAGTGGAAGACGCTCGAAAGAAGCAACTGCTAGGTATCTCAGACGGACACATGGGTCTTGTTAGGTTCAACGAGCTTGTCAGTGTGTTGTCTAATCGAGACGCTACTGATGTAGAGTATCACGACGGCATTGTGTCTAGCACCCACACGCTCCCTAATGCTCCCGGCCTTGATATTGCGGGCGAAGAATTTGTGCCAAAAATTGTGGTGGAAACCCCGATTGATGGTTTTGGTGATCCCAACATCTTCTTGTCCATGATGCGCCTTGTTTGCTCTAACGGGGTGATTGCTCGCAGTACGGCTTTCCGAACACGAGTGCAGTTGGCTCGTACACAAGGTTCTAGCTCGGCGGGCTTCCAGCTTGCTCGCGTATTCGATAGCTTTAGCAACGACGAAGGCTTCGATGCCTTGGCGGAACGCTTGCAAACGAGCAGGACAACTTGGTTGAGCCTAAATGAAGCCCATCGAATCTACGAAGCTATCGCGCATATCAGGGCCGGACAGTCCCACACTAACGCGCTGACGACTTTCAACCGACTAACTGGCGATCTGACTACGAAGTACGGAATTGTTAGTTTGGATCAGCTTTCTCGTAAAATGCGGGCTGCCTTTGCGACAGAATGCACAATTTACGACGCCATCAATTTCACTACTGAATTGGCAACGCACAAGCTACACGCTCAAAACGATGCCGTGGCGGTGAAGAAGCTGCATGGCGCAGTAGGAACCGTAGTCTCCAACCGAGACGGATTCGACTTGGAAGGTGTTGATACAGAAGTACTGAGGGGTAAGAAGTACCCTGACTACTACATGCAAACCAACTAAGCCGCCTAAACGGCCAATATCGAAAAACCCCGGTAAATCCGGGGTTTTTTTATTTGCCTAATAGCTTGACACGCCAAACCATTTGCGCAGAATAGAGGGATCAGTATTCTGGGACTAAGAAAAGGAAATCGTCAAATGAAACCGTGGGTTGAATGTTCCTCCTTTGATCTCCAACTAGATAAGCCTGCCAATGAGCGGTATACTGCTGTTCCCGATGAAGCGGTCCAGCGGGCTCTGGCATTGTTGGGCAAAATAGCTGAAGGGTTCACGCCTCGGCTCGCCCCTTTAGCAGATGTGATTTCTGCACGAACAGATAAAAGGTTCCAAGAACAAATCGAAGGGCTGGCAGACAGGCTGGGGATTGACTGGCGTTCTCTACTACTGGCTAACATTTCTTATGACCTTGAGATAATGCGGCTAGGCTGTTCCACTTGTGCGATCCCCACCCCTGATGGCCCCATCCTGGCTCGTAATTTGGACTGGGACTTCACCGATCTACTCAGCAGGGGTTCCTACCTAACAAGATACTTGGACGGCACTGAGCTCAAATATATAACCGCTGGGTGGGCGGGCACTGTAGGGGTAGTGACGGGAATGTCTGCTAAGGGGTTCGCACTAGCCTTGAACTATGTGATGTGCCCCGAAAAGGTGGACATGCAAAAGGGGTATCCGGTGCTGCTGTTTCTTCGGCGTGTTATGGAAGACGCCAATAGCTTTGAGGAAGCCGTAGAAATGGTCTCTACTGAGACCTTAATGGCTCCGGGGCTAATTACTATTGTGGGAACTGAGAATGCCCAGAGAGTTTGTGTGGAGCGATCTCCCTCTAAGTCTGCCCAAAGATGGGGAGAAGAAGGGAAGTCTCTGTGCGCCACCAACGATTACTGTAGTTTATTCGATGGACAAAACTTCGATGGTTTTTCGGATGGTCGCTTTGAGGGACTTTGTGATCTCACAAAGGAAATGTCTGGGGATACAGAGGTAGAAGACGAAACCATCCTGAGCATTCTCACTAATCCCCGTGTAATTCAGCTCAATACAGCCCAGCACGTAATCGCCCGCCCCTACGCGCAAACTATACGTGTATGGTATCCTAGCCGTTTTGCCGAACTGGCTTACCAAGGAGAGGCGTAAATGCGTGTGACGATTGGGTTTACGGACCAGTACGATAGGCGAAAATTCATGCAGGAAATCGACGACGGGGAGAAGCTCCCGCCAACTGTCCGGTTTATGGAATGGAACGATCTTTTTATCTGTGATTTTCTACTAGAAAATGCCGCTGAGAAAATGATCACACTTGTAGAAAAGTATAATGGGCATGTGGAATTTTAAGTTTGCATAATTTAACTTGCAAAGCTTCTTGGGAATCGCTACTATTCGGGTTTCAAGGAGATAATTATGAAGTTCAATACTGGTCTGTTTAACCTTCATCGGCTGCGTGTTGTTCGCCGATGGCTTGCTCGGAAAGAGAAACATGTTTGGGAACTATGGCAAGGTATACGAACAGGCCGAACACACTGGTATCATATCCATCTCCCACTCGAAGATACAGATGAACACCCGTCGGGACGGCTGGCAAAGAAGGTAGACGCTCGAAGGTTAAAACTGGAAGACTATCGGAAGAAGCCTTTCACAATAATGAACTTTACCCCCTTATTTAGGAAAAAGTAAAAATGCTCGATCTTCACTTTGTAATAGAAAACCCTGAGCTAGTAAAAGAAAATGCTCATAAGAAAAAAGTGAAGTGTGACATTGACAATATCCTGTCTCTAGGGGAAAAGCGTAAAGAGCTTATTCAGAAACACGAGAGCCTGGTGGCTGACCTTAAACGCATCGAAAAGGCGTTAGGGCCTGCTATGGGGTTGATCTCCAAGGGATTCACTACTGCTACATCAGCGAAAGTCAGAGAAGCTGTGGAACGTATTGAACCTACAACTTTCGTAGAATATCCCCAAAAGCAAGTCATATCTCTTATTAACAGGGGGATTGGGGCCTACCGTAAGAAAATGGGCGAGTGGCGAAAGATTGCTGAAGGACTGAAGGCATCCTTAAATTCTATTGATGTTCAAGTACAAGGGGAACTCGCCAAAATCCCTAACATGCTAGACCCAAACACGCCTGATGGGGAGGGCGCCGACGATAACCCTGTAGTATATGAGAGCCCACATAAGCCATATAAAGTGGGCATCAAAGATCATCTGCGCTATGCATCTGCGCGGGGCTGGCTTGATATGGAGCGTGGCGTAAAATTGTGTGGTAGCAGCTTTCCCCTTCTAATGGGAGACTTGGCGCGACTAGAGCGATCTCTGATGGCTTTCTGCCTAGACAATAATAGGAGAAGAGGCTACGTGGAAGTGGCTCCTCCTGTACTAAACAACGAAGCTACTGTGTACGCAACTGGTTATCTGCCTAAGATGGCTGACCAGATGTATCGTGCAGAGCCAGAAGGCTTCTACTTAATCCCTACTGCTGAAGCCCCTCTTACGGGGATGCACGCCAACGAGATACTTGCCGCAAGTTCTCTCCCAGTCAAATATACGGCTTGTACACCGTGCTGGAGGCGTGAAGCGGCGGCGGGAAAGGACAACCACGGACTTCTACGCGTTCACCAGTTTATGAAAACTGAGATGTTTGTGCTTTGCGGCCCTGAAGACTCTGAAAAACTACACGAACAGTTGCGCCTAGATGCAGAGGAAATCCTAAAGAAGCTCAAATTGCACTACCGAGTCATTGAGCTGTGCGCGGGAGACATGAGTTTTGCGGCGGCTCGCTGCTGGGATATTGAGTGTTATGCTCCTGGTCAGGACGCATGGCTAGAAGTAAGTTCTGTGTCGAACTTTCAAGACTTTCAGACTAGACGGGCTAATATTAAGTACCGAGACCCTCACAGTAAAAAAGCAAAGCTATGCCACACCATCAATGGTTCCGGCTTAGCGGCCCCTAGAGTGCTAGTGGCCATTATAGAACAGTGCCAAAATAAAAAGGGAGAGGTTGTCATCCCCAAGGTGCTGCGTCCTTATCTGGGAATGCAAGAATCTATCTTTACAGGCGGAGGCGCTGTGCTGAAGTCGTTTTTTGATCTAATAGTAAATTAGGAGAGTGAACTATGGGACTTCTTCGTAGGTGCGAGATAACTGAAACCGACATGCCATACTCAAAGTATAAAGTCGAAATCCATGATGGATGGTTTAGTTGTTATTGGGGTTTCTATTTTGATCCGAAAGCCATTCCAGAAATTATCAACACCCTCGTTAATGATGGTATGTGGTTCCAGTCTGGTAAGCCAAAGGAGGCTGTCCCCAAGTGGGCCGTAAAGCCTCTTCTCATTTTGCTGGCGCCTTTGTGCGCGGAAGCAGCAACAGCCGAAAAAGCCAAAGTCTCGACGTTAGAAGACGAGGTCGCTCGGGAGCGAAACAACCTCAGAACAGCTACTAAACAACAGTTTCAAGAGCTAACGGCCATGAAAGCCACACAAGCTAAGAATGACCGGGACACTGTAGAGATCCGTAGAAAAGAAGTCGGATTCCTGCGGCGGGCACTCAGTGCGGCTCGCGCCGAAATTTCTAAGTGCCGCACACATCTATCGCACATTGGAGAAAATGTCGCACAAGCATCGCAATCAGAACGCAACCCTAGCGAGAGGCAGAAGTTGATTGCAGAGTTTAAGAAGCACTCTCCAATTTTGGATGCCTATGAGGACGACCAAGACATTGTGGTTGTGCTGCACTGGGGGCAGAAAATCACTAATAATGACTATCTTCGTGAGGTCAGCGAGAATGGCTATGTGATGATCCCCGATCCCAGTAATCGCTACATGGGCACCAAGGTAAAGGTTACATTCGTTTAAACTAGAAAGAAGGAAATATTATGAGATTATCTAGAAAAGTTACGCTTGACGGCGGCCTAGTTACACTGCACAGTTTTATGGGTACGCGGAAGTATGGCCTGCAAGAGACAGCTCTGGAACATATTACTGCCTTATCTGAAGGGCGCATTGACGGGATAGTGCCTTGCCACGATAGACGGCCCTTCCCTCGTTGGGCCATCAAGCCACTATTAAGTGCGTTACTCCCACGCCTTACCTCTGAAACGCGGGAGATAAAGGAAACTAATACTCGCCTAACAGAAACTGTGCGGACTACCGAAAACACACTCAACAAGAAGATCGGCGAACTAGAAGTTTTGCGTGTAAAATCACAGCTAAATGTCAAGGGGCTCCAAGAGCAGTGGTCAAAAGCCGATAAAAGAACAGTTGAGAGGCTAAAAAGAGTCATTAAGTCTCTTCAGGACGACCTTCGCAAGTCTGCAAGAACAGCTGAAAGTGCCGTTACGGCGTTGGGGGGACGTTTGAACAGCCGTAATCTTTCAGATGAGAAAAACGCAGTCGTTAGCTTAAATGCGCACGAAGAAGTTATGCTGGCTTATCTGGATAAAAGTGATGATCAACGCCCACCCGCTATGATAATCGTGCTTCGTCCTAATATGCCTGTCGGCGAGGATATTGCCAAAATTTCCCGTATGGGGTCTGTAACCATCCCAAATTCTAAGAACCTCTATCTCAACACTCATCTTGACGCTGTTGTGATCTAGGAGAAGAATGGCACCGAATGGTCGTACGAGAGCTTGGAAGGTAGCATCTATGGAGATAAACGGTTTTGAAAGCCGTGCTAACCTAACGGTTAGGGGTTCGATTCCTCTACCTTCCTCTCTGTAGGAGAAAGCCAAAATGCACGAAAAGTACAGAGCCTGGATAACCAGCCATGTTCCTGAAAATTGCCACAATAAGTGCGCCAAGTACGCTGAGCAAATGGCCGAGGCCTTTCCTGAACTCACGAGAGTGAGGGGCCACTACTACTGCTCAGTTCAGGGAGAACGCCGACATTGGTGGCTCGTTAGTGAAGATGGCCATATTGTGGACCCCACAGCCTCCCAATTTCCCTCCAAAGGGACCGGAGAGTATAAGATCTGGCCTGGGGCTACCGAAGAGCCTACTGGAACGTGTGTGTATTGCGGAAATGACTGCTACAGAGGGCGCCAGCTCTGTGATGAATTGTGTGCACGTAAATACATAAATGCGCCTATTTAGCTATGGATGCGATCCGGCTGGCTTGAGAAATCTTACGGAAGGTGGCATCTATGGAGATAATCGGCTTCGAAAGCCGTGCCGACACTAGCGGTCGAGGGTTCGATTCCTTCACCTTCCTTACATAAACGCTATTAGGTACATTTTCACCAGGCAATACCATGAAAAAACGAAGTCAACCGACTAACGATACCTGCCATACTTGTGGGGCAGGTATACACAGAGCCCCATATGAAAAGCGAAGATCTAGAAATAGTTACTGTAGCAATGAGTGTCGCAAGGAGCCGTATAGAAGAAAACACACTCTATATATTGAAAACTGGAAAAAAGGGCTGGAAACTGGTATGCGGGGGACAACAAGTATCGCAGAACCTATCCGGCGATACTTGTTTGAAAAATATGGCTCAAAGTGTGCAGAGTGTGGGTGGAATAAAGTAAACCCAGTAACGAAAAATACTCCCCTTGAGGTTCACCATATAGATGGTGACCCCACCAACAATAAAGAAGACAATTTAGTTTTACTTTGTCCGAACTGCCACAGTTTAACCGAGACTTTTAAATCTCTTAATCGTAATAGCAATAGAGCTCGAAAGTAGCAAGTCCTCCTCTCCCGTGCATCCCCGGACAGACACTCTAACTAGCGGTGGAACTGAACTCAAACCTCAGCGAGCCCTAAGGCAGCGTATCGTGGGTCCGAATCCCACCGCATCCTTTAAAAACCTATTCCATTCCTGCCTAATTTTGGTATAATGTGACAACTCTATTGTATTCAATATAAAGGATTGTCTGATGTACCAGCCCCAAACTGTTTTAAGCGCCACCAATTATGCTTCTGGAGATTGTCCTTCCTTTGGCGCTCAGCCTCCAGGGATGGCCCAATGGATAAATCAAGGAACTACTTCGGGTATCTACCCCGCACACCGCACAGTAGGGCATCCCACTGTCGGAAACGGCCCAAATGCGCTAGGCATCGGGGGCATCAGTCTCACCACTATTCTATTTCTAGTATTTCTAGTCCTTAAATTGACTGATGTTATTGATTGGAACTGGTGGTGGGTCACCTCTCCTCTCTGGCTCGGATTTGCGATAGTAGCAGTTTTAGCCGTCATTGGTGGGGCATTCACGGGCCTAGCTGCTGCAGTCTAAAATTTTCCATACCACCTGTTCTACTCCAAAAGGGTCCGCAAAAAGCGGGCCTTTTTGTTTGTCAAGTTAACTTTTAAGGGAAAGATTCTTTACATTCCTTTCCAACAGAGCACTCTAGGATAGTTTCCCACCTAGAAAAGGATTACAACATGAAACAGGATCAATTAAGGGAAATATTAGTATTTGAGGACTACATGGGCCCTAAGTACATTGCTAGAGGAATTTCCGACCACTTTGAGGTATCAATGCGGGTAGGATATGACGCAGCTTTGGACTTTAAAGCCCGAGGCGCAATGTCATGTGAAGAACTCGTGCATAGTATTAATCAAGCCATCGTTAGAGAATCATTAAGTAAATTAGTGGATCAAGGACACGCCCAATTGGTAATAAATCAAAAAGGCGAAGTAGAATACCTTCCAGTGATACAAAAAAGGCCTAAAATCGCCTCTTCAATCCAAAATGAGTAACTTTATGCCTTTCACACGATAGTTTGTACACACTGAACCATAAGGTCTCTAATTTGGAAAGGAGAGCCGAAATCGCAAAGCCTAACTCTATATGTCTTTTTGTAGTTATAAAGAAAGAATTTGACTTCCTGCTGACTACCCAATTGCTACGCGAAAAGGGGATGCTGGTCACTAGCCGCTTCCCTAAGGAGCACATAGTTTTTGGGTCTGCCACTGATGGGGTGATAAAACAAATAAAGACTCTCGCCGAAATAAGCGCTATAGATGCTCAAGGCGAGAAGAGTTTTGTCTAAAAGACGTAGGAGTTAGGGCCTGGGTAGATGGCTGAGAGGATTAAGGTACCACCTTGGAAAGGTGACGGAGCCCTATTGCAGGTGTCTCCCATGGGTTCGAATCCCATTCTACCCTCTTCCGAATTTGTTAAGAGAAATCTCTTCCAAAATCCTAATCTTAGGGCTACACTGCTCCAACACAGCACTTTGATATAGGAGAAGATATATGAACACCTTAGACCCCCTACAAACCGCAATTGCACAAGGAATAACAGTAGACGGCCTTATGGAGGCTGCCCACCACGACTGTTCCAATATAGCCACGGCCTTTGCGGTTCTTCTTGATGGCGCCGGTATTCCTCCGGCCGTCGTCGTTAATGTGAAGAAGAATTGGCAGCTTAGATGGGGAGTTGATACGAACTTCCTGGGGAACGCAATAGCGGTACAGATACCACTTGACTGGGGAAAGCCTCTGCAAGCAGTAGTTCTGAAAAACGGTAAAATGACTGAAAATGTCTTCTGTGAAGAGCAGCTGGAGGCGCTGAACTTCATTAAAAAGCATTTAGGTCTGGATCTCCCTTAACCACCGGAGCACTATAGAGAAACCGTCCCAAAGATAGGCACCATAATGACTATATCTGCTAGTTTTACTATCGTTGACCCGAGTCCTTTGGATAGCTCCAGATTATTTTCAGTCCTAAATGACTGCGAAATAGTTACCCACACAAAACCCCTTAAAATAACCAGAATCTCAATTATTCTGGACGCGCCGTCAGCCAATCTAAGTGCCTTCGAGCAGGCTCAATATCGTCGGGCAGCCCTCTCTCTATTTACTTACGGGGAAGTGGTCCTCGGCACTGCCTCCATGCCTACTATCTTTAAGGTGTCTACTTTCCAGGATACTGAACCAGAAAATGCAGATTTTCCCACCACGGCTACTCGACTAGAGCTGCATACCTCATTCATACTTCCCCCTAACCAGCAAGTCTCGGCTACTCTTAGCATGCAAGGAAGTAGTGCTGGAGGTCCCCTCACATTTTGGACTGGTTCGCTCGAAATAGAAACTTCCGAGCGCCAAGAGACATTAAATCCGGAAAAAGAAACTGACACGAGCGTTTTTCCTTGCGAAACTCCTGATCAAAGAGTACTTATAACTTCTACATAGCTAACATCCCTTTATATAAGTGGACCACAATGATTCGTGAAGTAGAAGTCGGAATAATTGGGGCAGGCATTCATGGCTGTGCGTTAGCAAGGGAACTTTCGCTTCGTGGGATATCTTGTGCTCTAATAGACCAATCGAAATTTGCTGGCGGCACAAGCCAAAAGTCCACAAAACTTCTACACGGAGGCATCCGATATCTTCGAACAGGAGATATGGATCAAGTAAAAGAGGGGCTACGGGAGCGAGCAATCTGGCAGAAAATTGCCCCTCACCGCTGTTATTGGGAATCATTCTGGCTACCGCACACATCCTTCCTCTCCTCCATCCCTCACAGAATCGGTATTGGGCTCTATGATACACTTGGCTCCAACCGACCTAACTGGCCAGCAGATCTCAACCTAGGCAAGGTTCCAGCTAACGAATTTACTAATGACCCTCGAAGTCAAGATGGCCCCTTTAAAGGGGCTGTTGCATATGCGGACCTCTTGTGTGACGACAGAAAACTAACACTAGACTTAGCGGCTTCCAGCACCGCACTGCTTTATGAGCACCAAACAGTAATTGGCTGGCATAAAAGAGGGGAAACGCTAACAGAGGCCACTCTCATGGGGGTCGATCATGAGTTTAGTCTAGTTAGAGCAAGCAAATGGGTATTTGCTTTGGGACCATGGATAGATGGCACCTTATCTAAATGGTTCTGTGAGGAAAAGAAGCGCCTTCGCCTATCTGCAGGAATCCATATATGGTTTGAAGGCATAAAGGGGTGTGAGCATCCATGGGTGGTCGAGAGGCCTAATAATAGGGTATTTTTTATAATACCTAGGAATGGGTGCCTGCAAGTCGGCACAACAGAGAGGGAGGTCAACGACCCTAATGTGGCAGTCACTCAACCCGAAAGGGAGACTCTATATGAATCTCTGCAAGAATTTTTTCCAGCAATTAACTGGCGGTCATTGGAAGTAGTCCGAGAAGAGATTGGTGTGCGCCCCCTAGTTGGCGGAGAGGGAGAGACATCGAGCCTGGGGAGGGGGGCCACGCTAGAACAATACTCCAAATTTGAAAATGTGTGGCTTGTGTTAGGGGGCAAACTCACTACTGCACGCTCACTTATGGACGAGCTAGCCACGCAACTCACTCACCAAACTTGCCCTGAGTCCCAAACCACTCCGCTTATTCAATACGATGCATACTAAAATTATCGGTCACCGTGGGTCTGCGGGATACCATCCCGATAATAGCATAGCTGGTCTGTTACATGCCATAGAGGTAGGGGCAGATGCGGTTGAGATAGATGTGCATAAAACTCTCGACGGCATCCAAGTTCTTTTCCACGATGATAGTGTGGAGGGTGTCCCTATCCACAAACTGACTTACCTTGAGTTGATCTATAGGGCGGACCCTAAGCCAATCTTGCTTGAACATGCCCTAGAGACCATCAAGGGTAAGATTTTTTGTGATGCCGAAATGAAGCTAAGCGTGGGTAAAGATGTGAGCAAAGTCCTTAGAACTTTTGAGCAGATTCTCCCTCATGACCAATATCATGTCAAATCGTTTGAGGATAAAATCTTACGTTTTTTACGAAAAAAAGGATATTCGCGACCTATCGCACTAAACCTCGGGCATGAGAATATTGACCTTCGCCGGTATGCGCCGGAAGAAATAGTCACCAGGATAAAAGCCATAGCCCCATACCAAATCCACCCGGCCAGAGAGTTTATGTTTAGCTGGGTGTTTGAGGCCCTACAGGAAGTAGGGCTCCCTCTATGGGTATGGACTGTAGATGCTCCTGCAGAAGTTGAGTATTTCTTAGGACTTGATGGGATTTCGGGCATTATCACTAATTGCCTACCGGAAACCCTGGAGATTAGGTCTAGGTTGTGCTAAATGTTCGGGCTTTCTGAGACACTCTAATAAACTCCAGCATATCTCCAACTTTGAAGTCCCCAAAACCATCTAGCACAAGTCCGCATTCGTGACCTTCTTTGATCTCTTTAGCATCTTGCTTATGGTCTTTGAGACTGGATAACTTGTACCCCTGCTCTCGGTTGGCTGTGACCTCGATCCCACTCCTGTAAATACGCACGAAGGCATTTCGGGCCGCGATGCCTTGAGTGACTCTACACCCAGCTACTTTGATATTCTTGTTGACCGTGAAAAGTTGTTTTATCTCGGCACGACCTATAGACTTCTCTACCTTCTCAGTTCCAAGCTGGCCCTCTAGGAGCTTATAGGTGCCGTCGAGTAGCTCATGGATTAGCCGGTAGGTAAGGATTTCCACACCATATAGTCGGGCAGCCTTCAAAGCAGTATCGTTAGGGGCCACATGGAACCCAATAATCTTGGCATTTGTGGAAGCGGCTAATTGAACATCTGCTTCGGTGATAGGCCCTACTGCTGCACGTCGAATATTCACAGAAATCTCATCAGTAGACAGAGTAGGAATCTGGCTGGAGATAACCTCCACAGACCCTTGGGTGTCTGCCTTTAAGATGAAACTGACTTCTTTGTTCTGTGTGGCTTTTTCCAACGCATCAATAAAGCCTTGAGAGCGGTTACTGCTGTGCTTTATGGCAAGTTCCTTGAGCTTGGCGGCCCGTTTAATCTCGTCAGCAAGCTGTTGTGTGGCCGCCACATCCCTAGTCACTTGGAACTTATCGCCAGCCTGCGGGACTTCTGATAGCCCAAAAATCTTTACGGGGGTAGAGGCTGCTGCACAAGTGATCTTCTTCCCGTGACTATCTTCCATGCGGCGAATAGTGCCAAAAGTATGCCCAGCCAGAACAGTATCCTTTACCCGCAACATACCATCTTGGACCAAAAAGGTAGTAGTGATCCCACGATAAGCATCTTTCGAGGCTTCTAGGACTACCCCTCTAGCAAGCCGGGAAGGCGTGTAGGTTAACTCCCTAACATCCGCCTCTAAGGCAATTGTAATAAGCAGATCCTCTATTCCTGTGCCTTGATAAGCCGACACTTCCACTACTTCTGTTGATCCCCCCCAGTCTCCAGTGGGGGCAAGCCCAATTGCGGCCAACTCCCCCATAACGCGGATCGGGTTAGCGTTTGGTTTGTCAACTTTAGTGAGTGCCACAATAATCGGGACTTCAGCGGCCTGAGCGTGCTCAATAGCCTCTCTGGTGGTCGGCATAACACCATCATCAGCAGCTACCACAAGGACCACAATATCTGTAGCCTGTGCGCCTCTTGCTCGCATAGCCGAAAAGGCTTCGTGTCCAGGCGTATCTAGGAACGCGATGGTTCTCGGGCCTTCTGGTCCCTCTACAATAGCCGTGAAGGCCCCAATATGTTGAGTAATTCCTCCAGCTTCAGTGGCAGCCACATTTGCGCCCCTAATCTTGTCAAGAAGAGTTGTTTTACCATGATCCACGTGCCCAAGGAGCGTAACTACTGGAGGACGCGACTCAGTGGGAGCATCTTTGTCTTCTTCCCCCAGAGCAATAGCTTCTGCGGAGGAGAAACGATCTTGTGCGTCCTTGAAGGTAACATCTATCTCAAACTCTAGGGAGAGTGCCTCAATCTCTTCTTTTTCTAGAAAATCATTTATCCGCCTCATCTGACCCTGCTTCATCAACGCCATGATGATCTGATCCGATTTCACCCCAAAGGCCCCACATAGTCCCTTGACGGTAATGGGGAGGGATACCTTTGCGGATGTTATTTTAACAGCCACTTGGGGCTTAGAAGGTGCCCCTTTAGGCTTACGCCGACGCGAACCCCCTCGGTCCTTCTCTGTGACGACGAATTTTCGCCGCCCTCTATTTTTTTCTGTACTCGTCCCCATGTTGGTTTTTTTAGGAGCTTTCGCTGGGGGAGGCTTCGGGGCCGCTTTAGGCTCGATAACCACAGTTGTCGGGCTCTGCGACTTGGGGGGTGTCTTTTCGGCGGGCTTAGGGGGAACCTTCTCCACAGGCTTGGGAGGAGCCTGTTCAATTTTGACCATCCTGCGAATAAGCAGACAATCCCCCTCACTGATTACAGAAAGATGGGAGCTGGCCAGCACCCCAATCTTTCTAGCAGTTTTAATGAGAGCTTTAGAGTTTACGTTGAGTTCTTTTGCGATTTGGTATATTCTAGGCATGATGTACCTCCCTTTATGTGGTGATAGACAGACTAGTCTAGTAGTGTGCCCGTTTGGGAGCAAAAATCAAGCAAATTTCACAAGGCGAAAATAAACCAACAATGAAAAATCCGCTAGAAACCCAGAAGGCAGAGCGTGAAAGCGCCCTAGAGGTAGAGTTTAGACGTAAATCCAGACAATATGGTCCTGAAGAAATTCTACTCTGTGGGGGCCGAAAAAAGCGCTGGGCACGTTTCTTCAAAGACGGTAATGAGCTAATCAGTTTCATGCAAAGTCTTGAAGATCCCTATAACTTGACCTCCAGAACCATCAAGTACAAAACCAAAAAAGACAAAAAAATCTTTGTGCTGGAGATCCAGGATAGCCCATATACTACTCCGGTTACTGACTATAGGGCTATTTTAGGGTTTGCGTAGGGGCCAAAAATTCTATTTGCTATTCTGAAATTATTAGTTGCAATGTCTTTGTGGATTAATTAGAATAATGAGCACGATATATCACTAACGTAATCTTGTAATTACAAATTAAGGATTGACTCATGCAACACGCTAATCAAGCTCACTTTTCTCCTGCGTACTCACAACCAGTAATTGACTTCCCGTACAGGCAAGTTGAGCCTGGCATCGGGTACCCCGGTCCTAGCGTTGCCGCCATGACACTTCAGGGCGGTACAATTGGCGCCTATTTGCTACAACAAGCCCAAAAAGACGCTCTCCTATGGGGTAGTGTTGGCCTAGTGGCCGGTGGTGGCCTCGGTGCCCTGTTGGGCCAACAGGTCGGCTTCGGCGATCCCGTTCAAAGCACTGTGGCCGGTGCCGCTCTAGGTGGTCTAATCGCTCTAAGCGCCGTATTCGCCTTCCCGCGTACCCAGGTTGCTGCTCAATAGTAAATAGCCAATACATTAGAGTAAGGATTTAACATGCAACACCAAGCTCACTTTTCTCCTGCGTGGTCACAACCTGTAGTAGACTTCCCGTATAGGCAAGTCGAGCCAGGTATTGGGTATCCAGGACCCTCCGTATCCGCTATGACCTCTCAGGGTACTACAGTTGGCTTCCGACTAAACCAGGTCCAAAAAGATGCCCTTATGGGGGGTCCTATAGGACTTGTGGCCGGTGGCGCCCTAGGCGCTTTCTTTGGTGAGCAGGTTGGTTTCGGTCCCCCACTTCAGAGTGGTATCGCCGGTGCAGCTATTGGGGGCTTCCTCGGACTAGCTTGGGCCGTCTATGCCTCACCTGGTGGCCCTGGTACGGCAAGCTACTAAAGCAAAATTAAGAGCCCTGCCTTTCTGGCGGGGCTTCTTTTTTGGCCTAATAGCTTTTGCCTTGGCGATAGCGCTCACGCCTCTTATGGCGCCCGTTGCCTAGATTCTTAATCCCATAAGTTGGCGTGAGGGCGTGACAATTTGGGCAAACTAGACGAAGATTTTCCCGGCTATTGTTTTCGGAGTTGCCGTCGATATGGTCTAGCTCTATCGGTATAGACTCTCCCTGCCATTCAGATAGGCCGCATATGGAGCACGTTCGGCCGTAAGTCTTTATTAGGTGTTTTCTTTGAGTTTGAGAAGAAGCTTCTCCGGTAGCCATACGTTTCTCGTGATGTGCTTGCCCCATACATTTACGCGAACAATATGTATTGTGCAGCGCTTTAACAGCTACTGCTTTACACTGGGCACAAAGCTTATCAATTTTAGGGGACCCCGGCCTTCCTTCAGGCTTTCGCTTGGGATATAGCTTCCCATTAAGTTTTGCTGCGCAAGAGCGACTGCAGAATGTATTTCGTCTTTTCTCATAAGGTATGGGGGTTTTACAGTTTTGACATTTTTTTCCAGCATGTCGAGCCACAGCATCTTTGTGGGTTTGTAGTCGGCGCGCATCATGTTTGCCTTTCCCGGCTAAATACCCTAATCTTCCAGCCTCAGACCTATTCATCGTGTTCTCCTAATTATGCCTTTTCTGGTATGCCCAGCATACTCAAAATCTATAGGAAACTAAACAATAAATCACAACTGGAGAAGAAAATGTTAGGGTGCGCGTAAGAAGAGCCAGTATGCTTGGTAAGCATAAAAAGTGATGTGCCTGCTTCGTACGCAGGAAAAAGCGGGGCAGTACCGCTACTGAGCTTCAATTACGCCTATGTTCCTCGTGTTGGCTAGGGGCCTGGTTTTGTACTCCAGTGTATTTTCTCGCAGGTTCGATTCCTGTCATAGGCTTTCTTTGCTGGTATGGTCAAATAGTACGACGCCATTTTCATACGATGGAAGCGTAGGTGCGACTCCTACTACCAGCACTACATTGTAGCGCCTTCTCCCCCAATAATAGCCAACTGTCCCTGCGGAGCCGCCTGAGGACAAATTTTAGCTAGTTTTTGCATTGCTTGATCTTGAATCGCTAAAACCAGCCCTGTAACTCGGTTTACGTCTTCGCCAGTAGCCTCAAGGACCTCCTGATCTGTGGAGACGGATTTCAACGCAAAGATGTAAGCGGCCCCGTAATTGGCATGCAAAACCGCAATTAACGGATTAAGGTCCTGTTCAGCAGCCGTCGCATATCTAGCAGCTTGCCTCAGAAGGGTATTTATAGTGGCGACCTTACTCTGACTAGGAGCCGCCGATACTGTTGAGTTTCGATAGTGGAGCATTTTAGTACCTATTCAGAAATATTGGATAGCTATATAGTACTACACCAGATTAGTTTTTGCTATAATGAAAACAGTCTATAGGTACTTTCGGCACACGTATAATCTATGAGCCTCCAACAGCTAAACCAACTACGCCAGGACTTAGCAAATGCGGCCTACCAGGTCTTCCATGAAGAAGCCACCTATCGGGCTACTGTTCCGGAAGAAGACTGGGAGCACTCCGGTGGAATCTGCGATGATATTGCGGAGGCAATGGCGGCCGTTATATCAGCCCGGGGCTTAGAGGCCCTTACCTTCAATACTGTGGCGAGCGGAGAAAATCACACCTTTGTGGTAGTTCGTGACGACGATGGAGAAGCCATTTTGGTGGATGTTCCTTTTTGCCTATATGAAACCCAAAGAGGGGAGTATCTTTTTGACTTACTCCCAGCCGCATCAGTAAACATAATTCCTTCTGATATAGTGATTGAGCGAATGGGGCTTCCATTTAGTAATTTTCTAGATGAGGACGAGCTAACCGCTGGGCAGCCCCCACTACCTTTGGAGTACGAACAATTTAAAGCAAGACTAGATGACCCCCCAGTTAGAGTTTTACCCCAGCATGGTTATGAGAGATACCTAACGCCTTGTGATCCTCCTGAAGATCCTGCATGGCCCACGCCCACGAACGAACTAGAGGTGGAATACATTTTGTCCGCGATCCCTAATACACAGCGTATTATTGCGGCCATTGTGGCGGCCGAACTAATTCTGCCTATCTATGACCTGGCCTACCCAAAAGATAAAAGCTTCGGTGTGTTAATTGATGTGGTGCGCGAGTGGGCAAACGGGAAAACCAAGATGGCCGACCTCAGGGCTGCTATTGTGGCCATACAGTCACCGCTGGAGCACGTTAATTATGAGGCCGAGCTAGAACTCAGCGACTTACCAAAATACGCACAAGCAAATGCGGCTTCTGCGATCTCAGCTCTCGGTATGGAGGCCTACTATGCATGGCGAACGTATGCTTTTGATATCAGGCAGGCCACTAGCATTGTTCAACTTTCTGCGAGGGCATATTTGCAGTCCGCTGGAGTAACCCACCAAGACTTCTATGAGTTGTGGTGGAAAGAAGTTCGTTGCCGCCTATCCTTCGACGATGCCCTACGGGCAGACCTCCAAAATACCGTCGGCGCGCTCTCTCCCCCCAAAAGCTTCATAGAAGTAGAGAAAAGATACAAAGGGCGCATTGAAGAGTTCGCAGAACGCTATGAAGACCGTACCTTTCAAGCATGGGCCCAAGGGTATGCGAAGTTTCTACCTAAGAAAGGCGCTAAAGTTCTCGACGTAGGGGCAGGCTCGGGTCGCGATTCGGCCGAACTGGCCAAGATGGGATATCTGGTAACGGCAGTGGAGCCTCTCAATGAGATGCGCCAAAAAGCACAAGAACTGCATCCCTCTAAGAAGATAACGTGGTTAAAGGACTACCTCCCCAACTTAAGTCGAATTCAGGGGCCCTTTGAGCTCATAGTTGCAAATGCGGTATTGATGTTCCTTCAGCCCGCACAACAAGTAGAAGCGATAACCCGCCTAGGATCTCTTCTCGCCCCAGGTGCGGTCTTAATCGTAAATGTCAAGCACGGGGATGTCTCGCAGGCTTTTCATAAAGTTGACGTAGATAACCTAATAGACGCGGCCAAAAAGGCTGGGATGAAACTAGAGAAAAGAAGTACTATCAAAAACCAATACTTGTGGGAGACAATGGCGTTTTCTAAATCCGTAAAGCGACGTAGTAGAACTGTAGGCGCGAAGCCCATAGCCCCTAAGGCCCAAACAACTGGACTTCCACCCCTACATGCTTTTACCGAATGGCAGAATCACTCTATTGGGGACATGATAGGAAACTGGTTCTTCCAGGAATTAAACTTAAGGCGTGGCTCGACTGATACAACTGAATACACGTACAGTGTCTTTGGGGATCGCCGCCGTGGACCAGAAAGCTCTATCAGTAGTCTTGAAGTGGAAATTTGCAGTGAGCATCTCCGGATCGGTGCTCTTGGCAGTCGTGTACCTGGTATACGTTGTGGCGATACCGCGTGGACCACACAGCCACTAGAAGATCACCGCCTTGACCCCCAATCTACTTTGATCCTCGCTCCCAGCTTAGGAATTAGTATAGCGGCGCACTCTATCTATCTCCGAGACGACACTCAGGCAGGCCTAAATACTGAGGCAGAAAGAGTTCGAGTCCAGTGGAATGCCCTTCTAGATAAATTCGAAAGAGAGTTTCTTGCCCCGTATGACTGGGATTTGTACGCAAGGGCCGAGTCTCCTAATATTTCAGGCTGGGAGCCTCGTGAGGGCCATCCCGAAGCCCATATCCTCTATGTGATACAAAGCCCCATAGTTGATTGGGATCCACCGCAAGACAGTACGGATGTGCGGCGACTGTTTAGCCGTCTTTCCCTATGGCATCAGATTATTTGTGCCGTGGTGGCTATTGAGCTCGCGCTTCCAAAAGTCCCATTTGGCAACTACCAGTGGAAACCCACAGATACCATGGTGGTTAACCGCATAGTAGACCGTATGGATAAGTGGCTGGAAGGAAAAGATGTCATTCAGGAACTCATACGCTTTCGTGATATATTGCAAAGGGGACTTCCTCGTGGCTCAGGTTATAATAGCCCAAATGAAGAATTCATCTGGGCTCTGATTTGGGCAGTAGACTCTATGGAGGAGTACCCTGAAACTCATGAGGTCTTTGGGGAAGCAGCCGCAGAAGCAGTTGTTAATGTGGCTAATGCGCTGTGGCACGCACACGGAACCCGGGAACATGAGTTCTATGAGGTATGGTGGAAGGCATGTGGGGCCAGACTAAATGAGCCCGACTTGCCCTCGGCACCTGAGACTACAGGCCAAGCCCCCATAGACCCGGCTGCCTATCAACAGTTCAAACAGAGACTGGAGGACCCTGGGCCCCATATCTCTCCCGACACCTATGTTCCTGGAGACCGTTTTCCACGTAAACTGCTTCATCACCTTAACGATAGTCAGATGCTCCAATCGGGAGTAATCGCACTAGAGATGGTGTTGCCTTACTGGGAAGAATGGTTTAATGCCAGGCCCCTAAGTGTGCGGGGCGACTACCCAGAAGGCTCTCCGCCTAAAATTGTAGAGGCAGTGAAGAAGTTTATTCATGGGGAGTTTACCGCCACAGATCTACAACAGGTCTCGGAAGCCGCACATGCGTACGTGATAGAATTTAATGTCCCTCTTACAGGCCTTTCAAATGCCACACAAGACTTGACTGCGGCAGCCGCCATATGGCTTCTAGTTGCGGCCGCCCTCAGGGCTGATAGGCCATATAGGCCCCCGCAGGCAGTTGAATACTTAAGGTGGCTTGAATTTGAAGGCTCCATATTTGCAGGCCAATTTTGGCCCAACGATGCTCTGTACAATATAGAGATAACGGTGGGGGTCGCGGATGCCGCATATGCGTCCGTCCACGGGACATCCATAGAGGAGTTCTTTCGTATGTGGGGAACAGAGGTCATTAATACCGTAATCCCCCTGAGCCAGCGATATCGTTTTTGGAATCTCCCAGACCCGCATCTATTTCCCCCCGCAGTTGGCCAGCCCCCACTGGAGGAAAATCCTCATTGGTCTCGTGATCAAAAAGCAGAAGATCTTGAACTATTGGGAGATCTGGGTTACCCGAATGCCCAGTATATCAATAGTGGAAATTTTGGGAATGTCTATCAGGTAAGTCCAGATCGTGTGGTCAAACTAACCACTGATGAGCGAGAGCTACATTGCGCCGAACTAATACAACACCTACAAGAACAATATGGACGTACCCCATATCATGAGCATCTTCCTATAATCTATAAAACCCAATGGCTGGGGCCCTTCTGGGAAGGTATGGTTGAAAGAGAAGACATACCATATTCTGTGCCTCACATGGGCATGGCAAACGAGGCTGCTGAGGCCCTGGAGGCAGCGGGCATTGATACCGAAGTAGGTGACGCTGAAATTCTATCTAATTGGGGAATGTCGCATGACTATCGTGTGGTGTTCCGTGATCTTGGGTGCAGAGTAATGCCCTCCACAGAAGATGCCCCCAGGACCAAGAAGACGACTGTTGGAGGCGACTTCAACGATATTGCTAAACTGAAAATCTCCTACCCACTTGAAGATGAGGCGATAATGCAAGAGGGCACCATTACCATTAGTTTTCCGCACGGTGACGAAGAGTGGCCATGGCTGCTTTTAGAAGGACAAAGTATAACCAGACATGCAAAGGGAGGCCGTATAGTGCTAGTTAGCCCAACAGATCCTGCCGGTGGGCTTTTATGGGTCGAGGAAGATGGGAAGTTCAAAATTGTATCTTACTGGGTAGAGCCCCAGCTAAGGCGCCGTGGTGCTTTACGTGCCCTAGTAGAAGTCTACAGTGAACACGTTTCTCCCCATGTGGTTATAGTGGGGCCCTTTAGCGAAGAAGGGTATGCGGCCGCTATTGCGTTGGCGGATGAAGTAGAAGGCGAACTTACGTTTTCCATGGATCCTTCTAGCCCAGGACTACTGTCGGAAATAAAAGATGAAGGGCTCATGTGGGAGTCAGGCTATATGGCTGGCCTTATGAAGCGACCAGAAGACCAAGGCAATATGGTTTTCTCTCTAGCCCGAGCACCGGACGGCCGCTTAGTGGCATGGGCGTACTTAGAACTAGCCCCTGCTGATGAGAGTATGCGTTATAATGAAGAGTTTCGGAATCGCGACCCATATGACGTGGGGATTTGGGTGGATGAAAAATTCAGAAGGGCAGGTGTGGCGAAAAGGCTGCTTTCCATGTTACTGAAAATAGGCGGCGAAGAGGGTCTCTACATAGGATATCATGAGTGGGTCTGTGGGATTCTAGACAAACTAGGAGCACTCTATATTTGTCACGAAAACGATGAGAAGCACGTCAGGGATCCATACGGAATCCTTAAACATTAAAGTCTTTATGATGAGAGCGGAAAGATTCGAACTTTCAATGAAATATGAGAATTTCCGTACAGGCTCAGTGTACGCTGTATACCGGGTTCCAGCACGCTCCCAATAATGGCCCCGGTCGGATTCGAACCGACACTCCCTTTCGAGAACTAGAGTTTGAATCTAGCGCGGCTGCCAGTTACGCCACAGGGCCTTGGTGAGCTATCTTACGGGCCAGTAGAGTTTTTCTTCGCCTGTTGCCGATTTATATGGCTTCGTATAGCGTTATCGCTAACCCCAAGCTGGTGAGCCAGAGCTGAATAATTTGACTCTTCTAGCATCTTAAACAGGTTTTCAAGTGGAGGCCACTCTATTTTTCGAGCACGTACCCTAGGTGGGAGCTCTCCAGCTCTGTACTTTCTTTCTCGCTCTCGGTCTCCACAAGATCTGCATCGCGAATGCCTCCCACTTGCTATAGGTCCCTGACATCCCACGCAAATTCGCGGAGTCTTATTAGGGTTAGTGTTAGACCATGTATCGGTCTGAGTGTGGCAGTTGGGGCATAGGAAGCGCAGATTTTCAAACCTGTTGTCATTACAGATTCCATTTATATGGTCTAATTGGAGTACAAGGGTCTTACCGTCCCACTCGGGAAGTAGGCCACAATTAGAGCAAATATACTTCCAGCCTCGTTTAATGAGGCGTTTCTTTAGTAGAACCCCATTTATGAATGCGGAATTCTCAACAAACACCTCGTCGTCCGAAGTTAGTCGTTTTTGTGCGATTTCGGCAAGTCTTGGGTCAGTTTCTTTCGTTTTGCCTTTTGACCAGCTAACTCGGCCCATATGGGAAGTATCTAATCCCAGTAATCTGATTCTAGTCCTAAGTAATCTATGATTTCCCCCAGCTGGCGCTAAGCCCAGCACCCTTAAAACTTCGGCCAATGATTTAGAAGACGCTACAATCGGCCCCAAAAGTTCTTTTGTGTATTTTGATTTCCTACCCATAATCCACTACCCTTCTAAAACAAAAACCTATACCGAAGTATAGGCTAGTGAGGTAGAGGGTCAAGAAAAATGTAGGTAAATCCTAAGGATGCTGATGGTGAGACTCGAACTCACACTCCCGTTTGTGATGGGAAATTGGGCCTAAACCAATCGCGTCTGCCAAAATTCCGCCACACCAGCAAAATGTTGCTCTGATGAGCAATGTACACCCTCCTACGCCCCCATACCTATAATCTTCGGCCCCGAGAAGCTTTTCTGCCTTTACTTTCGCGTTAATCATCGCATACTAGCCCCAGCAATTCTATTGGGAGGGTGATATGGTACCTACAGAATACTACGATGAACACGGGAGCATAATCGACCAGCACGAGTGGTTAAAAAAGATTGCCAGTCCAGGGATTATTCTCAGCTTGGAGCAAATTAGTATTGTCCTAGAGGAGGGCTGGGGGTCGCTCCCCTCACCCACCTTGAGTGGACCGAGCACATTATATAGTGGATATTCTCTAGAGGCTGTGGTGTGCACACGGTACGTGGGCTATGATTTAGGGTTTGGGGGCGAAGGGGCGCCCCTTATCTATGAGACCACCGTAAAAGCCCACATTAAGGCTCTTTCGGGTGATGGTATCCTAGAAACTATAGAGCTATATCGGTGCCCATGTTCAAGCCGCTATGAGGCCAACAATAATCACACAGAAGTGATAAATGCTTTCCAATACAAAAATAACTATTCTAGCTTTCCGCACCCATACACAAACATACCCGATGATCCCCCAGAGCCACCGGAAGAAGATTTCGATTACCCCCCAGTAGCCCCAAAGAAGAGGAATGGGCGTTCTCTTTTATTTTAAGGCTCAACTATAGTCTTCGCCGCTTTCTCTCTTTGTCACGTTTCTCGGCCGCACGTACATTTTCCCGATGCCGCTTCTTGCGTCCCGCTTCCCCAGCTTTTATTCGAGCTATGATGCCCTCTGCGGGTCCCTCTACTTCTAGGACGCACATCTCGAAGTTTAGGTCATCTATACTAATGGGCTTAATGTCTTCTGCACGATCACTTATAGTAAAGAACTGCATTAGCTTACCTAGTTTTTGCGCATAGAAGATTTCGGCGAGTACCCCATCAGCTATTTGATCCCCAAATACCCATAGCGCCTGTGCGGACCGAATCATGTTATTGTTGGCTTGCCGGATTATATTTCTCTCCACTCTATCATCTAGAAAGTACCCAAACATCCTAAAAGGATTGATGGGAACCCCGCCTTGTTTGAGCACAAACTCACATACTCCATCTCGGCAGTAGAAGTAGTACTTGGATTGCGCGGTAAAGATTAGCGGCTTGTGAACAATAAGTGGCGGCTCATCGGCTGGCCATGGCTCGTCCGCTGCCCCATAGAATAGCGTCCTCTTGGAGTAGTCGGGGCGTTTCTTTTTCTTAGGGCCTGCGCCCACAGTCCTTGGTCGTCGTTTCATGTTATTCTTCTCTTCCCGATGTTGTTAGTTCGGCTTCTCCTACATCACTGAAAGCTAGTCTGCACCGGCATTCTTTCCACCATAGTTCATAAAACTCCACTCTAGGTATCCCCCAAAATACGACAGCCACAACAGAAGCAGCATCTACAGCAGAAGCAGCAGCATCTACAGCAGAAGCGGCATCGTAAATGGGATCATAAGAAGCCGCGTAGGCCGCATCATAAGCTGCCGCGCCCGCAGCAGAATCAAGAGCCGGTCTAGCAGTAGCATTAGCGGCGTCCCGAACCTCCTCCCGACTCGCTTGCCCTTCTATCCACCTGTACGTAGCGTTTATGGCCACTCTGGGTCTATCATTGTTCGGATTCTCTTGTTCAAAAATAGGCAAGACCATTTCGGCGGCAGTTAGGGCGCATATAACTTGTTGTTTATGTGCGAGCCTACCCAGTAATTCATGGATATCACTGTGGTTACGGGGCGTAGGCCACTCAGGATCATCAGGGGGATCGCATGGGGTCAAATATCGCTCGTATCCACGTTGAGGAAGAGTAGTAGTTGGAGGCTCCTCCAGGTGCGTCTTGAATTCTTCATAAGATGGCTGCCCTGTGGTCAATTCAGCCTTTTCCGGGTCACCAAATGCGAGTCTGCAGCGGCACTCCTTCCACCACAGTTCAAAAAACTCTGCTCTAGTCATCCATTCGGCGATCTCGGCTGCACGGGCGCCATGCCATGCAGCGTAGGCTGCATAACCTGTAACGGTCTGGGGGGCACCCACACGGGGCCCATAATCTGCAGCCCAAGATGCAGCAAAACCAGCATCGACAGAAGCACTGGCCGCAAAACCAGGAGCACTATACTGTTCGGCGTCGGTAGCGGCATCATCAGCTGCACGACTATCTCCGTGAACCGCGTTTATGTCCACTCTGTCTTCTACCCACGCATAAGTAGTCTCTATAGCCAGTCTAGGTCTATCATCATCAGGATATCTTTGCTCATAGATAGGCAGTACTAATTCTGCCGCTATTAAAGCACATAGAACTTGTTGTTTAAGTGGAAGCCTGGTTAGCAGTCTTTCCGCCTCCACACGATCAGTAGGGGTAGGCCATTCAGGGTCTTCTGGAGGATCACAATCTTTTAACCTTAGATGATAAAGCTCAGGAACAAGAGAAGTGTGCCTTTCACCCCTTCTCAAATACTCTTTGAGAGACTCATAGGGAGGCTGGCCGGTAGTTAGTAGTTCTGCCTCAGAAGGATCAGTGAAGGCTAAACGGCACCTACACTCTTTCCACCATAGTTCTAAGAACTCTCTAATGTCTAATCCCAGCCCATATGTCGTGTGGTACGCTGTTGCGGCCCGAAAAACAGCCGCCTCAAACAGCCTCTCATCTACAGAATAATATTGATCGTGATGTATGGCCATCCAAGCTGCCTCAGACGCAGAAGTCGCCGCATACCACGCAGCCATAACCCTATTAGGTATCTGACCAACGCCATACTCTTCCTGCGCAATATGCCTCGCTTCCGTGACCTCTTGTTGTGTTGCTCTACTAACTAAGGTCACTTCTTCAGCTGATGCTTTCCCCTCTAACCATCTATAAGTTGTCTGTATAGCACTCATAGGTTGTGTGTCATTGGGATAAACTTCTTCCCAAAAAGGAAGCACCATCTCCGCAGCCACTAAAGAACATATAACTTTTTGTTTATGTGGAAGCCTGAGAAATAGCCCCTCCACATCAAAATTATTTGTTGGGGTTGGCCAGTTCGGATCATCGGGAGGATCGCAAGGCTGCTGATATCGTGTCCAATCTTGAACCGGAAGCACTTGTGTACCAGGAGTTTCTAGATATTCTTTGAGGGGCTCATAGTGAGGAGGCTGTCCTGTAGTTAGTAGGGGCGTTTCCGTAACATCAGTGAAGGGTAAACGGCAGCGACATTCTCTCCACCACCACGCATAAAAGTCTTCCGCACTCATCCCCCAGGCTTGTCTAGCCGCATTAGCAGAAAAGCCCGCGTCTGCTGACCTAGCCGCCATACGACTGTGTCCCTCTGTATCTCTCGCAGCTTGCCAGACAGCCTGGGCAGCTGTATACGTACTATCCACTGCAGACGCAGGTGCCTCATCTATACGCTCGTAGTTATATTCGCCCAGTATAAACCGACTTTCAGATAAACTAGAGGATCGCGCCTCCCATACCTCCTCAACTGTAGCTTCACCGTGGACCCATGCCCAAGTTACAGCTAAAGAGTGTTGCGGGGTGGGTCTCTCGGAAGGCCTCTCTTCAGATTCGCTTTCGGGATAAACCTCCTCATATATAGGAAGTGTCATTTCCGCTGCCACTAGTGCACAGATGACCTGTTGCCTGATAGGTAACCTCAGCATCAGTTCTGTAGCTTCTATTGCATTATGCGGAGTTGGCCAATCCGGATCTTCAGGAGGATTGCACGGAGTTAAGTGTCGGCGATAGCTGTATTGTGGGAGTACAGTAGCAGGAGGAGCCTCTAAACCTGCTTTGAATTCCTCATAAGAGGGCTGCCCCACAGTATTCGGACCTTCAGCTTCTTCCATACTAACAACCACTAAAGCGGGAAATGATTTGGCGCCTAAGAGATGAAGCGCCCCTAACCTGTGGGCGCCCTCTAACACATAGGGACCGCCTGGCTCTACTACTACGATAAGCGGGGCAATCTCCCTAGAATATAACAGCTCTTCCGCAAGAGCCTTTGTGCTAACTATGTCGTCGTGGTTATAGAATAGGTCTTGGAGGGAGTTGATCTCAAATGCACTAAGGGGGACCTCCCTCACGCCAGGCAATTCTTCCCAATCAGTAAGGGTGGCGCCTATTGAGTCAGTATTATAGATTTCCCCCAAAACTAGACGACCGTCCACGTATTCACCCGCTAGAGGGTAAGACGCATCTGTGGCCTCAAATAGAGCTTCGCCAGTAGGCATGGGGTTCTCCGAAAACAACTGATTCTAGTCATTATATCCGAAAAACCCCATATGGGCTACCACCTAAACTCTTCTAACGCAACATCTTCTGTCAATAGCATTTTAAGTACAAAGGAGTGTCCCATTTTCCTACGTGGGTCATTGAGAACTTCGCTCATAGTTTGATTGGTTTGTCGGCCATCCCAGTCTCTTAGCCATATCTCATTTTCTTGCTCATAGAGCTTCTTGAGATCAAGCCAGCCTTGGGTCCTCTGTACTGCTTTAGCGTAGATGGGCCCATATATGGCTTTGCGGGATTCTACGTAGTCTAGCTTCTCCCCGTCCCAAAAACCACAAAGAGGGACTGCTCCTCTTCCCATAGGGTAGCGATGGGCTCGCTCATCCGCCCAGCCGGTTTCGGCCCACTCCCAATACTTATCAGTAGGGTTGCCGTCGGCATCTGCGTGAACTTTGTAGAGTTTCTGGAATTGCCAAGCATTTTCCATATTCTGAGACACACGTCCCCCGTACAGCTCGCAGGGACCTATCAGGAAGGGGCTTAGGTCTCTTTGCCACCCTGTTTGTGCGTTACTACATGTATTGACCACCAGCGCCCCTTCCGGGGCTCTAGAACGCATGTGTAGGATGTTTACCTTTGCGGGCATATCTTTTCTCCTTATAACTGTTTAATAGTTGTGTAGGTCTTTCCAGATTATGTATAATTGGCTTTGAGATAACCCCCAATAGCTTAAGGCCCGTAAAGTGGATCCAACACTTGACCAGTTTCTAGATTATGTGTCCACGTTACCAGATATTCGTGGTCGTGCATGGATTGAAGAACCCGCTTACCATTTTCGCGGCTATGTGCGGCTTAGTCAACACGCATTCTCTATGGGCGACAAGTACCTTAAAGTCAATACTTTTGACTTGGCAAACTTTAATATAGAAGACGAATTTCAGAACCAGGGATTTTTCACTAAATTTTTGTACGATGAAGTACTCGCCAACCCAAGACTAAACGATTACTCTATATTTGTGGAGAACATCCTTACTAAAGAACTCTGGGGCTACTTTGATCGGCGATTTGATGAGGGCTGGCGTGACGTAACACCACCAGACCTGAGAGGCCTCTATCGAGATTATGTGTTAGTTCGCCCAACATCTATAGAGAGGGAAGAAAACCTTTACGCCTAGAACACTAGCTTTCCCATTGCTTTTTGCTTAAAGCGGGGCTGCTCCTCCCACCGGGAATAAAAGCTAACCAGAAAAGCATTAATGTCAATCAACAGTGACCCGAAGCCCTCCAGATTAAGTCCAGCAAGCTTATAGTTCTTTAGTGCCCACCTAGTCTTGAAGGCGGCGTCCCCATCGCCCACTCCAGTTCGTATTTCGGTTTCTGTGAAAATGAGGTCTACGGCGGGGCCTGCTTTATCTTCTGGCCCATCTGTTAGCTGAGTCCACACACGCGACTCACCTTCATGGGTGCCTGCGAAGCCAGTGTGTAAAAGGAACCCGGTTTCTGGGATGGACAATGCGGTCTGAAAGAACAGGCTAAGTTCTACAGGATCAATGCGGCTCATTATTATACTCCTTGTGGTGGGCAATTTCTTTAGTATGCGTGGGCCACAGGCCTTGGCTAGCTTAATTTTCGAATACCTGTACCTTTGCGTCTCGCCACACCAACTTTGTGAATTCTCCAGTATAACGGGTCGCCCGAACAATATGGTTATCTACCCAGTGATAGTTGCCCCCTCTTGGCTTCCCATATATAACCCCATGATACTTGAAGCCATGCTCATCCAACCACTTCTCAGTGACTTCTTTGTGCTCTAGGGTCCTAGAGGTAAAAAAGGTGACTGTGTGTCCTTCATCAAACCAGCCATTAAGAATTCTTTTTGCATCAGGGAGCTCCTCCGCAGTAGCCATTCGCTCAGGCTCTTCGTTAGGAATATCGGTGCAAATAGTCCCGTCTATGTCTATAAGAAAATTCTTTACCCCTTCTGGTAAGACAGGGCTAACACTCTGGCCTTGCTCATTTTTAGTGGGCTCCAAAGACATCGTTTACCTTTCATAATTTAGTTGTCGATTAGGCTGGCAGCTTACGTAATTTAACATCTCCCGTCAACCATCTAGTAGTTTAATAATTTAGAGTGGAAGAAATGTGTCAAGAAAGCTTTTGACCTAGAGTGCCACTAAGCGCATAATAAAGGTTGGATCAGCTTACTAGACTTTCAATTGGAGCCGCCCTAATGAAACGTACAGAAACCGATATAGAGGTTGTACTCCTAAACGGTACCACAGTAGATCCGCTCGTCACCCTCGAAGATGGTGAGGATCGCTACCAAATAATCACAGACGGTAACGACTACGCACTATGTGAGCGAATAGCCCCGGAACATCTCCCAAAAGGCATAAAGGGAAACTACACACTAGCTACTTGGTGGCCCAAAGAGGTTCTGAAATTATTACCAGCAACTGAGGACTAGATGGACATTATTAGTCGCACCAAGGATACTTCTCAAATATTTCATAAAATCTGTAAATGGTGGGCAAAGGCGCACATTGAGCACAGGGAGATGGCCTCAATCATATTCAAGGAGAAGCAGGTCTTTGAGAGGCTTCAAAGGCTGTTCAAAAGACTGCATGTGGAGGGCAACCCTGATAATGACATTCTAGAGCAGTACATTGATGAGACGAGAGAAGCGATAAATAGAGGGTTTACATTGTAGGAGAACAGTAATGGCTTATTTGGTTATGTTTGGTCCCCCTGGAGTTGGTAAAGGAACTCAAGCCACCAAGCTAGCAGCACTCTATGGGGGATGCCATATCTCCACGGGAGAGATTATACGGGATAACATAAAACATCGAACCCCGCTAGGATTACAGGCAGAGGCTATTATCAACCGAGGCCATCTTCTTTCGAATGCCATTGTGATTGACCTAATGGCAGACCGTATTACTCAGCCTGATTGTCGCTTTGGGTATATTCTTGACGGTTTCCCTCGAACTGTTATTCAAGCTGAAGCGCTGGACATAATGCAGCCTAAGCGGCTAATCATAATTAGTCTAAATGCCCCAGATAACGTGTTAATCGAACGGATACTAGATCGTGGGAAGCTCTCTGGCCGAGCCGACGATACCGAAGAAGTTGTGAGAGAACGCCTGAAAGTTTATCAGAAGCAAACGGCTCCTGTTATGGAATACTATTACAGCTCAGAAAAGAATGCGAAAATCTCCATAGATGGCCGAGGCAGTGTCGAAGAGGTCTTTGACGCATGTGTGGACGGCATAGAGGCCCTAGGAGTATAAGGATGACCACAAAGCCCGATCCCCTTATTGGTGTAATTGCCTCAAAACTGGAAGCTCTAGGGGCCGCGCTGAACGTAAACCCCACTACTGTTGGGAGAGCCGTGTTGAAGTATCTGAGCACCTCCAAGGTCCCTCTTAACGTGTTTCTGGAAGCCTTAGATCAGGAACCCCTGCAAAACACCATCAAGGACCTCATAGCCGCAGACCGCATCGAAATGACGGTTGACGAAGACGGCGAACTTAAATACCAAGCTAAAAATTCATAAAAATTGTTGCGGTTAGTCCGCGTACCCTATAGAATGCCTGGGCAGGGCATCTTTATGTGTATGTGGGCTGGAACATGAAAACTAAACAATTTTTTCGTGGTTTTTTTGCCTCTCTTATACTAAGAAATGTATCGGAGATTGACACCCGAGACGGCGATCACTATAAAAGGTTCACGACTGTACTTTTAGAGGTCGAGAAGGATGAGCTGCCGCTATATGTCCCTAATCCAGTTACTGGGCAGATATTGGAATTAGACGCGAGCTTAATCTACCTTCGAAAAGAATGTACTGAAATTGTTCCGCCGTATGAGTGTGTGCGCCTTACTTATACAAAAGAAGAAGCCAGGAAGGTGGTACAGGAATTCAATCTACAAGATCGAACTCTCATCACCAATGCGGCAAAAATATTCATAGGTGCTACTTAGAAAGAGATGTTATGTTTGGTGATATGTTCTCGAATCCCGCCTTTGGGGAACTTCTACAAGGGATCTTGTCCTCAGGAATGGCTCCTGAAGATATTGCGTTAACCACAATGGTACAGATGCTAGGCATTAAAGACCTGACCCCCGAACAACTTGGTGAGAAAACCATCACAGAAGTTGGGGCGCACTTAGGTCTTCCTGCCGATAATGCCCGCCTAGATCAAATTGCTGGGGTGTTGCAGATGGACCGGAGTACGTTAGACACACTGACACTTAAGGCGCTCATGGCAGAAGTGTTTAAGAAGGACCCAATGACTCTAATGAGCATTATGGGACAAATTCTAGGTGCCAATGGATAATTTTCCCGAAATACTAAAAGCACTAGCCGAAAACCCTCCCGCTAGGTTCCGAGATGGCTTCCAGGCTGGTCTGATAACCGGCTTGAGCTTTCTCTGCACCCCAGAAGAAATTGAGGAACTGCAATTTCAAACTAGCTATGCGGACCCATCTTCAGTCACATTTATAGAATGGCTAACAAAAGTTCGAGAACGAATGAGTGCTGAGCCGAAGGAATTTGGTCTTTAGCCGTAAGAGACTGTCTCTGGGTAGGTGACAGAGATAGGACTATCGTGACACCCTGCTAAGGTGTTGAAGGCATTCACGTGTCTTCCGTGGGTTCGAATCCCACCCTACCCTTACAAACACACTACTAATGAAATCTGATTACCTCCAAAGAATGATAATCGGCGCACCCTTTGGGAATTACTGGGGCCGTGGAGGTGAATTCACCAGAACAGTCGGCACATACACCCTAAACAAACGGGACGGTGTGTTTGGGTTTTGGTATCGTATATGGCGTGTCTTGCGTACTGTAAGGCCCTATAAGGCAATGGGGGCCTGGGTTAACAAAATGGGCCTTCCCAATCCCGGCATCAAATCAATCAAGAGCCTTAAAGACCTCCCTGCGAAAAGTCTACTAAATATTCACGGGTTCAATCAAGGCGATTGGGAGGAACTGTACGCCCACATACGGGTTGAAGCCGACAAACTATCCCCCTCTGAACTTCCTGCCGGGCTTGAGCTTAGTATGTTATGTCCTAGCGTAGTCGATGAGCCGCTTGACTATGAGAAATTCTTTTCAGATATAGAGCCCCTCCTCCACTACGATTGGGAAGTGGTCGTTAAGCTCCCCCCTATTCGAGAGTCCTATCTTCCCATTGTTACCGCAGCAGTCAATCACGGCTTTGGCACATTTCATTGCTGTAATACCTTCCCCGTCAAGAACGGCGGACTAAGCGGTAAGCCGTTGAAGACAATGAGCCTAGCCGCTATACGAGACATTAGGAACACCTTCCCAGACGACAATAAGTTCTGCCTCATAGGAGGTGGGGGCGTGACTACACCAGAAGATGTCCACGATTACATCCAGGCAGGGGCTGACCATGTGGCGTTTGCGTCCGTACTACTTAGCCGTCCCTGGGCCTCCCGAAGGTTCAGGGGCCTAACATGGTAGCTTAAAGCCTTTGTGCATTTTGAGTTAAAAACGAAGTCTCCAAACTTCAAAAAATCTGTTTACTTTTGGTCCATACGGGGCACAATAGAGCAGAGGAACCGCTCTGCCTAACATTCGGGAGTAAAACATGGAACAGGTTAAACTAGAACCGGGACAGAAATTATCCCTCACAAATGACGGGCGCCTGGAGGTCTTCTTCCTTGGGGCAGGCGGAGCCTTCAATAAAACTCTCTTCCAAACCAACTTCCTACTCATCAAAGGCGACCAGCATGTAATGGTGGACTTCGGCGCTATGGCTCCTCGGGCATTGTGGGAAAGAGCCAGGCTAGAAGTTCCTGACCTAGAGACGGTTCTGTTCACACACTCACATGCCGACCATATTGGTGGGGCGGAAGCTATTGCGATCCTTAACCGTTATGTGGGCCAGCCAATTCTTGGCAAGCCTAAAGTGAAGGTGGTTATCGGAGAAGAATACCAACGTATCCTCTGGGACCAATCACTTCGTGGCGGCCTAGAGTGGAATGAAGAAGACGGCAAAGGACGCAAGCTGTGCTTTAGCGACTACTTTGATGTCATCAGGCCAACCTGGAAGACCCACCAGCCAAGAGAAGTCCTGGAGGCAAAAGTGGGAGATATCTCTATTGAATTGTTCCGCACCAAACACATTCCCGATAGTGCATCTGGGTGGGAAGATTCTTTTGTGAGCTACGGGCTATTAGTAGATGGGCACGTCTTTTTCTCAGCCGACAGCCGCTTTGACCCGGAATTGATCGGCTATTACGCGGAACGGGCAACCTGCATGTTCCACGATGTTCAATTCTTTCCTGGTGGGGTGCACGCCAATCTGGATGAACTCAAAACCCTTTCCGATGAGGTAAAGGCCAAAATGTTCCTCACTCATTATGGGGATAACTGGGCCACGCAAGACATTACAGGGTTCGCCGGGCTAACACAGGAAGGCGTCTCTTACCAGTTCTAGGAGATTTTTATGGCTTCTACACAAAAACCCACTATAATATACTCCCATCAGAGGACTGGTACGGGCCGACTGAGGGCCCCAACCACATACTATGGTCCCGCGCCAACTAATGCGCCGACTACACAAAAACACAAGCCTATGTTTGTGATTAGGTTCGCCACTGTAGCAGACGCATTACGAATAGCCGCACTCGATATGCCGTCGCATAACGATAAGAAACCAAAAGCGGAAGACGTAAAGAGTTGGCTCGAAGGGTACAAGGACTCTCCTACTAACTGTATGTTCGTGGCAGTAGAGGGAGATAAAGTACTAGGAATGCTTAATGGACGAGTAAAGGACACACGAACAACAATGGCCCACAAATGGACCATCGGACTAACAGTCGATGCAAAATACCATCGCTGTGGGATCGGGAGAAAACTACTACTCCACGCTATTGACTACGTAAGAGACCACTCAGATCTAAAGAAAATCTGTTTGTCTGTTCTCGCTAGAAATAATGGCGCGCTTAATCTGTATCGTTCTATAGGATTCAAAGAAGAGGGCAGACTCGTTAAAGATATTTACGAGAGTCGCACAAACACCTACCTAGACAACGTCTTTATGGGCATCTGGGCGGGAGATTGAACCTTCATCTTGCAACAAAGGAACGTATCATGGAAGAGAATGCCGTCAAAGTGTCCATCGCAATAGCCTCACTATTCCTTAGCCAAATAGAGGACATCGAGAAGTCCCTTGAGAATAAGGGCCTAACAGTTACATCCAAGAATGTGACGCTCGGCATTATTGAAGGTATTATTGAGGAAGATAAGGTTGCAGAGCTAGATGCGGTCTCTGGAGTACGTGGAGTACAGAAGCGCCGCTAAGAAAACTCACCAAATACAAAGAAGCCCGTACTAATGTGCGGGCTTTTTTAGTCAAAGAGAGACCGCCCATCCATATGTGCACAAAGGGCCCGCCAATCATCGTAGAATTTAAACCCATAAGGGGTTCGAGTGGCCACATCCCCAGCCTTCTGTACGGTCACAGCTAAATGAATCGGCCATGAAGAACGTAAATGCAAACCAATCTGAAAGTAAAAGAGCACACTCCCCACTCGACGAGCTAGATTTCCCCTCGGTAGGTTATCGACTAGATGTACATATTGGTTTATTGTGTCAGGCGAATAGCTATGGTCTAGAGCCGCTAAGGCATCCGGAAATGAAGCGGCTACTCTAGGAGTTGTGCCCGCAGGAAGATCATTCATCCAAATAGGCTCTAAGAGACGCAGTGCCTCTACGGTACACCTAATTGCCTCCAGGTGCCCCACTCTCTCGAAATACCTAGCAAGCGACGCCACATATTGTTCAGCCACGTAAGCCGGTAAGGTCCCCGTTGCGGGCCAATCAGGTGGGTCATAATTAGGGACCGGGGGCAATAACATGTATATCTCCTTTCCCCCATCATAACATACTTTACCAAAAGTGTGAAAAACTTCTTGCCCTAAAGAGTAAGATAGTGCCTAATAAACTCTCGCAACAAAAAGTCGTTTTTGTGGCGAAGAAAGTCTACTCGCAAGAGTATGAGGATGGAAATACCGAACAGCACAGAAAGTTAATCATGTTCCGCCTACCAACAAAACGAGATATCCTGGGAGCCATCAGCGGTGTGCTGGCTGGTCGCTCCCTCATTCCTGAACGCAGCTAACCTGCTTCGGGGTCCCTCTCATAGTACCCACACGAATCTACCCAAGGAAGATTTAGTTCTTCGGCTAACTTAGCCAGAATAGAACCGTGGCGAGTGAGAGGGTCGGCGCAAAAGCACCCCAATCTCTTTCCATAGAGATATAAAACCCTACGCTTATACTCTGGATCATTGGCAATCCTGTCTCGCGCATACTGCTCGAAACAAGGCAATGTGTCTCCCTTTTTGTGAACCTTATCGCATATAGGGCAGATAGTTCCAACCTTTACGGGATTACCAAAATATCCACTTTGCCCCTTTCCAGGGCGACCTATATAGACATCGTAGGGTTCTTTGTAAAGATTCACAATTTCTGTTTTTGACATACGAGGTTCACTTACATGTAGGATTAAAGGGGTAAACGATGAGCAAAACTTTCCTATACAAGCTAAAAATCGCAATAGCTATACCGGCCAGCAAGTGGGGTAAGCGACTACGAGAAATCTTAGTAGCTGATGCCCCAAGGCCCTCTGAGAAGGAAATGCTACGGACCAAGCTATTGAGGCTTCGCCGCCACGCAATACGCGAATACGGAGAAGGTATCATTAAGGGGCGTCAGGACGGGTCTCCGCAAAGGGATCAGGGAAGGTAATGCGTTCGCCATCTACCTCGTAGATTACCCCTACGCCGTTGTATTCTTCAAAGAGAGGCTTTGCGAACTTTAATGGTTTATCACGCAGACGCACACATACTTTGTATACGCCATCGTCTACTGTGATTTGTACCACAATGGGCTTCAACCCCAGATCACGTATCTTTTGGTGAACAGGGGAAATGGCGCTAGAGGCGTCTTGGAAAGATGTAGTGCTCATTTTGTAGGTCTCCTTTGTAGGCTTGCCCGGATAATTGAATCGTTCTTTTGTTACTCTTTTTTGGCCCGGTAGTATAATGGTTAGTACATGAGGCTTTCATCCTCACAATCGGGTTTCGATTACCCGTCGGGTCATTATAGTTCTTTTGTTCACTTGGTGCCTTAGTTTAATAGTAGAACCTATCCCTGTCCAGGATAAGACGACGGAGCGTTACCGTCAGGCATCGTATGGCCCCTTAGTTCAATAGTAGTAACGTGATTTTCTCAAGATCAAGACGGCGGAGCGTAACCGCCAGGGGTCATTATAAATCTTTTTTCACATAATTCCACCTTTTCTCTTGCTGTGCCCCCTACTCTGCCTTATAAAATAATATAGTTTTAGGGTTCATATTAGGAGAAACAAAATGACTGTTCCAAACAGCAAAATCTGGGCAGTAGATAAAGACGCGTTTATAGAGCTTGTGGGAAATGTTTCTTGTGTAAAAGAGATATTCAGCCATTTAGGTATGTGGGGCTCCAGCAGCAGCTACAAGACAGTAAGAAGACGTATGGACAGTTTGGGCCTAAGCTATGAAGATCTAGTGGCAAAAGGAAAATCCTCTACAAGGCTGTGTGGGACCAAGGCCAGAATGCCCCTCGATAAGTTGCTTGTTAAGGCGTCTTTGGTCTTAAATTCATCTGCTAAAAAACGCATTATAGCCTCCGGTATATTAGGGCCTGAAAAGTGCTCGAAATGTGGATTGGGCACTGAATGGCAAGGTGAGCCTATAACACTACAATTAGATCACATTAATGGTGATTCAAAAGACCACAGGCGAGAAAACCTACGTATACTTTGCCCAAATTGCCACACCCAGACGGATACGTGGGGAACTAAATCTAAGAAAAAGATTTACCATTGTCCGGATTGTTCAAAGACCATTGGAAAACAGTCCAAATTCTGCGGTTCCTGTGCCGCAAAGAAAAGGTACCGTCCTCTCAAAATTGACTGGCCTCCAACTGCAGAATTACGTGAGCTCCTCACCAAACATAGCTACCGTGAAGTCGGGCGCATGCTTGGGGTGACCGACAATACCATCCGCAAGCGTCTCCGCAACCATCCCGATTAGCCACAAGATTTCTCTTTCCCCAGCCGCCCCTTCTGCGCTTACTAGCCCTGTAGGCTCGCAGGCTTAGAGGAAGGCGTTATGCTTACTAGACTACGAATGACCACTAAGGGCGTAACAGGTCCTCGCGCTGGGTACCTGGTTAATGACCTCTACATAAACATTCTTGGGAAGGTTGTCGGTCTTGGGGGGGGCACCTGGAATTCGTATTCATATAGCTGACTACATCCGTAGGCCAATTAAAAATCAAATTTATAATGCCTTAGGGGTTGGAGACAAGGGCTGGGCTGGTTTTTTAGTCTAATTCGAAACCAGGAAGGCGCCTTACGGGAGATCGCCTAAATGCTTACTGTTTTACAATGGGGTGATGGAAGCTTTCGGCTTTCGTTCACATCGCAACTTGCACAGCAGCTTGTAGATCAGGGTGTACGGCAAGTCGAACCAGACGTGGGGGTCGTGACTCAAATTTGGACTCGAACTCACATTGCCGGGGATTCAGCCCATACCCTGATACGAAACGCCTTACGGAATCCCATATAGATGCTTACTATTTTACAATGGGATGATGGGAGCTTTCGGCTTTCGTTCACATCGCAACTTGCACAGCAGCTTGTAGATCAGTGCGCCACACAAACAGAGCTCAAGGCTCGGGTCTCAGTCAACAATCAAATTTGGGGAGAGCTCCATGTAAGGGGTAATGGGCACCAAGTTAGAATCCGGCTAAGAGACGCCTTATGGAATCCTGTATAGATGCTTACTAAACTACAATGGGAGACTGAGTCCTGGTCTTCATTCAGCGAGCAAGTGGCATGGCGGGTCGAAGAACAGAGTGTAAAGAAAGCCGGACTCGCAGGATGGCGGGGGCAGGTCGCAGGTCAAATTTGGAATCGAGCTCAGGCTGCTATTGGGGCTCCAGTTCGGGGCCAGATACAAAACACCTTACGGAGTCCCATATAAATGCTTACTAGATTAAAATATGATACCTACTGGCCAGGGCCTTCGTTCAGCGGGCAAATTTCTCACCAGCTTCGAAGGCGATGTGTGGAGCAGGTGGAACACGACAGTTTGATGACAAGTCAATTTTGGAGTTCCATTACGATTCATTTAGAATTTCTAGGTCAAAACCAGCTAGAAAACGCCTTACGGAATCCCATATAGATGCTTACTAGACTAAAAGTAATTAATGATGATCGAGTACTTTCGGGTGGCGGACTGGTGACGGAGAGCCTCTTCCTACGTATGGAAGAGCAAGTTTACCACTATGGGGCCGGGGATACCTATGGTATTCGTATGCGTTTAGTTAGACGCATTAATAGGCCAATTAGAGATCAAATCTATAGTGCCTTAGGGGGAGTTGTTGAGTAGATGCTCACCACATTACAAATGACCACTAAGAGCGTAATACCTACTCATGGCGGGAATGTGACCGCCGCCCTTTGGGACAAGATTGCAAATTCCGTTTACCAGTCTGGGGCTATCCGTAGGGTCAAATCTAGAATTTTATGGCCCTTAGTTTGGCGCATCAGGTGGCCACTTAGAGAGCGAATTTATGATGCCTTAGAGGAGGTGGCTTAGGATGCTAACCAAGTTAAACCGCTACGGAGCGGACCTGCGCGTCGGCATCGAAGACGAAGTCGCCGCCCAAGCCTCGGCCCAGGTCACGCATAGAGTCATGGAGCACGTCTGGGATCAAATCTGGGATCAAATCTGGCATCAGGTTGGCAATCAAGTCATTAATAGCCCAGGGACAGGAGTTTTTAGGTGCTTACTAGATTAAAATATGATGCCGACGGGCCCTGGCCTTCGTTCATGGAACAGCTTACCCAGCAGCTTCTAAGGCCCTGTGTTAGGCAAGTTGCCTACAAGGCTCGGGTGTCGGTCGAAAATCAAATTTTTAGACCAGGGCTGGGTTGGTTTTTTAGTCTAATTCGAAACCAGGAAGGCGCCGTAAGGAGTTCGATATAAATGCTTACTAAATTAAAATGGAATGCCGCCGCGACGCAGCCTGCGCTAAAAGATCAAATTGCTCGGCAGCTTCAAAGGCAATGTGCGGGGCAAGTCGAACACAAGACTTGTCGCTCGGTCGGAAATCAAATTTGGATACCAGGTCGATCCCGGTGTTCGACTCTAATTCTAAACCAGGAATGGGCCTTACAGGAGAAGATGGGGCTTACTAGGCTAAAATGGGACACTGACGGTCGCTGGCCTTCATTCATGGAGCAACTTAAACAACAGCTCCAAAAGCAATATATGGGGCAAATAGAACACGAGTTTCTAATACGGGTCGATATTCAAATTTTGGGGCCCACAGTGGCTCGTTTTGATCTCCTAGCCATAAGCCAGATAAAAAACACCTTACGGAGTCCCGTATAAATGCTCACTAAATTACAATGGGGCGTAACAGGGGATCTTACGACAGCGAAACTACAATGGGGGATCTTCGACGGATCGAGCCCGTGCTCCCTAGAGCTGATGGCGCGGCAAATTAGAGAACAAAGTAGGGGGCGGGTACCTAGAGGTTTAGGAGGTCTAGTTGAAGCACAACTTTGGGAGCCGATGCGAGAGCACATTTGTCTTCTGCTCACAAATCCGATACTACTAGCCTTACGGGAGCGCATGTAGATGCTTACTAGATTACACTGGGATACCAACGAGTCCGCGCTGTGGTTCATAGAACGGGTTGGGCTAGAAGTCCGAGCACAAAGTCAGCGGCAGACCACACGAGAGGGCTGGGGGGCGGCTACACACCAGCTTTGGGGTCCAATACGGGATCACGTTTGCGTTCTAATCGCCACCCCACTACTAAGGGCCTTACAGGAGAAGACGAATGCTTCATAGTTTACGATTATCCCCCGTACGTCGATATTGGGCAACTTCTGTGCTCAGCGGTGACTTCATGGAGCTCCTGCGCCCACAATGCCTAGCCATTATAGGGCCTCCTGTGGACAATATACTACTCAATAGTATTACGCGCCATATAAATAATAGAATGCCACACCGGGAGATTGACCAGCACATTAGAAGAACCTTTACTGGGCGCGTTTCTCCCTTTTTTGAATATAGATAGAGGCATTATGCTAACTCCCTTACGATTCACGATTGAGCAGGGCCATCATAGCCCACGGCTTTACTACAAAGTCATTTTGGCCGCAGAAAAGCAAGTTACCAAAGATGTTCTTCACCGGGTCTGGGGGGAAATCTATTTGGACGACCCAAGTGCCAAGCAGCTGCCCCGAAGAGCCCTAACGAGGACCACCTAGATGCTTACTATTTTACAATGGGAGACTGAGTGGTCCTGGTCTTCGTTCAGCGAGCAAGTTGCGGGGCAGGTCGAAGAACGGAATGTAAAGCAAGTCGAATACACGGCTCGGGTACAGGTCGCGGGTCAAATTTGGGGTCGAACTCAGATTTGTGTTGCTCCAGTTCGGAGCCAGATACAAAACGCCTTACGGGAGCTGAGATAGATGTTGAGCCCTCTAATATTACGAGAAAGTGGCCACACTAACTCCCATAAAGACATGTTTCCCAACTATGGGTATCAGCTTGAAGATGCCCTCTTAGATCAGATAAGCCTTGTGAGTATTGCGTCTTGGGATGAGGCCCATAATCGAGTAGGCCAAATAATCTTTAATCAAACTCACTGGCAACTTACAAACCGTCTTTTATTCTATTTAGTACGGGAATTGTAGATGCTTATTAAACTACGACTTACTACTGATATATTGTCGTGGGCAGGCCCTGATTACGGTGTCTGCGAACAGGCGAAGCAACAGGTTACTGGTACGGTGGGCTCACATGTTTATGGGTTAGTGTATTGCCCAATCTGGTGGGCGATGGGGGTACAATGTCGTCAGCGGCTTCGGATTATCTTAAAAGAGACCTTAAATGCTTACTAAATTAGAAATGACTAGTTCCCGTCAACCCTATAATGTGCTTTGGGGGTACATTGCAAAAGCTGTTGAGCGGCGCGTCAGCGACCAAGGGAAACTACAAATCTCGAATGACGTCTCTTATGAGGTTGCGAAAGAGATTTGGCACACAATTGCCTGGCACGACAATCCAATTCAACGGACAATACAACTACAACTACATGAAAAAGTAAAAGAGTAGTACATTAGATGCTTACCACCCTAAAAGTATGTGATGATTTGGCCTATAGACTTTTAGCCCATAGACAAGTCACCTTGACATTAGCCTGTCATGTTGATGCCCAAGTCGAGCATCCCGTTATTACTAGTGTTCAGCGGCCAATTTTTCTGGTAATCTGGAGGAAGCTTCGCACTAGCACTGGGGGGATGATCTAGATGTTAACTGGCCTAGAGCTGTACACGGATCCAGAAAATCCAGATCAAATCTGGAGTCAAGTTGATGATGGGTTATGGTTGAGTTTCAACATGCAGGTTAAAATGCCAAGAAGAGAGTGGCTTAAATGTCAAATTTCCAATAAAATCTTGGTCCTAATAGTACACCAGATTGCTATGGAGATTGCTGCGAGCCTACAAGAAAACATAGGAGATTAGATGTTAACGCGCTTAGATTTACGTCCTAATACAAAATACCGGATGAGATTTGCGGATCAGGTCTACTTACAAGTTGTGACTCAGGCCAACGGGCAGGTTGGCAAGCAAATCTGGGGCCCGGATGGGGTGCAGCGTTTGGGAGCAACTTGGCTAATATTGGTTTGGGGCCTCATCGAAGACCAGCTTCAAGAACACACAGGGGTTACATAGATGCTAACTAGGGTTAGAATGACAAATAAGCTCCACTATGTGGTGAGGGGTTTAGTCTCAGATCAAGTATGGGACCGGATCAGGAAACGGGTGGATCAGCAAGTTCTGGAGGGGATCTGGGATGAGGTTGATTGGCATACCTGGAGACCAATCAGAAATCAAGTTTCGAGGCTAGTTAAGAACTATATTCTAGGGTCTATAAGAGAGGTCACCAGTGCTAACTAAACTCAACATGTCATGCCTTAAAAACTCGACATGGTGGAGTTGTCGTGAACAAATTAACCATCGAGTCTGGGAGGAAGTGTGGGTTGAAGTGTTGGAGGCAATTCGTATGCAATCGTTCCGGGGTTCAATCCTACAAACTATTATAGCCCAGGAGGGCCTAAATGCTGATTAGTCTGAAAATGAAATACGGGCTCCCCAAATATCTTTGGGAGTTATGGCTCTACATTCGAAGTGAAGTAGATGATCAAGCTACTGAAGTGTTCAGTAATGAGGTCTTTGAAGAACTTATTAGCCAAATTTACTACCCCATACTTCGCCCCACTTGGGGGCCCACTCGTTACCCCATTCATGACCAACTAGAAGAAAATATCGAGAAAGGAAACTAGATGCTGACCAGCCTTATCAGTGGGTTTTACGCCAACCCAACCCTGGCTAAGCTCAAACCTCAAGCCGAAAGACAAATATCCCCCGACGTAGTAAGGGCCATTGAATTTTCTATGTGGAGCGTTTTGCGACGAAATGTTAGCCAAATTAACTCCATACTAACCACACTAATTGAAAGCTGGTATCATGCTGACTAACTTAAAACTATACAGTAAACAACTTCCCCACGAAGTTAAAAGACCTATGGAGATGCAAGTTTATTACCTCATTGACCACCAGAGCCAGCGTCAAACTACTGAACGTATTTATGTGAATACAATCGACCGCTATATACAGGTCCCTCTGATGCATAGTGTCATGACGCCGATTAAGGGTCCCCTTCTTACGAGCCTTAGGGGTAATGATGCTAACTAGTCTGAGAATAAATAAAACCCAGAGTTTTACGCAAGTCCTGTGGGAGCCTTTTATACGTGATCCAGGAATACAGGTCTGGGCCCGAATTGAGGGCCATGTACGTCAACAAGTTGGGGGAAACATTGATGACGCTCTCTGGAAGCAAATCGGCGCAGAAGCGTACTGGAAAGCATATCATGCAATTTCGGATGCCGTATTTTGGCGGGTCTGTGGGGATGTTAAACGAGAAATCGAAGAACGCCTCCAAAGACATGTTGGGGCCAAACGTGGTGAATGGGACTGGACGCGAATATCTAGAGGCCAGATAATAGGAAACGATAGACAATAAGGCCGCACATTAGAAAGAAAAATCAAATGTTAACTAGCTTACAAATTCCAAGACAATCAAATACAGGTACCCGCGTCCCCTTGGTGGGTCATCAGCAGTGCCATGTTGTGCCTATGCTTCTACCAGATATGGACCCGCAGGCCGCCACACAAGCTACGAATGATCTTTTAGATCAAGTTAGGACTTTATTCTGGAGAGAAGTTGCGGGTTCGACTGGACTGGTTCGAAATGATCACTGGTTACATACACATAATCAGCTTTGGATAGATATAAGGGAAATGATGTTATCTCCACTTAGATTAACCAGGGGTGCGTTCGATGACTCAATCAAGGATGACATTCATATTGAGGTCCATAATCAGTTTTTACACCAAACATATGAGCATCCTGGTGTGGCTCGGCGCCCTATGCCAGTAATGGATAAGGTTCAAGGTCCAATCTTGGAGTCGGTTGCCACGGCAAGCTCTTGGGAAATTGTGGCTCAATTAGAAGAAGAGCGAGGATATTAAGCTAGTCCCCGTATAGCATTGGCATGTTTTTGGCGCGCTGCTCCACATTCCGCAACACTTGTGCTAGAGACTCTATTTGGCCGTCAGTCCAGCCTATTACCCGCTCTAGCTCTTGAATTCGCAGCAGCTTTGTGTGTAGTTCATTTTGCGCTTTGGAGAGTGCCTGTTGAACTTTGGCTAATTTGGCAGGGGAGGGCTGGGGTACTTTAAAGCGTGCGGCCGCAAGCTTAGAGACGGCTTTTCTTTGTGCTTCTTGTTTCTTGGCGACTAAAGACTGCTCTTGCTGTAGAAGCCGAACTAGTTTTTCTCGATCACCCTCTAATAGCTGCTTACGTTGCCGAACGTGTTCGAAATTGGTGCTTGGGCGTAGAAATACTTTCTTTTTGTGCCGCATATGTAGCCCCTTGCAGCACACTAAAAATGAACAGAATAGTAGATACCCGGGCCAAAATCCCATAACGTCCTTGCCTCTATCCCTTTAAGCCCCTAAACATACCATCTTATTATAGAACTAAACAGTCTAGGTGGCAAGCACATGCGATAAATGTTTGGGTAGTTTTATATATGTTTAAAGTTGTTTTTTCTTGCTTACCCCTAGCACTAGGAGCATACTAGGTCGCGTAGCCCAAAACTTTAAAGGAGACATTATGAGTGGTAAAGACCTAGTTATTGTTGGTGGCCTGCGAACACCCTTTGTGAAGGTGGGCACGCTGTTCAGTGAAGTACCCGCGCAGGAGCTGGGGAAGCTAGTAACACAGGAGTTGCTCTGCGGCCTGGAGGCCCATGACTACGCAAATATGATAGATGAAGTGATCTTTGGGTGTGTGGGGCAGCCCGCCGAGGCACCCAATATTGCCCGCGTGATTGGGTTGATGGCGGGCCTTCCTGAGCATGTTCCAGGGACCACAGTACATCGAAACTGTGCATCTGGATTTGAGGCGGTGACTACGGCATGCCAACGTGCAAAGAGCAACCAAGGGGAGGTTTTCTTGGTCGGAGGCGTAGAGTCAATGACCCGCTATCCGCTTAAAGTCACATGGCCCGCACAGAAAAAACTTATGGGTATAGGAACCGCCCGTAGCTTCATGCAAAAACTAAAGGGCATTCTTTCTTTACGGCCCAAGGATTTCTACAAACTAGAATCGGCGTTGCTTATTGGGCTCAAAGACCCTATCTGTGGGCTGAACATGGTCTTGACTGCCGAAAAGATCGCCCAAGAGTTCGGTATAACCCGAGACGATCAGGATGCCTTTGCGCTTATGAGCCACCAACGAGCCACTGTGGCCCAACACAAAGGACGCTTCAAACGAGAAGTGGTTCCCATCTATCCCTCCCCTACATTCAACCTTGTCGAAAAAGATAACGGAATTCGCTACAACCAGGCTATGGAGGCACTTGGGAAGTTGCGCCCAATCTATGGGAGCAAAGGAAGCGTAACCGCAGGCAACGCAAGTCAAATTACTGACGGAGCCGCCGCATTACTGGTTATGACTCAAGCTAAAGCCCAAGAGTTGGGGATTACTCCCCTGGCTAAGATTAGCGCATACACCTACACTGGCTGCGATCCTAGTCGAATGGGGCTTGGTCCCGCCTATGCGATTCCGAAGCTACTGACTCAGGAAAATATCGCGCTCAACGAAATCGGAGTAGTGGAGATTAATGAGGCCTTTGCGGCGCAAACACTCGCAGTACAAAAAGCCCTGGACTCTAACAGGTTCGCCAATGAAACAGGGCTCCCCCAAAGTGGGGCCATTCAGGAAGATCGCCTAAATCGAAATGGTGGCGCTATTGCGTTAGGGCACCCGCTGGCAGCCAGTGGAGCCAGGATACTTCTCTCAATGGCAATTGAGATGCAAGAAACCGGAAGTAGATTTGGGCTGGCCTCACTGTGTGTTGGTGGCGGTCAAGGTGGCGCGGTTTTACTAGAACAAGTTTAGGGAGAAAAAGATGAACACAACAATTGAAATAATTGATAATATTGCGGTTCTCAAGTTCGACACCCCCGACAAAGATGTGAATATCTTGAACAAGGCTACTTTAGAGTCCTTGGAACTTCGGCTCATTGAGATCGCCAAGACTCCAGGCCTTAAAGGGCTGATTCTCACTGGAAAGCCTAATTGTTTTGTGGCGGGCGCCGACATCGAAGAAATCAAGGCTATTTTTCAGATCGCCGACTCGCATCCTCTACGAAGTATCTTTTGGGCGCAATCCATATTCAACAAGATCGAAGCCTTGGATATTCCTAGTGTGGCGTTAATCGAGGGTATATGTGTGGGTGGCGGATACGAACTGGCTCTGGCTTGTGATTATAGACTCGCAACTCCGAACCCAAAGACTCAGATTGGCCTTCCAGAAGTTAAGCTCGGAATCTTTCCCGGCTGGGGTGGAACCCAACGGCTTCCTCGCGTAGTTGGGCTACGAACGGCAATGGATGTTATTTTGGCCGGTAAGACCATGAATCCAGAAAAGGCCTACAGGAAAGGTCTAATCGACGGCATTGCTCCACTAGAAGAAACGCTTGCGTGGACTTGCGCGTGGCTGCATAAGAAGATTGAAAAGAACGAACGTAGCCCTAAGCCATTCTTGGCATCCGGCAAGAGCTTCTTAGAGCGAAATGCAATTGGGCGCAAATTAATGTTCACAATTGCTCGGCGTACTCTGGCCAAGAAGACTGGAATCCATTACCCCTCTCCCGCATTAGCCCTACAATCAATTCAGAATAGCGCAAGATATTCAATGCGCATTGGGCTAGAATATGAGGCTAGCTTAGTCCTAAAGGCATTGGGGACTCGTACCGCGCAATCCCTCATTCATGTGTATGATCTTACACAAACCGCTAAGCAGGTACGAAAGAAGTACCCGCAAGAAAAAACAAAAGTAAAGAACCTCGGTGTTGTGGGGGCCGGACTAATGGGCTCCGGGATCGCTGTAGCGGCTGCCGGAAAGGGAATCGCAGTTCGTATGCGCGATATTGCGGATGAATTCATCTCTCGTGGCCTTAGTTTAGCCAGCAAGGCTCTTGGGAAAGCGGCGAAGAAACGAAAGATGTCTCGTGCGGAAGCCGCAATGGCGATGAATCGTATTACTGGCACAACAGGACAGACGGGGCTACTCAATGCCGATATGGTTATTGAGGCGGTAGCCGAAAACCCTGAAATCAAAGATAAGGTATTTGCGGAACTAGAGGGTCTTGTTTCTAGTACATGTGTGTTAGCCACTAATACTTCCTCCCTTTCCGCAACGGAAATGGCGAAGAAGCTCAAGCATCCAGAACGTTTTGTGGGGCTTCATTTCTTCAATCCCGCATATCAGATGCCTTTAGTAGAAGTTGTGCCCACTGAGTTTACCTCCGAAGCAACTGTGGCTCGTGCGTTAGACTTCGTGACTCAGCTAGGGAAGACACCAGTGCTAGTGAAAGACAAGCCTGGATTCCTAGTAAATAGAATTCTACTCCCATATCTCACAGAAGCACTATTGATGGTACAAGAAGGCACTGACCCGATTGCGATGGACAGGGCGATGAAGGCTTGGGGGATGCCGATGGGGCCGATGGAACTAATAGATCAGGTTGGCATGGAGATCGCCTATCATGCCGCGAACCATCTAGCTGGGTCTTACGAACACATGAACGTGCCCACCATTCTTGGTAAAATCAGAGAAGTGGGTTTGCAAAAATTCTATAAAAAGCCTGGAAAGCTAGACCCCACTCTGCTTAAACTGGCCGAAAGTATTCGGCGTGAGGAAGGTACTGAACCACTCTCATTGCCCACCACTAACATTCAGTCCCGGCTATTCGACGTGATTGCTAAGGAGGCTGGAAAATGCCTCGACGAAGGCATCGTAAGTTCACCAGAAGAGTTGGACTTGGCGATGATTTTTGGAACCGGCTTCCCTCCCTTCCGTGGAGGGCCAATGTACTACTTAGAAAACCAGGCTTAACAGAAAAGGATCACACATGTTTAAGACGATAATTAGAAACTGTAGGGCTCTTCGTCGGAACTTGTTCAGCCGATGGGTACAACGTTTCGTCGCCCCTCGAATGCCGAAGGTAAGTGTGACCGAGCGCACCGCGCTAGAAGCTGGGACAGTAGGGTGGGAGCGTACTATCTTTTCTGGGAAACCAGATTTTCCCGCTCTCTTTGATTTCAAGATCAAGGAACTAACAAAAGAAGAGCAAGCTTTTTTGGATGGGCCGGTCGAAGAGCTGTGCTCGATGCTTCAAGACTATGAGATCACTAAGGCGAACGATCTGCCGGAAGAGGTCTGGGAGTTTATGAAGACCAACAAGTTCTTTGGAATGATTATCCCTAAGTCGCATGGAGGTCTTGGGTTTTCAGCCGCCGCACACTCTGCGGTAATCCAGAAACTATCAAGTCGCTCTGTAGCGGCTGCGGTCACAGTGATGGTCCCCAACTCTCTTGGGCCCGCTGAGCTTATCTTGCACTATGGCACTCCCTCACAAAGAGAACATTACCTTCCCAGATTGGCCACAGGCGAAGAGATCCCTTGTTTTGCGCTAACGAGTCCAGAAGCCGGTAGTGACGCAATGGCGACTACTAGTATGGGACTCGTGTGCGTAGAAAATGGGGTATTCGGTATTAGGCTGAACTGTAATAAGCGCTACTCCACTTTAAGCTCCGTCTCTACAGTAATTGGGCTGGCCTTTCTGCTGGAAGACCCGAACAACCTGCTGGGCTGGGGTAAGGAAGACGTAGGGATGACCTGTGCGCTTGTACCCTCTGATACTCCGGGCGTTGAAGTGGGGCCTCGACACGATCCACTCGGCGTCGCCTTCCATAATGGTACGGTGATCGTTAAGGATGCCTTTATCCCCATGACCGCAGTTATTGGGGGCCAAAGCATGTGTGGCTTTGGGTGGAAGATGCTCATGGAGGCTCTAGCTTGTGGGCGCGGTGTATCTCTGCCTGCCCTTTCGGCGGGAGGAAGCAAAGTAGCTACTCGTGCAGCCTCGAATCACGCCACAATTCGTAAGCAATTCGGAATTCCAATTGCAAAGTTTGAGGGTGTAGATGAACGTCTAGCTCGCATGGCAGGACTTACCTATCTGATTGACTCCTCTCGGCGCCTAACTCTTGGGGCTATTGACGCGGGTGAGAGACCCTCGGTAGTATCCGCGATTGCGAAGGTGTACTCGACGGAAGGCATGCGACAAGTAGTAAATGATGCAATGGATATCTGTGGGGGTGGTGCAATCTCACGTGGTCCTCGAAATATTCTCGCCAATCTCTATTCGGCGCTGCCAATTGGTATCACCGTAGAGGGGGCCAATATTCTTACCCGCACTCTTATTATCTACGGCCAGGGAAGCCTGCGTTGCCATAAACACCTGAACACACTATTCACGAGTGCCTCTGCACCGGCATCTGCGGATAACCGCGACTCGTTCGACCGGGCTCTCTTTGGGACCATGTGGGATGCTGCTCGGAATGGGGCTCGTGCGTTTGTGCATGGCCTAACTGGTGGTCGTTTTGGGCGAGTAGGTTTCTCGGGAACAATTGGGGAGTACGCTAAGCAGCTGAATCGCCTTAGTGCGGCATTTGCTGTCGTGTCAGATGCGTCTATTGGTGTCTTGCAGGGCAAGCTGAAACGCAAAGAAAAGATTAGCGGACGCCTCGCAGATGCCTTTGCGGCACTGTATATGGCCTCAGCGACTTTGAGGCGTTTTCGGGATGATGGGTGTCACGCCGCCGATGCGCCTCTCATTAAGTGGGCAATGGAATACAGTTTCTTCCAGTGCCAAGAGGCACTCCGAGGAGTAATTGAGAACTTTCCTCTAATTGGGATGCCCACTATGTTGCGCCTAATCACCTTCCCTCTGGGGTATAGGTTCCGCCCACCTAGTGATAAGCTAGGCACAAAAGTATCTCAACTGGTGTGTGTTTGCCCAGAGGACACAAGAGAGCGGCTCACTCAGGGCATCTATCTTCCTCCGACTTCTGAGCCCGGATTGGGTCAGCTAGAAGACACATATAACAAAGTAATCGCTATTGCTCATATTGCGGCAGCCGCAAAGGATCCTTGCTATAAGGCATCCCCCGAAGACACTGAACTATTAGCTGCGGCTGAAAAGGCCCGCGAGGAAGCCATCCAGGTAGACGCTTTCTTTAGCGATTGCTCCGTATAGGCTTTCATGCTAAACTACCTAAAACTTAGGTACATAGCGGGTAGGCACTATGGGGCTACTGACAACCCAAGAAGGTAATAAGACTCAGCTAGCTAGGACCTTTACGACTTTTGTGGTTGGGCCCTTTCTGGTGCTTGCTGCCATCAAAACCCCTAATTTAGGAATCCGGATAGGCTTACTCGTTTCCGGAATATCTACTATTGTGTATAATGCGGTCACCCTATACATGGTGAGCAAGCTGGCCGCTCAAGGGCGCAAACTTTCCTCGCAAGCCTCTCAGCCTATACGTCTGATAGATATATTCCTAATGGGCCCGTTTATAATATGGGCTGGATATACTATGAAGGATCCTATACTTAGAGTTGTGCTTATAGTAATGGGAATCGGAACTATTCTGTTTAATGCCCACAATTATCTTGTTGCAGTGCCTTAATTTTCACTTGTATTTAGCGCTTACTAGTCTCAAAAGACGTGCTCTAGAGGGGGCTCATGGAACACGGAGACCGACTAGGGGCCATCTGCTATATTGACCGAGCACATAAGGCCATTGGGTTCTTTGGGTACGGTAAGTACGTGGGGGAAACACTCCCTAGCGACAACGTAATCGTCGGCCACGTAAGAGTCCATAGTACGGGCAAAACTAGCGCTACTTTAATGCTCGATTCGGGTATTATGCTTTATCGTTGTGAATGTGCGCTATGGGCGCCTGAAAAAGATATGGGCCGATATTTAAATGAGTGCCTGGCAGACGGGTGGAGAACAACTTCCGTTGATCTCTTGGCCTACCGAGAAGAAGGCCTCAAAAACTTCAATAACAGTTTATTTCGCAACTTGACTTAAGAGTGCCCTCCTACCATAATCCTACTATTAGGCTTTATCAAGAGGAGAACACTGTGAATACCGGAATCATCCAACAAATTGCACTTGCGTATAATCAGGGCTTAGAAGATGCCCGGAATGGGCTCTCCAAAGAAGAAGCTCCCATGGACGGTGACAGCCCAGATGCTTTCATGGCTTGGGGGCAGGGATGGGAAGACGGCCAAGACATTCTACGACTTCCTGTTACTAGCAGAGCATGCACGGCTCTGGCTGCCTCTGTGGCGGGCCAAGAGTTCGATACAGACCTAACTCCCAACAAAGCCCGAGAAGTCATTCTACGAGCAAAGGAGAGGGCATTTCGGGGTGGTTTTGAGACCTGTGCGGCTTACTTAGGGGCATCGAAAGAAGAAATGCAGAAATTAGAGGCCCTCAGCACCACAAAGTGGCTTGACTGGGACGATGCGGCCCGAGAATGGGGCAAGCAAGTTCAGGCCCGTATTAACAAAATATCCACACTAGCCAGCCCTCCTCAAATCGTAAAGGCGAAGGACTTCTTTCGCTTTTAGGCCTTTACTCTCACGCCTCTCCGTGCATACTTCTCTATCAGATTCGTCAAGTACATTGGAGAAGTAGACATGGCGGTTCCCTACAAAATTCCCTTCGATGATCAGGGGAACATGTGGATGAATAGTCAGTACGTGTACGACACTAGCAACACAAAGGACAACTATACGTTCTCCGAAACTATGACTATTACCGAGTACCCGAAGACAAAATACGGGAGCAGGCAGTTTGAACTGACTGACTCGAAGGACAAAACTTATAGCATGTTTATGCATGATGCTTTTGAGATGATTGCCAAAAACACTATCGTTAAGGGCCAGATATCTGGCACGTGGACTTTTATCCGAAAAGGGGCTAACTACGGGCTCCTATTCATTGGCACTAATCAGAAAGATTAAGTTGTGGCAAAGAACTACCAAATTCCTTTTGATGCCCAAGGAAACATGTTGACTTATGCTGATCATTGGCAAAACAACACAATGAAAGATGTGTACACGTTCTCTGACACTATGACCATCACCAACTACGCTAGAGGGCGCAGTAGTGCTCAGTTTCGGCTGACGGACTCGCAGGGCAAAACGTATTGTATGTTTTTGTCAGATGCGTTCGATATGATTAGCCGAACCAATATCCTAAAGGGTAAAGTATCGGGCTCATGGACCTTTGTGAAAAAGGGCGCGAACTACGGTATCCAATTCGTCTAATACAAGGGAAGTACTATGCCTGGCGCGGGAATTTGGACAACTATAGTGACGGGGGATGCTACTCCAGCCATAACGGGCGGCTGGCGCTCTCTCTTAGTCAAACTAGACTCTAATCTATACGACGCCAACCCAACTAACACTCACGTAGAGGCCCTAATTAGGGATGCGGTGAGCCCTTATCTGGCCGAGCAAATTAATGTACATCCGCCCAAGAAAGCTGACTCTTTGGTATGGGTGGACTTATCTATTGAGTGTAAAGCGGCCTACGAGGCCAATAAACCGCTTGATGTAAATATAGCCTCTGTGGGCGGGAAGCCCACCACTCCTAAAAAATCGTGGGGATCTTGGGAGGAGTTTGGGGAGGTCTACTATAACCTGGTACAAAACGGAGACAGCAGGGGGCTATGGGTAACTCGTGACGCAAAGGTCGAGGAAGCTATTCTTGGCCATAAGACTGAAGGTAGCCTTCTACTCTTTAATAAATACAAAGCCACTAGTCAGCGGGGCACTAAGTCAGGAGTATTCAGTATCACTCTAGAAGGGGCGGCTGACTATGCGCTATGTGAGGATATTGACTGGGTAGGCATGAACCGACATGCAGCGGAGAGCGCCAAGATCTTTGCGGAAAAGTATATTCTCTGGCAAAACGGCCAATCTAGTCCCGAGTTTGAGACAGCGATGAAGGCCCTTGGTATTCTACGTCTAACAAACCAAGATGCCTTCGACACCCACAACCGCTTAATGGACCACGCAGATACTCCTTCCGAAAAGAAAATGCTTTCGCGTTTTGAGCCAGAAGAGATTTGGAGCTGGGATGAAATAGACAGCGTTGATGAGTTCATAGCCCTCCATGCCTGGAGATGGAGGTTTTGCCCAGATGCCGTACTAGAAATGGACGGCACATGGGTTGAGTCCAGTGGTGATACTAAAGAATGGAGCGACAACTTCTATTCCCGTTTTATTGAGGGCGAAGATGATGTCCTTATGGGAATAGTGGGGTACACGCCCCCAAAAGATATATGGGAAAAATGTATTTCGGCACCCACACCAGAGTTCTAAAATCAGGGCCTAGCAAAATCCATAAAGAGACATGGGACCCTAAAGAAATTGCGGCCTTACGAAAGATTAAGGCGGCTGGGCTTCATACTCATCCCGGATTTGTTAGTGTTGATTGGGAAAAGGGCCTTTTGGAAAACGAAGGCACTGTCTCATATACGATGGAATGCCTGCACCTAGCAGCTAAAGACACCACAAACCTAGAACAAATTGCCGCTCTACTGCAACACTCCACGAAATCTCCTAGGATATTTGTGGATATATTGAAGTCATGTGGGATATCAGAACAGCTAGGAGACTTTCTGGAGAAGTGTCTGCGTGCGGGGTTCTTCCTAGAGGACATCCACATAAACAACTTAGGCTACCGACCCGATGATCCAGGTAACCTAGTTTTCTTTGATCCCCAGCTGGTTAGTTTTTGAAGCTCTTTGAGACCCACTTGTTCGCCCCTAATACTTCCCAAAGTAGGTGTGTGAAGACTCCTACTAAGAATAGCACAATTAAGCTTCTAACCAAATTGTCCTTTTGTAGCATTGGTCGGTAAAATATCAGCGCCAAGGGCGTCCCTACTACTATAGCGGTCAATCCTGCTGCCGCTGACTCAAACCATGCTCGAAAGCGAATCTTTGAACCGCTAACAGTAGAGATGCCTTGAAGGGTTTTCATTCCTCTAGAGAGGGCATTTAGCTCTGTCATTCCCATCATACCTGTATTGCTTCCCTATAACTGCTCCAAATAACTAAGAAGACTTATTATAACAAGGGGCGTATAAGTTTCCAGATAATTTTAAGAGGAGTTGAGATTGATATTCTAGGGCACCTAGGCTATAATTGTAGCACTAGATACTGAATGTATGTTTTAGGATACTCCCAATGGCCTTAACCCCATACCCACTTGCACAGATAATTCCAAGTCTAGGGAGAGCCCATACTGTCGGTCTGCCCAGCTTCCAAAACATGAGCCTGTCGGCATTTGCGGCAGTGGGACTTGCTGGACTAATTGGGATCAATATAGCGGGATTTATTCAGGGAGTCATCTTTGCGCCTGCTCCGTATCTGGTGGCTTCTGCGGCCGCACGCTCGCGATCTGGTTACGGCACCTACAAGGGGCTGAGTATTGGGGCGACTACGCTTCTAATGCCGGGGACCTCTATACTTGCCGCCCCCGGTATTCTACTAGGGCTCCTATGGATGTACCCTAAGCTGGAAAAGCACCTGAAATTCCAAAATAAACTAACCGCGAAACGTGGAAAGAGGCGCCGCAAGAAGGCGCCGAATCGCTAAAGCTCCTCCGCCACTTTTGGCTTCCACCACTGCAACTGATCGTTGGTCGCGTAATCCCACTTTAATCGTTCCGATTTCGACATTTTGGCCCATATGGCATTAGCCTGGGTGGGCTTAAACCGCCACGGGTATTCCTCGGGGTCGCCCATCAGCACATGTGGGCCCGCTTCCCACTCATAGCCATCTTCGTCAATGAAGTGTCTAGGGTATCGCATCATAGTTCTCCAAACCTATAAAGTCCGGATATATTATACCCTAATTTTCATTTGCGTTTAAATGAAATATGCTTTTATTTTTTAGCGCTGGCTTCGGTGAATAGCTGCTCCACAGTTCGCCAGTTCACTACATGCCACCACGCTCGAATATAGGCATCCCTGCGGTTTCTATACTTGAGGTAATAGGCGTGTTCCCACACGTCTAGTGGGAGAAGTGGCGTATAGCCCTTTGCGAGGGGCGTATCTTGATTTGGGGTAGACATCACACTCAGCTTACCTTTTCGGTAGACGAGCCATGCCCACCCGCTCCCAAACACATCTGCTGCGGTCTGGCTAAGCTCATTGTAGAAGTTCTCTAGGCCCCCAAAGTCCTTTTCAAGCTGTTCTTTGAGGGGGCCGTCCAATATTTCTATGGGGTCTGGGGTTAGCGTGGCCCAGTACAGAGTATGGTTGAAATATCCCCCTCCATTTTGCCGAACTACCTTAGTGAGACGAGGACGTTTGAGGATCTCCTCAATAGGTAATTCTTCCAGTTCTGTACCCACTACCGCATTATTGAACTTATTTAGGTAACCCAAATAATGCTTATTGTAATGGGTGTACATAGTTTCTGCGTCAATATATGGCTCCAAGGAGTCGTACGCATATGGAAGTGGGTATGGGTCAAAGGCCATGCGAGTCTCCCTACATGAAGAATATTTTCCACATTATAGCCTAGTAGCGCAACTCTATCAACTTTTTAACTACTCAGTACTGGCTGAGACGCTTGCGGCGGGTTCTTCCGACTCTTCCTCGCTAGATTCTGGTTCTGGGGCTTCTGGCTGCTCTTCAGCAGGCTTAGGGGCTCCGCATCCCCCTTCGGAGGGCTTTTCTTCCTCGCACTCTTCTTCTGCCTGCTTTTCGGCAGGCTTCGGGGTCCCTCAGCCGCCCCCTGCGGCCTCTACTTCCTCTTCCTCATAATAGATCTCAGGAGCTTCTTGCGCGCCTGTGCGTAGGCTAGCGGCTAGCTCAGAGGCTTCTACTGAAACCTGTGCGTCCAAGAATTCTACGATAGATTGAAGGACGGGACCTTCCACTAAATACAACATTTTTTTCTCCTCAGAAACAAATCAAAATTATCCTAAACGGACACTGCAAGATAGGGTGCACGATTTCTTAAGTCAAGTCCATTTCTAAATATTTTAAAGATTTTGTGTTTTAGGGGCTGGCGGTATAAATTTTGAAATAGTATAATATTGCGTGTTCGCCAATAAAGGCGTCTTTCAACTTTTCACTTTGAACTTACTTTGGAGAATTTTATATGGCTGTTTTACTTGGCGGACTCGGTGTTGAGACAGATGCTGCTAGTGATGTTGAGCTGCACACTGGTAGTACAGGAGGCGCTAATAAGTTCCTTTTCAAGGACCTGGGCGGAACCGTTCAGGCTTCTTTTACCGATTTGGGACTCATCTCTACGGATGTGCCAACTAGCGACGCACCTGTAGATGTGAGCCACTTCGCGGCCCTCAGTGGTATAGAGATTGATACTAACAAGTATCGGCTCGCCGCTCAAGCTGCCAATGCTGGTATTGCGGGTGGAGCAGGAGCCTTGCTGTCTTTGGACGTCGATACTGATAACTTTACTCCCACATTCACTGGCGCCGGATCATGGAATTTTACCACTGATCGCCTACAGATTACAGGCACACCTAACAGCGTGAATGACGCTGCAAATAAGAGCTATGTAGATTCTGTAGCAGCAGGTCTAGACCCCAAAGAATCTGTAGAGGCGGCCACCACTACAACTCTTGACCTTTCTGCTGGGGACAGTAAATATATCATCGGAGACTTAACCTTTGGTGAAGGTGTTACTGATGGGGCCATTCTAACTGTAAGCGGCGGCAGCGGCTCCTTAGTAATAGGGGAGTTGCTAACAAGAGGTACTTCTACAGCCGTGATTCTTGCGGTTGATAATCTGACCGCCGCATCAGCTACCAAAATCTATGTGAATGATATTCTCGTAGCCGATATGTCAACTGGAGCCTATTCGACTGCCGGTGGCGGTGCGGGAGACGTTGACCTGGCTGAAGAGATTGACTTCTTTGCTGCTGATGCTGTGGGTGCAGCGGGCCAGATAGACGCTGTAACCCTCCTACAGGACGACAGAATCCTTGTGCAGGATGAGTCTGATGCGAAACAAAATGGTATCTATTCATTTGATATCTTTGGTACAGCCTCGCTAACATGGGCCGCGAGGCGTTCCGCAGACATGGACGGCGAACCAGCAAGTGAAGTATCCGGCGGTGACTTCACATTCTGTACAGCTGGTACAGTTAACGCAAACGCAGGGTTTGTGCTCACAGGTAGTGGTATCTTAACACTTAACGTTGATGATATAATCTGGACTCAGTTTTCTGGTGCCGGTGCTATTGTGGCTGGGGACGGACTTACAAAAACAGGTGATACCATCGATGTTGGAGATAATGGGACGGGTAACTTTGAGGGACTGGCCGTTGGTAACGACACACTGGGTCTCGCCCTAACTAGTAATGCTGGCCTAGTTATTACGGGATCAGCCACAGTTGGTGTTCTGGCCGATATTACTGAGGTCTCTACTACTTTAGCCAGTGCCGTTCGTCTAAACTCTACAGGTGTATCTGTTGCAGTAGATGACTCTACTCTTGAGGGTTCTGGGCAAGGTGGCGCGGGCGCCGAAGATCTTCGAGTTAAGGCTCTGGGAATCGACACCGCACAGCTAGCCGCCACTTCGGTCACAGCCGCCAAGCTAGGCTCGGATGTAGCGGGTAACGGTCTCACGGGTGGTAACGGGTCCGCAATTGCGGCTCTCGCCAATATCACCGAAACTTCACTTACTGAAGCCAGCGCGATTGTGGTGGCGGCAGCGGGACTTTCTATCACAGTAGATAACGCTACCATTGAGGGTTCCGACCAAGGTGTAGCGGGCGCTGAATCTATCCGAGTTAAGGCCCTAGGAATCGACACCGCACAGCTAGCCGCCACTTCTGTGACAGCCGCCAAGCTAGGTTCTGATGTAGCGGGTAATGGCCTCACAGGTGGTAACGGGTCCGCGATTGCGGCTCTCGCTAATATCACCGAAACCTCTACCACTGAAGCTAGCGCAGTAGTAGTAGCTGCCGGTGGACTCTCTATCACAGTAGATGACTCTACTCTTGAGGGTTCTGGGCAAGGCGTAGCGGGTGCAGAATCTATTCGAGTTAAGGCTCTAGGGATCGACACCGCACAGCTAGCCGCTACTTCTGTGACAGCCGCCAAGCTAGGCTCTGATGTGGCTGGCGATGGGCTCGGCGGTGGTAACGGAGCCGCTCTTGATGTCAACACCGATAATGCTGGGGTTGGTATTGTGGCGGATAACCTTCAAACTGTAGCCTCTGAGATCGTTCGAAATGGTCTACAGCCTGACAGTGGCGGAGACGCGTGGGCCATTGAGGTCAAGGCTAACACGGTTGGCGGAGCTAACCTAGCCGCTGGAACAGTAGATATCAGCAGCGATGGTGTGACAACTGTAGTTGATGCGGTTACAATCCGAGGGAATGCTTCTAACCAGCTAGAAGTCATTAAGGCCAGTGGCTGGTCTAGTGTGGCGTTGGATTCTGTTCAATTCGAGCAGGCTGATCCGGCCACCTACACGCAAGCACTTGCGTTCTTCCTACTTAATAATGGTGCCCTAGCTGATACATTTAGGATTGGCGACGGAACTACCACAGAGACATGGACGCTTGTGGCGGCGGAGACCGTGGCCTTTGAGGTAACCCTAGGCGCGGACGCGGATGCCACTATGGTTAATATAGCTAATGCCATCATTGCTGATTCTACTTTGTGGACGTGCAATGATGTCGATAATCTGTCAAAAATCAACACAGGTGCGGGAGCTTCAAGTAAGGTGCTCGTGATTGCTCGGAAAAATCAGCCTGCTTCCGCTGATGACCGCATCTCCTCAAATGGTGCCAACGCAACGCAAGCAAACTGGCTATTTGTGAACTACGGGACTGAAGCGGATTACAGCAAGTCCTCAACTTCTACTCTGGATACTTCCCTCGGAGGCTCCCAGCAGTTTGGTCCCGGAGAGGATAACCCTAAATCATGTGATACGCACTGCTCTCGCAACGATTCACTTATCTTCAAGTTCACTGACGCTGGTGCGTGGTCTCCAGATGCCTTTAGGGTTACATTAGAACTTGGGTCGGGTGTTAGTGGTGGTACGTTGACCTTCCCGTTCACGCTTTCCGCAGCACCTATTCATGTAACTGTTACAACAGCTTATGACACCGCTGATGCTCCATCGAAAATAATTACCGCAATTCCACACGACATCACAACCACCGATCTAGATGTGGTGCTTTCAGGAGCCACAGATGATACCAATTGGGAAGTTACCGCAGTAGTCAAGCAGTTCTAAGATAACTGATAATAGAAAAGACCCCCAAATTTGGGGGTCTTTTTTTGCTATATCGTTACTTATTCAGCTAGGCGGGAAAGGGTATTAGTCGCAAAATCAAGATTCCACTTGTATTCATCAAGAGCGCCGCCGATCTTTTCGCGGACCAGTTTGTCGGTCAACTCCTTAGCTTCCTCGTTTTTTGTGTCGAGATGACCAAGAAAAGTTGCCTCCTGCTTCCTGTAGAGCTCTAAGGCTCTGGAGAGCTTGAGGCGCACACCTATCAATTCTCGGTCAATCTCTTGAATAGGCGCCATCTCTTCATCGGTGAAGACTATACTAGTGGGCACCTCCTTGGCAGCCGCCTTTTTAGCTGCCTTAGCGAGAGTCTTCTTAGTAGCCTCACCCTTCTTGTTGGCCTTCTTGGTCTTCTTAGCAGCTGGCTTCTTAGTTTTAGATTTTTTTGTGGATGCGGTCATTTTAGGTCTCCTGAGTCAAATAAAAGGTCTGTATTTGTCTCCGGAATACTAAATAAGATATGGGACGTTGTCAAGTAGTCAATTAGAAATAATTACGCTTAATCTTCGTACACCACCACAATCTCTACGGCTAAATCCGCCGAGTTCTCAGTTCCTCCTGTTTTAGTCAGCTTAAGCTCAAACTCTTCTCGGTTTGTGAGCGCATAGTTAGTGGTATTAATGGCCACAGCCCCACTATTTACCCATACCCCTATGCCAAGAGCGGGCCCATCATTACCATTATCAGTAGATACAGCCAGCCCTCCAGCCAACACATTAATTTGAGGTTGTGAGGTGGAGTCATCAATACGCTGGCGAATAGAAAAACTAACTATAAAGGCAGGGCCGTTATTCCAGCGGGCAAAAAGACCATTATTTAAAAGTAAAGTGAGGGTGTCATTTGTCGCAAAGGCCCCAAGAATAGAAATGGGTATTATCTCGATTTGATCGGGAAGGCCTAAATCCAATCGTGAAATATCGGCACTTAAAGGGGCTCCTGCGACAGATATCAGAGCATCAGGAGTAACCCCCGTAATAATTCCGTAGAATAGTCCACCAGTAACAAGCCTGTAGCGTACAGGCAGGCCCACCGCCATATCCGCAGTATCACTCATCGTAATAGACGAGGTAGAGGCGGGGGTAGCCGTATACCTAGTATTAGCGACTTCCGTCCACCGACTATAAGGCGTAGAGGGCCGCATTCTTCCATCAATAATTGAATTTACTTGGGACATGTTTTCTCCTGGTTAGTCCTGATACACAATAGTCCCAGTAACTGTCAGATTTTGAGCATCTCCATCCCCGCCAGTTAGTGTTACCTGAAGCTCTAGGTCTTCCCCTTTCACCAACGCATAGTTAGGGACATTAATCTGAAAGGCCCCATTATCGGACCAGCTGCCAACGGGCACAGCGGGGCCCTCATTGGTATTTTGCGTGGACACAGCAGCGCCGCCCGCCATTATAGTAACTCGTGGCTGTGAGGTGCCATCCGCAATTGTTTGGCGGACCGCAAAGGCCACCACAAAAGCCGGAGCATTATCCCATCGCACAAAGGTGTTCTCATCATTCTCTAGCAAATTACTATCATTGGCATCCGCATAGAGCCCGCCCACAAAAAGGTTTATCAGCTCAATCTGATCGGGAAGCCCCACATCAAGCCTAGATATGTCGGCACTAAGAGGGGGTCCCGCAGTAGTAATAAGGGCATCGGGGGTAACGCCCGTAATAACTCCGAAGAGTAAACTGCCGTCAACGAGCCTATAGCGGATCGGAAGCCCTGGCACGAGCCCAGTAGTGTCTGACATGGTTATAGAAGAAGTAGTAGGTGGAGTTGCTGTATACCTCTTGTTAGAGATTTCAGTCCACCGGCTATAAGGTGTGGAGGGGCGCATTCGCCCATCAATAATTGACTGGGATAAAGACATGATTTCTCCTTGATGAAACAGGCAGATATTATTACGCTATTATAGCGCCTACTACAAAATTTGAAAGTACTTTTTATGGTGTACAGGAGACAAGAGCGCCCATTGGGATATTGGCGGCAGTCAAAGTGTTGCCGTAAAAGTCTTTACCGACTGCGGGAGGGTTGCTAAAATCCCCGGCCCCTAGCAACTGGGAACCTGCGGCTAGATGTCCAATACTTTCATCAGAGAACTCCACAGATGGGTCAATACTGGTAAGGCTGTTGAAGAAGTTCCCAGAAAGCGTGGCTTGGGTAGAAGCACAATTATCCCCAAAATATCTGTTGGTAGTTGTCTCGAAGCCTAAGTTTCCCCCTAAGCCATCATTGGTAACACAGCTAAAACAGTGTAAGAAATCCCCAATACTAGCATTTAGTCCCATTACCACGGAGCTGTTTTGTTGGTTAAAGTAACCATTGAAGACGGTTATATTGTGGGCGCTTTGTGTCCAAAACCAACGGCCAGTCATTCCTGATTGGCTTTGATGGATACAACTTTCAGATACCATTGTTGAGCCACTACCAAATCCGGTGCTACAGAGAAAGCATCTACTGTTAGTAGATGCACTCTTAAATAGACAGCGTTCAAAAAGAATCTGTGCGGTTCCGGTCCCGAAACTTCCAGTACTGACTAAATCTGCAGCTGCAGGGCAAGTCATGTCACCTATGCCCCTAAGGGTGAGGCCATAGGTGTTGTTTTGCGAAAGAGAAGTTCTAAACCTGGTATCAGTGAATACTACTCCAGTTCGGTCAATCTGCAGAACCGTAATACTGCCCCCAGCAATAGTTTGGTCCAGGAGTCCTTGATTAGTGTACTCTCCACCGGTTCCTGAATAGCACTCAATAGTCTGATTGCCCCCGTCTATCAATGCTTGTGCCCAGGCATCCGCAAACCCCGTAGAGCCAGAAAAGGTCTGACCATCGCCTACGGTCTTTCCCCCCACAGAAGTATAAGGATCAAATGAGGTAAATGTAGGTGGGTTACAAACAACACCTGTAGCCCCCGAGGCAGCCATCGGAGGAACTCGACGAATAACAGGCATCTAATTCTCCATCACAAAAATAAGGTCAATTGTTAAATCCTCCGCATCCCCATTGGTGTCTCCTCCAGTGTCGTTTGTGATTTCTATTTCGAGAGCATCATCAAATGATATTCCGTAGTTCGCATTATTGATTTCCTGATTGCTGTTTTGAACCCAAGTAGCCGCAGTAGCACTCAGAAATGGGCCGTCATTTGTATTCTCGGTAGAAACAGCACTGCCCGCAATCAAGATGTTAACCGTGGACTCGACACTACCAGTATCGGGACTCTCTTGGATAGCATAGAAGGTCACCAAGAAAGCCGTATCCAGACGCCATTCCGCATATGTCTTCATAATAGTCGCAAGCGCAGTGGTGGTATCTGATATGTTGAAGTTACCAGTCAGCATAAACGTCATGTTCACAACCATCTCGGGAAGACCCACAAACAAATTAGTAACGGTAACCCCACTACCTAGGCCATCCCCGGCAACTACTATGCTGGTATTTGTGGTAACAGTCTTCACAATACCATAGAAATCAGACGCACTAATGGTGTATTTAACCGGCAAGCCGACACGCATGTCGCTTGTATCACTCATAGTAATTGTGCCGACGCTAGGCGTCAGTTGCGTATATTTGGAAGAAGCAATTTCGTCCCACCTGCTCGCGGCAGCATCTAGCTTACCCGCAGCAGTCTCTAGGGAGTCGCCATCTGTTATTATATTTGTGCTGGAGTAGGTGGGGGAGCTGTCTGCATTGGAGCTTTGGCCGGTAAAAGTCTTGAGGGCAGTATTCCAGATCGCAATATCGACCCCATCTACTGTTCCTACAGTTGTGATATTACCCACATCATCAATTACAACTCTAGGAGTTCCTCCAAGATCAGCGATGCTGAGGGTATTAGCGCCTGCCGTACTACCTAAGGTAATTAGGGCATCCTCGCCAGAGTCTACAATAAATCCTTTTGCGCCAATTTGAAGGGACATATAGATTACCGTTCTTTATGCAGGGATTCCGAAGGACATCCAGCTTACTCTATAATTTCCATTTGGTGTCGCCCCCGACAGGCGAACCTTAAAAGTTGTAGTGGTTTTATTAGTAATTGTCAAGATAAAAGCTGTCGGATCGGCATCTGTTAAATTTTCTAATTCTGCGGATATCCCATAATTTGTATCTATATAGGTTTCTCCAGTGGTTATAGTTTCCTCACTAACTCCGGCCCCCAACGCCTCAATCCCTCCCTCAAGCCCTGCTACGGTTGCTGTCGCCCCAATGGGGACGAGGGTGCCTGTATCGCTAACCGCAAACAACTTATTGACTTGTCGGTTATAAACTAAAACTCCAGGAGATAGTGTTGGTAATATGAGTGCGATTTGGGCAGTTGTAAGTGGCCCAATATAAGGCACCACGGCTTTGAATCTGCCTTGTAAAATAGCGGATGAAAAATCAAAAGCCATACAAATTACCTATAAAGTTTGGGGGAATGGTCAACACTCTAGTGTAGCATAAAAATTGCTTTTTTTGTAGTCTAACAAAAGAGCCACATAAAAAGAATTTTAGGTATGATTAGAGTTGAAATCACAGCTCCTAGATTAAACTCTTGCGCTAGAAGAGGCCTCCTTATATGCTATAGGAAGCATATATTTGGCGGCTTTAAGGCTTAATTGGTGCTGTGTTTCGTGCACACTAAGGGAGATGTTCCCACTCCAAAGAGCTATTACCCCGAAGGACAATCATGGCAAAACAGCCACCACCAGCATATGAGGCGGCACAGATTCAGGCCCTGGATGACCGGGAGCACGTCCGCACCCGACCTCATATGTTCATTCCTAGTACTGGCACCGAAGGTCTCCACCATCTTGTTTTTGAGGCGGTAGATAACGCTATAGACGAAGTTGTAAATGGTGGGGCCACTAAAATCATCATACAAAGGTACTCTGACGGTTCTATCTCTATTGAGGACAATGGTAGAGGGATCCCTCCTGAAAAATCCATCCAATTCCCTGAATTATCCACACTAACAGTTGTACTTACTATGACTGGCGCTGGAGGTAAATTTGGTGGGGAGGGCTCGGCCTTCAAGACAAGTGGAGGTCTACATGGAGTGGGCATCAAGGCAGTCAACTTCTTATCAGAGTGGCTCATAGCTACTGTCTGGCGACACGGTAAAGAATACCAGCAGAAATTCAAAGATGGTGGAATACCTGTCGGGAAGGTGAGAGTGGTGGGGACGGTTCCTAAGGGTAAAACAGGCACCAAGATCCAATTCATGCCGGATCCGACTATTTTTGCAAATCGTGACTTTGATCCTGAAATTCTGATTCGGCGCTTCCGCAGCCTAGCCTTCCTTAACCCAAAAGCAACTATCCGGTGGATAGATGACCTGGATGGTACTGAAGAAGTCTTCCACTATAAGACTGGCCTAGTAGGCTTTGTGGAATACATGGATAAAGGCATGAAGGAGATCACCAAGCCTATATTGCTTGGTACGAAGTCAAAAAAGGAAGAGGAGAGGGTTGGGGCGAAGGTATCAATAGCCTTTGCGCTCAACGAAGAAGGCGAAACCAATATTCTAGCCTTTGCGAATAACATCTTAACCCCAGAGGGCGGGGTACACCTGAATGCAGCGGTGGACGGTATTCGTAAGGCCGTATACGAGCAGGCCAGAGCCATGAACTTGTTTAAAGGGATGAAGAACCCCGAATTTCTCAAGGCGGACGTAGAAGATGGCCTCACAATGGTAGTGGCGATCATGTTAGAGAATCCCATGTTCAAAAGCAATGAGAAAACTGCTCTCAATAACCCGGAACTTCGTGGCCCGATGGGGAACTGGGTTGAGGCTGCCGTAGCAGACTACTTCCGTAAGAATCGAGAAGTCGCTAAGGTCATTACCGCTCATGTGGTTCAATCTATGCGGGCTCGCCTCGAAGCGAAGAAAGTAAAGGCAGCGGTTAAGGAGAAGAAAGGTTTTACTGCTTTTGACTCCAAACTCACTCCTTGCGCGTCCACTAATCCAGAATTATCTGAACTCTATATTGTGGAAGGGGACTCCGCCGGAGGAACCGCCAAGATGGCCCGAGACCCTAAGTACCAAGCCATTCTTCCACTAAAGGGAGTTCCTATTAATGCGCTGAAGAATACGCTCTCGAAGATGATGGACAACAAGGAAATCCAATCCATCTTCAGCGCTCTAAGAGCTAACGTGGTTCGCAAAGGTAGAAAACTAGAAGTAGACCTGGAAAACTTACGGTATTATAAAGTCATAATTAGCTCCGATGCGGACCCTGATGGGGGCCACATCACTGGCCTGCTTCTGGCTTTTTTCTATAAGTATCTGCGTAAGATGATTGAAAACGGACATATCTACATCGCCGAGCCACCCCTCTACCAAGTCGCAATGAAGGGAAAGGACTACTTCATGCGTGATGATATAGAGCTAAAAGACTTTGAAGATAAGCACCCAACTGAGCGTAAAAGTATCAGTCGTCTTAAAGGGCTCGGGGAAATGGATGCCAAAGATTTGCGGAAGACCATTATGGACCCTGAAACTAGGCGCTTGCGTAAGGTATTAATTGAAGATGGTCAAAGAGCTGCCGAACTCCTAGATGTGCTATACGGGGAAGCCGTAGAACCTCGTAAAGAGTTCATTATGCGTAACATTAACTTTGAGGCGGAGGATTAGAAAATGACTACTAACGACAACCGAATGCGTATCGGCGCCCTTTCTGATATTCTCGTCAGCACCTTCAAGCCATACGCAAAGTATACTATTCAGGATCGTGCTCTCCCAGATGCTCGTGATGGGCTGAAGCCTGCCCAACGACGACTCTTATGGACCATGACTCTTAAAGACATCAATGCGCGTTCTGGCACAAAGCACGTTAAAAGTGCCCGTGTTGCTGGGGCCACAATGGGAAAATTTCATCCGCATGGTTCATCCTATGATGTAATGGTGAAGATGGCCCAGACATGGAAAAATAACTACATCCTGGTGGACGGGAAAGGAAACTTTGGAAGTCTGGATGGAGACGGTCCAGCCGCAGACCGATACACCGAAGCCCGACTATCTAAGTACTCGGACGAAGTCTTTTTCTACAGAAATCTAGACCCTAAAGACGCCATTGTGCCCTTTCAACCTAACTACGACGGCACCTTAGAAGAGCCTGAAGTGCTGCCAGCGAGACTCCCTAATCTGCTCATAAATGGCGCGGAGGGGATCGCAGTAGGGATGGCAACCGCTGTGCCTACGTTTAATCTATCAGAGCTGTGTGATGCACTTGTGTCCCTGATTGAAGGACGAGATCGTTTTGAGCAGCTTATCAAATTAGTACCGGCTCCCGACTTCCCAACTGGCGGATTAGTGGAAGCTCGCCAGGACGAACTGAGGAAGATTTATGAGACTGGTCGCGGACGACTCTTAGTTCGTGGAAAGATCAGTGTCCACAGCGGAGAAAATGGCACCAGCCTAGTCATTACCGAAATCCCCTATGGGTTGAAAAAAGAAGATCTTGTAAAAGACATTGGGCAGAAATCCCTGGGGGGACAAAAAACCGTCAAAGACCCCCGTACAGGCAAAGAAACTGTAGAGAAAATTGAGGCCCGAATCAAAGGTGTGAAAAACGTTCTTGACCTTTCTGGGGGCAAAAATGGGGAGGTGTACATTGAGGTGCAGATAACTCCGGGGCACAACCCAGCCGCTGTCGCAAATCAGCTGTTTAAACACTCTAAGCTACAGCAAGCCGTTAATGCTAATATCACAGTCATTATCGACGACCGACCAGTGCAAACCGGGGCCATTGGGCTGCTACAAAACTTCCTGGCCTTCCGGGAAGGAGTTGTTCGCCAAGAGCTCACGGTCAGTAAAGAAAGAGCCCAGAAACGTCTACATATACTCCAGGGCCGTTTGAAGGCGCTCTCTAACATTGATCGAGTAGTAGATATCATTCGTAATAATAGTACAGATCGGCAGCTGGCACTCTTAGGTAAGGAGTTTAAACTCACCAAGGAACAGATCATGGATATCCGGGAAATGCCTCTCAAAAATATCTCCAAACTCGAAATCGGTACACTAAAAGATGAGGCTTCTGAAAAAGAAGAGGTTATCACTCAGGCGGACAAGCTTCTTAATAACCGTAAGGAAATGCTTGCGGCACTTAAGAGCCAATTCCTAGAGCTGAAGGAGCGCATGGGGCGCCCTCGTAGGACTGAGATTCTCAGCGAATTTGTGGAGATCAAGGATCTGGACACTGTAACGGAACGCGACGTGCTCCTGATTGTGACGGACGATAACCGAGTAAAGATAACATCTGTGGATGAATATAGAGTTCAGCGTAGAGGCGGCCGTGGCTCACTAGGAATTGAGGTACCTGAAGGAACGAAGATCTCACTTATTGACCAGATCAGCACTCACGATATCTTGTGGTTTATAACCAACTACGGAAACAGATATATCCTGTCGGCTAGTCGTATTCCAGTCAGCAAGAAAGCCGCAAAGCCAAAACCCATTTCAGATTATATTGAAGGACTAGCGGCTGGAGAGGTAGTGATTGGCACTATAGTTGTGGATCAGTCCGCCCCAGAGAAAATGCTGGTTATGCTTAACGCAGAGGGCATGATAAAGAAAATGTCAATGGGCGCACTTCTTGGAAAACGCGTCACCACGACGCGAATCTTCCCAGTTCAGGACCAAGATCTCCTGGTCTCCGCAACAGTTATGGATGACTCCGAGGACATTCTCATCAGTTCCACAAAGGGGCAGGGCCTACGCTTTGCGCTCGACACCCTGCGCGTCACTCAATCTCTAGATGCTGGTGGAGTTCGCTCTATCGAACTAGTGGGCGCCGACAAAATTGTAGGGGTAACTTCAATAAAACCTGAAGACCAACTACTCTTTATCACAGACCTGGGCTTTGCGAAACGAGTCCATGAGGCCGATGTCCCCGCGAAGAAGGGTCGAGTTGGTCGAGGGGTACGGGTGAGTCCTGAGTCTGCGGGCTTACTGATTGAGGCGGACACGGTGACCGGCAGCCAATTGCTCATTATGACTACGGCTGGACAGACCATTCGCATGAACATGGATGATATTGGGATGTACCACAGAACTGCTAAAGGGCAACGTCTACAAAAACTAAAGGCTGGAGCGAAACTAGCCGCCGCAGCCCAAGTTAATGTGGAAGAACCTACTGAGGACTAGATCAATAGTCTTCGTTGCTTAGCGCGCTTTGCCTTTTCAATCTTCTTCTTGGCAATGGCGCGCTTTTCTTCTTTCATCTCATCAATGATTGGGAAGACATCCCCTGAGCCCGCTTCACCTAAGTATGAGGATGGCGGAGACCCTAGTTCACGAACGTCATTGATAGTAATGAAGGGACATATGAAAAAGAGACGTTCTTCCGCACGAGTCATAGCCACATAGAAAAGCCTGCGCTCCCCTTCTGCCTCACTAGGATCCTTTAAGGAGTAGATATGGGGGAATTGTCCTTCTACGCAATGCGGGATGAAGACAGTGTTCCATTCTAGACCCTTTGCCTTATGGACAGTGCTTAATGTGACATAGTTACGCTCATCGGTATCCTCTATCGCGAAGATAAATTCCTCAATATCTTCGAGGGTATCGCAGGTACGGCACAGAGAAATGAAGGGCTCCACCAATTCTCGTGGGTCTTCCTCCTCAGCGTCTCCCTCGTCCATGTTTCCTAACACCTTGCTGCCCTCCTCAAAGAAGAGATCTCTAATCTGTATGGCCTTTTCGTCCAAACTGAGAGTTGAGTTTTCAAACCTTTCCAGAAGAGCCTTAGCGGCAGCGACTCTCTTCTTCGCGTGATCACCCCGAGCCACAAGTATCAGCTCATTAAGTGGGTCCGCAATAATCTCTTTAGAGGCGTTCTGCAACGCAGTTGCCACACTAGCTGCCCCCACTCCCGGCAACATAGTTAGGGCGCGCAACGCAGGAACCGGAGTGCCTGGATCTGAAGCAATACTATAAGCCCTTCTGTCTTTTTCCAGGCGCATGAAATCAATTATAGATCGAATTTCGCGCCGCATAAGCGACCTGGTGCCAACCATGCTCGCTGGAATACGGTTCCTGAACAGCTCAAACTCAATGGCTGTCAACGCCGCATTCGTTCTAGAGAGAATTGCGTAGTCGCTATACTTCTTTTCTCCAGCATCTACTTCATCGCGAATCGTGTCGGCGATATATCGCGCCTCGTCGTTATAGTTCCAGCAAGTAATTCCCTTTACTTCGCCCTCTATTTCTTTACTGCCTATAATTGTCTTTGGGAGTCGGACCACATTATGCTTAATTAGCTTATCCGCCGCACGTATAACTTGCTTCGCGCATCGGAAGTTTGTGCTCAGATTTTTCTGCTCATACGCAGTATCTTCACACCGCCCCAGAAACTCATCTACGTCCGCAAAACGAAAGCTGTAAATGCCCTGGTCGATGTCACCGCAGACCGCTAAAGATGCCCCGAGCGCCTTAGCAAGCGTATCTACGGTCTTCCACTGGAGTGGCGTTAGGTCTTGGGCCTCGTCCACTAGCACCTCTTTAATGCCTCGTAGTTGATGAGGCACCTTCTCAAGTAGCGGTTCTGCGCTAAAGGCGTCCTCAATATTACCCATGCCGGTTAAAGACATCATTGCATATTCAAATGTCAAATCTACTAGATCAAAACTGGTAACCCGATCACTCCTAAATGTCTGTAGGAATTGGAGCGCTAGGGGAACAAACCGCCAGTCCCCAAGAGGAGGCTTCGCCGCCCCAGGGACTGCAAGTGTTTGCACACAGGCATTCATGTATTTAATGAGCAGCTTCTGCCTATTTCCAGCGGAGTGGCCGCGCCCTCGGTTACGGGTTTGGCCTCCAAACTCAGCCGCCAAACGCGCAGTGAGTTGGCGCCCATATTCGTTAATCTCCCCCCGTCCTTCTGGGGTGCTCTTATTGAGTGCTCGCACTGCAAGGGTGGGATCTAGGCACGCCCAGGCCACTTGATGTAACGTCACACTTACGCCCGCACGCGGTTGTTGCGGGCCATATCTGAGGCCCAGCTTTTCATTAATTGAGTATGCGGCATCTTTGTTGAAAGCTAGGAAGATGGCTTGGGAGGCCCCTTGTGCTAGTGCACGCTTAATAAGCGTTGATGACTTCCCGCTTCCTGCCGTAGCATTAATGGCAATATTCTTTCCCCCAGGTGCAAATTGAACTATGTCTTTCTGTTCGCTAGTTAGCACGATGTCTAGTTTCTTTGAGGGGACAACGTCTTTTACAACCGGGGATATATCAATGACATGTTCGCAGTTAGGGCAGTGCCAGAAGGCCTCTCCCGACCTGAATCGAATTTTATGCTCCATTGTGATGCTACACACTGGACACTTTTGTGCTTTATTTTCCATCTACTTTTTGCTCCCTAAAAATGTCTTAATGGCCCCTAGAATTTCATCACGTTCAGCTACCTCTGCACTAACATAGTTCGTGGCACCAATAAAGGCTAAATCCAAAATACCCTTAAGCTTACCGTGCCCATAAGCAGTCCTTACTTGTCCATAGGAGAATTGGCTGCTTTTGGGAAGAATTCGATCTCGAATAATTGTAGTTCCATCTGTGTCGTCACTTCCGCCCCATGTATCCCCGTCGGAGAAATGGAAGGGGTAAATATTCCACTCTTCAGGGGAATACTTTTGATCAATAATGTCGGCACACAGCTTATAGGCCGAAGAGACCTTTGTGCCTCCTGATTCTGTGGTGTGAAAGAACTCGTGTTCGTTCACCTCCTTTGCGACGGCATCGTGAATAATGAAAGTTCTTTCTATATTGGGATAATGTTTTCTGATCCACAAGTCAATCCAGAAAGACATAGTGCGAACTATATCCTTAGCTTCATCTGACATCGACCCAGACACGTCCATCATATATATGAGAGAAGCACTAGCTATTGGCTTAGGGGTTGTGCTCCAAGATTTGTATCGTCTATCGGCCCTTTCTGGGATCACAATGGGATTATTGGGGTCAAACGTGCCCGCCGCCATGGTTCTCCTCAAGGCAGCCTTATAGGTTCTTCGGAAGTTTCGTAAACCTTCGGGACCAACGCGCCGTATGGTGTTAAATTTAGCTTTTTCGGAATCGACATTTTGGGTGCCTTTTGGTTCTAAATTTGGCAACTCCAATTCTTCTCCCAGAATGTCCGCTAGCTCATCGTAGCTAACCTCGACCTCCAGCTCATGCTGGCCTTCCTCTTCCCCTGCCTCAGCGGCGTTTCCAGGTGCCTTTTCACCTGCCCCAATACCGCCATTATTTTTCCCATAAGTGAATTTAGGAAGTTGGATTTGTGGCAACGGAATCTTGACCGTTTTACCGCCTAACTTCCCAGTCAAACTGCCGCTAGTAATGTGTTTTTTTAGATTGGTCTTAATGGCCCCTTTGACAATTTTACGGAATCTATCACGGTCTCCTTCAATTCTCCTGAGTGTCATGCGAGAGTTCCTCCTGGCTTTCAGACCCCAAAAATAGTACACTAACTAGCTATGCGTATAAAAGCAACCAATAAGTCAAGACAAAGGAGTGACACTATGCGTAGCGCACTACTGATGATGCTTCTAGCCGCTATCAGCTTTTTTATGCCCGCGCAGGCCGACAATGAAAATAGCATCTATAAGGATGCTCTTCCTGGGACCACAAAGCAAGTTAAAGATTGGGACATTCCAGAAGATTATACGCTACTTGAGGAGGGCAGCGCCGCAGGCTCTCTTACCGAAGAAACACTACAGCTAGAAAATGGTAAATTTCGTGATGGGTACTTATTTGAAGGCGCCACAGGACAAGAATGCCACATCAGTCTAGTCTCTCGGGATTTTGATACATTCCTAATTCTTACCTTACCTGATGGGAACGAAATAGAAAATGATGACATTCCCTGGACCCTAGTTAATACCAATTCTCGTTTGGAACTGGATCTTCCTCTCAATGGCCAATATGGAATCACGGTAACTTCGTATCGTGCTGGTGAGACTGGGGATTACTCTTTATCCGTATCGCTAGGGGAGGCACCGGTACAGCCATACAGCAACGCCGCAGACTTTTCTGGTACCTTAGAGGACGGCGATGAAGTCGATCCAACCGGACGACTATTTGATAGATATGAGATTGAAGTAGAGGAGGTGGCACGAGTCACCATTAGCCTCAGAGGAAATGGCGAATCACAACTAGATACTTTTTTAGCAGTAGTAGAAGCAGGAACTCCTTTTCCTCCTCCAGCCGGTGCTTTCTCCCTAACGAATGATGACTTTGATGGTCTGAATTCTCAAGTATCTTGGGTGGCCGTTCCTGGAACATATAGTATTGTGGCAACTAGCTATTCGTCAGGAGCCATGGGGGAATACGAAATCCGGGTGTTAATAGTAGGGCACGCTGGCACTCTGGCTGCTGCACCAGATGACGAAGTTACTTACTGGGGTATCTTCTGCGGCATTAACGACTATGGTGGACCTGGCAACCTCAGGTTCTGCCGTGAAGATGCTGAAAAACTATATCGAGCTTTTGAGGCACACGGTCTAATGGACCACAGTACGGCTCGCCTTCTTCTAGATCTTGAGGCCACTCCTGGTGCGGTGGCGAGTGCTTTTGGAGAACTAGCTCTGGAAATGGATGATAATGATGTTTTCGTGTTCTTCTATTCTGGTCATGGCGGACGTACCCCCGAAGGAGACTACCCCGAAGAGCTAGACGGTAAAAATGATTTTCTCTACATGAATCCGGGCGACACCCAATACCTCTTTGACGACGATCTTAATCAGCTTTTAGAAATTCTTCCAGAAAATGCCTTAAAACTAATCGCAATAGACGCCTGTAACTCTGGGGGCTTCTCAAGAGATGTCATCTCGGCGCCTAATCGCGTGGGCTTCTTCTCATCGGAGGAAGACGTCCTATCTCTTGTAGCTGTACGTTTCAATGCGGGCGGCTACCTGTCCCATTTTCTCGTAGAGGGTGTAAAAGGAAATGCCGACTTAAACCGCAATGGAGTACTCACTGTTGGAGAACTCAAAGATTATCTACTGACACGCTTTGCTGAAGACTGCAACGCTGAAACAACTACTGATGATCGGGTGCCTGCTATTCAACAGCTTGTTTATGACCGAGGTTCAGTAGGACCTGCCCGCACTTTTATAACATTGGATAATGACTAAAACTATTTATCGTTTTCTTAGCCCTGAGGCTAAAGAGCCAATATGGTACACTAACTTAGACAAACTAAAACGTGCTTATAAAAGCACCGGATATGTGGTGGTCGCGGAGACTGATGAAATATCGCTACAGGATATTGGGGGCGATAAGTTTAGGCTAAAGCAGGGAGTACGAGTACCGGTGGTAGCTATTAATGCCTCTAAGGACAAAACAGTTTCTGGCCCCAAGGGCCTCTACCATATTCAAACCATCAAGTCGGTTCTTAGTGGTGGGGCTAAGTACAAACGTCTCCCATCCGAGAGAGGCGAGATAGTAAAAATGGAAACACAATTAGGGGGAGAGGTCCCACTAGCAATTTTGTTGAATTCCTTAGCAGCTGCGGGCAAAAAGATTGAGATGACTAGGGAGCCTCTGGCAGACGTTCCGTTGCTGTTTGATGGTAAGGCATGGACTCCTGGAGGCGAGGAGATACTTAGGCAGGCTTTTGAGAATGCGGGTTTCTCGGAACCGGAAATCCCCTAGGGGGTGGTCCAGTCCACCAAGGTAAAAGACTTTGGTCGCCTATCAATATAAAAAGCGACCTGCTCCATTAACAGTTTACCAAAAATCTGGATTGCGGACTCATCTATATTTAGCGTGTTAAGCGGCTTTGTGGTTTCCCAAATCTCCTGGGCCATTAGTAAATCGGATATACTGATAGCGTCAATTATCTCCCCCATTGGAGCCTCGGTTGGGATGAAGCTGGAAGCTAGATGAGGGGCCCAAACAAAAGACTGTTGCCTAGTAATTCGCGCTCCAGTACTAGAGCACACTTCTAGGTTTGGGGCGACTCCTCCAGCTAGCAATAAATCATAGAAATATTTAATCAAGACCACTCTAGGGTCAGCATCTGTAGATAGCTCGCCTATTGCCTTTACGGTCGAAGTGAACAAGGGAATGTCTGGTTGATCTTCTATTGAAGCCCCAAAGGCCGCTTCCATAATCACGAAACCCGCATACCACCTCGGGAGATCATCTCGAATCCCAGTGAAGGGCTCTATAACTCTTCCTTCACTAAGTAAGCTCAACGCTCCACCAGTTTTTTTATAACACACTATCTCTGATAAACTAAGAAGGTCCATTGACACATCAACAGAGGGCTTATTATGTTCTCGCCGAACACCTTTAGCTATAACTCCTAAACGGCCAAAGTCAGGCGTTAGCAACGTGAGAATTAAGCTGCTATTTGAGAAGTTTACTCTCTTTAATGTAATGGCTTGCGTTTTTACTATTGCCATTGAACCCTTTAGAAATTATTTCTCGATTTTGCTTGCTAATCAGCCCCAAACCCTGCACCATAGTTTGCACATGGGCCACCCCATAAGTAAAGACACTTCAGCAAAAAAGAAGGGAACTTGTGATGACGACTGAGGAAAAACCTGACGAGCAAAAGGACAAGCAGGATGGGGAAGGTTTGCTCCAAGATCTACAAGACTTCCCAAATCCGGCAGCCGATGGCTCGATGGATCTGACTGACGAAGAAGCCTGGGAGGATTTTGAACGGTCAGGTCAAGAGCAACGAGGCCAGAGACCCCCACCCTATAAGACTTGGGGATTCTGGTTGTCCGCCCTATCCACCGTGCTGACCTATTTGGTGATGAGCCAACTAATTCCGGCGGGCTCACTGGTCTACACCGGGCTACTGATAGCTGTGAACCTTCTAGGTTTCTTTGGGTATGCGCGGCTCGCGGAAAGACTGGGGAGTGCCTCACCAGACCCCAACGGTCGTCCAAACTGGCGCCGCCCTGGATTCATTCTAAGTTTCCTCTCAGTGACTACTAGCTATGCGCTAGGGGCCGGGGCCGCAGGCACCAGTATAGTTACCGAAACAGCAATTCAAATTGCACAAGTATTAGGATTTATCGGGGTCAATATTTCGCCGTGGAGAAGGCGTCGAAGTATGGTTGACCCACGGGAAGAACCAACAAGGTTTGGGTTGCGCCTGCTAGAGCTCCTTGTAAGTCTTGTAACGCTATTCCGACGCCGCAAGTAGGGAAGCACACCCAATACGAAAGAAGCCGCCTCAAAGGGCGGCTTTTTTCATTTGTTCTCTCTCTTATAGTACCGAAGCAGCCGAGGGACCAATCTTACAGTTTGGAGTTCCAGACGGAGGGCGCACTGACCGGGTCGTTTCGCGCGTCGCCAAAACATTCTGTAGGTTAGAGACTGCCTGCTCTAGAGTTGGGGCAGTGCTTTGCTGTACAGGCGTATGGAAGGTCTTATTTAGAATAGGGGAAAACGGAAAGCCCGAGTTACCTGGTAGCAGGAAGCGCCTGGGCATTGGGCCCTGTACGGGACCACCTAGTGGAAGCTGGAAGGGCGGGAAAGGGGGGGAAGTGGACATCAGATACTCCTTGGTTAGGTTGATTTTGTGCAATTATATAGTTGCCGATAATGAAAGTATACTTTAAATCTACAATCATGTAAAGAGCCTGGTTAGGCCACAGCTTTTTGGGCATCACGGACTATAGACTCGTGATTTATATTGAAAAACCCATCTTCTAGCCAATAAAAACCAGAAGTAAGGTTTAACCCTTCTTGACGCACCCAATAGGGTAAGCTGAAGAGGGTAAGCTCTAGATTAAGGGCGGCATTCAAATCTGCGTCGGCAGCAAAACCGCACAAGTTGCAGGTGAACCCCTTCCCCTTTCTATTTGCTTTCAACACCCACCCACATGAACTACAGCGTTGACTCCTGAATTCATTTGTGACCTCAATGAATTTGAAACCTTCAGTTTCACTAAGATGAATCATTTTGTCTTTTATGGCTGTATATGTCCAGTGTGAATTTTTTCGATTAATTGGTTTTCCTTTACGAATGTTTTTCACTTTCTCGAAACGAACTTCTTTAATGTCTTTGAAATTTAACTGGTTTAGTGCCCAGTTGATATAGTTGGCTCGATGCGCTTGTGTGCGTTTGAAGCCCTTAGAGCCCCTCTTTCTCCTCTTTAATGTTTCTTGGATGGACGTGAGATCATGCCTGTGCGGGCACTTGCCAGTTATTTGCCTGTCCGACATAGTCAGACAAGTTATTTGGCCTTGGTCGGCACCTACTGTCTTTTTGCCTGTTATCTTGGCTTTAGAAACCGCAAAAATAAGTGTAAGGGTATCTTCTGCTAGCCGGATACTCGCTTTTCTCAACCCTTTTGTCTTCCACTTATTACTAACATTTGTGTGTTTAAGGGGTAAGTTGAAAACTAGGACACCCCCTATTGTTCTAATCTTAATGAATTCGTCGAAAAAACTACCCTCTTGGATATCTACGAACCGGCTATCAAGTTCGGCTTTTGCGTTAGAAGCATCTGGCCGTACCAACGGCTGGTGCGAAATAGCTTGTTGTAGTCCTTTCGTGTTTCGTCCTTTACGCCTATTCTTTCGTAGAATGTATAGCTGTTTACGCCTTTTAGTTACAGCCGCTGATACCATCGCGCATGCCTGTTTACCTACACATTGCTTCATTCGTGTTGTAAACCAGGTATCAAAAAGGATAAGAGTTTCTGTTTCTAGAAACTTAGGGCAGTAAAGGGTATTATTAGGAATATTAAGCTGCTGGACTGGTGCTACCCAGAGGTAATCAATTATTTCTTGTAGTAGACGACGATACTCTGCAAGGAAGTCTTTAAGGTCTTTTTTCTTGCCCTGGTTGGCGTATTTGAGTGTGTGTTTAGAGCTACGAATCATTTTGATTTCTGTGTTGCCTTTTTAGTATATTATGGGGCATATAAAGGACTGTCAAGGTTTATCTGGTATATCTAATACTTTCTGAGGCCTCTTGTCAAAACTAGAAAAGGACGTTATAATAGGGCAACTGTATAATATGCGTAAAGGAGTCGGCTATGGTAGATTATTCCAATAGGACAGTGGGCCTTTCAGCCCAACAATCAGGCACAATTAATAGTGTTATGTCCACAGTTGGTCCTATTGCGGATATGATCATTCCGGGGCTAGGGACGGGTATCGCCACGGCTGCTAATTTCGCCGCAAGCCTATTCGCTGATGTACCTTGCGATCCTAAAGAGCAGTGCCAAACCAGCAGCATAAATTGGGACGGCTCGGCTTTTCCTTCTAAAGAGGGTATTTGCTGCCAGCCGGTGGTTCCGGGAACTGGGGTCACACTAACCCAACATAAACTAGGCTATAAGAAATGGCCTGGCTGGTGGGGCAACTTCTGGGCTGGAGACTGGTCTACTACGCACTGTCGTTCAGATTTTCTTGCAGCAATTGGTAAGCATGATTATTCAAAAAAGCGCGGAAGTAAAGCGGACCGAGAAGCCGAATATCCCCCCTACTTTAAAGAGCTATGGGCCCCAGGCCACCCCTGTGCGTTCTTGCCCCCACACTCTGCCTCTAATATGATCATCCCCGAGGGATTTATCGTCCGTACATGGGCACCCTTTGATGTTCCACCCTGGGTTACAGGGGGAGACATGAGAGACTGGGGACCTGGGGAACACGATCTTCACAAGGCTGGCTATGCGGATCACATCGGCTCGATGAGTGTTAGGGGTCCCTTTACAATTTGGGACTTCTGGGCTGGTGTTGCGTTGCAAAGACAACTTCCTGGATGGTTTACCGAAAATTGGGATCACAAGCCAACAAGCGAAGAACTTATGCAGCTAGTAATGGGAGATCCAACTAGGGCCGCCTATGTGCACATGGATCTCAATAAGCCCCTGATGCCTTACGCCTCTTTCTGGGGGCCAGGCTGGGAGAAGAGGCTCCCGATGCTTAAGCAGGCCACGCAGCAGGCACAGCAGCAATATCAACAGCAACAGCAACAACAATATGAACCCCCAAGGCGCCGACGTAGGTCTTCTAGGCGAAGCCGAAGAGAAGACAAACGCCATGGACGAAAATCCAGCCGATGGGCACGTAGACTGGAAGAATTCTAGGAGATTATTATGGCCGCTAGGCGAAATGTATTACGCTACCTACGCATTATTGGGTTTTATGCGATCCAAAACGAACTGGAAGAGATCGTAGAACTCTACCAGGATCTCGGTGAAACTCTTGACGATTACCTGTACTCCCGAGAGGAAGAGGATTGGGACGATCTATCGGATGTAGTTATTGAGATACTAGAAGCTGGCTCCGAACAAATTGCAGCCGATAGAGGCCTGCGAGAAGTGTCAGCTTTTGTGCAGATGGTTGATAATATTGGAGATAGAGGTCTCTCTAGACGACTCCGACACGATATGCGAGACCTCCTGGTAGATGAGTTGGAGTTGGCCCTCCAACAGCAAATGCAACAGCAGCTTCCGCCGCCACGGGCGTTACCCCCGAGACGTGCGTTGCCCCCTAGCCGCCCCCTACCTCCTTCTAGGCGAGTTCCTGGTGGACGCGCACTTCCTCCATCACGCGCACTACCAAGAAGCCGAGCGCTGCCCCCACCCCGACCCATACCGTCTGCCCGTATGGTTCCTGCTGGAAAACGACAATTGCGCAGAGGTAAAAGGCAACGACGTCCTGCACGCCCAACCCGTCGAGTAGCCCCTAGAGCCATCACATTTGCGGCCCTCCCTAGGGCTATTCGCCAACAACTAAGCGGAGCCCGGGCACCACTACGTATAATTCAAGAACTACGAAGGATGAAGGGATTTAAGGCGCTTCCTGGTCTATACCGCAACACGTCTGTCGGGCATGTCATCTTAGAGCAGGATCCCGTAACTAAAAACTACGGAATCTTCATATCCAAACAGCAATAGAAAAAGTAAAAAGCCCCAGCTAGGGGCTTTTTGTTTTACTTCTAGTTTTTTCGATGGCGCCTCTTGATAGGTGAGCTCCCTACTATTCCGGGGGATGTCTCAAATTGTGGTAGTCGGTTTAGGAGACCCCTGTTGGAAATTTCAGTAAACAAAGAGGATAACTCATCCTGCGCATCTCTAATCAGCTCCCAATCTTTCGGCGACTTCCGTTCCTCTTCATCTAGGAGAGCCTCCACCAAACCATATTGCATAATAAGTGCTGCATCTGTGAATTCGTATGCGCTGAGTCCCATAATGCTGCCTTTCATTTTCAAGTCGAAAGCTCTATAATAACGTTAATGGATAAAAAGGGCAAGGAGAGGGTTATGTGGAATTGGTTTACAGTATCGGGAAAGAAAAGAAAATTCTTTAAAGGCCCAAAGGATCTGCCTATTCCCTTTACAGGTTTTAGGGGGTACAAACAATATGATCCCTCACTTCATACACCAGAAGAGGAACGCCGGTACGCAGCCTGGGCTGTGGGGCTACAAAGCAGTTTCGAGAGTGTAGATCCTGATGCTTTTCGCGACTGGTTGCTTGATAGTACTGACTATCGTCCCACACAGAAAGCTCTAATCGGCCGATACCTAAAAGGCATGCGTGTTGGAGCCTCCTACCTACTAAGGCTAATCTGGAATGCAGCTACCAAACAATCCCGTGCGGGTGGAAAACACATTGAGAGGATACTAGATGACGTTACGGAAATTGCCCGGGGCAGCAATCCTGACTTTCAGCCTTCGTTTGATTTCATTGAGGCAAACATGCCTACAACGCAAGAATATCTGGACGCCGAGTATAAACAATATCTAGAAGATTTAGCGACCACATTTCCAGAAAACGTGCCTGCTAAAGTTCGTGAAGACGTAACAAATGCATATGGGGGGTCGAGCTATATCCCCCCAAAAATATTAACGTCGCTAGTGGGGCTTAAGTGGCGGCGGGGCACCATGAGTGTAGAAGACGCCTCAGCCTTATTGACATCCAGTAAAATTCTACTACCTGAGGAACCTTTAGAAGCTGAATATTTTGAATCCTTCTCAGCCACCTCCCCAATAATTGTTTTGGTCGACCCAGAAGGGCACCAAGAGTTCATCGGGGGATGGGGGAATCTTGTGGTCGCAGGCGCGGAAGGGCGCCCTACAATTCCTGTGTTGTTTGGCGATGACCAGCGCTTTTAGGCAGTCTTTGCGATCCCGCCTGAAGAGAGAAAGAAATGGCCGATACGATTTAGGTTGGTGATGTGTGGCGCTTCAGGTTCACTAATCTTCAAAGAATTGCTAATCTTATCTAAATCAACATGCTTTAACTTTTCCGCAATAGCATAGTGGATATCAAATACATCTGGTGGGGATAATTTAGGCCCAATATAATACTCCGCGTAACCACTATCGTAGTTACCATCTTTAATTACGATTCGTTTTAGAATACCGGTCTGTACCGCACCTAGAATAGCGGCCCCATAAGACTCGCACAACTCAGAAGCCACATAGTCTGAATCATTAATTTTAGCCACATCTTCACCAAGAGATACTAGGAGCATAATGATGGCATTGAAGATTGTCCAAGGTAGCTCTAAAGACTCATCGTTTTCACCTAAAAGGTATACTTCCATTCCATTTCTTTCTTGGCAATTACAAAACTATGCAAAGGGACCCTCTGGAGACATTTCTGGCTCTAGACCTAAAATGCTACCCCAAAAATCTGTGCTTGCCAAGGCATTAAGAATAGAAATTTTGTTCTTGACACGGAGAGTGATGTGTGCAGAGGCTTTGAGGATCTCACAATGTTGTGAAAAACGACTTAGCCAAAGGTCGGCTTCATCATTTTCATCAAAACTTGGGTATCGTGAAGCTAAGACTAGAAAGGCCGTTCCCCCAATAACTTCTATGCGTTCATACGCGCCCCTGTAAGGCTCTGGTATGGTGCTAAGAAGGGCATCCGCGCCTTCTATTCCTTCCTGTTGCGTGCTTGTAAAAACAACGACCACGGTGTCCCGCACATGATTTGCCACAACAGACTCCAATTATACTAAATAGGGCCTTTTGATGAGGAAACGACTAGTCTACCCAAATATTTACCTGTAAGCAAATGCCTTTTCGTCTTTAACTTTCGTTTAATTATGAGTTGCATCTTTCCAAAATTTGGAGCACCGTAAGAGCACAGATTATTATTCTGTAGGGTTGACTCCGAGGCCCATAACAACTAGGCTAGGCACTTCCTATTATTCATTTTTAGGTACCTAATTTACAATCGAATTCACTATATAAATTGATGGAGAACCTCATGGCTTCTGGGCAAATTGCACACCAAGAATTACAAGCCCCCGCACCCACAAAACCTTTCCGCCCACAGCCACTAAAAAAGTTTCGGCCTCTCCACCCAGGTATGGGGCAAGCAGTAGCAGAAAGAACCATTCTGCGACGAAAAGCAAACGGCGTTTTAGAAAATTGGGGGGATGTGGCTAATCGGGTCGCATTAGGCAATTCCCTCCTGTGTAAGACGCGGGAAGAAACCGAAACTGAGCATAAACTCCTCCGTAAGCATATCTCGAATGCCACATTGTTGATGAGCGGCCGTCACCTACAACACGGCGACGAAACGCAACCTGAAAGAAATCAAGAAGTCTTCTGTAATTGCAGTACCTCAGCGACTAGTTTCTTGATGTTCTATTTGCTTATGAATGGCTCTGGGGTCGGGCGCTGTTATGACGATGATCTTATTTTGGTAAATTGGGATCACGCCCCAACCGTGCGCTGCGTGATTTCTGACCAACATCCCGACTATAACATGTCCGCCCACGAAAGCGTGCGAGACGCTCGCCATAAATATAATGGTGGCGCAAATATTCTATGGCATGAAGTAGAAGATAACAGAGAAGGATGGGCGAAGGCATTGGAGCTGTGGGAGAATGCGGCCTTTGAGAAAATCCACAAAGATAAAATGCTTATCTTGGACTTCTCAAAAGTGCGTCCCAGAGGAACCCCTATCATGGGGATGCAGGGACGCCCATCTTCGGGGCCAGTTCCGCTGATGAATGCCTTCCATAAAGCCAACACCCTCAAAGGCGCAAACCTTCGTCCGTGGCAACAAGCCCTTTACATTGATCACTATTTTGCAGAATGTGTTTTGGTTGGTGGGGCCAGACGTTCGGCCCGCTGGTCCGGCAAATTCTGGAAGGATGAATCTATTATTGAGTTCATCAACGCGAAACGACCCATTGAGTACGACGGGTTGTCGATGGACGAGATTGCGGCTCTGCGTAAAAACTCTAGTCCATTTAGTTTCCTGTGGTCATCCAATAACTCGGTATTAGTAGATAAAGAATTTTGGAATTTGCTTGAATTGAAACGAGGACAAGAGGGCTACAAGACACCGATGGCCCGCCATGCTCGAAAAGTATTTAAAACCGTCTCTCAAGCCTCCTATGGCGACGGCACCGGGGAACCTGCATTTGTAAATGTGGATAAATTAGTGCGCAACGATGCTGGGTGGGATGACTTAAATCATGGCGACTATATTGGTAGTGCTAAATATCAGGTTAATGATGACACTCAACTGTTACTTTCTCGTCTTGCAAAACGTGCCAAACGTAAGAAATATAGTATGGTGGTCAATCCATGTGTCACTGCGGATACCTGGGTTCAAACTGATAAGGGGCCTCGACAAGTACATGAACTCGTCGATACTCCTTTCAATGCGTTAGTTAATGGTAAAGCCTATCCCTCCAAGAAAGGCTTTTGGAAAACTGGAAATAAGCCTGTCTTTAAGGTTGAAACGAACAGAGGATACTCTCTGCGTATTACAGATAACCATGAATTACTAGTAGAAACTGTACGAAAACAAGCTGCTAGTGGTGAAATGGTGGGCACAACTGTGTGGAAAGAATTGAAGGACATCCGCGTTGGAGATAAACTAGTCCTTCAGAACCATCGCCCTCAAGAACACGACCTGGACTACTTAGAATTTGAGCAGGGATGGCTTCTTGGTGAAATGGTAGGTGATGGCGGATATAATCCTGAAAAATATGCAGGATATGTGCGTTTTTGGGGTGACTCTAAGGAAGAGATGGGGTCGGTCGCGGAAAAGATAGTCTCACCTATGAGTAAACGTGGAATACGAGCCACCTCAAACGTGAATAATGGGACGGTGCAGGTTATGTCTAAGTCCCTAACTACTTTGGCGGACGGGCTAATAGCACCAAAAACCAAAGATATACTTCCGGCCTTGGAGAAAAAGTCTGCCTCTTTTGTCAGGGGCTTCATTAGAGGATTCTTTGATGCCGACGGTAGTGTTCAAGGCAACACACAAAAGGGGCGGTCTATACGGTTAGGTCAAAGCAATATACCAAAACTAGAAGCTGTTCAACGCATGCTACTTCGTCTTGGAATTGCCTCTACAGTATACAAAAACCGCCAGCCCGAGAGGGATACCCTTTTACCTGATGGCAAAGGGGGGCTAAAATCTTACCGCACAAAGGCCGCCCATGAACTGGTAATAAGCCGGGACAACATTCCAGTATTTGCGGATCTTATTGGGTTTAATGAACCAGAAAAGGCTGAGAAACTGGCTACTCTTGTGGAGGCCCCAGTAAGGGGTCACTATAAAGACGCTTTCACCACAAGGGTCACTGCTATTGAGCCGGATGGGGTGGAAGATGTGTACGACTGCACTGTGGAAGAAGTTCATTGTTTCGACGCTAATGGAATTACAGCACACAATTGTAGTGAAATCCCGCTTTCCGTACTAGGGGGATTTTGTGTGATCGCAGACTTGGTTCCTTTCCACGCAGCCACTCTTGATGAAGTCGAGGAGGCTGTTCGTGCAGCAGTACGCGCCCTCATACGTGTTAACACAATGGACTCCGTTTACCACCAAGAAGTCAAACGAACCAACCGAATCGGAGTGGGCCTTACAGGCGTCCACGAGTTTGCTTGGAAGTTCTTCCAACTAGGCTTTCGTGATCTCCTCGATGAGGAAAAAGCAAAAGCGTTTTGGTACACTCTATCTAGATTTAGTAGGGCCGCACAAGAGGAAGCAATCAGCTACTCCAAAAAGCTGGGATTTGTTGCCCCACATACTGTCCTAACCATAAAGCCTTCCGGGTCAGTCTCGAAGCTCTTTGGGCTTACTGAAGGATGGCACTTGCCTCCGATGGCATGGTATCTACGTTGGGTACAATTCCGAAACGATGATCCACTTGTGGAAGAATATAAGCAAGCTGGCTGCCCAGTTAGGGAGAACCTGGAACAATACCAGGACACCAGCATTGTGGGCTTCCCGACTGCCCCTGCTATTGCGTCACTCGGAATGGGAGATAAGCTAGTGACTGCCGATGAGGCCACTATGGCCGAACAGTATAGCTGGGTCAAGCTGGGAGAGAAATACTGGATTGTTGGGATAGACGAAAACGGGGTTTCTCTTGAAGATAGAGGGGGACAAATTTCCTTCACCTTAAAGTACGATCCTGAGAAGATTGACTACGCGCATTTCGCTTCAACAATGAAAAAGTATCAACCTCAGATTAAATGCTGTAGTGTGATGCCCCAAATAGATGCTACTGCATACGAGTACCAGCCCGAACAACCTCTCACAAAGGCAGAGTACGAAGAGTTCTGTCGATCCCTGTCCCCTAATTTGATCGGGGATATTGGGCTGGAGCACTTAGGCTGTGAGGGTACTTGCCCGATTGACTACAAAGACAAGAAAGATTAGCCTAAAGATTTCGCTTTCTCAGTTGCGCGAACTAGCGCCTCTACGATACAGCTATCTAAGCCTTGCTCACGCATCTTGTCTAAGCCAGTGATGGCTACTCCTCCAGGGGAACACACTTGCTCTCTAATGATAGCCGGGTGTCCCTTCTGCTCTTTCAGGAGGGCGGCGGTGCCGTAGAAAGTTTGGATGGCTAGACTGTAGGCGTCAGCGCGCCCGATTCCCTGTAGGACAGCCGCATCGGCGAATAGCTCTATAAATTTACACACATAAGCAGGGCCTGACCCAAAGATGGCTGTGCTGGCATCCATGTGACTTTCTTTGATATAAGTCACCTGCCCAATACCGGAGAGCAGTTCCGTCGCCAATGCCTTATGCTTATCGCACAAACAGTCCTGTTCCACACAGCTCCCATAGGCGGGAACGGCACCTTCACCTACAGCCACTCCTAAATTAGGCATTAGCCGGAGAATGTGTTCCCCATAGTTGAAAGCGTGGTGGCTAATCGTACTAACAGAAGTGCCCGCTAGAACGGAGATTAATAGCGTGCCCTCTCCTCCAGCCTCCATAAACTGTTCGGGCAGTTCTTTTAAATTGTTTGGCTTCACACACAGAAATACCGCATCTGCGTATTCCGCCACTTCTTCCGGGGTGCCGATTCTTGCGAGGTGTTGCGTTTTAGCTAAATTACGTGTGGCTTCTGATCTAGCGGCGACCATCACATTCGAGGGATGGGGATTGATGCCTCTAAGTAAGTAGCGGGCCATATTTCCAAAACCAATAAATCCAATTTTTGTATCTGACATTTCAATCTCCTGGAAGTTCATAAGCGGCGCCATTCTGCACTATGGGTGAGATTTTTTAAAGGGAAAAGCTGGATATTTTCTTCGATTTGCTGCACTCTTAGACACAGAAGACCTCAAAGCTTTGAATATTTGGGGTTACGGGGCAAAGTTTCACAAAGAGACCCAGAATATGCAGCCTAAAGTTCTCATCGTAAACTCAAACCAGCAAGAAACTGCGACTCTTACACAGCTTCTAAAGAATGCGGACTGTCGCATAACACACCACACAGTGAAGGAAATAGCCGCAGATATAGCCACTAAAAGAAAGTACGATCTGATTATAGTGAGCCCGCACACTAATCCAGCTGTTGGGTTAGAAGTCATACGCCAGGCAAAGAACAGTAATGTAAACGCTCAAACCTTCATATTGGGTTTGTGCCCCGCAGGAGCGGATAAGCTGACCCTAGAGGCATACTGGGCTGGCGCGGCTGATGTTGTGGGGCTTCCTATATCCCTAGAAGTCTTCAAGGCAAAACTACACTCTATAATTTCACGAATAGTAATAGCAACCAAGGAAACTCAACAAACTCAAAAAATCAAAACAAAAGTCCATAACCTAGAAAAAGACATCGGGCTTGCGGCTAAACACCTTTCGCACTTTGAGGAACTCCCTCCGATACCTGGGCTAGATATTGGGGTTTGCTCTCAGGCCATTCACACTATTGGGGGCGATTTTATAGCCGCATACCCTCGACCAAATGGGGCGTGGGCGATTGTGTTTGGAGATATCATGGGGCATGGGGTGCAGGCAGCTGTTTTCCAACCAATGATTCTACTTACCCTAAAAGAACACCTGTCTAAGATAGATGATCTCTCTGACGTTATTGTGCATATCAACGATGCTTTGGAGAAGAAAATCCCTACTCACCATTTTGCGGCAATGTGCATCCTAGAGTGGTTCCCTAAAGAAAAGTATCTCCGTCTTTTTCGACATGGAACCCCCTACCCTATATACTACCCGAAAGGAAGGCCCGGAAGCGAAGTGACTTCTCACGGCAGCCTGTTGGGGATAAAACACTCTAGCAAGACCTCTTTAGGCCTTGATGCCTGGGAGACTACGCTATACGGCGGAGACGCTATAGTTCTAACTACTGATGGGATAACCGAAGCCACACAGGAAAATGGAATTGTTTTGCAGAAAACTAGGGACAAGTATCATCTATTGCGCCCTGAGGGCAAAGCTGGACTGGCCGCACAGGTTATATGCGACCGCCTGCTCGAAAAGGGATACCGGATAGCGGACGACGCTTTAGTGGCCGTTTTGCGCCCAACTTAGAAAAAAGTTATTTTCTGATTTATTTTCTTTCAAAAAAGGGCATACTAGCTCTACCACGGTAGCGAAGAATCTTTGCGTTAATCCGTAACAACATTTGTGGTCCGATGTAGTTGGGTTATCTGTAACAAAATCACCCAATTGCGCCACTTGACCGCGATCTAATCTTACGCACAGCCTGCGAATTAGCATTGCGGTTTTTGATCAATTTTCGGAAACGGCCTAATTGGTAAGGCTGTTGTTGTTTATATACCTAATAACTGGAGGCATGTCATGGCTAAGTATAGTGACTACGCAAAGGCACAAGTAAATCCACACGTTTCTACTCCACTGACCCCAGAGCAGGTGAAGAACTCTGCTGGCGGCTATGTGTGGCAGGCCAGCGGCGCTCAGCAGCTGGATCGTTTCCTTATTCTTGGAACTGAGGGTGGTTCCTATTATGCCAATGAGCGGAAGCTCACTATGGCGAATGCAAATACCATCAAGGCCTTTATCCAGTCTGGTAATGGTCAGTACGTGGTAGACCGCACTACGGCTATCTCCGAGGAAGGTCGTGCACCAAAGAACGACCCAGCCCTGTTCGTGTTGGCCATGGTGGCTAAGTACGGTACTATCGAGGATCGCCGCAAGGCCTTCGATGCGCTTCCGCGTATTGCACGTATTGGTACGCACCTATTCCAGTTCGCTGAATACCTCAAGGGTATGGAGGTTGGCTGGGGTCGCTTGTGTCGCCGAGCTATCGCCGCATGGTACACTGAGAAGGAAACCGACAAGCTGGCCTACCAGCTCGTTAAGTATCGTCAGCGGGATGGTTGGAGCCACCGTGACATGCTACGTCTTTCTCACCCAACTCCAGAGGGAGACGTGCAGGCTAACGCTTTCCGCTGGGTCACTCAAGGCCTGGATAAGGTGGAGAACCGCGAAGTTCTTCCGGCCATCATCATGGCTTTCGAGCAAGCACAGAAGGCCACTACGGCTCAGGAAATTGTTGGACTCATTGAGACCCACAATCTCCCACGAGAGGCTATTCCAACCCAGTTCCTAAATGATACTCATGTTTGGGAAGCCCTGCTACACGCTGGGAGGGGAATGCCAATGACGGCTATGATCCGTAATCTAGGCAAGATGACCTCCCTGGGTATTCTGGCGCCGATGAACGACAACAGCAAGTTTGTGGGGGATCGCCTCCGCGACAAGGAAGTCGTCCGTAAGGCTCGGGTACACCCGCTCTCCGTACTAGGGGCAATGATGACCTATCAGAGCGGTAAGGGGTTCAAGGGCTCTCTTACGTGGAAGTTTGTCCCCACTATTTGTGATGCGCTGGAGACGGCCTTCTACAACGCGTTCGACAACGTGGAGCCGACTGGCCAGAACTGGCTTCTTGGTATCGACGTGTCTGGTTCAATGACTTGGGGCAATATCGCTGGAATGCCCAACATTACCCCTAATATTGCCAGTGCGACTATGGCAATGGTGACTGCTCGAAGTGAGGCGAGCTACCACATCATGGGCTTTGCGGACACCTTCCGTGACCTAGGCATCACTGCCACGGACTCACTGGAGAGTGCAATTGCGAAGACGCGATCCATGTCTTTTGGTAGTACGGATTGTTCTCTCCCGATGCGCTATGCACAAGAGAATCGTATCCCGGTCGATAACTTCGTGATCTACACGGATAGTGAAACCTGGCAAGGACAGCACGCGGCCCAGGAGCTGCGGAACTACCGCAAGGCAATGGATGTTCCGGCCAAGCTGATTGTTGTGGCGATGCTCGCCAATCAGTTCACGGTTGCCGATGTCAATGACCCCGGAATGATTGATATGGTTGGATTTAGCACTTCGACTCCACAAGCAATGGCAGAGTTCGCTCGAATGTCCCTAGAAGTCTAAAAGGCTTGCAGAAACTCCTCGGATCAGCTATAGCTCTAGTTGGGCTATGGTTGTCCCGAGGAGTTTTGTATTATGGGTGTTAAAATTTGTGCTAAATGCAACGTAGAAAAATCTGGTGACGACTTCAGCCGTAGGGCCGACACAGCATCTGGTTTGTACTCTTGGTGCAAGGAATGCCGAAGAGCCCGCTGGAGGGAATACTACGCGAAGGGGCGGAACCAAAAAAGACGCGAGCTATGGCGAAACGACCCTGAGTATAAAGATCGAAATCGAATAGCGACTAAAAAGTACCGCGATTCCAACAAAGAACTACTAAGAGAAAAGCAGAAGAAAGCTGTGGTCGCGTTGCGCCTTTCTGTAATTAATAAGTATGGCGGCGAATGCAAATGCTGCAGTGAAACCGCAAAAGAATTTCTTGTGATAGACCATATACATGGTGGGGGAGGCATTGAAAGACGTAAACTGAAAGGTTCACACAAACTTTATAGGCAGTTGAGGGACACAGATGTACAATTAGATAAGTATCGTGTTTTATGTCATAACTGCAATGCTTCTTTGGCTTTTTATGGGTATTGCCCACACCATGATAAACTTTAACGTTGCCGATCCTAATGATCCAGGAATGATTGACATGGTGGGCTTCAATACCTCCGCCCCACAGGCTATGGCTGAGTTCGCTCGGATGCCTATGGAGGTCTAATAGCCCTGTAAACGGCAAATAGAGGGCCGGATGGACCTACGGGTCCACTCTGGCCTCTAAGGCCCATGTAGATAGCCTACAAGGCTTCAGGAAAGGCCCCTATTTAGGGGTCTTTTTCTGTTTACAAGCTGGGGGATATTTACAGTCAATCGAAGTAAGGAATTGGCGCAGATAGTGTACCTGCTCAAGCCGGAAAGACTCCGCATACGGGATTGTCTTTCTTAGTCCAGCCAATAGGGCTGTCGCACTTGGGTCACTACCTATTTTAGTCAGGAATATTGTGAGGTTGGTAAATGCCTCAGGGTCATATGTACTAGCAAGCTCGGCTTTCCTCTTTGCCATTATGTTGCTAGTCTTTTCTAAAAGAGCTTCGTATTTATCCTGGAACTGGACACTTACCTTCTTGGCAAGGTGGTAAATGATTTTTTTGTAAAGGGGGAATTTACCCATTAAAGCCTGAGGGGAAATTCTATCGTGTACTACAGGGAGGTCCAGCCGTTTTGCCAAGGCATGCATGACTCGTTGGGTTAGCTCCCCAATGAGCTCTTCGCATAAAGCCTTAAGGCCACTGTGTTCTGCTTCGCATAGTCGAGGAACTATTGCTGTGTTGAGATTTCTCTTTAAGCGGCTATGCGTCTCTAGCATTTCCACTAAATTCCAACCTAGCAGCGACAAAATCCGTGCGTGCTTATGTGTGGCCATTTTAGCCCTTACCTTTTCTCCCTTTCTTTTTTGGCTTCTTCTTTGGCTTCTTTTTCTCTTCTGTCTCCACTATCACAAAACTATTGCGTGGCGGCGCCCATCTTTCTTGTCTAAAAAGAGAATAAACTAGAATTACGGCACCAAGTATTCCGACTAGAAGTGGAACTGAAATCTTGTATTTACCTTGTTCCCCAACCCTAAATACATCACTGAATTGCCCAGACTTCTGTTGAGCGGACCAGGAACGTAGGGCTGTTGCGTCTACCCCAAGCGTCTGGGCGGCCGGAAGCAGTGCGCCAGCCAACTGCTTGACATGCTCTAGTCCGACAGCATATTCGTGTTGGGATTTCCTTATTCTATATCCATAAAACGCAAATAGCGCCCCAGCTCCTATGAGCATGGCGCCTAAAAGCGTGGCTCGACGATAGCTATCTTTAGCTTGTTCGTAGGCGAGACCTTCTTGGGTTACTAGTCTGGCCATCTAAGGAGTCTTCTTAGTGCGCTTCTTACGGGGACGTACATCTGGTCCCCGTTGTCCGCGCTTACGACGATGGCTTTCTCGTCCTTGCAATTTAGCAATCGAGACGGGGCCAGTGGCTACTTCCAGCTTCTTAAGGTTTACTCTAGAGTAGGGGGGATCAGAGATATTGCGAGTTATAATGCGAAACATACTGAACAGAAACATTATGCCTCCGGCCCACATCAGGCCCGTATTCATAACTTTTTCTGCCCCGTAGATTGGTTCCATTTGGCCCACATTAGCTCTTGCGTACGCCCAAGAGGACATGACCATTCCTAATGAAGCCATCAAGGCGTCATTAATATTGGCCCAGCCTGCTAGGAAATCAGGTGCGTAGGCTCCTTCTCGTGGTTTTGCCATGGATATCTCCAATCAGTGAAGTTTTACCTTTACAGTCCGGGAATGCCGGGAGCCGCCGTTAAGTTCCCAGTTCCTTGTGGGTTTTCCTCTTTGACCGGCTCACCAGCATAATGGTTTATTTTAGCAGGTGCGTCCGGAGCCTGCAAGCCGCTTTCTTCGGCTAATGTTTTGGCGTGCGCCATTATTTCCTGAGTAGGCTCAACATGCTTGCCATCATCGCCGAATCCTACCTGTATTGTTCGAGTAGTAGCCTGGAAAGCTTGGGCATAGTGCTGGGTGCAGGCAGCGGCTAGTTTTTTGGATTCAGGATCTGCCAAAAATGCTTCTGCCTCACCTCTATCCGCAAAGAGGATGGGAATTCCTTGCCCTGTCGATGTGGCCTCGGTTCGAGTAAAATCTACGAATTCCTTAATTACTGACTCTGCGGCTTTTAGCACTAGCCAGTCATTTTGGCCAACGAGCGCACGGGGATATTGAATTGGGCCGTTAAAAATCAGCTCAGAATTTTTGCCTTGGACATAAGGAAGCCACATTCGATATGGCTCTACAACCGCAAATGCTGGAGGCGGAATAACTTCATTTTCATCAAGCTTAGGCCTTTCGCCGCCCACGTTTCCTAAATTTACGACTGCCTGTACTTGTCCTTCTACTATTACCGGTTTGTCGTCCACCACATAGGCCACATAAACAGTAATCCCATATTCAATTTGACTCATGTGCGTTGAGTATAATTTCATCTAAAACCATTCCTTTTTTTAGGTGTTAAAAACATGCCAACACGTTGGCTACAAACGGCCGCCTCAGCCAGTTGTGCTGGACTTGCCTCTTTCTACAACTACATCATATACACCGCCAGAATATGGTTGTAAATGCTCATCTACGTATTTTTTCATAATACCTTTTACGGTCATTGCGGTCCCTAAACTAGGAATATCGGTAACTGCCGATAGTGGAAGCTGTCCACTTCGGGTACCACCTACCGTTAGCCCGTTTACTTGCATGGAGCCGCCCCAGGCCGCTTCTGCGCCACGCATTTTGTCCTTAGGTCCACCAACAGTCGGCTGATGATAAACTTGGACAAAATAGGCCTCTCCTTGTGGTGCGCTTATAGGAGAATTGCCCACTATTAGGCGTGCGTTAGAGGGTTGCTCATAGCAACGAGGCCCTTCGTTGGGGCGCCAACGTCCTTCTCCTAAGCCCGAATCAAATGAAGCGGGGACAACGGGCATCCACCCAGTAGTCTTCTTGTAAGCTGGGCATGGCACCTGGATGTCTCCAGTCTCATCTAGGCCAGCGCAGCGAACATCAGCTTCATTCGGGGTCGGGCCCTGCTCTCCAATAATATTGGAGAGAATGTTTAGCTGGATGGCTCGGACAGCACGGAACCAGTCACCTTTGGCTTTACCGTCGGTCTTGTTGCGCTTCATTCGCTCTTTACCGAGTTTCACAAACTTCTTAAGTCTGCGGGTATCATCTTTACCCTTCTTTTTCTTAATATACTTATCTGCAGAAAGGGGATACTGGATCGCCGCCAGCTCTTCGGCGCGCTCCATTGCCAAGTCCGCAATCTTCCGGCGCTTGTCGTAGTACTGATCGCCGTGAGTATGGAGCCAGTCGTCCATGCTCTTGAATCCACTCTTCTTATTCCATCCAATTGCGCCGACCGTTTTCTGGCCAGACACGTATCCAGGGTTATCTCCAAAGATGTGCATGTCCTGCTCAGCCTTATCGGCATCTGCCTCACTTTTAAAGTGTTGTGGCCAGTACTTAGGCTGCGGACGCATTGCTCGGCTCTTGTCTACCGGATCTTCCTTGTAGACACACCAGGCACGGCCTTCACGACGCTCTTGCGCGCTCATCTCTTCGGGGCGGCATCGACCCATCAGACCTACTGTCCTTTCAGGGTCAAACTTGCGCGGCTGGTAGGGAGGGCACGGCAGACGCGATTCGCCTTCTCCGCGATATCCCGCACAGCGAACATCAATCGGGTCGGGATGCGGGCCGTGTTCAGCAATCAGATGAGAGAGGATATTTAGTTGAATGTCTCGTACGGCAGCCATCCACTTACCTTTAGCCTTACCAGATTTTCCAGTACGCTTTAGGCGGTCCTTCCCAATTTTGATGAAGGTCTTTAACTTGTGCTTATACTTCTTGTCTCGCTCCGCAGAAATGGGATACTCAACCGCAGCCATTTCTTCTGCACGCTCCATCGCCATATCCGCCAGGCTTTTACGCTCTTTGTAGTAAGCCTTCTTGTCCTCATTCAACCATGCGCTGAGGCTCTTGAACTTGCTTTTTGGGGTCCAGCCAATTCTACCTACTGTGGTGGCCCCAGTAGTGCCTAGGCGAGCAAGCCCGGTAGTTCGAGTTCGTTCCACAATAACTTCAATCTCTTCAGCATGCTCCATTCCGGCATCACGGATAGAAACAATATCGGGATTTGGACCCTCACGCATAATTAGATTGGAGAGAATATTTAGTTGTATAGCCCGTACAGCTGCCATCCAGGGGCCTTTGGTTTTCCCAGACTTACCTGTCCGAGCCATTCTTTCGCGGCCTTCCTTGGCGTACTTACGAAGCTTCTTGCGGTGCGCAGCTTTACGCTCGCCCTTCATTTTGGTGCGAATATAGTTATCCGCAGATACTGGATACTCAGCCGCAGCCAGCTCTTCTGCACGCTTCATGGCCGCATTAGCTAGCTTTCGCCTTTCCTTGTAGCTGCGATCACCCCGTTGATGAAGCCAATCATCCATGCTTTCAAATTGACTTGCCGGGTTCCAACCAATACCTGATGTTGTGGCTGGCTTATATGGAGATGCCATACTACTACTCCTGTTTAAGGTCCTGATGCATTACCGGTAATTTTAACGTTTTTTCTGGGCTTTTACCAGAAGGACGTTTTTTATCCGGCGCCCCAAATACTTTTTTCAAACTAATCGCTAGCACAAAGGAAACCATTAAGGCCCCAAAGCCTATCCCCGCCGTTGCCTCAAATGGGAGTTGGCTCCCTGCTATTCGGCGGTACCAAATCGCAATATAAAGTGCCGAACCGAGGCTTAGAAGGGCCGATCCAACCAAGGGGTAAATGATATTCACATCTACCTCTGAAGAGCTCCCGAATGCCTTTAACAATAAGCTTCGAAGAGCCAGAACAAACGGAAACCCCACCACACCAATTACTACTCCCGGTACTAGTGTGGATGTAAACCCTAATGGCGGCTGCATAGGGTGCCCCACAGTCGGGGGAGCATAAGGCGGGGCAGGTTGTTGCCACATAAATCAATTACCTTCGCCAATAGCGCACAGGGGGCAAGACTCCATATCGACTTCCGTACCCCCCATATCGTCCATATCCGTATGGTCTATACCCATAAGGCCCGTACCTGTACGGATATCCGTATGAGTAGGGCCAACGGCCATAAAAGTTATACAACCCAGCGCCACCGTGTCTAAAACGGCGACCAGTCCCAAACCATCCCCCAAAACCTGGTGGATTAGAAGACCTGGCCACATTTGGACCGACGCCATATGTTGAGCTTATCGAAGTCACAGGGGTATGTTGCCCCACCACTAAACTACTTGATCCAAACAACATTTGTACCTATCCTTTAGTTTCCAATTGAGAAAGGCTTTAGTGGCGGAAGTACTTTCCCCCCAGATACACTGAGGCCCGTATTCATGGTGTGCACCTGGTTAGCCCCCAAAGCCATGTCTAGTTGCTGCATAATATTTTCCATAGACTCTTTAGGCTTTTGTGCTTGCTGCGCCTGAGGCTGCTGGGCTACTTGTGGTTGCTTCTGCTGAACCTGTGGTTGTTGTGGCTGTGCGTACTGAGTGACCTGTTGGGTTACTTGTTGAGTCACTTGAGGTACTTGCTGAGCCTTCTGTGGGGGCTCAATCCCAAGTACGCCTTCTACAATTACCCCCACCTCTTTCGCCTTAACCCAAAGGGGTACCAGGCGCAGGGAGATCGGGCCCACAGAGGCCGCTCCCAGCCTGCCCAGAGAGGCGAGTTCTTTCATAAGATCTCTGGCCCAGTACAGAACTTTGTAGATAGTTTCAACAGCCACAGAAGCCATTTCGAAATAGCTTGAGGACCCCAAGTTCTCCGCTAGAAATTCTCGGACCACCACAAGCAGCACGAAAGAACGATCTGCCGCCAATAGTAAAAGATTTGGGTCTACCAGCTGTGATCCCGCAGTAATCATCAAGTCCAAATTATCTTCTAATTGGCCCAGTGCATCTTGAATCGCAATAGGAAGCCCAGCTCCAAGGGAGGGGTCTTGGTCCTTTAGGTCCGCCCAATTACGCACATCTCCCGGGTCTATCTGCTTCTGAGCCAACAGGGACAGAAAGGAGTCCACGAGAGGTTGCTGAATTTGTTGAGGCAATGTACCGTTTTGTGGCGCCTGGGCTTGGGGTTTGGCGGCTTGTTGTGGTGCCGGTTGCTGTGGTGATTGTTGCGGGGCCGGTTGTTGAGTCGCTTGCGGTGCGGCCTGTTGGGGCGCACTATTCGCGGCCTGGGCTATTTTCACCCCCGGACTTTGTGGTGTCTGAGGGCCTGCTACAGAACTGGAGTGCGACTGTCCGAAAGCACTCACTCGTTCTGCAATATATCGACCCTGCATTGCCGCGTCCGGGTTCCCAATGGTACCTCGACGTTTTGCGGTCTGGTTTTCTAGGTTACTGAAATTGCCACCCATAGCTGCCTTCCTCTGGCTTTTCTTCCGAAGTTTGCCTTGAATATCTACTTCCTACAAGTACACTGTAGGTATTCGTTAAGGTAGTTTATCAATATTTGGATAAAATCTCAATGCAAAAGCTCAGGTTCTATCAAGAAGAAGTTTATGGCCTTGTAGCAAAGGAAATAGCTGCCGCTGATGCCAAAGGCGAAACGGCTTCTGCGGTGGCCCAATTAGCTACAGGGTTAGGTAAGGCACAGCCCATAGAAAACCCAATTATTACAGATGTGGGGTACAAAAAAATAGGTGATATAAAAGCCGGTGACATTGTATTTACTCCCAGCGGAACAGCCTCTCCAGTTGTTGGCGTATACCCTCAAGGAATCCAGGATACCCACAAGGTGTCATTTGATGATGGCACCGTTACTTTATGCTCTCTAGAGCATTTATGGGAAGTTCAAACTAGATTTGGGAAATATCGTGGGTACGCGCCAAAAGTTAAAACCACGGAAGAGCTTCTTTCAGATTTGAAAACTAAAGACGGGCATAATAAATGGTTTATACCTGTTACTGAGCCTGTACAATTTTCAAGCAAAAACCTACCCATTTCTCCTTACCTGCTTGGAGCATTAATAGGGGATGGGGGTATAAAGCACAGTTTGATCTTCAGCAATATAGATGAAGAAATACTCGATAAGGTGAACACATTATTGCTGGAATACGACTGTAAACTAAAGTTTTTAGGGGGTTGCGATTATCGTATTTCCTCTGGTGGTAAACATAGTGTACTAATGAAGCAGCTAAAAGAATTCAATCTTTTCGGAAAAGGTTCTTACGATAAATTTATACCGAGAGAATACTTAAGAGGCAGTGAAGAACAAAGGCTTTCTCTTTTACGAGGATTGATGGATACAGATGGAAGTATTCGAAAAGCTGATAGACACTGCGAGTTTGGAACAACTTCTATTCAACTAGCCGAAGACGTTTGTGAACTTGTGCGTTCGTTAGGCGGCACGCCAAAAATCAAAAAAAAGCATACCAAGTCATCGTTTGGGTTGTTTTATAGGCTTAGAGTTAGTATTCCTAATAATCCATTTAGTCTTTCACGGAAGGCTTCTCTTTGGAAGAAAGACGTAAAGCAGGGTAGAACGAAGGCTATTGTAAGTATAGAAAAAGATCTACCTAAAGAATGCGTGTGTATAAAAATTGCAGACCCCCGTGGCCTGTACTTAACCAATGATTTTATTGCTACTCACAACACTGTGATTTTTTCACAATTTCCTAGATTGCTGCCTACAGGGAAGCGAATGCTAATCCTGGCCCACAGGGATGACCTCCTAACACAAGCACGGGATAAAGTACAAAAATGGAATCCCGGCATCCATATCGGGATAGAAGGCGGAAAGTACAAGGCCGGGGATGCTCAAGTCGTCGTGGCCTCTGTTCAGACTATAGGTAGAAAAGACCAAAAACGCATAAAACAATTCAACCCTAAAGATTTTTATATACTTATTCTTGACGAATGCCACCATGCCTTAGCGACACAATACCTGAGGGTTATAGAGTACTTCTCGTATGCCCATCATTTTGGGTTTACGGCCACCGTAAATAGGCACGATGGCCAGGGGCTGGTAAAGGTCTACAACAAGCTACTCTACGAATATCATCTTCAGCGAGCGGTCAAAGATAGGTGGCTTTGTCCCCTTCGCGCCTATCGGGTAAAAACTAATACCAGCCTCGATGATGTAGAGGTTAGGGGGAACGATTTTGATCTGCACAGCCTCGGCGAAGTGCTCAATAACGACGAGAGGAACAAGATAATCTTAGAGGCGTGGGAGAAAAACCAGCCTGGGAAGACCTTAGTATTTGCGGCCAATGTGGAACATTCCAAATCACTGGCAGATACTTTCCTTGATGCGGGCTATAAGGCTGCACATATCGACGGTTATATGAATATTGATGCTCGTAGAAAGATCATAGAAGAGTACAAAAACGGTGATGTGCAGGTCCTGACTAATGCGGCTGTAACTCTTGAAGGATTCGATGCTCCGACCACACAGTGCCTCATAATGGCTCGAAGAACAAAGTCAACCCCATTGTATCAACAAATGCTGGGGCGGCTAACTCGAACCTGTGATGGAGAACGATATCCTGAAGTTCTACCTGACGGCTACAGCAAGCCATATGGATTACTTTTAGATCTAGTGGATAACTCTACGGCAAATTCCGCCATTACAGTGAACGATCTCTTTGGTCTTCCGCAAAAACTAGACCCCGAGGAGTCAGCGGCTCGTGAACTTCCGGGAGAAGGAGCTCCTTGGCCCGGCGAAGATTTATTGGAATTTGTGTTGCGTGCTAAGGAGTACATGAAGCGTGAGGCAATGACTTTTAATCTGACCCAACATGTTGAAATAGACCAGGTTATGTTGGATCTATTTAAGCAGCTACCTTCGATGGTGTCGCGTGATAAAGACGTTCAATGGTACCCAGATGGGGATAGCGGGTTCTATGCCACCGTAGTGAAAGAGGGTAAGACTGGTCTAGTCGGGCTAAAAGAGAACGGCCTAGGACAATGGGGACTGTTTTGGAACGGACACGGCGCAAAACATAGCGGACCCTGGGATACCCTAAGAGATGCCTTAAAGTCTACCAAAAAAATACTTAGAAAGAAATTTAAGGATTCTCAGAATATATGGGCGAAATACCCAATCACTCAGGGTTGGGGGTGCAAAGCCGCAACTGAGAAACAAAAAGAGCTCTTGATGAGGGCTAAGAAAATGAGCAGAATACCTATGAGTGTGGTCGTAGACAACCTCACCCGAGGAGAGGCCGCACACCTAATAACCATGATGCGCTATAATGACGAAAAGAGACAAGACTAATGGCTGATAAAAAAGTTGACGAGGGGTGGAAAGCTCAGGTGCGTAAGGAAAAGGCCAAGCTTGCCACACAGCCCGCCACTGGCGATCTTATGGACCCCGCCGAGGCGGAGAGCATCTTTCTGGGTTTAGTGCAAACCCTATTTATGCAACTAAAGCGCGCTAACCACCCACAGGACCTTGAAAAGCTCGCTCTTACCCTGCAGGCCCTCTACCAGAAGACTAAAGGCAATCTGAGCAGCAAAGAGCAAATGGTCTTCCAGCAAATTACTGCGGCTATTCAGCCCATTGTTAGTCCCGGAGGAGAGCCTACGGTGGCGCCCGAAGAAGATAATGTTGGAATAACACAGGCGCCCCCCACTCCATTTTCCTAAAGTTTATTGCAAAATGCGCTCTTGATATATAGAATAGTGGTTGATATTAAAAACCACACACGAGGGTAGCATGCAAGTATCTCCAGCCTATTACCACCCCTTTAATGCTCACCACTTTACTGTTGGAGATGCTTCCGTAAAACTCCCCAGCTCTAAATCTCCACCGATGAATGCCGAGTTGGCTGAATTTCTATCAGGTGCAGTTATTTCGGCCGTTAGCTGGGTGCCCCAACTTCTGTTCACCTACGGAATGGTCCCTATCTCTGGTGACGGTAATTGGAAAAAGTTTAGCGGATACGTTCTTAGTGGTGGTCTATTTGCCGCTCTAGGCGCCTACGCCATTCAAACTTTTCACGTTCTCTCCAAAGGTGCCTTTGATTCTTCTACAACCCTAGGTACTACAGCAGACTATTCTCTCCCTAACTGGAAAGAGACCTTGCGCTTCTTTGCGGGCGGGGCAACAGCTTCAGTAATCACGCTCGTCATAGATGTCCTGCTGGCAGACAAGCAGACCGGCATCAGGCCAGCCATTACTCCTCTCGTAATCTATGGTGAAGACCTCAAGGAAACTTATCACAAAAGCCGACAAAAAAAGCGCCGGGCTAAAAAGAAAAAGCCAAATAGTAAAAAATAATGCATAGTGCAATTTTGTTAAAAATTCCCCGCACTCAAAAAGAGAAAGAAATTGGGCTCCTTGGGCTCGCTTCTCCTCCGGCAGGCTGGGGGATGCTCTTCTTAGACACTCCCTTTATACATATGGTGGGTATGCGGTTTCCTATTGATGTGGTCTGCCTAAATGGGGATTTTAAAGTAATCGCCGTTCTCTATGCCCCCATTGGCGCCCCAAATATCACCACATTTGGTACCAGACATATTCTTGAGCTTGCCTCCGGCACCACTATACCCCTTCATATTCAGCCCGGCAAACAGATGAGTATTGAGACATCATGTTGCGGCGAGCCACTCGCTCACTTCAGTTAAACCCCCACATTCCAAAAAAAATACTTTTTGATCTTGACTACGGCCAATAAATAAGTAGAACCAATAGGTAGTTTGGAAACTTTTTCCACTTGTACATGCTATAGCCTAGGAGTATATAATGAACGGACCAGATGTAAATTTGGAACTAACAGAAGATATAGACGATGAGGACGAGCTGAACTCTGACATTGCTGAAGAATTTTTCAACTTTGCAGGAGCCATCCTAACTCTAGATAATGAAGAGGCTATTTTGGAAGCTTGTAAGACAAATTCCAATGTCCACTTGCTCACAATGGCTCTTCGTCTACGTAATTCTATGGCCTTAGAGGATCTAGGCGCTGCAATTAGAGAAGCTAGTGGAAGTGCAGTTTCCTTTGCAGAAAGCCCTGCGGAATCTGAAGAAGAGACTGAAGAGTCCTCTAGCTCGGAAGCTGAAGTTTCTGCTGAAGAATCTGAACTCTCCCCCGACGCCTCTTAACACCTTTACTCAAAATCAGGAGAACTTTATATGTCATCTTACGACCAACACCTACTGGACCTCTTCGGCCTAAGCGAAGAAGATGTGGAAACTGTCCCTGCCGATCAAAGAATCGCATACCTAACACTGCGTGTCCTGGCAGACATGCGTTCAGCCCTTAATGCCATTCAGGCTGCCCAGGTTCCCGCCCCAGCCCCCGTTACTGGACGTACACGAACTGCTCCAACTGGAGCTGTGAAGAACATTCCGCTAAGGAAGGCTAATGACAGCGCCGTTGGCTCCATTCAAAATGAAAAGATTGGCCGTCCCGCAATCGAGGGCGCCCCGCAAGCGTCTTATGCCAAAGAGCCCCGCGCTCCTGAAACTGTTGGCATGGTAGAAAACGAGAAGATTGGCTTCCAAAATCGGGAGGAAGTTATGGCGATCATCCAGCCTACCACTGTGGGCGGCGTACTAACGCCTAATCAAAAGATTATGCCTAATATCCAAAATATGATGAATCGCTCCCACAACATTCCTGGCGGACGAGGCGCGGGCGCTACAGCTCCAGCTCAGGCTACGGTTCAAGGCTCTGCGGTACAATCAGCTCCGCCCGTTAGCCAAGCCACAACCTTTACAAATGTTGAGGCTAATGCACCACAACAAGTGTTCACACAAGACTCACAGCTACCTCCAGTGCCACAAAAGGGCGGCGAAGAGTCCGATGGCCGAAATATCTCTTTCAACTAATATCTCAACAATACTACACTAAACTTATGTTTTAATATCAAGTATGTTGGATTAAATAAAGTAGGGCAGGGACTGTCCGAACTAGAGGCCAGTTTTCTGGCTCATAAAGCCTGTGGATCATGCGCTGGCGGGGAAGTTGCTTTAGTGGCTTCTAGTCATCATGGGATGAATCAGGAAACTCCATGGCCTTGTGTCTGGGGTAGTTCACAGAGCTACAGGTTACGAATAATCTACGGCCATACTTGTCCCCTAATTCAACGGTTGATACAATAGGCCTATCAGCCACTGAGTTAGGGGACTTCTATTTGGAGCCTAATAATGGTAAAGAGCATGATTGTTTGGGCCAACGATTTGCCAGGAATAGTCCTGGACGAAGATGTGGTCCACCCAGAGCCTATTAAGGAACAAGAAGAAAAACCGGAGATCGTGGCTTGGTGGAAATCGGTAGCCTATACGGTGTTGTACCTAGTTGGGAACGGTAGTGAGTGGGAAGATGAGCCTTCTCCCACATTAACCCCGAGTATTAAACACTCGGCCATAACTGGTAAGGTAAAAAATCCTTCACCCTGGGTGGAAATAGGAAATCTTAGTTTTTCTATACAGGAAAAAGAGGATAGTGGATTTGATTGTAAACTATGGTTTGAGGACCAGCGCATTTCACCAAATCCACTTGAACGAGAATGGTTCTGCTACGCGCCTAAAGATGAAGGTCCTCAGCAAAGAATTAGTCGACTCCTAAAATCTCTTAGTAGAGGCGTGCTACATGCCTTTTCAGACTACAAACCCGTAATCTTCAGCTAACGGAGAATATCATGTTTGCACCATACTTCGTAATAGTCCACTCAAAAGCAGGCATAATTCAGAACATTCAAATGTTTACTGAGGAAGATAGGGCTATAGGTTACGCACAAACAATGTATGGTGGAGGAAAGGGCGGTACCGACGATGCCGTAGTATTTGTGGTAGACCCAGAAACTGGACAGGGAGATGAAATCTTTACAGTCTACATGGAGGACTACTCTTCAGAAGAAGATATAGATGAGAATGACGATGAATTGGATGTGGACTTCTCGGAAGAAATATCTATGCTGTCCTCGGAATTCAGTCTCGTAGACGTAGAGAAGCTATATGGCGAAGCTCAGCTCCCCCCGATGACAAGCCGCAAAAGCTTAAAAGTAGGGTCAGTTGTAGTGGTGGAGTGCGCTACTATGGACACGCATGAAAAGTGTCTCGTAGAGATAACCAAAGTTAGTGCTGGTAAACGCTATAGATATGAGGGGGCTCTCGTGAGCCTTCCTGAACATTTTGAAGTCCCGCCAAAGAGCAAGATAAAATTCTCTGAGGCTAATGTATTAAGTATATTGTAAATGTCTATCTTTTCACTCGCTCTCCTCCCCCTAGTTGGTCTACTTATTGGGTGGGCCACAAATAAACTGGCAATATGGATGCTCTTCCACCCAAAGGAACCTATTAACATATTTGGATATAAGTTCCAAGGAGTTATCCCGAGCCGCCAAGCCAGTCTGGCCGATAAGATAGCTGAAATTGTTTCCTCCAAGCTAATCGGCGATGGGATCCTCCAGGCCATCCAAGAAAACACAGATTTCCAAGACACCCTAATCGCACAAATCATGCAAGAAACAAAAAGCATCGTAGAGGAGAACATCGGCCTTCTGGGAGCTATCATGCTTAACCAGCTTGAAGAAAAGGGTGTTTTTGATGAAACTAGAGCGAGAGCTAAAATTATGCTTCACGAAGGCATACAAACCCTCAGCGATTATCTGGACATAAAAGCACTCGTGATGAAGAATATAATGGAGTTTGACCTTGATGAGCTGGAGGTTTTGGTGCGTACTATAGCTAGTCAGGAGTTCAAGTCCATTGAGGTTCTTGGTGGACTCCTTGGTTTTGGGATTGGAGTTGGTCAAGGGCTGCTGCTCTTAATATTGGCTTAAAAATGATAAACCCCCTTACTCTAAGACCTAAAGCCATATGTGTGTTGGTGCCTCCTGCTACACCCGACGAGGTGAAACTGGAGATGGCAAGAGCCGCAGCAGAAGTTGCTGGGCAGGGCTGGTGGGTACGCACAGGAAGCTCCCCTTCAGAAATCGAAATTGCCCGTGCCGCAGGCTCTAAGGGTGTTGCGTGCTTTCTGTCAGACAAAGCCCCACCAGAAGAACTTAACCTTATAACTCCCAAAAACCTAGAAAGCGGAGTGGTGGATAGCACCTTACGCCTTTTCCACCAAGTACGGGCTGCCAGGAAGCCAGATGCACCGCCAATCCCTGAGAAACACTGGTACAGGGCCGTCGAACAACTACTAGCGCTAGGCGGGTCTCAGCTAAACTATACTACCAGTGCCCGGGTACTACTGACATGGTGGCCTGAAAAACGTTCTTCTTGGACACCTACCGAAGAATGGCCCCTTGCAGTAGAGGCCGTACACTTCGCACAAACTAGCCCTGAATTTCCATTTAGTGCTAATATTGTAAATCTGGATCGAAAAAAATGGGAGCAGAGTCTCTACGTAGAAGTCCCTGAGTTGCGAGAAAGAATGTCGAACTTTTCCTTGTCGGAGATAGACAACATGACTGTCGAAGACGCAAATCGAATCCCTTTCTAGGAGGAAGCTATGGGAGTTAAAACCGAAATTGGAAACCTTCGTAAGGAACTTGCTTACCACCAGTATCGCTACTACACCTTAGATGATCCTGAAATCAGTGACTACGACTACGATATGATGCTCAGGAAGCTCATAGAGCTAGAGAGCGCCCATCCTGAATTTGATAGTCCCGACAGTCCTTCCAAAAAGGTGGGCGGGGAGATTCGCAGTGAGTTCGATAAGCTCGAACATGCTCTGCCTCTATATTCTATCAAGGACGCCATGAACGAGGCGGAGTTCTGGAAATGGGCAGATGAGGTTGAACGTAAGTTACCTGGGCGCACTATTAATTTCTATTGTGAGCCTAAGTATGACGGACGGGCCTTAGAGTTAATCTACGAAAACGGGCAGCTCACTAAGGCAATTACTCGCGGAGACGGGCATATTGGTGAGGACGTAACCGCTAATGCCTACACTATCGAGGACATTCCTTTTAGGCTAGATGGCGTCTCTTCAGGGATCATTGAAGTTCGCGGGGAGGTCTACATGCCAAAAAGTGGACTCGCTGAGGTCAATGAACGCCTAAGAGAAGAAGGCAAGCGCGAATACAAGAATCCGCGTAATGCGGTAGGCGTATTCCGAAATATCAACCCTGCCGAAACCGCACAGTTTCCTCTCAAGTTTGTGGCCTACGGGTGGGGAAGGATTGAAAACGATCCCCCGCTACAACGTCAGACACAAGCCGCTCAAATGAATCGTCTAAAAGAGATGGGGCTTCCGACTAGCACACTGGCTGAAATATGCTCTAGCCCAGATGACGTTTGGGACTACTACATTAAGTTGCTCGCCCAACGAAACAGCCTAGACTATGATATTGACGGAGTTGTGGTCAAAATAAATCCGCTGGTGGATCAGGAAGAATTGGGGTATGCGACCAAGTATCCCTACTGGTCCCTCGCCCTCAAGTTTCCGCCGGAAGAATGTGTAACTACTGTTAAAGACATTATTGTACAAATTGGGCGTACTGGGGCGCTAACTCCTGTGGCGAAGTTAGAGCCAGTAGAGTGCAGCGGTGTTACGGTTAGCAGCGTGACCCTTCATACTCAAAGCCAAATAGATCGTCTCGGCCTCAATATCGGTGACGAAGTGATAATCTATCGCTCTGGGGATGTTATTCCTAAAGTCAAGGAAGTGGTCAAGAAGGTAACTCCAGGTAGTTATCAGATTCCACTCGAAGACCCTCAGTATGGTCAAGCCAGATTCAAAGGAGAAATCCTTTATTGTGATCCTGAGGAGTGCTTGTTGGAAATAACCAAGAATGCCCTTAAGCATTATGCCTCAAAGATCGTGCATAACATTGCCGGATTAGGCCCGAAGGTAATCGAAAAACTCATTCACGAAGCTGGTGTGCGTGGTCCTGCTGATCTTTACGATCTCAGCGTAGAGGATATCTCTACCGCTATTGGGAGTGAAGTGGTGGCAAAAAAACTTGTCAAGGTGATTGAAAAGTCAAAAGACCAACCTCTAGCGAAGTTTCTCCAAGGGCTAGGTATCCACCTAGTGGGCCAAGGCACCAGTGCAGTCCTCTCTAACCGCATGACGCTCTCCCAAATCATGGAGGCGTCTGTGGACGATCTCCTGGCCCTGAAGGAAGTGAAGGTCGGTAGTGGAACCGCAGAGAGCATTCATGCCTTCTTTCAAGAAGGGGGAGCTGACAAAGTCACCGATCTTATTGCGGCGGGAGTAAACGTTCAGGCAACCGAAAAGAAAACTGGACCCCTACAGGGCCGCATCTTCCTCTTCACTGGAAGCCTGGGCGGGCTGTCTCGTGGAGCCGCCGAAGACTTGGTGAAAGCCCAAGGAGCCGATATTGCCTCTTCAGTTAGTGGTAAAGTAACTGATGTGGTGGCTGGGGACAAGCCTGGTTCAAAACTAGAAAAGGCTAAGAAAAAGGGAATCAATATTCTGGACGAGAAAGACCTCCTGGCCCTAATTGGCAGCTAGGCAGAAAAAAGAATAGCGAAAATCTAGTAGACACACTATAATCGGTAGGATTACTGGATTTTGCTTTACTAGTTTGGCCCCAATATGTCCGACCAAAAGAAACGGGATCAGCTTATTCGCTTAGTTAACCTGCTTCCCGTGGCATCAAATGAAGTCCAATTATTGGCCGCCAAGGTCATTAAAGAGAACCAGCATCGGCTACAAGAAATTGGGAAAGAACGTCCTTTGGTAGGGGCGCATATGAGTGTGGGCGGAGGCCTTTACCGAGCACTCGAAAGAGGCGCAGCAATTGGGGCCGATGTAGTTGCGTTCTTCATAACATCTCCAAAAATGTGGGGTATTCCTGGCCTTCTTCCTGATTCTTTAGCTCGCTGGAACGTGGCTAGAGCACTAACAGGAGTTGAACCCTCAAACGTTCATGGGAGTTACTTAATAAACTTAGCTACTCCTAATGAAGCGCTACTCATAAAGTCTATCAACCAGGTGGTAGTGGAAGCCGCTCGGTGTCTAGAACTTAAAGTTCCCCTCTATACTTTCCACCCAGGCTCCCGTCCCAAAACTATGTCGGAAAAAGAGGCGGTCAAAAGAGTCGGCAAAGCACTTACACTAATACTAAAGCAGCTAGACAATAAGAATATTACTATTTGTCTAGAAGCTACGGCGGGCTCAAAAGGCGGCACCAAGCAAGGGGCTTCTTTTGAAAACCTAAAGGCCATAAGAAATGCTGTCGCAAAGCCGCTACGTGGCCAAATTGGTTTCACAATTGATACTTGCCACATATGGGCAGCTGGATATGATATTTCTACTGAAGAGGGCTATGAGAAGGTCACCAATAAAATGGTAAAACTTCTGGGCCTAGAGAACATTAAGGCCTTTCATCTAAATGGTTGCTCCAGTGAATTGGGTGGCTTTCTAGACCGTCACGCCCCCTTAGGCTCTCCTCCTCTAGACATTACGCCTTTCCGGCTGCTTATGAACGACAAGCGGTTTCGAGGGATCCCTATGACCCTGGAGACCCCCAATGTAGACGAATGGGCTAATGAGATACTCATGCTAAAAGGCCTCGTAGGTTGGGGAGTAGTGGGGACTACACGTAAGCCTGATACTATTGGGTCCTTGTCAACTCCACAATTTCTAGAACAATTTCATCGCTCCGCTACCGTAGAAGGCCCTTCAGCAGAGGAAGAAAAAGAAGCTACCTCTCAAGTTAAGTATGGAAATCGTGCCTATTTGATACATAATGTTACTAGACCGTTTATATCGTGGCCAAAAGGATATGGGGTTACGAATATAGACCTAAAAGAAAAGCCCTCAGCAAGAAGACTAAGGACCAGGTAATATGCTGCCAAAAACCATAGAAACATTAGTAAATCGAATAGAGCCTTTATACGGGCAACACGTCCAGTTTACCCGTGGGAGCTGGAGTGGACTACAAGCGACAGTGAGGGGGATCACTAAAGTTCCTGGATACTCAGGAGACGTAGACGGGTATTATCTCGACCTGGATAATGGTGAAAAAATCAATGTCTTGTGGTTAGATGACCTGGGAATTCGTCTTGCAGGCTCACCCAGTGCGTCTGAGACTAAGGCATATACCCTGTACTATGCTGAAAATCTACAGTATAATGAAGATCGACATTTGAGCTCTTTGATCGCTAAGTTGGCAGAAAAGAACCTTTGGTCCAGATATACCCCTGCGGTTCCCGTGGATCTCATGGAGGGTCGGCTAAAGGCAATATGTTACTCTGGTGGCAAAAAGCGCTCCGAGACAAATTGTGTGCTTGTAGAGGACCTTCCTCTGTCGGCACGGAGCGACGCGGCTAAGCTATGTGAGTCTGTGATCCCAAAAAGTTGGGATAATTTGAGCCCAGAGGGACAACGGGCTTTAATGGCTCAAGCCTTTTCGCTGCTTGGAAAAGACCTTGATAAAAAATCCAAGGCGATACTCTGGCATAGTTCAGAGAGATCTTTTTCGCCTTTTACAGAATTTACTATTAGGCTAGGGAGAGCGCAGGGTATTCCTGTGATTAACCTTGCAAAGCCAGATTGGCAAGAAAACTTTAAGTCTACTTTCTCAGAAGTCCCTGTGTCCTAGGAGATTGCATGTATAACTATTATTACCCGCCTGGCTATCCCCTTTGTGGGGAGGCTGCGCCACCCAGGTACCCTAAACTAACACCGAGCTATCCCGTACCCCCGATGCCCTATGTGGTTTCTGGACCGCCTGCAACAGTAGGTACTAATGGTAACGGGCAGAAATCTTGGGTGTTGCCTGCAGTTGGGCTACTAGCCGCCGGTGCAGTTGGGGTGGCCTCCTACAGCCTGCTCACTAAAAGCAAAAAATCAAAATTTACCACCACAGTATCGGGAAACATGAGTGACCTTTTTGAAGAGGGCCTTGAGGATCTAGAAGACGAAGAGGCTCTTCCTGGCTTTGCGGAAGATATCATCTTTGATGAGGACTAGGGTTAAGTATGGCAAATAAACTAGAACTCTGGCAAAATTGGAGCCGCCTGGTGAATATCCAGCCAGAAGAGCTGGAGGTTCTGGCAAATACACACGAGGGCCAAAAGGCTATTGTGTTCGCTAGGGCTATCGAGGAAGGCGGACACCCATCATGGAGAGGATCCGCCAGAGTTCTGCCAACTATGATCGCCTTAGGAAGGCCCTCGTTTGATGCGGCTCTTCATGGTTGGGCGGGAGAAGTATATGGGGGAGTGCCTTTATGGACTTGGGCACGTCATCAAGCCTCTCAGATAAATAACCGTTTAGCTCAGCCCATTACAGATCCGGTACAGATTGCTATAGTGAAAATGTGGGGCCACGACCCTCTACAGAACAATAATGCCCAAAACTGGCAGCAGTCGCCTAAGTTTACCCGTGCCGACGGGCTATACTTCTACAGAGGTATGCAGGTATCTTGGTCAGATCCTAGGACAAACCGTCCTGAGACTGCCGTGTTCCTATACGCGGTAGTGCCACAACAAATCGTCTCTAATAGCGATATCCTCGCGCTAGTTCAGTCTAATAATGGACATCAATGGGTAGCCGTAGATTGGCTTCGTCCAGCACTCTCATTTAACAACCAAACTGTCGGTATACACATGCCTTGTCTTCCGAAAGATCGGGAAGGGCAAGGACGAAATTACTGTGTGTACAAGGAAAAACCAGAATATCGCGGACAGGCGACCCCCAAGCCTATAAAAGAGCGCCAAGAGCGGATTATGAAAAATCAGCCTAAGGGGTTTCCGAAGCATACCGCCAGTGCTAAAGAGGCAAAAAGATTGATTAAGATGATGAAAACTTACGGCAAAGGGAAGACTAGCTAAAAGCTTTCTTATGGGTACCGGCTGCGAGCACCCTCCATGCTAACCTATACAGGCGATTCATTTTATCCCCCGAAGGCACAGCACGCCCCTCATCTCCAAAATTTTCTAAACATACGCTAACTGCCTTTTTATTTAGGGTACCGGCCGCCAACTCTGTGTTAACCCATGCAGCTGCTCGTTTATCAGCTTGCTTTGGCGGTCTGATGGGGTCCGCGCTATGGCCAAAACTGTCCGCAAATAGTCGGATAGTTCGTGCGGCATTTATAGCTCGTTGTGAGTCACTATCCACACCCTTTAGTTTTAACGCGGCAGCTTTCACAAGAGGAATATAGAAATCAAGTCCTTCTGGGAGATCATTTAGTAAGAACCAGTTTGGTTTGAACTCGCAGTCTTCTAGCACAGTAAAACGTAAGGGCATCCGATCTTTACGTAAAAGAATAGCATATAGGATATGGTCCACATTCCCCTCTTCGTAGATATCCACGTAGACTAAATCCTGTGGGGTCATACCGGTTTGTAAGCTAGTGAGTTGTTCACCGTCTTGACATGAAACCCCGGGTACCACAGTGCCCCCTAACACTGCAAGTGCCGCCTCCGGGGTATGAGAATAGGTGGGGGTGCCCATCCCAGGAATCACCCACCCATCACTATCTTGAGCTAGAGCGATCTCGGGGCCTAATTGGGAGTTTGGATTTTTGGCTATTATTAACGTATGTACTATGGGCTGTGGCACACTGATCCTCTAGCTATTGTAGAGTCTTAACTGCTTCAGATAGCATGTTGTCTAATACATCACGCTGTCTTTCAGTTAATGTTCTCCTAACTTTAGGCAATTCAGGGAGGAAGGCTAGAAATTCATCTTTGGTCCACATTTTAGGGTTCATATAACAGAGACCCTTATGCCACCTATGTTTCTCGTTTTCCTTTACGCCCCAATTCACCCAGTCAACCATTGCTAAGTAATTGGGATACGCGTTACTGCGTAACATTTCAAGAGAAAAGTTCTTTAAAGTCTTCTTGAAGTCACTATATGGGACTCGGGTCTCTCGCAACCAATTCTCGATGGCCCGGTCCGGGTTTACCTCTTTCGAGACTAATGGGGTGATGGGTTCCGTTCTTACGGCCCTTGTGTACTCAGAAGTGCCCTCAGAAGCCCCCTCAATTTGATCTGAAAGCTTTTTACTGGCTTCCATAGGGAAAGCTAAGGTTTCCTCGCTTAAAAGATTAGGAAGCAATCTGTAGCGGGGCAGCCCAACCTTGTAGTCTTCGGTAGGATCGCTAACAAACCGCAAGTTGAAGATACTAGGGTAGAACACCCTCCAGGTCTCTCCACCATCTGCATATGAGGTCAGAAGGACTGGGGGGTTTTCTATTACCACTAAGCCTTGTTTGGTTATATAGGAGGTAACAGGACCATCTAGACGCCAATCACCTGTAAGTTCAGGCTGGGAAGGTACTTTGAGGGTAGAGTACTCTCCTAAAAAGGGCGCTGTGGGGGCCTCCCCACCGTGGGCCGTGGGCGTCTGGTTATTTCATCCCAGGCCTGTCCTGCCTCGGCTGGAAGAGAGAAACGTGCACACCAGCCCACAAACTCTGCTCTGGTTTGACACATACGGCAAAGTTCTACGGGAAGTGTACGTTTTTTCGCCGATACACGGCCAGAAGCTGGCTTAAACACAATAGCCACACAATCAGCCTCAAGAGGCTCGTACTCTAGAAGTTCCCCAATATTGTCCAGAAGACCTTCACCGGGCTCCCAAGATTCTGGCTCAATCCCAATAACTACAGGGTTATTATGGCGAAGACGGGGGCCAGCAAGGGTTGGTGGCTGGGAGGGCGTGGCATTAATGCCTAATGAGCCGAAAAGCCTTCCTCTCTGCTGCGGCGCGCCTGTGGTTTGCGGGGCAGCCTGAGGGCGAATACCTAGCGCGGAAAAGAGCGGTCCGCTAAGGGTTCCTCTCCACATTTTACCCGCACTCCCCACTTTATGCACATAGGGGCGAGGGAAAACAGAGTCGGCATCCTGCCGCAACTCTAGATGGCAAATTGGTGGGCTTGTAGCTGATAGCTGTCCAGTTGTTTTCCTGTTTCTCATGTTATACGCCAAGGGTATCTCCAACTAAATGCTGAGGGGAAATGGGGATTAGCCCGAATGGATACGTTACTATAATAGTAAACTTCTCGCCGCTATTCTGCAACAATCTTTTTTACCGATTAACAAGCTAGCCCCCTAAGTGGGGGCTAGTTGATATTACTTATGTGCTACAGATTATCCTGGTTTAGAGGCTGTAGGGAACGCCTGAGTGCCAGAATCCCTGCGCGGTGCCCTGCTGTAGCTGGGGCATCTGTAGCTGTAGCTGTGCCTGCTGTAGTTGTGCCTGCTGTAGCTGTTGCTGCTGCGACGGGGCCTTGGCTAGCTGCCTGACCAAGAGGAAGATTCCGTAGCCAGCAAGTGCGGCTACCGCAAGTCCAACGATGACCGGCAGAGCACCAGCACCAGCAGCGGCACCAACAGTGCGAGATTCGCGTAGACGCATGTAGCTGCGCTTGGCAGTGCTGCGGCGCTTCGCAGTGCTGCGACGACGACGGGTAGTCTTACGGGCGGAAGTTCGACGCGTACGCTTCTTAGTTCCACGTACAGCGCTGCGACGACGAGTAGTTTTGCGGGCAGTGCTCTTGCGACGGGTGCGACGCTTGGCGGTGCTGCGGCGACGAGTTACCTTGCGACGAGTGCGGCGCTTGGCGGTAGTCTTGCGACGAGTAGCTTTACGGCGACGGGTGGCCTTGCGGACACGACGCTTTGCGGTGCTCTTGCGACGAGTGGTCTTACGACGAGTTGTCTTCTTAGCAGTGCTGCGGCGACGACGACGCTTGGTACCTACAGTGGCCTTACGACGAGTGCGACGCTTGGCTGTGCTCTTACGACGTACACGCGTACGGCGCTTTCGTGTTTTGGCTGCGGCCATTTTATATCTCCTATGAGTCGTTTGTATACAAAACAATTGGGGTTCAATCAAACTTTGAACATTGGGCGTTATTGTACACTATAAATTATAAGTTTAACACCCCTAAATTAGGAACTATTACAAAAACCACCGGCTACTGTTGTGGTTTCATTGGGCCTACACACTTTTCCACACAAAGATCAGGCTGTTCTCCGTACATATTGCGCTCAATATATGATCTTATTTGGGCGGCTAAATTTTGGGGAAGTTGTGATTCTGGAAAGTTAAAGGCCATTTGAATAGCCCTCATATTGAATACACGGGGTACATGTAGACCAAAAGATATCGGTCCTGAAAAGAAAGGGTAGGAGTCCGAAAATTGCAACATAGTAGGGTCAAAAACTTCTCCCCCAATCATCACCCAGGCATGGTTGTAGTTCATATCGGTAAAAATCTTCGAGGAGTCTTTCAACAAGTTCCGTGTGCGCCCGTCCAAAAAAGTACCAATCACAAATCTGGGAGGTCGGCTAAGTCTACCTTTATCGTACTCATCAAGTAAGACAAGATACAACGCAAGCGCACTATTAACACAAGCTCCTGCAAGGGTAGTTGTGCCCGTCCAATACTCTTTCGCCCCTAAATGAGCTAAGCATGTAAGCCTACACACTAAGTCTCTTTCTTGGAGGGAGAGTCTTGGAAAAAACCTTTGCTGCATCGTTTTGACCCTAAAAAGAAATCAGGACACCCAATTAAGAGTATCCTGATCTCAAGGTTTGCGTTCCGCTCGGAACTTGCTAGTTTGCCCTCAACCTAGATACTAGACCATGCTAGATTAAGCCGATAAGGCCGTACTAGCGACGTCGGCGGCGACGCTTCTTGGGCATGAGCTGAACAGCACCGAAGTAGAGCAATAGCCCAACCGCAACACCGATTCCACCCATCAACCATGCGCCAGGAGCGACCATTTGGGCGCCTAAGTCGCCCTGAGCACCCACTGTGTGAGTAATGGACGGACCTGGATAGGTGATGTTAGGATCTACCTGACGATACGGGTAGAGGTACTGTTGCGCATAAGCGGGGCTGAAGTGAGCACTATAATCTTGCATGATTTAAACTCCCATTGAGTTAAGAAAAATCCAGTTTTAAGGCCCCACCCACGTGGGGTTTTTACCTTACCAACCTGTTTTAGAGAACTATGATTGTCACAACTGCAACAACCTATATTCCCTATTCTAACGAACCTTCTCTAAATATTCAACCTATAGTTATGGTATTTCTCTATATTTTCTAGGTTGCTAGCGGGCTAGCTAGTTTTATACGGCTACTACCGTTCCATAAAGGCGGCAGCGAACGGTCAAATCGCGATAAGCAAATTGTGTGGCACCAGTGTTAAGTCCAGTAGATGCTACTGCGGGAGGCAGTAGTCCAAGGACCTCATCGCCACGGCCAATTGCGGAGAACACCTGATCATTCGGATCCCCAAAGATCTCAATGCGCTTAACCGCACCAATGGCAAACGGGATAAAGTCTGCCCAGGCAGGGACACCGGCAACCAACACACCGCCTGTAGAGACTAAGATGTTCTGGGCCGCAGATGCGCCGCCGACACCACCAGTGGTATCGTCATTTTGTCGATCAGCGGCAGCGCCGTCAGTACCAAGAGCAACTTCGATGCCACCAGCGGCACCAAGGAAGACTGCGTTCGCGCCGTCTACTGCAGGAGAATTAACTGCGGTGGCCGGGAATGCTTCGGATTCCGAAGTTAGGCCAGCACTTAGCACCTCGAATAGTAGTGTGGTTGGGATAACCGCAGTATCAAGGGCTATGTTCTCGAAACGCTCCAGGAGGTCCACGTCTGGGGAAATCGCAGATGCTAGAAGCCGGTCAGCGCCGTCAAGGAAGGCCGCCGAGCCGAGGCCCGGTGACGGCCAAACACTCACATCATCAACCCCAAGGGGAGCAACTCCAGTACCAGGAAGTCCCGCAGCAAGTGTTTCCAGCGTTGCACCAACATCAGCACCGTTACGCGTAACGGCTGAAGTCCCCGGCACAACGGGCCCAGTACCATTAAATCCAATAAATGCGGAACTAGCGGCTGGAGAGATGTCAAGAAGCAGTGCTTCGCTATCCCCACCTATGGCCGGGTGGGGGCCAAGAACGGCCACTAGTTCCCCTTCGTACACTTCGGTGCCTCCAGAGAAAGCCCCGGCCTGAATCCCAATTGTATCTCCGAGTACAGCTACACCAACGGTATCGTCAGCAACCACAATAGTATGTGTGGAGGCCAACTGCATATCCCACTCGGCAAGCAGGCAATTGAGGTAAGAGCCTAGACCGGATGCAGGAATAGGAACAATCACCAAAGGAGTGATTAGGCATTGGGCGGCCAGGTATCTCCAACCACTAAAGCGCATAAGATCGAATGAACTAGAGGCGCCGGGCAATTGGAGGCAAATTTCAGGAAGAACCACCTGAGCGAAGACCGAAGTAGCCGAACCCTCACTTACAGATGCAAGGAGTGCGTCATCGACAGTCGGGAAGACCGCAACTGTGTTGTCCACATCGCCAGAACAAGTTTCTTCGATACCGTCTACGCCTAGGTCTAGGAACTGCCCGGTCACGTCGGCAAGCACGAGCTCCTGGGTGGCAGAATCAACATCTGCGGTGTCACCGGAGCCGCCGCCCGTCAGAACGTCAGGGGTTCCATAGTCAAAGTTAGTATTAGCGGCAGCGATTTGGATAGATACGATTCCAGCTCCCCCAGCGAGAGGTACTGTAGTTGCGAGAACTGTACCAGTCACGCCTGACGGCGCAGCAGTAACTGTTTCTCCTACAGTAAAGGGTCCGGTTGCGGAGGATACGGTTACATGGGTGATAGCCCTAACTAGGGTTCCGAATGCGCCAGATGTGTTACCAGTAATTACCTGTGGGGCTGTGAAGAATAGCTCTCCAGAAGGACCAGTACTAATATCTACGGAGATGCGCCCACCGTCTACCGGGAACACATAGCCCGCAAATTCACCCGCAGTGCGGCCGAACTCACTACAAATCATCCAATCCAGTATGGCATCTTCAGCCGCTGTGGGCTGAATGACTACTGCGGGTCCAAGATTAATATTACGCTGTGGGGTGGCCCCAACATCACTCAAACGTTGGAACTGCACTTCGCCGCCGAATACGGTAGCGCGCATAAAAGGTGAAGAAAGTGAGGTATCAGCGGCACCAAATATGTTATGTACAAGTCTCGCGGTTCCGCTACTGGGCTCCCATACACTAATGCAGGCGCACAAAGAGCTTGTGTTATCGGGTCGAGGAACATTACGGAATGAGTAACGAGTGGCTGGGGCGCCTGCGGATCGACGTGTAATAAAGACTCCAGCCGCATCAGACTCTAGCTTTTCATTTACCGATTGGGCGTTAATAACACCACGATTGATGTTGAAAAGAGTGTCATCAACAGTTGTGGGGCCAAAGTTGAAAATCTCAGGGAAAGAGACTAGAATTGGGGTTGCGTTGGAGGTCCAAACCATCCGTACAGGGACGGCATCTTCGTTTACATTGAAAAGAAGCTCGTAAATCCAAAGGTCGTCAGTTCCCAATGAAATGGGGGTTAGGTGAACTCCTAGCCGCATCAGTCGCCCTAGACTATCAGTAGTTTCACCATAAACCTGAAAGTAAGGCTCGGATGTAAATGTCATGCGTACTACACGCAGTAGACCTAGATCAGAATAAAAATTAGGCATAGGGATTACTCTCCTTCAGAGACCAAAGCGTCTAAGGGGCAAAAAGGTTGCCGCTACTATTCTCAGATAGAATATCAGAAAAGAATATTGATGTCTAGCCTATTTATTTTTGGCCCTTAAAAAGGCCACAATTTACGAATATGCTCTTCTAGAACACGTACTTGTGTAGGGTCTGAATCGTCTATACCCCTGCTAAACCACCAAGTTATGTAATCTTTAGCCTCCATGGGAGTTTCTCCCAGAACCTTTTGGACTTCCTCGCGCCCCAAGTCATCTGGATCCGCCCCGGAGGGCCCAGCAACAATGAATATTTCACCCGTTTCTAGCCCACCACTGTCTTTTGCCTGCTTCATAATGGAGGCCATTTGTACAGATGCTGTACGCCCAGCCACATCGCCGTCCATAAAGATCCAGATATCCTTATTTCGTACCAAGTTACGGAAATCATTTGGGCCTGTTGGGTCCTCATATGGGGAGGGCCGCACAAAAGACTTAAGTCCAGAAGTACCGTACACAGAAAGGGTTTCGTGTATTCCAGCCTCTTTCATCCGCCATAAATCTGAGTACCCTTCCACTAGTATTACACGTTCAGCTTTACGGGAAGTCTTTAGGAACTGAAAAGCCCCATAAGGAGGCAGAGCCTTCTCATAACGCTTGTATTTCGCCCCCGAGATGTCTTTCTCGCTTTTTCTAGTAATACCAATATAGCGTGAGGCGAACCCTTTTAGGTTACCCGCCGCATCCCGAATGGGAATCGTGAGTGAGGCCCCTTCTTCCATGGAGCGCCTGCTTCCCATCTTACCTGGGAGCTTGTAACGGCTCTCATAGATGCTTTCCCCCATTTCACGAGGATATCTGGGCACAGTGACCATATCAACAGGCCACACATCAAACATTGCCCGTTTGGGCGCATACCCTAGCTCGAATTCGTCCGCAGTATATTCGGGGAAATTTCGCTTGGCAACTAACCATTCCCAAAATAAAGGGCCACGGTTCTCTATATAAGCTTCTACTAAGCCTTCAGGTAGTGGGGGTTTTTCGTTGGAGAACGCCATATTAGGATCGCTTGAAACACTCAGGAACTGGTTTTTGTAAATACCCAGGCAAGCTAGTAGGTTTTGTTTTATGTATCATAACATGAGAGGGCCCATCAGAGAAGCTGCTGCGCTCTTCCAAATGCAAAAGTCCGTGCCAACATTGGTTCAGCCTTCCCACAGTAGCACTAGCCAGCTCAGAAGAACCCTCATAGGAAACCGTGCTCCCTCCAGAAAGCTCCATTGTCTTCAAAATATCTTCTCCCACAGTAGACACTGAGGCATCTTCAGCGATTCTGGCCCGAGCCGCACTTAGTATATTGTCCTGAGGAACACCTACACCCGCAACCGTCACTGACTCCGCAATTTCTTGGTCCATTTTTTTCACCACCGATATGATTTCTTCTAGGAGTTCCCATTGCTTTTTAATGGATGCTTCTCTATCGGCTAGATTTATGTCAAATATGGACTGCTTGTCGGTGTAAAGGGCAGCTAGTCGCTCAATAAGCTGAATACCGTACTCAGGATCATGTATCAAAAGAATAGCAATTCTAGCGGAATCACCGTCCGCCATAACGCCGGGACGAGATTTCCAGTTTTTCTGCCAAGGACGAATCCAACGCATCTTGCGCTTATTTAAGATACCCGCCCTACTCTCTATCTCCTCAATCAGTTCTTTTCGCCTCTTCGTGGTCGCCGTATGAAAAGTTACTGAAGGCATGTAGCTGATGAAGAGTCTCTCCAACACACGGCGCACACGGTTCAAATCCAGGTCACCTCTCCAGTTTCTTATCATAAAAGACGAATCATTAGGGTAGCGGGTAAAAGAGATAGAGAACTCTAGCTGCCCCTCGACCTTTTTAATATGGCCGAAAGCGGTCATCACATCTTCAAACTCAGGAGACAGCCCGTATAAGTCCAAGATATAGCTAATGAAGCGTCTGCCCAGATCAGGAATAATAGGCACACCGTCTTCCCCAGTAGAGAATGGGGGGCCAAAACGTGCCAAAATATCTCTTAGTGCTGGGCCTTCTCGCAGAAAGAAACCCGCCACAATTGCTATTGGCCATTTCGTAGATGCTTCGCGACTAATCCCGAAGTCCACAGCGGGGCGATACATCGCTAAAAAAGAATTGTAGGCGGAATTCCATATTGGGTGCAAAGTATACTCCGGCATTATATATGCGGGTCCCGGCTTACTCGGAATTGAACTGGAACTTAAAGGCACCCAGTTGCCAGTAAAAACTTGTACATCCAACTGCTCCTCTGCCTTCCCTGTATAAGACTGGAAGGTTACTGTGCCCTTCATGGTGATGGCGAGCTCTTTAATACGAAATTTGTGCTTATTTGCGGGTGGTGTTGGTATAGCACACCAGGAGTCGCCCTTCTCAAAGGCGGCCCGCCCCTTTGCGCGACTCTTCTTTCCAAAACGAGCCTCTTTAGGCCGAAATGCTAGGGACCATCCTTCCGGGTAAAGTGTGTTCAGTTGTGTTTGGTCTTTCTCCGAGAGGACTGGTAGGTTTCCATTGGAAATGTACTTATTTGTCCAAAAAGCCATAAGCCAGTCCAGAGGCCACCATTTGGGTAAAACAGCGGGCCTAGCAAGATTAGGCTGATCGGTTTCCTGCTCTACAAGTAAAGTTAGTTCTGGCCGATAATCTTGGTCTTCTGCCGCCATCTACCTACTCCTCGTCTTCCGGGATTTGACTGGCCTCCAAGGCAAATTGCTCTTCAATTAGGCGTAAAAATGGGGTCTTGCGCTCAGCCACTTCGAGATCGTACATGGTTTGCAAAGACTCCTTGCCTGCCAGTATAACACATCTACCAATGGATTTCGCTAATTTCGGGTCAAAATCAATTCGAGATCGCGTAATAGCGGTGTAAAAAGTTCTAAGATCTAGTTGACTAGAGCCCCGTGGTGGCTGGAACCACAAAGAAACCACCAAAGGTTTTTCTGAGCCTTGTACCTGGTGGGTATTCACCGCCCATCCATAGTCTATATGCCTCTTAGTACATAGCTCGTTCGGAATCTCTACATTTCTATAAAGAGGTTTCCCGTCTTCATTTGTTGCCCCCACGTCTTCGGCCTTGAATATCTGGGCGTCTTTGCGTGGTGATTTTCCGCTATACCAAATAATCTCGCCCTTGAAGATCTGCTTATCTCGGAATGCTCCACTCCGAACCACAAATGGTGCATTCGGGTGGAAGACAAAGTATGGGCGATGATAGTGGGACAAGAACCACAAAACCGATTTAGGAGGGAAGCGTCCCTGCTCTAATTCTAACATGGGGGGCAGAATACCATTATGCCGCTGAGTCACAAAAAGCTCAGCAGATCGGATTTGGCGCCGGGACTGATTCACTGCGAGTATGTCATCTTCGTAAATAAGCCCCTGATGGTGGCGCAGCGCAATGTCCCAAGGTGCAAATAACTTCTGTACTTCTCGGGCACGCGGATCCACGCGCAATCCCTCAAAATTGACTGCCGGAAAGCGTTGCCTGGCATGTAAAGGATATCGTGTCCGCTGGCGCGGATCTTTACCTGCACGCGGGACATAATTCCACCAAGGCTGAAAACCCCCGAAGTCTCCAGCAAGCATAGAGACCAGCCATTCATTTATGCGTCGCGCACTAGATAGATATCGAATCTGGGTGGCTCCGGGATCATAGCCTTTCCACAAATTGTATATTTCAGGAGTGCTAACATGCTTATAGTAGTAAGGCACAATCACGAAGGGCTTATTTGGAAAGAGAATAGCCTTTTGTAGGAAATTAAACTCTGCCATTGTCTTAGGGGGAAACTTGGGGATTGAGATTTTTTCCTTACTATTCCGGTCTATAGGATCACCCTCTTCATCCAATGGAGAAGTGTCTCGATACCATTCCGAAATTACTCGATATATAGTCTTGATGATCTTCCATTCCGCTGCCGCAAAGCCCTCAAAACTAGTATCTCCCTTTTCCTCAAATGTGTATACGTGGAGATTGTCATCTGGAAACACATAGCCATTATCCCTTCTTTCGGCGCGACCATGCCTGTCCATTTGTGGACCTCCGTCCTCAATGCCGCGAACAAGCTGGTGTCGGCCCTCACATAAACTCATGGCGGTTCGGGTATCCTTAAATAGTGTGGCAAGATGGCCCGAGAAACGCTTCTGGTCGCCTTCGTGTTCCCCTAATAACGTAGTGGGAAGAACGCGGAGTGAATCTGTGAAAGCATTTCCAGGATCCACCGAAGGCAGCTGATAGGGATCCCCTAGGAGAGTCACACGAACTACGTTGTCTCTATCACACTCTTGCAAGAAGCGCACAAATTTAGAGATCTCTCTAGGGCTTGTCATAGACATCTCATCAATTGCGTAGAATCCCCGACGCTTGGTTTTCAGCAGATTGGCAAATCCTGAGTCAGTGGTAACCTTAGTGATAAAACTCGATAGGGTTCCCGTGGCCAGCTTAAACACATAATCCAACCTCGGACGCGATGCAATGTCCACGGCGCTCCCCTCTTCTTCCAGTTCTCGGCCAAAGACATGTATGTCCTCAAATGCAGGCGCCCCTTCAGCTAAGTTTTCGTACACTCTCTGCACGCCACGATTAGTAGGAGAGAGTACAATCAGGAAAGTGTCTTCACCCATTTCCCGTCGGATATCTTGAATCTTACGTATCAAGTAGGTCTTGCCAGTTCCTGGAGGACCCGCGACTGCACTGGCGTGAGAATTATATAGGTTCCACAGCGCCTTCTCTTGCCCAGTAGATAGCGCAGGAGTTCCCTTAGCGACTGAGGGCTCTGGGCTCCAGATAGGTTTCAGAAGACCCGGGTCGGCCTGAGTCTCTTCACCCACATATAGTTCTGGTAGGAGGGGAATGTGGGGGCCTCTACGCCTTCCCCATTCCACACAAAAATCTAGAATGGAACGGTCTTCCTCTACACGGTCAATTGTAGCTACTTCAGTAGTCCCTTCAGCATTTTGGAAAGAGAGTGTTACTTCACCCAGGTAAGAGCGAGCTTCCCGGCTGTCAATCTTCCTAAGAATCATATCCTCCCGGAAGACATTAGGTACTTTTCTCTTCTGCCAGCCTACCCCATAGTTTAGCGTCTCAGCTTTTGCTTGAATCTCAATTACATTTGATCGACTGTAGAGAGCTGAAGCCACGCGGTCCATAGGAAAAAGAGTGGATCCCTCCGGCGTAGGATTGTCTGGGGTGTCGAACTTGAAGCGCACATTAGGCGTGGAGAGTAATGTGCCATCTTTCAGCTCTAGGGCTCTAATAACTTCATGGCAATAACTTCTATATCGCCATGGGGTATCCAGGGGCGTCTTTTGAACCACCGATACTACCAGATCCATTGCGGGAAACTGGAAGAAATACCGAGGGTCAACTAGCGTGTATGGGTTAGCTAGTAAAAGAGGCAATACCAAATAACCTAAAGACTCAAATTGGAAGGGGCTCGCAATATCCTCTATTTCCCGGCCTAAGAATGTAGCAGATGACGTCCACACTTCGGGACCAGTGGGGCTGGGCTCCTCAAACACGATATCTTTACCAATAACCGTGGCTAGGTCATTAATTATCGCGTCCACGCCTCGTTCCTCAAAAGTTTCCTCCCACCACTTGGTCGGGCGAAGCATCAATGAATCCACATCATGTCCAATAAAGCGCCGCTTAATCATGGCCTCTAATGAATTTTTCATGGCCGCAATCATAGAAGACGCAGATCCCAAATATGGGAAAAGCGAATATGCCTGATATTCTGGAGACTGCAAGGTTTGAGGAGACCCCGCAAATTTCCATTTCACTCGGGTCTTTCCATCTGGAAGGTCCAGTGGTCCTTTGAATAGCGCCCAGACAGGGTGTCCTGTTTCTAGTTCATTTATATGAACATCCGAAAATGGTGCCACGAAAGGAGTGAAGGAGGATAGTATAATTGTGGCGTATTCGTGCCTCTTTACAGCAGCCTCCTCTTCTTCTGTTAGCCGCCCTTTATCAATGAGTGCATCCTCCAGTTTCTTGGCAGCTACTTTAGGGGCACCCTCTTTCCCCACTCCCTTTAGTACAGTCTCTCTCGCCTCAGCCCCAATGATAACTAGAGCCACCCTATAAGTCAGGCTTTCTTGGGCCACTGTATCGGAGACGAAATACGCTTTTGTTAACATCCAAGTTCTCCAGATTCATATTAAAAACCAAGCACCAGGGTATTATTCCTAGTGCTCGGTGTCAACTCACAAATTCGGCATATTACTTAGAACGGGACATCATCTTCACTCTCAGGCGCTGCCGAACTTACTGGGGCGGTCGGAGATGCGGGCGCTCCGCCCCCACCACCGCCAAGACCTAGCCTGGCCATTTGAGCCAGAGCATCTAGGCCTCCCTGGTCGATTTCACGCCGACGTGTGCGACGGCCACCACCGAGCTTCGCCCTCAATTCCACAGAGTGCTGCACCCACTCTTCGGGTGTAAGCCTAGAGACGGGGAACTTCCATGCAGGATCGAAAGCCTGAACTCCGGTGCCTTCACCCCACCACAGCGGAAGAATCGCAAAAGGAAGCCCTTTCAAATCGTCCTTCTTATAGGGAATCGTGACACGGCTACCTCGGGCCGTAACAGTCTCTACAGTGTAAACAGTATAGATCTTGTCAACCAGCATACTTGCATAGCCTGCAAACTCTTTACCGTCAACCGTACCCCCATTGACGTAAGCGCTCCAGTCATCGGCCTGAGGTAGCTGCCGGGGGAACGAGAGCCCCTTTTGGGTGAGAATTTCACGAGCATTCTTCTCAGCCTTCTGTACTTCTTCTGCCACATATTGCCGCAGCGAATCGGGGTCACTCGAATCTTGATTCTCAATGGCTTCATTGTAGACAGAAAGTAGAGGGTAAAGGGCTTCTGGGGCCAGGCCCGCAAATAGCAATTGCTGCATCACGTTGCCAAGCGACCATCCTTCGCGGTCAGACCATCGGCTCACGTCAAAAAAGTAAAAGCGATTAGTTAGGTGTTGGGCACCGTTGTCAAAGTGTGCGCTTGTGTAGGCACTCTTCTGGCCGGTATTCTGGTCTTCCCAGGTGCCAAAATAGATATTTACTAGTCCAAGCGGGTAAACGCCAGGGCTAGTAATTTCTTGTGTAGCTAGATCTTCTGCCATTGTTTCTTTCCTTTTTGTTTTTTGTTTTTCTGGTTTATTGGTAGTTATTTAGTTTAGCGAGGCTTCCTCGATGTAGTTGCGGAGACGTCCTCATCCGCACCAACGAGGTCTCCGCAAACCCCACCAATTAGATTACGGATAGCACGGTTGCATGTCCGAGTAGTGAGCTTGAAAAACTCTGAGCGAACATCACCAGGAGCCGTAATGTCAATACCCACTTCTTCTCGGTAGTAAAGGGCATCTCCAGGATTCTGCGGTACGAATTCGGCCCGTACACGCACACGCATCGAAGAACGTCGGCTTGGGCGAATTTCCATGTTATAGATAGATGTCATCTTGTCTTGGACATCCTTGAGGCGCTTGCCGCCTTCCTCTGGAAGTTCCCCAGAAATCCAACGATCTAGGTTACGCTCATAGGCGCCCTTTAGAAGGGTGTAGTGATCTGGGTAGTCGAAGAGGTCGTTGATACTTTCTTCAACCACTGAAAGATTGATTTGGAACATGGCCGCCACAAGGGACCACCCATCACGAGTTAAGTTCATAGCCTCGCGGCCATCTTGCTGCACCATGATATAGTGTTGATTTGGCTTCATCATACCTCGCAACTTACCGGCTAGACTACTAGAGGCGATACGTTCAATACGAGTAATGAAATCCTCAGAGACAACTGTTGGCGGCGTAGGAGTTGGGGTTTCCGTTTTCTTTGGCACACTGGTCTCCGTTTCTGTGAGTTCGGCTACAGCTACTGCTGAATCTGTTACAAGTGTAGTTTCGGTAGCTTCAGTATTTAGATTCTTGTTCTTGGTCATAATAAGTAACCTTTTTAATTAGTGTTTTTTGTGTTGTTTTTGTGTTTTTTCTGTGTGACTTCCTTCTATACTTATGCACGTATTAGAGCATTCAAGCAAGCTAAAATTACCGGAAAGTCGCGGATTTTTTCTGACTGTTGTATAGGCATCTCCTTTCGTTATTAACACAATAGTATACCACACTTCTAGGACAGATTTTCCAAGTTAGTGGGTGTTTTAGGTCGATTAAATACAGAAATGGGGCCTGATGGTTTCGGGGGCGTACACCGAAGAAGTAACTCAAAACACTGAAGTAGTTTGTATTTTGATTTGGGGGCCGGGCGCTTCTTAGTGACCCACTCAGAAATTGCACTTTGGGCTAGGTTACAGATACCGCCTATGTACCTATATCCGTGCCTAGAATTCTGATCCTCCAGCCGTTTTTGTATTATCTTTACCAATGTCGTAATATCTTCATCCAGAAGATAAAATTGAATCTCATCTGGAGTCATTAAGACTTATCTTTCCAAATATCCCACCACTTCGTCAACTGAAATGTCACGTAAAAGAGTGTATAAAAGGGGAAAGCTTTCGACAAGAAATAAATCGGATTTTTTTTGAGGCCGGTACGTAATCACAAAACACGGAGAGTCCGCCCTAGGATACTCAATATTAGGATTGCCATAATTAACTATGGCTCGCGATGGCGTCTCAAAAGTTAAAGAGGTGACTAGTGCAATAGGCTTTCTTCCAATTGTATCTTTTGTCTTGAAGGCTGAGGCGGGGACACCCTTAGAGCCTTTGTGGGAGGCCTCTACCAGATAAAGTACTCTAGCTGTGGCGGCTGCCTCATCGCTAACTTGCCCGCGAGCTTCTTCGGTTAGAAAATCTCTAACATCGACTCGGCATTCAATACCGTGATAGTTACCCTTAATGAGCTCCGCAATATGTGTCGAGTCTCCATCTTTCTGTCGGCGCCTTGGGTTCTTGTCCCCATAGGTCGAAAATGCAGCGGACGAACGATCACGAATCCGGCGAATAATGTCGAACTTATCTGGATTTGCCGCAATAACTTGGCGCTCTACGTCTTCCTTACTTAAGTTCAGAGGGTTTCGATTAGCTATCTCCAGCATTTTAGCGCCCACATCTTTCTTGAAATCCTGGAAGACACTAATATTAGGGCTGACACCTCTCAGCCCAACTAATTTACCTATGTAATGTGTGTTTATTTTATTGCCTGCACCTAACGGAGGAAGAGCACCCTTGTTGGTGCTGACTTTTTCCACAAGGCTAGCAAGAACAGCATCACTAGTGGCGCCAACTTTCATTATTCCCATATTTCTATCCGCGTCGCTGGGAAGGGGCTCCACATCAATAACCGCTCTACGTCTTCCTGGCGTAGTATGGTCGCCCCCCTCTGTTTCAGAGCTCTCCGGATCCGTTTGCTCTTGCACCATACCGGCGGCACGCTTAACAAGTTCTTTTAGCTGAATGGCTGCCTGCCAAGTTTGGGGGTCGCGTGCTAAATCCGAATAGAGAGGTGCCAACCCAAAGTATCCCATATCTTCAATAAGTTTTAATACTTCTGGGTCGAAATGTTCTACTGAAGAAGTTTGTGGTTGAAAGCCGAGGGCACTTTGTGGGGCCCCGATAACGCCAGGCAACATGGGCGGAGGACTGCCAACAGGTGGGGGAGAAAATTTAACAGGAACCGCAGTAGCTCCAGCTGTAGTATTTCCGTAAGGAGACTCTGCGGATGTGGGCCCTTTTTGTTGGTCCGTCGCGTAGTGAGACAAAAACTTGTCAAGCTCTTTAGGTGCTGCCTGGGGATCCTCCTGAAATGGAAGTGCCCCAGTGTTTACTGTATTTGAGGGTATTGGTTGAGCAGTAGGCGCGGGGCCTTTTTGTGGTCGCCAAACGGGCATTCTGCAGATCCTAGTCTAAAATTTGAGCCAATAGTGTGCCCCTATACTACCTAGGGTCCCACAGGTTTCAAGCTATTTTCAAATTTATTGCTGCATTTGTCCGGCAAGTTGTCGAGCCTGATCGAGCAATTGTTGTGCCTGCTGACTAGCCTCCTGAATTGACTGCACATCCCCGTGCTGGGCGGCCTGTTGAGCTTGCTGGGCGGCCTGTTGAGCTTGCTGGGCCGCCTGCTGCAGGACCATAGCTACCTGCTGTCCTTGAGGCGTCGGTTGCTGGGCTACCACATTAGATACAGCCTGCGCGAGTTGTGTAATAGTTTGGGCGGCATTCACAGTAGCGGCTACAAGCTGGGCGTGCTGTGCCTGTTGGGGCTCCTGGGCTTGCTGGGGCTGTTGAGGCTGTTGAGGTACTTGTTGAACTGGAGGCCCGGGCACTAATCCAGATTCCACTAAGGCCTGGGCCACTCTCATACGTGCATCTTGGAGTGCAGTTTGCATTTCTGGAACTCCTTGATAAGACTTAATTAGTGCGGCCAGACTAGCTAGTCCACTTGCCACAGAACTTGCCAGCCAAGCAAATGAGGCTTCCTGATCTGGGATAGCCGCGCCGCGCATTGCTTGAGTGGCCATGTCCATAGAAACTTGTTGTGCGGGAGCGGGGAGTTGTAGCTGTCCACTACGGGCAAGCTGCCCCATAGATTCAACTATCTCTTGAATAATTTGTACAGGTTCCTGGGGTTGTGCTTGGGGTTGTGCTTGTGGCTGTCCCGGAACCGGTCCCTGTCCGACCGCTTGGCGGGCTCTCTGCTGTATAATCTCCAAAGGGTGCATACCTTCAGGCAAACCTGTCATTATCGGTCGAGGGTGAGCTCCGGAAGCTGCTGCCTCTGGCATTACTGATCCAGGACCCGTCATTAGGGTGGGAACTGGTCCCCAGGAAGAAAACCCAGTCGTGCTGGGCATCGGTCCCGCGCTATATACGCCACCCGGGCCATAGTGACCCGCTGCAGTAGCAGGCATTGGCCCGGCACTGTAGGCGCCTCCAGGGCCATAGTGGCCAGCCGCAGTGGCAGCCATAGGCCCACTCATATACACTCCATCTGGACTATAGTGGCCAGATAGAGAAGCGCCCTCAATCTTTGCACCAGCTACAGCGCCAGCATCTTGCCCGGAGGGCCAGGAAAACGTCCCGGTTGTTTCTGTGTTTGACATTGTAAGAGCTCTTCCTCGTTCATCCAGTGGAAAATCTTTCAGGGGAGGTAACGATACCTCCGTCTCAGCCTGAGATGCAGGCTCTGCGGAAACCACAATAAATTCTTCTCTATTTTGAGACTTAATGGCCTCAATGTCCAGACCTTGTGTCAAATTTACAAAAGGAATTTGTGAAGATGCCTCTTTGTGGTTTTTATTTTCTACACCACCAAGATCGAGGGCCATTTCAAAATCAGATATACTAGAGTTTTCTAATATTGAGGGCGTTAAATCTATATCTTCTAGGACTTTACTGTTCATTATTAAATCTTACTTTCTTATATGTACTCCCCTTAGCGCATTCTAGCTCTCCATATCTCCTGCGTTACTCGGAAGCAATTAGGGGTGGTCTGCTGGTGCGACGAAGAAGCCCTAAATGCTGCACGACGCCCAGGGTCTCCCTCGAATCTACAAGGAGCCCGCTGCGGTTGTACAACTGGGGGCGCAACAGGCGGTGTCACCGGTAGTTGTGGGGGTAGAGAAGCAAAGAACGGCTGTAGTTCAGGGATTTGTACTGCTGGAGTCCAGGCCGCTAAGCCCCTCTTCCATGCCGGTGTTTGTCGCACCACTTGACGAGCGCTAATCATGGCCCCTACTTGCCGCAATGCCAAGGGTCCCTTGGCTGCACCCCCCAAGACTACGAAAAATTGTGCTGTTGGGGGAGGTGGCGGCGCAATTGGGGCAACTGGTGCGCAGGCACCTTGATTGCTAAGTGCTGCAGAATCAACTTGCTGAAGCACTGTCTGTAATTTGTTGTCTAATACAGCTGCGTAGCTAGTTCCCTCAAAAATCTTCTGCGCCCTGGACATAAACGAAACAAGCGCCTTAACAACCGGATGACTACGGCGAGTCTTCACAGTTAGGCTGCACCCTAACGCCGGAGAGGCTAGGCGGAGAAGCTCCTGCCCAGCCGCATCCAGTATTCCCATAAAGTCAACAGCCGGAGCCGCGATGGCGGACTTTGGGCCGTACTGATCTTTCCAAGGGTAGGCGGCACTAGGGGTTTCGTGAAGATTGTAGTTTCCCGGCCTTAGTGGCGGAGAATACATATCTCCATTGAAATTAGTTTGGCGCCACATGTACACGAAAGTATTGGGCTCTACTACTAAATACGACCAATCAACAGTAGACGCCCCGCCTGCAGGAGCCTTTATAAATGCACGCAGCGCAGCTGGTATTTGTGGGGCCGGTAACGCCAATACCGGACTCTTTCCTGGGCCAAAATGCACAGAAGGCCCCGCAGGTCCTCTGTTACTACTTAGGTCTTTAGAAAGTGTAAATCCCTTTGGTTGTGGGAAGGGCTTGGTCAACCCAAGGCCATCAATCACGCTCTGAAGTGCTTTATTAGAGGGTGCCTGTCCCTGAGCAAGTTTCACGCCAGGTTGCGCGACAGCCTGCGCCGGTTGCACTACAGGAGCCGGGGCTACTGGGGCCCGGGCTGGGGCCCCAGCAGCCGCTAACGCTCTTTTTTTCTGCTCAAATATTTTCATTATAGGGCTAACACCGACCACACCCGGAGGCATGAACCCTACGGTGGAGCGATTGCCAAAAAAGTTAAGATGTCCTACAGGGGTTGTCATCGGTTTGTCCTTCCGAGTACTGGGGGTACGGAAGCCCGTGGGGGGCCAAGGTTATTTCTACATCTGAAACAGCTTAGCCCCAAGGGGCCTTCAAACCAAGTTACTGCACTAGTAGTTGGGACTCAAAGACGCCATTACCCATCTGGAACATGGGCTGGCTTAGCAGCTGACCATTGAACTGCTGCACAAATTGCTGCTGCCCAAACTGCTGTTGCGGATACTGCGGGCCCATCTGCTGCGGGTAAGCGACTTCCATCGGCTGTACGCCAGGTAGGCCGTTTTGCATGCGCTGGACCTGCTGGCTAATTACCTGCTGCTGCAATGGGGCCACCTGTGGAATTAGTTGCTGTTGTGGTGCCGGAGCTACTTGTGGAATTTGCTGAGGGGCTACCATCTGGGGTGCGGGAGCGCTCCAGCGGTTAATGTAAGGGTGGAACCCAAACAGATAAGCAGGGTGCCCACCACCATGAGAACCGACTGTGGCGCTACTGATAGTACCAGTTTCCATAAACGAAATAGGGCGAACACTACCAACATTACCTTGGGCGTCGTTTAGAATCATGTGACCTTTGAATTGTGACATCTCGGTATACTCCTGAGAATATAAAAATTAAACTTACTTAGTGAGACTGCCGCTGCGCCCGTACTTTTTGATGGGCTACTGCAGCACGATTTTCTATATCTTGACGCTGAGCAGCTGAAGGTGGTGTTCCCCTCAGCTCTAGAATATTAGCTTCTGCACGTAAAAGAGCAGCTTCTAGGTATTCTATACGGGCCCTCAGTAAGCCAATGTCCTCTACGGCACCGTCAGCAACTTTCTGGCCTGCCTTTAGCATGACAGGAACCATATATGTCCCATCTGGTGCGCCTGGCCACATATGGCCTCCAGTAGTACCTGGAGACGATCCTGATAGAGATACTCCACCAGGGTTTCTTATACCTTTAGGGCTACCAACAGTCTTTGCGTTGCGACTAGAAGGTAGATTAATTTTTGGTGGGTTTGATCCCATGAAATAAACCCCTAAATATGAGCTTCCAACAAGCTTTCGATACGGTGAAGCGGCTCAATAGTAAGAGCAATCTCTACACTAAACCGCAACGCATTGCCTTGCCTGTTCGAAAATATAGCAGACAAAGTCTCGCCGCCTACAAAGTATACACGAAAAGGTTCCACTTTTGTAGGAATTAAACTCTTTGTGGTAAATACTACGCCAGACTCTGTCATCAGGGTCATAGTTAGGCCGTGAAATTGTGTTCCGTAGATATTATCCACACTCACAAAAGTACCATTATCCTCAAATTCCGCCGCCCAGATACGTATAAATCCGTGGCCCGAAGAGCCGTAAACGGTACCTAATCTAGTACGCGCTAGCACACCAGGATCTACACGTATATCTGTAGTTGCTAGAGTCTGTGTGGACCAATGTGGAGGATAGTCAGTAGTATCCGGAGTATCGAATATTAAGAACCTATCCCTCAACCCAGATTTTCGAAATCCAAGTGATTCTGCACGCTGTATACCAGCTCTAGACTCTCTGACGCGTGGGCCAATCGACATATGTATTTACTCCTAGAACTAGTAGCCGTAAGAAGCGCCTGAAATGTTAAGACTCTGTGTGATCTCCTGTGGGAGCCAATTAAAGATGTCAAAATTGAGGGTCATCGGCGCATTAATCAATATCGGGGAAGGTAACTGTCCCCCCTGGCGCCTATACCTAAATAGTGCTGTGGGAATGGGGCGGGGAGAAAGCTCTCCAGCCTCCCACTCCATCTGAAAGAATGACGACTCGTTTCCACCAAACCACATTTCATCAAATACCGTGGGGTGGCGATTATTGAAACGCGCCTCTATTGGGGTCTGCGAAAAACCCTGAACGGCAATTTGGGGCGGAAAGCTCGTCACGAGAAAACCAGTTGATTGGTTGCGAATAGGGTCTAGACTTGAATCAATATTAAAACTCGGCGGAATAAAGTGGCGCTGGACCCCGAAGAGTCCCCACGCTAGGAAGAGATTATCGGGAAGGTTGGTGGGCACATCAAACCGCACAAAAGTCACTTCCACTTGGGCGCCCGCCCCAGCTTCAACAGGAAGTGGCAACACGTACCAATCATCCTCACCAAGAGCTAGAGATCCCTGCCAAATAAACTCACTAGTAATCTTAAATGAACAAGAAATTGTGTACCCACCATTATCGCGGTCTAGCTGAATAATATTTCCAGCGCCGTCGAACGCTAATGCGTAGAAGCCCTGAACCATCATGGGCCCATAGGGGTTCGACCTTAGCTGAAAACTGAAAGTTATTTGTTGATCCCGAACCAGCTCAGTAGTAAAAGGTACGGCAGGAGGTGGGAATTCATTTGGAAGTGACTCATGAGCAATTGCAGGAACGATCTTAGGGACTTCCAGCAGCTGTCCATCAGCTCCAGTTCCAATCGGATGGCCCCCAACAGTGAGACCAGATACTGTAGACTCAATCTGGCGCCCCTGAGAATCAGTGATTAGGGCCTTAGGGTAAGCCTTTAGGTAGTCTGTAATATTTCGTACGGGTGATACACGCCCGACGGTAGCTTTATTTGCCATTGGTATTAGATCTCCATTTAATCTGTGGGCCGCGCACTAAAGCAGCGCTAAACATATGATACCTATTTATGGCGCAATAGTACAGGCTGTAAGTAACCTTTTCCAGACATTAATATACAAAAAAAGACCCCACAAATGCAGGGTCTCTTTTATTGAGCTTAAAGCTTTATCGGCTTAGTAGGATCCGGGGACACTACCGAGCTGAGTTTGCTCTTCGAGGAGCACGCTGACGATACCGGTGTAAACTCGGTTAAGAGCATCGGTGATCGGGGCAGCACGAGAAGGCACAACCATCACAACTTGGAAGTTGGATGCCTGCGGCAACGCGATTTCGATTGGTGCCGGAGCACTATCGTGAGTTGTTTCGAAGGTCGGGCTCATGAACCAGAGGTCAGCAGTCGCTTGGTCGGCTTGAGTCCAGAAAGAACGAATACCACCAAGAGACTTGATGGCACTACCGATGGGGATCACCGTTGGGAACGGGGTGTTGTTCACGGTGATCGTACCGGCGAGCAAGGAGCTTACGGCCCACGCGTAGGCGGTTAGGTCGTTAGCATCGAGGGGAGTTCCCAAGTCACCATTCAAACCATCAGCGATGGCATCGAGAGAGACAGTGATGTCTCGGATGACGCCGGTCGTGGTGGAGTCAGTGGTCACGAAGAGACCATTAGGAGCGCCGAGGACGGCAGTGATTGCCAAGCTGGCGGTACCGCCAACGGTAATCGTGAAGCCACCGTTAATAACGGTGAAGACGCGCCGGGTGATGTTTACAGCGCCGGGACCATTGCAGGGAGGGGCGGAGTACATCGGAATCGGCGGGGTGTCACAGAGGCCACCACCACTATAGGCGGACATCTGAGGTTGCGCCATCGGAGCCGGGGGCAGCATCTGAGGAACTTGCTGACCAACTGTCGGTAGAAAGCTTCCGTTTTGATATGACATAGTATATTTCCTCACTAGTTGAGTTAAAAGTAACCTAGAAAAGTTGTTAAGCAGTCTAGGATCTGGTTCGGTTAAACAAACAATTTAGCAAACCTGATAGGGTTATACAGAATTTATATTAAAGGTGCAAGCCTTTACTTGGCACTTTTCGTTTTTTTTACTAAAAGGGCCCCCGAGTAACCAGGGGCCCATTTGACTTAGAGGCTAAGATGGCCTATTTTAGATATTCACCGGGAGACCCATGAGAGTATTCACCATTCCGCGAATACTAGAGGTATCGGTCGCACATTGCTGAATATTCATATTCCCAGTAGTATCGGTCCACCCAACTGGAAGTTGACCTACAGATAGACGGGAAGCGATATCACCATGACCCACATAAGATGGGCTTTCCCCGACTGGTCCGCCACTCACAGTTGCACTAGTGACCTGGTAAGGCCCAAAGCGCCAATTTTTGCCATTGTTACCAATGAATCGAAGGAGGTAAGCGGTCAAAATATCGTTTTGATCTCGTCCGCTTTCTGACGCGAGCCAGTTTGACCAGCTCATTAGTGAGTCCACATTAAGGAAGGCACCAACAGTATTGTTGGGCTGCACGATAGCAGACGGGTCAGGGGCTGGGCCAACGTCTTGGCCCTCAATGGCCAAAGATGGTGGAGCTTGGCCCATAACTACTTGTGGTTGTTGCCTTTGAGGAAACATCCCTGGAGTCATTTGGAAGCTGGGCCCATCACCTTGGCCTTGCGCTTGATGTAGCGCCTGGATAGGCTGTCCTTGGGCTTGGTAGGCTAGTCCTTGCTGCTGTCCACCGTAAGGCATTTGTGGCATTTGCGCCTGGGGCATGAACTGCTGTCCAAGCATTTGTGGCTGCTGAAGGAATTGCTGCTGCGCGTACTGTTGCATTTGGGGCTGCTGCAAGAATTGCTGCTGTCCAAATTGCTGTAGCGGAGGCTGTTGTAGCGCCATCTGCTGCGCTTGTTGCACCAACTGCTGGGCGGCAGCCTGTTGAATTGGGCCAACGGCCAGCAATCCAGCGAGCATGCTTTGTGCAACGGCTAGGCTTGTGCGTGCATCTGACCAAGCAGCGGAGGCCTTAGCGAGATTCCTACTATCAATAGAGACAGAAATCAAATCTGAGCGAGAACTAGCCTCGCCCGCATTAACTTGAACGGCCTCATACAGCGCTTTTTGGTCTTCGTTTAGAAGTGAGTAATCAACTCCGGCGAGCTGGTCTAGTACTTCAGATAGTGCCACATCTAGATCAACCTTGCGAACAGCAAGTTCTTCGGCGCTAATTAGGGGCCAAGAACCAACTGTCAACGGCCTCTCGATGTTTATACCTAGAGCATGCCCTAGTTGGCCACCCGAAAGAGAGTCTGCAAGTTGGATAAACGCCTTTAGAAGAAGACCGATAGCTAGACCATCATTTGCCTTATTCCAGAAGCTGTCACGGGCACCACGTAGGCTGTGTGCGAAGTAGGCCAGAAGCAAGTTCTCAAGGGCTAAAATGTACTTGGGCTGCGTAGCTAGCCATCCGCCAAGACCTAGGCCTTGACCCACACCAGGAATGAGCAGGTCAAGCAGCTTTTTGACGAGCCCCCAAAGAGCATTCGGGGCCACCGCACCACCCACTACGGGGAGCGCGCTACCAAGGAGTTCCTTCCAGCTGGAAGCCTTGACGGGCCAACGGAGACCGCTAACCGAGCTACGATTTCGACGTACACGGACGGAAGGCTTGCGGGCCATATATCCGCGACGAGACAAAGAAGAGCGCTTGTGCTTTCCAACAGTACGGCGACGCTTTGAGCTCCGGCGGGAGGCCTTGCGGGCCATGTAGCCGCGACGAGACAAAGAGGATCGCTTGCGCTTTCCAACGGTTCGGCGTCGACGACGCGTAACCTTGCGAGCAGCACGCTTGCGCGTAGTTCGCTTACGAGCAGTACGCTTCTTGGAGGTGCGCTTGCGCGTAGTCTTACGAGCAGTACGCTTACGGGTACGCTTCTTAGCTACAGTCTTTTTGGCTGTACGCTTCTTAGAAGTGCGCTTTCGCGTAACCTTCTTACGGGCGGTACGCTTCTTGGCGGTAGACTTTTTGGCTACGCGCTTCTTAGCAGTACGCTTGCGAGTTACCTTTTTGGCGACTCGCTTTTTAGCAGTACGCTTCTTAGCTGTGCGCTTACGGGTCACCTTTTTGGCAACACGCTTCTTAGCCGTGGTCTTACGCGCTGTGCGCTTCTTGACAGTTGTCCTTTTAACAACTCTCTTTTTTGCGGTTGCCTTGCGGGCGGTACGTTTGCGAGTCACTTTCTTCGCTGCTTTCTTATTTGTAGCCTTCTTTGCAACGCGCTTTGGCTTCCGGGCCACCGGGGTTCTACCTACGGTGCGCTTTTTGCTTGTTGCCTTGCGGGCGGTACGTTTACGAGTTACCTTTTTCGCTGCAGTCTTCTTGGCGGTAGTCTTTTTGACAGTACGCTTTCGAGTGACCTTCTTAGCAGCAGACTTCTTGACAGTAGCTTTCTTCGTGGTACGCTTTCGGGCGACCTTCTTAGCAACACTCTTAACTGTTGCCTTTTTAGTTTTCTTTACCTTGCGGGCCCCCACCGTCATTAGGGTGCGTCTCTTTACGGCCTTCTTGGTGGTCCTACGAGTAGCAGTTTTCTTGGCTACGACTTTACGTTTTACAGCCTTTTTAGTTGCCTTCTTAGCAACCTTTTGGGCACTCTTCCGAACCGTTCGTTTTGTGGATGCCATATTCTTACTCCTGGAATTGGATTTCTTTGGGACGCTGTTAGGTTCAGGGGCCTGGGCGGGAGTCTTTTCCTTAGGCGCAGAAGCACTTTGATTAGAGCGCTTAATGCTAACCATTTTTATCATAAATGCTCTCCCGCACTGAGCTCCACATAACAGCTAAATACAAAACTAATAGTCTAGAGTATAGACCACCCCTGTAATATTAAAATTTCCAGACGTATTTGTCAATAACAGGGATTCTGAAAAATACGTTTAATGCCCCACGAACACCCGCGATGGCTACTGTTGGTACTGATCCGCATAGTCTTCCGCCAACTTAAGGAAGTTTTTCATGAGCCTCTTTGCGGCTTTTCGACTACGCACCCTAGTTAGCTTCCTTTGCAGCGCCTCTAACATGTCGCTCTCTTCCGCAAACTGCTGCTGCTGCATCTGTTCCTGTTGGAAGTAATCCAGACGATCCTCTAGAACTGTTTGGAGTGCCTTTACAGGATCCCGACGGGCCGCCTTACTCCCTAAAGCTTCTTCCAAGATTTCAACCAAATCTTCTGGAGAACTAGAGACGTAGGAGATATCATCAATGAGGGCCTGTACTCGACGCCTGGGATATGCGGCTTTTCGGCGGCGACGTCGGCGAGGCCTTCGAGGTCGTCTTTCCGCATCAGCTACTATGGCGGCCTGGACACCCAATTCTTCTGCTGAGAGTTCTTCTAATAGACTACGTGGGGCTCTCCTCTGGACCGCAATTTGACGGGCTGTTTCCATCACCGCGACACCTAGGTTGGCTGGATTTGTTCCGGCCCTTCGGGCTAGTGAGTTGACTAGGCTCAAAGCATTCCTTACGCTACCTGCACCCCTCTGGAAGGAAGCGGACAGGCCTTTCGCCGCCTTTGCGAGGTCCTTTGCACCCATAGCCGCAGCGGCGGTACTAATTGCTGGTAGGGTCGCGCTTACCGCGTTCGCCAACTGGTTAAGATCAAATTTTCCAGAAGAAACAGCGTTGACTAGTGAGGAGATCGGGCCCGCAGCACTAGATACCGCAGCTGCAATATTTCCAAAGATGCTACCCAGATTGCCAACAACTTCTGGGCCCCCTGAAACTGTGAGTGCGCCATTTGGGTGCATCTGACAACGTTGAGCCCCAACAGTTACTCCTTCTTGGGCGAGATCTTGCCGGACAAGTTGTTCGTATTGTTGTGCCATAGCACTATTTGCAATATTAGCTATCGTACTAGACATAAGCGCCGCCTGAACCACTGCCGGATCTCGGAAGCCAGCCAGCTCTAGTCCTGTCGCAATAGCGGCATCTCGCAGAGAAACTAGATCCGAATCTTGGAGTTGCACACTGATTGGAATTACCGGATTTCCTACTGTGGCGGCATGGTTGGCGCCTGAAAAAGCAGGATCAAGGTTGGATAGAATATAGGCCAAACGCTTAGCGACGCGTCCGCAAATATTTGGTGTTGGGGTAGGGGCGGCCAGAAGAACAACCATACGCTCTCCTTGGCTCGGCGGGGAAGGCGGCTGAGCCTGATGCGAAGAAAGCTGCACAGGTGCCTGGCCAACGCCTGCTTTCGCAAAAGCGCCGTCCCAGTTACCTGTAGCTAGGTCGAGTACTACCTGCCCGGCCACAAAGGAGGGGTCTTGGGAAAGTTGGCGAAACCCCACAGCGGACCCTCCTGTGGTCCGCGCTGGATATCCGGAGACACCCCAAACAAATGGCATATTTGCATTTGAGATAGAAATTCCCGCCATTCCTGGAGGGGCCGCGATACTAGTTACCGGATAAGAATGTAGCGGAGCCGCAGTAACATTCCGTGGCCGCGCCATCCAAAAGGTGGGTAGTGGGGCGGAAAATACAGATGGGACGGAGGGGTACATCGGTACAGGATAGCACCCGGCACCAACTGTAGGTACTGGAAGACCTCCCACGACATTAAGAACTGCAGAATTCACAGTCTCAATATCTTCGTGTGTAAGGTCGGCACCGTTGAAGATAGGCATAGTGGTCAACTTTCCCTAATAGATGAAACAGTGCTTCACGCGAAACACAAAGATAGTTATTAGAGATATTCTAATGCCTAAGGGGGTGTACAATCAAGCCTTAATTATTGAAATCAACATTAAGGGGTGTCACTAGAGAACCAGGACATAACGTTTTGTATTCCCACGAAAGCCCCAATTATAAATGCGGAAAGCGTCCATAATACCCAGAGAAAGACGCCCCTAAAGAACTCGCCACTTTTTTCTCTCCAAACCTTGCCGTGCTCCGCAGTTAATTGCCAAGCCTTGTGGGCAAGAACACCCAACGTAATCACTGCGACACTCCCTACACCTATGGCGATCACAACTAAAGGACTTGTGCCCTGAGTAGGTGCACCTGCAGCAGGCTGACCTATTGTTCGGCCTGTAGTCAGGTATCCGGCCGGTGGATAGAGGAAGGGAGGTGGGCTAGAAAAGTACCGTGGCGGGCCACCTGGTGGCCATATGGTGAACTCAGTCCCAAATCCAATAGGAGGGGACCCAACAACATTTAGTGCGGATCGGGAAACCGCAGCTAAGTCGTTTTGGGTTAACGGGGCACCACTTAAAGAAATTGGCATTTGAGTCTCCAGGCCTAAAGTTTTCGTTTAGTCTCAATGACTAGAAGTATGAAAAATAGTGGGGCTAAAAAAGCCAGAAATACAGTTATAAATCGAATCAACTCCTCTGGGATATCTGCTCCCGGGGCAATACGGGCCACTCCCGTCTGACCCAATAGATACTCAAATAGGAGGCTCTTAGCAAAAAGCCTATTAGTGATTTGAACCACAGCATTTGTGGCATCACCAGGCAACAAGCTGTTAAGCTCTTCATAGCTATCTACAGAAGAACCCACATAGGTTTGTAGCCTCTTAATAGCCCGCTTAGGGTAGTCGGCCACCTTTTTTTGAAGTACAGCCAAGTAAGGCCTCAGCCCTTCCTCTTCCGCTAAACGACCAATGAAATTTGCCTGGGTTAGTACGGCTTGCCCACCCAACTCCCGGGGAGTTAGTGCGCGATCAATAATGATCCCGCTTAGCACAGATTCGTTCAGCAACAATAGCTCCTGCTGAGAGGGCACGGATCGCCCTTGGGGCTGATTTTGTCCCACGGTATAGCGCAAGTATGGGGTAGAAAACATAACCATACCAGTTCCTATCGGCTCCGGGCCATAATTTCTTGCACAATGGGCATCCAGTCTTCTGGGTTATTAGTCCTGTATCGCTTAAAGTTGCCGCCGTGCTTCATCTCTACGAACGGTGTGGGGCTACTCGCATCACATACTTTCCATGTATCGTTACGGGGATCAGATTGATATATACTGTACACATGATATTTAGGTCCACCACCTGGATCTCCGGCCAACATTACTGCGGTTGGGATACCCATAGATTCCAAAAACAAGTTTGTAATACAAGTCAAATCATCACAATCACAACTTGCCACATAGGGCGCATAGCAGAAATCCCACAGAATCTTCAATGGAGTTCGAATAAGCTCAACCCCAAATACCTCTTCCGCATATGGGAAGTGGTTCTGTACAAAAGCAATTACCGCCTTTGCAAAGGGATCTCGATACTCAGGAGATCCCCGCACTTCAGGACCGGCCGGACCCACCATAACTGGTCCGTATGGTGAGTTGACGCTCTGATATGGTTGTTGGGATTGACTGGACTGTTGCCACTTCTTTACCCACTCCTCAATTCCATTTTGGTCCCACACAGCATCCCAACTAGGCGTAGGCCACAACATAGATGCACGAATACCATTAGCGAGAGCATTAAAAACTTGTGTTTTCTTCTTATATTTGTCTACCAAGAAGCAAATAAGAGATGCGGTGGCATCGGGGCCATAATTTTCAGCTCTAGTTCGACCATGGTGTTGGGCCTGTTTTACCAAACGAACATCGTCGTGCAGTGTAGGCTCTAATGTTAGTAGTTCCATTTCCAGAAGACCAAACCACCACGGTGCGCGTTTTGGTTGTTGCCAGCGTAAGTTCTTTTTAGTAAAACCTCCGCCGACTATGGGGTCTCTCTGCAGCCAGTCCATAAACCGAGAGTATTTTTCTAGAGCGGCCATTAGATTAGGGTCGCCAGAGGGGTGATTAGGGGAAGGGCCTAGCCCAGCAGGTGTATGGTGAAACACAGATTAGCCTTCTAAATCTTAGGGTGTAAGCACAACATCAATCATCAATATGATAGCATCTTTAGTCCGTATATGCTAGGTACCAAATCAAAAATGGACCGCAACGGGCCCATTTCTGTTAAGGAGGTGAACTCTGCTACATAATGAGCTCATCATCCGTGAACTCGCCATCAAGGCCCGCCAGTATATTAGCCATAGTGCTGAGTATCGTGGTAACCGCAGCAGACCCGGCCAGCTTAAGTTTGGCTTTATTCACAAAAGGCAAACAGTCAAAAATAGCTCTAGCTGATTCCGACTCAGTTCCATTTTGCACCGCACCCGCAGCCTCGGCACACCAATCTTCTAGAATGTCGGGGGTAAAGAGCTCAGTCCCCTTTTCCTTGAAGACTTCTGTACCCTGTGTTTGTATGTCTTTTAGCGCCCCAATAGGGTCGGTTTCTCCCTTTTTACGAAATATGGGGTAGATGACATTATATAGTGCTTTAGCAAGTTGCTTTCCCTCGGCTCCTAGCATGTCCTCTTCCTCTTCTTCATATTCTTCGTAATCAACATCTTCATATTCATCTGTACCTGCCTCGTCATCCTCATCTGCTAGCATACCAGGGATATTGGGCACACTAGTCATTGGGGTTTTGACTGAGCTTTGTGGGACAGCTGCCTTAGGTGGCGCAAAAGATGAATTCGGTGCGGTGGGTATACTACCACTCCCAAGGAACTGAGACAATATATTTTCTATTCCTGGAACGCCTAATTGTGCTCCAATTGCTCCTAAGTCAAGTCCGGCCAGGGGATTAACTGGGGCGCCTTGTTGTGCGGGCGGTGGGGGTGGCTGAGGAATTTGCTGTTGGAGGGGCATTCCTGGTTGGGTTGGTGTAGGCGGGTATTGTCCTTGTGGGTACTGTCCTTGTGGAGGATGGCTCGCCACACCATTTGGCGCATACCCATATCCGGGCGCACCACCCACTGTCGGCATTGGCTGTGGTTGCTGAATCAGGTTTTTCATAAACCCTTTCAGTAGAGGAGTAATCTGGGGTCCCAGCGTAGTAAGAAGACCCATTATGGCGGGAAGCCCCATTGAATTACCTTTTTCTTGGTCCGACTCCTTACCTTCAAGTTGTTGTCGCAGCAACCTCTCTAGAGCCTTCTTTTGAGGTAAGAGGGATCCGTCAGGTAATTCGATATACTGTTCACTCATATCTTCTTCCTCTTCTTCGTCCTCTACCACAGCAACCGGCGCGGTACCTACCTGGTACTGCTGGGGCTGGGGCGGAATTAAGGCGTGTTCAAAATTACTAGTCATCTGTTTTAGGATGGCGGTCTGCATGGCCTTATATACACCACGTAGTCCCTCTTCCTCTTCCTGTCGTGCAGGAGATAGGCGTGCGGGGACCGAGTTTTCTTCTTCCTTAGGAATTTGAATTAAGGTGTGTGCAACTGGCTCTAGTGTGTCTGGCACACAGGCCGCCACCACATAGCTTTTTCCTTGACGGAGCAGGTCTCCAGCCTCTTCCTGAAGCCAGTAAAGGAGGTGGTGGTCCTTATGTGGATTATATCCAGAAAAACGATCCACATACATGTTGAAGTCTGCTACGTAGACTTTTCCTTTCTTCTTAGTGCCAAAAATAGATAGTATAAAGCCTCCATCTTCTCCTAACTCAGCACTATCATACTGGCCAAGAAGACTCATGAAGTCTTTGAGATTGTGAATTTCAGGGGTATCCGCTACGGGCATGTGTTTTGTCCACCTATAAAATAGTCTTTATTACCGATAAACTGCAGGCCAAAAGCCTTCAAGGCGATAACAATAACAGAGATTAATTATTACTCTACTAAAAGCAATAGCTTTGTTTCCGCTGACTGTCAATGATCTATATATAGAATATTTTTCAACGCATAATATTTGGGTGGGGGACCGCCCAGGCCATAAAAGGCGCCCAGAGGCTTCTAGTCGGTGCGAAAGCGCATTTTTTAGGGTGTTTGGGGGGAGGGGATTTCTATAGTTCTCGAAATAAATTCGATCCCGCAATATTTTTTACCTGAATTATGGATTCTTGTTGCTGCGCACTAAGACCCTGAACTTTTTCAGACTCCAGTTGGAAGACATTAGACCGACCCCCAATACCTACTGTATCCATTTCAGTAAGGAAGGCTAGACAAAGTAAAGTGGCAATCGTAGGATTACAGCTATTAATGAGATATTCCTGACTTAAAGCATGTAGCCATCTAGAAACCATCATAGTGGAATCGGCCCAAAGCAAAACAAAATCCGCAGGATGTGGGCTCCCAAGACTTTTTTTCCACTGATTCCCAATTAAAACATAAGACGCCGGGGCCTCTTTAGGAGAACTGATGTTTACCACCCAGTTCTTATGTCCGTCTAGACCGGCAGTCATTTTAACCACAGAGCCATTATGTATAAAACGTAAAGTCTTTGGGGTTACATTCTTAATGACTATATTCTGAGGGTGGATTGCGTTGGCCATTGGCTTTGTGAAGTCCAAGTTTGGCTCAAATACCCAGAACCCATTTCCAATATCTCTCTTTACCAGCTCAACCCCAAGAGTTTTTAGGCGCTCCTGATGCACGTAGGCATTCTTAGTAAAGGAAACAATTTGAGCAAAAGACTTTATGTCAAAACGGGGCAGGTTAGGTGATGGATGAGGCGATAGACCTCGCGCTTTCTGAAACTCTCCCACATATCCGGAATTTCGTACGCAACGAAGAACGCGTCCCTGGATCTGAAGCATCTTCACAGGGCTCTCAGTGGGCTGTAGGTCAACTAGTGAGGTTGCTCCGGGCCATATGACCTCATTGCCAGCTTCATCAATGTACGCTCCTCCAGGAGCGTCCACACCTTCTGTAAACACATCTACGGTGGCGAGCCAGCATTCTCCTGCCTCAAAACTCTTAATAAGCTTCTCGCGCTGGCTTCTTCTGGTGTCTCCAATGATAGGCTTTAGGGGCTTGGGGGCTCCTCTATCTTCAAAATGTTGGCATAAACGGTAAACAGATTCTTTACGTGGGCAGGCAAACAGCCTGGTTTGCGGCGACCACTGCTCCAGCATCATTGTCCAATCAAAAACCAGGTGCATATTGTCATGCAGACGTGCCGCAGCAGACTGAAGCATCTGCTTCTCTGACCCCAATTTTTCATCTAAGAGTCCAATTGTGTTACCAAAGTAATAGTAATTTGTAAGATATCCCGACTTTATTGCCTCTGTAATAGTTAGGGCCTCGTAGAATTCGGAAAAATTACGGCGCCATTCGTCAGTTTCTAGTTCTCCACCACGCATAGGCGTAGCGGTAAAACCGACAATACAGATATTTGGTTGTAGACGACTCCAAGTAGGGGCAAGCTGGTGGTGGGCTTCATCCAATAGCAGTACATCCGCTATTTCAGCAGTTCCTTTTTTTAGCTTGTTGAAATAGGTCATCGGCGTGTATAGTCGATCTGCAGTCTGGATGCCAAGCTGTATAGCATTACGAGAAATGCTCGTTATAACCTCCACACGAGGCGTCACAAGAATGACCTTTAGCCCACGTTGCTCAAGCTCGTGCATTAAAGTCAGTTCCATAACCGACTTACCAGTACCGGTAGGGCTACTGATAATAAGATTCCATGGTTTCCCAATTTGCTGACTTTTGTGTACAGCATTTACGCCACGATCACTAGCAGCTTTCTGATAAGGAAATAACTTCATGCGTCCTTCTACCTTTGTACGAGACTCTCATCCATGGTCTAGTTGGCCTCAAGTCTTAGTTCTGGGGGTTCCTAGAGACTATTACCACTTTGAATCCTGGATGCAAAATAGTGGTTTTGAGGCCTTTATTGCCCATCCCATAATAGACTCCCTACGTAATTCCCACAAGGGGAGGCCTTTGAAAAATTCTATTGGTCTCCTACGCCTCACCGCCGTAGCCGGTATAGAGAATATGGACCTGGACCCAAAAAGGCCAGAAACTATTGCGCACGTACTCTCTATATGTAATGACAGCATCGCGATACGCACCTTCCTAAAAATTCCCCCTGATGAAATGATGGGGAGGGCCGCTAAAGACCGTGAAAAACCCGATAGTCGTGGCACAGCAAATTCTCTAGAGACCTACCAGGAATTTATTTCCCGATATACCACAGAGCTCTGCCTCTACTGGAAAAGCAAACACCCCCGAAAAAGGCAAGTTAAAAGGGGACCTCGTCCGCCATGGATGAAAAAGATGGACATCTGGTCCGTGAAGTACCTCGCTACAAGATCGGGGTAGATTGTTCCACAGCTACTTTTGTGAACTTATCAGGTAGTTTACCTTCTTGGATTAGCTTCCACGGGGAGTCGATACCGGCTTTTCTGAATATAACTGGTAAGCGCTCCTTCACAACCTCTTCCATAGCCTCTTTTGCTCGCGCCTCTGGCAACACATCTTCTTCGGGAAATGTTACTACTGATAGAAATGGCTGTGGAAGCGAAGGGACTTTGAACTCCCCAATTTGCCATGCCCCTAAAGCCACAGGCGCCCGGGCAGCTTGTATTACAATAAAGTCTAAGGGATTCTGAACATAAAACCGCATCAAAAATGGTGCTGGCGAATCCTCCGGCACGGGCTTATCACTTAACACGTTCCCATTGATACCCTTCCATGAGCGCGGAGTATAACGAACTGGGAAGGCGCCTAGGTTTGGTCCCCATACTCCCCACGGACTACCTCTACGAGCATCAAAAAAGGCTAAATAGTGATAGCCCTCTACTAACCGCACTACCTGCCAAGGCGGCTCGGGAATGTCCTTAAATAGTACAAGAAGGTCCTCCCCAAGCGCTAAAATTTTATTTACCTCTTTATCTGTCGCCGCAAAATAGCATTCTATAGGTAGGTCATATTGGGCGGCAAAATCTTTTAGCTCGCCTTTTTGGGGTAACTCTTTTATGTACTCAACGAGAGGATACTCCTTATCCACTTCCCCTAGCAGGGTTTTAATCCAAGGATTATCCCGGTCTAGGTGGTATTCGCGAACAAGCCAGCTCATTACGGCTTCTTTTGTCCAGTCTTTGTGAAAAGCCATGGCCAGATCAACCACTTTACCGCCCGCACTGCAGGGGCCAAAGCAAGTCCACCCATTATCAGACGTTCTCAAATTACAAGAAGGGGTTCTTTCTGGGCCGTGGACAGGGCACGAGATGAAGTTTATATTGGCCCTCTTTGACAATACAGGCGCCCCCATTTTCCTCGCTAATGAAATAATAGGAACTTTCTTATTGATTAGATCTTCTAAGGCTTTTAGATTAGGCATGACAAGACTTTCAAACTAAAGGAACAAATAAATGCCAATACTGGACCCCTCAACAATCCACCATATTCGATTTTACCAGACTTTGGTACCCAATAAACGAGGAAAATTAAAACCTGGAGTGATCCTGGCTACCCCCTTTGGGCTGACAGACTTCGTAAACCGGGTCAAAAGTCTACCTGGAGTTGAGCACGTATACTCCTGGGCCACCAACTTGCGCTACATATCTGTAGCCACCGCAGAGAAGCTCCCATGGCTCATGCAGAGGCTAGAGTCCCTCCGTGAGGAGTACGAACAAAAGCAGCCCGATGTGACACTTAGTAAAATGGAGTGCCCGCCATCTACTACCTTTACTCCCGAGAGCTTCGGAATCCAGGATAAGAACTTTACGGGAAAGGTCAAGTCAGATGATGGTAACTTTGAGTTTTATTTCAATGAAGGGGAGTGGTGCGGGTACGAAAAGCAAACCACCGAAGACGCAGAATTCCCAGTTCACCCCGCAGCTATGGGCTGTCCTGGCGGTCTCCGGCTGAACTACAGCTCCTCTAAGGCCTTTAAGACCTGCCCTTGGCAGTATTTTGCAAAGAGTGTGGCGCGTATTCCTACGTATCCGAATATGGCGACACACATTGGCTGGGCGGTACACAATGCCGCTGAGCAAGCACATCGAGAATTGCTGGGGCTGGGCGGCGCAAACACAATGGTCGTGCCTCCAATTAACCTGGACAAGATGCTGGAAGTCTTCTATAGGGACTTTGGGAAGGTAAAAGGTAGCGAACTAATGCCCCCAGCCACAGATGCGGAAATGGAAGTGGCTAAGTACAAAGGGGAGAACATGGTCAGAAACTATTTCAATTTCCTTCTAAATGACGAACTTCCTGATCTAATTAAGTACACCCTTGTTGAAAAGACAATGCGTTTCAATCTGGAGAAGAGCCTATTAGGCGTTACTGGTCCTGAAGGAGAGGAGCCCGTTATCTTCCAGGGGGCGCCGGTTCAAATTGCGGGAACTGCTGACTTAGTGTACCAAGTAGAGCCCCCGGAAGGCTACGAGATGCCCGAAGACACTATCGCTCTTACTCTAACGGACCTTAAAACTAGTGTGCGTGGCCTTGACCGTCTAGGGCACGTAGACTTGCTTCAGCACCTTGGTCAACTAGCGCTCTACTCAATGATGATCGAAAAGGTGTTTGAGAAAGAGTACGGCCAAAAAGCTAAAGTTGTGTATGTGGAGATTAGGAACGTCACTCCTTTTGACGGAGTGCGCTCGCTTAGGGTTGGCTTCGTGGGACACGACGCTGTGGAAAACTCTGACTTGAAGAGAAGCGCTCTTCGTCTAAACAAAGATATTATCGAAGCCTTCCTGAGCGGAAACTTTGACCGTACTCCTGGATATCACTGTACAGATTGTCCCGCTTCCGTACCGTGCTTTTTGTCCGCACGCCTTGGGCTCAAAAGCTTTCAAGTCACTCAGACTGAGCCCATAAACATACGGGACGATAAGAACATTGCGGCACTAAATCGCCCAGGCAGAAAGGATTACTAAATGGCCTTTCCTTACGACGCGATCAAAAACGATATTGATTTCCTTGTTCGATTTACTATTCCAGGCAATTCTTACAAAGATGTTCGGCACGAATTGGCCCAGCGGCTTCTCTTTTTTACTATCGAAGATCCTGAACAAAAAACCATTCGTTCAAATGGTCCGATAGACAGATCTTCTCGTTGGGAAGTTGACTCTCCCTTTTCCCATGGCTATCAACGTGTATTAGAAAACGGTGGAGTATGGATGCGGCCTATTAAGAAGGGCGGCTACTACCTTCCGCAGTCATTGTGGGAAGTTATGGTGGGTGGTAAAGCTAAAATCTTACGGGAAGACGGCAATGGGTTCGTGCAAAACAGCACCACGATTGCGAAAGAAAAGGGGAAGGTTTATGGGGCAGTTGTAAATAGGGCCCGGTTCAGCTGTACCTTTGAGGGCTGTGTGTTCGCTCACTCTACTTTTGATAGTTGTATTTTTGAGGCGTGCGAGTTTCACAATGTAGATTTCAGTAAAGCTACCTTTATCAACTGCACTTGGGACTCGGTCTCATTCTTGGGTCCGAAAACAGATTTCTCGGGAACCATCTGGGAAAACAATAGTGTGAACCGCGATACCGTAGAGGCAGCAGCAGATATTCCACGTGCGGGTGCACACGGGTATGGGCCATGGGTGTTTGACCCACGGCAAGAAGGCAGCTGGAAAGTTTAGCTATAAAAGGGTTTTAGGTAGCCCTATAGAGCTGGACCGCACACACTATATAGATAAATCTTTTGTATAAGAAAATTGGAGATTCCTAAAATGACTCAGGATTTTGTGGTCCCAGAGGACCTAACAATTGCAGGCATTGGCATCGAACTGGCTAACATCGCAAACGAAAACAATTCACCTAACTTCCTATATTTTGACAAATCCATTACATTTGCAATATCTGTAGGAAGATTTGAGCGCGGCATTTTTAGGCAGGACATCTGCTTTGTTAATCGAGATTCCGAAACTGTTGCGGGAATGCGTCTGGGTGGGGGCTCACAATCTACAGCATGTAGTACAGAAGACTACTTTAGCCAAAACTTTTTGCTTGAAGACCGAACTCCAAACTATGCGGGTTTCAGCCTACAGATGTTGAACTTGGCGGGCCCCTCCCCACTACCAGATCCTGGCCCTAATATCAAAGATGACGGAGTTCGGTATAATGCCCGAACTGATGAGGACATTGCCCATATTGCCGAGGTTATTCGCGGCACCGTATCTAGGGCACACCTAACCATGATTATATCTGGCAGCCAGCTTGTGCTTCACCACTTTCTCACCCAATTCCCGGAACTGGCCAAAGCACTCTACCCAACTGTAGAGACTCCAACAAGAGGCATTAGGCCCTCGGAAAAGGTCAACTGCTTTCCGCCTCACTCCGCAGATATTGGCTTCAAAACAAACCTTGTCGGGGCCATGAAACGACTCTCTCCAGAAGACGTAAAAGCCATTAGCGGATTACGGGAAGATAAACAATGGAAAAATGCCACAGAACTACTAGGAGAATCCTCTCAAAAAGACGGCGCAGTGCCTGTCAATTTTTTGGACTTGTTTAAGGCCTGGAATGCCGGGGCTGACGTTCAGGTAAAAAAAATCGAAGACGATAATTTAGGCACAAGAGCCTACACACAAGTTTGGAATGCAATTGAAAAGCTAAAAAATAATCCTGATACTTATATATCTGAAGACGGCTCATATATGAAAGGGCTGACTTCTCAGTTTGCTCTAAACACGCTTTTCGGGGCAGTACCAAACGAGGAGCCCATTGCCGAAGACTCTTGGCAAGCACGCTGGCCTCATGGTGAGTACGTACAGGGACATATGTTAGGGGCGCTGTTAGGGGCGCGGTCAATGTTGACCACAAGCGGGCCCACAAGCCCCTACTTACCGGCACAAAAAAAGTCATAAAAAATAGCTATTGACAGGATTCTAAACGGCCACTATAAGGGGTTTCCCCGCTTCTTATAAGTAACATATGTGCACCTGGGTGACTTGAGCTACAAGTCAGTCCCATAAAGTACTAGACAAACAAAAAGGGATAGGGAACAGAAGAGTTATAAGTACTAATAAGCTATATACGTAATAAACGTGTACACGTATAGGGCACTACTCAATGAGGGGCTCCCATCGCGTTCCCAACTCTGCTACATCAAAACGCATAGTAGTAGCGGGAAACCACTCTTCAGCCAAGGTCTGAAAACTGCCTACCGCTCTTTCTGCTTCTGCTATGCTCTTCATCTCATAAATTACAGCATCATGCTGCCACAGTATTGGAAATGCCCCATACTTTAGCGCCGCGACCATAATTCCCTCCCCAAAAAGATCGGCGACTGTTCCCTGAATACGGAAAGAGGACCAACGAGGCTGCTCAAACAGCTCTAGCACTCTTCCTGTCAAAGTTTCTGCTTGAACGTACCCGCTCTTCCCTCCCTTTTTCCACCTATCAATAGGGTATCGTTTGTCATAAACCTTCCTGAAACGATCATACATTTCTCTGGTTAGTTCAATGCCCTTCCCTCTGGCTTGTGCCTGCACCGTGGCAAAAGAAGTCCCGTTAGGGATCGCAAAGTTCACATCTTTACCAAATCGACGAACTTTCGGGGCGTCTGGGACTCCGGTTCTATTGGCCGCTTCTAACCAAGAAATGCCCTTCCCCACCAGTTCCTTAATTTCGACAAATAATTCTGGGTATAATATGTAGACGCCTGTTCTAAAGTGAATATCAAACAAATCTTCTAGATCAGCTGCTAAATTGGGGGCCCGAGGATCATCCTTATATTCAGATCGCCATATTTCCGCTAAGGGGTGCAGATTAGCCGCAGAGGCATCTGCATAATATAAGTGATACCCAGGCGCGGCCATTACAAGGCTGCGTGCCGGTCTGGGGGGCCCTTGGCGTAATACCTGAAGATTAGGGGCTTCTGTATACGCGCGACCAAAAGGATCCATAAAATAGGACGGGTGTACCCTACCACTATCTAGGAGGGATTCATAAATATCAGCAATGTTTGTGAGCTTCTGCTTATATTTCTGTTCGTTAAGTAAGCTAGGATCTCTGCTGGTCTCATCTTCTAGTTCATCAACCCAGCGGTCCAAAGTGCCTTTGTCGATAAAAGCACCTTTCCATGCGCACATAAGCGCCGCGACCCGGCGGGCAAGATCATAATACATCCCGTAGGCCTTTACCGGTCCGCCACGGCTCTTTATGAGACTCCGAATGTCCTCTATCCCCACTATCCGGTCATAGGTCTCCTTAACCAACTTAACTTTTTCAGGGGCAGATAGATCAGCCTCAATAATAGCCGTTGGGGTTATTGGGGCGGGCCAAATATCTGGGAGGTGGTGGCTAATAGTGTCTTCTAAAAGATCTAGTGGAATTAGCCGTTGACTTTTAAGTGCATCCAGTATAATTTGGCGATTAGGATACTTGCGCCAAGCAGCGAGACACACTAGAAGATCTAGGCCTGGACCAACGAAAGTGATTTTTTTGTCGTGTAGGAGAAAAATGAACTCCGCAATAGGTATCTCCTTGACGCCCTCTTGGTACAGCCATATAGTAGTTGGCCACTTCTCGGGTGGGGGCAGGTGCCAGTCCCGCAGAGGAGTGTCAAGCCAAAGGCTGACTATGGTGGATTCTTTTTTTGGGGCTGATGCCATAAAAACCTCATATGTTGGGGCGTCAACTATTTCGAGCTAGCTGCTCAGTCTATCATGCCGGTTGAAGATACGCAATGAACGATCACGAAGCTCTAAGAATCCTCGGTGTTGTAAAAGCAACTAACTTTCAAGAAGTAGCTAATGCGTATAAAAGACTTGCTATTAGTTTGCACCCAGATCGTAGTAAAGAAAAGCCAGAAATAGCTGACCAAAAATTCAAACGTATCTCAGGTGCTTTTAGACATTTAGAAGAGCGCCAAAAAGGGAGCGTGCTGGTTTTACCTATTATCCAGGGCCCGGATGGTGTGGGACAAATTCCACGCGAACTCAGCAAGTTTCTGGATCCCGCTATACTTAAAATCTTGATAGGCTACCTGGTCACAAAAACCCCCAAGTGGATGCAACCTACCTTGAAACAGGTATGTGAAGGCTTTGATCCCCTTGCTATTATTGCATTTACGGTGCGGAATGGTATTAGAATACCCGACCTCTTTGGGGCAAAAAAGGTAAAGGGCACAAAGAAACCCAAAAAGCCAAAGAAAACCAAAAACCCCAAGAAGGTAACTCGTCCCCCACACCCTGGTGGGGACCTAGGGCGTTATGGGCAAGTTGTTAAAAGGGCAATTATCAACCGTGAGGACTGCTCGGCCATGAACCGACTTCCTGCGAATGAGCGCGCCGCCTTTAAGGTTAGGTGTGTATTGGAAACTCGGAATCTAGCTACTAAACAATCCAAGGAAGAGCACGTAGAACTGTCCTTACCAGAAGGCCTCAACCCGTCAGGTAAAATTAGCTTAGATGGTCAGGTTTGGGATATTACTCTCACTAACGAGCCGTGGGGCGGGCCTCCTCCAGTTGGGTCTATCTCGAATCCAAAAATAACCTCAACTACCAAACAACCTATGGACAAGGCCCCAAATCCAGGCATGGGCACTACTGTGCAAAACTTACAGAACATTGCATCTATGGTAGCGGCACAAAGGAACCAGCAGCCTCAACCGCGCCGAGGTCACACACCTCCCCAAAAGTTGGGGCCTGGGGACAATCTTTGGCCGCCTGGAAAGACCTTCTTGCCTTAAGCTACTGGGGCCGTATCTAATTTAGTGAGGCGGCAGAAGCACACCTCTCCGTCCGCTGCAAGGGCATGAGGAGTTTCTTGCGGCGGCAGTTTCCGCAATATAAGGTCGAATACGTGGCAATCATCCACATCAATAGCCTTGAAGGTTTGATCCATTAGAAACTTCACGCGGTTGTCAATATCGCGTCTTTTTGGGTTGCCGTTCTTGAACCAATGCTCCCCATACCAAAATACTTCAAATTTAAATGTTCCTTGACTATTAGCGTGCTCTTTGACCCAGCTAGGCACTTCTTGGAGTTGCTCTTGTAGGTGTGTCTCTGCGATGACTTTCCAGTTCCGCAATACATCAGTGTCTTGGATGCGTGCAGACTGCTTGCCCCCTCCGATATTGATTTTGCGAGCCATACGAGCTTTATTGAGTGATGGTGGTGGGGTGAGAAATACTTCTATACTTTCCATAATGCTTCCTTTTTTAATCTTGACTTCTTCTATCTAACTATCCAGTATAGCTGCGGCCCCAATTAACGAAAGGAAAATATCATGCCAATTAAGATTTCTTTAGATCTAGACGATTTGACCAGTAATCTGGATTCTCAAGAAGCCCTATTCAACCTGCTTCCTAAAATAGTAGTGGATAATTTAGGATCTCTGAATAATCTCGACGAGTTCATGATGACTTATAAAGTATCTGAGAACGTCAAGCTACGATTCAAACTACAAGAAGAGGTTGTGGACGGCAAAAAGAAAATGGTTTTTTCAGCCGAAACCCCAATCTCTTTATTTGGGCAACCTAAAATTATTGAATGGGTAAAGAGCCAACGAGAAAAGTTTCTATCTAACATTTTCTCCCCGAAGACTTAAGATTGTTGCCTTTGTCGCAGACGGCGATGCTGGATGGCATACTGTAGGGAGTCTTCTCGACGTATAACCTCATCCATGTCTGCTAAATTTTCAGGGGTCGCTAGTCCTGTTGGGGTATCAGATGTCAGCTGACAATAAAGATAGATATCATCTGGGATAAACCTCCACATTCTTTGAATGAGATCCTCTTTTGTTCGCTCCGGTTCTCGACACTTTGAAGAGAGAACTGTTACTTCTTTAGCCTCTTCCCAATCTTCATCTAACCAAAGACTGCCCGCGCTCTGTACACCCCATTCTGTCTCTATGACGATGGCGGGCACACAGCCGTCAGGGCAATTAAATGAAGCTTCTTTTTCCGCCTCTGTTAAGCCCTTTGTCATGAACTCATCCAGTAGAAAGACTTTACGGCAAGTAACATCGTCCTGATGTGACATCCACTCAATAGCTAAAGACCGCAAATGGGAAAGCTCCTGAGCTAGCCACAGTTCCTTCCATGTGGGTCTCCTTTTTCGTCGAGTCCGCTTTTCCTCAAAGTCATTAAGGATCTCTTTAGCCATCGCTGATAAATCCCAGGCTTCATCTAATGAGGCCTTTTTATACTTAGTCATCGACCACGCACGTTGCTCTCCACGCAACGCAAAACGGCTCACCACATATAGCTTAGATTTATGTCCTTTCACATAAACTGTGTCTATTGACTGTGGAGCTATTATTCTAGATATACTCCTGAATCCTGTAGGGAAAACCGAAAATGTGGTCTGTATCATGCTTATTTTAAAAACTGTTTGTAAATAGCCTCAGGCATATCCTGACGCTTATGGGCTGGAAAACAGGCACTAGGCATCATGTCAAAAGTGTCCCAATTAATATTCAAGAACAGGCTCCAGACTTCTGGAATTGACAAGCTTTCCGGCACCATAATATGCCTAGTTCGAGCATAGGTCTCCAGGATATCGGGTATCTCAAAGGATGTCCAGTAGGTCATCACCCAAACTGCAGGATATTTTATACCTGCCAGCACATCATCCACCTCATAAAAATGATACGTGCGATAATACAGTTTTCTCGGGCTCGCCCACACCATATCTACAGAGTTGGTGTCTTTATTGTGTCGAGTTAGAAAACCCTGATCGGTGATCTGATACTCTCCGTCCCCAACTGAGTTTAGAGCCTCCACGACGGTAATGGGGATGTCGGTAGCGGCTCCAGGAAAAGCAATAGGTGGGCGGCTAATATCTAGCCAGTGAACACGTGCACCACGTCTCCTGTAACTTTGTGAAATTTCCTTTACCACTTTCCGGGCGTAGGATAAACGCGGCCTTAAGTAGGTCCAGTAGCTCCCCAGCAACTTCTGAATACGTGTCTGACGTTCACGGGCACCCTTAGTGTCCTGAACTCCTCTTAGCTCTCTTTCAGCCCTTTGTGCGAACTCAGCACTTACCAAACCAGGGAAGCTGTCCTGTGCGGGGAAAAGGTCTCCCATCAACGAGGCCATGAATAGCCCGAGCGAAGTAATGCCCGCAGAAGCACCCCCTGGAAGGCGCTTATGGGCCGAGAAATTAGGATCGTAAAAGTATTGGTTGTTTTTCAACCCAACTCGGCGTGCTCCAAGAGCTTCCGATTCGATAGCCATGTAAACGTCTTTAGGGGGACCGAGATCATCCTCAGGGGATCTCATAAGTTCCATCAGCTCTACAATTCCCATAGGGCGCCCCACATCAACCCAATCTCGGGCCAGTACATTCTTAACTAGCGCACGAGAGTTCTCCTCTAGGCCCTCCAAGGATTCCTCTACCCCAAGGTTCTCTAGTGTTTTCGCATACCAGGGACTGCCTTTCCAGGCTTCTAGGAAACCCTCTTTCTCTACCACTCGCCCTTCACCCTCTAGCTCTAGTTTATTCTTCTTCAGAGATATAGTGGCGGGGCGTAAAGACGCCGGTGCGAGTATGGAAGACTCCCCTATTTTCTTTATAATATTGAACGTATCTAGCAAAGCGCGATATCGCTGTGGGTTTTGGAAAAGCAGCTGCCTTGCGGATTCTGGTAATTGTCCCACCAGTTTTGCCAGATCATCCACTACAGGGGCAATACCGCCTAAGCCGTTGGCCTTATTGCTCTTGGCTTTTTGGTTTTTAGGGATGACGAGACCATCTTTCTTCGCAATACCCTTAATGTGGGCACGCACTCCTTTAGACATACTTCTCGATAATGTATTGGGGATAGAAATGGCCCCGTAGCCAAACAGTTCTGACAGCAGACTAAATAGATAAGAAGAGAGGGGGACGCCCAGCAGGTTATTAGTATTCATCCCTATATCCAGCCCATTATTCAGCGGGTATGGGGATAGCCGAGCTTCAATTTTCTTTGTGCCCTTTTTAACCTTCAGCTTTACCTGCTCTCCATCTAACGCACGATACTTCTCCACATCTCCTTCTTCTAGAGCTTGCATGGCTAGGTTCTTATTTGTCGCTAAGTGTAGGTCTATATCTACTTTCCCCCACAGTTGTGGAAGCATTTGAAATTTCTTAGCGGTGTCTGCGGCCAGAACGCCTAATAGTGAGCTCTCTATTGCATTTAATGTTGGTTGAAAGGTTGAGGCGTCTAAGGTGGACTGCGGTAATATACGGCCCAGACTGGTTAGATTTCGTAGTACTAGGCCAGTTGAATACGTAACTAGACGCTTCAACACATCACGGGCTACACCTTCGGCACGAAGGGCGTCATCTAGGCCACCGGCGCTCTCCATAGCCGCTTTGAGAGCCTTCTCACTTATTTCGGAATATCTAAGGCGACGCAGTTTGCTGGTATACACCCCGTGTTTCTTTTCTTGTTGCTCATACTGAGACACAAATGACCAAATATGCCAGGCCTGCACCTCTCCTTCCGGGGTGTTATCGGTGGCGATGTATACTATCCCGGAGGCGTACTTGACCGTATTTAGTAGGTTGCTTAAAGCCCTCTTTGTGCTCTTTCCTCGTTTTCTGGGAGTGACTTGGTAGAGCGGGAAGAAGGGTATTTTTTGAGGGTTTAGCGGGGAAACCCCCTCGATATCAATCGAATACTCTTTAACCCACACCGCCTCATCTGCAGATCCTACAATTGCCTCAGGAATTTTATTTGGGTCCAGCCAAAGGCGTCGTATGGGCCCATAAGTATTGGCGATAAAGTAGGGGATAGACGATTTTAGACTGATCCCTAACGCCTGAGCGAAACCGTACTTTTTAGCCTCGCTATCTACAATAATAGCATTTTCAATTTCAGTAGAGGGGGCTCTAAAAAAGCCTACAGTTGGTACCGAGGAGTCTTCGGACTCAGGAGCATACGGGCTCTCGGCAGGGCACTCGGGCTCCGTAACGGGGCAGAAATTTTCAGGGAGGGTCTGGGGGACATATATGGACTCTTTCTCGATAATTGGGCAGTAAGTTCCCTGATCCTCACTCCACTCTTCCGGGTAATCTGGTGGATTTTCCCCAACAGTTATGTTGTTTCCCGGGTAGACTTGGGGCACAAATAGGTCAGAGGCTTCCTCTTTTCCTTCAGCCACATACGGAAGTGTGCACGCTGCAGGAGGGGTAAAATCATCAGCGGTGCCTTCTTGTGAAGCCAAAAACTGCATTTGCGCATCGTCGGGTACCCCCCACTTTCCGCCCATAGGCTCCCCCTCCGGATCTCCTTCTTGATCAGGCAGATCATCTCCGCACTTCCAACGTTCGTTCATTATTTTGGCTCCTATGGTTAGATATCAAGGCCACCTAATACTATCAGAAAAAATAAGAAAAAGGACTCAAAAAATAGGATTGACATACAGTGTGACTATGCTGTACATTGCCCAATCTAGATTATATGAAAGGATAACCACATGAGCGCACAAATTCCAGATAAAGGTAATCGCCTTAGAATTGGGTACAAACCGGACGGAACGCCCTTCCTGGCAGTTGCCTGGGATATCGCCACAATTGTAAAAACCTACTCTCTAGCCTTTGATGAGGACGGTCTTCTTGGGTTTAGGGTCCATTTTAAAGATGATTCTACAGCTGATTTCCAGACCGCACTAACAGGTCAAGAGAAAATGTATGAATCACTGCTAAAATATATGCAATTTCAAATCGGCGTGGCCTTAGATATTGGAGAAATGAATGACTCGGGGGTACATAAAGAAATGTGCTTTAAAGGCGAACCGTTTACAGTGGAGCTAACTCCTCAACAACTCACGAGCCTTGAAAGCGCATTTACAGTTTTCAAAGCGCAACACTAAGGGACCTAGTTATGGCTAATGTAAAAAATGCCCCAAATGCTTCACGTGTTTCTTTGTACGTGCCTGCGGAAAATAGGTATGAAGATCTATTACTGTGGTATATGTACCGTTTCCGATGTCGCCGCCGAGGTACAAGTGTTTTTAGGCAATTAGTTCAGTTCATACGTAGTGATCTGGCCAATGATCCTCCGACACAAGAGGAGCTGACCGCTATGCACGAAGAAGCTCGTAAGCATAATGTGGATGCGGGCACCAGTGCTCCAGTTAAGGAGGCTCCGCCCGCCACTGCAGGTGACATAGATACTATGGACTTTGACGGTGGTGCGTAAAAATGGGTGACCCCATACCTTTACTAAATCGAGATACGAAGAAAGGGGCCAGCGCTCATCGGCGCGGAGAGCACCTTTACATATACGATTCTGAAGCGGACAAAGCTGATTTATTGGCTATATGGTCTCACGACCCAGCTATTTCCAAAAAAGCCGCTAGAGTGTTTAAGCGGCGTTTTATGAAACCTAAGGGCGGATGGCCTTGGGCCCGGAAGGAGCCTCTTGAAGATGAGACTGCTCCTGCCACGACAGTTGGGGTATCTCAGATTGCGTCTTCGGCCTTTGTGACGCCGCATTACCCAGGTCAGACCGAGGCTGAAGAAGGAGACTTCCAGGAGCCGGTAGTAAATGGTACACTCCCAAAAATAGACAATACGTTTGCGGAATCTTTCGCAGGCGCACATGCGTCTGGAATTGATCAGGGCGTGGTTCTTCTGGAGTATCAGGGCTTTGACTCCCCTCCAAAAGTGTACCTTTTTTACCATTATGACCTAGCTTTTAGGCACATAAAAGAGCATCCTGATACTAGGGAAATAATGGCCAGAGCCAGTCTCCCCCTAGCGGATATTAAATACGGTGACTACGAACTAGCCTGCAAACAATTTGCCTCCCGAACAACCACTTTCTTTACATTACAAGTTTGCCCGTTTAAATAAGGACCTCTATGCCTGAATTGTTGAATCCTGAGGAAGTCGCCGGGGTGGAGTTTCGCCTCGCTATTAAAGAACTAGCTGATGCTTTTATTAGTAGAGACCAGCAGAGTGGTTATTTGCCGGTCTTCGGCCCAGAGGACCACTTAGATATTATTAAGGAAGAATTAGCGGAGAGGGGGTTTGGTAAAGTCACTCAGCTAGACCCCAGTATGCCCCGGGTTGAAAGTGCGCATTTAGTTTCTCCTGGCACGACTGGCGGACCTGAACGATTTCTTTTCCTGGTAAAGCATGAAGTGGGAGATCGTATATGGGAGTTCACCCCTAAGATTGCGGAAACCCCGCAGCCCTGGCATCCGTGCGGACCCTCTAACCCTGAACGGCTACGTGTTTCTGCACCTAAAAAAGCCGTTCGCACAAAATCTCTGTTTGCTGCACTTGAAGAGGACGCGGAAGATGTTTTGGATTTCACCAAACCAACCCCTGACTCTGTCTGGTGGGATGGTCAAGTTCTCTATGGGCCAGCTATTGCGTATGACTTAGAGTCTAATATTAACTCTGATAACACCCAGGGGCAGCCTGTCCTGGGTTCTATTGGAGGACGCGACAAGGACGGTGAGTTTATCTCATATCTAGTAGACATAGGTCGCATTGTTGAGTGCTTTGAGTTTCTGATTGAGAACAACCCGAAGGCCGATTGGGTGGGATATAACAATAGCGGGTTCGACCATGTAATGCTGGATAGGCGTGTTCCTGGTTTCCGAGAACGAATTAGTGAAAAGTACTGGTGGGATATGGTTTTCCAAACTGATCCCAACAGAGGGCGCGTTATTGACCTAATGATTATGGTGATGCTTCACGACTTGGCTAATAACCTTGGTGGAGATATGTACCGCCCACGCTGCGCAGACGGAACCCCTAAAAAGGGCGCAATGGGTTTTCCACCCGTTCCTGAGGAATGGGCACTTTCTGGCGTTGGGGCGTACACACTTCAAAGTTGTATGTGGAGATTTCTTAGGAAAAAGATTCTCAAAGATGCGCGTCGAGAAAACTACGGTCAATTTCTAAACAAGGCCCGTGAGATGCCTTGGCCATACGCAGAGTATGCTCTACTCGATGCGGTGTTTCCTCTTGAGCTATATGATGCGTTGATTGCTGATCCTTCCTCAGAATTCAACCAGTCAGTGGCGTCAGTGTTAGAGGAGACACGGGCCATTAAGTCAATTCCGTACTTTGGGGAACACACACATAATATACAGTACGCGGGCGCATATGCTCTAGCCAATATCACCAATAACGGCTTCCCAGTAAACGCAGAAAACGTGGAGAAGTTTAGCAAGGTCAAGCGGAGAGAGGCACTGAAGCACATTCAGACTGTTGCTGATGCGGGATTTGCGCAAATAGGAGACGACCCCTCAGGAGATTCTATTGAGGTTGAGCGACTGTTTGAGTATATTCAAAAAACAATTCCTAATAGCCCGCGCAACCGACGACGGGGCGATTGGCTGGAATATTATGGGCTTCGTCCCAAGCCCTGGGAAGTACTAGAAGACTTGTATAAAATGGATGACCCTTTAGTCAGGGACTACTTCCTTTATCGTTTCCTTCAAAAAGAATCAACAGATATTCAAAACTACATGCCTCGGTTTGATGGGCGATTGAACCCAAAATTCTGGTTCCTTCTTGCTACTGGGAGAACGTCTTGTAGTAAGCCCAATGTCCAACAGGTAAAGTCTGCTGTTGAGTTTCGATCCCTATTTGAAACTACGCCCGGCAATCGTCTAATCACGATTGACTACGGGCAAATCGAAATGGCAACTTGGGCGCAAGTCTGTATTGCTCGATATGGATTCAGCCAAGTTGGTAAGCTAATGAACTTGGGCGTTGATCCTCATATCTATACAGGTATGTATTTCTTTGCTCCTGAACGAGCCGATGAGTGGGTGCCTATGGTGCTGAGTGGGGAATACGAAAAGGGTGCCCTTATGAAAGCACTCGCAAATCTACTAGATGTGCCTGAAAAGGAAATCAAGAATGCCCGTAACCGTGCAAAGCCCATCAACTTCGGGTTGCCTGGCGGGCTAGGCTGGAGGAAACTCCAAGAGACGGCTCTGAAAAGCTACAATGTGGTCTTCACAGAAGAAGAATCAAAAGAAGCTATCGAGCGCCACAAGCAAATTTATCCTGAATACGGTATCTGGATGAAGGAGCAGTCCAAGTTTGACACGAAGACATCTATTACCTATTATGGGGATAGTCGCCCTGCCGACTGGACTACTTACGGGGGATGTGTGACCATAACGGGTCGGCGTCGGGCCTACCTCAGCTATAATGCGTGGCACAACACCCAGTTCCAAGGCTTGGCGGCTGATGGGGCAAAATTAGCTCTTTTAGAGGCTGTACGGCGCGGCATTAAAATTGTAAACTTCGTGCATGATGAGATAGTCGCAGAGGCCCCAGATGAAGTTGCGGAAGAACATGCGGCCATTCTGCAAGAAGTTATGCGCTCTCAAATGGAGAGGGTGATTCCTGATGTTAAGGTTACTGCTGATGTAGCTAGGCAGGGTGAAAATGACCCAGAACCCGGCAAATTGCCAAGGATTTGGATGAAAGATTAGATTCTTTCTGTTATAATGTGCTACAAGTTTGTGTTTCAATTAATAGGAGAAATGATAATATGGCGATTACAAAAGGTCTAGCTACCCGCGCAGAGTTCCGTGAATTGGTTCGTAAATCTTTGAAGGCTTCAGGCCTCGAAGAATGCGCAGGGCTGAAGAATAAGGACATCGACCGTATGATTGCTTCAGTTGGTGATGCTATCGGCGATTCTCTACGCCGTAAGCAACGAGTGAAGCTTTTTATGCATGACGATAAGTATGGTGGCTTTGATAACTTAGTCACTATTGATTTGGGATGGAAGGGCCCCACCAAGGGCTGGAAGAAGGGTGCGAAGTATACCCGTCGAGAAACCCCAATTGCCCCAGCTCGCCCGGATGAAGTAGAGGTCGAAATGGAAGACGGCTCTACTATGCTGGAAGGTAAGCGCCAGGAATCTAATGCGGGCCGTGATTCACGATGGACCATTAAGGCACGCGGAACTAACGAGCTACTTGAGCTGCTTCCAGTTGCCCCTAAGCGTCGTCCGAAGCGCTAAATCTCACATAAAAGGCCATTAAACATGGAAGAGCGTAGGAAGCGTGTCAGGAAAGTTAAGCGGAAACGTCGCAAAAAGACTGTAGACTCTCCACCCCAACAGGTGCCTAATAGTCTACCCACACTTTCGTCACAGATGCCTGAAGTAGTAGCAGAGCCGGAAGCCTCCCAGGCGATTATATTGCCTGAAGTGGCGCTTCCATCGGCTGCTATATTTCCGACACATCTCTTCCAACCGGCGGAAATGATGCCGTTCCCGGTACCGCCCCCACCACCATTGGCACCACCTATGCCACATATTGGTGGTATAAGTGACCTTCTAGCCTCAATGTCTCACTTAGCGGGACAAATGGGCCAAAATGGAGGTTCTGCTAGCGCCTCAGTGTCTATGCGGTGGGAAAATGGCCAAATGGTCGGAACTGATATGAAAGTGAATTGTGGGGGCACCGAGCCCCCACAGCCTACTATAAAACCACCTACTTTAAGTGGAATAATGCTATCCGGTGATAAGAAGAAACCTAAAAAGAACAACAATGAAGATCTGTGGGTCTTCGGCCTAGGAGGCGTGGCTGCAGGCATCCTGGTTTACTCATTAATGAACGATCATAAAAGAAGTAAGTCGCCCAAAAAACCTAACTCCATCTAGGAGACGCGATGTCTTACTTTTGGCCCAAAAAGATGGGTACTACCTCTGGCTGGCACAGAGGTTTGTATTCACGTGCCCGAACTGTTGGAGCCCCTCCCCTAGAGGATGCGGCAGGCGAACTTCTACTCGATATTTCTCTAGCCTTTGTGAAAATCGTCAAACAAGATCATCTTGTACAGGTGGTAATTGAGGACGAGTTTGGTAGCATTCTGGCACAATTCACACTTGACCTTTCTAAGAAAAACTTAGGTGAGGTTGACAGCATTACTTTATACGTGCAGGACATTCTTAGTGAAGACTACACACTGTTGTGTCTTCGCATAGCCGCAGAGATATTGGATGCTTTTGAGCCAGGAGCCCAAATAAAGATAGTTGAAGCATCGGCTAAAAGTAAAAAATGGAAAGCTCTAACTAAGCGCTTTGCGGAACTCCCTCCTATAGAAGAACTAGCCCTTCTACAAGAGCTTCGATATAAGGACCAAATCATTGTTAGTGACAGTGCCGCATTGGCTCCTATTTTACAGCTAGATGATAACCGTTCTGTGTCCAATTCGGATTTAGCTAAATATCTAGGCAGATGGCACAACTTAGAGGCACTGGACGGCGAGGGGACCCCTAACCTGCAGTTTCGATTAGGCGCCTATATCAATGCTGCCGCTGCAATTAGAGCCGCAGATGCTCCAATTTATTCTGCATTTACTAATGTGCACATCGACCCAGACGCGCCTCTTCGCCCTCAAATTAAGGATGCCGCAAAAGCATTTTTGAAATGGGCTAAAGAGCGAGGACTTCGGGGTATTGGTCCCGCCATGGCTCAAAAGATAGCCTGGTATGTTCTAACCGGCGCCCATCCTCGCTATAATGAGTTGAAAAGAAGGTACGCCTCTATTGTGGACTTGATGCAGGTCGAAGGCATCGGGGCGCGAATGGCTAGCCGTCTGTTCTTTGATAAGGGCATTCAGTCACTAGATGAGCTCGCAGTTGCATTGGAAAAGGGCACAGTCACGTTGCCCACTAAGCCAACAGAGTGGGTGCTGAGATACAAAGCTGGTGCCACTGGAGAACGTATACCCTGGGCTGTAGCAGATAAACGTTATAAAGAATTTGAGAGAGCATTTAAGAACAAATTCGGGGCTGACGCGGCCGTCAAAATAGCTCCTGCTGGATCTTATCGTCGGCACAGAGCTGATGTGAAAGACCTTGATGTAGTAGTATTTGGGGTTACTCCTGCCGATATAGTAGCCCTATCTGAAGAAAATGGTTGGAAGGTAGTGGGTGCGGGAGAAGATAAGGTAGAGCCCCTTATACGAGACATCAAGGCTGATGTCTGGGTGGTCCGTCATCCTGAGGAGTGGGGGCCTGCTCTTATGTATCTTACTGGTAGTAAACAGTTCAATATCATGATGCGCGACGACGCGAAGAGACACGGATGGATCCTCAACCAACGAGGGCTATTTGCGGGGCGCACAGAAGAAGCACCTATTGTTCCTGATTCCGAGTCGGAAGAGGGCATTTTTGAGGCTCTAGGGTGGCCTTGGATTCCACCCGAAGAACGAGATCCAGGTAAATTTGAGTTTAAAGTTAAGAATGCACTAATGCGCAAATCTCTAGGCCTTCTCTAGGGTAAGTGTCCATTTTAAGGTAGCATTCCCTTCCCTTTGCAATTATAATTTGGATGTTGGAGTTTTTGAGAGCCACAGACATCCGGAAAGTAGCTAACATGCGACAAAATAACCTAGGACCTGCTGCACAAAGAACTGTTGAGGCCGCTAGAAGGCTTCGACAGCAACACGTGCAGCGAGCAACAACTAGTGGGCCCCCAGCCCTTCCTAGCCGTCCTTCTACTCGCTCTTCTATGCGCCCAACAGGATCCGATTTAGTGGTTCGAGGGCAGCTACCTAGCCTGGGTGCGGTTATCCAGGACCGCTTAGAAAGCGGAGGACCAAGCCCATATACGGCTGGTCGGGTAAGTGGAAACAGACTATCTAGCACAGTTGGCCAGGCCAAACCCTCTCTACCAAGGCGCACTGTGGGGCAATTCTACGAAGAACGTCAAAAGAAGACCACGGGACAATTTTACGAAGAGCGCCAACAGAAGACTACTGGTCAGTTTTACCAACAACGGCAGCAAGTTCAACAACAGCAACAAACTACGGGTCAGGAATATTCGGAATTTGATGCTGATCTGGTTACTTTTGTACAGGCCCTAGCCCAAGAACTAGAGACAGCAGGCTTCCAATATCAAATAGACCCTGCAGGATCATTTATCAGTGTAGATGTTGAGGGGGAAGAGGTTGGCATCCATCCACACCGTGTGTGGGACACAGGGGCCCTACAGGTAGTAGTAGATTCCGGGGCCGGAACCCAGCCCGTTGAACTAGATGCTGATGCGGGGCGCATCGTAAGCTTCCTCTCCCAGGACCGCAACTACGCGGGCGACGAAGAGTTTGGAATGATACGGCCCGTTGAGCCTGCCTCTGCGGAATACGGTGGGGCTTACTCTCCTCTAAGTGTAGGGGCCCAAAAAGCGCCCAACTCCAGAAAATCAGCCTCCAAAATTGCTGAGCAGATAGCTTCTGAGTTATCTAGTCACCAGGGCCTATACGGTAAGCGTGTCTCAGGCGTCACTCTTCGAGGAAATCATGTACACTTTGCTTGTGATAACAATAAGGTGAAGGCGACAGTGGCCGTAACTCCTGAGCAGCTTGTAAAAGTTACCCTGAGTGGCCCTCAGCTAGCCTCCTCAGCTGCTGTTATTACTGATATCGCCCACGCAGAGCCGCAAAAGATTGCGGAAAAGATTGTGAACCGAGTATGCCGATCTGAACAGCTCGGACCTACTGTTGGAAACTCGCCCTTGGCAAATAAGTTAATTCCAAATATGCCTACTATTGGTCGCGCCGAAGTCGCTGATGCAGCTATTCTAATCGAGCCCAACGCTTTAGAGTTAGCCCTCTTACATGCTCAAGATATTAAAGGTGATGACGCCCTACGCAAGTATACTTTGGAGATTATCTCTCTTGGGCGAAATGGGGTATCAAAAATCTACGTAGACAAGAAGAAAGAATCCCTCTTCCACACAGATTGGGACGGCGACCCCACCTCTGTAATCGCACTGGATGAGGAGTTGTTTATTTGGCTTGCCGAGTGGTCTCGCGATATCTGTGAGAAAGAATCAGGAATCGTGGATCTTGTTGATGCGGCCTGGTATCGTGCCGGGGATGCTGGTGCAGCCGCACAGCCTCTTCGCATTAAGGACTTTGCAGCACTAGTGGAACTTTCCAAGAAGCTTCCTCCGAGAAAGAAAGCAAAGAAGACTGCTGAGAAGACTGCTAAGAAGAAGCCTGCAAAGAAAAAGGCTCCTAAGAAAGCAAAGAAGAAAGCTAAGAAGCCAGCGAAGGCGGCGAAGGCGGCGAAGAAAAAGACCGCCAAGAGGACGGCCAGAAAAAAGACAGCCAAACGTAAGACAACTACACGCGGACGCAAGAGCTAATTGGAAAGGTTTTTCCGATGAAGGAGCTTGTGTTTAAGTGTGATATTTTCCGACGTAGCGCCGAAAAGGGGCTTCTGCGCGGTGTAGCGGCCAATTGGCCAGGCGCATGGGATGCCTTCATAGAGCGTATGTGCTCTCGTGTGTATCATGGCCTAGAGCAGTGGCTCGGCCCCTTCTCAACCAAATACCCAGTTCACAATATCATACAACTGCTACCACAAAAATATCGTGAACGTGGAGTCAATGCACTATTCGATAAGAATAAAGGTGGGCGCATCTATTTGAATCTAGATATGTGCCCAAAGACTAAACGAGACGTGCCTTTGGTGCTGCCTTATTGTATAGGGAACCTGATGCACGAATTAATGCACGCGAACTTAGCTGATTTCATCTACGCACCCCCAGAAGGTACTTCTCCAGAACACTGGAGCGGGGACAGTTTCTATGATGAGGGGTACTTGGACTTCATGGGCGAAATTGTTGCGGCGGACCAGTCTATATGGCAAGACGAAGAATTTGGAAACTTCGCGGATATTATGTTCGCTGGCTATGTGACAATGAATAATCAGCGACTACAAAATGCCCTAGGTATTAGCCCTGGCCAGGAATGGAGTGATCCTGACTTCCACATAAAACGGTGGGCAGGCCAGAATTATGCGCGTAAGATCGGCGGAAATTTGTTTCAAAGGTTCGTTGACCTGAAGAAGCAGAAACGATATGTTTATCCTGTGGGCTGCGGCCCTGAGCGCAACTACGATGTTAAAACACAATAATCTACTATAAAAGAAGTTAAAATGTCTGATCTGTATGCCTATGAGGGCCTCTTCGTGCGCCTTAGCCGTAAGGCAGCTGTGATTGAGGTGGACGACGAGACATATCCTTTCTCCCTTGAGTACTGCCATTTCGACCCTGATCCCCTTGATGCTATTGAGGGAGACGCTGTACAAATTGAGTGTCCATCTTGGTTAGCATTAAGAATGGGGCTGGAGGAATAGGGGTCTCCCTGGTATACTAAAGGGGCTAAATATTGTGTGATTTACTAGGAGAACAGGGTTGTGGCTGATAAAAAAGGGCCCCCACAAGTGGGCGGCGCCGATAAATTCCGCAAGCATATTAGACGTATTGTTACATCTGTGGAGTACGTCACCACAACCCCATTTGTAGACTTCTCTCACGAGGAACGCCAATTTGCGAAATTATGCCCTACCATTGCGTGGCACCTCAGCAACACACTAACCTATGGGCCTCTCGCTGACATATCCTCCCTAAAACCACGCGACGTAGAGGCAGCTATTCGTCAAGCCATACAAGATGTAGTGGGAAGGTCCTCTATAGCAGAAAGTGGTCTACAACGATATTTCTCCGCCATTGAGAAGCTCAGTGTACAGTTCGCTCTTTCGGATAAAGACCCCGATGCCGAGTACATAACACTTGAGTACACCATACTCAAACAATATGATTTAGCCCGCAGCGCTTGGGCTCGCGGAGAAGAAATGAATAAGCTTATCTTTCTCACGGCCTCTACAGTACTGGCGGCAAGAGTATTTAAAGGTAGCCTGAATAGCTTTGAGGAAAAGTACGTGGCTTATATCTTTAAGAGCTCCATTGCTGGATCTAGTAAAATAGCAAAAGGTTATTTTCCTAAAAAAGGTGAGGAATAGATATGGGAATACTACTAGGAGAAATATTTGACTGGGCTATGCGCCGTGCCCCTACCGAAAACCCACCAGTGTTAGTGGCAGGGCATATCGAGATTACATGGTTCCTCTCTCTAGGCACAGGAGGAAATAGAGAAGCCGTTGAGGTAGATGAGTGGTTAAACGGTTGGGAACTCGATGATCTTTTTGATCGTTTAGAATTACATAACTTAGGGCAGCCAAAAAAAGGGTACCTGCCCTGGGTGACTACGCAATATAGAGAACAAGAGTTTATTGGGCAGCTAAAGAAAATAGTTATTTGGACTCAAAAAAGAGTTTATCTGGCGATATCGGGCTACGACGGAATCGAAGGCGTTCAGAGTTGGAGCCGAAAAGAGCTAGAAGAAGAGGGCGGCTTTACGACTGGGTACAGCGTGGATGGCCAAGGGCAAAAAGTAAGTGCTGATCCGTCTTTAGGGTACACCTTCTCTACCGAAAAAGTATTATCCCCAACATCTGATTTAAGAGAAAGTGCAGATAAATATCGGTACGCAACTGTATCAGCTCCACCCGTAGAAGATCTTGTCGAGCGACGAAATAGGTAAAGGAATGTATAAAAACTTTGAAATAAAACCAGGCCGCACTGGACGCCGACTGTATATGGCCCCTAAAGAAGGTAACGAGATCCTGGTCTCCCAAGAAGAAGTAGATCCCCTTCAAAGGCTGTATAGCACAAAGAAAGCTAAAAAAGTGTACTCAGTATCTGGTCCTAGATTAGAGACTTCCGTAGAAACTGCACTTCAAAGTGCTCAAAGAGACATGGGGATCGCTCCCCCTAATGCAGACTTCGGCAAGAATCTAGTGTACATGGACGGCTCTCCCTACTCTCCTTTGATGTTTATTGGAGAAGCTCCCGGCGCAGATGAGGACGTCCATCGAACTCCTTTTGTCGGATTAGCTGGTAAACAACTCACAGCTATTATTGAAGGCGGTATGCGTATCCCTAGGGAAGCTGTGGTCATCTGCAATCTCCTTAAGTGGCGTCCACCAGAAAACCGAAACCCAAAGCCAGAAGAAATTGAGAACGCTGAACAACATCTTAAACGCCAGATAAGTATCTTGGCCCCTAAAGTTATTGTGACACTAGGTAAATTTGCTACCAACTGGACGCTTGGAAAACCTCTCGGCTCAACAATCTTGTCTTCTCGTGGAGTAGTGCATACGCTGGGGAGCGGCATAAAAGTGGTGGCAACCTACCACCCCAGCTATCTAATACGACAATATACAGTTGCCAATAGAAGAGCCGTTCTGCATGATGTAACTCTTGCTAGAAATGCCCTAAAAGATCTAGGGTTTACTACGTGGTGGATTAGTTGAAATTTTTCACAAAAGCTCTTGCAAACCGAAATATATGTTTTATAGTGCTGTAATGAATGTTCTATAGAAAAGGGAAATAGTATGGCAAAAAGAAAACGCGACCGTAGTTTAGAGAAGGCTCGTACTGCATTTCGTAGTACACCAGACTCGGCTTACAGGCCTCTCAATCCTCAAGAAGGAGCTCCTGAAGGGGTCCCAGCTCCTCTCCAGCAAATGGCGCTGGACCCGAACGCGGCCATGATGATGCATGAGTTATCTAAAGTGGATACGGCCTGGATTGCCGACTTCGTATTGGCGCGCCCCGACTGGGATGCCTCAACGGCTTATTTTCACACAGCTCTTGTGGACCTGTCTCGCCCCCTAATTATGGATTTTCTGCACTATGTGACTATGCATAAGCAATTTCCAGTGGAGAAACTCATTTTTCTACGCGACCTTATGCCTGGCGCCGCTACAATTCATGAACGGTTAGAGATGATTGGCGCGGGCCCGCCGAACCCAGAAGATAATAGCTTAAAAGCGCGTATTCCGTTTGAGAAATCTGCTGAAGGGGCCGTACAAGTAGATGGCGCCGGAGCCCCTCAACGCATAACACCAGATGCCTTAATGCTTCTCCAGACACAAAACGGTAAGGTGGACGCTAATGGGGTATGTCATTTTACCTGTACTGCTACACTGGTTACCTATGGGATATTAGCGGCCGCACGAATCCGAGTGAATTTCACTGAAGGTATTCGGGTAGATAAGTCAGTCATACTGCGTCCTGCGGATACTATCGCGGAATGGGAAGCTGTGATTCCCTCAAGGTCCTGTGCACTTGTCAGCGAAGATGCTGAAGAAGCCGTCTCTACTGAAGAGGCCGCTAAGGCATCCTAGAACACAAACGCATAGCGTTTTGTTGGAAAACTTTTTGAGCTGCTGGAGTCGGCTTTGTAGCGAACTTTAGCTATCCAAAAGGTCTCCCAAAGTTCGTCTTGTACTACATCTATAGGTTGCTGAAAGTCTTTCGTTATACGGGACAGCAGCTTGGTGTATGCAAATATACGTGTAAAGGGATCTTGTAAGCTCCCCACATTGATACTATAAGGGTGGCCGCCATAAAGCAGTGTCCATGGGGCATCTGTGGTGAGGTGGATTTCTCCAGAAAACTCAGGATTCTCTAGCTCCGCTAACTCTTTTAGTTTTAAGCCATCTACGTATGGGGTGGTCAATTCCGTATCAGGGTGGAGTACCTCGTCACTCATCGCAATATCTACTCCCACCAGTAAGCTATTTTGCTTGGCGCGGGCATACCATCGCGGGTAAAAACTCTCTCGAAATTCCTGTAGCTCTCCACGATGAAGCATAGGTAGCGCTTGTGCTCGACCTCCGTACTTTATTTTAGACCCGTCAACCGCCTGGGCAAGGCAAGACAACATCCTAGTTATAGTGGGAGCAACAAATTCCGCAAAGATGTTAAGAAAGCCCCCATCCTGCTGGCTCAATTCCGACATAACTGCGTCATGTAGCTTATCCAAAGCTGGGGGAATGAGCATGTTGAAACTCCGGTTTATAAATTTGATGTTGACAATTCATATACTTCATGTAAAACTTACATGGCACTCACACTAAAAGCAACGGGAAAATTAGAATTATATGGGCGTTGAAAAAATACCAATTGGCCCAAAGGCTAAAATTGCAGGGCTACTGGTAGCTAGCATAGACGCTTTAGTGGACAGCACCGCAAAACACCCCGGTAAGAACCAAGGTAAAAAACTGCTTCAAACTGTCGCGCCTAGTGCGGTAGTAAACGAAATGCGTAAGAAGCTCCCTCACATTAAAATGAGGGATGTCTGTAAAAGGTTTCCTCAGCTAAGGCTCTTTGATAGCAACCTATTAGGGGAAATTTCAAATATTAACTGGGCTAGCTGGGCACAATTTTCTATAATTGGCTGTTTGGGCCTACCAAACGATTGTGGTGAAATTGGGTTAATTTCTACTACAACCATAAGGACATTTAATGTTATACTGGCCCAGACAGTAAAAGATGAGGGTGAGTTGCTGGGGATTGAGGTGCTTTTTATCCATCCCCCAAAGGGCGCCCTTTTGGTGAAAAATCCCGAAGACACACGTGCTGAGGTGTCTAAACAGCTAGTAGATTTTCTAGAACAGGAGTGTTGGCCAGATATGGACAGATATTTGAAAGCAACGCATGAAGAAAACCAGACTGGCCGAGTGGGGGGTATAGGATCAATGGTTACTATTTTCAGTAATGTTCATGGAACCCAAAGAATTCTGGCGACACCATTTTAGCACTATGAACAGCGCGGACACATTTTTTAGGAATTCTCCTACCCAATACGGCTGGGCCGTAGATGGTCTTGTATTTATTAGTGATGAGGGATCTCCAGTAAATACATCCGAGGTTGACCGGCAATTCATTGTTTCTACTGTAGTTCCTGGAACCACAGAGCCAGATCGTATGTTAATGGAAGTTACTCTGCGCGTAGATGAGTCAGTAGAGCCCCCAATACCAGTTTCAGTAGTTCATATCGGGCTAGGGACCAGCGGTGATTCCGAGGCCGAAAACATTGTTGCTCAGGCTCTACACGAGCTTCTTCCTGCTATTGCCGAGGATGATATCTTTCCCCTAGGAACCGTGTCTGGCCCCGCAGTGTCGGAGAATTGGGGTGTTCTCTCGGTAAGTGGGAGTAAAAAGACTTGGGTGTGTGTAGATGTCGAGAAACCCTATGCGGAGCAGGTCTTCAACAGGCTTTCACAGAATAATGTGCCGTGCTGGCTCGTGCGCGCCTTTGGGGGAGAGTCTGTGGCCTCACAATACGATGTGGTCAGGCAAAATGATTGCTAGGCACTACGGGGTGTGCTAAAATAGCAAATAGACTTTTATCGAAATGCCCATAGGGAATCTAGATTATGCGGCCAAATTTTATCCCTAATAACTTAACAGTTGGTGCAAACCAGGAAGGCCCGGGCTTTTATGTTCCACTGGATCTTCCCGTATGGATTTTTATAGCGGCACTATTTGGGCTTTTCTTTTTTCTCATAAAAGCTGGACTCCAAAAACGCGCAGTAGGTGCACACAAGAGTACTAAAGCACCAGCGAAAATTGCCGTAGATAAAATTGACTTAGAGACTCTGGTTCTAGAGTCCTGTGGTATGGGTGCTGCAGGTGGCAGAGACCAGGAAATACTAATGCAAATGAGGCGTGTCTCAATGCCGGGCCGGACCACAGGGCCCCCTCAAGTAGCCCCTCCTCCTCCAGTCATCATTATACTACTTAGAGCCATAGATACCCCAGCCATGCGTCATAAGTTAGGGAAAAACAAGGAGTTCAGGCAGCTCTGGACAGATGCTGGATTTGTGCCAAATACTTCGGAATACGTTGCAAGGGCATTAGGGTACAAGTATGGCTCGGGCGAGTGGTTTAAAAAAATAGCCGAAATACGGAAAGAAGGCAAGCTGACTGGGGAACAAAAGGAAGCTGTCACAAAGTATGAAGAAGCCCGAGAAGAGAAGAAAAGTGCAGGTAAAAACTAATGGGTATACCGGCCCCAAAGGGTGATGAGGATCCTATTAGCCGAGACGGTGTTTCCGTCATATCCTCCTATAATCTTAAGAACTTTCCTCTCTTCAAAGCCATACTGTTCTGCATTGACGAAAATGAACTGTATGACTTTATCCTGATAAAGACTATAACCTGGGAAGGGAATATGGAGGAAATGGAAGAGTACAGATTGATGGGCAATCCTGATGTGTACGGGGAAGCTTACAGGTGGGTAGCTGGGGAAGAGTGGAAAAGGCTTGATATTGAGGCTCCTCTTGCTCACGACATAAAAGACTGTTATAGTTTAGCTTGTACATACAAACAAAGAGGGTGGGAAGTAGTTGCAGATTAGGACGTTAAATGCTTATACAACCATATTACCAAAGTGCAACAGTTGGAAACGGGCCAGCCTTTTACCAAGAGGGTAAATTTCAAGCTAGCATGATCACTATTGGGCTGCTTACTATGATGACTGGACTACTTACTACTAAAGTGGCTTACGAGGGATTAGGTAAATTCCTAGGGTTACTTGGGGTGCTGGGTCTAATGGGTGGCTTTACGCTCTTTCTTATCACGAAGGTATTTGCTTAATATGTTGATCCAGCCGTACTATCAATCCGCGCTGCCAATGAGGTCAACGACCACGGGCCCAACCGTAGGCAATCCCGTTGCTTTCTATGAAGATATCCGTTTTCAGTTGGGCTCTATGGGGGTGGGATTTGTGTTAGCTATTGTGGGTAAACTTGTTAAATGGTTCGCCTATGAGGGTCTCGGTAGAACTATAAGCATAGCGGGGATCGTCATATTTGCCGCGAGCCTGATTGCGTTTATTTGGGCGTCCATAATTGGCCCCGCTGTCGCTCTGTTCCCCGGCTAGAGGAAGCCTATGAGTGCTTATTATTTTATGCCTACAGTTGGTCAGCCCCGCCCGGCTCCTGGCGCTATTCGCCAGGCCGCACAGGCTACTTTTGGTATTGGGGAATTTTTGAAGAGATTTGGAGGCGCTACTCTCCAAATAGGATTGGTGTCTCTTTATGGGGGAGTGGCCAGCCTAATACTAGGGATATTTGGATATTCCGTTTTTACGGCAGTTGGGATCCTTATAGGTGTGTTTGGGCTACTTATGCTAGGAGCCGCGATGATAACGCAGCTGTTAGGCGCTCTTGCTAGGGCACTGGCCTTTTAGAGTAAAGTTTATACCGAGGAAATAAAGAAAATGGACAACTATACCGCCACATTAGACGAAATTGCGCACGCTAGCCCCAACCCTTTAGTGTTCGCTAAGTCAGTAGCTTTAGCGGTCGCCCCGCACGCGCAGCAAAATACGTCGTTGCGCGTCGTCCCAGTCGGCGAGCGTCTTGATCTGAAAGACGCTAAGTTAAAGGGAGTTGCCTTTACTTTCGGGGCCGACTACCCCGCCATCGACAGGTCTGAGGGAAGTATGTTGGCTTATGACCCGCTTCCAGGACCTCCGCAAATTGGGTATAGCCACGACGCTATTCGAGGCGCACTTTTTCTAGGGACTCAGAAGGAGTTTAAGGGGCCCGTCTTTAGTGGACCAGAAGATATGGGGCTTATCGCATATCTGCACTATCGAGATAATGTGACGGTCGCCGATATTGCCGCTCTTTTACCCAAACTACTGAAACTCTATAAGTCAAAAAAACGGGGTTTTGTGGTCTACACGCACGGGGAAGAGAACTTAGTCACTCATGAACCGGTGTGGCCGCTAGGTATAGTTGATTAGGGCTGGCTCACTAGTTCTTCTTTTGGTACAATGTTAGCGTAAATATACTCGTTTTACGATTTGAGGTACAAAAAATGCCAATAGTTCAACTTTCTTCTATTGAAGCCCTTACACGCCCTGCTACTTTTCCACCTCCGCCGAGAATTCAAGCTCGTCCACAAGAATTGCAGTTGGGAGATAACCAGATCTATCAGCGGTGGGAATTCCAAACAAACACCATTGATAGTCTGTATTGGCAGATAGACACGTTTGATCCGGATTTCGATGCCGGGTCGGCGGTAACATTTAGGCTTCTGTGGACTCCAGCCGTATCTGGTACTGTGGCTTGGCGTGTTGGTTTTGTGAGTATTGCTAGCACTGAAGTTTTTGATGTTGGGCCTGCCACCGAAACAGATCTTGATGCGGCCGCCGCTGTAGGCTTCGGGAGTCTGACTATTTCTTCTCTAGTGATTGGCGCCGCCATCCCTCCAGAGCTAATTGCTCCAGGCGAACGCGTAACAGTATTCCTGCGCCGCGATGCACAGGCAGCGGCTGACACAATTGACAACGAAAGCGCCTTTGTGTTGGGCGCCAGTCTAGAGTATGCGGTTGTCTAACTATGGGTGAAAAACCTGACATTGAAATCTACGTAGATGGGGCGGGGGTCCGTGGCCTGGGCGGCTGGGGAGCCCTCCTTCTCTATAATGGTCGTGAAAAAGAGCTTTCTGGATCTGCTAAAGAGAGCACCAATAACCGAATGGAACTTACAGCTCCCCTAATGGCCCTGAGAGCCCTCAAGAAGCCCACTAAGGTTACAATCTATAGTGACTCGGAGTACGTGGTCAACGGGATGTCTAAGTGGGTTTACGGGTGGGAGAGGGCCGGGTACTTGGATGGGAAGATACGCCCGCCAAGTAAGTTCAAAGAAGGGGAAGGGGAACAGCTAAAAAACTATGAGTTATGGCGCACACTTCTAGAGGCCTCTCGCCCGCACGAAATAACGTGGAAGTGGGTTCCAGGCCATTCTGGCGTCGAGGGCAATGAGCGCGCGGATACCCTAGCAGTATTAGCACTTGCGGACCTGAAAAGGCAAGTTGCAGAGGAAATCCTGGGACAGATTACACAAAATATGCTAGTTAGCGGTCCCCTGACATGGGGGGACGGTGGAAACATTAACCCGAAGCCTGTTTTCCACAAGAACGGCACTTTCAAGTCCGTAGACGCAACCATCTCCGAGACCGGGATTCCGCCATTCACTCTCTCCTTAGAAGGACACCCGGATCGTAAATACCTTCTAAAAATAGACTTATCTAAAAATGAAGGCACGAAAAAAGAAAAGGCAAAAGTAATAAAGGTTATCCGAAAGTTCGCGAAGGAGGCTGGGAAGATTATCAAAAGTGTGAAAATTCCACCTGAGGACTTCTCTTTCTGGGAACGCTTACAATTCAAACCTGAAAAAGGCACGAGCAAAGCCCGCACCTTTATTTTTGATACTACCGAAGATTAACCAAAACTAGACACGCGATGCCGGACTAGGCAACTGCGCAAAGACTTGTACCCAGTGTTTACTGGGCATATGTACTCCCAACCCAATATGGGTAAAATTGGGACGCATAATGTTTTCTCTGTGGTGAAGTGAGCCCATCCAAGAACGGAATACAGAGTCCGCATTGGGGTCATCCTTGTCGATATTCTCCCCAATAGCAAACCAATTAATAGGGGCTACCCGATTCTGTCGTTCCGCCGGACCTTCGCCCTCCGGATTAACGTGTGCGTAGAATCTTCGTGCCGCCATATCAGCTGCATGTGTATCCGCAGAACGAGAAAGCCTATCGTTCAGCTGTAAAGGCGAGAGGCCTGCTCCTTGGCGTGCCTGATTCACAAGTGCTAGCAGCCTACTAATCTCGGCAGGTTTCCCCCCGGCTGCTGGTGGACTAGTAAACCCTGGGCGAGAGGGGACCCGGGCCGGTAAACTTGGGCGCGCCGCAGGCAATGCGGGACGCTGGCCGCTTGCGCGAGTCAGAATATTGGAGAGCCGACTAGCCATTTCAGAAGCAAGGCGTGGGGATGACTTGAGTCCAGCCCAGCGCTCCACAAGACCAGTTCCCCAGAAGACCAGTAGTGCGGGCAGCGCATCTACCTGGAAGGCCGTCAAAATAGAAGTGCATTCTAGAATATTGATTACTTTGACTGAAACCATGCCTCGAAACATGGCTGCAGCAGACTGAACCTGAGAGCGCAGTGCTCCCCCGTCTACTCCAGTTTCAAGCAGCACTAAACGAAGAGCGCCTGACGCGGACCTGAAAAAATCGCGCCACTCTTTCTTAATTTTGCGAGTGCAAAAGCCTTTAGCAGCCATGATATTTAAGCCCCAAATGTCCTATTTCTGCAGTTTCTTTCAAGTTTCAGTATACCCGAAATTGGAAGGAAATGATAGGTTTTACTTTGCACTTCCTGTTATTGTTCTGGTCTTTGCGGCCACCCATACTCCGGCGAATAACCCCACCAGACATCCTACCCCAATACCTAGGTTTTTTCCCCAGAAGACTCCCCACGGGTTAGCTATGCCCCTCTCGCCCATCAAGAAGCCCCCCACGCGATCACCCGCCGATACTCCGATAATATCTGATCCTAGGTTTCCTAGACCCGATGCGTACTGGCCAACCTGGACTTTGGACTTGCTAATTTTTCTCAGCTGTTTGGCTAGTGTGCCTTCAACTATATCACCAATCCAGATCATAAAAAAGTTATCCATGAAACCGAATACGAAATGGCCCAGAAACTCTTTTTGAAAACTTGCTAAAAAGGTCTCTGGGTTAGGCGCGGCTTGGCCAACTGTGTGGTAAGGGTAAAGCATATTACCTCAAAGCCTACTGGTCCGGGTCCCACATGCGTGATGTGGGGCGCTGGCCAGTGCCTTTACCATATTTGTTAAGCAGAGCCCAAGCTCCCCAGCCCAACATCGCCGCAACAGCTATCCCCCCAGTCCCCAACAAGAGCTGTGTCAAAACTGGAGTCCTAGGCCGTGAAGAGAAGGGCCGTGCTTGTTTCCACAGCCTCAATTCTTGGCTCGGTGGGCCGTAATCCGATGGCCAGCTGCCAGTTTGGATGACCTGGTCCACAGCCCTTCGATCCCCCCACCTATCCGGACCGGCCGACAGTGCTTGGCCCGCTTGTACCCAGTCAGCAGCTTCTCGTTCTCGGTCAACAAACATTGACGGGGGAACAGTTTGGGGGGACGGTACTTGTGCGGTTGGTTGGGTAGGAGCCTGTGGGGCCCTAGGTTGCCTGCCTGGAAGGGCCTGTCCTGGACCTCTAGAAGGCATCTGCATCGCCAGTAAAGTAACTGAAAGTACTAAGACAAAGAAATATACTATTCGTGCAGTGTCTTGATCATCAAAAAGTTGTGTAAGCGCGGCCACTCCCGCATAGAAGATCGCGCCCAATATGCTGGCCTCTGCGGCTGGGCTCACTCCAAAGAAAAACTTCCAAAAAACATCCAGGCCCAAATAAGTAAGAATTATTACGCCAACAGACAGTCCTGCCTGCAGGGCAATTCTCTTTTTTTTGGTCGCATAGCGTAGATTAACCAGCTCTACTAAATCTATAGGGGTTAACACTGCTCCTGCTAGCAAGTAGGCAACCATAAACGTAAACCACCATGGGGGCGCCTTTGCGGCTAATGTTTCCTGCAGGAGGGGCGGGAAGCTTTGCGCAGTATTAGTTAGCTGGCCCAAGTGTTGGCGAAGCGCCACCAGGCGATCTGCAGAAGAGGCGCCCTGAGCTGGTTGGGGAAATGGACTCGGGGCCAATTGTCCCCAAGCCGGATATGCATGCGCGATCCCTGTAAGACTATCAGTCAGATTTCTGCTAGCTTGCTGCGCGGCCTCCAGAAATGTCTGTAGTTCGGTATCAGACGGTGGCAATGGCTGTACGATAAGAGGCACTGGCGTATCGGCGTTCTGGTTCTGCCCAACCGTACCTGCAAATGGACTATATATTGGTTTTTGCATCGCTCTTCCCAGCTGAAATTAGCTTACTATCTAAATTAGTATACCAAAAACCCTTTAAGATTTCTGCTTTTTAATCTTATTTGCCACCGCAATAATTTCCCGAGCAGCGACTGCAAGATCCTCTGGGTGCGTGAATCTTCCTGCTGAGACACGCACACAGTTGCTGGCCCTATTGCCTGAATTTCCCATCGCCTCCATCACATAAGATGGTTTCTTTTTTGCACAGCCACACGCAGATCCTGCCGATACTGAAACATCCTTCAAAAGGCTAGCGACCGGAGTATTAAAGGGAAACGAAATATGGCTTATATTAGGAACCCTAGGACTTCCACCTCCGGTAATACGCGCTCCCGGGGCCCCCAAAGCTACAGCTCGCTCGAAAGCACGCATATGTGGCCTTATGTGCGCAAGCCAAGCTTTATCATATTCAGCTAACTCTATAGCTGCCGCTAATGCGGTTGTCAAGGGTACCGGAGTTGTCCCCGAACGTAGGCCATGTTCTTGCCCCCCTCCTTGTAGAATAGGGTCTACCCCTACACCTGGGCGCACCCATAGAGCCCCGATCCCTTTTATGCCGTGAATCTTATGTCCACTAAGGGATATCATGTCTGCTTCTCTAACTTCCCCTAAAGGCAATTTTCCTATTGCCTGTGTGGCATCTGTGTGAAATAGCGCCCCATTGGCATGCGCTATCTGTGCGGCCTTCGAGATTGGCTGGATGACTCCTGTTTCATTGTTTACCGCCATAATGCTAACCAGCGTCGCTCTAGGGGAATCTGTGATGGCGCGCTCAAGAGACTGGAGGTTAATTTGACCATTTGGGTTGACTTTAACTTCTCTTACCACGACCCCTCTATTGGCCAACAGCTGTGCGGTCTCCTTAACACAAGGGTGTTCAATTGCTGATACCACTAAGGCACAGCGCCCAGTGTGAAGGCACTGCGCCCCTTTTAGGGCTAGGTTGTTAGCCTCCGTAGCTCCGCTGGTGAATATAAGTCCTTTTGGGTCTAGTCCTAGTGCGTGTCCGGCCCTAGTTCTGGCATTTTCTAAAACGTCCTTTGCCATTTTACCAGCATCGTGTAAAGTGTTGCTTGGGTTTCCCCACACATACTTAGACACATGCCCATACTGGGATAGAACTCGTGGATCTGGAGGTGTGGAGGCCGCATTATCAAGGTAGATTTCAGCCATAGTTCTACTTAGAATTTGGAAAGATTATCATTTTAAATGGTACCTTTTTTTGTTACCCTAAGCAAGCTTATCTCGCCCACTACCTCTAGGAGCCTTTATGTATTGGCAAATAATTGAAAAAGCGTGTTTTACAGAATATCAGGATTGTCAGTGTCCAAGTGCCGGGGAAAGCCCTGTCTTACGTTCAATCCCAGTCGCTGTTTATAGGTATTATTTACTGAGGCATGAAAATAGCTGCATGGCGGTGCTTGAACAAGAACACTGGGGCGGTGACTGCATTAGTTTCTACACTTCACGGATACCAATGCAAGAAGGCCTTGGAGTTTATTTGAAGATGGTCTCGTGTGGAAAGAATCCGGAAAACATCCAAAATATGGGTATTCAAGGCACACCCTATGAGGGAAGTTTGGATATCAATGAGTCTGACTTTGGGCTTGTGTTATTTTCCGAAGAGGATTTGGATGAAGAGTCCCCTTCTTCTGAAAAAGCCCCGGAGACTACTGGAGGCTATCGTCCAGACACACATGAGGGAGAAGCGTGGCCCCCACAGTTTATGCGTTCGCGGCCTGAATATGACGCGATCCCGAAAGCGGCTACTAGTGTAGTCCCTGTAGGTTTGCCTGGGATTTCAGCCCAACAAGCACCTCAAGCCCCACCGACACCCAAAAATCCTTATGCGTTTATGCCCCCTAACATAAACACTAGCGGCCCTCCGCACGCCGCGCCCCATAGTGTTCCGCAACCCAGCGAAAATTACGAAGAAGATCCCGATGTTGGTAATCTTCCGGATCTTCCCCCATTGCCTTCGCCTGCCGCAAGGGAACGAAACCCACTAGATTTCGTGGCTTCTCCGCGTCGCCCAGCTCCGGTTCCCGAAGAGGGGTACAGTAGCTACGGAGACGGCCCTTACGGTGATTCTTACGATGACGATGATGATGACGATGACGATGGAGACGAATACTAGAAATGGGCATTCCTGAGGAAATTGAAGATGCCGTCGATGAGGCGAAGATTTGCCTAGACCGTAAAGGTATCGGCTGGCTCCTTAATGATCTTAATATACATGAGGCTACCGCCAATAGTGAAGTGGGAGGAAAATACGTTTATACTCCCGATAAGAATACTACTGATATCTACCTAGAGCCCGAAAGCGATGAGTTAGCTGTGACTACGGTTCTACTGCATGAGTGCGGGCACCGCCTATTCACTGAAGAATTTACTCCTGCTGAAAGAAAAGAAGTAAAGGCTTACTACAAAAAGCTACACGCAAAATACTCATTGCCCACAATCCCTAAAATGATAGAAGAGCTGCAGGGAGAAAAGATCGAGAACTTCGGGCGTGTAGAAACTGTGGTGCGCCCAAAAAAGGGGGCTCAGGTGTGGGTATTTGAGTTGGATTCTGGAGATGAAGTGGAAGTTGATGGGCTAGAATCTCTCAAATTTTTCTACTATAAGCATGCCCCATCTATTACAGAAAATCAACTAAAAGCCTTCCCGACTAGCTACAGTTACAATAACGATATTGAGTGGTTTGCGGAAATATTCGCTTTCTGGTGTGAAGATGATGTCTCCCCTAGCCTGGATAAGTTCCTAGGCAAGCTCATCAAACCCTATGCGCGTAAAGCCATATAGCAAATTTATGTAGAATTTGGTACACTATTGCCACTACAACCGCCTAATCTGAAGGGTTCATATTATGTATCACGTAGCAGGGAACAATCTCCCCTCCTTTAGTCTTCTCAGAGAGCACCTAGCTAAAACTACAGGTGTAGGGCCCGCTCCCGCTACTGTAGGTGCTGCTCCTACCTTTTCTGAGTTTCTGGGAATATTTAAATCTCCATGGTTTTGGATTCCGGTTGGCTTGCTGGCGGTAGGACTCATTTGGATCAAAATAATTGACCCTATTCTTCTTCGTAATCGAGTATTGCGTCAAAGAGACGCTATCATTAAGATGGGGTATGCGAACATGGGCACGAAGAAGATGAAGCCCGGCGAGGCCCAGAAGTGGGCAAATGAAATGTTCATCTCTATGGGCGACTTTGCGGAAGATCCCCTATTTGACCCCGAAAGTATCAAGCCTGGAAAGACCGCGTTCTCAAAAGACAATAAGAAAAAGAAGCGCAAGAAGAGTAGTAAAAAGAAGAGCAGAAAAAAGCGAGGTTAGTCTATGCGGCGCCGAAAACGGCCTGAGCCACAAACCAACTACGGCATAATACACCAGGAAGCTATTGATACATGGCCGAAAGGGACCTTCATGGGTCAGCAATATGCGGTTGGGCCTGAGGCTAATATTTTAGTAATCCTGGACGATACTAATAGCCTTGCACAAGGACCGTTCTCTGTCGGTACGTGGCTTGCTCAAAACGGCTTTAGCCCCTCGAATGATGCATTCGGGGAGGGGACTTGGGTTCATGAAAGCGGAGAATACATTTGGGTCACGGACCCCAAAGCAGTCTTTACGAATAATCGTCGTCCTCCTGGTATTTACCAATTAAACTCAAAGACTATGCGGGAGATGCGCGGAGGAGCCTCAGCTGATAAGAAAAGAAAAAAGGTATCTGTAAAGGGCGTTTCCAAAAATCTGCCCGCAAAGGCAGATCCTATTAGTCTTCCAGAGGGAGGATCAAAAGACGACGGGATCACGGTACTCTCCGAAGGGAAGCCTTCTCCCAAAGTCCTCCTAGCGGGCGCTGGAGGTCTACTAGCTATTGTTATCGCTGCGGCTATATTTTCGGGTAGAGGAGTGCACCCGGTTGCCCCTACTACCGGAGGGTTCGTGCCTGTTATTCCCCGTGAACGACATATTGACGCTCTTCTTTCTGCTCTCGAAAAACTATCAGTCTCTAACCCTAGGGCGCTACTGGCCCGGCATAGTGAAATTCTCGATACATCACGACGTCTTATCGAACTCGCTAGCCCTGGAGCCACTAACTTGAATGCGGGTGGGCTCCCCGAATTGGCTGCAAAAATACTCGAACTGGACGAAGTTCGCGTGGAACTCGTCAAAGAGGATCCTGCACTGTTTTGGCCCCCTCCACATGTTTGGTTGACACCGGCACACCAAGTAAGGATGGCCCTTCTGGGAGGTTCGGCCGCAGAACGTATGAAGAAACTACTAACCCTCCTACAAAACCTGCAGGAAGCGGAGACCGCTAACTCTGAGTTACCAAAAGAAACACTACAGAATATTCGTGAACTGCTCATGGATATACACGGCCGAGCAGACCAAAAGTTGGGGGTCATATCTTCTCTGGATATGAGCAACAGAGCTACACTACTGGGGGACCTTCAGATATTAGGTCTTAATCTGCAGGCCACTATACGGGCTCCTCAGCTAAAAACTCAAGATGTTGTGCAGCTCTTGCAGGGCAGCAAAGCCGTAGCGATTTGGCTTTCTCCCAACCTCGTGCAACCTTTCAGTACTTTAGAAGATCAGTGGGGAGCACTTAGCCCCCAAGGTCAAGAAATTCTCACTCAGGCATTTGGAAAATTACTCGAAGATTCCGGGGATGAGATTATGGCCCTCCTAAAGATTCGTAAAATAATAGAAAGTCGCGCCACTTTAGCTCTGCCTCAGCAGGCCACGAGCCCCGCTCCACAGCAAGCAGGTCCTCCGACAACCAGCGGTAGAAAATTTGGCACGAACATACTAAGTACTCAGTAAAAATGACTTTAGCCTTTACTCCTTCGGAATTGAGACAGTTCTCTGAGAACCATGGTGTTCTAATGTGGGATCTGGGAGAGGACTATTGCCTCCTAGACTGGATGGGAATTGGGCTTCCCAAACCAACTTCTTATAGTAAATCATTTGTGGGGCTTGTTACCCGAAAGAAGTACTTGGGGCAGGTCGCTTCCCTCGAAGAACTGGCCCCTCAGACTACACTTGATTCTTTTCTGCTGCTCCCGATTCAACTAGCAAAATTCTTACGCTGGCCTCCAGACGATCCTATTCTGGATGACCTCCTTTCGGGCCCTATAGGTTGGGTTCCCGCCGAGGCAGGCCCTGTAGAGTCTCGTCTTCCGGCAGCAGCTCAAAATCTTTTCTCAAAAATCAGAACAGAAACCGACTTCAAAACTGTTCCAGGCGCCAGATATACTTTGGACATTGAGATTATGGCGGCCGCCCTGAACACGTTGTTTGATCCTTCAAGTGCCGCAAAGGTATTATTAGGGACCTACGGGAGCAAGCTAGAAGAAATTGCACAGTACCCACAGCACATTATAACTCATCAAGATGTGCAAATACGCTTGGATTCAGCGGACACGATTAGGTCTAATCTGAAGCGCGGGCACCTTTATGGGCGAACCCACTTATCCCCATCTGTGGAGCTTGACCACTATGCGGGAGGTCCGAATCTGCTCCTCTTCACTCTTCCTCAGCAGCCAAAAATTGCCGCTCAAGCCCTGGCTGATTTGATAAAAAATATAGCTATTTATTGGCAAAAAATAATTCCCGCGTAAGTTATAACTCTTTTGGTATCATATCTTTAAGACAATTGTCATTCCTTCGTTATGGGTTGACTTCGACAGGGAAGAGTGTAAGCTAGGTACAGGCCTAGTTTATAAAGGATAAGAAAAAGAATGATAAAATCCATGACGAAGAAATCACCGAAAAAGGGTAAAGCGGCCCCCGATAAGGCGGCTAGTAAAATGCAGGCCAGGGAGGTCGCATTAGCACTTATCCGTAAGGAGTACGGGGAAGGCTCAATTATGAAAATGAGCGATAGTCCGACTAACTTCTTAGGTATCTCCACAGGCTCTTTGTCTCTCGACTTAGCACTTGGGGGTAAAGGACTTCCGCGAGGACGCGTCGTCGAAGTATTTGGACCGGAGGGGTCTGGGAAGACCACTCTAGCTCTTAGTGTACTCGCAGAGTGCCAAGCAGTTGGCGGGTCAGCAGCTTTTATTGACGCCGAACACGCACTTGATCCTGTGTATGCAAAGGCTATTGGGGTAGACACGGATGAACTCCTATTGTCGCAACCTGATAGTGGAGAACAGGCATTAGGTATTGCGGAGACTCTGATTGCCTCCAATGCGGTTGATATTGTGGTGATTGACTCCGTGGCTGCGTTGGTCCCACAGGCTGAGCTTGATGGTAACATTGGGGACACGCATATAGGCCTACAGGCTCGCCTAATGAGTCAAGCTCTACGTAAGCTCACTCATGTTGTTAGTAATAGCAATGTGATCTTACTATTCATCAACCAGCTTCGGGAGAAAATCGGTGTGACGTTCGGAAGCCCCGAGGTAACTCCCGGCGGCCGTGCCCTGAAGTTCTACTCATCGGTGCGCCTGGACATTCGCCGCATCGGGCAAATCAAAGACAACGAAGGTATCCCCATCGGCGGCCGCACGCGCATCAAAGTCGTCAAAAATAAGGTAGCGCCTCCTTTCCGTCAAGCTGAAGTGGACCTCATATACGGGCAAGGCTTGTGTAAGTATGGGGATCTAGTGGACCTCGCAATAGCGGAAGGCTTTATCCAAAAGGCAGGCTCGTGGTTCTCTATGGGCGAGACGAAGATCGGCCAGGGGCGTGATTCCGCCAAGGCATTCGTTCAAGAGAATGCAGAAATTGCTGCTGAACTGCGCGCAAAAATTATCGAAAAAAGGACCACCATTGTTAAGTAATCGGCAAAGCACACAATGTTTTTGGCTAGGCGTCACAGGCGAAACGTTGCACGCTATAGTTTCGGTCATAGGTCCCGATGCTGTAGAGCAGCGTGCTGCCTGCGGGTCTAAGTTATTGGAAGACGATGAGCCATGCGTACCCTACGACTGTAAGACAACAGCTTTTCAGGTCATTAATTTCAAAAAGAAACTGTGCAAAAGATGTGCGTCGATTGAATCAGGACTGGCCACTGAGGTACGGAAAGAGATCAAATTTTGGCTAGCCCATCCGCCCTAGTCTGGTTGGAGGCCGAGATAATTCCCAAGCTGGAAAAGGTCTCTCCCCACATAACTCAGCTGAATCTGTCTCCCCATATATAGGATATTGTTGAGGGCATCGGCGAATTCTTCCTCGGGCATATCTGAACTTAGCCACTCAGCAAGGTCTTCCACTTGGGCACCCATTCCAGGAAACACCCCATCCCCCATATCCAGGTAGTCATTCACCGCTTCTAAGAAGTCTAGCGCCAACATGGCACTAGTAGACCCTTGTGCTTCCGGGACTCCTGGGGTTGTCCTTGTAAGAGTTGCATAGAGAGCGGTGTGGGCAGCACTGAGAAACTGATTAGCGGGATTTTGTGCCCATAGCGTCAGTATATATCGGGCCAACATCACAAACTCTAAAGCATGAATCTTGCTGACTGGCCGATCTTCTATAATATTTTCACTTGCATTTCGTAATTCTGTGGTGGCCGCATTTACTTCGCTAATGGCGGCGGTGATCTGGCTTGTGCGGGCATTCATTTCTGCTAAACGCACAGCATCTTGCCTCATGGTCTGTGAGAGCTCGCTCAGGTACTTGGCTTGGGCGGTTAGGTCGGTCACCTCGCGTAGGGCTTTTTTCTTCCCAGAGCGTTCTTGAAGGGCCCACACCACTAGCCCTGCGGCTACTAAGGACTCTACCCCCACAACTGCGGTTGCGTTTTTGGAGAGCCAGTTCCCCGACCGAGGCTCTTCAATAGTCTCTTGGAGGACGCTCATGATGTCCTCAGGTTGATTTTTTGCCATTTTCTAGGCCTCCTCTTGGGGCTTTAATGAGTGTGGCCTATTATAACTGAATTGTAGGTAGGTGCAAAAGAATAGTTGGTCCGTACAGGCCTTTATGGTAGAATTGGGCCAAATACCGTTCCCTAATACTAGGTCAAACTATGAGCCGTCCCTTCAATGGCAAACATTTGTCTGGTAAAGAAAAGCATTATTCTAAGAAAAATGGCCATTGTTATCCCTGTGCGATGTCCTGCGCTACAGGGGCGTCAATTGGGAAGGTTCTCCGAGAAGTTGGTAAGACAGGAGTAAAGATAGAAAAGGGACGAGGGATGACTGACCATTCAGCAATGAAGGTCATGAAATCTCTGGATTGGGTCTTTGCGTGGGGCTACCACGCTAAAACCCCTATGCTGGTTACAGTGCGTCTAGGAGACGAGTACCACGCAATTGCTCGAAATACTGACGGAACATGGTGTTGTAATCGTTCTGGGCACCGGCTCTCATTTGATGTGCTGCGTAAACGCCTAGCAGAGTGGCTCCTGAGGGAAGATGGTGAGAAGATTAAACCCACTGATATTAAAATTATCCAACATATTTCAGTATGGCCGGTAGAAGACGGTGGAGGATATGAGTTGGAACGGCCCAACATTGAGGAATTTTTAGACACACGTCCTGGTGAATATGCGAAGCGTGAAGAAGAGGCAGAACGCAATGGTTAGTCCTTACTGGAAAAAAGCCCTCCCTCTCATTGCCATTTCTGGTGCAGCTGTGCTTGCTGCAGGCGGTATAATGGCAAAAATCTTTAGTGGGCCCGGGGCTCCTAGGACGACAAGACCTATCCGTCGAGGTGGTGGATCGAGAGGCGTTCGCACACGAACAGGCGGAGGGAGAAGCGACGCTAATGCAGCCGCCGTGCACCTTAGAACTCAAACCCCATTTGGTACCGATCATGGCCATGGGGCTGTAGAAGTGGCCACATACATAGTGGGGGAAGGTTACTTCGAACTACCCTGGCTCGGCCTTCGTATTGAGGCGACCCCGCACCCAATTCTAACAGATACTTTTCGGGGCCCACTTATTGGTCCTGCAAATTGTGGACTAATAACAGTCGTATACGCTGATTCACCAGCTGATTATGCCGGTTTCCGCCCTGGAGAGTGCGTAAAGTCTATACGTAATATTACACAAAAAACATCGACGGTTCCAAACCCCGCACATACTCCTAGCTATGTTGCTCGGACTCTAGGCCCTATGGGTAATTTGTTGGGAGACCGGCCCCTCTCATTCGATAACTTTCTATATAATCTCCGAGTAGGCGATCAGCTGGAGTTTTCTGTCTATATCGTTCGGAGCATACAGGGACAAGAAGAAATCGTAGACGACCTCCTTTTTGGTCAATATACGCATCGGCAAAGCCCAGATAATGTTAAAAGGATAAAGCTAGCGGTGGGATCATTTGAGCCACCACCACTAAGTGTACAAAGCGCAAGTTTTGGTGCTTATGTGGTACCAGAAAATACTCCCGATGAAACATTCGATGGGGGAGAAATTGTACACGTGGTTCCTGGAAGTTCTGCCGCAGAGGCTATACCTCTAGTTGTTCCGGCCGGTTTTGGTTTTGAGCAAAGGTCCGAGTGGCAGGGGGCTTTCAACCCACTAAACACTAGAGATGTTCTGATATCTATCGCCTCCGAACCAGTATCAAATCAACAATCCATCGACGAGATATTGGTTACGGAACCCCAGGCGGGCCCTGTGATATGGAGAAATCGTTTTGGGCCCCGAGATCGTGTGTTAGTAACGATAGTACGTAATGTCCATGGCACCAGTGCATATATAGGTTTGGATGTTATGTTTGGGGCGTTCCCCCAAAGCGGAAACTTTCCCTGGTTCGGATTCTTAGTACAAGATACCCAAACCGCGCAAGGTAATTTTGTGCAAGTACAGGAGAGCCAGACTAGGGGCATTCAGGCTGGGGACTACATAACAGCCGTCAGAGACATCACACAAGCAGTAGGAGAATGGCTCCCCATATCTAGTGCGGCGGGATTGAACGGGTTTCAACAAACACTTCACCCACGTAGCCTAGTAGAGATAACCAAGAATAGAAGCGGGCAGGTCAGTACGACTTATGTCTATGTACAATCTAGGCAAGTCCCTACCTCTCTGGTAGCGCAACTTCTGCCTTTAGAGGAAACCATTTCTGGTCTGGGACTGGATATTCGTCCTGTATGGCCTGACGATATTGTAGGTGGCCCAGATAGTGGTGTCCTGCCGTCCCTCCGTACAATTCTGTATACGGGGGATCCGGGGTTCTTTGTAGAAAATAAGGCTCAACAAAGTTTGGGGCAGCCATTTAAACCTGGAGACGTTATTCTTGCGATGACGATCAACGGGCAGCAATTTAATTTAAGGGGGCCTGATTGGGATGCGCTCGAACAGCTACAAAACGTATTACAACAATCTGCTCCAGGGCAACAGATAACAGTAGAGTACCGCACCTTTGTACCAACAGGTACATGGCACACAGAATCCAGCATTCTTACCGTGTGGGGCATTCCTAGGCAAAGCCACATCATTGCGGGCGGCGCATACCAACTGTAGAAGTGATATTTCTCTAACGATTTCGTAGCGCCGTGATTAGCTCCGCAGTCTTCGGGCTATGAGCGATGGTGTCCTTCTTGGGGGCAAGGCTTGACCAATCCCCATGTTCCCCAGTCAATTTCACATACCCAGCAGGAATGTCCTCGCCTTCTTGGGCAATGACCCCAACTGGCAAGTCTGCGGTGGCTGCCTCGGTTCGCAGGTTCCTAAAGATGATCGGCTTTCCAGGGATACTTTCTTTGCCCCCACCAGCCTCATCAGCGAACTTCATCGTGGGCTTGTCCCCAGTTTGGGATACCTTCCAGACAGCCGCCACGGTGTTACGTGAAAGGGTCTGCTCGGTTTCGTGGGCCACAATGTGACTCCCGAACCCGTAAAGCTGCTTCTCCGCAGGAGCATTTAGGTTCACGCGCATTTTCTCAAAGGCTTTTGCGTCTTCCAGCTTCATGCCATCCATCAAGATATGCGTGGGCTCAATCCCCATACTTCGCGCCTTAGTGACCGCGTAAATGTATTGGAGCATCTTGTCCCCAGAGTCATACCGGATTGAATGGCCGCGTTCTGGGTTTTCCTCAATGATACGGAAGGCTTCGGGAATACCAGAGTTCATAGTATCGAAGGTATCCAGCAAAAAGCTGCAAGGGTAGGGGGCTCGTTCGTGCATCGCCATGTATGCGTCTCGGTCATTTCCGTAACGCTGGACATGCTCGTGCCCCATCGTTCCCACAGGCGTCATGCCGAGCTTTTCAGCCAAGAACACATTACTGGTTCGGGTGATTCCCGCTTCTTTGCACGCCTCCAACGCAATCTCATGCTGGCCCATGCAGGTTACTCCCCGCATACCAACCTCAAAGACTCGCTCGGCCCCTACAGCCTCTACCAGAGCTTGACAGCGCCCTAGAACCTGATTGAAATATCCGGCTTCGTCTACCTTGATTTTGGGGGCCGGGCTCCCAATGCTATCAAGGGTTTCTAGCACAATGTCTCTTTGTTCTGCGCATGTGACCACGCATGGTGTGAGGTTAAATGCATTTACGGATATACCGGCGCCGGGAACACAGGTCTTGGCCCGTGTGGCCACCTGAATACGGTAGTTCAGTTGAAGAATAAGAGGCTCCAACCACGACACCAACGCAGATGGCCCGGTAACAGAAAACACTGGTTCCCGGTTGAAGAAATAGGCCCCTTTGGGGATACCGTTTACCTCAATATCTTCGGAGAGCATTGCGTCCCTGAATGCCGCACTCATTCCGTAGGTGTTCTTATCCAGGTACTCGTAGTCTTTAGCGGTGGGCACCGGCAAGAGCCCCTCTACGAAAGATTTTATATCGACCGGCAAGCACTGCCAGCCTCCCTTACGATGGCTGTAGTAGAATGTCTCTCGCCTGAGAGGCCATCCTGCTTGTGCCATACGGAACTTATAGCCGTCGGTTGCCAGAATAGAATCGGTTGCCATGATAGCCTCCTGATATGGGTGCCTCAAACTCTATTATAGTGTGCCCTAGATGGCCGCGTTCTCAAGAACTTTTGTTGGATTTTCTTTCGCCCAAGCCTCAGCGATGCGGGTGAGGATATGGCGAACACTGGTTTGCTGATTCGTATTCATCTTGTTGATCCGGTCGTCAGGCTGGGCAATTCCCTCTACTTCTAGTCCGGTTTTGAAATTGAAGGTGGTTCCGTCTTCAAAGTGAAGAAAATCACCATCAAAACTCAAAAATAGGTCTGTGCTCCAAAGGCGACCAATATATTCTTGCCGAGTGTCAGACATGGTAGGTGTGGTGTCAGTCATTTTGAGTGTACTCCTTATCAAAGGGGAGCGGATAGTAAACGAGGGGGCCAGTGACCCCCTCTAGTATGCGCAAAAAGAACCGATTTTCAAGAGCTTTTTCTAACTCATCTTTAGTCGGGTCTCGTAGTCCACAACATTGACGCCAGGAGGCGTTTCACCAGTTTCTTTGAATGCATTGATTATTTCACGCTTTTTTACTTTTACTTTAGTTACTTCTTCTTTGAACTCTGCGGGAATTAGGTCTTCATCCACCACATCACAGCGAGTTGGGGACTTGGATACTTTCAGTCTGAATGCGGCACCATCCCATTCTGTTTTACCCGTATAGACTAATTCTTCCTTCACGTACCTTCTTAGCCATTCGGTCTTTTTAGTAAGGCGTTGCTTTCGTTCATTTAGACGGCGCACTTCTGCATCGACAGTGAGAATATTGGCCTCTGTGTTGATGATGAATTTACAAATATTCTCAACTTTCTCATCAAACTGAGTCTCAACTTCTTCGAGCAGTTTCCGCGCCTCTTCTTCATCTAATTCTTCATTGTAAGTAATAGCACTAAGTAGCTGTCGGATGTCATCAGAAATCTCATAAAGTGGTTTCATAGAAGCTCCTTTTTATAGTTTTTGACCTGGCGGAGGATTTGGGAATTCTAAGGTATCAGTGAATGGGTGTTCGTAATTATCGTCGTCCGGCATAATTTCGGTTACTGGTAAATTACGTTTTTTGGCTGCCGCAAAGGCTTCCGCTTGAGAGCCAAGACCCTCGATAGACTTTGTGTACACCCCATTCTCGTACACATCTAAGTTCCATTTACCGTCCTTACGGTGCTTCATCCGGGCTTCAATTTCCATAGTAGTCTCCAATCAACAAAACAAGGCTAGGGGGCTCCATAGCCCTCTAACCTTGTATTATAGCTGGAAGCTAATGGGGGGAAAGGTAAAAGTACTAAATATCTACTGTTCTTCCTGGTTTGCGTTGTAGGCTTGGGCTGTCCTTATCACCACCAGGCTTTCTTGCTCCACTACTACCTGCCTTGACTTTTGACTCCCTATATCGTCCACCAGCCGAAGCATCAATACACTTACCGTTTGCCCACTCACGCAAAGCGTCTAGCTGATGACTATTAGACACCATAAGCGGCACCACGTAATCCCTGGCGACTTCGTGTACTGGAATACCAAGTAGCTCGGCCTGTTCGCAGGCATTTCTAATATCTGCCCCGGTCCATTTGGCATCATCGACTGGATTGCTAGAATCCAGCGATACCCCATAGAACTTAGTCCAAATTTTCCAAATAGCTTCTTTTTCTTCCACGGTGGGCAGGTCGATGAAGAACGTCGCATTCATTCTTCCGCTGCGCGTCAACTCAGGTGGCAATGCGGAGGAATCGTTGCAGGTCGCCACAAAGAAAATGCCATGCTCTCCTGCATCATCCATGTTTTGTAGCATGATGGCGAGAATGCCGCCTTCAACTGTGGAGTTGCCCTCGCCAGAGCCACGGCCACCCGTGATTTGCTTCTCGATTTCATCAATGAAAACAATACTTCGTCCGAAACTCTTAATGATGTTGAAAGTTTCGCGCAAGATACGTTCGCTCTCTCCAACATACTTGTTTCGTACTGCGGTCAAGTCCAGTTTCAAAACCGGAAGCCCTACATCCTTTCCGAGCCCCTTACAGAAGTGGGACTTGCCCGTTCCAGGCACACCGAGTAGCAAGATGCCTCGGGGCTTGGCCTTCCCTTTGTGGGCATTCTTGAGAAGCCCTGCGGTGTACTTCTTCAAGGCGCTCAGACCTCCTAGACTCTTTAACGTGTGTTCCTGAGAGTCCAAAATCTGTAGTGCGCCTGTGCCTTCAATCTGAGCCTTTTTGGTCTGAAAAATCTCGGAAGGGTCAATAGTCGCCTTTTTGATTAAGGACAGAAAGGATGCCCCCTCAGCCTCCAACAGAGTCAAGCCCGCTAAACTATTGATTACCTCGTCTCGCTTCTTACCTTTCGGGAAGGTCAGGCTCTCATTTCCTTCTTGCTGTGTGGACAGTTCATCATATAGCTTCCTGAACTCGGTAGAATCAGGCAAGTCTGTGTTCACAGTATGAATGGAGTGACTGAGAGGCGAACCGGGACGAATATCCACTGTTGGGCCGACCAGCACAAAGGTAACACCGTTTTCCTTAAACAAGGTTACAGTATTACAGATTATCTGCATCCATTGTTCCAAGTCCGCGTATGCTTCGTTGTTTTGGATGAAGTAGAAGCACACCATATCTCCAACTGCCGCAGTTCCGGCCCTCCCTTTATTAGCCGCTAAAGCCTCTTTGACTTTATTCTCTATAATTCGGAATGGGGCTAGTTGATTGGTGGTCGGATTGCCTTCTTCGTCCGTTTCATCCTCTAAGTCCAACTTAGCTCGCCGCAGTTCCGGGTCTTCTGCGGCCTTAGTAACCCTCCGTAGTCCGCCGATGGCGTCCCAGGTAAAAAAGGTCAGTTTTTTGGGGGTGCTCAGTTCGTCACAGGCTTTTTGTATCTTAATGACCTCTTCCTCTACGAAGCGCCACGGCTCCCAAGTTTGAACCGCCAAATAGGGATGCCCAGAGCGAACAAAATGGGCCAAAAGACTGGGAGTGTCGGTACTCATAAATTTCTCCAATGGTTATTCTTGTATCTAAGAATTGTCCTTCTAGTGTGCCCCATATAGGTTAGTTATCAAGGACTTTTTTTACTTTCTGCGAGTAAAAAATCATTATCTTTTTAGCTTGATTTCCCGGAAGACTGGGGCATACTGAACCATCAAGTAAACTGCTACCGAAAGATTTATGATGTCCGAGTACAGTGAAGTAAACATTCAGATGAGTAACCTCCCGTCTATTGTGGAGGCCCTTCTAGCCACCAAGCATCCTTGTCGCAATAAGAATTGGCAGCCCAATGAACTAGAAGTGCACCTTGAGGACACGCCCCGCAACAGGAAACTTGGAAAAGTTTTGGCGAAACGGCACCCCGAACTCGCAGTATCATTTGGTGGGCCGGTCAATCTCTATGGGTTTCAGGGAGACAAGCGTAAGCAAAAGGCCCATATTCGCATCAATCGTAAGCATGTGCAGTCTGCCTCAAACGATATTGGGGTCTTTCTTGAAAAGAAGGGCGTCCAATTACATGTTTCTGCTTACGATAAAGGAAATTTTGGGAACACTTGGCAGAACCAAGTTGTTCAAAACTATGGGGTTGCAGAAACCAAGACAAAGTGCCGCCTCGAAGGGTGGACTTTCCAAGAGACGATGTTGAAGAATGGTTCAATTAAGTTAGAAATTCAAATGCCTAATTAGAAAGGGTAAACATGTCCTACTATAGTGAAGTACAAGTCGAATTCCAGTCTGTTACTAGCCTTCTGGCTGCTCTGCTTCGGGTTTCTGATCCGTTGCTCAATCGGGCGCTAAACCAGAATGAGCTCACAGTGCATTTGGACGACACAAAAGCCAATAGGGCCATGCTCACGAAGATTCAAAAGCGATACCCACAAGTTCAGGTGTCCATGACCGGAGCGTCCAGCCTTCAAGGCTACGGGGGCGGGCGGCGAAAGGCTCACGTCATTATTCCTCGACGTGTGGTGCGTGGTCTAACCAATGATATTGGGTTCTTTATGGGTGAGGACAAGTCTGCCGCCATCATCTCAGATGACGACCGCAAGCACTTCAAGAACGCCCAGTGGCAAAATGAGATGAAGCAACAGTATGGTCTGGAGCAGGCCAAAGACAAGTGCCGCCTTGAAGGGTGGACTTTCCAAGAGAAGAAGTTGAAGAACGGCAACATTCAATTGGAGATTGCGGTCTAAGAGAATGTTTCTCTAAGACTATCTATAAACGCATATACTAAAAGGGAGAATTGAAAATGGCAGATGGACTTGGCAAGCGTGTCACCATGACTTTCAAGCCTGACGGGACCGTAGCATCGGACTTGGAAGGCTTTGAGGACGGCTCTTGTATTGACGTGCAGAAGAAGCTCTTGGAGGGCCTGGGCAAAGTCACTAAGGAAGAAAAGAAGCCCGAGGCTTTCCAAATCGCCACCAAGAAGAACTTGCTGGAAAACTAGAATGCGCCCACAATCAAGTTTCGTAATACGTTTCGACGAAAATGGGACCGCGACTATGCTCTATGACCATAAGGAGCTGGCCGACGAGTTTCGTAAGTCCCTGGGAGAATCTGTCATTAAGCGGGCCTCCCATGTACTCCCTAAAAGGGTTTTCCAAAACCGTTTGTTGGGGTTTCTGAACGTGCGCCGAAACTTGTTTCGCTTTCTACGAAAGGTGTGTGGGGATGAAGGGCGAGTTGCTGGTTGGACTCGTTTGTGGGGGTGCCCTTGGGAAGTTGACCTTTCCCCTATGGATGGCCCGCTTTTAGGCCCCTATACGTCACGAAGTGAAGCCATTGCGGTCGAGAAAGAATGGCTTTGGGTTAATTGTAATATCTAAGGAGGCGCACATGGCTCGAAAAGCTACACGCTGGCTGCTTTGTACCGAGAAGGGCCACTTCAAGGAGTACTTGGTTTTCTCTGACGGTTCTTGTGAATACGGAACTATTGGGAAAAAGCGAACACGGTATGAGTATGGAACAGAATACGCAGCCAATGATATGGCCCGCAAAAAGCTCTACCCGCCGGGCACAAAGGTTCCTTATCGGGAACTCACTGAGGGCGAGCACAAGGAGTTTATGGAGGGCTACGCGATCCTCTGCGACCCAGAACGAGCCTTGACCGCTGTTCGGTTTGTGTCCGCAAATGAGAGCAAGATTACTGAGGTCGCCCAAGCCGCCAAGGTCAGCAAGCGACAACTGCTGCTATAACTCATTTTGTAACAAAAATGCTTGCAATAAGTGCAACCCCTTAGTACTATAGGGGATGCGGACATAACACACAAGTCATCTACTTTTGGTGGGTATGCGCCAATCATTTAAATTTCAACTAAAGCCCAACAAAACACAAAATAGACACCTGTTTGAGTGCCTCAATCTGTGTCAAGACCTCTATAATGCGGCCATTGAAGAGAGACTTAATGCGTACCACAAATGGGCTCAATTGGGAAAACCAGACAAGTGGGATCAGTGGCCTTCACGCTCCTCACAACAAGTTGAGCTCAAAGAAGCAAAGCAACTTGAGGGTCTAGAAGACTATAGAGACCTGATTAACGCTCAGGCTCTACAGGAAGTTCTTAGAAGAGTTAATCTGGCCTACCATAAGTTCTTTCAAGACCTTAAAAAGGGCCAAGTCAACCCGCCTAAGTTCAAAGGAAAGGGGCAGTACAAGTCACTTACTTTCCCTCAATATGGAAAGTCCTTTCGAATTCGAGACAACCACCTACATCTGTCAAAAATAGGCCCTGTTAAAATTAGGTTATCCCGAAAGATTACTGGGAAAATAAAAACCGTAACAATCAAATGGGAACACGGACACTGGTTCGCCATCTTTTCATGCGATAAAGTGCCTCAAAGACACATAGCCCCCTCAGATAAACAAGTAGGTATTGATTACGGGCTAGAACACATAGCGAACTTCTCCAACGGGGAAGCCATCGAGCAGCCCAGGTTTCTAAGAGATATGCAGACCCAACTTAGACTCGCACAACGAAAACTCTCTAAAAAGAAAAAGGGCGGTCGAAACCGCAACAAGCAAAGAGTCAAAGTCGCTAAGATGCACAGTAAAATAGAACGGCGGCGAGCAGATTTTCAACATAAGGAGGTAAAGAAAATTGTTGATCAGTTCGGAGAAATCGCTTTCGAAGCGCACTCCCTTCAATTCATGGTCAAAAACAAACGTTTAAGCCAATCTACTGTGGATAGAGCTATAGGGTGCTTCAAGCAAAAACTTTCTAGCCAGGCCCAAAAGGCCGGTAGAATGCTAGTTGAAGTATCCACTACCGATAAGCAGGGTATTGGTAATTCTCAAAGATGCCTATGTGGGTACGTTCTCAAAAAGAAACTTTCTCAACGAACTCATAAGTGCCCCAGCTGTGGAGTTGAGGTTCCGAGAGACCATATGGCGGCATCTATTGTAGAGTATAGGGCTTTTGGTACGGCCCCTAAATGGTACCAATATGCGGTCGGGCAGACCGTGAAAAGTCCAGATAGGGCAATGGTAGCAGCTACTCTTTGTAGTAGTACGCCTACTTTTTCGATTACACGAGAAAGCGGGGACACACCTGTTATGCTGGAAACTTCAAGGATTTCTGATACTGATAAGGATTAGGGGTGCGCAAGCTACCCTTTTAGGTAAAATTCTGGCCTTCTAGTGAGTCGTTTATCAGTTATTTACAGAGGTCCTCTTTCTTAGTTTGTGCTAGGAAGGAGAGGATGTCAAAGCTCAGTTAACTCAACAGTAGTATTGACTAGTGTATAGGCGAATACACGAACTCCCTGGCTCTTTAGCTCTTTCATCGTGGTTTGGTCGTAGCCTGCTGCTACTGTAACGCCCTGTACGGTATGGTAGAAATCGTAACTGAGTTTTCTCCAGAAGAAATCTACATACTTCTTGATTTGTCCGACTATGCGGTGGTCGGCAATTCCGAGCTTGGCCTCTATGGGGAAGCAGGTTTCATCTTTATCTTCAGTGAATAGGTCAACACGGTCATCCCCGTCAGCGGGCATCTCAGGTACTAAACGGGTCATTTCCTTTATTTCTAATGCGTCTATGAGTACCTTAGGGTTGGTGAGCAGCCTACGCACCACTTCCTTTTCCAAAATGTCAGGTATCTCTTTGGGCTTATAGTCATAGGCTTTGATTTCCCCTACCTCTATATCTTCTCTCACAATTCCCCGCTCAAAGTTATCCTGTATAGACTTAAAGCTACGTAACCACTTTGGGTGGAGGGCCTCCTCAATCTCACTTTCGGGGTATTCTCTTAAAAATGACAAGTACATCTCGGTCTTAGCGGTATCCGCATCAATTACGGCAGCTTTGAGGCCGAAGAAACAGGTCTTTAATGTATTAGTCGTCGCTCCCACGTATACGTCTTTCTTCTGCGGCTCGTGTTGCTGCTTGAGATAACAACCTATAGAACTCACTCATTTCACCCTCCCACCCATCAGGACGTTCTCCTACAGAGGCGTCTCGGGCGGCTTGCTGGGCTCTCCCTGGTAGATCTGCGGTCCATGCATTCGGGTCGTCTTCATTGGTACGTGCACCTGAACTTTCGGGTTCTGGGGCAGCATCCGGATCATACTCCTCAGATTGCGCGTCAGTGCCTTGAGGGGCTCTAGGGGGCACTTGACCCATAGAAGGGGCGGAATCCCCCTCATTTTGGCTCTGCGCTTGCGCTGCGGCCATACTTTGCTCTGCTTCACCTACTAATTCGATGAGTCTTACAATATCCGACTCAGTCTGGGCCATTTGTTGTTCTACGTCGGAAAACAGCCCCGCTAGGTCATCTTCGGCGCCAACGAACTCCCTAATTAGATTTTCGAGAGTTTCCGGCTCCTCTATTAGGCGTTCCATGATCTCTGGATTATTCTCTAATAATTGATCCAGGCCATCCTCTTCTGAATATAGTAAGCGCCGAATATCGTCTTCGATTAAGGACATTTCCTCTTCTCCGGCCTCAGGATCACTTAGCCTGGCTAGCAGTTCTGGGTTATTGAGAAGCATCTCCCTAATCTCTGGGGTCAGGGCCGTTAAATCTCCTTCAGCTAGGTTACCGAGTGACTCTATTATTTGGTCCACCGCCGAAGGCTCCTGTGAGGCTCTGGCCAAATCCTGCTCAATCTGCTCCATACGCTCGTAGATTTCACGCATTGTGTTGTCTACTTGAGCCGAATCCACCTGAGCTGAGGCAAACTGTGCAAGGGACATAATAGTTAAAAAGACGATAACGATAAGGCGCATTTTGGTACTCCAGTACAAATCATAGACTTTTTCGGGACTCCCGATTATAATAGCCTTGATGTTTGATTGCACGTACTAATATGAGGACTTATCAATGACTTACCCTTTAGCCACTTTAGGTAATGCCCCAGTACAGCCTCAAACTGTAGACGGCATCACCAGGGAGCTTGCTGGTTCGATAGGTACCGCTGGCGTAGCAGCTATTATTCTGGGCCTGCTCGGTGCTGGTATCGGGTTTTCCATATTTGTAGTTTACTTTAGGCGCTCACGAATTCGTAACAGGATTCATTCTCAACTACAATTTATCCTCGAAGCCAAAGAAAGCGAAGACTTGGATGCCGCTGATATGGCCGAGGCGCTCGCTGGCCTTCTAGGTAATTATGCGGATACTAAAATTTGGGCATGGACCGATGCCGCTCGGCTTGAATGGGCACGAGATAAAATCCGTAATATGGCGGATGAGGTTGGTCTGGAAATACCAAAAAGGGTATGGTTGTTAGCTGGAACCAAAGCTATGGCGTACATGCAGCGTGCCGACATGGGGCGCTATGGGGCTGGGGCTTATCCAGGAATCTGGCTGACTAAGAAAAAGACTGCTAAGAAGAAAGCAGCCAAGAAAAAAGCAGCCAAGAAGACAGCGAAGAAGACGGCTAAGAAATCCACCAAAAAGACAGCGAAAAAATCGCGACGAAAAGGCAAAAAGGCCAAAAGCTAGTTATTTTTTGATCCCGTGAGGACGTAAGTTATCTTGAGGTCCTAGCGGAATGGTCTCGACAACTGACATGGGGACAGTTCCTATTACATTGTAGGATTGTCCCTTTTTGTCTTGAATGATAATGTCTGCATTCATAAGAATAGACACGAGCCGCATGTAGGTCAGAATAGCTTCGCTGTCGTCTTTCCCCACATATGGCAATAACACCAACTGAATTCCTTGTATATGCCCAGTACAATTTTCAGGCATATCAAATTTGATTGGCTCGCTTTTGATCTGTACTGGTTTGCCGGGCTCATGAATTACCGCAAAGGATACTCTGTGGTTTACTGGTATGGTGCCAATAAATATCAGCATCCCTTCAACGCGTGTTGTAGGGGTAGTCTCTGGAAGCTCAATGTGCCGCAGAGCTATCTCTCCGACCATATCTGGACCCCCCTGCCATGTTGTAAGGGGTAGCTGTACCGGCATTCGCTGGCTTAAATACCCACTTGCAGGCACTAGAACATTTGCAGGCGGTGTGGGCGCGGAGTCTGTTTTTGGTAAGGGGCTAGAGGCACCTATTGGGTGTGGTTGTGGCATTTATTCGTCTTCCGGTATATCAAAACCCTCGTTTTCCTCCTCCATAAAGTCTGGGTTATCCATAAGTTCTCCCAAAGGCCCCATGTCCTCTTGAAGAGGCTTTAGGAGGAATTCCACAAATGCATGTGGGCGAGGTTTAGAGCCGAACCGAAATACTCCATTTTCGGAATCAAAGATAAGTTCCCGACTCTTGTAGTAGGGGTATTCCTCATACAACTTATCCCAAGCGTCGTCAAAATCCAACCTCAAGCGTTCTAACTCTCGGATTACGGATTTTAACTGAGGCTCATACACATCTGCAAGAGCTAACATCTCCGGGCGAATCCTTTGACGAATTGCCTGGAGTTTGCTGTGAAGTTCTTTCATCAGGTCTTTACGGTCACCGTGCAAAGTTTCTGATGTGCCCTGTAATTCTTGGAAAAACTCCACGAACTTTGGGTCAATATCTTCTAGTTGTTCGCCACTCAGGTCGCCATTCGTATTGGAATCAGACATATTTTGTCTCCTACTGTTCTAGTCGTTCTTGTTCAATGAACTCGCTTCCATTTACGAGTGCCCGCAGACTACGGCCATCACATACCCCGCCGTCCAGCGCCCATGCAAAAGGCGAAACATCTGGACTCGGATGGCCCCAATGTCCAAACAGGACGTGCACACTACCTTGCAGGTCTTCGTACCAAGGGTGCCCGTTTTCTTCGTCCCGGAAGTTCTCTCCGCCCACGTATCGTGAGTAGAGACAAACATCCTTGAACTGCCGTTCCATTGGGTGCTTGTCATCGACGCCCCCATGAACCACATAGGTAGGTAGCTTGTTTATGTCGGGCACCTGGAGTAATTGGGGCAACGCGGCCCCCCACTCCCGAAAAGCCTCTTGTTCGGCTTCGCGGCCCGCATATGCCTCCACGGTAGTTTCCAACCCATGTGCAATCTCTACAGGATTGCCCTTGAAGTACCTGACCGCCTTGTTTTCGTGATTGCCTTCAATACAAAAGGTTAGCGGGCGATTCTGGAAAAACTCGACTGTTTCCCGGACCTTCGGGCCACGATCCACCAAATCCCCACACGAGATCAACACGTCATCATCTTGTAGGCCCACCTTGCCCATCAGGGCCTGGAAGGTGTCAAAATATCCGTGAATATCCCCGACCACCACCCATCGGCGCTCCCCAATGGTGCTTCGCAGGTCATGCAGTTTTCCATATCGTCGTCTTCTGCCCACTGGATACCATCCTTTTTGTGTTGGGCCAATGCAAGTTCTCTGAAACAGTATGCGTTCTCTTCTGGGAAAATCAAGCAGAAACAGCTTTTTACAGGATTTTAAGTTTACTTACAGAGAAAATAACGCTAACTTAACTACGGTATCTGTGTCAGTGTGATTTTGGTAAATTCTAAAACTCAACATCAATATGAGGCTACTAATGGCTGAAAACGTTCGCTCCTCTTCCTATCCTGCTGTTTCACTAAAAGTGGCCCACGATGCTCTTGTTCAAATATATGGACTACATGAAGCCATTGGAGGAAAAAGCCCCGAGTTCAGCCGAGACCAAGTTGCCCAAACTCTTGGGCGCAAAGAATCCACGATACACCAACTAGTGGCATCTTTGTGTTACTACGGGTGGTTGGAACGCAAAACCAACAAATACAGTATCTCTTCTTTAGGTAAAATTTCAGCTACATGTAAAGCGCATGAATCTACAGAAGTATATCGAGAAGGTTTTCTAACATGCAAGTTATTTCGCATGTTGTACAAACATACTCTTTTACTCAAAGCTGGGGCGATGACACCAGATGTAAAAACGCTAATGCGACGATCAGGTATTACTACAGCAGCCGCCATGGAAAAGGCCTGGAAGGCATACACCGAATCAGTCTCAGCATGCCTTCTTCTGGATGACTACGGGAAGGTTTCCCCTGTACTCTTTCCAGATATTCAGGAATTCCAAGACGTTTTACCTTATGAGGAAGAGGGAGATCTTGTGGGGTTAGGCAGCCCGAACCGCATATCTCTTCGTGTTAAACTTGATGGCGGTGAAGCTATTATTTCGTTGCCCCGCATAATCTCCCCTTCTGATATCTACAAGGTCGATCAGGCTTTTGACCTGGGCCGCGATCAGCTCAGCGTTTACATGGAAAAAGATAACTCCTCCATTGTGGTTAGCGTGGAGGAGTACCTGTCAGCTCAAAGTGAAATTTTTGGGAAGGCCACTATTTCAACGATTGTTTAACTTCCTGGTACGCCTTCCGCAGTTGATTACGCATGGCTGGCTGCTTGAACTCTAGGCCCTCCATTATAATCGGTTCTTTTGGCCGTAGATGTAGGATTGGGATATAGCGCTTGCTTTGCAGCTTGTTCAGAATAACATCTCGTAGCTCTTTTGGCATAGCCTCTATCACATCATCCCAAGCCGATTTGGGGGCGGAATCTCTGGCTTTCAGTAATGCATTAATTAGATGTGCACCCTTGACATCGTCTTCCAAAATAGTAGCAGTCAAAATATCCAGAGTGCGAATCAGTGCCCCAATAATGTCACGATAAGACTTTGGCTCTGTGGGTTCGTCTTTGGCATGAAGGCTAAAGGCTATTATGCCATTTACATCATTTATCAAGTCGGCCTCAAATAGACGCCCTACAGGGTTGATGTCGACCAGTCCCCCGTCCGCATATTCTTTCCCGTTAATATCAACCAAGTTTGTGAATACGGGCTGTGTGGCGGAAGCGAGTACTGCCTTTTTCAAAATTGCGGGGTCTGGGTGGGAACGATTCGTGAATACTTCTAATTTACCACTTTGCATGTTGACTGTCACAAACCCAACTTCTATGGGGCTGTGCTTACGTGTTCCAGCATGAATGACTTCTTTCCATAGAAGATCAGGCATGAATCTGTCGATTAGCTCGGCTAGGGGCTCAGTGGAGTATATGCTTTCTCCGCCCATTAGCGCACGAAAACCCAGAGTGGCCGCTAGCCCGCCAATAGTGGTGCCTCCAAGAATGTCACCATCTTTTACGGACATGTAGATTTTCATCAAATCCACTACATGTTTTTTATCTTTAGTCACCAATGCCGCTGCCATTTTAGCAGCGATAAGTGCTCCCGTACTAGTCCCGTACACTACTCTTGTGTGCCGCATAATCCCAGGCCGTAAATGCCATAATGCATTAATGCGCCCTACAGTATCACACCCTCTAGCTCCCCCTCCGGGAAGCGACCATGCTAGTGGGCCTGGAGGAATGGTTAACATGCTCTACTCTCCTTCTAGGGGCTCAAGGCGGAATGCTGATAATACACGCTGAATCAATTCTAGTAAAACTTCATCTGCTAAGGGGTCATCCGCATACAGTCCGGAATCTTTGATGTCCTGAACAACCAGTTCAAAGTCCCACAGGCCCTCTTCTTCCAATGCTTGGGCTAAATCTTCGGAGAACCACTGCTCTAAAGCCGCCAAGGTACTAGCATTTCGCCACCCAGCATCTTCATCCGAAAAGAGCGCCCACGAGTCTTCAGTGATTTGTAAGAACAGCCACTGGGCCACTGACTCGTTAACGAGGGTAACTACATCTTCAGTGGGCTGGGGGTTTGCTTCTTCAAAACAAGAACACGCCACGCCAAAAAACATTAATACCACAAAAGCACTAGCCGCGACAGTACGCATAGAGGTCTCCTTTATAGAATCAAGAATTTCAATATTATATCGTATTGGTTAGGCATAGTCGAGAACTTGGGAATGTTATTTACCATAAATACTTGACTATTGTGGTAATTTGTGGTTATAACTTTCTAGGTTTGTAAATTATATGTAACTGAGGCCGCCATAGATGGTCAATACAGAATAGGAGTCTTAAGTGCCAAACCAAAATCAAGAGAGAGGTAGAGTTACTTTCTACATTGACAACTCATACGCGTTTAGTGGCATGCGTGCTGCTGGATGGCGCTTTTCATGGGTGCGCCTCATGGCCTGGTTGACCGCAAATGTAGGCCCCACTAACACTATCAAATTTTTCGCCTCAGAGCATAATCCCCCAAAGGAAAACCAACGTAATTTCTATAACATGCTAAAGCATAATTTGGGCTTCGAGCTTAGCTTGGGGGAGACTCGATCTCGAACAGTGTACTTTGACGATGACGGTGGGAGCCGATCTCGAACTATCTACCTAGACAAAGGGCTAGATGTTCGGTTAGTGACTTCCTTGATGTCCGGCATATTGAATGACGAGTACGATACCGCATTACTATTATCTGGAGATGGAGACTACGTGGATGCCGCCAAAGCCATTAAGGCCAAAGGTGGTCGCCTTGAGCTACTAGGGTGGAAAAATTCTGTAGCCAGAAGTCTAGATGAACTCGCAGATGTGCACCCAGTGTTGTACCTAGACGACTTGCGCAGCGATATTGAACGAGACGAGCATCACCCACTGTAAAAACAGAAGGGTGCTGTTATTATTCTATATTCTTATGGCTGAAGCTAACAAAGCCAGCATGATATTTCTTTGCGCGTAGTCCAGCCGCAAATGCTCGCCGAGAGTTTTCCATAATCTCCAGAAAGACATTTCTCGCCTTGATGGGGTCCATTCCAAACTCTGACAGCACCCCGAAGCTCTCGTCGGCTTGCTCTTCGGCTTCATGGATAATATCTCGTGCAACAGTGGCTTGTAGCACTGAGCCTCGGCCTTTGTAGTAGTCAAGTGTGGCCATAGCGGCTCCCGCACTAACTCCCTGGGCCTCAATTTGCCATGGAAGCGCCTTTCGGTAAGTGGCTAGAAACTCATTCGCTATTTCTGGGTCCAAAGTTCTCTGGAACTCATTTAGCCAACGGGCCGCAATAGACCTCTCTACTTTATGTAGTTCTTTTTCAAAATCGGGCCCGAGGCGAACATACTGAATCACAAGTACTAGAAGATAAGAGATCAAAGGCAGGTACATTCCTCGTAACTCCTTTAATCCTCTATACTTACCAGATTGCCCACGATAGAATAGTTCTATGCCCATGTGCTCTATCTTATCGGATCGTCTGCTGACGTATTCGGGTTCCACGACCTCCCCTTTTGGAAGCCGCCCCTTTGAGGCCAGCTTCAACTTAATACTAAAATGCTTCGGGAGATTGGCCCTAAGGCTCGGCAGTGATTTCTGTAGAAAGGCTGCCCAATCCTGCTTAGCAAGGTGTGCATTAATGGCATCTACTCTGTGAGAGGGGTCTTTGATGTTTTTTGTTAACTGTGCGCCTATCTTGATGTGTCTCGTGATGTTGTCCGCAATATCATAAATTCCAAGAATAATTTGAAAATCTAATGATCCCCACTTTTTCCAGATAGCTGGGCCTTGCTTAAAGAATTTCCCTAGATATAGTAGTTCTCGTTGGCGTTTGGTTTCTCCCCAGACCGCTGCCCCTATCACAATCGCTGCAAGCGAGAAAATTATTGCTAGCGGGACAACGGTTCTGCCATTAGTAGGTGGGTTGCCGACAGTTTCTGGAAATGTGGAAGGTGAGGCCATAATGTTTTTCGCGTTAACATCTTCTACAATAAGTGCTTTATATTATAACATAGGGCGTAAACATGTGCTAGCGGGGACACTCAGGAATGACTATTAGGGTAAAAGTATGGCTGATATTCTAAACTCCGCGAGAAAAGTGGCTAGTATTCTGGCCAACCACAGCTTTGAAGTTCTATTTACGGGCCGTGGGGTTCTCGATTCCTTATTAGGCCACTCCCCCAAAAGCGTCGAACTCGTCACTAGCGCTAGTCCAATGGACCTTTTGCAAATATTTGATAAGTGCGGCCCTGTGGCTTCTTATCCAAACAGGCTTATTGTTAGTGTGGACAATGACCACTTTGAAGTCGTTGCCTTAGGTGGCGGCTATGCGGGAACATACAGTGGCAAAGATTTCACCATAAATAGTATTCTTCTGGATCCGTTTTCGGGTGAAGTTCTTGACATTGTGGGTGGCAAGCAGGACCTGCAAAATAAAATAGTGCGTACTGTTGAGCCTCCAGCTACATTGTTCCAAAAAGACCCTCTTGCCATTATTCGTGCGGCCTACTTGATAGCTTCGTTGAATTTTGACCCTGTAGGGGACCTTGTGGATGGGGTACAACATAACCGAGACGCATTAAGCCGCGCACCGATGCGGGACATGAAGGGTGCTCTGGAAAGGGTGTTCTTTGCCCACTATGCCCCCAAAGGAATACGGTTTCTGGTTGAAAGTGGAGTTTTTTTGTCTTTGTTTGGCCTCGCGGGAAGGTGTAAATCGTTGCCCTCCCATATTGCAAGTTTTCACAGGGCCCAAAACTACATGCCTACTTTATACTGGGCCGCTCTTTTTCAAGAATTTCCTATATCCCAAGTTTCCACTTATCTCTTCCAGTTACAGATGAGTTCTCAGGATACGGAAACGATAAAGCACATTATTGCCGACCAGAGTAAAATGTCTAAAGCAAAACGCATGAGTCAAGCAGAAATTAAACGTTTTGTTAGGCGTCCTCATTTCTCTTTATCTATCTTACTACAAGAAGCTCTTTTCGGTGCTCGCAACACGCCGTTTCTAAAAAGTCAAATCAAAGAATACACAGAGGTGCCTCCAGAAGATTCGCTCTTTCCCCCAAAGCTATTGGACACCAAAGATCTTATGCAATTAGGTCTCGAACCAGGGCCAGTATTTAACGACATATTCGCCGCGCTAGAAGAGGAGCAGCTATCTGGGAAAGTTCGTACAAAAGAAGAAGCGGAGAAATTCGTCCATACCTATTTGGGAGACTAGTCCCACTTCTGTTTGCTTGACTTTGAAGCATAATAATGTAGAATAGGCATATTCATTAATGCCCGTGGGCTCCAATTAAGGGATAAGATAGAATGCCTGTATACTCCAGCGGACAAATGGTCCCAGCTGCGCCACGACAAAGTGCAGCACAACAAGTAGCTCGCCAAACGGGCTTAGATGTTTTAGTAGTTGACCAAGCGGGCCAACTTCAAATTGCTTCCCCAGATCAAGTGGCTGCGTTGCAGCTAATACCTGTTTCCGCACAGCAGCTACAGGTAAATGTGGATTTAGTGGCTCCTAGCGACATGGTGGCTAAGCAAGCAGTAGTTCTTGCGCAAGGGCAAGTAATTTCAACACAGCAGCTAGCCTCACAACTCAAAGTCCAACAAGGTGTCGCACAAAAAATGCAACAGCAGGCCCTTCAAGCAAAACAGGATTTGGAAAAGGTAGTGCAGCAACAAGCGAAAGCTGAAGGCGTACAGCCTGTGCCTGCGGACGTGGCGGCTCAGCAGGCCGCCCTACAAAAAGCTATGCAGCAAGTACCACAAGTGGCTCAGCTTGCTCCCCCTCAACAGCAGGCAGCATTGAAGCAGCAACGTGTTGAGCAGCAAATGTTGCGCGCAAAGGCTATACAGCCCCAAGCGCAAATACTTGTTGGCCCAGAGATGGCGCCTCAAAAGCAGATGCGCCAACCTGTTCAAATTCCTGTGCAAATGCAGCAACCAGCTGTAATGCAAAAGCCCGGGTTGATTATTGCGCCGCAGGCCCAACTGCTCCCCGCAGTTCAACCTGTGCCACAGGCCCAATTGCCTCCAGCAGTTCAACAAGCTATTTCACAACTACCTCCGGCCCTTCAGCCACCTGTTTTACAGGCTGTTCAGCAACAGGCGCCTCCAGCGGTACAACAACAACTTATTCAGGTGATTCAGCAAAAAATGCCTCCGGTACTACAACAGGCCGTAATTCAGGCTATACAGCAGGCACCTCCAGCCGCTATCCAACAGCAAGTTATGCCGCCGATTCAGCAGTTGCCTCCGGTGTTTCCTCCGGTTCAGCAGCAGCCTCCGGTATTTCCGCCTGTGCAACAGCTGCCGAAACAGCCTCCACTGTTTCCTCCCGCGCAGCCACCTATGCAGCCGCCTATGCAGCCACCGATGTTGCCTCCTCCAGGATTACCGCCTATGCAGCCACCGATGTTGCCTCCTCCAGGATTACCGCCTATGCAGCCACCGATGTTGCCTCCTCCAGGATTACCACCGATGCAGCCACCGATGTTGCCTCCGCCAGGACTGCCGCCGCAGATGCCTCCTCCAGGACTGCCACCACAGATGCCTCCACAGGCACCGCCGCAGGTTCCACAACAGGTTGTAGTGCAACCGCCTCAAGTGCAGCCCGTACAACCACGCATGGCACAACAAGTTGCTCCCGCGCAACCGGCGCCTCCGGCTCCGAGAAGGGGGCTCCCCAACGTATTCAGGTTCTGTACGCCGCCTGCTACGCCATACTGCGGGACTACCGTAAACGTGCTTCGATAATAAAGACCGAAAGAAAAGCTCTGCACAAGAGCTTTTTCTTTTAATCGGTGTTTTTACTTGCTTTTGGATATTCTTCTGCGCAAATTAAGGCATATCATATCTCGTGCCCACATCTACAAAGGAGACCTATATGTCCGACATTATGACTTTATTTGAGAATTTCCAGGAACTGCACCAGAAACACGGGTATAATTCTCCAGAGGTACGCCGGTTTCTAAAACAGCACACGACAAACGAATCTTTTCGACAATTAGTTATTACAAGATGTGTTGGGCATATTCGGCGTGAAACTGAACTTTTACAAATGCTGCTTGATCAGACTCTCGATGAGGAAGAGTGGATAATCTTCTTAGGCGAGGAATTCCGGGAAGTTTTATTCAATTACACCAGTACTCATACGGTGGGAAGCGACACCCTTTCAAAGGCCCCTAATACGGAGGGGGCGAAAGCCAAATAAACATGATGAATAGATAGGAGAGACTGTCATGTCGCTATTAAACGATCCGACGCTAGTTCTTAACAGGGGATGGTCCGTAGTAGGCCTTGCCACTGTACGTGAAGCTCTATCAATGATGTTTAGAGGTCGCGCAAAGGCTGTGTGCCCGGAAAGTTTTCTAACATACGATTTTGCTTCTTGGGTAATAGAAGGTTCGCTGGGCAACGGGTCCGTTAGGACGCCAACTCTCCATGTCCCAATCCCAGAAATTGTGACCTTGCAAGAATTCAATAAGCCGGTACGGCTAAAAGTTCCATTCACCAGGGCCAACCTCTACAAGAGGGACCGGTATCAATGTCAGTACTGTGGAAACCGTCCTGGCAAAGGCAAGCTAACTATCGACCACGTTCTTCCTAAATCTCTAGGGGGCATCTCCTCATGGGAGAACTGCGTGTTAGCCTGTAAGCAGTGTAATTCGAAGAAGGCCAACAAGACCTGTGCTCGGGCCGGAATGAAGCCTCGGAAAAAGCCAACTGTGCCTCCGTGGGACATGTCTATTCCGTTTCTCGTTCCAAAAAAGATCAGGGCTTCGTGGAAGCATTTCATTGAAACCAAACAGTGGAATGTGCTAGTGGACAGCCACCAGCACGAACACGATTTGGCCGGGAGCTCTGCTTCTTAAGCGACAGGGAAACTAGTATGCTTTCTTTATGTTTTGCTAAAACGCCAAAATAAAAGGCACAGAGGGAGAATCAGACGAGTTTTCGTTTGATTTTCCCTTTTTTTCGGGCATACTAGCCCGGCAGGTTGCCTCGGACGCCGACAAAGGTATATATGGACCCTACACCCTCATTAGCCTCCCTAGTCGATGCCCTTGGCTCCTTACCAGGCATTGGGCGAAAGACGGCAGAAAAACTTGCCTATCACCTGATGAAATCGTCCAGCGATGCCAAAAATCTGTCTGGTGCCCTAGCGGATGTGTCGCGCTTAGTACGTCCTTGTGTGCGGTGCTTCAACTATGCCGAAGGGGAGTTGTGCACAATCTGCCTTGATCCGAAACGAATTTCTACCATTCTTTGTGTAGTAAGCACCCCGAAAGACTTGGCGGCTATTGAGTCCACCGGAGCCTTTAAGGGCCTATATCATGTACTCTATAATGAAGTAATGACGGGGGTGCCCACCAAAACTATAAACAACCTAAAGGAGCGACTAGATGCTACTGCCGACAAGGTGGAGGTCATCTTAGCTACGAACCCTGATTCTGATGGGGACGCACTGGCTCTAGAGATAAAGGGGCTGCTTTCAACCAGTAATGTGGAAATCAGCCAACTAGCTAGGGGCATATCTATAGGCGCCAGTATAGAGTTTCTTAGGCCCGAAACTCTTGCTGGGGCTCTCACAAACCGACAAACAGTGTAGGTAAAAATTATGGCGCCAAAACCCAAAAGAAAACCTGTATCTGCATCTAAATCTATAAAACACATAACCCACACTAAGGCTATGACACTAGTTGACACCCCTCCTATTTCCGATCAAATAAAAGAGCGATGTGCCGAAGCCCGACACATTGTGCTGCTGGTTGCCCAAATAGACCCTGATGCTATCGGGTCTGCGATGCTCTTTAGGCACTACTTGAAAGCATGTTTGGGAGTCGGCTCTGGTATGATTGAAATGTACTATGCGGGGACCGTCTCTCACCCTCAAAATAAGTGTATCTTCAATATGTTTGAGCTAGATAACTTCTTCCAACCAATGCCTAAGAATCTAGAAAAAGACGAAGATACTCTTTGGGTGCTGCTTGATTCTTGTTCGCTTAATGATATTCGTTTTAATGGCGTGTCGGTGGACTTATCTCAAGTAGATATTATTATTGACCACCACAAGAAAGATGTCACTCAAGATGAAGAAGACAAACGAGTTTACTTAATGGAGTCTATTGGGTCCGCAGCTACATTGGTTGTTCAACTGCTAGACAGCGAAGAGGATGGCCTTGAGTCTCTCGAAGACAACGATGAAAAAACAACTGCCCTCACTCTTGGGGCTATTGGGATAAAGAGCGACACTCGAAACTTCACTTCGGGTATTACCCACGGGAAAGATTTTGAGGCCTTCGCAAAACTCTATCCCTATTGCGATAAGGAAGCCATATTAGCGGTTGAGAACTTTCCTTTGGATCGTTTCTACCCAATTCTAAAAGCAGTGTTGAACACACAGCTGATCACTAAGGGGCGCATAATTGCCTCCGCAGGATATATCGACGAGGAAGACGGTGATTTGCTGGCGGAAGCGTGCGCCCAACTCATTAGGGACTCTCGGGTAGGTGTAGTGGTGGTATGGGGGGCCGTTAAAGGGACATCGAAAATACGGCTTAGCTTCCGCTCAAAGGACCCCACCCTAAACCTTCACGATAAGATTCGGGAAGTGTTCGGTGGCGGTGCGAAGCAAAAGAAAGGCTTTGGGGAAGGCGGGGCTGTACTAGACATCGGAGATTTAGGCACGCTAGATACCTCTGGGGCCGATGGAGGCGACTACCAGAACAAGCTGTTAGCCCTCATTGAGGCTCTTATAGAGATGCGCGTGTCCATCATGCTGCGCGATTAGACCCAAACTGGATGCCTGAGAATATAATTCTTTTCAAAATCCGTTTGATTTTCTTCGGACATGGGGCACACTAGAGTACCATTCTGAGGGATTACGGAGGAACATTATGATTCTCGCTGGACGCTACGAAGTAACCTGTGACCTTTCCGCAACCCAACGCCTAGTAGCTTTGGGGGACATCCACTTGGGCGCAAAGCAATGCGACAAGGAATTGCTAAAAGAGACGATTGAGAGCATTCGCCTCGACCCCAACGCCTTGTGGATCGGAATGGGCGACTACGTAGATTTCCATGACCCCAAGCACCCGCACTTTGCGGCATCTGACTTGGACCCGGAAATCTACAACGCCAACAACATCGGCAACTTTGCCCGTGCCACACAAGATGCAATTTTCGATATGTTGGAGCCGATCAAGGATAAGTGTATTGGTCTGCTCATGGGCAACCATGAGTACAACTTTATGAAACGTAACTTGCAGAGCGGCTGGATGGACGACCTTTGTGAACGGCTGAATGTCCGCAACTTAGGCTATACGGCAGTCATTCATCTGGTCTTCAAAGAAGCCAAAAAGGCAGCTAAGAAAGCCAGTGCCAAGAAAGCTGGACAGAAGAAGAAGCGTACTCAAGTTCAGTATACAATCTTCGCGGTTCATGGCGCAGGTTCCTCTAGCGGAGTTGGCGGAAAACGAAAGCGCCTACAGAAGTACATGGATGAAATCTTTGTGGGAGCCGATATTTACCTCATGGGGCACGTCCATCTTCTTGACCACACCCTTGACGTGAAATTGGCAGTGGACGAGACGGGGAGCCGTCTTAGGCAGAAGCCGCGCCTGGGGGTTATCACGGGCACCTATCTCCGCACCTTTTCGGAAAGTTCCCTTCCTGGCTATGGGGAAATGAAGGGATACGCGCCGACTGCGCTTGGTTCTCCTACTATCTCGATCTGCCCTGGACCGGATACTGTGGGGGTAGAGACGCGGTTCAACCGTCACCGCGACTAGACCGCCATTCGGATCAACAGGAAGACCCGGCAGAAAGGTCGGGCTTTCCTAGTTCCTGAGAGGTTTTGGCTGGCTTTTACTTTACAAAAGCCCTATAATGGGGAAGCCCACGTAGCCTTGATCCTTTTCAGACAGGAAGAAAAATGTCTCGATCCAAACTCCTGCTAATGTTTCCGCTCCTCTTGATCGTAGCAGTATTCACCGTGGCATCGTGCGGTGGTTGCGGACTTCTATCAGACCAAGATCGTAAGCTGATGACTAGCATGGATAATCGAATTGCGGGCCTAACCGCACAACTAAGCACCCTGAATCAGAAAGAGGATTTTACTTCTCTAAACTCTAAACTAGAGGAGTTGAACTCTACCCTTCGACTAATCGCGGAAATCCTGCCTACTGATTCGGAGGCGCAAATTGGAGTGTTGGATACACGTTTCAGCCAACTGAACATTACTCTACGGCGCCTAGTAAACGAGCTAGATAGCCTACCCTTTAATGACCAGGATGTGGTTGATAGCATGGTTCTCTCCGCAGAAAAGCTGGCTGCAGAAATACAGGCGATGCGTATAGAACTATCGGGGCTTTCAGAAAATGCTGATAACTTCGAGCAGTTTCTAGCTGATCACGAGGAGACGTTCCAGCTAATGCGCGATGTGTTTGAGGATTTTGAGCAGATGATGGACGGCGCAAGCCAAGACCCTGGCGCGGATTGGGACGATGATTAGTCCTCAAACCTAACCGTCATAGTGGCCTTCAAGGGTTGTAGTCGAAAGGCCTCAAACGATGCCAGCTTAGTGGCCGCCTTCGCTAATTCCTCTTGTGTACTGAACCGACCCACATAAGCTCCACCATTGTCAAACAACACAAACGCACCTTCAGTAATTGCGGGCCCACTAACTGGTGGGACCTTTGTGGGATTCCGGTGGCAAGCCAAACAGATATCCTTGTTTTCTCCATAAAGGCGTTTGATTTTTCCGCCTCGTTGTGTACTACTGGAGCCGCATCTTGCACATACAGGACTCCCTTTTTTTGATTTTGTGGCTGGCATGATTTGTCCTATTGAATTTTCTGTCCCGTCTTGGTATACGGGCGCTAGAAGGGCTCCAGGATCCTCAGAATGCGTCTCATCGGCCTCCCAATCAGGCACACCCTCAAAGGGGTCCTCTTCAAATAAGGCTTCATCAGAATCATGCTCTTCGCCCTCTAGAAAATCCGTAGCCATTTCTTTATTAGGTGTAATCTGTACCTGATATGGAGCCGAAAGTTCTTCCTGTGGAACATAGGCGGGCGGTGTAATCGAATCACACACATAACATGAGTAGGTATTCTTGTTAGCATCCCATCTGATAAAACCTATGGCCCCACAAGAGGGGCAAGGTATTTCGTTTGTATTCATTAACAGTCCCAACGAAGCTGTATATCTTTAGTTAGTGCCTGAGACATTGTCCTATCATATAGTGTAAGCGTTTGGCAAGCCTCTATTTAAGAATTTCTATCGAAAGCCATATATGGATAAAAAAAGCACTGGACGAATCCAGTGCTTTTTTGCGTAAAGTAGTACCCAGTTTACGGAGCGTCAGTCGGGATGATGCTGAAGGTTTGCTGGATAGAGCCGGTGGGAAGAACCTGACCGGCCAAGTTGCCAGAAACGCGCTGGTTTGGAGTTCCGCTTGTTGGGACACCAGTACGGGCCCCAAAGGCATCGTACCATTCCGCAGCACTACTCATAGAGGTGTTGCTGCTGTTAACCTGCACGAGAGTGTGCTGAGGGCCCGGAGTTGCAATTCGACCAGAGGAAGAAGAGAACGGCGGGTTGGCAATCCCTGGCGCGTAGCCAAGAGGGAAGTCAAGGCTATTGGCCTGCTGAGTGCCAGAAGTAGGGTTGTCCACTGCCGTCGCAAACTTTGGCGGGTAGAGGAAATCAGTGGAAACGGGCATCGGGGCTTGAACTAGTGTAGGCATATGTAACCTCTTTCGCTAAACGTGTAAACTAATACATTAGACAGTCTAAACCAGACTATACCAAAATTACCCAACAGACGCAATACCTATCTCAGGGGAAAAGCTACTAGTCTATTGGGGGAATTACTCCTAGTTTTAGCGCCGGGAATCTATGGGCTCCTACATAGCCCCTACGGCTAAGGGCCGGATTAAAGGTATCTCTGCCGACGGGAATGTTCCAAGACCTCAGCAGCTGCCCTCCAGCAGACATTCTCATAACAAATGCCTCTCGCGCAGTATTCGTGGGGACGCGCCCTAGCAATTCTCCCTCGATGGGGTAATAGTTTATACGTGCGATTGGGACTCTCAACGGGGTATGTATCCGCCCCTTTTCTAGACGTCCCGAAAGTATCGGTATATTGCCTGTATCCATACTTGAGACTATCTGCACATCAAGTTCCTCGGGTGCTATCTGGCCAAAATAGGTCGCTGGAACTGAGAACCGCTCTAACCTAACATCAAGCGGGATGGAATCCATATACTGTCGGTATATACGTTTGGCGGATTGGCGGTACGCATAGTATCCCTCCTGCAACAGATAGTCTCTTGCGGTCTGGGCGGCAACCCTAGAGTCCCCGGCATCCCTAGCTTGTATCATTAGGCGATGTACTTCCTGCTCCCTCCTGGAAGGTTCAAAGAGGGGGAAGTGGGGCCGTTGGCGCTTCCTATTAAGGGCGACCACGAAGCCAGTGAGTGGTACCAGCAGGCCCGTCCCAAAGAGTAGTGTTCGTATAAGGGCTGGACGCATTAATCTAATCTCGCTTGAGCACTAGGGCATAGTGCGGCAATTTGGCACTGTTCACATTTTGGGCGCCGTGCTATACAGGTCTTGCGGCCATGTAAAATCAATAGATGGCTGGCTACTACCCACCTATCCTCAGCAAATACATTCATCAGGTCCTGTTCTACCTTCTCCGCCGAGGTTTTTTCACTGAAACTTAACAGTCTGGCTAGTCTGTATACATGCGTATCTACCACAAAGCCTTCGGCCACATTGAAGGCAACTCCCAATAACACATTAGCAGTTTTTCTACCGACACCGGGTAACAGGAGAAGTTCCTCCATTGTGTTAGGGACTTCACCATTAAAATCAGCCACTAGTCTGCTTGCCATTGCCTTGATGTTACGAGCTTTGTTCTTGTAGTAGCCGGTTGAGTATACTAGCCCTTCTAGCTCTTCTATATTCGCATTGGCCATCGTCTGCGGGGTTGGGAAACGCTTGAAAAGGCCTGGCGTAGCTTTATTCACATTTACGTCAGTCGTCTGCGCGGAAAGTATAATGGCAACTAACAATTGGAAGATATTGGTGAATTCTAAATCAGTAGAAGCTTCCGGAAACTCCTTATCTAGAATATCAAACACCCTCACTGCTCGGGCTTTTCGGTCAGTTATGGTTTCTACCAGATATAGCATTTCGCCTGGACGCATATATATATATCTCCCGGCAACATTATAGTCTGGACACCTCGCAGAGTACAGTCCAATATAATTCAACCAATTGTGGAATTTTTAACTTGATATTTCGTCTCATTTATGTTTACTTTGTGCTTGGCTTTTATAATTTGTGAATGGAGATTACTCATGGAACGTACCAATTTAGGGCGCCCGGCCTCAAAAGTAAAACTAGAACTAAGTACGGAAGAGCGCGCGGCAGCGGAATCCCTTGCAAAAGGCTCGGGGGAAAGCGCAGAAAAGGCAAAATTTTTGCTACTTTTGGCTTCTGGGGAACACACGCGACCCGAGCTTATGGCGCAAACAAAGAAAAACCGGCAACAGATTTTGAACTTCATTCTTCGATTTAATAAGTATAGAATGGAGGCCATCAAGAAAAAGTACATCTTCTCGAAAGAACCGATGCGCCATGCTAAAATGAGCCGGGCTGCTGTGGATAAACTGCTAGAAACCGCACAGAAAACTCCTCGTGAATTAGGTTATGACTTTGATGACTGGACTCTCTTGAAGCTTGCCACTCACTTACAACAGACTGAGAATATAACCCTAACAAGGGAACGTATTCGTCAAATCTTGATGAAGAATGGTGTACAGCACTATACGAAGAGACAAATGCCTAGCTCTCAACAGAAACCTACTTCAGAACAGACAAGCAGCGAATAGATAACTTTTAAAGGCCTTTAGTTCGGTGAGGACCCATGTCTAAAGACTACTATGAGATTCTTGGAGTTGAGCACGGCGCTTCCGAAGCTGATCTCAAAAAGGCGTACAAGCGCCTGGCTATAAAATACCACCCAGATAAATCAACTGAAGCTGGTGCAGAAACACGTTTCAAGGAAGCTTCGGAGGCTTACGAAGTGCTTTCGGATTCCAGCAAGCGGGCACACTATGACCAGTTTGGTGCATCAGAAGGCAATGTGCCTGCGGGGGGGAGATCAGTTCAAGACATTATGCACTCGTCCTTCTTTAAGGATTTCTTCCGCTCGAAGCGTAACCAAAGGGGTCCCAGCTACGGCCCCCAAGGCACTCAGGGAGCTTCTTTACGAGTCTCGCTTTCTATAGACCTGAAGGACACGTTGAAAGAGCAGATACGTACAATTCGTCTCTCTAGAGGAGAAACATGTGCGACTTGTGGTGGGAGTAAGCTAAAGCCAGGCGCTAAAGCAAAAATGTGTGGTTCCTGTGGGGGGCAGGGCTTCATATTCACACAAGCCAACTTCATTCGTATGCAAATGCCCTGTGCCACTTGCAACACTGAAGGGCAGATTATTGAAGACCCTTGCCTAACGTGTATAGGTAAAGGACAAACCACAAAAGAAGTAGATGTGGAGTTAAAAATTCCAGCAGGCATTGAGAGTGGGGCTAGAATGCGTTTGAGCAGGCAGGGAAATCCAGGGGGGAACGGCGGGCCTTCAGGCGATTTGTATGTGGATGTGACAATTCGCCCACACCCAACTTTGCAACGAAAAGGCGACGCGTTAACTATGACTCGGCCAATCACTTTTGCCCAAGCTGCTCTGGGAGATAAAATCAGTGTAGTGGGTCTGGACGAGACATTAGAACTGGCAGTGCCCCGAGGGACACAGCCAGGAGATACCCTGCGCTTACGAGGACAGGGCATTCCTAACATGTATCGCCCCACCCAACGTGGGGATCTTCTGGTCCAGATTACCGTCACAGTTCCTAAGCAGTTAACTGAAGAACAAGAAGAACTAATTCAAGAACTGATGGAAATAGATGATGAAGGATGCTAACACCACTCAACACTGCAATTCCCAATAGAGTCGCTGCTGGGTGCCTTACCCAACATATGGTTATTGAGGTAAAATACAGAATCGGAACCGGGATACTACGCGGAGCGATTTCCCAAGCGAAAAGAATCATAAAGGAGGCTCTGGTAGACCAGAAGTAACTACATCTTGCTATTCAGCCCAATTTTGTGTACAAATGGTTGTCTACTCTCAGAAAAGGGTGTTTGGATGACAACCATAACTGATCGAGAAAAGCCAAATAGTATTGAGGGGATAGCTCGCGCACTATTCCCAGAAATAGAAATATCGAAACGCATACGGCAAACACTTCATAATAGTTTTTGCGTTTCTAAGCCAGATTTTGCAATCTATATGGACGATCAGATACAGTTGGAAGGGGACATTGTGCCCTATCCTCAGGAATTCATCTAAGCGAGAGAGCACATGCCTCTAATCGTACTGGAAGGTATTGACGGAACTGGGAAGAGCACACAGGCCACATTGCTGGCTGAGTGGCTAGCCGAGGTATCTGACCAACGTGTAATTCACGAGACAGAACCCACCCATAGTCATTTCGGAGAGATGATCCGCACGCTGGCAGGCAAACCACGAGCTAAAATCGACCCTTGGACGATGCACGCCATGTTCACGATGGATCGCATGGAGCACGTCAGGAGCACAATCACTCCGGCCCTAAGTCGCAATGAAATTGTCATACTGGATCGCTACTATTATTCCACTGCCGCATATCAAGGGGCGTTCGGAGTTCCTCCAGAACGCATACTCGCTGACAACATGATGTTTGCGCCGAAGCCAGACCTTGTGTTTGTTCTGCTTGCAGACCCAAAACTTTTGCGCCAACGAATTAAAAAACGCGGCCAGAAGCTTGGGGGACTAGAGCGTGTTTTTGAGAAAAGCACAGCATATCAGGAGAAAGTGCAAGCTATCTACCAAGACCTAGTCCAACAAGATGATTCTCTCTTGTTAGTAGAGGCTGAGTACAGCGTAGACCTTATCCACCAAGCTCTTTGCCAGATGGTAAAAACCTATCTCCCCGAACTAGTCCGTTAGCGCGTTTGTAGCTCATGCACTTGCAGACTAAGTGTAACAATAATCTCTCGCAGCTTTTTGTTCTCTGCGGCAAGATTAGTGGGCTGCCGGTATCCCTGACGAGTAGTGGTGGGAGTTTCTTCCTCACCCTTGTCGCCTAGAGCAGTCAGATCATCTTCCACAGACGATTCTTCGCTTTGCTCGAAACCAACACCCCTATTCATCACAAAAGTTGGTATATCCTGTTTGCTAGCGGCTTCTATCGCAGTTGGGGTCTTCATCACACCGGGGTCGCCTCGAAACTCGGGAGGGATGTTATCCAGGGAAGGCTCGGGGACCATCATAGGCTGATCCCGCCACTTTCGTAGTGTAGACGACGTGAGCCCCCACCCTTTAGCTAAGGCGTTCACACTAACTCCACGCTCCATCTCTTTTTGCGCCGCCAGAACAAAGTCCGCAGGATACTTGCCCCCCTGAAAAAACTGTGTATCAGGGCACGGGTCTGGGAGAACATGCCGGACCTTGCTGGGCAGCGCAGGCTGCCTTTTTGGTGTTTTCTTTACAGTGGTTTTCTTCGCAGGGGCTTGTTTGGCCTGTGTGGCCTTTTTGGCTTTCTGTGCCCAGGTTGCGATAGTGCTGATCGGGATGTCGTGGTGCTTACTAATGTGCCGTACCGTGCTACCCCCACGCAGGGCTTTCAGAATCATGTTCTTTGTTTCTTGAGTGTATATGGTGACTTGGCGCATCGGGGCCTCCTTAAAGAAACAGACCACTTGAACGAAACTCTCAAGTAGTCTGCGCTTTTTCTGGAGATTTTCAAGGACTTTTCTAGTGTTTCTTCACTCGCCCTTTTCGTTTGCGGGGCTTGGCGACTACTTTTCTTTTCGGCGCAATACGATCCATTTGATTATCGAGTACCTGTCGGTACCTATCCAGTCGGTTAAGGGCAGCCTTCTGGAAGCCTTCTTCGGCGGGAGTCAGATAGTCCACAATAACACGTCCCTCTAGGTGATCCATCTCGTGCTGCACTGCACGGGCCGGATACCCCTCAAATGTTTGCTCAAAGGGTTCCCCGTACCTATTGAGCGCACCAATTGTTACCTTAGCGGCACGAGTTACAGTGGCGGACACACCAGGGCACGAGAGGCAGCTCTCAATATCCGTAGACATACCTTCTGTGGAGACTAGACGGGGATTAATGAAAACTAACTCGTTTATTTCTCTAGGCAATATATCCGGGTTTTGATTTAGAAGGAAAAATCTCTTCGAGATAGAAACCTGTGGGGCCGCCAGCCCCATCCCTCCATGCTTATACATAAGCTCAAAAAGACCAGACAGTCCCTCTCGAAACTCGTCAGTAATTTCCTCTTTCTCCATCTCTACAGCAGGAAGAAGTAGAATAGGGTCTGGGTAGTAGGCCAGGCTTCTCGGTATTGATGTGGTTTCTGTCATCTCCACTTCAGGCACGATGTTTGTGCTAAGTGATTCTTCGGGGGAATTATCGGCTGATTGTGGTTTCATCGGAAATATCCTTTAGGGTTTTCTGGGACAGATAAGCCTCTGTGAAAAGCGTACGCCCAGCGAGCATATCTACAGCAGAAAACATGACGCCATCCGAAGTCACATGTATCTGTAAATTTTCGATTTGGGCTTCGTCAAACTCCACTTCTTTGGGGAATGTGGGGTCCACAATAACATAGTCCTGCTCCGCATAGGACAATATCATAGCGGGCCTATCATCGCTAGTCCCAAAAAATACGAATTTAGATGTCGTCGAATATATCTTTTCGACGCACACTTCATTCTGCATTTCTTCAATGTACCCAATTATCTTGGCAACCATAGTTGGTGATAGCCAGATTCCGGCAAATGGGTAACTCTCTTCCAAAGAATCGCTGTCTGAATGTGTGTGGCACAGAAACAACATGTGTACTCCCCCTGAAGGACTCTTCGTAGATATGATAGATATTAAGCGCAAAAGACGGGAAATAGTCAAGGGGGAACACTTATTTTTCTGGTAAACACGCGGACTTTAGCAGCAAATAGGGCATACTGAGAGGTGATACACTGGAGAAGGAGACCGTGATGGATCATGGCGAAGTAATCCCGAGGCACCGGCTTGTCTACGATGAGGTGGAACGGGAGCATCTGATAGAGACACGATACGGTGTAGCAGTTGTGTTCCCTAACCCTCCTGTCTCTCAAGGTGACGAAACTGACCTGGAGTGGGCACGAAGAGTGAACGAAGAAGTGGATGGGCTATGCTGTCCTCCTGAGTTTGGCCACGACCTTATAGTTGCAGGCAAAGAGGTCGGCTACGATGAGCGTGAGAGCAGCTTCCACCTTTGGTTCTATAAACGGTGTGCGGCCCTTATAGATTCCGTCAAACCGGCTCCAGAATTTTTCTGATTTTCTGATTGATTTTCTCTTGCTGTGGGGCATACTGGGATCAGCGTTCTCACTGCTGTGCCAAGCCCTTCAAGAGGACCGTCCTGGGTAACCAAAAAGGTCTATTGATGCTGGGAGGAGGGTCAGAGTACGTATAGCATCTAGCGTACTCCTCAATTTTCTGTGGTGAGGTAGTGTAAGCTCCTTGCACACGGCGTATAGTCGTGGTTCAGGTATGAAATCCTGATCTCGCCGCCCATTTTGTTCTTTGAGTATGAGGGTAAAAGGTGCCGCTCCTAGCTAGTCGCAAAAGCGGCTGCGAAAGACGGTTGTGTGGGATGAAATTTCCCCATACGAATGACTGCCTGATTTAAAGACGAGTACGGACCAGATGATTAATCCCTGGAAGGTTGGAAACCTCGAATGCACTCCAGGCTGGAACAGAAAATCGTTTATCCTCATACTACTACTTTTTTCTGCGGGTGTCCCTGGTCACGCGGAAGACCATAGCTAAAGGGCCACCCACCCTATGGGGGAAGGGTACCACGGTGTCGTTGCCGGGGGGTCTTGATTTATTAGGCCCTAGAAATAACTCCCTCACCTGGAGAGGTAGCTCAATTGGTAGAGTATCTTGGTCCGCTTTTCACCGAAGCGGCTAGATGGTTCGTGGTTCGAGTCCACGCCTCTCCCTAGTGGGAAGGCCCACATAGTTTCTGGTTAGCGTGTAGTTTAATGGCAAAATACCCGCCCTGAAAGCGGGAGATTCTGGGTTCGATTTCCAGCGTGCAAAAAAACCAGTTGGAGTCTATACTTATATTTAAACAAGTATAGACTCTGACCCTTGTGGTCCAAGGCAGGATGCCCACCTGAAAGTGGGCGGTGCAGGTGTGAAGTCCTGCCAGGGGTTTTAAGTTCACAAAAAGGAGAATACATGTTTGACAAGTTTACCGACCGCGCCCGTAAAGTAATGGGTTTAGCTCGCCAGGAAGCGCAGAAGTTCAATCACGAGTACATCGGGACTGAGCATATCCTGCTTGGATTAATCCAAGAAGGCTCAGGGGTGGCCGCGAATGTCTTGAAAAACATGGAGCTGGATTTGTCTCAGATTCGTTCCGAAGTCGAAAAACTGGTACAGGGTGGTCAGAATATGGTCACTTTGGGGGGCAAGCTGCCCTTTACTCCACGCGCCAAAAAAGTGCTAGACTTGGCGCACGATGAAGCCCAAAACTTAGGGCATGGATATATTGGGACCGAACACATATTGTTAGGCTTGCTCCAAGAACAAGAGGGCGTAGCCGCTCAGGTTCTAATGAATCTGAAACTCCAACTAGAAGATGTCCGCAAGGAAGTCCTAGAACTTCTTGGGGCTTCCGAAATTGCCGGTGAGTCGGGGGGTGGGGACACTAGCTCCGATGGAAGCCGATCTAAAACTCCCGCACTTGATGCCTTTGGGCGCGACTTGACGGAGTTGGCAAACGAAGGAGAACTAGACCCGGTTATCGGACGCCATCGAGAAATCGAGCGCATCATTCAGATTCTCTCCCGCTACAAGAAGAATAATCCTGTTCTCTTAGGAGAGCCGGGAGTAGGGAAAACCGCTATCGTCGAGGGCTTGGCCCAGGACATCGTAAAGGGAAATGTGCCTGAGATTCTCAAGGATCGTCGGGTAATTGGGCTAGACTTAGCGATGATGGTCGCCGGTACAAAGTATCGGGGGCAATTTGAGGAACGTATCAAGGCTGTGATGTCCGAAGTCCGGCGTGCCAAGAACGTGATTCTTTTCATCGACGAACTGCATACTATGGTCGGTGCTGGTGGTGCGGAGGGCGCTATTGATGCCAGCAACATTCTCAAGCCCGCCCTAGCACGAGGCGAACTACAGTGCATCGGCGCCACGACGCTGGACGAGTACCGCAAGTACGTCGAAAAGGACGGCGCGCTTGAACGCCGCTTCCAAAGAATCGACGTGGAGCCTCCAAGTAAAGAAGAAACATTGGCGATCTTGCTGGGTTTACGAGACAAGTACGAAGCCCACCACAAAGTTCGTTTTGAAGATGCCGCGCTGGAATTGGCCATTGAGTTATCCAGTCGCTACATCACAGCCCGCTTCCTGCCTGATAAGGCCATTGATGTAATGGATGAAGCTGGTTCACGGGTGCGCCTGCAAGCTATGACGCGCCCCACAGAGATTCAAGACTTAGAGGCCAAAATTAAGCGGCTGGAACAGGAAAAGGACGAAGCCATTGCTAATCAAGAGTTTGAGCAAGCCGCTACCCTTCGGGATTCTGCGCTTCAATTACAGGAAGACAAGGACCGCATCACTCAAGAGTGGAAGGACAAGGCATCTGCGGATGATGGAGTGGTGAACACGGACACTATCGCTGAAACGGTCTCTAAGATGGCTGGTGTTCCACTAACTCGTCTGCAACAAGGCGAGGCAGCGCGGCTGTTGGCTATGGAGTCGGAATTGCACAAAACTGTAATTAGCCAAGAGCAAGCAATCAAAGCGGTGTCTCAGGCTCTTCGACGATCCAGAACTGGGTTGAAAGACCCCAAGCGCCCGATGGGATCGTTCATCTTTGCGGGGCCTACTGGGGTTGGCAAGACGCTGCTCGCTAAGACACTTGCGAAGTTCATGTTCGGTTCAGAAGAATCACTAATCTCCATTGACATGAGTGAGTACATGGAGAAGTTCAACGTCTCCCGGCTCACTGGTGCCCCTCCTGGTTACGTTGGCTACGAAGAAGGAGGACAACTCACCGAGAAGGTTCGCCAGCGACCCTACTCCGTGGTTCTCTTTGACGAAATTGAAAAGGCCCACCCCGAAGTTTACAATCACCTATTGCAGATTCTCGAAGAAGGACGCCTCACCGACCAGACTGGACGGCAAGTAGATTTCCGTAATTGCATTCTGATTATGACGACCAATATCGGGTCCGCCATTATTCAAGGTAGCACGGGGCTAGGTTTCCGAACCGATGACGAGGCGAGCCGCTACGCAAATATGAACCGCATGGTCACGAATGAGGTCCAGGGACACTTCCGCCCTGAGTTCTTGAACAGGCTGGATGAAGTCATTATTTTCCAGAGTCTGACTGACGAAGACCTAAAACAGATTATCGAGCTAGAAATCACTTTCGCTAGGAACAGGCTGGTAGAACAAAAAATCACGCTGGAGTTGCAAGATTCAGCAAAAAACTGGTTGTTGCACTATGTGAAAGTGGACAATGAGAACAACGACTATGGGGCGCGTCCCTTACGCCGAGCCATTGAGCGTAAACTGGAAGACATCCTCTCAGAAGACATCCTTCGCGGAGCTATCAAGCCGGGCTATCACGTCATAGTGACCGCCGAAGACGACGCAAAGGCTCTCTCTTTCGTTTACGTGAAGCCGGAAGATGCGAAAGGGGCCGAAAACGCTAACCAGTCTGACGGCCCAGGAAGCGGTGGCGTTACCTTGGAGCACCAAGTAGTCTCCTAATTTTGATTTTTCGGTTGACACAGCAAATTTTTGGTGCATACTTCTACTAGCAATATTTTTGGTAGGAGACAAAATGCTATCGACTATATTAATAGTAATCGGAGTAGTGGGGCTCATCATTTATTCCTTGGGCGCCCGGCACATCAACGACAAGTTGGACCGTAGCTCTCACGCCTATGAAAAATGGCGGGACATTCTGCTTATGACTGCCGGAGCTGGGGCACTCGCTATCATCTACGGGGTTCTGATTATACTGGCTGGAGCCGTAGGGGCCATTCCTTTCGGCATGATGTTTTTCTACTTTTTACGGCCTTGACCCATTCCTTGTGACATAGTAAACTACAAGGAGACAACGATGCGCTCTGAATTTTAGACAACTTTTAAATATAGCTCGTGGGGGGTTCAGTATCCTACCGTCCTCATAAGTCGGCTAACCTAGTGCGATCCTAGGACGAGCAATTAAACAATCTAATTGGCATTTCGGTCCTATCTTGGTATACTCCGGGATAGGGCCTTTGCTTTAGGAGACATAATGGCACGACGACTCGATCCTGAATCTACGGAATTCTTTTACTCTCTACTAGGTCTCTTGCGTATACTACAGCTGGCCTATCACTACGCACACACCAACACTCAAGGGCCTTCCTTCTACGGGGATCACTTGCTGCTGCAACGTCTCTATGCAGGAGGGGACGGGAGCCCTGACTTGGTTGGCGAAACTGACTCGCTTATGGAGCGCATGAAAGGTCTTGGTCTAGCTGGTCCAGTTAGTCTGGGGGACCTGGTGGGGCGTCTCCAGTCACTTTATAGCCACTTCAACTTGAGCGGGCGTATTGAAAGTAGCGATCCTGCACACTTCTTTCCCGCCTTACTTGATATTGAGGTGGAATTGCAAAAAGCCCTAACTGACTTCAACACCTTGTTGGAGGGCAACCCTCAGCTTCTCGTGGAGAGCAACATAGGCACACTAAATCTTCTGCAAGATATTGCGGATATTCATCAGGTTAATGTCTACTTACTCCAACAAAGAATTGCCAAATAGTCATGCTTCATCCCATATCCAAAGCTCAAGCAGAAACCGCACGCGCTGTTATGAATAACTGGATGCTGGCCAATAAGGTGCCCGTGAAAGGTATCGAAATCGGTCTTAAAGATGGGCACCATATCCTAGTTATCTGGATGAGCCAATGGCAATCCCCCGTGCGCCTTCCCCTGATATCTAACGGGGTGCCCATTGCGTATCAGTACGCTCCCTAGAAAAAAAATAACTTTTCCTTTAACTTTTGGCCTTAAAAGTGCATTATAGCTTTGCGCAAAGCCTTGTGGTTTTGCCGGGCCGCTGTTGATGGGTTACCATATCAAACGATGAAGAAAGAGGCCTACGGGCTACTACTCTTTAGAGGACGCTAAGCACACCTCCCACTAACAATTTTTTGCCCTGACTCCGTTTTTTGTGCTTGGTTGCCTTGTCGATAAGAGGAACACCTCAAGTCTCAACAAATCTAAACAAGCCCCCTAGTGGTAGGGGGCTTTTTCTATTTATAGTCATTATTGCTAAAAAATGATAGAATAGTCGCTTCACCCGAAGGCAGCCACATGTCAACAGGAACTTTGGTAAAAATCCTAATAGGGACCCAGATAGTCCTACTGGTTTGCACACTCATAATTGCTCCCCTTCTTCCTCTCGACAAATGGCTCGATGCCCTCTCACAAGAATACATATTCGAGCACAACGTGAATACGATTCTCTGGAACGCTTTTAGTTTTGTGGTCATCTATGGGATATGTGGGGTTGGAATCCTTGGGCCGCTCTATATCGCAATTGCTATTGGCTGGCTAGCAAGAAAACTCAAAGGCCAGAAAAAGTGAGATTTCTGGTTGACTTCCGCCACAGGTGGCCCATACTATAGCGGTTAAGGTGGGAAATCCAGGAAAGCGGTAGGTGGGGCGAGGGAGCACTAGGCTCCCCCGTGCCCATTCAGTTACTTTAAATTTGACTTTTATTTGCTTTTCAGGCATACTGTAATTGTAGAAGACGTTGTAAACCGCACAGCCGCTAGGGAAAGCCATGAAGCTACGTACTAATTTGATCTTCGAAAACGCCAAGGCCACTCAAGATGGGGTGGAACTAAACATCTATCACAAGCAGCGCTATAACATAGAGCTGACCCGAGAAGAGGCCTCCAAGCTACGCGATCAACTATCAGATGCTTTGGCCTGTACGATCCAAGATAATGGGGATAGGGTGTGGGCGGACCCCGAGACGAGGCTAACGCACAGAGAAAACGGTCCGGCCATTATAACCGCCAACGGTAGTCGTTTTTACTACCACCAAGGTCTTCCACACCGAATCGGTGGTCCCGCACAAATATACACAAACGGTGTAAAGAAGTATTGCTACAAGGGAAAACTGCATAGACCTGTTCAAGATGGCCCGGCGCTCATTTTCCCCGATGGAACCGACACATACTGGGTTAATGGGGACCATGTCTCACCACCCACTCCTCCAGTATCCCTTCCAACTACTCCAGAAAACGCAGAGCCCACCGCGCCAAAAAAGCTACGACTTTTTTCTCTCAAAGAAGATTCCTTGATCCGTAAAGGCATGAGTGCACTAACCGATATCATTTTCTGGCGACGAATAATCTAATTGTGAGCCGAATCCGATGATATTAACCAGGTGTGTTGCAGATAAGCTGGCGGCTCATGTTGCTGCGTCACTAAAAGAAAACCCACTTCGAGCAATCTTTGGGGCAGTCTATCAGAGGATGGCTGTATCAGTTCAGGAATTCATTGAGAGTGATGCGTGCCAGGCCCCCGACTTAGTTCGTGAACTGGACATTAATTTCGCAAATTACTATTTATCAGCGTGCACAGCACCCGTACCTCCCCCTCCTCCGTGGATGCAAGCCTTCCATGCCGAAAAAGGCGACTACACGCTAACCCAACATCTTCTTCTGGGAATGAACGCACATATACTCTATGACCTCCCTCTCGCTTTAGAGGCGACCGCTCAAAGTCGATATGGGCTGAATGAGTTGCAAGCGGACTACCTCAAAATCACTGACATTCTTGAAGAGTTGGTCCCGAAAGTGCAGGAGACTGTTGGTAAATACTCTAAGCTAATTGGCTGCACACACTATCTGGCTCAGGGTGTGGACTCTTCCATATTCCTAAAGCTGATTGTTAAGGCTCGTGCAAAGGCGTGGGATATCGCCCACTCCCTAGTGGGCGCAGGAAGCATGGAGGAGCGGGAGACATTGTGCTTTCGCATGAGCTTCATGGCTACCCAAAGTGCCGCCTATATTGCTGATCCTGGTGGTGAGCTTGCTTGCCCTTTCAAAATGCTTGTGAATGGGCTGCTCTGGGGGATGCGGCAGAGCGAACGTAATGTGTCGATTGCCAGCCTAGTCAACGACCTGATGTGCTGCTAGTTTGTGCCTTTGAGCGCGGCCCTGGGGAAAATGGTCTTGGTGGTAACGGGTTTATTTACAACTGCCGGAACCTGAGAGGGTATGTTACCTCGTACTGCGGTCCATCCGCACAAAACCCCCTCATCATTTCGCTCAACTGTTATCGACCAGCCTAAAGCCACTAGCGGGGCCACATGAACCTCATAATCCATGCCCCCGTCTACAGTCTTAGTCCGGGCAATAAAGACTTTGTCTTCTGTGGGTTCTTTGAAGCGTAAAGCCACAACACGTTCGCTAATTTTACGCATGGTCTTTTCTTGCATGACGATCCTCCCTAAAACAAAAGCTCACCGGAAGAGGATGCCCCAAACTACCAAAAAATCAAGTGGAACTTGCACTTCATTGTGAAAAAGGGCACTCTATAGTAGTAAACGAAAGGACCCATAGATGTCCCAAGAAGGCCAGGAATTATTGCATAGAATAATCGCCGCTACTCCTAAGAGCTGCTACATGGGGTGGATGCGTGATATAGTGTACGTTCTTCAGGCCACTAAAATGATCTGTGAGACTTATCGGTTTACTTCAGTGCCAGGACGTAGCTTTAACTATATTTGTCCCGAAATATATACTGATGTTGGTGCTCTGGAACGGCTTGGGATAGTAGGGGATGTGGGATACGCGCACCCGCTAGTTCTCAGGAAACCTCCATTGAAGCCTCTCCCTCAAGCCGAAAGAGAGTTTTTGACTGAGATAGAAGAACACTTTGGGGCCTCTGGGATTGCATTTCTTGGTCAACTAATATGGGAAACAAATATAATGGGGGAATACGATTTCACAGGTCCTCTGGAAGAGTATGAGCTGAAAAACATATGTGGCCAACTGACACGCCCTGATACACAAATTAAATTTTACCATCAAACACTACAAAAAGCATTAAGCTAGGAGGACGTTATGAGTGCAAAACAAGTTTACGACGGCTTGAGTATTCTGCTTAAGTACGAGCCAGAAGGAGACGTGGCTACCGACCATGAGATCCTTTATGGGCCAGGCCCTGGGCCGGATGTCGGGGAAATCTCTGAGGAAGATCTAAAGAGGCTAGATGGGCTTCGCTGGTGGTGGCATCCCGACGAAGACTGCTGGGCCATATTTACATAGAGGAACCATGTACAAAATCGCATTTGATATCGGGGGCGTGCTCTCCAAGTATCCAGACTTCTTCCGTACCTTACTCCCCGCACTAGAGATGGGAGGTATGGAGATACACGTCATCACCGACATGCACGATAGGGCTGAGACCTTGAAGATGCTTGCCGCTAATGAATTCTCTGTGGCTGAAGAGCACGTCCATAATGCGGACTACAAGCAACACGGAGAAGCCTGTAAAGCCATTATACTACGCGACCTAAAGATCGACGCCATCGTGGACGACTTTCCCGGATACTTAGTGTGGCCCTTTGAGAGCCCGGCCCCAATTAGATTGCACATGCAGCCTGACCCCTATAAACCCTACTGGGATGATAGTTGGGAGTGCTCCGGAGGCGATTTTGGGCGCAGAAAGTATCGGCCAAAAGAAGACCTAAATACAGACTGACGGGTTCCCTATCTAGTCCAAAGAAGCTAAAATACACACGCTTAGTCTCTAATGTGTAAAAAGAAATCGGTAGAAACATGCCCCTCACCCTAACACCAATAGTTTCAGGTCTGACGGCCCCCACAGGAATAACCTTTGCGCCTAATAACAACCAAACCGCATTTGTGCTGGATCAAACTGGCGTGGTTTGGAAGGCCGATCTAGGCACTCAGGCCGTGGATGTATTTCTGGATATCAAATCCCAAATCGTTATACTAAATGTGATGTATGATGAGCGGGGACTTCTCGGGCTGGCCTTCCACCCAGAATTTCAAAGCGCAACTTCCCCAAATAGAGGGAAGTTCTATGTGTTCTACTCGACTCCTACCCGTAAGGGATATCTCGTCCCAGACCCCACACAAACTACCGCTAGATTCTACAATTGCCTTTCCGAATTTCAGGCTGATCCGTTAACATGTGTGGTGCAGCCTAACTCGGAGCGCCCATTGATGTGCACCGCTCAGGATGAGACCGACCATAATGGGGGCCAGATTGCATTTGGACCCGACGGGTTCCTATACATCCTTGTAGGAGATGGGGGCCCCCAAGAGGACCCAAAACATAAAGGGCAAAACCCATACTCGGTCGAAGGGAAGGTCCTACGTATCAGTGTTGGTGCGTCTACTGGCAATGCGCCCTATTCTATTCCACCCAACAATCCCTATATTAGTAACGGGGCCCCCGAAGTGTACGCAATAGGGTTGAGGAATCCGTGGGGCATGAGCTGGGATGCTGCGGGCCGCTTCTTCGTGGCCGACACGGGATACAAGACCGCAGAGGAAATCAACATAGTGGTAAAAGGCGGAAACTACGGTTGGCGCGTTAAGGAGGGTCGGGAGTTCTCCCCTTGGGCTACGCAGCAAGAGAAACAAGGCCAATTCATAGACCCTATTTACGTGTATCCCAATGAAGGTAAAGGAAACGCGGCCATTGGGGGATACTCGCCCCGTGTCGGGCAATATATCTTTGGAGACTACTCAGGGAAAATCTTTGTGATTGGGGAGGGCCAAGACGGGATTTGGGTTGAACAAGAAAGCCAAGGTTTAAAAGGGCTTTACGTTAGAGGCTTCGGGCAAAGCCCAGATCGTAGAATCTACCTGTTGACTTCTGGTCACGGGGCGCCTACTGGCAATAAGGGGGCTGTCTATCTTATTAGCTAAAACAGCCTTTGTGAGCGGCCATCTAACCACCACTAGGGAAGAGTTCGAGGCCAACTATGTGCCGGTTCTCCAAAAGGCCCTTGCGGCCGGGTGTCATTTTGTGGTAGGAGATGCCTCTGGAACCGATGAGCACGCACAGATATGGCTCCAAAACCACAACGCGGGAGCCGTAGTTTATCACATGTTTACAGCACCGCGCCGCAATGTGGGCTTCCCAACTAAAGGAGGATTCGGGGACGACTTGAGACGCGATGCCGCAATGACTAGAGATAGTGATTTCGATATCGCCTGGGTACGCGAAGGACGAGAATCATCAGGCACAGCAGAAAATCTAATAAGGCGAAATAATGAAAATCAAACTAGTTCAAACGAATAGGCCACAGAAGACTACCACTCCTCCCGCACAGGCTACTTTTATGTCTGTACTGGGAAACACTGATTGTGCGGATCAACTCGTCACCATCCGAGTAGACCCTTGGCAAACACGTCCCCCTAATAATGGGATGGTGGTCACCTCAAACGAAAGACTCTAAATGCTGACCCCACTCGCCTTCGTCCCAAATCCATTTTGGTGCCTTACTGTGGAGATAGAGGCAGATATGGAGCGCTGCTCTTATGCCCAAACTAGAACCGGCCTTTCTATGGAAGTCGGGCATAAAGTTCAGGCGGCCATTGCGACCGGGACATCTCGACAAATTCGTGAACAGCTTCGAGAGAACTAGAAAATGCACAAATTTATATATTCAGAATATCTGGAACCAGAATGCGTCAATCTACTGAATGCCTTAAATTCTATCCATGGGGTACGAACTGGCTGTACAAGTAGTGGTAAAAGAAGGAATGCTAGGTTCTCGATTTGGTTTGGGTGTAGGGACCATAAATATCTTTTTCCACTGGCACGCGCACTGAGTAGAAATTACGGAGGTTCGAGGTGGGAATGTGAGTTAGAAGTTACTGACCGAGGTACCGCTGAAGAAGGGTATACGGTTTTTTGTTTACATAGTGGGCGCCAACAGGGGGAAAATGCCTACAAAGAAGCCAACCGAATAGCATTAATAATAAGTGAATATTTGGGTGAAGAAGAAAGATATAGCGGACACTACTGTAAAAAAGCAGACAAAGAAGATGTTAAGGCGAAACAAGAACACTTTCTCAAAGACAAAAAACGAGTACGTCTCCTAGTAGAAAACCATGAGGAATTTGACGGAGGACTCCGCTAATGCTGACATCTCTATACCTGAAACCTTACACTGAAAGAAAAGAAGAATTCGAGAACCTTTCCTTCGAAATTGACTGGGATGTGGACACCCAAGCTGCCACCCAACTGTACCATATGAGCCACACAATTCGCGTTAAATCTCGTCAAATCATAAGTTTACGGAATAGGCTTAGGGTGCTCCTGGAAGAGAACTAGATTTTGCCTTGCTGTATTGGCCCCACAGGTTCATACTCCAAATAAGAAACGCTTTCTAAAGGAGCGGCTATGAACGAAACTGTGTATGTGCCAGATGACCACCCAACCCCATTTACGGCCTACCAAGCAGGCGCAAAGCGTATCTGTGTGCGCACAGGGTATTATGACGATACCTCTGCGGGGGAAATCAATCTGGAACGAGAAGTCACAATTACTAGTGCGGGGCCAGGAGAATATCCGATATGGAAGACCCAAGGCATCGCTGGGTGCGAAAAGGCCCAGGTAGATCACATGTGTCTCCATGGATAAACTGACAACTCTATATAGACCAGTTGGCCAAGGAGAACTGGATCTCATCGAGGAGACTACGTGGAAGGCATTTCCCCCACGCTTAGAAGGCCAACCAATATTCTATCCGGTTCTGTTTAGAGAATACGCACAACAAATAGCCAGAGACTGGAATACTGGCGATCCCAACTCCCAGTTTATGGGCTACGTGACTGAGTTTGACGTACAAACTACATTTTTAGATGCCTACGAGGTGCAGACTGTTGGGGGCCCTATCCATCAAGAATACTGGATACCTGCCCAAAAACTAGAAGAGTTCAATCAAGCCATTGTGGGGACCATTCGAGTAATAGACGAATATCGTAATGAGGAGAATACAAATGCCAACTAACTTAAAAATACGACACCTAATATACCTAATAATGTTTCTTCTGAGCTTTAGTGGCTCTTCTGTTTATGCCTATGATCTACTAAACCGGGAAAGGTTTGTGGCGGGATTCTCAGTGAGAGGAGACTCCAGCCAAACTGACCTTGATGACATGTCAGAACTGAGCCTAGTCTTTCCTTATGATGACTTTACCTTTTCGTGGGAAAATCAATTCCATAGTGATTTGTCCGACATTACATTGTTCACCACAGATTACACCATGTTTATTGGCACCGGCTGGTTTAGGCCAGAAGTGGGTCTTGGGGTTACGCCCGACTCCACACAAGACTATGGGTGGGTTGGGTGGACTATAGGCTGGAGGCACCATCAAAGAGGTATAGGGGCTCAAGAAAATGCCGAGATAGGGCCATCTAATATGATTAACCTCTTTCGGCTAGGGGAAAGCGAAGAACTTAGACGGGAAAGTAAGGGAAACCTGCTGCTCGGGGACCTCTTTATGACAGCGAAATATTGGACGACTGGCTATGTGGGCGTAAAGGCTGGCGCGGACATATGGGTTTTCGACCGAATGCTTCAAGTCTTTGCGGACTACGGGCTACGCCACAATGGGGGCGAGATGTTTGAGGAGTTTCGAATAGGGGTGATGGTTCGCGTGTCTATCTTTTACATGGGGGCGCACTCCCAAAACTCAGATTCTGTTCTACATCTCGGAATTACTTTTTAATAGGGGCAAAAGAGAACTTAGATGCTAACTAGCTTGAAAATACATACCGATCTCTATTCGAAGGAGAGTATGGGGCGGCTCGTTCAATACGGCCTCGCCTCACAAGCAGAAGCCTGCGTGTCGCTTAAAATTTTGGCTATTAGGTTTGCCTACAACTCTCAGGAAGCCCCATTGAGCGTGTGGTTATCTGCCTTTGATGACCTCTATGGGCAAACAACCTGGGAAGTCCTGGACCCGCAACTAATACACCTCAAGCGCCCAGTTTAATCGAAAACCTTAGGGGGAGAGTAGATGCTAACTAGAACACACCTGCCATATCAAGACAAGTCAAATATCGCCGCGCAAATATACTACCAACTACGTAACGGAGGCACAGATCGGGTACAGTACACACTGAGCGACCGGGTTAAAAGTAAAATTGAAGAAGCAATCTGGCGCCGAACTAGATGGCAAATCGGCGGGCAGGTTTGGTCTCAAGTTGCGGAGGGAATCAAGTGGAGACCGTAATGTTCTTCTAGGAGAAAAATAGATGCTCACTAAGCTAAATATACACCCGGACCAACGAGTCCGAAATGAGATAACCACAGAGGTCAAAAATGACCTGGCCCGCATAACTCATAAAGTCGTCTCTCTACCCATAGTCTCTTCTAGCTACGGGGTATCTACCTGGAAGAATGAATGGAATCTGTGGGTTGAGGGCCTCTTTCTCACCTTTAAGCCCAGCCAAATATCAAGGCTCTGCTATGCAATTTATAATAACCTAAGGGAAGCAGATGGCACAGAAGAGGACAGCTAAAAATCCTCTAGGTGTCAAGGATTTCCCTTGTCAAATACTGCCAGACCCCGCATACTACAGCACAAACTCTTTTTTAAGGAAAAACTATGCGCTATTTATTATGTCTAGTATTAGTCCTATTGGTCTCATGCTCATGTCCAGAGCCCGAAGAAGCCTCCGAGCCCACGCTTGAAGACCTCGTTGCTAATCGGCTAGATGACCTACATGCGGAACAAGAAGAGCTGCTTGGGGAGCAAGCATCCGCTGATACGATTCCCCCAGAGGCTCTAAGTGCTGATCCCCTTCAATTGCCTTTCGAACGAAGAGAGATCACATCCGTTGAGGAGCCTCTCACATCTGAGGTGGAGTTGGACTATACGTTCTTTGATGAAGGATGGCGGGGGTCGGGCGAGAAGTTTCAACAAACCTTTGAGACGCAAGCACAGAGGGAGGGCAATGTGTTTGTGACCTTAGAGTGGGATCACATCTTTCACCCAGATACTCAACTTCTAGTCTTTGTGGGCGGCACCCAAGTATCAACAGGAACCGTAACCTCCTCCACCTCTATCGGCTGTTACCTATACGATCCAGGCAGCCGACTTATCCACATTATGGTAGTGTACCACTATGAGCTAGAGCCAAACTACGAACTTACTGTCACTGAAGACGCTGACTAAAGGAGTCAAAAATGATAGACCTAATTTTCCTACTCGTGTGCCTCTCAGGCATCTTCGGCTTCATAGCCGTGGATAAGTGGCACGATAAAAGGATGTTGCGGATACGCCTAAAATATAAGGCCAAATGGGAGATGGATCTCAAAAAGATCGAGCATGAGTTTAAAGAAAAGAGACATGCCATTGACCTAAAATTCATCAAAGAAAACTGGAAGGTCACGCACCTCCCCATCTTCATATTATTTCGCCAAGATGACAACGGAAATCGCGCACTCGTAAAACACTTCTTTGGTAGAGAAGAGGCTGAGAAGGCCCTCAATGAATACAGCGAGAAGTCCCACAAGCAACTATACTGGTTAGAAGTAAATAAGAGGGAGCTCAAGAACTAAAGGGCCGACGAAATGCTAACTCGACTAGAAATGAACGCTCAGGAGATCGTACAACAAGTTGCCCAGAGCGCAAGGCCGCAAGTCCTCACTCAGTTTAGCAGCGGAGACTACCTAGTGTGTAGGGTGTACATGTTTGAGGTTCAAGTGCCGTGGCTTCTCTCTTTTGCGAAAACCCACAACCAAAACTGGGAAGTCGTGTCTCGCCTTATGGATGCTATACGGGAGGCCCAGTAAATGCTAACTAAAGTGGAAATAGATTGGCGCTTAATTGAGAGCCAAATTAGAAATCAGGCACGCACCCAAGTCTCTAACGAGATTGAACAGTCTAGAGCAGTTAGGGGTTTAGTGTGGGATATCACTATGGCTAATATTGAAGAACAAGTCTGGGCAGAACTCCTCGCAGATATGTCTAAGACAATGCTCACTAGTTTAAAAATGAGAACCCCCGTAAGGGGCGATCAAGATTGGTTTCAAGCTAGGGATCACACCTACCAGGACCTCTTTTCTCAAATTCGTGCCCAAATCAAAAGTAAAATTATGCCCCGGGTAATGTGGGGTGATATTCGGCCGCGTTTTGTTCTATGGTCGGGCCCACTCCCCAATCAGCGAATAAAGGCCCAGCTTTTTGACAACATAGTGCGATCCAGATCACATTTATTCGCAAGCCAATAAAGTTTCTGGGGAGAAGATAGATGCTAACTAGATTGAAAATAACTGAGCGCGACACCTGGAACTGGTCCTTCTCGCAAACTCCCTTTCAGAGCTGGATTCGAGTCGTGGGCCCAGTCGAGAATCATCTATGTGGGGTTACATCCGAGCAGGTCGAAAAGTCACTTAATTCACGCTACACATTGCCCCTGGAGATGGGAGTTGCGGGCCTAATTGCTGGTCAAATCCAGGAACCAATTAGGCTGGGCCTTGGTGGTCACGCTCAGCCTTGGTATAGAGCCTAGATAGTGGAGGTCTGATAGATGCTAACTAGCTTGAAAATATGTGCGGCGCAGCCAGAGCATGTGGATATGGCGGTATGGTTGAAAATCATATCGGAAGAAATTCGTAATAGACTAAAGGGAACAGCGCGGGCGCAGGTTTCTTCCAAAATGATTGTCATGGAGTATTCGGTTCCCCCCACAAACGTTGTATGCTTTGCGGGATTTGAAAACTTGTCTCTCCTAATAGGTCGCCAAACAAAACCGGTTGGTTCCCAAATTAGACATGTGACCGCTAATGGGAGAAGATAAATGTTAACTAAACTAGATATATTCCCAGGTCAGCGAATACGAAATGAGATCGCCAGAGAGATACAAAACCATCTGACCCAAATGGCACAGCTAGCCATCTCCGTTGACCTTGTGCCATGGACCTACGGGGCAAGTGAGGGACGCTTCGAATTAGATATGTGGCCTAAGCCTATGCGCGAAGTCCACCAAATCCGGAACCTAAGGGGCTCAATCCAAACCCTACTCAGAATAGCTAATGAGGTGTAAATGTTAACTAAATTGAATATCCGCCCAGGGAAAGGGCTCCGGGATGAGCTGGCCAGAGAGCTTCAAGCCTATTTGGTCAAAAGAACAAAGCTAACTGTCTCCCCAAAACTCATATGGTGGCACTTTGGAGGAATAACTGCATCAGATATGTTCGTTCCGCCTATGCGCGAAATCCGCCAAATCTTGGAGCTAAGAGGATCACTTCACCTCCGACTTAGAAGAGCTAATGGGGTGTAAATGCTAACTAAATTGAAAATGTCTACTGCCTCCCTACTGGATAATGTCGTGTACGTAGAAATTAGCCGCCCCCTCTACCACATAACATATAAACAGGCTATCGCAAAAGTAGCACTACCGTGGATTTCAAGCTATGCAGCACAAAGTTTGTGTTATCCGTCTGTTGGGGTTTTCGCGGGCCCCGTATATCAGCAAACTAGAGTTGCGAAGGAGGGCATCATACTGGCGCTGCATAATATGAATCTGACTAGGGAAACTTGGGCCACATATGTTAACTAGCTTGAACATGTTTACGGGAAAGCCACATTACGTAAAGACGATGACAGGGGAAATCATGTGCAAAGTTTGCGTGGTCGCGGGCCGCCAAGTCACCTACCACCCAAGGCTCCCGGAGCTATCCTCAAACCCAATACTAATCGTTATACGAGAGGAGTGTGGGTGCTAACTAGATTGAAAATGTATGCGGAGCCCCCAAAACATCCGGATAACCTGGTATGGGAGATCATATGTCACCTCGGCAAAGTTGTGGGGCTACAAGTCACTGCGCGCCCAAGACTACCCGATACCTTTACTGAAAGGCGCTTCAACTCTTGGGGGCAATTCCCAAACCTCCTACATGGGATTGTACGAGAGAAGTACGAATAGATGCTAACTAGCTTGAAAATATTTACGGATTCCAGACTGGGTAATACCGTGTATAGAGAAGTGTGTGATTCTTTCTTCACCCCAACGTATAAACAGATATCCCTTAAGGTCGCGCTACCATGGCTTACAGGACCCTCAACATATGGTTTATGCTATCCGGCTGTTCACGGTTTTGGGGGCCCAGTATACCGCTCAATCCAACCTACGACAGAGGGGATCATGCTGGGGCTGCACAATGCTGACTAGTTTGAAGATGTTTGTGGGGGTGCCGCGCCGCAATAGCCCCAAAATTGAAATCGCTGACCAGCTGAGAAAGGCTGCGGCCCATCAACGTATCTACATATTACCAAGGGCAGTCAACTACTGGTGGCTCGTCAGAAACCCAATGCAAAATGCCCTACGAGACCAATATGCTAACTAAATTGAAAATGTGGGATGACCAGAAAAGATTTAAACGCGTAGGGACTGAAATTGAAAATAGCCTTGCTTGCACCGTCCCCAATACGTATAAAAAAGTGATATATTGTGTTCGGCGTATCCTCCCCACAACATCCCTACACGTATGGCCCAAGAAGCTTGGTACATCTGTGCGCAGAGCATCTGCTAAGTTCCCAATAAGGGCTGAGCTACGCGAAACGTCTAGATAAAAAGACTAGATGGGCACTGAAAACAAGAGCATACTGTGCCCATAAACCAAGAACCGCTTTTCGGATAAAAATATGCGATATCTAATATGTCTACTGTTGATCCTGTGTGTCTCATGCTCAAGTACCCCAGAGCCTACCCCTGCAAGGGCAGAGCTAGATAAAGCGCCACCAGTTAGTGCGGAAGAAGCAGAGGGGCTGGATAGCGCTTGGGAGGAGCACGCGGCTGAATCAGAGTCTACCGTAGAGCCTACCCAATTAGCTTATGAGCTCATATTGACCTGGCCCATTGATTCGGGAATCTTTGGCCAAATAATTAAAGAAATCTACCAAATACAAATTCAAGGCTCAGGGGATGTTGTAGTACGGGTAGACTCAGAGCATATTCGACGGGGGGACATTTTCCTCCACCTTGATGTGAGGCATGCCACGGATGAAGATATAGAGCTAATTCCAGGTGTGCGGACTTCCCGGACTTCCTTAGAATGTAGGTTTGAGACCCCAGGAAGCAGCGGCACAATATATGCCATAGTAACAAGTCATAACGAGGAAAAACTCGACTACGAGCTAACTGTAACAGAAATCGAAGAATAAGTCGCGTAAGGGCGAAGGCCCAACATTAGCGTTTAGGTTATTTATGAGACACGAAATCATCCACTTCTTGATAGAACAAAAGGCCCTCCTGTTCGGTGAGTTTACACTGAAATCAGGTATACAATCGCCGTACTTCTTCAATGCCGGAGAATTCTCCACAGGAAAATCCATAGCTAGACTGGGAAAGTTCTACGCACATACGGCCCTCAATGCCTTAGGGGAGGACGCCTTTGAGGTAGTATATGGGCCAGCCTATAAAGGGATTCCTCTTGCGGTCTCTACTAGTATCGCCCTAGCCGCAGAGGGGCAAGGTGTAGCTTGGACATTCGACCGTAAGGAAGTTAAAGAACATGGGGAAGCGGGCTCCTTCGTAGGACACCGCATAGTTCCAGGACAACGAGTTCTTATCGTCGATGATGTGTTCTCCACAGGAGCCACGAAGCATGAAGCCCTGAGAAAGATCAAAGAATTAGAAGCCGAAGTCGTAGGCATCGTAATCGCCCTAGATAGAATGGAAGGAGGAATTGACTCCACAACAGCATTTGCAGAAGCCACAGGAGTCCCTGTGTTTCCTCTAATCACCCTCATAGATATCATAGACCATCTAACGTATTATGACGACATGAAGGACTCCCTAGAGGCCCTACAAGGGCACCAGAAGCAGTTTTGTAGTTAGGGAGAGAAAAAGGGGAAGAATATGCGATATCTAATATGTCTACTACTAGTCCTATGTGTCTCGTGCTCATGTCCTGAGCCAGAGCCAGAGGTAATAACGGTCGAACGAATAGTGGAAGTAGAGATAATAGTAGAGAGAATAATAGAGGTAGAGGCACCATCAACCGTAACGAAGATCGTCAGAGAGGCGAGGAAGCGCTGTGACCTCCTAGCTCAGTTTGCTTGGGCCACGCAAGACATGATAGATGATGAAAGTGATGTGATTGCTCCCGCCTTTAGACGAACAATCAATATACTATGCTATACTATGCGCAATTTAGCAGGGGATTTGTCTTCCTGGACACCCGCTGGGGGGTTTACGTATACGCTTGACGTCGTCACCTCTCAGCGACTTGAAGAATTTTTCTCAACCGTTAGAGAGCTTATAGAACGCCTAGACGGCGACAATATGGATATCTCTAATGAGCTTATTCGCAGAGAACTGAGAGCCCATTTACAATCCGTTGAAGGGGAAGAAGAGCTAATAAACGCCCTGCTTGAACAAATGCGAACATTTACAGAAACTGGAGAATAAAACAATGCGATATCTAATATGTTTACTACTAGCACTATGTGTCTCATGCTCATCTACAGAGCCAGAAGACGACTACCCAAACACACCACCAGTTGAGCCTCAAATAGAAGAAGCATTCCTAACGCCTACTGTCACCGTTGTTTCATGTGTTCGTGGTGGTAATGTTGTGGAACTAAACTACTACCCAGAGGTCATTGCGGTAGAAGATTACTACGCACAAGGTTGGGGTTTGGGTTGGGAAGCAGAACCTCTTTTCAAAGAATTAGGCCTTCAAATCTTAACCCGAGAGAATGTTGACCCATCCTTTGTGGCAGTAATAGATAATGTAGGCCTGCTTCTATTTTTGTCTGACACCGAAGTGACCTTGGGTTCACTAACTGAACTTAGTGATCGAGGCTATGGGGTTTCTCGCCTATTGACTACAATCGAAGAACTAACTCCTCTATTGTACCAAAATGACATTTTGATCCAATTCGACCCCACTCTTCCCATTGAAATTGTTGTGGACGTGCTAAATACTTTTGATTTCATCTCCGCACAACGACATGAGAGGTTCTTTGACAATCTAGGCTCGTTATGCTCGATGCGAATGGCTACACTCGAAGAGGCATTTGAAGCTGTAACCCTTCTAAATGACATGGATATCGTTGTTTTTGCCGAGCCCTCCTTCCTTGTACAAATGATAACTGAAGAATAGGAGATCAATTATGAGCTATTCGTTTATCCTTTTGTTTATAGGTGTGCTGTTTTTCCTGTCTGCATGGAAGGAGGCACTAGAAACTCGAACCAAGGACGGTCAGAAAGGCACCCTGAGCAACACTTCAGTAGTGGCGGTTCTCTTTATCGTTGTAGCAGCCATGATGCTTCAACTAGGCGAGAATTACTACAGGGGCCAGGAAGTACAAGCGCTCCAAGAGACAATTAGAATCCAGGAGGAGACAATTGAAATCTATGAGGAAAACGCGAAGAATGTCGAAAATGGAACGTAAGAGGGGTGAACAATGGGCCTGAGGGCTTGTTTGTTTATCTACTCAGGGCGTAGCTTAGTCTGGCTTAAAGCGTCTGCTTTGGAAGCAGAAGATCGGAAGTTCGAATCTTCCTGCCCTGATTATAAGGACATTACCGGGGCGTAGCTCAGCTTGGTCTAGAGCGTTTGGCTGGGGGCCAAAAGGTCGGAGATTCGAATTCTCTCGCCCCGATTCCACACTATCAGGGTGTAGCTCAGCCTGGCCAAGAGCGTCTGCTTCGGAAGCAGAAAGTCGGTGGTTCAAATCCACTCACCCTGACTCAATTAACCGCCTTTTCGGGCGGCTTTTTCATTTTATACTGATTTGGGGCTTGCGTGAAAAGTGCGAAATCGTACATTAGACTCTCTATTATAAAGGGGAGAAATATGCACACATGTAGTAAATGCCAAAAAACAAAAGCTATAGAAGATTTCGCAAAGATCAAGAAGGATAAGCTTCATAGCTGGTGCAGGGCCTGTATGAAGCAGTACGATAAAAGAAGAAGGGAAAATATGAGCCTGGAGGACAAAACAAAGAAGAGGCAGGCCGCAAAAGCTTTCAACGAACGCAATCGAAAATTTATATATGAGTACCTTCAAACCCATCCCTGCGTGGATTGCGGAGAGTCGGACCCGATAGTTCTCCAACTTGATCACCAGGGAGACAAAACCGCCAATGTTTCGGACCTGGTAAAGGTAGGACTCACACGTATAAAACAGGAAATTGAAAAATGTGAAGTTCGATGCAGTAATTGCCATGCTATGAAAACAGCCAAAGAGCGAGGTTATTATAAGTGGCTTCCAAAGGAGTTGTATGATGCATACTTGCGGTAAGTGCCAGGAGATGAAATCTCTAGATGCTTTCACTAAAGGGAAAAAGGGGAAACGCCAGGGCTGGTGCCGGACATGCCGTTCTGAGTATGATCGCGCTCGATACAATAGCCCTGATGGTCGTGAAAAGGCGAGAGTAGCTGAGAAAAGAGATCGTGATATCGCACGAAATCGTCTGTATATATTTACCTATCTACTAACTCATCCTTGTGTGGACTGTGGGGCTACTAATCCGGTTACGCTTCAATTTGATCACCAGAGAGACAAAAGCATAGATGTGTCAAATATGCGAACCCATAGTATTGCTCGTATTCAACGAGAGATCGACAAGTGTGAGGTCCGGTGTGGAAACTGCCATGCTAAAAAGACCGCCAAGGAGCGCGGCTATTACGCCTGGCTCCCCGAGGCCTAAAAGGCCTTGATTTTCTCCTCCTCCCAGCGCATACTTCCTGCGTATTTTAGGGACTCATTGGGGCGAGACGGATGCTGACTAGCTTGAAAATGATTTCAGCGCACGCACGATCCTGGCTGCAAGCCAAGGATCATGTTTGGGTTAACGTGGGGGCGCAAGCCCGGTACCAAGTCTGCGAGCAAGTCTGGAAGCAAGCCAGGCACCAAGCCTATCTTCAAATCTGGAATCAAGTCGAGATTCAAATCAAGGATGAAGCCATGCGCCAGATAAGGGGCCTATAAATGCTTACTAGCTTGAAAATGACTCTGGGTCCAGGCTGGAGGCAGGTCGAGGGGCACGTCCATGGGGAAGCCTACAATCAAGCCTTGAGTCAAGTCGTGAGGCACATCTGGTATCAAGCCTGGGCGCAAGTCAGGGGCAAGGTTAGGGGTCAAGTCGAGCAGCAAGCCAGAGACTCTATTTGGGCACAAATCGAATTGGCCGTTTCAGCAAGGAGCGTCTTAGATGCTGACTACATTTGAAATGTTCCCAGGTGAAGACTGGCAGCAAACCTGGTATCGGCTCTGGGACCAAGTTGAGGCTCAAGCCAAGCGCCAAGTCCCAGCCCAACTCGTTGACCAAATCGAGGACCACATCTGGAATCAAGCCGATGCTCAAGTAGATGCTCAAGTTTCCAATCAAATCTATCAGCTACTTAGACGAGGGGCCATCTAGATGCTTACTAGTTTGAAAATAACTTCAGGGCAAGGCGCGGATGTCTGGGGCCACGTCGTGGGCGGCCTCCACGACCAAGGCTTGCTCCAAGTCGGGGCCCAAGTCGGAAGTCAAGTCAGCGTTCAAATCAAGGGATATCTCCGGATTTTCGTCGATGATCAAGTTTGGGAGCAAATTCATTTGTCACTTCGACAAGGGGCGTCTTAGATGCTTACTAGGCTTAATGTGCCCCGTAGTAGACTCTACTTGGGCGATGCCCAACCGCTCTGCGAGCCAACCGAAGAGGTCCGACAGCAGGTCCGACAGCAGCTTGATGCTCAAGTGTTTCTGAGAGTCTGGAGGGAAGTTCGGGATCAAATTAAATGGTCACTTCTAGGTCTAGATCAGGTAGAGGAGCCCTTTTAGATGCTTACTAGCTTGAAAATTGTAAATAGACGCCCGTTTCATATTGCGGAGAAGGTACACGAACAAGTCCATACTCAAAGCGCCGCACAAGTCTATCAGCAAGTCTGGATGCTTGTGCGCCGCGCTACGCGGCATAAAGTCAATGAGCAGGTTCCACGAGAAGTTCGGCGCCCACTTGAAAACCATATAAGGGAGTCTTTTTAGATGCTCACCAAATTGAAAATGTCCCGTGGGCATGCGGGAGTATCAGGTCTAGTCTGGGGACAAACCTTTGATCAAATCGGATTCCCAATTGGCTCCTCAATTCGAGACCCCGTCATATCGCAAGTTGTATGGCAGGTCAGGGATTCCATTCTGCGAAAAACGTTCAGAGACAACCTCACTCAGAATCTCTTTGATTTCTATACGCTCTAGGCGCATACTTCTAGCGTATTCTAGGGACTTGCGGGGGGTAGATATGCTCACTAGCTTACAAATGCGGAAAGTTAAGTCACAACCTTTGTGTTCAGTGAGGGTTCAAGTCTGCGATCAAGTCGAGCATTCAATTTACTCTCAAATCCCGTGGTTTCGAGACTGCCTTCGGGGCCAAGTCTCAGAGCAAGTCTACAGACTCTGGAATATCCTTTCCGACGCTATGTGGGAGCCCCGGTAGATGCTTACCAAACTACACATAATCCAGGAGGCTGACCTTTCAGATCGCTTACGGGATCAGGTCTTGGATCAAATGATGTCCTGGGTTTGGCGGCGCACTCAGGATTACGTACGATACCCCATTGAGCGCGTCTTGGCGGAAGTTGAGCAGCCAACCTGGGATAATGTGGGGGCCTCGTAAATGCTTACTAGACTACATATTCAAAAAGGACCTTTTAGCTCCGCTTACATCTCCTTTACCGTCGAAGGCTCGATCTCTAAACAAGCTTTGGGGCGGGCCTCTGAACAAGTCATGAGGGAGGTCGAAAGGAAGGTCTGGGATACCATTCACGGTTTAGGCCGCTGGTCGGTCGATTCCCACCTTAAAGCAAGCCTACAAGGGGCCCTTTAGATGCTTACTAAGCTAAAAATGACCCGAGTACACGGGGTAAGAGGTCGTCTCTGGTTTCAAGCCACTGCCCAAGCCGGGAAACAAATCGGTTACGCAATCCCCGACCTGGTTATATCGCAAATTGTATGTCAAATCACGTGGTCTATTCGAGACCAGAAAAGGGAATCCCTTTAGATGCTTACCAGACTACAACACCTGACCAACCAGTTCTGGTTGGACATCTCCGATGAAGTCTATGGGCAAGCCCAGGCGCAACTTTCGGGTTACATTTGGGAGGAGATCTGGGGGCATAGTGAATTGAGGCGTCTTGATATTGGCCCATTTAGGGCGCTGCTCAACTGGCAACTTCGAGATCAGGTCGAGGGGGCCTCTTAGATGCTTACTAAACTAGAAATTGACGGTTTTCAAGTCTGGCGGCAAGTTGGGCTCCAAGCCGGTAGGGCGGTCTTGAGCCAGGTTAACAGTCAAGTCCAGTATTCAGTCAAGGTTCACGTCTGGAACCAAGTCTGGGGTCGAGTCAAGTGGGAGCTTCGAGACCAGAAAGGGATTTTTTAGATGCTGACTAGCTTGAAAATGATGAACGGAGTTTGGGGGAGGACTGTCTCTCAAATCGTGCACCAAGCGCATGCGCAGATTTCGGATTACATTTGGAGTCAAGTCTGGGCGCGCCTTGGGACGAGGCATCGCGCTAGCCCATTTATGCGTCTACTTCGAGAAAGCCTAGAAGAGTCTTTTTAGATGCTGACTAGCTTAAAAGTATTTACGAGGAGCGGTAACATCTCAAGTCAGGTTTTTCGTCGGACTTGGGAGACGGCCTGTCAGTGTCAGGTTCAGCCAATCATTCGGCAAATCTTTTGGGAAGTCCGGCAGTCATGCAGAAGGCAAATTGGGTGGTCTATCGTGCAGCACCTTCGACATTTAAGGGAGGGGTCTCTTTAGATGCTTACTAAATTTAATATGCCCCGTCAAATCTACGTGAGTGATGCTGTGAGAGAACCAACCGGAAAGGTCCGGCACCAGGCCTGGCAGCAGCTTGATGCTCCAGTGTTCACTAGAGTCTGGAGGGAAGTTCGGGATCAAATTAAATGGTCACTTATAACTCAGATAGAGGAGTCCTAATAGATGCTGACTAGCTTAAAGGTGCTGAAGGATACTCAGAGTCTTCTCCGAACCCCTTTCCAAGGCCAAGCCCATACCTTTCTTGGGGTCTACGCGCACGTCAGCTTGTGCTCCTGGCACCAAGTCTCCAACGCCACCACTAGTCGAACCTATGCGAAGGTTCGAAGTTTCATGGAGTGGCAGGTGTGTCACGAAGTCTGTTGGTCGCTTAGGAGCGCCCTAGAGGAGACCCTTTAGATGCTGACTAGCTTAAAAGTGCTCAAGGACAGTCCGAGGCTTTTTCACACCCGTTTCCACAACCACGCCAATACCTTTCTAGGGGTCTACGCGAACGTCCGTGGGGACTCTTGGTGCCAACTATCCGATTCAGCCACCCAGCAAACCTATATGAAGATTCGTCGTTTCGTTGAATGGAAAACAAGGGACGTAGTCTATGAGCCACTCAGAGACGCTATAGAGGAGACCCTCTAGGTGCTTACCAGTTTGAATATCTTTACGACTAGTAGAGTCCCATTCTCGGAGCAGGTCTTGGGGGAATTGGCGGGTCAAGCCTGGGATCACTTTAGGGATCTGGGCTGGTCCCCAATCGAAGATCAAGTCACAAGGCAAATCGAAGATCCAATTAAATGGTCACTTCTAGATCAGATAGAGGAGCCCCGATAGATGCTTACTAGCTTGAAAATTACGAACGAAGGCTGGGAGCAAGTCTGTGAGCAAGTCTGCTCTCAACTCTGGGCCCAATCCTCTGCACAGATTTCGGATTCCACTTGGGGTAAAGCCTGGGGGGGCATCGAGTCAGCGCGTGCTGCTGGCCCGGGCCCACTTATGTGGACACTTAAAGCGATCCTAAGGGAGATCCTTTAGATGCTTACTAAGCTAAAAATGTCCCGAGTCTGAGGTAAAATTCGAGTCCTATATACCCATAACATGGTCCAAATTAGTCTCTGAAACACCTATACAGAATTATTGATTTGTGCTATACTTGTACTGTATAGTGTATATCTTTAGAGACAGGGTGTGGTATGACTAATTCCGGACAAACTCCTCGCATTTTTCAAGGCCGTTATCGGAGTGCTCTTTCATATTTAGGCGCCCTTACGACTGCGCAAATCACTGCCTTGGGTACTCAACCCGAGGGCACCCTAGTATACAACAAAACTACCGAAGAGCTTTTAGCTTATGATGCAGCTGGAGTTCCGGTCCCACCGCCTTCTGCCCCATCCGGACCTGCGGGAGGCGATCTAGCTGGGACATATCCTGATCCCACAGTAGTTGCGGTGACCGCATTGGAGGCCGGTGCACTTGGGGATGTGTTGAAGGCTGACGGGGGAGGAGGGCTCACAGTCGGCGCCATTCCCGCCGGTGCTTTTGGGCGCACCATTACTGTTGCTAGTAGCGGAGGAACGGCAACCACAATTTCAGCAGGCTTGACCGCCGCAGCGGCCCTCACTCCCACAGCCGCAAGCCCTGTTACCGTTTTGGTCTATCCTGGGACTTATGTGGAAACCATTACGATGATATCTTTTGTAAGTGTTATCGGGGTGGGGTCCCCTGCTAACGTAATCATTGCGGCTCCTCTTACGACCGCTACTATTGTGACTGGGGCTGTAGCATCTGCGCTACGTAATGTCACAGTAACTGGGGCCTCAGGAGCTGGTGGGAAAGGAATATCTCACACCATAGCAGGTCTCTCTTTTGCGTTTTTTAACTGCATTGCGTTCGATTGTGAAACAGGCTATAGTTTTTCCGGAGCAGGCGTTAATGTTGGGGCGTCTTTTGTAACTGCGTTTAGATTTCCTGGCCAGACCTTAGTAACCGCATTAGAGGTTTTGAGTGGAGCGGATTTTAAGGCAAGTAATTTAAGCATTGAGGGGACGGGCGCTTCTCGAATTACTACAGCTTTGAAAGTAGATGGTGCTGGGAGCACATTAACTGCCGCTATCGGCCTTATAAGCTTCGCTGACGAGGGCATTCTGGCGGACAGTAGCGGAGCTGCAAATGTAAATACCACAGAAATTCGTAATGCGGTAAACGGTGTCCATGCGGGCTCCACAGGAACCCCAGTGATTCAGGGAGCCGATATAACGGTTGTTTCCTCGTCCACCTTGGATATTCTTCAAGACACTGCTGCCGGAAGTATACGGCTCACTTCTAGTAATTTTCTCTCCACACTAATCAGCATCCCCGTAGGCTCAACCTCTATTCTGACTCATGTTGCATTGGATGCCGATAATGAGGCATTCGCTGTATTTGGGGAACTACATGTGGGAGATGCCTTTGAGGGATGGGAGTCAGACCTTGGGGAAGGCTCTTCTTATACGAACACGATGAGTGTATTTCGCAATACATCGGGGGAAACGGGTGCATACACTGATGTAACAGCATCCGCCGTTTCACCCACAGGGTCCGCATTCTCTGCTTTTCCTGGAGTTGGAACAGCGAATACTATGTTTATTGGGGGAAGCGTGCCCTTCGCAGGTGTTTTCTCAAACACTATTGTGGCGATGGTGTTGGGGGCGGGAACTGTTGTGTGGGAGTTCTGGAATGGCGTCGCATGGACGGTTTTCAATGTAATGGCCGCAGACGCGCAGGCCCCCTTAACTCAATATGCCAATACTCCATTGGAGAGGATAAACACAGAAAATATTCGTTTTGGGCCAATGACTGGTTGGGTCACAAAGACATTGACAACTGATCCTTTCGGGGCCGGAGCTAAATATTGGGTGCGTGCCACTATAACCACCGCAGCCATTACTACTTCCCCTACTATAGAACAAATAAAACTACAACCTAATAGCTCTAAGATTAATACAGATGGTTCCTTGGAGCTGTTTGGAGCTGCTCGGGAAAGGCGTGCCTTAGCATTCAACAGAAGCAATTTCCAAGAGGTAGTGGGAGCTACTGTTACTAATGAGAACTTGCTATTCACAACCACTATTCAACTTATCACCATTGACAATGAGTTTGTAAGTAATCAGCTAGACTCCATTGGTGCAGCTAGTGAGGTTCCTGTGGGTCTGGATACTTCATCGCCCCTAACTCTTAACTTTTTCTGGGCAGGCACAACAACAACAGCGGCTCTCCAAGTAGAGTGGGAAGTGGATTTTGCGCAGATCAAAGTCGGGGACATCTTGGATGGGACGGCTAGTAATGATGTGTCCCTCGCCAGTATTGTTGGTCCTCAGACATTTACGGCAGATGAGTTACTGAAGCAAAGTTTCACTTTGAATGTGCCTACGCTGGTGCAGGACGAAATTTTTGCTCTTCGGCTGTTCCGAGATGCAACAGGTGGAAACCTCAACGATACCTACACAGGGAGCGCCTATATAGCCGACATAGGGATCACCGGTACTTTCTGGAGATAATCCGTGGGCGGCTTCAAAATCAGATTAGCGGTCCTCTCATAATCTCTTTGATTTTCTTCCGTTCCTGGCGCATACTTCTCGCGTATTCTAAGGCGACCTTGGGGGACCTGATGCTTACTAGCTTAAAAGTATTTTGGACGAGAGATAGCATCTCAACCCCAGTCTCAAACCGAGTTCGGGCACAAGCCTTCGGTCAGGTTGGCGCCCACGCCCTTCATCATGTCTCGCGGGGAGTCCTTCGGCAATGGGTTTGCGTCTGGAGGCCACTTTTCAACAATCTAAAGGGGCCCCCTGTAGATGCTGACTAAACTGGACACAAACAATGTTCCTCTCTATGTGCGGCTTCCAGTACAGAGTGTGGCCTACGATCAAGTCTTGGTTCCAATACGGAATCAAATCTGGAGGCACATCTGGTGGCCACTTTTCAACATCCTAGAGGAGCTTCTTTAGATGCTTACGAACCTAAAAATGCGGGAAGTTAAGACTCAGCCTTTGTGTTCAATAGGGTTTCAAGTCTGCGATCAAATCCGGGCTGAAGCCGAAACGCAAGTCACGGTTCGAGTATGGAATCAAAGCACCGATCAGGTCGAAACTACGGTCATCCTTCAAATCGAAGATGAAGTCAAATGGCTACTTCTAGATCAGATAGAAGAGCCCCGGTAGATGCTTACTAAATTGAAAATATTTACTAATCAACTGAATCGAGGGTGGAGTGGAGTAGAGGGCTATATCAGGGCTCAGGCCCATGATCGAGTCGATGACCAAGGTGTTGGGCACACCTATTGGAAAATCTATCGCCAATGCGAAATACGAGTCTGGTGGCATGTTAGAGAGTCCATTAAGTGGGAAACTGAACAACAATTTTGAGCGAAGGGGGGTAGCCGTTTAGGCCTTCCCCTCGAATCTCTTTGATTTTCTTCCACTCCCAGCGCATACTTCTCACGTATTCTAGGGACTCGTTGGGGAGAGGCCAATGCTCACTAAACTTAATATTCCCTATAAAGTCTACGAGACTAAAGAGTACAACTTCCCCTGTACTTATGCTCTCATGGATTGTATCTGGATTACGGGGTTCCGTCGAGCCTCACAACAAGTTTGGGGGCCTGTCGCGTATCAAATCAAGATGCAACTTCAAGATTATATGTGGGGGCTGCTTTAGATGCTTACTAGCTTACAGATGATCTCGCGATCTACGTACCCCGTAAGGAATCAAGTCTGGATTCAAGTCGAAGCCCAAGGCCTACTTCAAAGTAGGGATGGGGTCTGGCGTAGAGTCATAGAGAAAGTTCAGCGTCAAGTTGAGCCCCAAGTGTGGTTACAGCTTAATCTCCCATTTCGAAATATTCTTTTTGAATCTGCAAGGGAGGCCTCTTAGGTGCTTACTAAACTACAGATCAAGGAGAAGTACGTTTTTGTGGGTAGTTGCCTGACGCATGAAGTCTCGAATAACGTACAAAATCAAGTCTTGAAACAAGTCTTAGATGAGGTTGATGCTCAACTCTGGCAGCAAACATGGAAGTACGCCTGCACACAAATCCACTGGTTGGTCGCAAATGAAGTCTACTCGCAGCTTAAAATCCGGTTGGACTACTTCCGGTAGCTAGTCGGCCGACATGTCCATGAGCAACTTCAAGGTCAGGCAGGAGCGCCCTCTTAGATGCTAACCAAACTAAAAATACACAATAAAATTGGGGAGGAGGTCTCAGCTCAAATCTATATTGCACTTTATTATAGAGCTAGGAGGCTGGTTTCGGGCTTAGTCCACGACCGAGTCAATATTAAAGTCGAGTACCACATTGCGGGGTTCCAGACTCAAGATCCACTTCTTGCGTCTATAGCGGAATCTCTTTGATTTTCTCATCTCCTGGCGCATACTTCTAACGTATACCCCTCGTCGGGCTTATAGGAGAAACCATGAATAGCTATCGTTCACGCCTGCTCGCAGTTTGCTTGGTGGGAAGCTGTGCGCTTTGGGGGGTGGGGCAGGTTTGTCCGGTTCTGATCCATATTCTTCTCTACACCATCGCCACGATGCTTGTCATCATGGTGGTCGGTGCGTGGACACTTTGCGTCATGTGGGCAGGTCATGTGATTTGGCATTGGGTGAAGTGTGGGTGTCTGAGCGCCCGTCCGCCTGATTACTTCACCCCGTGTAAGAAGTGTAAGAAGTATAAGGATTTCGGTTCTATTAAGGGGTAGGCTCTCATGCTCACACGGCTAAAAATGTTCGCTCAGAAGGACGGCACGGCGGAATGGGCTTCAGGAGGCTGGGAGGTTTTCGGGATGCGGGAGAAACTGAAGTGGGAGGCAACGGCTTATCGTATCACAGATTATCGTATCACAGATAGAACCTCCAGTATAGTTTGGCAGAACTGCCTACCACAAATGTCTGTCCTAATAAGCCCAATCGCGAATCAATTTCTGGAAGACTTTGAGGCGTCAATGCAGCGTGCCGTAGAAGCCTGGGCTAGAGGTGAGGGCTAATGCTCACTCGACTCTACGTATTTGGACCAATAAAACAGCTGGGAGTAGAGAATATACTTATCTGTGATGCGGACCTCCAACTCTCAGGACACCTTGAAACTAGGCTTCGCAGGACTTTTTCTGAGGCAATGCCTTCCCTAGTTAGACTAATTCAAGATCAGTTTTGGGAAGCGTACGATGAAGCTATGCGGCTGCCTATACGGCGGCTACATGTACAATGGGCTAGTGGGGGGCGCGCGTGCTCACTCCCTTAAAAATACTCTACCATGAGACTGAGGCGGTTGCGTTCTGGGTATCGGCTACGCTTCAGTGGCAAAGCGAGAGGAAGACCGGAAATCGCGTAGCTGACAGGGTCTACTTTTCATTTCAACGCCCCACGCCCCATCTCAAAGGGGAGATTAGCCGTCAGTTTACGTTTAATTTTGAGGCGACAATGAGGCTTGCCGTCGAGATGTGGGTAAGAGGGGAATTTTCATGTTGACACGATTTGTTCTTTTTGGCGGGCCTTTTGTTATGAATGGGGTCTCCAATAGCGTGTATGCGGAAGTACAAACGCGAACTTCTATGAAAGATAGGCAGCTAGGCTATAAGCACATGAGTATTCCAGATATGTTTTTCGTGACTATCAAAGAGGAGCTTGTTTCTCAATTTTGGACGGACTACCATGCCGCAGAAAAGCGTTATCTTGAAGGCTTCCATGAAGCATGGCTTGGTGGGATTTAGGGTGCTCACCAAATTACGCATATTTGAAAAAGGTACACAAAGAGGTTCTTTGGCTATTGAGAAGGAACTCATGCGTACCTGTGGGGTTAAGGGTGGACTCAGATTTCTTATCGGGTTAGCCTTTGCGGCGGCACTCCCCCGAGTAATGAACGGCATCAAAGATCAACTAAGAGTAGAAAATCTTTGATTTTTCGCCCTCTCAACGCATACTTATAGGGCTACTCGTTTGGGGAGGGAGAACATGCTTACACGGTTAGATATAAATAACTGGCACGGAAGTGGAGTCTCCCAGGCGATAGAGTCTGCGTTGTCGTTTGCATACCACATGCAGGTAAAAAGAAAGACGGTTCCACAGCGGCCCCTTCCTGCTAGCTTTGTGGGCTTGCGCGGCGTCATCACCCGTCAATTTGAGGAAGACTACGCCAAGGCCGTAGCGCACTTTCTCAGGGACTTCAATCGCAACTGGGCGAAAGGGATGCTCTAGTGCTAACCCCTCTAAAAGTATTCAAAGGGAAGGGTTCCTATAATTGGGGGCGTATTTCTAGCAGCGTTTACTTACGGGTACAACGCAATATATCCAGAGTCAATCTAAAGGATGTGGCACTTAGGTGGCGCAGAAAATTCCGCATAAACCCCGAGCACATCAAAACACCCATCAAAGAGCAATTTTGGACCAACTACCATGTGTCCAAAGAGCGTTTTCTAGCTGGCTTCCATGAAGTATGGGCTAAAGAGAAACTTTAATGCTCACACCCCTAAAAATATACAGTAAGACCGCATGGAGCTCGTATGCGTCGGAGGAAGCGTCCGAGTCAACACGCGACTACCTCATTAAAGCCGTGATGAACTTGGACATTCCTTTTTCGCATGATATTGATATGACGGTCCGGGAGCGAACAGTGCATGTGGTGGGACACATTTTGGAGCAAAATCGAGATGAAATCAAGAAGGTAGAACAATACGCATATGCGAAATGGGCTAAGGGGGACTATGATGCTAACACAACTTGATATTGATTTAGAATATGTTTTCAATGATGATTATGTGGGCATTTCAAGCCAGCTAGAGGAGACCTTGTGGATTTTTACCGCTAGGTCTAGATACAGGACTCCTGACGAGTTGGACCATTTGTTTCTGGTAGCAGGGGAGGACTTTCGCCGTATTAGAGAAGAAATCCAAGCGCAGGTTCTCGATGATTTTCAAGAAGCTCTAGTAGGTTTTCTTAAAGAATGGGGAGCCGGAAGATGCTAGAACCGCTTATACTTGGTATCAAAGATGAGGAGTACCCTGATATCTCATTCACAATTCACGATACCGTAGAGTCTTTTGCCTGCTGGGCGAATAATAAAGCATTTCACACAGCTCTTGCGCCCATACTGGAGTACATGCAAGAAGACATGGAACAGATTGTGCCGTTCATTGAACAAGAGCTACGGGACAATTTTAAGAGAGACTTCCGGGCCTTTCTAAAGGAATGGTCCCAACGATGCTAACGCCCTTAGACATATTTGAAGAGCCCCAGTTTTTGGGTGGGGTCGGGGGTCACCTCGAATATTTGTTGTGGGGGTGTGCACACGAGCATAAAGTGCCGGGCCCATTTGCGTTGTCTATCGTCCGTATTTTTCGTCACGTAAACATTGTAACTATCATCGGGGCTAGCCTGATTCCCCCCAATTTAAAAAGAAAGTAGTAAAATGAGTGAGCTTGTATTAGTGGTTGGGTATCCCGCCTCAGGCAAATCAACAGTTTGCGCGACTTACGAAGAACAGAGTTTCGTTCGTATCAATCGTGACCAAGTAGGAGGCACCCTAAAGGGCCTTCTCCCTCTCATTGAGCAGCATTTGAGAGCAGGTGATGATCTGATTCTAGACAACACTTACGGCACCAAAGAGAGCCGCCAGCCTGTTATTGAGCTGGCTAAAAAGTACGGCGTGGTGCCGACCTGTCTATGGGTTGACACAAGCATCGAAGACGCACAATTCAATGCGTCCCTGCGTATGATGCGGCGCTTTGGAGAAGTGCTGGGTCCAGATGAGATCAAGGAAAAGAAGGACCCCAACACCTTTCCAGCTACTGTACAGTTCCGGTATCGCAAGGTATTTGAGAAGCCAACTACCGCTGAAGGTTTCGGAGAGGTTATTCGGCACGCATTTCAGCGCGAGCTAGGGCCGGAGTACTGCAACGCCGCCTACGTGCTAGACTATGATGGGTGTTTGCGGGAAGCTATCAGCGGGGCCAAATTCCCTTTAAGCCCAGAGGATATTCGTATACTGCCGGGCCGAAGAGAAGTTCTACACGCACTTGCGGATCAGGGGGCGCTCCTGCTGGGCGCATCTAACCAAAGTGGAATCGCTAAGGGTCTTTTGTCGGCTGAGCAGGCTAGAGCGTGTTTTGAGCGAACCAATGAGTTACTGGGGGTAGACATTGAGTATCAGTTCTGTCCCCACAAGGTACCGCCTATTTCTTGCTATTGCAGAAAGCCAATGCCAGGCATGGGGGTACGCTTCATTGAGACCCACAAGCTCGATCCCAGCCTAACAATTATGGTGGGTGACATGAAATCGGACGAAACATTTGCAAAACGCTGCGGCTTCCAGTTCCAGTATGCGGATGAGTTTTTCAAGCAAATGCTGGCTGAGGTCATCTCTTAGTGTAAAAATAAAATTTCTGCTTGCGTTTTTCGAGCATTTTTTGCACCCTATACCGACTAGTCTCTTGTCCCTATTGGGAAATTGTAATGGAGTGGATGGACCAAGTGTACGAGCTGGCCAGCTCTGATACTCCACGTAAAGCCTTGGGGGTTATCATTGAAAACTTCGACCGTTTGTTTGAGGCGGCTGCCTTTATGGAAGCCGACGAGGTTTGTCGGGCATTCGATGTTGAACGCGTAAACAACACTAGCGTCCTGGTGAGCCTACTAATGGCCACTTTTGTGGCGAAGGATAGGTTGCGGGGCCGGGGAGCTTTGATTCGCAGAGTAGAAGAGCGCCTCACAGAACTTGTGCCGGATCGTGTGGCAAGTCTACTTAGAACATTACGATAATGAAAAAGATTAAAACACGGAAACGTGGGACTGTCTGGGACTACGACCCCGAATACGTCTACATGGCGCCGGAAGAATATATCGGAGACATGCTGAGTGATGTGGGTATCGAAGGTAAGCTGGAGAGGTTGTCCCACATAGTTCCAGCTCTGGTTGGTCTCTTGGTCCGTAAGGGCATTATTTCTAATTCAAAAGAGTTTAATGAGCTTTTGCCTTATGACTATTATGGGGTAGAGCTAGTTGATGTGGAAGAAACTAAAAAATCTGATCAGTAAAGGAAATCAAAATGCTTATATGGTTAATTCCTGTGTCTACACTTATTATTGGTGTGGTACTCTGTATTGTTGTGTGGAAAATGGAACACACGACCGAGGCGACTACTTCAGAAAACGACACTGAAGATATGACTGTGGGAGACGCTATTGAGAAACTATTAGCTGAGCAGGCAGAAAGGTATGAGAAAAAGTTGGCCGACAAGGAAGTGGCCCGTAATACCCTATCTAGTCAGCATTCCGCACTAGTGGAAAAACAGGCCGCGCAGCTCAATCAGTCACAAGGAGACCTAAATGCCGCTAGTGCAAAACGCTATGCGGCGGAAAGCGAAAAAGCAGAAATGATCTCTATGATTGAGGGCTTTATTTCTCAACTTCAGGATAAATGGGCTCCTCCTGTTTATGAAGAACATGACTTCGCATGGGCGATGAAACAGGTGCAAGAAGGGAAGAAAGTTGAGTGTGCGGGAACCGTATACTTTATTGACTCTACTTCTACCATACTCAAAGAGGCAACAACTGACTACGCAAGGGGGCTCTATGATGTTCGGGACTCGCAACGCATAAGCACTCAGCCAGGTGCGCTGTGGTCAATTTTTGAGGAAGAAGGGGCACCTTTTTAAATGCCTGACATTCCCGGATTTCCAAGAAAATTTATTAGCCGCCGCGAAACATTCGATTTGTATATTGATAATACTGATATGGACGGTGTGGTGGCCGCTCTACAGGACATAAAGACTCAGTATCTTAATGGGGCCACTTTTAAGATACGAAACCTAATAGTGCACCCCAAGTATGCATATACACATGTCATGGTGCAGGAACCTGAGTCAGATGAGGCCTATGAGGCACGACACGCAAAATGGCAACAAGAATTGGCGAACTTAGGATTTACTGAAAAACGCATGGAAAGATGTTTGAAGAAGGTCAATAAGGCGCTCTCCAAACTAAGTGAGAAAGAAAATGAAACTATACACTAAAACTGGAGACCAGGGAATGACGAGCCTCTCTAACGGTCGTCGAGTTTCCAAAAATGATACTCGCATAGAAGTCTGTGGGGCTATTGATGAATTAGCGGCTGCGCTAGGGATGACTTTAGCCTTACGCTACGCAGAAGACGGTCCCGGTGTTCCGAGCTATCAGGTGGGCGATATTCTAGGTGACCTTATGGTTTTAGGGGCCGCAGTAGGTGGGGCCACTAAGGCAACACATGGGCAGCCTCTGCGCATAACCTCCGCAGATGTAGAGCGTCTAGAGGGCTGGATTGACGACTCAGAGGCCAAACTAGAGCCACTAAAGAATTTCATCTTACCTACTGGGAGCCTAGTTGGTGCCTCTCTCCATCAGGCACGCACGATATGTCGGCGTGCGGAACGCCGATGTTGGGGACTTAGCGGTAATGAGAAAATAGGGGGCCTTCACGAAGGACTTGCGTATTTGAATCGCTTATCCGATCTCTGCTTTTCTTGGGCACGTCTTTCTAACAAAAGCGCACATGTCCAGGAGCGTATTTGGTAGAGTGGCCAACTTAGATATTATTGAACAACAATTTCGCGAAAGCCTCAACAAGTGGGTGCGAATTCGTCATCTGCCAAACAGTTTGGGCATCACCACACCTATGGAATGTGGGGACGGGCATGCGTTTCATATTAGGTTACGGCCACGCCCAAGCGGAGATGGCTGGGCGCTCACTGATGATGGGCACAGTATCCCGCGAATTCACCGCGCTGGTCAGTACATTTGGGGGGACGATCAAAATAGGGCCGTAGACTTGATAGTTCAAGAATACGACGGTTGGCGGGAAAAAGACGTACTATGGATGCCCGTTAAGAGTGCGTCCTCTGGGTGGCAGCTCTTTAGATTCTGTGAAATGCTGACCAGAGTACGTGTGCTAGGAGAGGATCTCGAATTGGTTCCGTGGGAAGAATGGGAAGGCGCGTAACTATGGGGGCTTTATTTCCCAATTTTGAGCAGGATGCCGGTGAGTACTTAGCGGCTAAAGAGTACTGGGCGACCATGTGGGAACGAGCTAGTTCCGCCACAACTCTTTCTTGGGAAACTGGCTGGTACGGCAATCCTGACCAAGATGGTAATCCCATCTTTAGCGCTAAGGCAGAGGGCTACGTGTTTCGAGCCCTTATGAGCACCCCAGAAGAGGACCCGCATTTAGGCACATATTTCCGGGAGACTATGGACGACGATAAAGAATTAGTCGTACATTGTACACTCTTTGACGAGACGGTCCCTAAGATTGAGGCGCTCATGCGTTGCTGGGCCCTTGATCCCGAGCTACTGCTCCAGCTATAATAGGCATATTGAAAAGTGGTCCAATTAGGAGACCCTTAAAAGTGCTTGTAGCTTGGATTATGATAATCGGCGGTCTCCTATTTATTCTCTTGTGGTCCAGGCTTTCCCTTCCCACAGAAACGGCTTTCAGACAACCAAAAAATCGTAAAAGAGATGTGGTCAATGAACAAAAGACCATTAAGCACCTGGTCTGCGCCCTACTGCGCGATCATACTGATGAAGGACTCCGAGATCTTACTATACTGACCATATTACTAGAGCTGCCTTTATCTGTTGAAGAAATAGCGGCTCTCCGGCTATCCGATATTGATTGCTCCTCCTGCCCTATACACATATCGGTTAATAGTGAGAAACTAGAAGTATCTTCTTTTGCTGGTAGTATTATTCGCTGTTGGTTACACGCTCGGGGCCTAGAAGAGGGCCCCTTTCTGCTCAGCTATGGGGTCTTTTGTAGACTACTGCCCATTAAGCGCAAATGGCTAACGGGAGATAGAATACTAGGGATGCTGCGGGATCGCACCGACGAGACAAACGTACAGACCATACTGAGCCCACACCGGCCCCCAAACCCAATCGCGAAGTATCTACTCTCTGTCCTTTAGCGGGTGTAGCAGATTTTTGCTTGCCTTCTAAGGGATAATCGCACATACTCTTACCTAACTGTATTTTCATAGAGGATTAAATTATGATAATGATATATTTACTTGTAAGCCTCGGACTAATTGGGGCGGCGCTCAGTTACATTAACACTATGCGGGAAACTGGCCGTGCCGACGAGGGTGACGTTGTGATCAAAGTCCTTAGAAATGCCTTGGCACATTCTATTAAGGAGCAGCGAAAGCTACGCGCCTCCCATCGCGAAGAAATCGCCAAAGCCACAGAAACTACGCGTGTTCAGCACGAGCAGGTAGATTCCCGGTTGGCTGAAGTTCGAGTAGAAAGAGATGAGGCCCGTACTGAGTTGGAAAAGGTGACCGCCAAACATGAGGGGCTCGTGTTCCGGGTACGAGGGCTACTGGAGGGAGTTGGCAACTTCGAGACATCGGATGAGATATCGGGCGAAGAATGCACCGAAGAACCCAGTAAGGAGTCTAGCGAAGAGAGTGCCGAAGAAGATAGCGGCCACTCCCAATCCGAGTTGCTTGCGAAAATGGAGGTGCTTAAGGAGGAACGGGACAAGCTATTAAGGGACTTGCTGAGCCCTTATTCTGAGAACCCATATCCCCCGCTTCCTCGGGCACCACGTTTTCCGCTAGACGGGACCATCAGGCCCACACAACCACAATTTCCTGGTCGAACAATAGGGGGTGGCTATGTGCCTCGGAGCCCACTCGATTCTTTTACCGCTGAGCCTACATGGGTGGGCTATCCTCTCGATGGCTCAGTAGTCACGTGGGGAACCTCCACCGGAGGCAACCCTTCTATCCATCGACAGTGGAATAGTGGTGCGGACATCCCTCTCTCTGGGGGCGCGAACCAATAATACTTTTTTAGGACAATATCATGTGGTGCCGTAAAGACCCAACATCTCTACCAACATTGGTAGCATCTGAAAATGGTGTAAAGCCTACGAGGAAGCGGTGCCCGGACTGTAACAGGCTCCTGTTTGTCCGGTGGCTTGAGTGCGGGGATGGGTGTTGCTGGCATGCTGCACTTCCGGCGCACAAAGTCCCAAAAGCCAAACTTACCAAGAAAGCTGGGAAGGCTTCTCGGAAGAAGTGTTCAGCGAACAAAGGTGGCCGAGGGCGGATGTTTCGCTAAAAGCTGTTGATTTTTCTCGTTGGTGGGGCATGCTAGTGAGTTGATCGTTGTTTGAAGCCGAAGGGAATCTTGATGTATCGCCATGTCTACTCCATTATCCGCTTCGTCCCAGACCCCGCACGCGGAGAGCGTGTCAACATAGGTATGGTTGTGGGATCGGAAATTACCGGGGAGTGGGAGGTTCGCCGGGTACAGGATACGAGCCGGGCAGCGGGACTTGCTCCGCAGGAAGACGTAGATCCGGTATTCGAGTGCCTGGACAGGTTTATAGAGGAACTCTCCTCTAACTACGATTACAACGAAGCCTCGCACCAACAAGTTGTTCACGATTGGCAGAATGCGCTTCAATGTAGTGATCCGCTGCCCGTAGTAGCCGAGTCTGTCGAAGAAGTTTTTACTGATCTGTGGCCGAGGCTCATACACGGTGCGCCTCAATAATTTTATCTCTATTACTAGAAAGAGACCACTATTCCTAAACGCCCGAAACCCTCAAAGAACACACTCCCCAAGAAAGAGCGCGTCAACGAGCAAATTCGTATTTCCCCCATTCAGGTCATTGACGAGCATCACGCTAACCTTGGTATTATCCCCACGGAGCGTGCAAAGGAATTGGCCCGTGCTGCCGATCTGGACCTAGTAGAGATCAATCCGAGCCGTAAGCCGCCGATTTGTAGGATTATGGACTACGGCAAGTATCGGTTTGATAAGTCCCGGCGAGAAAATGCGGCGAAACCACATAACGCTAAGCTCAAGGAAATGCGCCTAACCCCAAGAATCGGGGAACACGACCTACGGGTAAAGACCAATCAGATTCGTACCTTTCTGCTGGGGGGCCACAAGGTACAGGTAAGCGTGCAGTTCAAAGGGCGTGAGATTGTGCATGAGGCTATCGGGCACTCCCAGCTAGAGAACATTCTTACGATATTGGGGCCACTGGCAAAAGTGGAAACAAAGAATCGTCAAGGCAAGAGGCTAATGATGCTCTTGAGCCCCGACAAACAGGAAGCCGAAAAGATTCGGCGCCAGTCAGAGACGGAAAGCACTTAGAAAGTATTTGACTTTCCTCCTCATCGGGGCATACTGCATAATAATAACTTGAAATTTTTACTTTATGGAGCCCTTTATGCAGCCCTTTATGCAGATCGAAACAGCCACCTCTGTCATCATTCCTGGAAACGCCGTAACCGCCGAACGTATCGCTCTGGGGGACGTATCCCCGCAAGCGGCTATTAAGCAGTGTATTGGGCTAGAGGCAGTCGTTGAGGCTCACTGTAAGCTACCAAAATTGGTGGACATTCAGGCCTGGGGCACTAATGCCCTGGTTCAAACTCTCTGTAAAGCTTTTGCTCGCCACTACCCTGTAACACTTAGCCCCGATATCATTTGGAATACTATCTTGCAGGGCTTTGCGGCCCACATGGACACCAATGCGGAAAAGCTACGCCATAAATTTGTGAGCCATGATGGGCAAGAAGCACTACACGTCAACGATAACTCTCTTGTAAAGGGAAATCCCAACAACAATTGGAGTCGGGGTGTTGGGCAATTTAGCGAACAGATCAAAGACCATATCGGGGAAGAAATGTACGGTGTAATTGTGCGTGACTTCTCCACTACCTCGTTAGTAGACCGCGTGGCCTGCAAGGTATCTCTGATGAAGACTATGGATCAGTATTTCTCATACGGGTGGAGTACTATGTGTGGTATCCCCACCTTTACCCTTGAGGGGTCTGTGGATGACTGGCAGAAAGTTCGTGATGGCGTGGATGGGCTTTCGAGCATTGATCCTGATTTGTCTTGGTGGACTGATCCCCTAAAGAGCTTCTGTGACCAGTTTACCGCAGCTTCGGCGGGACATGCCAACCAAGATTTTTGGCGTAGCTTTTTTAATGACAAAGGTGGTTCCGGTGGTCCCTACTACAGCGGACACATGCTAACGCTTTTCCCATACCTGAAAAGCCAGGATGAAGCGAAGCGGAACCCGTATATGGACAACCCGAATCCCACTGGTAGCTGGGGAGGGCTTACTATGGGTAGCTTCTCCACCTCTCTTTCCGTTGTGGACTTTGAGTGGGACTACTACGGCACCATCTATAATATGCAGCTTGCTGGTGGTGTCCTGGGGGCCTCAGAGGTCCAGGGAACTCTCCGCCCACAAATTGGATGGGCGGTACTCGAAAAGGTAACTGTTCCAGAGAAGAATACTTACTAGTTCTAAACCCAATAAATGGAGGACCCGATGCAACCTATCGAAGAACTACTCGACTTGAAGGATGAGACGTTGGGCGAACTTACCCGCACCGCCATGGTAAAAATGATGGATGAAGGCGCCCTGGAAGATATGGACGCCCGAACCGATCTTCTTACCATTCTTGCCGCACAGGCATGTGCTCAGGTCTTGATTCGGTGTGCGGTAGAGCACAACGCCACCGAGGCTACGGTTGAGATTGAGGGCTACCACCTTGCCGATAAGCCGTATGGGAACTGGCGAGTCTCTGTGGAGCGCACTGATGTTCCTGAAGAAGAGCCGACTCCAGAAGAACTTGGATACGATCCTGGGGAAGACTTAATTACTGAAGTCAAAGTTACTATTGATGATGGTAAGAATACTAAAGGGCCTCAAATCTCTAGGACTCTTACCCGTACAGATGGAGACGGAAATGAACGAACCGAAGAATACGACCCCCGAGAAAGAATCTAAAGAACCAAAGCCTAAACGAACCCTCTGGGAGAAAATTAAGGCTGTCGCGAAAGACTTTTGGAAGGCCATTAATGATAATGACTCTTCCCCAGTCACTTAGGAGCGAATAATGGAAAGACTACATGCCTTTGCGTTCTATATGGGCTACGCAGAAGATCAGTGTATAGCGCCCGTGCTCATGGTCCACGAGGAAGGTTTCGAGACGGTCGCGCAGGCTATCTTGAGCATTCGTGAGGTTGGCGAAGAGCTTGCGCGGGAGCACGCCGAATACAGTCGCCCGAGATCAAAATGTATTAAAAGCAAATGCCCAAAAGATACTACTAACTTCTGTAGTATGTGCGGGGATTCATTGCAGACTGTCGATGAAGAGATTCTAGGCGAGGAAATATCCGCATACCTTTCCGAAGAGTTCACATTCACCATTAACGATGCCCATGATTCTCTGCTTCTGTTAGGAGAAAAGGGGTGGGACCTCTTTCCGGTTCCTGATCTAAAGTCCGTCCCTGGGCCGTGGACAATATGTGGGGGACTAGACAGGATTATTACTGATGCGGAGCCTACCGAAGAGTCTGTTCAAGAGAAATTTGAGCTTTACAACTAAATGCCATGCATGAACCCCGAACCTTTGCGGAAATCGCTCTCTCCTGTGGGGAAGTATTTGAGCTGACCCGGGAATGTCCGGCCTATACCTTCGTGGGCCTCACAATAACTATGGGGTTTTCGTTCCCTGGTTTGGTAAAAGAGCCCCACGAACAGTGGGAGCGCGCCTACTACGTCTCTAAGTTACAGGACGGCGAACGTGGCGGTCTTCAGCTATTAGAAGGGCCTCCACTTTTCAACACCTCAGTGAAGCTTCGGGTAAATCCCGAATTTGGCGGCATGCACACCGGATACCTGAATACTAACTATGGCTTTACTGGTATTGCGTCCCCTATCAACGACGAGCCCGGAGATATTGTGGGGAAGCCTGTAACTTTGAATACTCTAATTGCCCGTCTTCGTTCAATGGATAAAGAAAAACCAACATACATCTTGCGGGGTGGTGCAGAGTGGCCTATTATTGGGGCGTATTATATTCATGAATCCGGGGGTGTTATACTACAAGCCCTTGTGAACGAGTATGCGTACCAACTAACTTAAAGGACAGCCATGTATACAGTAAAAGCCACTGTTAGCACACTAGAAAACGGCAACCTAAAGGCTATTGTGACTACGGTAAAAGGCAATGAGGCGGAATTCCATATCCACGATCCCTCCCGTGTTCGTGATGATACCGTAGAAATAGATTTGATTCACGTGGAGGAGGGGCGGGCACTTATTGAGGTACCCGGAACTCCGGTGAATGGTAAAAATAGAATCTGGGTCTCGGAAGCTTCCCTAGTTGTGCCGGATAAAGAGAAACTGGCCCTAGAGGCGAAGGTGTTAGAGCTGGAAGCCCACCTCGTCACCTTAGTACAAGAAAAAAAAGATATTGTGAAAAATAAGGACGATGTCTTATTGCGCACACAAGCTGATTTTCAAAACACCCGTAAACGTCTAAAAAAAACCCAAGAAGAGCAGTTACGGTATGCGTCCGAGCCGCTAATAAATGAAATTTTAGTGGAAATCGACAATATTGATATTGCGCTGCGTACTGCTCGCACTTCTCCTATTCAGGATGTTCAAATCTACGGCAAGGGCCTGGAGATGGTCCGCAAGAATTTGTTTGCGTCTCTAGAGAAGCACGGGGTAACAGAAATTCCCACAACGGGAGTTCCTTTTAACCCTGAGTGGCATGAGGCGGTAGAAACGCGCCCTGCGCACAATATGTCCTCACAAACTATTTTGGGTGTGCACCGATCCGGGTATAAGCTACATGAGCGTGTGATTCGGCCCGCCAGGGTTGCAGTGGCGGAACCTATTTAGGCGAATCCTAGTGCAGCCACTATAGCCACCACACCAGTCGCTATAGCTCCCGCTATAATCTTCCACACATCAAGCTTCTTCTCTTCCACCTTCATGGCAAGCTGCTCTGTGGCTTCCAGCTTTTTCTCAAATTCCACTTTAACTGTATCAATATTCTTTTCGAGGTTGTTGATGCGCTCTATGGCTAATCGAATCTGCATACGCAATGAATCTGCTGCACCATCCCCGTGTATTACTTTTGAGATAGAGTCCATATCTTTTCCTAGAGCCTTTACTTCCATACTGATCTGAGCCACCACACCAGCTAGGCTTTCTAGCTGACTATGGCTGGCCCGTAGCGCCCCGACCACCTTGGAGGCTACATCTTCCGCCAAGCGATCATTCGGTAAATCTGTTGACATGTTAGGCTCCCTGTTTGCCAAACCTCTGTTCCAGCCAGCCCATATGTTCATTAAATTCTCGAAAACGAGTGGGGTTTAATATCTGTTCGGCTTTTTGAGTAAACTCTTCCCGAAATTTCAATTCAGTTTGCTTACGTTTCATCGCATACTTGGTGCAGGATATCAGGCGCTTTTGGTCAATTTCACCTTTCACCAGGTAGTCTTGTGCGCCATGCTGGACGACTTCTAAGGCATGCTCTTCATCGTCTTTTTCAGTAAACACTACTATGGGGATATCTATGGCCAGCGCTTGCACTCGGGTAAGAGTCTCTATTCCCTCGGAGTCAGGGAGGTCTAGGTCTAGTAGGATAATGGAGATTCCTGGTTTGTTTAGGTAGGGTGTTGCCCTTTCTAGATCAACGCAATGTTGTACTTGAAAATTTGCGCAGGCCTCTTTCAGAAGGCCTAGAATTATTCCTGCATTATTGCGATTATCTTCAATCAAAAGAATATTAGCACTAAAGCATTGATATTGAGTGGCCATCATTCCGTCCTTAGTCTTGGTCGGGGTTTGCCGGTATCTGAAATCCCATTTACCTACCTAAAAAGCAGCATCTAAAAATGCAACCGTTTGTAAAATATATCATATCTTTTGTATTTTTGCAATTAGCTAGTATTTGGACAATAAGCGGCTCTCATGGTTATTTAGGGGCATTCACTTGTCAAAGCCTGAAAAAGAGGCTCATTTTGAAATCAGAAGCTGATTTGGGGTATGTTTGGCCGGTGATTGGTTGTAAAATCCACGAAAGTTTCTGTTGGATTTTTTACCCCGCTCTCCCCATACTACTAAGTAGGCTTCAAGAAAAAGTCTCCTGAGAGAGAATGGTGTCTTAAAATGCTCGATCTGAATTGTTGGGATCAGGACTTTATTCATAACTACAAGCGGTATAGTAATGGGGCCGTCTTGCATGGGGTGCCTATTATTGATGCCCGTCCTTCTTTTCCTCCATTTCAGGGTACGAAAGTTTATTTGTTAGATACTGGGGAGTGCGTTCTGACCATTCCTGATCTACCTCCCTCCGCAAATAACGCCTCGGTGGTGCCCCTGGGGTTTATACTCGATGAAGGGTGTGCCAAAGAAAATGGGTTCACTATCGTTATAGGCAATGTGGGTTTTGTGCGCCCTGTCTCAATTGGTGGCCCAGGAGTACCGCTAAAAATCGCAAAGAAAATCGCAAAGAAACCTAGCCCTAATGGCCGTAGACTTCTATTTTAGGAGAAATGACTATGTCGGATAACCTAGATATCCCCATCCAATATATGGACGATTACTATAACAATTACACCAAGAGCGAGTATAAACTGGAGATCACCAAGAATGTACCTGATCTACTAGATACTTACCGATTAGATAGTGGTGGGAATTTGGTTGATAGGTCCGCACCGAACCCGAAGGCCATGGAGGTTATCGCTCAACTACTAATGTCTGATGACCGAGTCGATCAGGAGCTAGGGCAATACCTCATGGACTTATATTGTGCAACAGGGGACCTCCCAGCGGTTAGGCCAGCCATTACCCCAAGAGAAGAAATGCGTAAGCCGGAGCCGAAGCCTGTCGCGCCTAGGCGTGGCCGGAGGCTTTTATTCTAAGATGCCCTTTTACCTTGACGATTCGGTAGGATTAACTTGGATTGAACCACGAACATCTGCCGAGATTATGGCGCTAGAGGGGGTTCCTGACTGGACTGCGGTATTCGCTACAGACTGTAATTCGGCGCAGGTCTATAGCACTGCTCATGGAGCTTGGCTTACCTTCTCAGGCATGCAGCCCATTCAACACCTGGATGTGGAGTCCGATACTGAAAAGGCAATGTCCGCTGCACGACTGGCTTGGCGGGAAGGCTTGGCCGCTACAGATACGGAAGAACCTAATAGCGAAGGGCCCCAATATCCCACTAGGAAACCTGGTAGGAATCTACTCCTGTAACTAGGGCATTGGTTTTTTGCCAGTCGCGTAGTCTCGTGCACGACGATAGATAGAGGCGGCCTTCTTTTCACTCCCCGCTATCACATTGGCTTTGAAGTACGCAATATGGCCAGCGCGTAGCCATTCCAGCATGTCCTTTCGGCTAATGCCTTTACGTAGGTCCTTCTTACGTATCTTCTTTCCTAATTCCTTTTCTGCGGTCAATAGGGCTTTTCGGGCTTTATTGATATTAACCACTATGCGTCCAGTAGTACCTTTGGAGAATCCGCCTTTACGCCGCAGCTTACTGACCGCTAGAGGGGAAGATAGCATGTAATAAACCGCCACTCCTCCAGCTACTAAAATGGCTAGGCCGACCAGAAGGCTTTCTTGAGAAGTTGGTGGTACGCCGACAGTAGGGTACATAATATGATTTCCTTATAGACTACCAAAATAACCTGCCCAGTATAACACTATTGCCCTCTATATTCAATTTCCAAATTTTGGGTTGCTTTTCCCTTTTTCAAGAGGCACTATATCCGTACCTTTCTATATATATGGAGCTGTTTATGTACGAACCGATAAATGGGGAAGAGGCGTATCTTCAATGCCTCAAGACTATCCTACATACAGGAGTATTAATTGACAATCGAACGGGTGTTCCTCATTGGGCAGTCCCGCATTTAACAATTCACCACGATATGTCGAAAGGTTTTCCCCTCCTAACCACAAAGAAGATGGCCTTCAAGGCAATCAGAGTAGAACTAGAGGGGTTCTTACAGGGGATTACCAGTAAGTCTTGGTTCCAAGAAAGAGGGTGTCACATATGGGATGAGTGGTGCAATCCCACCAAGGTGCCTGAAGGATTATCTGAAGATGAGCGCAAAGCGTTTATGAAGCAGGAAGACGATCTTGGCCCAGTTTATGGAAGCCAGTGGAGACAATTCAATGGAGACCCAGAAGCCGACCAGGTAAAAGCCATAATCAACAAACTGAAAAGTGATCCTCTAGATCGCCGCATGGTGTGCTCGGCGTGGAATCCAGCGGTCTTACACGAGCAAGCCATTCCGCCTTGCCACTTCGCTTGGCATCTTACAGTCATCAAAGACACTCTAAATTTGTGTTGGATGCAGAGATCAGTCGATTTCGTATTAGGTGCCCCATTTAATCTAGCCAGCTATGGCCTTTTGTTACACTTGCTCGCAAAGGAAGCTGGCCTAAAAGAAGGACGCCTAACTGGATTTCTCTCTAACTGCCATATCTACGAGAACCACACAGAGGCGGCTATCAAGCAAGTAAAACGGCATCCACTCGCGCTTCCCCAGATCACTACGGAACCGTTTACTGGGGTGTTAGACTGGACCCACAAGGACACCAAGGTAGTTAACTACAAGAGCCACCCAAAGATAGTGGCAGAAATAGCGGTATAATGATAAAACTAATAGTCGCTATGACCAAAGACAGAGTAATTGCGGATAAGGGCGCTATCCCTTGGCGCTACACGGAAGACCTGCGGCGCTTTCGACGAATGACTATGGGTTGTACTGTAGTGATGGGACGAAAGACTTGGGACACCATTCCAGACTACTACAAGCCTCTGACTGGGCGCCTCAACATGGTCCTAAGTCGCTCCCGAACGGATATGCAACAATATGACTTCCCCAGTGTGCTCTTGTTTAATGGACTAGAAGAAGCAATGGGATTCTGTGAGAGCCATCTTCCTAAAGAACGTGACACCTGGATCATGGGTGGTGCGGAAATTTACCGGGAAGCTCTGGAAAATACAAAAATAAATGTAGAACATCTGGACATTGTAACAGTACCTGATAATATACCGCTACAGGACGCCACATTATTCCCTGAAATCAACTGGGAAGAATGGGTGCAAACGTCACACTACAAATCTGGTGAACTGGTTATTGAGACCTACCGAAAGGCATAAAGAGATGTTGAAGAAACTACCCATATTCCTAACTGTAATCCTAACTGTGATCCTAATGGGGTGCTCCCCTGTAGAGGTCTTCCAGTATGATGAGGACTCTATTCGTCACTGGGAAGAAGCTCGTGAGATGTTCGTCGAGCAAGTTACAGCGGCAGCTGAGGAAACTGAAGAGCTATCTTCTGAATCCTTCCCTGTCGGGGACCTGAGTTGGGAAGAATTCGAGTCTGGCCTTGCTGCATTTGACAGCTACTTGGCTCACGAAGAAGCTAAGCAAGACCTTGAAGAAGAGGAGGAGTAAGTTGGCCGAAACCCCCATTCCACAAAAAGCCGAATTTGATCTGAAGAAATATGAGGCTATTGCAAAAAAGTTCCTGAACCAAGCTAAGCGACACGGCAAGGAATTCGCAACGAAGATTGTAGACCACCAACAGAAGATAGCGGAAATTACCCGTAAAGTTCAGTTTGGGAAGTTGTCTGCGTCTTCCGGGCAAAGAGCAGTACGAAACTACCAGCGTGCCATCAAGGCCTATATGGAGACTATGGAAAAGGCTATTAAGTGGGACCAGGCTAATGCGTACTGGGAAGCTACGGGCAGTCTATTAGGCTGGTTGGGCATCCTGTCGAGCGTGCTAGTAACGGTTCTGTAGCTCAGAACCGGCTTGCTTTTCGGGCATACATCAAGCACACTAGAGATAGCGGTAGTCTAGTCCTAATAAGGCAAAGATATGAAAAAAGCCATTATTAGTGATATTCATGGAAACCTGGAGGCGCTGACTGCTGTATTAGCAGACATCGCACAACAAGGCATACCCACACAAAATATCATATGTCTCGGTGACGTGGTTGGGTACGGACCTGATCCGATTGCTTGCCTGGAGATCGCACAGACCTTTCCCGTACATCTTCTAGGCAACCACGAGGAGGCGCTCTACAATCAGCGGTTTCCATTCAACACGCATGCGCAAAAGGCTATAGACTGGACTCGCCAGCAAATAGAAAATCTGCCCGCCAAAAAGAAGCGTATTCTGAAAGTGTATCTTTCCCAGCTACCCACTATCTACCATGAAGGGGATGTGACTTATGTTCATGGCTCGCCACGAGATCACACGGGCGAATACATCATGGGAAACATGCCAGCTTTGGACCTAAGGCGCATAATATCTCACGTACAGCATCTATGTTTTGTGGGACACACACATCTTCCAGGATTGTTGTCGGAATCTACTATTGGGCGTTTCCCGGCCCTATTTGGTCCTAGTGAAATCAATGATCACTACAAGGTACAAACCGAAAAAGCCATTATAAATGTTGGCTCTGTGGGACAGCCCCGTGACTGCATCCCTCGTGCCTGCTATGTTTGTTTTGATGGTTCGTGGGTAGAGTGGCGCCGAGTGTCTTATGACACTATGGCCACTTACGGAAAAATCTCACATATTTCCGAATTAGATGATCGACTAGGAATACGTCTGCTTAGTGGAAATTAAAGATAGACTTTATGTCCTAGATGGTTCATACTATTTTGGCGGTCTGTGGCTACAAATGTGGTTTTGTCTAGTGGTGGGAAACTCGACGCGACAGGTAGGCACAGGCCGCCATCCTTTCTTCAATTTCCGTAATATTTTTGACTATTTAGGGCTTGACTCGGATGCTTCATCGTGCATACTCTGGTTTATACGTAATGAAGAAGGCGGACTAGGTGACGAAAAAGTCAACGTTGGTCACTACTATCGCCGGAACCTAAAAGTAGAAAAGAAATAGATATGGTTACTGAACTTAATGACTCCAATTTTGACAGCTTTGTGGGCTCCCGCAGTGTAGCACTTATTGACTTTTACGCAACCTGGTGTGGGCCTTGTACTCAGATGGCCCCTATTATTGAGCAAACGGCTACAAAGTATGCCGACACTGTCGCAGTCGGGAAGGTGAACGTGGACCTAGAGACCAATCAGGAACTTACTAGCCGACTTGGAATTAGCGCACTACCTACCTTTCTCTTCTTTAAGGACGGGCAAATAGTAGAGACCGTATGTGGAGCGATCCCGCTGATTGCCCTCGAACAGCAGGTAGACGCTTTATTAGACTAATAATTGAATTTTGGACAGTATTTTTTGCCACGTCAAACTATACTTGTTGATTATTAGTATTCGTACTTTATTCTGATCTCGAACCCGTTGGATCTTGTCGCGATGCCTTCTAGCTAAAAAGGAATTTTTGGGGTCTAAATAGACCTCATAGTCAGGTAGGTAAAAATCTGGGAAATACCGTCTCGGATAGTCGTCAGAGTCCAGCCACGGCAAGGGAGCCGGGCGAATCCAGGAGATGGCGTTTTGATCCAACTCCTTTGCCACAATGACTTCATAGCTAGAATCTAGCTTGACAAGTTCACCTTGTGCGGATAGATAAATAGAGGGTTTAGAATAAAGTGTGCTTGGTTCTTTCTTTTTTGTTGCACAAGCCCCCAGATGGTTTCTAAACTGGGAGGCAGACAAGATTCGGCCACATAGAAGGCATTGTTTAGTTTTTTTATGGGCCATAAATTTACCTAATAGGAGTGTTATATGGGAGTAATTATAGGAATCGACCTGGGAACTACTAATTCAGTAGTATCGGTCATGGATGCGGGCGAAGCAGAAGTTATCACTAATGCACAAGGTGCCCGCACCACCCCATCAGTAGTTGCGTTCCGTGACGATGGGGAACGCCTCGTGGGTACTATCGCCAAGAGGCAAGCTGTACAAAATCCAGAAAATACCATTTTCTCTATCAAGCGCTTTATGGGCCGTCGGCATGAAGAAGTCGGCACTGAAGAAAAGATGGTGCCATACAAGATTGTAGGGGGCACCGATGATCTTGTAAAGGTACAAGCTGGAGATAAGGAGTTCACTCCTCCTGAGATTTCCGCAATGGTCCTCCAAAACTTGAAGGAAAGCGCCGAAGAGTATCTTGGTGAAAAAGTAACTCAAGCAGTAATCACGGTCCCGGCGTACTTTAATGACGCTCAACGGCAAGCAACCAAAGACGCGGGTACTATTGCGGGCCTAGAGGTGAAGCGCATTATCAATGAGCCTACTGCGGCCGCACTGGCCTTTGGGCTTGATAAGAACGAAGACCAAATCATCGCGGTATTCGATCTAGGCGGTGGGACATTCGATGTCTCTATCCTAGAACTTTCCAATATTGATGATAAAGATCAGGTCTTTGAGGTTAAGGCGACGAACGGGGATACTCATCTTGGTGGCGACGATTTCGACGAAATCCTAATTAATCATGTAGCCGACGGGTTTATGCAACAACACGGGATAGACTTGCGTAAGGACCCAATGGCGCTGCAACGGCTAAAGGACAGTTGTGAGCAGGCAAAGTGTGAATTGTCCACAACTAGCTCAACGTCCATCAACCAGCCTTTTATCACGCAAGATGCAAACAAGAATCCGATTCACCTAAATCAAACATTAAGCCGAGCTAAGTTTGAGCAACTATGCGAACCGCTTTTTGCGCGCCTGATCGGGCCTTGTAAGATCTGCTTGGAAGATGCAGGAATTTCAGCTAGTCAGATTGACGAAGTTGTATTAGTAGGCGGTTCGAGTCGAATCCCGAAGGTACAAGAAATCGTGATGGATATTTTTGGCGGGAAGGAACCCAACAAGACTATCAATCCCGATGAAGTGGTTTCTATTGGGGCAGCCGTGCAAGGTGCAATCCTCGCAGACCCCTCCTCCACTAATATTACCTTCTTGGACGTTACTCCTCTTTCTCTTGGGGTAGAAATTGAAGGCGGAATGATGGTGACGTTAATCGAGAAGAACACCACGATTCCCGCTGATCGAAAAGAAGTATTCACAACAGCTTCTGATATGCAGAGTGTGGTAGATGTCTTCGTTTACCAGGGAGAGCGTCCTGTAGCTAAGGACAATAGATTACTTGATACTTTCAAACTCACTGGTATTCCCCCAGCGCCCCGATCTATTCCTAAGATTGAAGTGGCTTTTGATATCGACGTTAACGGTATTTTGAAGGTCACCGCCAAAGATTTGGGGACTGGTAAGGAACACAATATCGTGATTGAGTCATCTTCAGGACTTTCCAAAGATGATATTAAACGCATGGTGGAAGAGGCTGAAAAGAATGCTGATGCGGACGCACAAAAGCAAGCTGAACTAGAAGAACGAAACCAGGCTGAAAATCTGGCATACGTGGCAACTAAGTTTGTGGAGGAGCACGGCGAGAAGATTAGCGAGCCAGACAAAGAAGAATTAATCGCGCAAGTGGCAGCCGTGCGCAAAGCTCTGGAGAACAATACTGGTGTCGCCGAGGCCCGTAAGACCTTAGAGACTACTCAAAGCCGGATAGCTATGGAGCTATACAAAAATGCAGGAGCGGCACCAGAAAGCACTGAAGATGTCCCAGACATCGAAGCTCCAGGGGACGCAGCTGATGTGATAGATGTAATAGATGTCGATTACGTGCCTAAGAGTGAGGAATCTACGACAGAAGCTGCCACCGAAGAAAACAAAGAAACTGAAGGTGCTCCCACGGGTGAAAAAAGTAGTCGCTCTCCGTATGGGCAAGAACAATAGAAAGCAGGTAAGATGGAAATGGTATTCTTCGTGTTTATAATTTTTGTGAGTATAATTATGGCTTATGGGATAGCCATCAACTTTCGAGAAAGACACCAAAATATAGTGGCGGACCAAAATGAAGAACTAGAAGATGAGGTCGCACATAGCCAAATGTTGCGCGACGCGCTTCTTCAGTATAACCCCAAAGGCCTCCCATTCAACTACTTACCCAATGGTAGAAAACAACTGATGGCATCAGTGGAACAGACTGCGGCCTTTGTGGACCCGGAAGCAAAAATCATTACACCAAAAAAGATCATAAGTGCGGTGAATGGTTTAAAGGCTGTACATTTTGAGGGTCTATATCGTATTCGATTTGATTTCGGGTCTGTATCTACTCCTTCCACGTTAGACGTTTTTGAGACAGAGGGCGTACAGTTAGTGTTAGATTACGATAATGATATGCCTGTCTATGTTCAGTTTCCTATTAAGGAGGGCTCTCGTCCGACCAAAGAAGAAATGGAAAAGGTTTGTTCGGTCCTCATGGACATGAGTACTCCCTGGGGCGCATTCGTGGCGATTCCAATTCGCCAATTCAGCAGTGAAGTAGTTAGTAAAAAGAAAACCACAATACCTCGAACTCAAACTACTGGTACGGCTTCCCTCTCAATAGGGGACACATCTGCGACTTCTATTGTCTTTGAAACTCCTGATTGGACTTTCGCTGCTCCAAATGCTTCCGCATCTCTCACCAAAGAAGAGCTAGAGCTTCTTGAAAATGTCCTAACAGAAGGAGTCACCCAGTGGGGTGGCGGCGAAGATGTATTGGCAGCATTGAAAATTGTTTGGAATCTTCGAAAATCATAGACTTCGACTTTACATAGCGTCTAATGAGAGCATAATGACTATAGAGGGGCACTAAGGCGTGCACCCTAATAAAAACCTAATAGGAGAATTTGAAATGGCAACTAAAAAAGCAACTTCCACCAGTAAGCCCAAGACACAGAAGCCCAAGGCCGCAAAGCCTAAGAGCCCGAAGGCTGCCCCAAAGACACCACGGGCAGGTAGGAAGACCCGAACCACTAAGACAACCCCCAAGACGACCGCTAAGGCCAAGATGCCGACAGCCAAGAAGCCCACTAAGGTGACACCGAAGCCCACACCTCCCTCAAAGGCCAAGATGCCCTCCCCAGAGCTTCCGGGCGGGCAGGCCACTATCACCACCCCGGCTCCCAGTGTTCGCGTCTACTCAGCCTCTGTGGGGTTCCGTTCCAAGGTATGGGGCCTTCTTTACGCGCAACGTAGTACCGGCAACAAGATAGAACTCTGTATGCAGGACGCCATGACTCACCCGGAAGCCGTGCGGGCCTCTCGCCTTCTGGATAGCCAAGAATCAATCGTGTGGGTAAAGGTCATGGCCTGCCCAACCGCAAAGCAAATGCGTGGTTAGTCCTGAAGACTACCGAATAGAATACGCCATTAAGGGATGGCAACAGGATTTGTTAGTCAGACTAGTTGATGACCAAGACTATGAGGATACCGTAGCTTTTCCGGCTACTCCTGATACCTTGCAAATGAACATGGAACGCGCTAAACTATACCTAACTGCTAGGTATGCACTTAGTCTTGAAAGCGCGGGTGATGGCCAAGAAGCCGACGAGAAATCTTGAAGAAGCTTTTTTCCTTAATGAATGGGTGGCACGCAGTATATTCAAACAAACGGTCGTTCGTCTTCCAGCTTACATGGAAGACAACGGCTGTTGGGTTTTATACACAACCGATTTTAATTGGAAACGCTCTCTTAGTTATCCCCTCACTGAACATATCCAGTCTCTGATTGAAGAGGGCACGCACGCGGCCCGCCTAATGCCGTGCTGGAAGAGTGAGAGCGATTCCTATGAGGTCATTCCCGATTTCTCAGGCAACATGGCAGCCGCACACAGCATGGAAAAAGAGCTACATGGTCTGGGCTTCAGAGATCACTACATTTCCGCTTTGATTAAATCCCGGCAACCCTCGCAAGAATTCTACTGGTACCTTCTACACGAGGCCACACCTCATGTTAGATGCACTACAGCAAAAAGTGTTGTTCTTGGTAATTTCGACGAAATGCACTTCGAATCTTACAAAAAGAACTTCTTCGGTTAGAACGTGTTGACACGGCTCTACCTAAAGAGCATTCTATATCAGACCATTCTTAAGCGAAGGGAGAGCTGAAATCATGGAACGTACCGGGACCAGTGCGGGCTTATTAGTATACAGATACAATAAGGGGCGGTTGGAATTTCTGCTAGTGCATCCGTCAGGGTGGGTTAATAGAAATGCTCCTTTCTACATCCCCAAAGGTAGGCCTGAAGACCAGGACGCCGGGTTGCTAGATACAGCAGTCCGCGAAACTGAAGAAGAAACCGGGGTCAAATTCAAAGTTGTTTCTCCACTTGGACACATTACTTACAAAAATCGCTCTAAGAAGATATGGGCTTTCCTGGCAGAATTCCTAGATGGCCCCGTAGATGAAGAGGGGCATGTATTGCACGATGACTGGGAAAATGATATAAAAAGGTTCTTTCCTAGCAATCGTGCCAAAGAACTGATCCGTGACGAGATGCGGGAATTCATCACAAAGGCTGAAGAAATCTTGAAATCTCAACATGGAAAGAGTAACCTTCACGAAGACGGCCACAGTTCCCGGGACAACTCGTAAGGCTATCGAATTTAGAGAAGGTGAAAAACTTTGGGTAGCTCTTGACGGGGATAAATGGGCTATATTCAATAATGCGCTGGACGCCATTCCCCTCACACGATTATCCTCTTCTGAGCTAAAGGCGTTGGATCTCGAATGGTCCGAAGGCTCAACCACTAAAAACTCTCTCTAGCTTGATTTTTCCTCATCGCAGGGCATACTAGCCTGCGTGGCCGTATAAATGGGGTGTAAAAAGGAAAATAATACCCACCACAATAGGGTTCCCTATTTTTAGGCTATTTGAAATTGATGGTTAGAGAAGTTTGGGTCGTACAGGAGACACCCTCTCCCAGGGGTTTACGGCGTACAACTGTCATTATATTTCTCTCAAGATTTTGTTTGATTTTCCTTTGGTACGGGGCACACTACAATATGGCCCTAAGTTTTCCCCAGGAGAATAAATTGTGAAACACGAAATCGTTGAAAAGGATGGCCGCTTCCAGGGTATCGTTTACCTTGAGGATGGGCGACGAGTCCCCGTGGTAGACATCCACCCACAAAAACGCTTTCTCGAACTTTCAACCATTGAAGTGTCCGCAAATGGGCGACTCATCTCCGGCACCGGAGAAATGAGCGCCGCCGATCTCTTGCGTATGGCGGAATGTCTCAAAGAAGCCGCCGCCTTTATGGCGATGATCTCGGAAACTGTCACTTGCCAGCCCGATCCCACGCGACTTCCTGAAAACGTGGAACTACTGGAAAGCGCCTAGACTCCATACCCCTCTTATTGTACAATGGCCCCTAATGGGGCTTTTTGTATTTAAGAGGATGGTATGTATATACAGAACACAGTAGGACAGCTACAGCTTTCCCGACAAGAGCGCGCGACCCCCTTTGGACAACTAGCCGCCAGTTTGGAAAATATTGTGGGGGGTATCGTCTCTGCGTTCACCGCTCCAGTTGGTTCGGCCGAACAGATGGCCGTTCAACTACTCGGCCCAGAGCTACCAGCATTTATTGCCAGCCTAACCGGCAGTGCGGAACGCTTGAGAGGCATTCTCCAAAACACACCCCAACAAGGTATCTTTCTGGAGCGAGGCCAACAACTCGGGGTGCTTATACAGGAAGCTATTGCTGCCCTCCAAGCCATTCGGGCTAGTGCAGAGATGCTGTCCACTTTAGATGAAGATCGCTTGAGGGAGCGTCTCGATACCAACGAGTCATTACTAAGAAGGGCTGAGTTCGCAGCCGAAAATCCTGCTTCCGCTGCGGGGTACCAGGGACTAATGCAAACCGGCTGGGCGTGGGTCTTTGGGACATTAGCTGAAATCCGCCAAGGGGCTGAAGCAGAAGTAGCCCAGTTAACTCAAACAATAAATCGGCTGAGACGGGACATCGGCGAGATAGAGTCTCAACGACAAAGTGCTTATAGGCAAATTGCGGAGCAGAAATCAAATTCAATTCTAAAACTCATCCAAGTTGGAGAACTTGCAAAAGGAATCGTTATGGGACTCACAGACACAGATAGGATACAAGGACTCCTTCGTCAGCACCTTCCCGATGCTGGACAGCTTCGAGAACGTACCTCTCAAGCCACACAGGCTGTCCGAAACTTTAGCGATGACCTCCAAGCATTCACAAATGCGGAGCAGCTACTCACTACCTGGTCGAATCGTCTCGATGTAGTACAGACCAACAGCGCCCAACTAGATTCAAGGATCAGCGATATACACTCAAATATAAATAGTCTAAGAAGTATGTATGGGGAATTGGCTACTCGTAATGTTCTCCCGCCACCGCTTCAACCAGCCCAGCAAGGTGGGGCTGGCCTAGGCTTGATCCTGGTGGGTTTGTTGTTGATAGGGGGTCTTACAGTGATCTTCCTACCAACTATAGTAAAAAAGATACAGGAAAGGTAATAACAGATGTTGACTGTGGCTGAAGAACGTTTGCCTCACCCCATCCAGGTACTTACGCGCCTCTGGATAATCGCCTATACAACATTGTTGCTAATTTTACTCTCAGGACTAGCAGTCCTGTTCTGGGGTATACGAAAACTAATTGTTAAGAAGAAGGGCGGGCGCGAACAAAAGCGCACCTAGGTGTTGCGGGTTTACCCGCCAACACATCAAGAGTAGCAGTAACCGAAATTAGTGTAGCTAGTTCCTCTGCTTCCTTCAGGCTTACAACCTTGAGGCCCATCGAATCTAGCGGGCGCGGTTTAACTCCCGTCGGCAGACATACTGTGTAGACCACAATATCCATGACCACATCAGAGGCCGGGATATAATCTAGTTCGGCGAGTTTCTCTTCGACCTCAATTTCTACTCCTAACTTCCGTCGCCAAGCACGCTTTAATGCATCTTGGTCTGACTCATTCTCTAACACCCGACCATTCGGTAGTTCCCATTGGCCAGGGAAGGACTGGCTAAGTCGTCTTTGAGAAAGCAACAAGTGTTTAGGTCGTGGCATATAGGCCCCGAAGACTACTCGCACATGTTTACGTGGCGCCTCTTCGCCCACGGTGCCTCTTGTGAAAGGTAGGTATCCGGCGGTAGTAGAGGGTGCTATTTCAATTGGGTGGGATATTCGGCTGAAGTCAACTAGCATTCCTGGGTTCTGTTCCTTCAACCACTGTACCATGACTGCGCCGATTGCGCTGTTTTGGAGTTCCTCATCGGTCTCTAAAGATTGTACAATCAACTCATCTTCATGTATAATATACAAAAGCTGGGCGACTTCTGCCCCATTCAGATGCGCCACAACGATTCCTGAGCCTGCCGGGGCAATATCTTGATACAATTCTAAGCCGTTCATTTTTCCCCAAAATGCTAATTTGCAAAATCAATCACGTCCTCTATAATACACTAGACTAGCCCGCATAGCCCACATAAAATCGCCTCATCAACATGAACAATGCTCCTGAACATAAAATCATCAAAGTAGAGCCTGAAGTGATCGAGGCGCCCAAGAGTTCCCTGGCTCCTACATCTGCCCGGGCTATCGTAGAGGGCTTCTCTAGGGGTGTACAAGGCAACTACTTAGAGCGCTTCTATAAAGACAAAGACCCATCCACCGTACGATCTTATGCCAAGTCAATCGCGGAGTTTGGGGACTTCCTGGGCGTCGATTCTCTGGAGAGGGTGTCCGAGGTTATTCTTGCTACGCAATCTCCCATTGAATTAATGGATATAGGCGAAGCCTTCAAAGAGTGGCTGCGAACGAAGGGCCTGAAGGCAGCCACCATTAATGCAAGGCTCGTGGCGGTAAGGTCCTTTTGCCAGATGCTGAATTCTCTTGGTGTAATACCGTGGAAAATGGATGTTGGGGATGATGCAGTAACAAGAGATAGAGAGCGAACACTAGGCCCAGAAAAAGAGCAAATCAACAAAGTATTGAGCCTTCTTTTGGAAGACAAATCAGATGCCGGACTAAGAGACTTAACAATACTGACTATTTTATTAGAATTTGCGTTGCGACGTAACGAACTAGCAACCTTAAATGTTGAAAATATAGATGATACTTCTTCTGGGATTAGGTTCAATGTGATGGGTAAAAAGCGAAAAGAAAGGGAGTGGACCCCTAACCGTTCGTCGGCCTTTGGGAGTGAGATTATTAGAAGCTGGTTGGAGGTTCGTGGAGAGGAGCCGGGGCCCCTCATTATCAGCTACAAACCCGCAAAGGTAAACCTTCCAATTCAAGGTCAGGGGCTAACTGGTCACGGGGTGTGGCAAATACTCCAAAAAAGGGCCGTAGAAGCGGGTGTAGAAGGGGCTTTCAGGCCGCACGGTTTACGTCATGCGGCGATCACTAATTTCTTAGAGACAAATCAAGGAGATTTGCGGGCCGCTATGTCGTTCGCTAGACACCGAAATATCAACACCACAATTGTTTACGATGACCTTATCCGAGATGCGGTGAAAGACAAGGCCTCAAAGGCCGCAGATACCTGGTGGGAAGATAAATAGGCTGTTCCCTTAAACGCGATTTTATGGTAATATTACTATCCTAGAATTTACGGAGACGAGGACACTATGGGCACTGAAGCTAGCCTTATACTATTCAATGTACTTGCGGCAGTTACTGGAGGCCTCATCGGGGGGATGTTGGGGTATCGGGCTGGAAAGACCAGTAAGGCTCAAGATACTCAACTTCCACCAGGCCCCTCCCCATCCATCGCCCATCAGCTAGATATTATTCGGCAGAACACCGAAGCCGCAGGAGAATTGCTCCGGCTGGGCGGTCCTAGTGCGGATACTATACGTGAATTATTAGACGCCCTTAAGGCTCCTCTGGTAGAAATTGCGCAAAACCTGCGTGTTGCCGATCTGCCTGAACAACAATACTTCCGAGCCCCTCTTGCTCACTTGTCACCAGAAGATCAAATCAGTGTCTACGCACAGTTCCGTACTCTCTATCGGACAACCTCAAATATTCTACTGTACGGATATACAGTCTCGCAAGATGATGCGCGTGTGGTACGAGCTTATTCGACGGTTACACAACAGCTTCTCTTACGTGTTTTAGCTTTAGGGGAGACCACATTGTTAGAGGAATTTTCTGGCAGGCGTGAACATAGGGACGCGGCTCTGCAAAAGTTCCGCGATATCCTGGGAACCCTAATTAGTCTCAAAGATGCTAGCCAGGAGCAAAGAGGAAACTTTGATGCTCAGGTGCACGCGATTATTTCTTCTGGAACTTTTACCCACCAAGGTACTCAACTTCAAGTTGACCGCAGCGGGCTCAACTCCGATCAGGCCTTCTACCTCATCCAAACCGCTATGCGCCAGGCTGGCATTCTCTAGCTTTCCAATCTCAAATCCTATCTTTTAGCTTTTCTTAAAGATTAGCATTAAAAAGATGCTAAAAAAGTCCTAATAAGTACTAATAATGCTTTTTAACCTATTTATAGTAATACATAGTAATACACTTGTATGACTTATAGTAGTATAAAGGTATTTAATACCCTATTATACATATAGTACATATACTAATATTAGTGTTAATAGTTATAACAGTATATAGGTTATACTAAGGTTATTAGTAAATAGGGTATTAGTAGTCATAGTAATAGTAATAGAAGACTATTAGTTATTAGTACAACTGTCTAATTATTAGTATCAGGTGTTATTAGATGTTATTAGGGAAAGAAATAATAGTAGTAACAGATACCTACTAGTCTTTGTCTCTTTCCTTATCCGCCTTGTACTGATCTGATCTGTAGTCGGTCTGGTAAAACCCTGGACCTTTGAACAACACTCCGCCGCCGCCAGTGATTATACGTTCTGCCTTTTCCTCTTTGCAGTTAGGGCATTCCTTTAGGGGATCGGCTTTTATACTGTGCATCACTTCCCACGTATGCCCACAACCCCCGCAACGATAATCATAAGTAGGCATAGTCCCTCTGCATCATATTGAATAGTTGGTGGAGGTGGGGGGCATCGAAGCCCCCGTCCTGATAATCAGTCGAGGTTGGCGTCTACAGCGCGTAGGCTCTACTTTGATCTTAGCTTATAATCCCCGTAAAGCCACGGTGAGCATAAGAGCAACTCCCAAGTATTTAACCATCAAGCCTGCGAGTATCAGCTATTAGGCGATCCGACTAACGGCCGAAATTCAATACCGTCGGCATTATTGATTTCGGGGCTGAGACGTATTGTCTAGGCAGCCATTGCGTAGCTATTTTTGGCAGCTAAGTGCCTGACCGGCTTGATAACGGGGCCTGCCGATCAACCCCGGCGTGCAACCAAAATTTTCTAATATCAGTCGAATCCCTTTCACCCCCATAATTGTAAATAGATAAAAGAACCTTCCCCTATAGTATGGGCGGAAGGCGAGAGAAAAGCAAGCCCCGGCTTATCTTCTTTTGAACCAGTCTCGCATATCGGACGATGGAAGTTGTAGATACCCCCACAGCCCGAGAAAGAAAAGCGCCCCGAATACGAACAATGCACCCATCGTATACCCCTCCCAAAAGGGGCACCAGAAAGCACCCCGGAAAATCGGATATTAAGGGTCGGAATTATCCCGCATTTCAGCGTGGAAAATCACCCCTAAGAGTATGCCCCAAACGCGCCGTAAATCAAGCGCCCCCGTGGGCGTCCAGAAATGGGGGTAGAATCGACGCGGTACGCTCGCCGGTGTCAGGGTATTAGGTGCCTACCGGTCGGCCCATTTTGGGGGCTTATTTCGCGTCTGTTGCTGCGCTTGTTTGGGCGGTAGTCTAGGACGGGAAAACCCCGGCGGTCCAATGGGAACCCGGGGCGACAAATGTCAGAGCAAAGGGCAAAGGAAAACCCCGACTTTCGCCGGGGCTTTACTTGCGGTCCACCACTAGACCATTAGCAGTTCCTGAGCGGCATTCCAGGCAGCCGTTTTGACGTCCGCCCCTGCCCCGAATTGGTTGGCATGAAAGCGGTTTTCGGCGGCATTGTCGGCGGCGTCCCCGGCGGTGTTGCGTGAACCCCGTTGGTGGTCGGCCCATTGGGTAACGGCGTTGAACGCGCCCCATGCCGATCCTTCCATTCCGGCGAGGCGATTTTTCGCGTCCACCATGAAATTGTCGATGATGGTTTGCAGGGTGTTTTGCGTCCGAGTGCCGACCGTCTCGGCGGTGTCGATTTTTAGAACGGCGCGGAGGTATTCGCCCATCCGTTCCGAATTGACGGGTTGCTGCGCCATCTTGGCGGCGGTGTCCGCGTATTCGTTGAAGGATTCCCGCGCCGTCCGAATCGCCGCAATTGCTTGCTTGATTCGGGCGTTCATGCTGACAGTGTGTTTGACCTTGGCGGCGTACTTGCGTGCCCGGCCAGAATTGAGCGCCATCGAAAGCGTGTTCCAGCAGACAACCCGGATCACGGTGGGCTGGATGCGGACAGCAAGGGAACCGTCGTGGCTCGTTGCCAAGAGAATATAAGGGACGTTCAAGTCGCCGGGGATCACTTCGCGGGCGCCGGGCAATTGGGCGAGCATCCAGACGACTTGCCCACCTTTGAGCGATCCGGCAGATTCGTACCGGATTTCCCCCTTGTCCGCCAGTTCATCCAAGAACCCGAAGGCGTCCCGGTTTTGGAGGATTTCGTACCCGTCTTTACAGACTCCGAGGGTTCGGCAATCGGTGTCCCGGATCAGACCGTAAAAGCCTTTGGCTTCCTTTTGGACAAGTCCGCCGCCCATTTCCCCATCTTCCCCGACGGTGATTTCCTCGTCCTCGAAAGAAAGGGCTCGCTTGCTAACGTCCCAATCGAGTCCGGCGCTATGGATAGCGAGGGCGGAGGTTTGGGCTTCGCTGGTCACGAGTCCGGCGCGGTGCCATGCGGGGGTACGGGCGTAGGTGGCGGTTTCGATGAATGCACTCATGGTTTTGTTCCCTTATTCTAGGGCCTAGTGGTGGGTGTCGGGCGGCGACTCTCGCCCCCTCGACAACACAAGTATGCCCTGCAATCCGGGAAAGTCAAACGCTATTCTATATAAAAAGCGCGACTGTGACGTAAAGCTAGTGGGACCAACGAGTTACGGTTTTCGATTTTCCCCAAAATTGTGTTCGGGGCATTGGTTCCGCTAGAGTATGCCCGGCGATTCTGAGGATTCAAGCGCCGGGGTGGATTCTTTTATATTGCCCAAGAAAACGCCAGGACCGCGCAAGGTGTCCCGGTAGGTACGAGAAAAGCCCCGACTCCCGCCGGGGCTTTCGTTCGCATTCTCGGGCGATTGTGGGTGCCTACGCGACGGCGCAAGCGATACCCCGGATAGTGTGTTGCAGTTGTTCGACCCGTTGGGGGCTGGTGTCGAGTCGTTGGGCGATTTCAACCCCCTTGTATCCGTCGCCCATCATATCCAAAACCGTCACCAGACGGCAATCGTCGTGTTGTTCCAACCGCGCCCGAATGGTCCCGATGATTTCCTGGTTTTCCAGGGTTTGCAGCCCCTTGTCGCCGGAATCCGCATCGAACCATTGTTCGCCGTTGTTACCGATCATCGACACGGTGTTTACCGCGCCGTCTTTTCCAGCCCGCTTTTCCATCTTGGCGGAGCGTACCCAACGGAGAGCGATGGTACGAACGTGGTTGTAGAACCACGTCGTAAACTCGCAATCGGCAGTCAGGAAGCTATCCAGCTTGCGAAAGACTTGCACCAAAATCTCTTGCGATGCGTCTTCCCGGTCGGCGGGCCGGACGTTGGCGAAGTGCTTTTGCAGCACAAGCATACTGCCCGCTTGCAGCCCTTCCCAGTCCTTCGCGTCCAGTTCGATACCGGAAAGAACCTTGGCCCCGATTCCCTTGTAGTCTACGAGTTGCGTCATGGTTTACCCTTTCAAGGGTTCTAGTGGTGGGTTGCCGGGGCGAACGTCGCTCCCGACGCTAGAAGAATACCCCCCAAAACCAGATAGGCAAGCGAAAATCTCAAAAAAAGTTTCGGCTTGCCGTAAAGGGGTGCTGGGCAACGAGTTAGGCGCATGCGCTGGTTGTGATTTCGGCGATTTTGCTTTCTAATTGGCTGACCCGTTGGGGGCTGGTTTGTAACCACCGGGCGATTTCCCTCCCCGGTATCCCACAAGCCCGCATATCGAAAATCTGTGTTAGCCGGTAGTCGGGGTGTTGGTCTAACTGCCCCCTTACCGCTTCTAGTAGTTCCTGATTTTCGAGTCCATCGGTTGCATCCGATTCGGCTTGCAGTTCTTGCAGGTCCGGTTCCCTTTCTACTTCCGTCTCATCGTCGAGGGATACGGTTTTCTCCGCGTAGCGGGTTCCGCGCTTCAAGGTGTTGAGACGACGAATCCAGTTGAGCGCAGCGGTCTTTACCTGATTGTAGAACCACGTCGAAAACGCACAATCGGCAGTCAGGAAGCTAGATAGCTTTTCGAAAACGAGTATCAATACCTCTTGCACCACGTCCTTTTGGTCCGCTCGCGGGACGTTGGGGTATTGGGTATAGACGATATAGTTCGCCATTTTCCCAAGGTCTTTCCAGTCCTCCGCCTCTAATTTGCCCCCGTCGAGGAGCATTTCCCCGAGCGCAACATAGCTAGGTTTCATGGAATTGTGGTGGTGTGGTGGTCCTAGGGGTGTTGTGCGGAACGACGTTCGCCCCGGACAACCGAAGTATGCCCGAGGATTCGAGAAAATCAAGCGGGATTCTCAAAAAAAGTGATTAGGGTCGTGCCTTGGGGCTAGCCGGTTGCGTCGTGGATTCCATCGAACCAAAAGGCGCAAAGGATATCCCCGGCGAAGTAACAGAGCGCCCCAATAGCAAAACAGGAAATCGGTTCCATGATGGTTTTCCTTCCGTCGGAGTCAAGTATTCACATTATGCCCTGCCATTTCGGAAAATCAAAAGGTTTGATATATGCGAGTTATGGGGCATACTACTAGGGTGGGAAAAGCGGACCTCTATTGGGTGGTTTGCGTACACTTGTCAGGCGGTGCGTTATATTGGGTAATATAAAAATACCCCAGTAAAAACCCTACGCACAAAAAAGACTAGCGTTTTTACAGCTAGTCTTTCTGTCTTTATCAGCCCGTATAGTATCCGCCACAAGGATTGAATATGCGGAATCCGGGTTGAGGCATCATGCCATGTGGATTATCCATTTGATAGGGATAGACTCCAACTAGTCTTCCTTTAGGGAGTTCTTTCTCTACCTGTTTACGAATTCTGCGTATCGTCCCCCCGGTGTCGATGAAGTCGTCAATGATGATGTACCGGAAAGCCGCCCGACCGCGCATACTGGCGGTGCATTCCACCAGAGAGTGTGCGTGCGTCCCCATTATGGTTTTCCGTACCAAGATAATTTGCTTCTGGAGCGCAACTGCGAAAGCGCCAGCCACAAGTGTACCACTACACCCCGATACCGCAATTGCATGATACTTGATCCTCCCAAGCCGCTTCTTCGCTAGGGCTAGTACTTCTTCCAGGGAGTCGGGAGTCAAGGCGTGGGAGAAGTAAGTCATAGCGTCCTCTTAGGGGTGTTGGTTGTTCATCCCCTTACTATGCCCGGTATTTTCAAAAAATCAAAAGGTTTGGTTTGGAAAAGTTTAGCGACCAGCGTAGTACCCACCAGAGGGTCTGAATACGCGGAACTTGATTTTAGGGCTCATGTCCCACGGGTTATCCATCTGGTACGGGTATACTCCCACAAATATACTCGTGGGGCGTTTTTGTTTCACAGCCTTTCGGATTCGTTGTATGGTCTCCCCCGAAGCCACGAAGTCATCAACGATGATATATCGGAACTTGGAACGTATGCGCCCATACTCAACCAGTGAGCTTGAGTGCGCGTCTTCCGTGGTTTTTCGGACAAGAATAATTGGCTTCTTGAGCGCAATTGAAAATGCCCCGGCCACCAGAGCGCCACTATAGCCCGATACCGCAATTGCATCGTACTTGATCCGACACAAGCGTTTCTTAGCCCGCGCAACTGCAATTTCCAAGTTTGAGGGTATAAGTGCCCTGTCAAAGTAACTCATGTCATTTTCTTATTCTGGCATCATGGGTTTAGTGAGCGCCACAAAGCACTGTAGGATTTCGGCAGAATCGTCGCTGGACTCTACCGCTTCCTTGCAGGACCATTGCCCGTTGAACTTTGTGTATACGTTCAACATGTAGGTCGGGGGACGAAAGCCCCTCTCTACGGTTCGTAGAACCACTAACGCAGTAGGGGGAGTGGACGCGCTACCGGGCCATCCCGCAGTCGCCATTATCGCATACCCGTTTTCGTACTTATGGCGAATAGAGATTAGTTGGCGCATGGGACTGCCCTTTGAAGTGAGAAGGCCAGGACATTGATAGTATGCCCAGTCCTCCCAGAAAATCAAGCGCAATCTTTATGCTTCAAATTCGCGAACTAGCTGGCGAAATTCTTGCAGAGTGAAGTCTTTACGGTGCTTGAATGGCTTGGTGGGGGATACTTGGAAATACATAATTTTTTGATCTGACTTCACCTTTATCGTCCAGGTGTCATCTGATTCTTTGGTCAGAGTGACAAGGCGCTTTTCCAAGATGAAATCTTTTGATGGGAAAAAATAGAGAGTGCCATCGAGAAGGCCCGCATCCACAGTAGCCAAAAAATCTTTGACCTTTTTCTCACCCACCATAAACTCCGCCACCCCATCACCCACAAAAGGCCCACACACAATATCCCGGCGAAAATCGCTCTTGTGGACTAGCTCAAAATCGTAGTCCGGCTCCACCCCGTCTTGTAGTAGTTCAAAGGGGAGCGCCTCCTCACGCATACTAGCGTAAACAATGAACTCATCACTGTCCGCAACAGCCGTTGCCTCGGGGGTGCTGAGACCAACCCCAATACACAGAACCCTGCTAATGCAAGGTATTAGGCTACACAGCATTTCTTTCTTCTCTTCCGAAAGCCTCATATATGTATAATCTCCGAGGAGAACAGCCTGTTGTGTATGAAATCAACCGCACAGACTTTCCCCCATATTTTGTTTTACACTTGGAAAGGTAGTTAGCTAGATGATCGGGCCAAACATCCACCTCAGCCGTCCCCCCATTGAAATCCGTCTCAAACCGCCAACCCCCGAACTTATTGGGCCTTGCGGTCTCTGGAATCAACAACGCGATGACCTGCCAATTTTCTAGTGGAACAAGAAGATCGTAGTCGTTGGCCTCGATTTCTTCTCCCGCGAGCTTTTTCGCATAGCTGCCCACAATATATGCGCCGTGTACGCACATTTGATAAACCACTCTCGGCAGCATCTCAGACATAAGGGCAGATACTTTCCAGTCGGGTGTGGAGGTTTTCGAACCCGTATACTTGTTCAACCAAGTTGGCGTGGTGGAAGATGCAGAACTCATCGACCTTTCTGCCGACAGGCGTATAGAGGAACACCGGCTTCTTCGCCCCCAAAGCCACCCCTAGCTCGCAATGGGTTCCGAGTCCCCCAGGCCAGAGAATGATTAGAACGTCTGCGTGGCGCACACCTTCCAGTTCAGCTTCTGCGATTAGCTCTTGTTGGTCCCAAGCCAAATCTTCGGCGGGACCATTTACCGTCCAGTCGTAGGTCAGCTCCATGCCTTCCCCGAAGCAATACCGAAGCTGTCCCACCAGTTCTCGGTGGTCTTCAGTATTTCGTGCCCCAGTGGCTATGTAGTATTTGAACGGCATATAGCGGGCTCCCACAAGACATAACGGCCACTACCCCAGTATGCCCTAGTGGTTTTGAAAATCAATCAGTTTCTGGAAAAGAAAACGCATCCTCGATTATCCGCTCGGCCTGAATGCGCACACTCAGTTCCCATTGTAGCGGGCTTCGGGGTTCGGGCTTTTTCGCTCCACACAAAACAAACCTCCCCGTGGCCTTTGCGGCCTTTTCAGATTTTTTCGCCACAGGCACCGCGACAGCCTGAATGCGTGTGGAGATACGTCTGGTTGTGGGCCGTACCACTGTGCCCCTACAATCACTAAAGGGAGTGTTTAGTCTCCTACCAAAAAGCGGAGTCCCACTATAGTATGCCCTGTGTTTTTAGAAAATCAAACGAAAAAGCCCGGCGAGTTAGACCGGGCTCTTTTTAGACACTTTCGTAGCGCCAAAACTGATTGTCCCAAAATATCAGGAGCGCCAGGAATGCCCGCTTGGAGTTACACCATACGCTACAACTCATGGTCTTCTGGGTACGGCGGCTCGTTCGGCGGAAGGTGTAGCACTGCATGTTACGCACGGGGTGGTCCTCGGTACCGCTACCGGTGCGGTGTGAGTAGTGGGCGCGCACGAACTCCCCAGGATGCCACGGATCAGGGAGTGTTTGCTCGTGGGAATGCCACCGCGCATTGAGATAGTCGCAAGATTGCCCGGTTGTGTCAAGCCAACTCATCGTCGCCTCTTAGAAGTGAGGTTTATGGTTCTCCCCTAAGTATGCCCAGCAGTTCTAGGAAATCAAAACTATTTAGGCTAATTCGGAAGTAAGTTTTCTCGGCGACCTAGAACCAGCACTTCGGTTTCTGATACAGTACTATATAAGCCAGCTTTTCTATGTGCCAGATGCTCTTGCATCCAATGCCACGCACTCTCCTGGTCTTCGAGGTCGAGATAAGCACGAATGAGACGATAACGACAATTGTTGAGCAGGCTTTCGCTCCAGGTCTCATCCTCCCAGCAAGGCTCGTCGAGCCGCACATCTTCTTCGGTTTGGAGTAGTTCCATCCAAACCCGAATTGCCTCCCGCTCTCTCCCAAGCATATCCAAGGCTCCAGCGTACTCCCATAACGCCAGAGGACACCCTGGGTGGATCACGCTCGCCTTAGTGGCTAGCGTCAATGCTTCTTGGTATTGCCTACGCTCATATGTGCAGAGAGCAAGGCGTGCGATGAACCAATGATTATCGGGATCGCTGGCTAGTTCTTGGTGAATAAGCTGTGTGGCATCCTCCCAGGCTTCCGCCTCAATAGCGTTTTCGATTTCATCAGTCATGGGAGCCCCTCTAACAGCAGTTTGGTTTATCGACCATTTTTCTTGTCGTCTTCTACTATCTTACATTCCACTTCGATGCCCATTTCCCGAAGCAGTAAGACTTCGTTGTACTTACAGGGAATCCAGTCGGATTTACCAGTACGCACGATTGAGTCAACCATTCGGGGCTTTAGGACTTTCCAGTCTTGGGCCTCTTGGATTCGGCTCATTATGTTGCGGCGTTCATGTTCACTAAAATTCTTGGTTGAGAAATTAGTGATTCGGAAAATCTTGCTCATTTATCTGCTCCTATAAGTACCTAACCATCACCGACATGGTGACACTTGGTAAGAGCTAAAGCAAGCATTTTCGTAAACTATTCCTCCCAGCGGGTAGCCATTCGTTGTACCGTCTCCAAAGGAACCCCATGCGTCTGCTTTTCGTGGCAGGCTATCGGGTCGTTTCGCCACTCAGCGGTAGACTGGTGGATTTCCACAGTGTACCCGTTTTCCTTGGCGAGCTTTTTGTAGGTATCCATTTCCCATAGCTGGGTATGGGTGTTGTCTATGACTACGGTTTCGTGACCCGACTCTAAGGCTTTCTGCGCCCGCCATTGATTCCACCCATGAGCATGGCCGAGCTTTTGTGGGTCAAAACAGTATTCCCCACCAACCATGAAATACTCATCGGTGGACAAGATAGTCGCGTCTGGAAAGGTGGTGCGGGCGTAGTAGGATTTCCCGCTACCGGGCAGCCCTCGCATCAAGACCAAAAGTTTCGACATAGCTAGTCCCCATTAGTTTCCGTGTCTTCTTCTGACGCATCCTGTAGGCCGCGAAGAACCTCCGGGACCACTTCCCGAGTGATAGTACGAATCCAAGCGATATCTTGTACCCCCATATCGTCCTTAGTCCCAAAGGTCTTATCTGGACCCGCACTAGTGACCCAACGGCTCCCCTTCACTTCTCGCAGTTTGACAGGGGTGCCCCACGCATCATTTGGAGTAGGTGTGCCGGTTTCGTAGTAGGTATCAAATTGGGCAAGAGTGCTCAAGCATACCTCTTTCGTCTCTCCCTTGGCATACTGCCCGCTCCAATCAAACATATAGTCTGAGAGCATCAGAATAATCACCAAACCAATCACAATCAGGAATGCGCGAAAGTCAATCATAGCAATCTCCCAAGAAAAACTAAGGACACCAGTTTAGTGTGCCCGTTTACAGAGAAAAATCAAACGCTTTTTTATCATTCATCAGCCACCCGCCGATACGCCCCAGCCCACGGTTTCCCAATACGAACCAGCAGAAAGGGAAGATAAGTAAGGCTAGCATGAGAATACCCCACGTAAAGCCAGCCCCAAAAAGAATAGGCCCCCAGCCCACAAAGCCAGCACCCGCCCACATAAAAATTCCACCAAGAAGCGGGGTGTAAGTCATGGCTTGAATTACTTGACGGTCCATCTCGGATGGATAGGAGTCTGTAGATAGAATGTCCAGTACCCCCGTAAGAATACTAAGCACCCACACGAGAGCACCGTAAAACACAAGCAGCATGAGCATATCAGCCATTTTGTCCCTCCTCCTCGTTTGATTGGAATTCGTGGTAGCCACCGCAGCGGTAAATAAGGACGTCATCCGGTATTGCGCCATACGCACTCAGGAGCGCCCCCCGGCTCCCGTCATCGTTGAGGGCACACCAGACGTAGGCCTTCTTCACAAGAACCACGCGCGCAGGTTCTCCACACTTGGGACACTTTGGCCTCATGATTTTTCCTAGATTTTCAGGATAATTCTTCCGGAAAGCACGACAAGACTTCTCCGTTGTTCTCTCGAATGAGCACCACCTCACCCTCAACCCATACATCACCTATCTTGATGGGTCGGGAACAGGCGCCATTATCGGGGTCATTCCAGTAGACTTCATCCCCCGTATGCAGTTTGGCGACTTCGTTGTGTGTCATCAGTCTCCCCCTACAAACCAAGATTCTTACGCTCGGTAGAAGTAAAAAAGTGGAATTGGTCACGGAGTGTGTACCCGCCCAGTTCTTCCGGGGTTATGCCGGTACTACTGGCGGAGCATTCCCACCGCATACCCTCACCGTCGAAGACTAGGCCCTCAAAGAGAGCTACCACGTGGCCCTTTTCATCAAGGCCGACGTATTCCAGGCGTTCAATCCCTTTGGTGGTGAGGTCTAGCATTGCAGTTCTCGGTGTTCTTTTGTTATCTTAGTATGCCCCACCATTCGGGAAAAATCAAAGACTACTCCTCGTATTCTCGAATCTCGTCCGATCCCCGCTCCCCCTTTACTTTCTTGTGGGTGCGGTTACTCTTACAGTAGGAGCAGTTACCCTTCTTAGCACCGCATCGTTCGTACTTCCGGCGCGTCCTCAAGTCCTTTCCCTTGTTTGTCTTCTTCATTTCCCTCTCCGTCACGCTAGAAGTGTAAATCATTACCCGCAGAAGGTTCTACCACAATGGGGACAGCCGGTGATTGGGTTGTAGGCTTGTGCGACAGTCATCTTGCTGTAGATGTTTTTGAGGCAAGAGAAGCACTTCCCTGAATGGGGGGCGAAGTGGGGGTAGTTGGCCTTCTTACAGGCTTCCTTTTGGGCTTGGATGTGTTTGGCATACCGGGAGTCGATGTTGGCGGGCATTGTGCTAGTCCTATTGGCCAGGTATGGCGGTCTTTGGATATCTTAGTATGCCCCACCGTTTAGGAAAATCAAGCGGTAAATCAGAAAAGCCCCGGCTTTCGCCGAGGCTTCCCCTTCCTATTAGGGGATTTTACCTTCAACTGATTGGCCCCTCCCCAACCAGTTGATCGGTTTTAGTAACGCATGGTGGGCCTCCCTCATTACTGTTGGGTGTTTGGGATTGAGCCGGACTCCAGCCCTAGTGGCGACTGGCAGTGCGGTGTGATGTGGTGCCAAGCGTCCCTGGCGGTATGATTGCCGAGCGTCCCCGGCTCTGTGCGTGGCCCCGTAGTCGGGACCGTCGTGGCGCGCTTGAAAAGTGCCCCCGTCCGAACAGTAGGGGCTTCTGGTTCTGAGCGATGAGCGCGCCCTCTTAGTACCTTAGTGTGCCCAGCCATTTCAGAAAATCAAAGAGAAAAGCGGTTTCGATCCATTTGTTCCTGAATGTGGGCATTGATCTCCGGTTTTTCCTGTTCGATCTGTTCACGAATGGCATTGTACTTACCGGCTTCGGCAGGAGTTAGATAACGGTCCCGTGTGCACCGGATGACAGACGTTTCCTGCGATTGGCGTAAAGCCTCGTAGGCTTTTTGATCTGCACGCCTACTGAGCCATAGCGAAATCCACACGACAACCCCGAGGATTCCAGCGATCAGTGCAATTGCGAGTAATGTACCAAACATGATGCCCTCCTAATTTACCAGTAAAGCCCAACGAGCTTTGCGAGGCCCATTGCGAGAAAGAAAGGGAATAAAGACACGACACTAAGGACCACAAAAGGTGGTGAGATAGCGGACGTGAAAACCAGAAGCATCGTTTTTCGGCGAATCGCATTAGGCGGGTAGATATACCGCGCTTGCTCTTTTGCTATCGTGTACACGCCAATCGACAGCAAAAGATAAATGCTTCCCAAAAACACCAAGCCAATGATTGTCCAAATCCCCATGCTTATTCCTCGTTTTCAATTGTGTCTTCGGGGAAACCACAGGCTTCTAGGATTTCTCCCCGATGTTGTCGTAAGTAGCTAACTCGCCGCTCCATCGCCGCGAGTAGTTCGTCTGCGGTGATAGCCTCCCCGTCATTATCGGAGTCAACTGTGAAGCCTAAGCCGAATAGGTGGTTGTACTTTTTCTTCTTCGTGTGAAACTTACCGCATTTCCCACAGAACAAGTTTTGTACATCGTTTGGATTATGGCTCGTCAATCCGCACGCATGGCACAGGATCGCCCCGTCTTTGATCGTGTAGTTAGCCGCCATTACACAAGTCCCCTTCCGTGTTTGGTGGTCAAGAATCATCACCATCCATGATGGAGTTACCGTCAGCGTCTAGCTGAAAGAATCCAGGCTCACTACCCGCCGCATACAATGCGTCCGCTGCCTGTTTGCCCGTCAATAACGTCGAGGATTCGGTGTCAACAGTTCCCACACAATCACCTGCTGTGATGGCTTTGTCGATGGTTTGGAGGTCGTTACAGTCAAACGGCCCTTCGGACAGCACGACAATCTGGATTGTGGTACGATAGTATTGCATGAGCTTCCTTCCCGCATTGAAGAAACCGAACACACCTTAGTGTGCCCGGCTTTCCAGGAAAATCAAACAGCTTTTCAGAAAGTTAGACCCCTGCTTGATAGGGAATCGTTAGCCTCCCACAGCAGGGGCAGTTGCCTTCTTCTGTAGGTTCATCGCCATGCAGGAAAGAATCCCACCCGCAATACTCCTTGCTCGCCCGAACCTCCTGGATATGGCGACATGTTTTGCGGTGGTGAAATCCCGCACAGGTGCAGGCCCAATTGTTTTCGTGTGATCGGCCCGCGTGGCCGAAAGTTACGTGGTAGGTACGATACCCATCGCTGCTAGTCACGTATGTGCTGAAAGAGTCGGCGCATTCGCAACGATGAAAAGTGTGAGCGGTAAGGTCAGGCATTGTGGTGTCCTTGGGTAGCGCGAGCATGACATTCTAGTATGCCCCGCTATTTGGAAAAATCAAAGACTTTAACTTTAATCAGGCCAAGCCCCATTTACTCCCCCGTAGATTAGAAATCGTCGCCGTCATTAAGGACTATTCCGATAATCACAATGACCAGTATGATTATGAGCAAGGTTCCCATTTTTCATCCTCTTGTTTGAGGTTTTCGGTTCCAGTCAGTATGCCCCAGCCTTCTGAAAAAATCAAACGCTTTTTTCTTTGGCGTCTGCGGCGACTTGCTTGATTGTATCCGCCAGGGCTTTCAAGCCCTCTGCGGTATCTACGTGGTACATGCCCACCGCAAATCCTTTGTACCATTCCAAGGGAGAGGGGCAGGCACAGTGACCCGATACCCGAACATCGTCCCCATGCGTTTCGTGTAACGCCGTCGCATAAACCGGCGGAATCCCCGGCCCGTCGGCAACCCAGTAGCGCCATGCTCGACGGAACCCCCACCCAAGAGGGTCCAAAGCCCCCCTTACCTTTGTGGGAACTTCGCTACGCTCGTCACGGAAAATCTCAAACTCCAAAGGTGTAATTCCAGCCGCGAGCAATTCATCTCGACACTTCTGGTCAAGAATCGCCAGTTTGGCTTCATCGGTTGTGTGGGTCGCTAGATTTTCCATAGTTAATCCAAGTCATCACCGTCACCGAAGACGATTACTACGAGCATAAAGCCCAGTATGATTGCGAGTACCCACTCCATTTTTTGTCCTTTGGGTAATGGCCGTATATTTCCAACAGTATGCCCCACCATTCGGAAAAATCAAACGAAAAATCGTGGTCTTTTAGGAAGCCGTTAATCTTCCTGTAGGGGGTCCGCACGGTTACGGTGATTCTTCTTCGGGTGTTACCACGCTCACTATTTCTCGATTTGACACACGTACTTCTTCCAAAGTTTCCTCTTCTTCCGTTTCCCCCGACATGGCTTTTTCTTCAGCCTCTTCGATGGAGTCGGCATGAACAACGTAACGTTGTCGGGTTACTATGGCCACTTCGACTTCAAACTCGTATCTGTTGGCCTCGAAAGCGGACACCTTCGCGGCTAGTCCGCAAGACTTGCACTTACAGACGGCGTTGTCTTCCCACGACAGTTCCTCAAACTCGTCGCTACCATCGTCGTGCACCTCAAAAAGAGCGTCTCCGTGGATCGTAAAGGGCCCGTAGCTTTGGCACTTTGGGCAGCGCATTCCTTCAAGACAGTTCTCGTTCGGGTTAGTCATTTTTCTCCCCTTTCAGTCTATTGAGAACACCCTTTGCCACACCCATTAGACGACGCATGAAATTGGGCTTACGTAGTCTATGACCACACCCATTGCATACGGGCGTGATAACACTGGCAAACTTATAGTAATACTCTTTGCATTTATAGCACCATAGCCTATGGATATGATACTTAGGATATTGCTTACGTTTAAACATGATTGGCGTTTCCTTTCAGGATAACGAAAAACCAAAGGGTTTATGCCTTCGCGTCTTTAGCCACTTTCTTGAGGGCATCCCCTACGGCCCCCAACTTCTCAGCAAGAACGTCGAGAGTTGCTGACAACGCTGTGGCCATATCGCGTTCAGCTTGTGAAAGATGCTCCCACTGCGCCTCCATTTTATCCCGCACAAGGTCCGCTGCACCCTCATCAACCTGGGCAGAATTGGTAAAGCGATAGAGGTCGTGTACGTGGCCCAGGAAAGTGCGGAGCCGCCCGATATTGATTTTCGGTTCGTCCGTGTCCATTGGAAACCTCTTTGGCACATCCAAGTAAAGTTGAAAGAGTATGCCCTGCGTTTTCCAAAAATCAAATGCAATTTTTAGGAAATGGCGAGTTGAGCTTTTTCCAGGTCGATCCCAAAGAACTCGCAGTAAATCCCAATCAGCAGTTCGTTGATTTTTTGTAGTTGGGGTTTTTTAGGAAGTGGGGATTTATCGTAAAGATCGCCCAACCTGCCTTCCATTTCGTCTGCGTATTCAATGAGCCGGTCATAGCTCCAAGCCCCTTCTCGAATACTCACTAGTTCGTCAGCGTCGATGCCGCGCCGATCAACATGAAGCCCGCCAGTACCCAGGAGTTCCTCCCCCATACGGAGCAGCCTAACTAAGTGCATAGCGTGTTTCGCGTCGAAGCCATACTTTTCTTCTAGTTCGTGGCGAGCAGGATTTCGTTCTTTCATCCAACGCGAATACGCATCCCATGCTTTCTTAGCAAGGAGGTATTCATACTCCAATCGGAACTCATCGACAAAAGAGGGATCAAGTTTGGCCTCGGAGATGGTACGAAGGGCCTTTAGGGTGCCCTCTTCGATTTTGGAGTCCAGAGGCAACCCCATAGCTCGCCGGTCAGGTTTTTCGGGAGGATTGTCGATCCATTTCTTATGGGTCTTGATGCGCTTCAATTGTGAAAACGCATACCCGGAAAAGGAGTAACGACATTTCGTAGACAAGAACCAGTCTCGGTGAGACAAGATGGCTTCCCAAATAGGGGAACGATGTCGAAAATACTTTTCTGGTGCAAACAAAAACTCCAACACATTCGGGTTACTGTCGGCCATTAGTTGGCAGAGCTTACTGAGATGCCAAAAAGTCCGGTCGTTTTTCTTGTCCTCTAGTTGCTCGAAATGTTCCTGCCCAAGAAAACAACGGATTGGAGGAATCACGGCGCCGCGTAAATCCCAATCAGATGCAGGCGTGCAGGTGCCGTAGAGACGGCTCCCGCTAACAACCTCGAATACCTTGTAGAGTTCGTTTTCTTGCATGGCCTTAGTCCGTGGGGATTTCGATGAATCCGTCGCCTCCGTCTTTGTGTAGAACAAGCAGCTTGGTGGCAGAGGTTTGGTGCGCCTTAGAGGTAGAGACGGCCTCATCGTCACTAGAAGCTAGGAATTGGAAGTGCCCGCCACTACTTAGCGGGCGTCCATCAGTAGACTCATATTCGGCGTAGTAGGTGGTCTGCACGTTTAGCCCTTATAGCGTATATCAGATCGGCGGACTCGCCGCCCGACCTTATCCACTTAGTCGCTCACAAAAGTTTTGTCTTGATGCGTGCCGGGGGTAAAGATTTCCGCCCCCAGTTTCAGCTTTCCGCATCGAATGCACCACTGCCAGACTTCTGCCGTGCCGTTTGAGTCGGTATCTTCGAGGGCTATGTTTCCCCAAGTACAAACGTGTTCGGACTCTTCGGGCATTTCTGTTGCCTCTTCGATACTAAGAAGCACCAGCCCCTCTTGTCGGAGCGCCCCCACAAGCACGCCAACGCTAGAAGCCTCAACGGTTTTGTTGACATCGGTTCCGTCAGGCCGTTTTGCCCAGTATGTATAGCGCACAAGAGCCTCCTTTGCGAAGAGTCGTTTTGTGTAGTATGCCCCGTTTATCCAGAAAATCAAGCGCCTAACCATCAACATCAAGAAATGGGACAAGAACGGCCTGATCCATATCGTCGGTGTCAAGACATGGCCCAAGGTCCATGATAATTGGGAACTTGCGAAACATCGCCACGACGCGAGCCTGATCTAGTACGTCTTCTACGGAGATGGTGTTTGGGAAGCTCCATGTTTGCTGTTCCCAGTAGCCGTCTTCATGGCAGAGAAGAATGTACTGGTAGGTCATGTGGTCTTCCGTGTCCGATGTAGGCATGTTATTCTCCCGTAAGGGTATGACGTTGATGGGCTTACCTTTCACGTCGTCATGTTCTTCGACGTACCGTGTCAATGAGAGTAGCGCGTCTTCATGGGGATCGTCGCAGTAAAATACGCGAGACCCTACCGTCAGTTTGAATGCGGCAGCTTTGGGATTCTCGTCGAAGTAGTAGTAGTCATGGCGGAAGGGCCAGTCATTACCCGGTTGGCAATTATGTGCAGAAGACTGGAATTTTCGAGCCATTGCCTGATTCCTAACTACTTAATTGCGACCCACTTAGTGTGCCCCACTTCTTTGGAAAATCAAACCAAAAATGTTTATCTTTGCGCCGCTACCTACGCTTTAGATCAGCCCAAGTTCGATGTAGCATCGCCACACTTAGTGGATTGGTAGCTCCATTTCGTCTGCCTTCTAGCCTATCAAGCGCCGTATCTATCCTATCCAACGTCGCATCTATTTGACGGGCCCCCTCCAAAAGGGGGAAGTGATCTTCGGTTTGTGCCCAGCTTTCAAAAGGCTTGCTGGCGATGACCTGCCGTAGCCGTTCTTTGTAGTAGGCATGATGCACAGAGCGGTATGTGCGCTCCCCCTCGTGACTACATTGAAGTTTGTGGGCATACTCATGTGCTACAAGCATCGCCACCCCTTTGAGTCCTGCACTTCCAACCCAGCGTTTGTTGTCCTGTATGAACCTAAACCCACTCGTGGTCCAAACGCCTCGAACAGTGGCGTACTCATTGAATCCCTCTGTGAGCATCCGGCTGAGGCATTTACGCCCATAGTTGATCGTGTTTGTTCTCGACCTGTGGTACGCTCCGTCACCACACCCAATACGAACATTGACCTCATTACCAAAATAGTTGGCTAGCTCTTGGGTCAACGTGGTACACAGTTCTACAGCGTCGGTGAGGGTGAGTTCCATGAGCCTGCCTCTTGAGGGGGGGAGAACCATTTGGGGCACTCAAGTATGCCCCGCCATTCTATAAAATCAAACAAAAAAGCGCAGAACCGAAGTCCCGCGCCTATTTGTGAAGTAACCATGTACAAGAGCATGCACTAATTCTTTGGGAAATCAAACAGAAAGGCCATTTTTTCTGCCAGATATTGAGCATCTTCCTTAGTCCGAATCTCACCGCGCAACTGACCATCTTCGATTTTTGTCAGAATGGCGGTGAAGGAAGGCCCAGGGCGCAGTCCCATAGCGATCAGGTCTTGCCCGTTCAGCCATTTCGGAGGAAAGAGCGAATCGACAGGCTCCACGCCCTCTAGGGCTTCCTCTTGCTGCTGAAAGAAGTTCCAAGCCCCGACGGTTTGTGTGAGTGTGTAGTGCAACTCCAAGGCATCCTTGAATCCCTCGGTACGCATTAGCTTTTTCACCCCAACTACGTCTAGTTCAGCCCAAGTTTTGATGCGGGCAAACAAGTTGATGGCGCCCAGGATGTAGTCGCGGTCCTCATTGGAGAAAGGAATATCGCTAACGACCTCTTGCCAGTGACGGTTGAGGATGAACAGGGCTGCCCAAACCAACAATGGGCGTTGCTTGATACCCCGTATTTCCCTGGGCGGCAGGAAGGCTTCACGGGAAGGGAGAACCGCATCGCTGCCGAAAATACCCTCCATCAAGCCCGTCTCAGATAGATTCCTGAGTTCCCCGAAGGCCCGCTGTCCCCCGAAAATCTTGTGCAGTTCAATCAACACCCGCTCCGCAGAGATTTTGACGATGTTGTGGGAGCCTTCCGCAATCGCCGCCAACGTATCGGGTTCGATCCGAAATCCCTTGGTTGAGGCGAACCGAATAGCCCGCAGCATTCGCAAGTGATCTTCTGCGAATCTTTCGTGGGGATTCCCAATAGCCTGAACGAGACGGTCGCGTATGTCCCTCATACCGCCCACGAAGTCTACCACATCCCCCGTAGAGGGATCGGCCAACAATCCGTTGATGGTGAAGTCCCGGCGCTTTACGTCTTCCTCGGGACTCGTCAGGAAAGTAACAGAGTCAGGGCGCCGCCCATCCCCATATTCTCCATCCCCTCGGAAAGTAGCAATCTCAAACATTTCCCCATTGTGGCGCACGATAGCAACACCGAAGTGTGCCCCGGCTAGCTTAGTGTTAGGGAAGATTGCCGCGATTTCATCCGGGGTGGCCGAAGTAGTCAGGTCAATATCCTTTGGGGATTCGCCCAGCAACCAGTCCCGCACACAGCCGCCAGCGAAGAATGCTTGATGCCCAGCTTCTTGCAGCTTTACCCCAGCTTCTCGCCCAATGCGACTGGTTTTGGTGGCTTGGATTTGTTCTAAGACGTTCACAGGAAGCTCTCGGGCGTAGGGCCTGGGATGCTGATTCACACCAACAGTATGCCCCATATTTGGGGATTCTCAAAAGGTTTTACTGATTTTTTATGCGCCACCCTCCAGGAAGGCTTGCCGGTTCATGGACAGGAACAATTGCTGGAAGCATTGAGCGCCCGGATCGGTCGCCCTTTGGCGCATGAACACCAAGGCGAACTGCTCACCAATCAACGCCCTTTGGATGTCCTCACCCAAAAAAGCCCATGCCTTTTCTCCGCCCGCCTTGGCTTTGGCTTCTTCGATGAAACGGCTGACTTCTTGTTCGCTGAAGGGCAAAGCATTCATGAGATGATCTTTCTGTGCGGTCTTCACGGGATCATATTAGCAGTATGCCCGGACCTTGGGGATTTTCAAAAACCATCTTTGAATTTTTTTGAATACACCAGCATCTCGTTCTGCGCGCCAAATATCGCGCCGCTCGTCTTGGGCTTTGAGCCGAGCATCCCTATTCAGCCCCCACTCTCGCCAGAACTCCCAACTCATGTAGTTTCCCGCCAAGATTTGTTCGCATTGGTCGATATGCTTGTCCTGAAAACCTTGGAGGTATTCTTTGTCTGGTAGAAAGCTTGTTACCACCAGATGTGGTAGAAGGAAGGCCATATCCGTCTCGTCATCTACGATAACGAACTCCTCAACTTCGGGGTGCTGGAAAAGCCACTCTTGAATCTCAACCCCACGACACCCTCTATGGCGGCCAGTGATCCCAATAACCCGGCTAAGGTCAATGGGATAGAGCGCATACTGGTGATGCCCATTATCACGCCAAGAACTGCTGACGACGATCCTAAGTTCAGGGTTGCTGTCTAACAGTTTTTGAATTCGGTCTATGGCGTTTCTGTCCATTCGATCCCAGACATGGCGCTCCGACCCTTTTTGGCGCTTTCGAGTCTGACATTCGTGTAGCGAGTCAAACGTTACAATTACGCCATCGAAGTCCAGAAATAGAACCTTGATCTTTTCGCCCTTATAGGCAGCCTTCGCGGCCTCCCACTCTTTCAGACGAGCATCGCGGGTAAGACCGTACTCAGCAGTAGCGGCTGTGGTGCCCTCTAGCTTCCCTGCCGCCAGAAGTTCGGAATAGTCAGGGGAAGGGGTGTAGTAAATCCCGATGGTGGTGTCGCGGTCCATAGCGCCTCCTGTACAGACTTACCGGATATAAGAGTATGCCCCATTTTTTGGGATTTTCAAGGATTATTCTTTATTCCTTGCTTCCTCGTACACCCTTCGCTCCACGTCCCATCCTTCTGGAAGATGCTGGGGGCGCATGTTGCCCACGAAATCTCGCCGCCACTCAATTGCAAAGTCATCCAGGTCTTCGACCTTTGCCATTATTTGTGCAGGTATGCCGTCTTGGGCGGCTTTCTTTCTACTGAGATACCGTAGCTCCTCTACTAATGCTTCTAGCCGCTGCTGAGTGGGGCTATCGTCTTCAACCCAAGGACGTATCACAGCCATGAAGGCTTCCCAAATATGGTCAGGCAGTTTGTCTGAATGCCTAGCGAGCGTCCGGGCGTACCCCAATTCTACCGCATATGGGCCACGGTTTGCTTTCACCGGAACTATCTGATATCTGTCTTCCAGGTCTTTGTTCTTTGCTTGGCAGAATACCTCACAGGCGACATGGCAGCTTTCACACAAAGTGGCTACGTCATACCACCCAAATGGGAGGGCGTATAAGGGAAATCGTTTTTTGTACTTATGGGGAACTATGTGGTGTCGAGTCAAGTCGTCTTTGGTCCCACAGACGTAACATTCGTTTTCCTTATCACAGGTGAAGAAAGGATCGTCGGTGAACCCGTGCCCCTTTGGTTGAAAAGTCAGGCGGATAGTCTTTGTGTCCTCTAAGACCGCTAGATTCCGCGCTAAGTACCAATTCGCCTTTCGGTCCTGACACCGAAACATGACAGTATTTCCCTCTGGGGGAAGAACCGTCCAGTTACCAAAACGCGGGGTCTCTAGTGTGGAGAGTTTGAGCATAGTTTAGCCGTAATAGGAGCCCAGATACCAGCCGAATTGCACACCCTCGCGCTTCAGCCCAAGTTCTACAACGGCATCCTCTAGGATTTGGGTGTCCTCTGCATTGATGGTCGTTGGGGTAAATTGCTCTAACTCACCCCTAGCCCACAGCACAGTGCGTTTCACCGCCACTACTTCGGTGTCTTCCCCGTCAATAGGTACGGTGTCTAGCTTTTCACCTAATGGACCACTCAAACCGCGAATGTGGTCCATCCAATTGTCTGCGTCTGGTGTTATAGGATGAATTGACTCGTAGTCTTCCGTTATCTGGAAGCCGAAAAACATGATTGCAGATGCGCCATAAGGCATGACAGGCTCCACTCAGTGGTTTGAGGTCAGTAGTCCAGTATGCCCTACCCCTGCGGGAAATCAAGCAGAAAAATGTATTACCCCACAACTCCACGATTGACCATTTCATACTCAATGACCAGGAAGTTGTTGGGGAGCCGCGCCTTAGCCTTTAATGCGGCTGCCTTTTGGTACCAAATTCTTCCACCGCGCTTGGACCAGGTGGGACCGTTATTGTAGGCCCCAGCCACAGTGGAAATAAATTCTCTGGTTTTGGGGTGTTGGATTTTGTAGAGCTTCTTACTGTCCATTGGCCAGCCTTTCGTTCTATTTACTAGTTTTCGGGAATTCCGTTTTCGATACTGACTGAGTATGGGCCTTCATTCGTGAAGCTGGCCCCCGCTTCTTTCAGTGCCCGGCGAGCTTCCTTTTCCGTAGGGGCTATATGGACGATTTCCAAGAGGTTGTCATCTTTCCTGACTACCACACTGTACAAAGCCCACTCATCTTCGGTGTGGTCACAGGTGGCCTTGTGAATCGCACTAGCCGGGTTGTCCGCCATGTACTCGCGCCCGTCTGCGGTTTGAACCCCCCACCCGTGAAAAGGATGAAAAGCAAGACAGACTCCACCCCTACGTTCTCCCACTTTCTTCAACTTCGCCAGGCTACGATTACCAATGGTGAGATGCTGTCTTTCTCGGCGTATGCGAGCCAATTCTTCCCTTCCCCACTTCCTCCAAGCACGCCCCTCAATCTCAGCTATTTCTAGTTTATGCTTGTGACGATTTTCGGCGTACCCCCGCTCTCTTTTGAGGTTACTAACCTCGTCGATTTTGGCTATCCATACCGCAAGGAGAACCACGAGAAGTATTAAAGGGAGAACAAAAAAGGCCACAATAATTTCTCCAAGGGCTGAGAAGGGGATGTTGCGTACCCTAGTATGCCCCATAGTTGGGGAAAATCAAGCAGGAAAGGGACGATAAGTGAAGTCGTGTTAGTATCGCCCAATCGCACGACGCAAACCAATCCATGCCTCCCGCAGACTCTTGCAGGCTTCTTTGATTTTTAGAGAAGCCTCGGGGCTGACTGATTTATTCATAGCTAATAGTTGGAAAAGCTCGTGGGTATATTGTTTGGTGAATCCAAGGTCCGCAATTCGATCATTCACTATGGCGGAGTCAGTTATGAGGTCGGCGTTATTCGTAGACATCGCCTAAGTCCTCCCTTGCCAGTATTAGTTGCCAATTGATGTCTCGGAGAACTCGAAGCCCCCGTGGTGTTAGCGTGAATACTAGTTCTGGTGAAAGTGAAGCCATACCAGTGGGAACGAGCCTACCAATATCTAGTCCCGGAACACCAGCCTCTTTCAGACTTCTCCACGGGAGAGTATCCCGGCCAATGAGCTTCATGGCGATAATCATGGGGCCAGTTACATCTTTGGGACCGATTGCTTTCCTACCCATACCTTTAGCCCGTCCTTTCATCCCAAAATCGCCAAGCACTTTTCATCGCCGCGTCGATGTTGGCCCGCCCAACAAAATTAGCTGAGTGAAGTGCGTACTCGATAGGCGGAATTGTTCCAGCCGCCGCTTGCGCTTCGATGTACTTAGCTACATCATAGCCTGTACCGTCCTCTGGTGCCCCTAGATCGTGGTCAAAGCTGATAAACGTAACTTCCCCCGTCTCGATCAACTCGATGGCTTCCGGGGCCGTAGTCACGATATGGTCCCACGTCAGGTCTTCCATCGTCAGATGGTCAACTCTAGGGGCTGGCCTAACATCGTCTAACCAGACGCGCATTTTATCGCTTCCTTGTTCGGGGTTTACGGTTAGGCTTGCTGGCTGGCCGCTTTTTCGTTGAAACATGGGGTCGGGTGGCGAGAATTGCCTTGATGGTTTTTTTGTACGCTTCCCATTCCTTTGCGGGCTTGACAACTTCCTCTTGCCATTCTTCCTCGGTGCCCACAAATTCCTTACAAATCTCACAGCAACGCCACCCCGCATGGTTCCAGATACAGCTTTCCGTTGCACGGGCCGCGTGGTGGATTTGTAGCAAGCGGCGTGTGGGGAGTTTGTTTAGGTGTTCTTCCGTCAGAAATGTCATGCCTGCCCCTGTGTCTGGTGGTTCATATAACATGATACGCTACCGTATGGAAGAGTTAGGGAAAGATAGAATTGGTGTCCATCAGAGTATGCCCTGTATTTCGGGAAAAATCAAGCACAAAAAGGCTCCCCGGAAGGAGACTCTTTCGGACGATACTTGGAACCAGCCCCCACCGCTACAGGTCGCTGGGGTATAGCATCCAAGAACACTCGTTTAGATCGTGGACCTTGCTATCTGAATCAACTATGGCGAAGTGCTCGCCGTATATTCCGTGAGTGTCACTGCCATCACTCACCTCGAAAGACAGACTCACGCTGTGCTTTTTCAACAAGGTTTTCAGCTCAGTTTTGAATTGCTTCAGCTCTTTCTTGTTCATGCCCCTCAGCCTCCAATGCGCCCCGGAAAGTTCATGCCTTAGTATGCCCCATCTTTTCAGAAAATCAAACAAAAAAGGCTCCCCGGAGGGAGCCTCTTTCGGACGATACTTGGGGTCTAATTGCCAGGGGTTGCCCCATCGTCAGAACCCGTTTCGCCGTCATCGCTTGATGTCTCAGGGCTATCGGTTTCTGTGTCTTCCGAAGATGGGAAGTACCGGCGCTGATTTTCCTCAAAGTTCGCATCCAGTTCGGCAATCTGAGAGTCCATCTCGTTGAGCATGAATTGAACGTCCTCCTCGGTGAGCGTAGTCAGTTCTTCGCCCGCCGGAATCATCAACCCGCCTGCGTTGCCCGCTACCACACGAGGCAACTCGCCGTTCCAGTTGTTGTAGTAGAGCCAGTCTGTCGGATTCACTCCCGCTTGGCGCAGCATCAAGTACGCATGGAGATTGGCGCGGGCATTGATAAGCGTGGCCTGCGCGTTCCCGTTCGCCCTTGCAATCGCGGAGTCCCTAGCTGCCTCGGAGACTTTGACGGCACGCTGTGCGGTGATAGCCGCTTCCAACAGTTCCAGTTCAGCCCGCATCACGTTTTCGTCAGCTTCTTGCTTGGCGATGATGGCCCGCCGTACTTCGGGGGGAGGATCAAAGGCGATGATGTTGACCTGAATGACTGTGATGGCCCCTTCAAGTACGGGGTCTTTTCCAGTCAGCCGTTCATGGACCCGCTGCCGAAGACGAGCAAGTGTTTCTGTGGCGACGTCTTGGCGGTGAACCATGTTGTTGGCCAAGTTACGCTGGACAGTAACATCCTTGAGGGCTTCGGGAATAATGGAGGTGATAACCTTGTCTCCCCACAATGTATCATCGTACCCGTAGTTGGCACACAAAAGTACGGCGAACTCCCCATTCACATTCCAATTGACCTCTACGTGGAAGCCCAAATTAAGCTTGTCGGCAGTTGGGGCGGAGTGTGGGTCGCTGTAGGCGACTTCGAGATGCTGTTCCCGCCCAAATGTCGAAACCGTAGTGATCGTTGTCCAGAACCCCGGATACTTCATACCCCCACCCAGCGGGGTGTCACGCAGACTGCCGAAGTCCGAGACAACGCCAACCTGCCCGTCTTTGATACAAGAAATGGACCCAAAGATCATAAAGCCCACGATAGCCATAATGACCCCCAAGACAGCCTGCCTTGGTGTAATCGTAATCTGATTCATCCCGTTTTCCTCCAAAAAGATACAACAATTCTAAGCCCCCTGGCTCAGATACCCGGAAGTATGCGTGGGCATTTCAGAAAATCAAGGAGAACTTATTTTATTTAGGGAGCCATGCCCACTTGATAGGCATGAGCGGCTTTAAGTTAGTTGCTGTAATAAGGTGTGCGCCCTCAAAAGGGCCGTCACTTTCAGGATCGACCGGCAACATATCATCACTCGCCCATCCCATCAAGTGCGCAGTAGTACCGTTTTCCGTGATAGGGTCTACTAGTATCAGGATGTACACCCATCCTTCGTGGCGCTCTTTTGGGCGCACGGGAAGACGATAAGTTAGAGGGTCTTTTTTGGGATAGCGTTTTAGGCTTGCTTTGAAGTCAATGTTGCTGGCGGGAATATCTGATCCACCATCGCCTTGATTGGGATGTTGGTTGGCATACCATCGGCCAATCATATACTGGTGGGCGCTTCCTAGCATGTACTTGGTTCCCACATAGGTACCGATCTGGCCGACAAGCTGGTCTTCACCTAAGGTTGCCATCCGGTCGTTCCCCCGTATGTTTGAATGTCCCCCAATACATGCAGCGGACGCCATCTTGCCTATAAGGGACAATTCGCTTTTTGTTACTTCTACGCTTACTATGTCTTCTTTACTTATTGTCATCGTCAAATAAACCCTCTTCCTTTAATACTCTAGTTACAGTTTTACTATACTGCTTCTGTAGAGCATTAGACGTCAAAGATTGGTGACGCACAAGTAGTTTTTCGTATTCCTCTAGTTCTCCCCCGAGCAACTCAATGATACTAATAATGGGCGGTGTTCCACGCTTCAACCCCTTCAATACTATCGGGTGGTCATGCAGGCAGGTTACAGCGATCTGTAGATCTGCGACGCTGTTTATTTGTGCCCCGCGCTTTTCCAGCAGCGCGGCCAATTTCTGCATAAGGGGTTTTTCTAAGATTTCCCTATTTACTGTGACCACCTGATCGAGTATGGCTTGTAGGGAAGGAGGGAAGATGTCCACCAGAACAGCTAGGTTGTCCCGCTGCCTTTGGAAGTCTGCGTCAGTTAGTGTCATTTTGTGGCTTTCAAATCTGCGGCTGTGATGGGCCCCTCGCATTTCTCGCAGGGATACACTTTTCCGTTTTTGATTCTTGTACGTTTATTTTGTGTTATACTAATCTTCGTACTACAAGACTGGCAACGGATAGTATACCGTTTTTGTGGCTTATACAAGTCTGTAATATCAACTTCATGGCATGTTAGTGGCTCTGCGCCCGCCAGAAGCATCATCGCTTTCCATTCTTTACCATGAGGGTGTAGTGCCCCCCCGTGCTTTTTGTCGGTCAATACGTGACACGTTTCGTGGATAATGACCTGCCTACGTTGATCCGCAGTTGCGAGGCCCCACAATGGTCCGCTAAACTCCACTTCCTCACCCCAAGCAGCCCCAAAAGAACTTGTGTACCGCTTATTGAAACTGACTGGTATCTTTTCGCCTAATTTTGGAAAACCACATCGCCTACAGGTTTTCACTATTAGGGAGCGTATCTCGGCGTCTTTGAGATACCGCTTTTGTGAGTACCAGGGAATACGAGGCAAAAACCTACGCACGCATTTGCTTAGGTTATTACTGAGTTTACCCATCAAGAACTCTCTGGAAAAGATAGACCGAAGCATCTAGTATTCCTTTCCTAGCAGAGAGTGTCAATGGAAAAAACCGAAACAATACTCGGCTTTTCTATAAAGACCTAATTGGTACTTTGGGCGGTGATTCGTTTTCGCCCCCTGCCGTGTGGCCGAATAAAGATGTTCTTGCGCCGGTCCACGCTACTCTTTTTGCCGTCGCATAGTCCGCACTTCTCACAGACAACGCGGTGGCCTGCTTCAATGCTGGCCGGGCAGTTGATTGCACCCTTGGGAAGATTAGTGTCAGCGGTCACAAAGAATGCTCGCCAATTCGCATTGATAGCTTGCTCGTATTCTTCCCGAGAATCCACCGAAGCCATGCAGATTTCATTCAGGCGAGAATCCACAAAGGAAGTATCCCACTGGTGTGTGTACCCTGTATACTTTTGTGCTGCTTGGGCTAGTGGGGCCAAAACCTCATAGGGGACCATTGCGGGATCGCCGTAGGTGCCGAATCGGACAGACGCGCCCTGTTTTTCGATTCGTTCAGCCACGTATTCGGGAGTTGCCTCAACGTATCCGCCGCGCTGATACTTCTCCCAAACCGCACGCGGCCCTTGGAAGGCCAGAACGTAGCAAGTCCCTTGCCGGTGAGGGCAGTCGCCGCATACGCTGGCGTCATCTTGGCTTTTGATAGCATTTTGCGGGCTTATTTTGCTTCTCAAGAAGTATATTTGGATCATTCCGCCCGTTTTGGTGTTTTCGCTTTTGCGGCCGAAGCCGGTAGCAATCGCCACAATTTCCTCACCGTCGTATTTAGACGGCCCAAGGTAGAAGTAGTAGTCATCGTGCATGGAAGGCTTCTCGGGCTAGTTTGTGGCGTCCGCTTCTTAGTATGCCCAGCATTTCCCAAAAATCAAATGGAACTTATTTTAGCCCCTTCAGTTTGTTGAAAAAGTCTACTGCTTGGGTGTGTGAGAAAGCACTTTTTGCAAAATTAGCGGCACGGCACACAAAATGTACATTATCCGATGTGTACCATTTACTGGAGTCTATTCTGTCTAAACTGGCTGTATACATTGAGCCGATTTGTTCGTCACTGGTGGATTTGGTAAGGCCCATAGTAAACCCAGTGTATGGACAAATCCCACCTTGTCTCTCCCAAGTTTCTTTTAGTTGTTGCAGCGTGAGTGAGAAAGAAAGTCCCTTCTTGCGGCTTCTACTTCATGCCCCTTTAAGGTGATTTCTAAATGGAGAAAACTCATCTGTAGTGTTTCCTCGCTCAAGATGAGCCCCAGTGCACTGATGTGAGCAATAAGTCGGACCTTCAGGATTTTTATTGATCTCCACCTGGCGGCGTTGAAACGTCTTTTTACAACCAGGATTGGCACACACTACATCCACCATACCTAAGTGTGCGTTTTCACTATGGCATTTTCGTGAGCAATAGGTGTGGTGTCCCAATTTCTGATTTGCAGAAACTTTTCCCTTTCTGACTTGAAATGTTTTTCCGCATTTAGGGTTCGGGCACACGATTTGTGCATTGCTAGATTCCAAATTACACTGGTGAGAGCAATAGATGTGCCACCCTGCTTTTTTGTTTCGTGCAGCCTCCCCCGCTTTTCGCATATGAGTTCTACGGTAGATGCCATATTAAGGTGCTCTATATTCGATGTCAGCAAGTCTACTAACATAATATAGAGAATAGTTAGAAAAGACAATAGACGTTCTGCGTCTACTCTGGAAAAAACCGTGACCAGCATTCTGATATTAGCCACGACCCAACAGAGTCTGAAGTAAGCTCCGCGCATCCGCCGTGTCGGGAATCCCGGTGACCTGGCCGTCACCAATCTCGATGACGAACCATTCCCCGGTATCCGTCTGTGCTACGTCCACTGAGAAGAAGCGGCTTGTTATGTTCTGAACCCAAGTCACCAAACGCTTCAGAGGTGGCGGCGCGCTGTCGTCGTGGACGGCCCCTGCCCAATACTCGCCCCATGCTGCAACTGCTCCGTCGACGATGAATACTCGGTACTCCTTCACAGCCGGAAACCCCATTACCCCTGGCGGTCCCGTGCGCACCAGCGAAAGGAACTGTCGGAAGCAGAGTCCGCCTTGCAGGTCTTCGCCACGAAGGTCTAGAAATCGTTCGGTTACACGCCGCACAACATCCGCTTCGGCTGCTGAAGGAATGAAGCACGCTTCTAGCCAATAATGCTTCTCTGACTTAACGTAGTCTTTTAGGATAACTGGGGATGATCCAAACGGTGCGAGTTGGCCTTGAAGCTGACCCCAATCTGGAAGACTTGGAAACGTCAATGGAATTGTGATTGTCCGGGGAGTGATCTTGGTGTTAAGCAATTGGATGGTCTCGGGGAGCCAATGACACGCCCGGTACTCCTCGGGCGGATTGATCAACTGGTACCCCCGAATATGTACCCCCTCATTCAAGAGAGTATATTCGGCCGGGGTCAGCATCCAGCCGCGATAGATTAACGGAGTCAGCGTGCCATCTTCGTCGCCATCACCGGAATCTCTTGAGGGCAGGTGAAACAACGCCCGATCCACGTCACCACACACTACAGCAGAGTGGTTCACCATGAAAACGTTCGCACCGAGCTGGGCGGCAATATCTGCCTCCGGACGAAAGAGTTCTTCGACGTCGTCGGGTTCCAGCGGGTCTAAGCAGTACAGGAATGCATTCATCGCAACAATTCTAAATCGTGGAACCTGCTATTTCAAAGCATCCGCAAGTTCTTCCGCCAGGTTTTACGTTTTGGGTGTCTGGGCGGAAGGGATGGGCCTGAACCAGGCATCCAAGAGGTATCGTCCGGACGGTGTCGAGGTTATCAACACCCGATACGCTCCTTCAAGCTGCATCCTGTTAGCGGCATCATGGGCTGCGCTGGGGTCGCTGTAGACTCTACTTTGTGGGCTTGGTTGGTCTGACATTGTGTTTTCCTGGGGCTAGTGGTGTGATAATCTAGTATGCCCCATCTTTTCCAAAAATCAAACGGAAATTAGGCGGCCTCTATCCTCCTAGTGGTTTGACTGACGGCCTAACGTCGCCAATCTCGTATCCGTGCTGTGAGTCCCGCATTATCGTGTTCGCGGTGTCCAACAGCAGGACTAGCTCAGGGAACCGCTTGAGTACCTGGAGTTGCCAGTCCCACGCATCGTCAGCGTTACCCATTCTCGTGACGTCAAAGTAGTCGAGATGGCAAGGAGGCTTGGAACCGCGACTTCGATCCAGGACGAGGAAATTGGAGCCCATGCCGTTGACGAACTTGATCTGGTACGTTAGCCGGGCCTGTGCTTGATTCAAAAACACACGGAGGACGGAAGGGGCGTTTTCTTCCATCCAGTCCGCTTCTATGGTGGAGATCAGTTCGAGCATCTTCCCTTGACGAGCTAACAGGTCTTCGGCTCGTTCTGCGTTGGCTTCTTGTCTGCTCATGCGGTTTGAAATGCGCTCTAGCAGCTTCGCCAAAGATAAATCAGTATCTTCATCGAAGTCGTCCATTTCGTCGTCCGTCATGCATGGGGGCTCAAAATGGAAACACGTTGTTTCAAAATCACCAGAGGTGCTCGTTAGATTGCGGCCCCGATATTTAGCCCAGGCTTTTGCCCAGTCATATACCCAATCCTCAATATACGGCACTCCGCCTGGTGTGAGAGTTGCGGTAAACTCGATCCTGTCTTCCCACATATCGACTGGTCGCTGGTCCACGGTTCGGTTTCTTTCCGTTAGGGGTGGGGCTCTAGTATGCCCCATATTTTGCAAAAATCAAGCCAAAATTATGGATAAGGGGTTCGCGTCACGCAACTCCAGTGAAGGCGTCTTGCGGAACGGCAACCATGAAATCGTGAAAGTCCTTCTCGGTAGCTGGTCGAACGTCATGCGTGGTGGGGTAGGCTATCGGTCCACTCATGGGGTCATAGGGTGATCCCCTCAACACCGAAGCGCGTAGAATACCTACATACTGAAATGGGTTCGTCTCCGTAGGAGGGAGCAGATAACCGAGAGTGTGTTCAGATATCACGATGTAGGTAGGCATGACGTTCTCTGTGTGTTGAGGCGGCTTAGGTGGTGGTATCCTAGTATGCCCCATCTTTCCCAAAAATCAAACTGAAATTATGGGAGCCACATATGGTGTCCGCCCCGTGCCTACCATTCACCTTCAGTGTCCCCGTTGTCGGGGTTGTGGTGCACCGGGGGCTCGACGATTGCCGTTACGTCGTGGATTGTCACGATTCGGCCAAACGGTTGGGGTTTATCCAGTGTCAGCCACCACACGCAATACCGAGGGTCGCCGTCCACCCCCATGGTGGGTTCGCATGGTTCGTACGGATCGGCAGTCATTTCGTCTAGGGGGGTTAACTGGACCCCGCAGCCCAACGCATCGGACAGTTGGCGGAGTTGCCGTTCGGTTGGACGCACCGGGGGTTCGTTTCCTGGTTCGTCGAGGTTTTGCCAGTTATCCGGAATGTACCATCCCGTGGCGGTGGACAACTGTTGACGCTGGTTAGTGGGTTGCTCCTGCATGTGTCTGCACTCCTGGTGCGGGCTGCGATCCTTGTTTGGGTCGGCTAGTCTTTTTCTTCCGCAGTAAAAACTTGCGGGCCGCGTCCGCAGGGTTTAACAGTCATGTACTCAAATCCCATCTTTTCCCCCAGCCGTGCCCAAGCCCTGTTTGCGGACTCTTGGGGGCTTACAGTCGGGCCGCAGTGTAAAGCGATTGCGGGCCCAGTATTAAAAGCTTTCTTGAGCTCCTTAAGGTCTTCTTCTGTCATTTTGAATTCTTTTCTCATGGGATGGTTCCTTTTCGTTGTTCGGTTTCCTTAGCTCATTGTGTATGGCTCTGTATCTAGTATGCCCAGTATTTCCCAAAAACCAAATGGAACTTATTTTAACCCCTTCAGTTTGTTGAAACAGGCCCGATTGTGCTGAGACGGTCGTTAGCTCTTGCTATCATCTCGTCTCTTTGTTCGGTTTGATCCTCGGGGTAGTAGGTCACGTACCTGCGACCGTTATTGCGCCAGAACTTGCCGCCGAATCCCAGGTGACCGGAAAATCTCCATTCCTCGGGGTAGTCGGGTTGAGTCTGAGCGTAGGCGAAATCCATTCGGTCATTTTCGGGAGCGCCGCACTTCTCGGTGAGAATATCGTATATGGCGTGTGCGGCTGTCCATTCATTGTGGGGGCCGTCGTACTTCTTCAGTCCGATCACAGATTCAAAACATCTGCCCTCGGGCCAGCGAACATCTACGCTCCCGTACTCCATTGGAAAAGGTGACTCCATGACGATGCCCACTCCCTCTCCGCGTCCCCAAAGACTGAATTCGTTAGGGATCATAGTCATGGGGTTTTTCACAACCCTGTCGCCTACTTTGAGTTCTGTGTAAATAGACATGGTTCGGCCCCTTTCCTAGGAACGGTAGTGGTGGTGCCTTAGTATGCCCCATCTTTTCCAAGGATCAAACGGAAATTAGGCGGAATCTTCTTGCTTCGTCGGAAGCGGTTGGGCTACTGATTTTTGTGGCAGTCGCACAACTCCCCTTTGGTCCGATACGAACAGTCGGGTGCGTGGTTCTCGACAACATCATCAAAGGTAAAGTCGGGCTCCACCAACGTGTCGCCACTAGCCTTGACCACTTGCTCCAACAGCAAGCGAGTCTCGAAATAGCTCTCTTTGCCGAACCACTCTGGTTCCTGGGACCCCTTGGTGCGGACCGCGTACCAGCGTCCGTTGGGGGACTGCAAGATGAACATAGTGACCTCCAAGGTGGATTAGGTGGTGACGTTCCTACAGGGCAAAGGAACGCATGAGGTTTGTGTGTGCTACAGAGTTTCTAGTAGATCGACGATTCGTTGAAGCCTCTTTGGTGGTGCCTTAGTATGCCCCATATTTCCTGAGAATCAAACGGAAATTAGACTTCCTCGTCATCTGCGGGCACGGGGGTGTGTGCGTTACAGTCCTCATAAAGTGTAGCTTGAGCCACACGACCGTTTAGCGAGGTCATATATAACCCACACCGCTTACAGATTTTGGTACAGTACTCCCCATTAGGAAGATTGGATTTAACCCAATTCCGAATTTCCAGATCGGTTAGGTTTTTCAGAACCTTTTGCGGAACCCTGATTATGGTGCCATCTTGCATGTTCTTGCCCCCAATGCCTGTAGTGGTGCCTTAGTGTGTCCCATAATTCCTGAGAATCAAACGGAAATTAGGCGGAATCTTCTTCGTTCGTCTGTTCGTCGTATTCTTGGTGAAGACGGTCCTTTATTGCCATCGACCGTAAGAACATGACTAAGCTCACAATCATGGTGCACACCATTAGGATGGGTACCGGAGTGCAAGTGAGCACCAAATTCTGGGATACCATATATATGCTGAAGTACCCAATTGCAAACAGCGTGCGCGCACGCTGTGCAGCATTAAGTTGTTCTTTTGTCATGGTTTGGGTTCCTTTAGGCGACTAAAAAATGAGGTACTTTAGTGTGCCCCATATTTCCCGAAAATCAAACGGAAGTTGACGCAAACGACCCACGTTTTCGGTAGACGATATAGCAGTCCCGTACCCCACTCGTCCGAAACTTAGGGGCCGTGTCTACTTGAGCGATTCCATCCTGGCCCAGAAATACTGCGTGCCCCGATGCTTTCTTGCCAGCAGGAGCAAGGTCCACCAGATACCCAATCACTTGGTGCCCATTGGCGTATTCCTTTTTGGTTAGCTCTTTTAGCTTCATTCGAGCCTTGTGTAGACTCTTGCCTTTGACTTGGCTTGTGCGAGAGCGCACTGTGAATGGGGAGTAGCTGCGGATAGCCCCCACCAGGTCTAGCATCGTGTGTAGATATCGCTTGCGATCTTGCACCGCAAACTTCTCAGCGATGCGTAGGAGGCATATGTTTTGGTTGTTGTTGTCTTTGTTGTTGCTCTTGTTCTTGGCGCAGATGCGGAAATTGGATTTGGCCACAGCCTGGCGGGATAGTCCGAGTGCCACACCGACTCCTCCAAGTAGTATCAATGTTCCGGTAACCATTGTGGTTTCTCCAAGAAAGAGTATTAGTCTCAATTGGAGTATGCCCTGTGGTTTTCGGAAATCAAACTTTTTATCTGATAATTTTAGGCGCTAGGTCTTTGGGGAGGCCCCTTTATATCCGCATTCTGGGCAATACTTCACTGCTACAGAGCTATTGCGTAAAAAAGCCTGCAAATGCCCGTCAAGGTCGCCTTCCACCTTGTCGATATAGTGAAAGTTGTTGTCCCCACGTACCAGACAGTAGTGGGTGTACTTCTGCCGGGCCTCTTCTAAGGGATGGCCAGTTTTCTCAAGAAATATCTGTTTTATGGTGTCCAGAGAGCCGGTCGCTAGTCTTTTTGTGATATACGCGATATCCCAAACATCGCCTTCTTCTCTGCTTTGGACTAATCGTGCCTCCACCCCATTAGAACGATACACAGTGACGGGGAAGTCTTGTGTTTTACGTGTGGAGCTTTTCACGGCGGTTTCCTTATAGTTTGGGTCTGGTTCTCGCCTCTATTAGGCTAATACCCACAGGATGCCCCGTGATCGCAGAAAATCAAACTTTATAGCTGATAATTTTGGGCTCTGGGATGTTGGTGTTTTCTAGCCAATAAGCCACAATGCTTATATTGCACCGTAAAAGTTAGAAAGCAAGTCTGGAAGTTAAAAAATCCCGACCATGTGCTCGAAAAATACCCTGAGAGGCGCTGCCAGTCCCTCTGAGCCGCCAAAAGGGACCAAAAAAGGGCTGGGATACCATTTTGGGGTATCGCCGCCCTAGTTTTGATTTCTGGACTGACTTAGAGTAGGCCAGCAACTGCGATGGTCACTAAGGCCCCAAGCGCCACATAGACGAGCGTTCTGTGAGTGGCCCACTGATCCCGCGCCCATTTACTGAGCCAGTTCTGGCTATCCTGTGCATGGCGAGCGGCAACCTTCTTTTCCGCCATGTACGTGTCTTTACTAACTCGGTGCATCTTGTCCTCCAATAGAGGGTACTTCGAGACTGCCCTAGTATGCCCCGTTTTCTCCGAAAATCAAATGAAAAAAGTAAACGCCCTACCTACGATTTCTTTCAAGCCGAGCGATTCGTCGCTCCAGAGCCTCAATCCTCCGGTGCGCTTCAACGTCAGTGCCACCCGCATTGGCATTCTCTAATTGTTGGCGAAGGTCTTTGTATGGGCCTAAGCTAAGGCTCTGACCTCGGGTATCCCAGTCTCCCCGATCACTACTATATCCGATTCCCATTATTTCCTCATTTCTACAAAAGTCCTTAGGGTTCTGATATCTCAGTATGCCCCTATCTTTTGAGGAAGTCAAATGGAAAAAGTATGGCCCGAGCTATAAGATCAGCTCCCGGTCTTGGGTGCTTTCTTCGTGGTCAAAAACTTCAACCAACAGAAGGGTTCCTCCTGGGAGTTTTGTAACGGGCTCAAAAGGCTTTACCCAATCAAGCTCGTCGCAACACCACGCGATCCCATCCGCTTGCGTGTCAAGTATGTGGCGGGCGAATCTCTCAGCCTTTTCTTCACTGGCTGCGTCGATAAGCAGGGAAACGTGGTCGCAGCACCCATTGCTAAATCGTACTACATAAAGGGCCATTGTGCTCTCCTTGAAGGTGTTGCGCTGATCCCCACCTTAGTATGCCCTCCTATTTTCGAAAATCAAATGAAAAAAGCGTGTTCTCTACTAGGGGCTAGACGCCTTCTTTAAGTTGTCTATCAAGCTCCGCTAGAAATAGTTTCACTGTACGACTGCCAACTTCCTTCGCAATAGCCTCAGTCCACTGGAAGTTGTGGCCTTCTTCGACGCGAATATCTGCCTGCATGGCCGGAATAATGAAACGGATGTGCTTCTTGGTTGGAACCCCGTCGTTGTCCGCAAACGTCCCGTCAGCACGCAAAGCCGCTAGTACGTGGTCCAGCCGCATAGGAACCGTAAACTCCTCAGCGATATTCTTAGCCGCGAGCCGCTTCCTATTTTCTTCGGGATCAACAGAACGAGGAGTCTTTTGTTCCCCAAACTTTGGGTTTTTATACTTAGAGAGAATCCGTCCTCCCCACCTATCGGTGAACTCCTCTACTGGACGGATAACGACGCCCTCACGCAGCTTTCCTTCACCCATGCCATTACGAACAGCTTGCACGGAAGGCGCATCTCGTTGCTCCGTAAGCCACTCTACAGTAGCTGGCCCCCGCTCGTAGTACACAAAGTCTAAGCCAAGAGAAAGAGCGATCTTTTCGGCTCGCTCCACCGGCATCCATTCTTCTCCCCCATACGGAGGGGTCAAGAGAATCTCGAACGCAATGAACTTAGGGGCGTGCCCATAAGTGTCCCCCATGCGCTGGCATCGTCCCCCATAGGCTTCCCCATAAACCGTAACAACGGGATGCCCCAGCGTCTCAAATTTGGCAAGCAATTCCTTTTCATCAAAGAGACCAATAAAGTTGTTGTGTTTTTCGCCCCCCGAGAAAAACGTTAGGTTGCCATCTTTGTAAGTGATGTGCGCGCTCGTCCCATCAACCTTTTCCATGGCAAAGCACTCTTTGAACAACAAAACATTGTGCCCAAGTTCCAAGTTAGTGATTTTACGATATCCCATGTTTCGCCTCCCAGCTAAGTGTAACTATAGGGAGTATGCCCCACTATTCGAGAAAATCAAAAAGAAAAGCCCCAGCTTTCGCCAGGGCTTTCTTTGACCAGTGCTAGTAGGTGAACCCGTGCTCAGTATCATAAACACAGGTGTCTGGTGCCACGCCTAGTCCAATAACTGTGCATCCTTGGATTTCGGTCCTGTAGTGCTGGTGGAAGTGTCCGTGAACCCACGCTCCGGGCTTTACAGTTTCGAGAAGCGTTTGGAGCCTATCCCGATTCTGGTGATCGTAGGCGTCGGTGTCCCACTTTGAGTTGCCGGTGATGTACCCTCCATCGAATGTTTCCGCAGGAGTATCATGTGTGACCATGACATCAATCTTCGGAACACTCAACAGCCGAGCATGTTCGTCTTCGGTTGGTATTTCCTCCGCGAACCAAGTAGGCGGCTTCCCAGCGTCGGCAGCAGCTTGACGTTGCTTCCGATCTACGGAGTTGCCCCCACCCATGAACCCGAAGACCTTGCCCCCAATCTTCATCGTCGATCCGCGAGGCAGATAGACGAGGTTTGGGTAGCCAGAGACGGGTTGCGGGGTGCTGGCGTTGAAGTCAACCCGCTTGCTGAGAAACGGGAAGTCTTCGTGGTTGCCGTCGATGAAATGCACCGTGCGATCCAGCTTGAGCTTTGGGAGTGCCCAGCGGTAGAACCCAAAGTCCCCCACCTGAATAACCATCATGTCTTCGGGAAGGCGATCCAAGACGGTTTGGAGGTCTTTCCAGTCGCCGTGAACGTCGCCGATGAATACGATACGCATTTTTCTTCTCCCTAAGTATGGGCCATTCGTGTAGGAAGTATGCCCAGCCTTCGGGGAAAATCAAAGGCTTTTTTGAAAATCGACACAAAGCCGTGGTTTAGTTACGGGGTGCGTTCTCGCTCACAACGACCTTTTGTTGTACTAGGGCGTACCCCCCGGCATATTGGCCCGTCGCCGAGGCTTGATAATTATACCCAAAGGCTCGGGCTCGTTTTGGGTAGACATATATTTCCGCCAAACGTGGATTCTCTTTCAGAGACGCTTCGATTTCCTGGTCCCTTTCTTCATCTTGGAGAATTCTTCTTGGGGGCAGAGTTTCATCCAGATCATCGTCCGGGTGGTTTGGTTTAGGGTCCAGGTAGATAGTGGGACGCATACCCTTTTGGCCAGAGCTTGTGACGGTTAAAGTCCACATCTCTGTGTGGTCTCCCCCTTCCTCCATCGCTTCCTTTTCGGCCCAATATCCACCAGACATCACACCCATCTCTCCGTTTTCGTTTACTGGAAGGTAGATTTTGAGAGAAGAAGGCTTATCGGATAGAGAGGTGTCGGTGAAGTCGGCTTCTTGCAGAAGCGCCTCTACTTTGTCGTCCCTATCGTGGGCTTTCGAACGCCCAGGAGGCTTAGTGTGATCCAGGTTGCCCTCGCTGGGGTAGCTAGGCTGCTGGGCCACGGTAATAATAGGAGTATGGCCCTGTCCCTCTACGCGGGCAACACTCAAAGTCCACATTTCGCGGGGGATACCTTCTTCCACCGCAGCCTCTTTTTGAGAGAAAGCAGTAGATTCAAAATCCCACATGCTGCCATCACTATAGATACCCAAGTGGATTTGGAATTTTTGTGGCTCGTCCATTTTTCATTATCCTGGTGTTGTGGGCTATTTGTGTGTCAGCGTAGTATGCCCAGTATTCGAGGTAAATCAAAGGCTTTTTTGAGTATTCTTCTTTGAGGCAAAGTTTCATCCCCACAGTCTTTCAACTTTGTACTAGGAAGCATCAGGTTCCTTCGTTTTCTCTGGTTTTAGGACTCGGGCTTCAATAAACTCAAGCCCTTCCTCCTGCAGTTTTGCAATCATTTCAGCAGCATCTTCTACTTCAATGATATCTTCCACGTCCCCTGTGCCTTTTTTGAAGGCGCGATATTTGTATCGTTTCATGCTGATGCTTTCTTGGCCGTGTATCCCTACTTTCACAGACCATGGAGAAACAAGGTGTGTATTTGAGTATGCCCAGCCTGCGGGGGGAATCAAAGGCTTTTCGGAAAGTCAGGTCGAAAGGGGTGTAGCACAGGCGTAAACTCCTGTACTCGTGAGTCAATCCTTGTTTTCGAGTGAATCAAGACGACTCTGAGCCGCCTTCCCTTCATCGACAATGAGCGCGAGACGGCAGGGCATGTAACGTCCTCAATGTCAGACACAGAAGGCCTACCAGCACCACACGGGCTGTCTGGAAACTCATCCCCTGTGGACAGGTGAATCCCTCTTGAGGGGTACCCTTTCCAATCCATTCCGATTCCTTTTGGCATAATCCAAATCCTAACCCCGGTTGGTCATAAAGGTGCCGTGATCGTCAGGGAAAGTCATATTTTTCATTTCCCCCATGAATGCTTGCAGACTTTCTCGTTCTTCTTTGGTTAGCCGCTCCCAAACGGTGCGCCCCTGAGCCACCTTTTCTTTCTCTGCCGCAGCCCCTTTGATGATCCGTGTTTTGACGGGGATAGGGTCGAGGAGATAGTGAAGGGCCGCATGTTGCTCTGCGGACAGGCGTGGGCTAAATAGTAACCCTGCCAGGGCAGCCTTAGCGGCTTTCGCATCGAGGGCTTGCCTAGCCTTATCATCTACAAGGTTCTCAGGCTCGCTGGGGCTTTTGATGAGATATGTCAGAGCTTCGTGCTGGTACGCACTGATAGATACCTTGTCCAACAAATCGTTCAAGGCGTTCAAGGCAGTTTGGCGATCCATCGGTAAGTCTCCTATCCAATTTTGAGAGAATGCTTTTCAGGACCAGTAACTAGTCCCTTCGAGCAAGGAATGGTTAGCTTTCCATCTGCCCACCGCACATAGATTCCGACCCCCAAGCAACCGGACAGTTGGCACTGTCGTCTTGAGCCGGTTGTGTGGCCGACTTCCTTTTCATTCTGGGAATAGACTTTGGTGTTTATGGATATCATGTAGACAGTTTGGCGATCCATCGGTAAAGTCTCCTATCCAATCTTGAGTTTCTGGTAGAACTCGCTGGCCGTATCTCGGTCAACTTCCCGCTCAAACTCCAATTCGGGGGCAATGTCCACATCAAAATCGCTCAGGATGTCTTCAATGTTCCGTATCGAGTAGTCAATATCGTTGGCTTCCAGATAAGCGACTACCTGTTGGAAATGTTTGGATTTGATTTCTAGGCCATAGGTGGGCATTGCGGTCTCCTTGTGTGTGGCTTGTTTTAGTATGCCCAGCCATTCCAGAAAATCAAAAAGAAAAAGGCACAACCCGAAGGCCGTGCCCGTTTCTCGCCAGGGGAGAGACTAAAGAAGAAGCGGCAAGAGGTACCAAAGAAGTCCCCCAAGGAACGTCAAGCCTCCCAGCCCACACACCAAGACCGCAATCATGTGTTTCCGAAAACGGCTTGTGGCTCGGTTGGTGAAGTCCTCGAAGTCGCCAGAGTTCAGCGACTTGAAGGATTCCCCCGCGTCACGACTGCCGCGAAAAAGGTTGACAATGGCGTAGATGAATCCCAAAGCAATCAGGATACCTCCGATAATCATTAGCAAGGTCGCAGTCATCACATTTCCTCCAAAGAAGTACAACGGTTTCGAGCACAAAAAGTAGCAGGTGTTTCGATAGTATGCCCAGCCATTTCAGAAAATCAAATCAAAAAGACGAGACATCGAGGCTCAGGACGATGTAGGTATACCGGACCACTATCTGGTTGTCTGCATCCAAGGCTTGCCATCCCACGACGGTGTCTTTGACAGTTTTTATTCCACCGATGGGCGAGTCATCATAAGGATACTTCCAGGTGGTTTCCGAGACAACGCATTCCTCCACACGCCAGTTCTCTTCCAGGCTATCCTTGGCGAGTCCTGCGCATTTCGCCAAGGCTTCGGCCTCATTGGCGGCGAAAAATGGGTCCTCGTAAGCTACCGGCGCTAAGGTGTTAGTGCCTTTGCGACCAGTAGATTCTAGTATTACGCACAGTTCCATGATTGCCTTTACTTCTTTTTGGGTAGCGGCTGCACGCTCACCATTGCGTAGGGAGAGAAGCGGCGACCATTGGGGTGCTTCTCCCGAGCTTCGGGGTACACCACCACTACCAGGGGGCCTTGGGCCAGGGGGAATTCTTCTCGGACAGTGCTTCGGCGACCACCCGCATCGAACTTCGCAAAGGCTTCCCTGAGCACAGTGCGTAGCGTGGCCATCGGGACGGCTTCCAGGTTGCCTCGAACTTCATGCCCATCAATGATTTGGGCTGGACCGCGACGTAGCATAGCTGGACCTTTCGTGGAGAGGAATGTAACTGGGCGATATTGTAGTATGCCCAGGCATTTCAGAAAATCAAAGAGGTTCTTAGAATTAGGCGCTTTTCGCTTTCACAGCATCCATGATTGCGGTGCTAACCAGAATCGCATCTGCGAATCGCTGAACGCTGGCTTTCTCAAAGCCCCACGCGGCATGTTGTTCGATTTCCCACCAGAAGTTAGTGTGTCGGGAACGATCTGTTGGGTTGAACCAACACCAAAACCCCAGGCATTCCTGTAAGCCATTGTAGTCGCAGTCCATTTCGGAACGCGTGGTGGCCCGGTCTTCCAGCCACTCAATCAGTTCGGCACGAACATCATTGGCGCAGAAAACCCATAGACGTTTACCGTCTTCATTGACGATATCGGTCTTATAGATGTCCATCTTGTGCATGTTGGCCCCAATGGCCCTAATGCTTCTCGACATCGCCCCATACTCGAATTCGGAGCTGCCCATGTAGTCGGCGGCGAACTGTTGAGAGACCCGAGCATTTTTGGGGGACTCTGGGCAAAAGTTGCATCGCTGGACGAGATGTGGAGATTTGAAGGACATGGGTTTTCCCAAAAAGGACTGGAAGATGAAAGGCAGGTGTGCCTATTTCAGTATGCCCTAACATTTCAGAAAATCAAAGACTTAGTTGGTATTTTCTGAAAGATGCCGATTAGCGCCGGAAAAGGAACCGCATAAATTGCTTCCATAGCCTAAAGCTCAGGAGCTGCCTCCACGTCGGCAAGTAGAGAGTTCGCCCCCCAGCGGCAGTAAGCCCCATAATTAGGGTGAAAGTTAGTGTGAAACCAAACACCATGCCCAACAATACATACATCTTATGCGTCCTTTCCTAGAAAACAACGTCGAACCCGACCTTGTTGAGTTTTTCCCACAACTGCATAGCGGCATCATCGGACAAGTCCAAGACCCGCTCCCCGCTAAGAACCTTTCGAGCTTCTTGCCGTTTCAGCACGCCCTGCATGGCCTTATCCGTGACCGCCTCGATGTTTTCGTCGATCTGATCCTGCATAGCCGCTATCACAGCATTTTCTGCCGCAAAGATTTCGTTGCCGTATGCGTCCCGCAACTTCTTGATTTCAATCTTCATGGACATCTCTCCCTACACGTAATCGACATAGGCTTTCTCGCTGCCTATTTCTAGTAACAGTATGCCCAGAGATTCTAGGAAATCAAACGGCTTTTTCTATTGTCGGTGGCGACGGGAGGATTCGTGGCTGACGCATCAGGTACTTGAGAATAGCCGCTTCGCTGGCAACCCATGCCTTACGCACTTCGTCGCGCCCATCCTTTCCTGCCCCACGGAGACGGAATAGAACACCAGTAAAAGGAGTCTCCCCAATAATAGCCAGCGCAAAGTCCCTTTGGGACTCTAGGTGCTTGTTGGCATCCCACACGCTAACCATCTGAGCATATAGCTCATCTAGGATTTCTTTGTACTGCGTCGCTACCTCTCGGACTTCCGGGAAGTACGCGCACAATTCGTCCAGTTCTCCCGGCAAAAGGAAGCGCAGAAGATTCTTAGGATGATACAAGTTATCCCCTTCCCCACGCATACGGTGTAGCGCAAGGTAGGTTGGACTCTTGATCTTCCAGCGCCGGTTTTCATCGTCACGAATCACCACACCCTCATAAGTAGGGTCGGTTTCCGCATTGGCAATAATGAAGTCTTGGATTTCTTCCAGGCTCTTGAAGTGGTACAAGACAGGGCGAAGGAAGGGAGTACCCTCGGCCAGCGTGTCCACTTGTCGCCGCCCTAGCTCGTTGAGACCGTCAAAGATCGACAACAGGTAGAGCTTGTTTTCCGTATAGGTGCGGACTACCTTGTTCGCCACCCCGACCAATTCGCAAACATAGGTCAGGTTGGGGTTCAGGATGCCGTCTAGTTCTCCAATGGCCGCAATGCCCAAAGCATCCTGGGCCATCTCTTGCCAAGTGATGTCGTAGAATTGTACTTCACCGGCCCCGAAACTTCCGCGAGTATTGGCGAACCATTCCCCCTCAAAATTGAAAAGCAGGAATAGGGAGCCGTCTTCCTTGGACTGTGCGGTGAAGTCGTTGAAGTTGAACAGCGGCATTTCATCCTGCATTTCTCCCCAATTGAAGAAACGAGGGAAAGAGCGTGCTACAACCTCGAACGTCTCAGAGTGCAGCACAAGTCCTCGGCATTCTCGTACTATGGAGTGGCTTTTTGGGCTGTCAATCTGGTTGTAGTTCAAGATCACCAGAGACTTAGTGTCGTGCTGACAAGCCTTGATGCCCAACTCCGCCTCTAGCTCTTCGAGGCTTTTTTCTTCTAGGTATTTTTGTACGTGCAGCATCAGATTTCCTTTTTGAGGCTCGTTCGCCTAGACCATGTAGTATGCCCCGGCTTTTCAAGAAATCAAGAAGAACCATTATTCTTTTGTGCTACGGCTTATAGCGAGGTGCGGTCCCGTGTGGCGTCTGTTAGCCCCGCTCCGAATGCGTCGTGGCATAGGCTATTGCAGAACCCCAAAGACCCGCCGCCGCCAAAAAGAAGTTCCCCGCACTCCATACACTTGCCTGTTGGTAGTTCTTCATCCTCAATTTCCTCGTACCTTCCCCGACCCTTAGACGGGAATTGCCTGACTGTCGGGTCCACAATCTCGCCGTCCATAGTAACGCACCAGCCGTGCATTCGTTGACCCCATAACAGGCAGTAGTACCAACCCTTCCGATACTCAAGTTCGGGGAACTGCGCGACCATCTTCTCTGCGTACTCGTGGCATGCCCCGTAGCAATCACCAACGACGTTCTGACGAATCCAGTCTTGGTACTTAGCTTTCATCCTTTACCTTGCATTGCTCGCGGCCTTCGCGCCGTTCTTTCTTGGCTGGGCAGTGCCCCAGACTTTTGCTTTGGCTGCTAGCCCCGGCGCTTGGTACATCGTTGCGCGGCTCGATTCTCCCTGACGATCTGACGGCCTACGGAGCAGGCGCAGTAGTTAGGTTGGGATTTCCCCTTCGGGAACGTCGGGCCTACGATTCCAGAGTTGTCGCATTTGGTACACATGGGCTGTCTCCTGTTGGGTTGGGGACTGTCAGGGAAGGGACGGCACATTCAAGTATGCCCCAGCTTTTAGAGAAATCAAGAAAAACCGTTATTCAGGAGTGAATTTTTTCTGGAGTCGTTCGTATTCGGCCTTGTCCCGCGCATCCTGTTGCGCTTGAGCGCGGTTCCGTTTGATAGCTCGTTCCGCAGCTTCTTTTCTGGCTGCTTCGTCTGCTTTCTCTTTGAGCAGGGTTCGCACTAGAGTTTGAATAGAAGTACAAAGCTCTTCTCTACGTTCTAATTCTCTTTCGTACTCTTCGACGGTATCGAAAGAAGAATCCGCGAAACCTTCCCAGTCTTTGTGTGGTATTTTTACTGACTTCTCTGCTTGTTCCCCGTCAAAATCCATATAGGAGGCTACCGCACTTACGTCTTCCCAGTTCTCAAATAGAACATTGGAAAAGGAGCATTCTGGGCAGTCCGAAATCCTATTTGCTATGTATTTGGCCGCTTCTTCGTTGGTGTCTACCTCAACGAACTCCAGGTCACTATCAACTTTCCGGCACGCACAGTACCAGTCACGGCGGCAGTTACACGCGTACGATTCTCGATAGCTTAGAATGATAATAGCCATAGTTCCCACAGCTTCCTAGTCTATTGCTTGTTCGCCCTGACCACTCGTTTTCTTATTTTGGCAGCCAGCTTCTCGATTTGGATATGCAAGCGGCCCTCGGCGAGCCAAACTTCAGGCGCCATCAGGAGGTTCCGATTCTTCAAAATCTGTATCGCCTTCCAAGCCCTGTCGAAATCTTCCAGGGGCAGTGCGTCCGTCGCGAATCGAATCTGGCCAGGGTATTGGTTTACCACTTGTTGAGAGATGTCGCCTGCGGAAGGCAAAAACATAATGTCCACTATTTTTGCCATTTCAAACCTCCTTCAGGACGAAAGTGTTACCGCAGTATGCCCCAACTTTTCAAGAAATCAAGAAGAACCGGTATTCTTTTTGAGTCTTTTGCGTTACGGCTGGGCACAGTTCCAGAAAGCATTTTTCTGTAAGAGAAGACTCATCAGGTGGCCACTACCTGAGTCCCACAAGTCGGTCTAGGACCTCTTCACGATTCGCGTCTGGCTCGTTCAGCAGGTGATCTTCCAATTGATTCAGGAACTCCGCCCGCTTCGGCGTATCGTGCCGCCTTAGCTTCGTGACGATGAGAGTGTACTCAGCAACGTAGACGGGTATGCGTTCCAAGGAGATTCCGCCGATAAACTCATCTGCGAACGTCTGAATGTCATCCGAACTCACATCATTGAAAGACGATGTGATGAGGCGGTACGCAGACTGCTCTTTGTCTGTGTCACTCAACTCCTTCTCCAAGCAGAGCTGATTCAGCTCCAGAACCTTCGTCTCGGCGATGCTGGGCGCGGGCGACGCCGCCCCCTTTGCCTCTGTGGGGTCTTCTTGAGACTTAGCCCTCTCACTCATCACCCAATCCCGAGCTACAAAATAGACCAGCAGTAACAGGATGTAGCTAATCCACAAGAAGACAAGCATGATAAGTCTCCGGTGAGGAAAGGACAAAGGAAGAACACACATTCAAGTATGCCCCAGCTTTTCCAGAAATCAAGGCGGTTTTCTGGATATCTTTCGGCCGGGACGGTCAACGTCCAAATCGCTCGTGGAGTATCTGTAGGATGGTGAGGCCGCGTCTAAACGCATCAGATCGGGTATTCTCGCGGATTGTAGTCGATTGCCCGCGCCAGAAGATCGTGGCTTTCCAGCAGCCGGGCTCCTCCTCCAACTTTAATTCTTCTAGGTATTTTTGTCGCATCACGCTTCCTTTTTAGTACCCACCAAGAGATTTGTATTCTTCGGGGGATACGGGTTCGGGTTCACACCCGTTATCGAAAATAGTTTGGGAGGTTTTGTCGTCCCAGACAACAGTTCTTCGGTTTTCTGCCTTTGCGGCCTCAATAGCCTTTGGGCGACTTCGGAATTCCCCGATGACCTTCCAGACGTTGTAGAGGGGATCAACCACCCATGTTCGCTCTTTGTTGGGGCCGTATTGCGCTTGCCGTTTGGAGTAGTGCGAGTGAACGATGTAGTGCATTGTAAAGTTTATCCGAGAGGGTCAAGAGGGTAAATACATGGGTAGAAAGCGGCACCGTCGTCGTCGAGTTCCACGTCGCCGGTGTCGGCTCCGTCGGTGTCATAGTCGTAGACTTTGACTGTAACGCCTGCCGGGATGTTCGTGACCCCTTGAACCACGCCACCAGCCACATAGACTCGAATCTCCATGTACTTAGCTTTTGCCAGTTCGAACTGGGCGAGGGCGCTTTGAGTTTCCGCCTCTACGGCCCGACAGCGAGCTTCCGATAGAGCCTGTTGACGTTCAAGGAGTTTGTCGTCCGCTTCCTCAGCAGACCACCCGGCCGCCAAGAGTTCTTGGTTGGTCATGCGCCGACCCTTCCCACTCGCCCTCCAATCCTGAGCCGCAAAACAGGCCAGCACGAACAGGATAACAACCAACAAGACAGCCATGACAAGTCTCCAGTGAAGGAAGAACAAGGGAGGAGCCTACATTCAAGTATGCCCCATATTTTAGGAAAATCAAACGTAGAAGCCAATTTTATCCGCCTTGTGCTTCCGTCCAACTCTTCTTTTGGAGTTCATGCTGCTTTTTCAGGGCATTTTTAATAACCTGATTTATTGCGTCCAGCAAATCTCGCGGCAATTCTTCTTTGTTGGCGATAAGAGAATCCTGAACATGGGTGAGCCCATCACACAGCACGGAAACCTGGTCCTCCAGCCTGTTCCGCACTTTCAGGTAGTCCAGAATCTTCTTCGCGTCATCTTGAGATAGAGGCGGTTGAAGAATATAAGTTTCCCCACTCACGTACTCACGTAACCTAGCAAACATCTCAAACATGGCTTCCTGCTTTCACAATAAGGGAGGGGGACGAACCTTTGAGTACGTGCTGACAGGACTGTTTGTTAGTTGTCAGTAAGGGGATCGGTGTTTGGGTTCCAGGGTTCAATTCGGATTTGCGAGGCTCCACCACCAAGAGTAGAGTCGCAAACACCACTCAGGATGATAGAGGCGTACCAAAACGAGGGGTAGTCCCCACTATTGGCTTGCTTTACAGCACCACAGTTCTTGTTCCAGTCCTGTTCATTGGTACTGGATTTCATCAAAGCAACAACATTGTCTTTTTGTGTCAGGTCCACAGAAGGTCTCCTAGGTCGGAAGAGAAGAGGAGGGGACAGGAGGCACATTTCAGTATGCCCTTTACGTCGAGGAAATCAAAAAGTAGGTTTTCAATTCGGCCCAATCAATAGCCCACCCTGTTTGATCCGCATGTATATAGAGGAGTGCCTTTGCTTGGTATCCGCGATAACCCGGCTTCTTCCATATGCGTGTCAGGTATTCCGCCGAACGAGTGCCGTAGTGTGCCAAAATGACGCGCTCTTTTTCGTTGGCTATTATGTATCCCTCAAGCATACTATAATGGGTCAGAAGTGCCCGGAGGGTGAACATGCGATTCAGTTTGCCCATTGCGTTTCGAGTTTCTTCCTCCAGCTTATCATACCGCCGCTGGCCTTCGTCTAGCTGGTGCTGAAAGAACTCCTCGATGGCCGCGTCGGCAGCATCTAGTTCCGCTGCTTCTTTGGCCTTTTCTTTGGGTATTGACCTCCACTCATCAACCACCATGTAGGCCATGATAAGGAGGATAACAATTAGCGAAAAAACCATGAGGAATCTCCCGGGGAGACCAAAAAGGACCGGCCCTTTCAGTATGCCCACTCATTATGGAAAATCAAGGACTTTCTTTACTCGCCCTTAGAGCCAGTATAGATGCACGAGTGGAAAGAGCACCCTTCGTCGTCGGTTTCCAGGTTATCGTCATCACTGCCGTCGATGTCGTAGTCGCAAACCTTGACTGTGATGCCCTCGGGCGGAATGCCAGTAACATCTTGGACCACCCCACCCTCCACATAGACACGAATCTCCGCCTTCCGCCGATTGCACTTCATCTCCACAAACAAGGCCGTGCTGAACAGGAATGTCAAAAAGTACAGCAGCATGAGTTCTAGTGTCATTGGGGGCCTCCAGGGAAAAGAAAGGGCACACCCAAAGTATGCCCTCTCACTATAGAAAATCAAGACGTATTCTTGGGTTTACGGGTTGAGCCGAAAGCGTAGCCCATAGCTTCCCGCAGGAAACACAAAACTATCATGCGTGTGGTGCAGTAGCGCCCAAGATTCTTCGGACTCCACGAGATAGTCCAGACCGGAATCCTCGCCGCAATCGGCGTAGCAAACCACGTCCCCCGCAATAACGTGCCCATCGCCGATTTGCCGATCAGCAGTTCGGGCCGCCCTTTCATTTTTCATCACCCCCAGCATCATTTCAATAATGACATCACCTTGCAATACTGCGTGGCCAGGGCACATACGGCCCACGATGTTGATGCGTGGAACCTGGGGGGCTTTGGGTGCTGGCAGTACGGGGGCAACTTTCTTATTGTGGCGATCCCTCTGTCGGCATACGAGCCAACTCCTAAGTCTTCGTCGGTAGTCTCGGTGGTGGGAACCGTGAGTACAGGCGCGTCGGTGTCCGCCAACCCAGGCACCAATAAAAAGGAGGCAAGCACACAAACACATAAAGAGGATCACGGACATAACAAGTCTCCTCGACAAGAAAAGGGAAGGGGGCCATATTCTAGTATGCCCCACCATTCGCATTTTTCAAACAGAATCTACGCAAGAATGTCATTCAAGAAGGGGGCCGCCCGACAAGTCTGCCAATCATGGATTAAGTGTAGTACAGTATTTAGATGTGTGGTGGTGGTCATAGGTTCCCAGAAAGGCTCCTCCGCTTCCGTCTGCGGGATCATGCACACCGGATCAAACTTGTCCCCAAATTGAGTGGCCGCAATATCTACCACCCACCCCTTACACAACACGAAGGCGTGCCCCCCATTCTCCACGTATGCGGGTTTGTGCCCGGCTCGTTGAAGGCAGACAAAGAGACGTACCGCACAAACCGCACACAAGCCTTTGAGGGTATCGTGGGGGAAGGCTTCTGGGTGTTCTTGCTGGAAGTCCTCGGCCCACTGGCGGACTTGTTGCGCAACAGATAGGATAGACTTAGGCATCGTTCTCCTCCACAGGTATTGTGGATTCAATTACCACATCCTCTCCCTGGTGGAAAGGCTTTAGGCGAATCGGGGTGAATCCTTGGGCACGTTTTTCGGCTTCTGCTTCGGACTTAGCCAATACAGTGACTTGCCCAAAGTAGCGAACCTCAAAGTCCACAACGTATTCCCGCATACCCTCTACGGCCTTGTCGTGGTTGGGCAGGAGAATCCCAAAGTTGGAAGAGTATAGTAAAGTGCCATCGTCGTAGCACATGAGCAGCCATGCCCGGAACGCTTGCCCAGGGTGTTCATGGTGTGGCTTGTAGATTTTCTTCAGTTCGCTAACCACGTAGGCTTCAACTTCCATAGGGCGAACACCGTTCTGCTCCCTAAGAAGATCAAATACTAGTTTCTTCATTAGAGCGGCTTGCTCTTTTGCGACTGGTTTAGACACTGGGTTCCTCGGTTACGTTGGGGAGTCCTCCGAGTTTACGTTCCAACATGATGCGCTGAACATCAACGTTTGTTTCCTCTTGAATTTGTTGCACCGTCAAGGTCTGAGGGGACATGACGACCTGTTGGGGAACTTGTACCCCATGAATCGCGTAGATTGCAGTTTCGTCTGGGAAGGTGAGAGCCGGGCCATCTTCGCAATGTAGGCGTTGCGGTTTGTGGTCGTCGAGCTTTACCGTAGAATGCCGTTCAGAGACCACACAGATTTCCTGGTAGAGCCACACCCAGCCGCAATAGTGTGTTAGCTCTTGTGCGGCCTGGAAGAAATCCGCATAGACGCCTTCGTATACTTCATCATCGGGAAGGAGGCTGGGACTAGCCCAGCAACCGTGCTGGTTTCCAAGAATTGACACATTCGCAATAATGGTCAAAGCCGTTTCACCCTCACTCTCACCATAACGGTCCACCATATACTTGATGGCCGCGTAGGGAGAATCCGCCCAAACAATTTCTGGGACTGGCCCATCGAACTCTGGGGTGAGCGTGTATAGCTTGCGGATAATTTCTTCGGCCCGAGGACGATCCGCAGGTTCCGTTTTCCAGCCCGCTTTTATCAGACCCAACCATTTGGGGGCGAGTTCTTCTACGTCTTTTTGCAAACTATCAGTCATTACGGTGTCTCGCTTGAAGGCTTGGGGTCAGAAGTAGTATGCCCCACCATTCCAGAAAATCAAGCCGGTTCTTGCTCAAAGTTGTACACCCAGACCCAAGGATTACTGGCCCACTGATGTTTGGGGTTTTGCATGTCCCAAAGTTCTCTAAACCAGAAGTGTGCGGCCTGAATATCCCCATCCTCGCCCGCAATTTCTTGGGGACAACCCTCTAGGAAAGCCGCCGCCCGGTTCATGTCTTGAAGGCGCTCAACGCGAACGCCTGTTAGTCGAGTCCTTGGCTTCGACCACACAATCGCACCGGGAGCACCAAGGGGACTGATTGAGTCTTTACTGTGTGTGGTGGCTTCCCCCATATATTGCCACCATCGCGCTATGTCTTGGCGCTCAACGCGAACTAAGGGGCTCTCTTGGACTACCACCACAGCCGGATATTGCAGTTCCTTGTGGAAGTCTGCGGGTTGTGGGTTGACCACAATACGATGTTCGACTTTGCGCCCTTCGAGAATCGCTAGGATGGCTTTTTCGGTAAACATGATTGGTGATTCGTTCATCGCTCCATCCGTTCACGCATGATGCGCTTGACCTCATCATTCTTCTCATCGAAGATTTGCCCTTCAGTGATAGTTTCCGGGGCCATAATAACGTACTCCGGAACATTCACACCGTGAATGCAATAGGACGCCCATCCATCAGGGAAGCGGATTGCGGGGCCATCCTCACAATGCAGACGACGGGGATTAGAGTCATCAAGGTGGAGCGCCGTGTGGCGCTCAGTAACTACGCAGATTTCGTGGTACATCCACACCCAACCGCAAGAGGCAGTCAGTTCTTGAGTGGCCTTGAGGGTTTGGCTAAGGTGGTCCCCGTACTCGACCCCCTTTGCTGCCAAGGAAGCATAGTAGTCCCACTCCGGGGCAGACTCCCCTGTTAGGCTAACAGCATTTAGAATGTTCTGGTGGGTTTCCTTGAAGGTGTCCATTAGATATTGGGTCGCCGCCAAGGGAGAGGCTACCCAAACTATTTCTGGTGTGTCGCCGCCAAAAACTTCGGACAGACGATAGAATTTACGAATGGCAGCTTCGGCACGTGGGCGATCCGTCCCTTCAGGGGACACGTCAGTCTCGGATCGAGGTAGGCGTAGTGCAGTTAGCATTTTGGTTCCCCTGTGAAGGCTCTACACTAGTATGCCCCACTATTCCAGAAAATCAAGCAGGTTCCCTAGAAAAGAAAACCCCCGCCGGGGGGAGGCGGGGTTTCCTTCGCGCTCACTTGTTGCCTATTAGACTTGGGCGGGAGCGGGACTCAGGAACCGGATTTCGTGGACGGTGCCTTGCACCAGATTGAGGTTGCGGAAGTTGGTTTCGGCGTCCACCGCGACCAAACGCTCGGTAACACCGCGAAGTCGAATGTAGGCTTCCCCGGTCGTCTTGTTGACGTGAAGGCCATCGTAGAAGCCGGTGTACTCGTTGGGCGAGATACCGAGTTGGCGAGCGGGAGCGGCCATTTCCACCTGTTGCGGGGTGGGTTCGTTGAAAGCCGAGTAGCGCACGAAAACTCGCGTTCCGGGGGTGATGTTTTGCTCGTCGATCAGCATTCGGACTCGCAGAGTCTTTAGCTGGCCTTCGGTCATTGGGGACAAGTTCCCCATCACGGCCCACAGGGCTTGAGCTTGCGCGATTTCTTCGGCGGTCATGGTGGTGGCGGTCGTGGTCATGGTGTGTTCCCTGTTAGGGGTTGTGGTGGGTTGTCTTGAGTGCCTTTCACTCTCGACACTACAAGTATGCCCTACGATTCTGGAAAGTCAAACGGTTTCTAAGAAAAAGTTGGAAGGCTGACCCCCAGCAAGAAAACTTGATGCCCGCATCTCTGACAAAAGTAGCATGCGCCTTTTCGTATTCGGCCAGCTCTGTTTTTGGAAATATGGTGTGTTTGACACAGACACTTGGCTTGCACTGGCCGGGAGACTTTTTTACGCCTCACCGCCCTAGCTTCCCTTCTCCGCTGGGCATCAAGTTTAGCTAGCCTTGTGTTTACTTTGTGGTAACAGTCTGGCGCGAATCCAGCCATACACATCAAGTCTTTCCACGATTCGCCGTGGGGAGGCGCTGTACCATTTAGGTAGTCGTCTATGATATGGCACGTCTCATGCGCGATAACCTCGGCCCTGTCAATTTCTCCCGCATAGGGCCACAGTGGGCGCGACAAGCGAATGAGTCTCTTGCTTTGGTAGGCGATCCCCAGGCAGTCTGTCATACGCATACTGCTAAACTCCGCCCGAACCTTTGGGCCAAGCTCAGGAGCCTCGCACGTTTCGCACACTTCGTAAATCAGAGAATACCAGTCGCTTACTTGTTCAAAAAGCATGGATGTAGGGGGGCAGCAGTTTCAGGCTTGAGGGAGTATGCCCCATAGATCGAAAAAATCAAACGTCTTCTTTTTTCGACCCCCATTTATTACCAAACAGGTTTCCGGCCGATGCCCCAATAGCTGCACCGACCGCGAAGACCATAAACAAGTCCACCTGACCCTGCGCGACGAAAGCCATTTGTTGATAGCCCACAAAGCTAAGAGCTAGGCTAGTTGGGAATGAGGCTTTCCAGCGTTTATGTACGGTGTTCGTTTGCTGTAGAACCAAGAGAAAGGTAAAAGAGAGGCCGATCACAAAGGCTAGTAGGTATCGAAGAAGCATGGCTATGCGTTCACCGCGCATTCCCCGACCATATCCGCAACGGTTTGGGCAGCGTCGTCTTCGTCCGTGCATTCCAAGCAGCAGTCGTGATAGGGGTACTTGTTGAGAAGCCCGTTAGTCAGCGCGTAGGCCATGTTGAAGAAGTAGATAGTGGGTCGGGAGTCATTGGAGATGGAGAAAGTTTGTGGCCCGTAGGTTCCCCGAAAAGTGTAAGCGACTCCAGCGTGACCGTCCAGGGCGTAGTGGTGCTCCTGAAACTTGGGGGCCGTGCTTCCGAGTTGCTGGCGAACTTTTTGCATGATGGGCTGAGACATGACTTTGCTCCAAAGATAGGCTAGTCGGCACTCTTTAGTATGCCCCGCCGTTTCAGGAAATCAAAGGGATTCTTAGAAAAAGATACACCCAGTGACCCCAAAGAGAAAAAAGAGTACGCCCACTATTCGCAAGTAGGGCGCGCACTCAGCAATAGGGGAAAGGGGTATGGAGTTCTTGATGGTTGCCCGATATTCAGGGTCTTGCGAGAGGCGTTTTTGATCGGCGTCTAGTACAGCACAAGCCAGCTTGTCTGTATATTGATCTAGAATATATGATGCGGCCACAAAAAGTGTTGCCCCAACCAACATTAGTATTGTCAACAAGCCACCTGGGGACAGATAACCGATAAGTCCCAGCAAGAAAACCCACCCACCGAGCCACGTACAGTTCTCGTAGTCTTCGAGAGAAGGGGATGTAATTAGACGGTACACCACCCGGTTTTCAAAGTCTTCTTCTGCGCCGGAAGCGGCCAAATCCGTTGCCTTCAACTCCTGTCGGTAAGTCGCCAGTATTTGAATTAGCCCGGTGATGAAGTAGACCCCAAAGAGCACTCCACCAGTATACATAAACCACACACTAGTAGCCATTTGTCCCTCCAGAAAATAAGCTACTCGTTGCCGAGCATCATGTCGTCAAAGCGATTCTGCACGTTCTGGTGTTGCTTGGCACCAGCATCCCACTGTGTGTTGCGTTCTCGTTGGAGCCGACGGGCCTCCCGCCGGTCAAACTTTTCAGCCGCACAACATCGGCCTGCCACAAGAGTGTCTGTGTACTCGGCTTTGCAGATACTACAGTTGAAAACTTTAGGTGCCATCAGTTCCTCCGGTTGGCGAGAAAAGAATCAAACTAGGAATCGTCGTCAATGACAAGGTGTGCCCAATACTCAAAAATCGGGCCATAGAACTCGGGTTTGTGATCTAGCAAGTATCTATCCAGGGCATCGAAGTCTTTTGCTTGGGCTAATTTACAAAAGATCGCAAATTCTTCGTCGGTGAACTCAATTTCTATTGGGTCTTCCCCTGGTATGTTTAGCCGAACTGTCTTCACGCAGATCTACCCCAGCAGTACGATGATGGCCGCAAAGGCCAAGTAAGGTCCCCAAGTCCCCATAATGGTTCGACTGTGGTAAGCCGCCGGGTGAGAACTAAACGCAAGGGATTTCAGGCGATCAGCGAATGACATTTCGATTCTCCTGTGTTGCGTGGGTCAAAGGTCACACTATAGTATGCCCGGTAAATCCTGAAAATCAAGAACAAAAGCAGAAAGCCCCAGACGGGGCTGGGGCTTCCTGGGGGCGGGGCGTTGCGAGTGTTTTACTCGGAGGCTTCGGTGTCGGTCGCGGTGTCGGTCGCGGTGTCGGTCGCGGTGTCGGTCGTGGTTTTGGTCGCCTTGGCCTTGCGTCCGGGGTGGAGTCCCACCAGCGAGTCGCGGCCTTGCTCGGCTCCGCGCTTCAACCAAAACTCGATGGTGTTGCGCTTGACGCCCAGCACCTTAGCGATTTCGGTCTGGCCCACGTCTTCGTTGTTCCGCAAGTCGAAGACCATCAAGCGCAAGGCGTCCTGATCCGCTTGGGGAAGGGTGGAGATACGGGTATCCTTGGGGACCGCCATCTTGGAGAGTTCTTCCCGGCGCTCGTCGCTGAGTCGCTGGCCCATCCCCCGAGGCTTCCGTCCCCGGCGACTGGTCGGCAGACCGTCGATGCCCGCATTCCGAACGTCCTTGCACCAGTTGAAAACGGTGCTTTCGCTGACGCCGAAGTGCTTGGCGACGGCTTGCAGGGTCATCGGTTCGCCGTCCACGTTGTCCGTGTAGATGCCTTGCCGACCGCCCCAAACTTCCAGGCGCAATGCCAGCACGCTATCCAAGGTGCCGTTCGGTTCGACGCGCTCCTTGATATGGTTGACGCGATCCCCGGCGGTGGACTTGGGAATGCCGAGGGCGATCCCAATTTCCGACAAGCTCTTGTCTTGCTTGTAGAGGTAGTAGGCTTTCAACGAGAGGGCCAAGTGATCGGCGGGCGATGTTTGGGTCTTACTCATAACACGATTCCTTTTCTCTAGGGTTCCAGGTAGGCCAAAGTTGGCTGGTGACTTGCGACGTTTTCAGTATGCGCTAGCTTTTCAGTTTATCAATGGGATTTTCGCTTTTTTCTTTTGGTGGGCGTAACTCTATGTTGGGGCTGTAGAAAGGAAGAAGCCCCGAGAGTCGGGGCTTCCTTTTATATACTACTCGTCCTCGTAATAGTCATCCCTCCGTCGTTTGGAGAATTGCGCTTTGCGCTTTTCACCGTCCTTAGAGGAAAACCGTTCCTTTTGAGGAAAGTCATCTTCTGTGTCTACCCCAGCACGTCGGTTCCGCTTCGCGGCGGTACGTTGTGCCCTCTTGTGTTTGTCCCGGTGGGACCACTTCTTACCAGACATGATTCCTTCTCGTCTGTTGTTCACTTTGTGCGAGGCGTGCCCACTTTAGGCACTCAATGCTCGCTGTACCAGTATGCCCTATTGTACGGAAAAATCAAACGGATTCTGCGGAAAGCTGTTTTCCCTGTACGGAAACCGCTTTCGCGCACAATAAGCCAACACCTAGATATGCCTTTTTTGTACGGAAAAATCAAACGGAAAGTTATGTGGCCTTATAAAAGAAAAAGCCCCTTGCGGGACTGTTTCCTTGAGAAAAAGGGCATACTACGTGGAGGTTTTGGTCAGGCGCTGAAGCGCCATGAAACTGCCATGCACAAGACTAAGGTTGCGGCAGTTTGCCGTTTCGCCTTCGGGAACCGCTCGTTCTGGAATATGAGTGACCGTGATATACGGTTCGCTCGCTTCGTTGAAATGGAGGCCGCTGTACCTTCCGGTGTATTGATGCCGGGGAATACCAAGTCGTAAAGCGGGTTCTGCGAGAGCATTTTGTTCCTCGCTCGGCTCCTTTGCGGGTAGGTATTCTACAAAAATACGATCTCCCTCTTGGATACCGTCTAGGGCCGCATACACTTGCAGTGTGGTCATAGATAGTGTCGCTTCTGTCATGTTTACTCCTGTTATTTTACCTACTAAAACACGTTTTTCGACATCTGTACAATTGACATTTGACCAGGCCGCCTACCAGATGTCAGAGGAGAAAGCCACGTTTATGGTCAATACTACTAATGCTAAAAATAGAAAAATTGGGGGATTATTTGATTTTTTCCCGATACTGTTGGAGGGCCGCTTTGAGCTGATTTGCCCTTTGGCGAGAGACGCCCAAAGCCTGAGCGATCTCGTACTGTTTCTTGCTTCCCAGCAAAGCTAGAAAGACCTCTCGATGGCGCTTGTCTTTGATTCGGTCGAGAATCTGGTTGATTTCTTCCTCGTTTTCGATGCGCTCTAGTTCATTATCTTCCGAAGGAGCATCGTACCACTGTTCCCCGTCTTTTGTAAAAATGGAAACAGTTTTCACGTCTTTGGTTTTCCCAGCCCGTTTCTTGGCATTTTTGCTGCGGATCAAATTGAGACAAACGGTTCTTACCCAATTGAAAAACCATGTGGAAAATGCACAATCAGGATTGGAAAACGTCTTTAGTCGCTGGGAAACTTCCAGCAGGATGTCCTGGCACGCATCCTCTACGGCCATGTGCCCATCGCGTTGAATGGCGGGGTAATCTTTTGCAATCTTTAGCTTCGCTCGGCCCTCCAAGTACAGCCAATCTTCATCCGAAAATGTCTCGCCGCGAGCCGCCTTTTCCTTCATCTCGGCGTAACGATTCACCCCTCCACTTTTTATTAGCATATCCCATCCTCCCCCTGAAATTAGTGGCTTCTGCCGACATCTCCACACTTACTATGCTCAGAATGGAGAACTAAATCAAGCGAGAAAAAAGAAAAAATTCCAACTAAAAAAGAGGGCCCGAAGGCCCTCTTCTTAAACAGTTTACTGGGTGTCACTTACCTAAAAATACCACACCATCGGTTGTCGCCGGGACACCCGTATCCCACATAAGGATTCCAGGTCCCGCTCAAACTACCTACGGATTTATGAGGACCGAGAATACCGCACCAGCGGTTGTCTCCGGGGCACCCATATCCTAGATAGGGATTCCAGTCAGCATTTAGGTTCCCAACTACTCCGGGCTGTTGTACGGCTGCGCAGCGGGGGCATCCTTGACCAGAGCCACATGGGCACGGAGGAGGGCCAGCGGGAGTCGCATAAAACCCCCAGCCTATTCCCATATTGCCGACAACCTGACCCATTACTGGTCCGCCCCCACCCATGCCGCCACCCATGCCGCCACCCATCGGAGCCGCCATAGGAGCGCCCATTCCACCACCCATGCCGCCCATTGGTGCGCCCATGCCACCGCCCATTGGTGCGCCCATGCCACCGCCCATTGGGGCAGCCATTGGTGCTGGTCCTGGCATAGGTCCTGGAGGCCCGGGCATTGGCCCTGGCATCGGACCAGGCATTGGGCCCGGAGGACCCGGCGCAGGCATTGGCCCTGGAGGTCCGGGCATTGGTCCCGGAGGACCCGGCATTGGTCCCGGAGGTGCCGGAGGTGCAGGGGGGCCTGGAGGCGCAGGTGGCCCAGGAGGACCCGGTACGGGACCTACCTGTGGAACTTGGGGAACAGGAATTTGGGGCACCACTGGTTGAATCATTGGGGGCTGTGCAGGCGCTTGTGCTTGTGCCTGTGCCTGTTGCATTGGCGGCTGCTGCATTGGAGGCTGCTGCTGCGCTTGCTGCTGCGGCTGTTGCGGAGGCGGCACTGGGCCTTGAGTATGGAAAAAGTCAATCACTATAACTGTGGGGTAATAAATTGGGTACAAATATGGGTATGTGTACCAGATAGGTGTTGCCTCGTAGGTTATAAGTCCAGGGCCCTGTACTACCTCAATTGCGGCGTCTAAAACGGGACACCCCCAATCAGGCAGCAGGAGACGCACATCATAAGCACTTAATCTCTTAGGAGAATTTACAGACATCCCAAACTCCCCAGGCAGGTTTTGAATCTGTTGACAGCTTGGGTCCCACTGAACATTGTATATCCGGAATTCGTAGCTATACATAAACACCTCTCGATTAACTGTTTCGGTTTTATCTAGTATAGCATAGAAGGGGCGCCCCCTCAATCTTTGGTTTTCTATTTGATTTTTCCCAAGATTAGCGCATACTCTGGAGCATACCCCTCCCACTTAGGAGTATTTCCAATGATGCGTTGCCCCAACAACCCAAACCACAAAGAGTTCTTCACCGTCGCCCATGTGGTCGAGACATGGAAGGTAGACGAGGAGGGAAACTATCTGGAGACCATTTCCACAGACGAAACCACGCATAGGCCCGACCCAGATAACACCTGGACCTGTGTGGCCTGTAACACAGAAGCCACCAAGGCGAGTGCTTGATTTCTCTTGACTTTCGGTGTTTAGCCCTCTACGCTATCCTCTTCTACAGAACTTTATGAAAAGGAGATACGGATGGCAAACTATCTTGGAGACATGACCGTTAAATGGAATCATGCAAAAAAGGATTTTACGGTCGCATACCCCGAAAATGAAGCGGATGGACAATTAGTGGTAGATCACGTTTTGTCGTCGGCTTTTCTGGAACAACTAACAGAGCGGGGATTTGACCTAAGCACTCTCCAGTTTACTGTGCGGCTACAAGCCACCAAGAGAGGCCGTCCAGGCCCACAGCCAAAGCTAACCGCAGTGCGCCCAGCGGCGCACCCAGGCACACGTGCCCCAGTTCCTCGCATTACCCGTGAGGGCATCATCATCCCTGTAGAACGTATCCCCGGGCAAGTTCAAGGACGCATCCCTGGTATCAAAGGGTAGTCTAAAATTTTACTTGATTTTCTGGTTTTGCGGGGCATACTGAAAGAACTATGTTGGCTACCCCTGGAGAATTTTCATGGAAACTATTTTTGAACAGCAGGGTAATTGGGCGCGTTCGACGTATAAGCTAGAAGTCAGCGATTGTGCCGACCAAAAACGCTTTCTGTTCCGTGCATCATGGAAACACCCCCTTACGCGACCCGATAAATCTGGGTTTACGGTCGAGTATAGCAAAATCCACACAATTACCGGCGAACTAGCACTGCTGGCCTGTGGTAAAACACAGCAAGCCAGTATTGCGTGTCCTCATTGGGCAGCAACTCATATCATCGCGTACGTCCTCCCGAAAGCACTCTTCATTTCCCAAGAAAAGCTAAAGGCCGAGAAACTCAAGTCAGCGAGTATGCAGATCGCCCTAGCCCAAAAGGCCACGGAGAATGAACGGGTCCACACTGAGGTTGAGACGCTGCGTAGTCAAGCTGCCGCAATCTTTAAGGTTGACCGGGAGAAGATTACGGACGACAAAGAAGGCCGGAAGAATCTTCTTCAATGCCTAAACACGAACCCCCATATCTTGTGTGCCTTTTTTGAAGGAACCAACAAGGTGCGCATCATTCCAGCCAATCAGCAAGAGGCCGAGAAGTGGATCGCAGAAAATCTTGCTGGGTTTGTGTGGTGGGCGGAATTCACAATAACTTAAAATGCAATTGCGCTTGATTTCATAAAAAGAGGTGCACACACTACGCGCACGCCTCTTTTGTTTTGGAGACTCGCGAAAAATGATAGATATCAGAATTGTTTACCAGGATGACTGGATTCAGATTTTCGTCAACGGGGATGTGGTGATAGAGAAACGCGCCCCTACTGCTGAAGATTTGGCTCTGGCCCTAGAGTCTGAAGGACTAGCTAGTGTTGAGGTGGATTGGGGTGCAGATGCGGGCATTTCTACTGATCCGAGCATAGATGATCTTGAAGGCTAGTCAAAACATCTTGATTTTTTCCGTTGCCTGGGCATACTCTCTAAAACTGAATCTCTTGAATGGAGGCACCTAATGGAAATAACAAAATCTACCCACAAGGCCGAAGTCGTCCCTATCGAACTGCACCCACACACGAATGCAGACTCATTGAGCATCATTCCCATTTTTGGGGGCGGGCATACCGTGGTTGGCCGTACTTCCGATTGGGAAGGCGTTGAACGTGGGGTCTATATTGTTCCCGACACGTTGATCCCAAACAATGAACATTTTTCTTGGGTGTTCGAGCGTGAAGGCACTACCTACCGCTTGACTGATGACGGGTACGCACAGAAAGACCCCGAGGGGGAGTATCGGCGCGTCACTGTTATGCGTTTGCGTGGAGTCTACTCGGAAGGACTCTTGATTCCCTTAGAGGGCAATCTTGTGGGCCTAGAAGTTGGCACCGACGCCAGTTCTTTGCTCGGCATTGCACGATATGAGCCGCTGCCCACTTCTGGTACTGGCGGCGATAACGAAAAAGCGCCTCCGGGCGGGTTCGTGCCCCACTACGATGTGGATAGCATCAAACGATACATTGACCTTTTTGTGCCAGGAGAACTGGTGCATGTGAGCGAAAAGCTCCACGGCTGCAACGCCCGATTCTGTTTCCGTGATGATCGTTTCTATTGTGGAAGTCACAACAACTGGAAGGCAGAAAGTTCCAGTAATTTGTGGTGGCGCGCCCTGAACTCCCACCCCGAGGTACAAGAGTTTCTTCGGGCCAATCCCGAGGTCACTATTTTTGGGGAGGTCTACGGGCAAGTCCAAAAGGGATACGCCTATGGGGTGCCTCAAGGAGAAGTACGGATCGGGGTCTTTGACCTTTTCCAACGCGGCGAATGGATTTCGGCCCGAGAAGCCCGTGAACTAGGCCCAGACCTTCCTTGGGTTCCTACTGTTGGGGACGCTGTTCCTTTCGACTTTGAGGCTTTGAAGGAAATGGCCGAGGGCAACAGCCTAGTCGATGGGGCCACTAACATTCGAGAGGGAGTAGTGGTTCGCCCAATGGAGGAACGTAACTCGCTGGAGATTGGACGAGTTTGCTTGAAGCTCGTTGGTAACGGGTACTTTGAAGGGAAGCATTCCAAGAAGAAAAAGAGGAAAGGCTAATAATGAGAAGGGCTCCTACAATTGGAAATTGGCGGCGGCGTGGAAAGTACAGTGTCATTGACTCTACGGGTAAGTGTGTCACACGCCTGCGTAGCAACCAGCAGTACCGAACCCGGGAAGAAGACGAAGCTAACGCGATTGTGATTAGCTACGCTGCCGAAATGCGTGAACTGCTCATCAACATCAAAAACAACCAAATAAGCGATATCGACTACCATACCACCGATCTGTTAGATCGAATGGACGCAGAGCTAAAAAAGAAGTAGGCCCAAGAAAATCTTTGATATTTCTGGCAGGACGGGGCATACTAGGGCGGATAAGAAAACTTGACCCCTAGTTGGGATCGTGCCATGAAGACCATGAAGGACACCAAAATCAAAGATAAGGGCTATAAGGCGCTCACTTTGGATTCAAAGATACCCGAGCTTCGCATGAGCCGACCAGGTATGCGTCCTCTGGTTAGCCAACGGCACACGAATAAGAAGAAGCAGGCCGATAAGATGGCTTGCCGTGGAAAGAAGTGGGACTAGCCCTATCTGAATTGGAGGCCAGCAATGTTTCCGCAAACTCCCCGTCCTGATTTCCAGATGGAATCGGAAGAAGGCCCCTTCTGGGGTGAAGTGGTAGCGGTTTCTCTGGAAGACCCAACTACAAAAAATGATGTTTTCTACATATACCCAAGCGGGCCTGCGAGTGAAATAAAAGAAGAATAGCCTTGCGTGACCGCAGCCTCTTACCTATTATTCTCGGCGTGACCATCTTCATTGGTGGTCACGTTTGTTTGTTTTAGAGAGTATTTGTATAGAGGAGACCATAATGGAAAATACCTACGAAGGTCCACCTGTAGTAACCAGCCTTGGACGCAAGGTGCCGGAGTTCTTCAAGCCTGCTATGTCTGGGGCGCTTCTTGCCTTGGTGATTGCCGCAGTCGCTATGGTTTTCGCGATCTGGACACTCCCCCAAGCCGGTGGTGCATTGCTATCGCTAGTAGCACTTGGGGTGTCAATGTTCATGTGTAGAAATGTTGAAACCATAACTGTATATGTGGATGAAGAAAAACCCGTCCCAGGGAATCCTATTGCGCTTTCGGCGTGCAGGCACTCCTTGCTAGTCATTGGGGGCACAGGAACTGCTTGGGCAATTTCTGGAACCGCCCTCGGGGTCTTCTTCCTAACACAGCTTCCCTTACTGGTCGCCGGTTTAACTATTGTGCATAGGTGGGCGCAATGGACTTCCCGAGAAAAGCGAAAAGTCGCTTAAGGAGTATTTGATGACCATTCTTTTATTTGTAGTATTTGTGCTATATACATTGATCGGAATATCTTTGTTTGTTGGTTTGACCGAAAAAACCGCAGAAGAAGAAGCTACCCGCAATTGGTGGCAGCGCATCCCCGTCTGCTTTTTGATGGCGCTCATGTGGCCCGTCGGGATCATAACTTGGGTGTTTTCAAAAAAGCGCACCTAAACATAAATCACTAATAATAAAAACAAAAAGCTTTTTTCTAAAAAACACCAAGGAATACCGAAAAACCCAAAAAAGTATTCCCTAACAGCTATTGCTATTTTCCTTTTGATTTTTGGAAGTGACGGGGCACACTAGAGCATGGCGCCTTTGCCACATTTCAAATACTCTAGGAGGGTATCATGCAGGTCAACGATTTCTATTTGCACGTTCAACGTACTGAGCGCCCATCGGACGCCGACCCCAAGGTCAAGGTTCCGGCGACGGTAGTGAGCATCTACTCGCTCACGGATTACCGTAACACCAAGAACATCACGGAACTGGTCGAGACCACGACCCCCAAGGCCACCGGCATGGCGCGGCTGAGTCCTCGGGACCAGATGAACAAGCGTCGAGGGCTTTTGATCGCCGGTGGACGTGCGGCCAAGGAACTTGGGTTGAAGTTCACTTTCGCTCGGTACAACGTTTTCGACGCCGACGGCGCCACCACCGCAGTCGTTGGTGAGTATTCTTTGGACCCGATCAATGAGTCCACCGCCAAGGCCCAGCCTTTCCCGATGGCGGAAGGCAAGAATGCGGGCTACATGCTCAAGAAGTAAGCCTTCCCCACTTAGGCCAAAGAAAAGGCTGGCTTCGGCTGGCCTTTTTCTTTTGAAAAACCACTTGCTGTAGGGCATACTAGGTGCTGCTACTGCCTTTTTGCGAGAAAAGAATGCCTCTAAGAACCGTCACTATAAGCGGTGTGGATACCAGCGTGGCTCCGGTTGATTTGCTGGAGTTGACGTGGGAGTTTCCCTTTGTGGAGTGGGGCGTTCTTCTGTCTAAGAAAAACTCCTACACGAACACTGCGCGCCCACGATACCCCAATCGAGAATGGATAGAGCGCCTTCTAATAGTCGCCTCCGAGTACGAGCTAGAAGAAAGAAGGGCATTCCCCTTCTCTGGGCATCTCTGTGGACGTTGGGCACGAGACGTTATTGCGGGCAAGCTCACATTCCCCTACGAATGTCCCGGATGGGCAGGTAAATTTCAGCGTATTCAAATAAACGCAAATGGGATGTACAAGAGGCCTTTGCACCATTTCATAAACGCCTTACGTTCGACCGATCTGCAATACATTCTTCAAATCGAGGAATCCACAAAATGGGTATGGTGGGATACTCTTGACATGAAGGTGTCCACAGCCCCATTTTTTGATGCCTCGGGTGGTAGGGGAGAGTCTCCCGAGGAGTGGCCTAAAGCGACTTTGGGCCGATATACGGGATACGCAGGAGGGCTTGGACCAGATAATCTGGAAAAAGAACTAGATCGAATCTCTGAGGTTGCACATAATTCTCCCTTCTGGGTAGATATGGAATCCAATATCCGTGCCGAAGATGACACATTAGATATAGGAAAGGTACGAGCATGTTTAGAAATCGCCAAAGACTACCTGGACGCTTTATCCCAGAACGATGGCGCCTCTTTGACATTATTGGACCAATAGTTCCTGTATTACTTGTTCTAGGAGGTATACGGCTCGGCATTATGTTCTGCCCGTCCGTTATGGCTTTGCTTCCCTTTATTGTGGTGTGCTGGCTCCTTAGCATTCTCGCAGAGCCCCGTGCGATTGGGTCAATGTTCTGGCATTTCATATGGATCGGGAGCTCCCTCGGGATCATTGCATTGGTGTCCTTGTTAGCGGGTGGAGCTTTACTGGAATTTCTTTGATTCTAACAAGCGTTGGGGCATACTATCCTACCAGGCTTAATCTGGAGAAGTGCCATGATAGTGACATTAGTAACTAAATGGGGCGACAAGTCTTTGGTGTCTATTGCGGCAGATTACAACGCAGAGACCCATAGAGTTGAACCCTTACACTACGCCCAAGTCAATCCCAAGGGTGGCCTCGTTAGTTCCTATATCGAGTTCCCTTCGGGTGCGCGTACTCCGGTGTGTTCTAAGTGCCATCAGTACGCCGTAATTGAAATTGGCGAGACGTCGTGCTGCCCCGCACATTGCTAAACCCGTGCCCCATATTCCCCGAAATTCAACAAAGATACATGTTTTAAGAAAGGACTAGACCATGAACCTGGACTCGGCCATTGAGACAGTTACTAATATGTTGCGAGACCTCTCAGAGGGGAAGGACTCTGATGAAGAATTGCGCGAGCAAGCCACAGAGTTGGTCGTGAGGTTCTCCTCAATAGTGCTGGCCTCCACTGCTCTAGTTAGCTCGATGGCTGAGAACACCACACACTTTGCGGCTGTCGCCAAACTGGTTCATAATCAGTACGTAGCATTGAAGAAAGAAGGCTTTTCACAAGCTGAGGCCTTGAGGTTATGTGAGGGCATCGTTAGTGGACTCACCGTTCCCAGTAAGTAGTGTGTAATTTTTAGAAAAGCATCACAGCACATTTCTTTTGAGGGATGTGCGGTTTTTGTGTTGACATTCTAGGCGGCTCTGTTAGAGTGGGGGCTCACCCCTGTAACGGAGACCCCCTAATGATTCGACGTGTTAATTTGTTCGCTGGAGCTTCCAGCGGAAAGTCTACCTGTGCGTCCAAATTGTTTGCGGACCTGAAAGTAAAACACGCAAATGTAGAATTGGTGCAAGAGTACATCAAGACTTGGGCGTACGAACAAAAATTCCCAACTGGCTTTGACCAAGTATACATATTTGGAAAACAACTTCGAAAAGAAGAGGTAGTTCTAAAAAATGGCGTAGACACCATTATTACAGACTCCCCTATTTTTCTAGGCACTTGTTACGCGGAGATTTACGAGGCTCCTGCGTATAAGGCCTTGAGGGAAATCGTGAAAGTCTTCGATGCCGCCTACGAACCCCTCAATATCTTCCTAGATCGTCCCGTTGTCTACCAAGAGAATGGTCGCTATCAAACCCATGAGGAGGCAAAAGAAGTGGATTTACGCATTCTAGATATACTGGAAAAAGCCGACATCTCTTTCGTGCGATTTTCTGTAGAAGACTACGAGAAGATTCGCGCTCATGTATTTGCGGCGCTAGAGATAAATTAGTTTTGCTTTGATTTTAGGCAGGGAGGGGGCATACTTCCCTACTACGCTTCCCGTATGATAGGAGATCAGTATGGCCACTAAGGAATATGACGACCGAACCCACGACGCTGTCCCCCAATTTGTGTTGATTACGTGGTTCGTCCTTACCGTTGTTTTAGTGATGGTGGTCGGCTCCAAAATAGTCATCACATTGGAGAACAACTACTCCTTTGAGAAGGTGGAGGAGACTCCGTACTTCGAGTACGACGACACTCTCTACTTGATAGAAGAAGCCCCGCCAGGAACAGGCATCAACGCCCAAGGAGAGCTAGTGGTGGAGACACTATACGTGGCACCAGAGGAAACGGACACCCCAGAGCCAGAAGTTCCGTCCGAATAGAATTTCTTTGCTTTCTCCTTTCTTTTGACGCATACTGCTGCTGAGCTTGAGCAAGGTGCCCAAGCCAGTTTATGTTGTCTTTTTAGAAAGGACTATTGATTTGAGTATTTGGTACATTTCGGACACGCATTTTTCCCATAAGATGCGTTGTGCAGGCTGAGGAATTCGTGTATACTAAGAGCATGAAAAACCAATACATATGCTTTAATGTAAAGTGTAGAAAAGTAGTTCACCGATACCCGAGCCGCGTAAGTAACCCCCAAAGGGTCTTCTGCTCATCGGTTTGTTACGGGGAATACTTGAAAGTTGAACAAAGAGGAGAAGCTAATCCCAACTACCAGGGAGGCCTTACTCTGCGGGTAACTTGTGAGTGCGGGCGCAAGAAAGACACCCGAGCAGAAAAATGTGCTATCTGCTCAAAGAAGAGCCGCCCTAGAGAGGGCGCACGAGTTAGTGTTGAAGAGCTACGACATACTATACCGCATTGTTCATCATTTCTAGAGACTGCCCAGAAATTAAACATTTCTAGGAAGTATGTGCGCGAGCAAGTCGCCGCCCTTAATATCGACATCTCACACTTCAAACCAACAAGCTCGCGCCCACGAAGTATTGAAGAAGTTCTTGTCAAAGGCGACAAGCGAGACAATGCTATGGTGCGGCGAGTATTGTTACAAAACGAACTGTTACCATATGTGTGCCATGTCTGTGGTCTAGAAGCTGTTTGGGCCGGTAAGGGCCTCGTACTACAACTAGACCACATTAATGGCGATGGGTGTGATAATCGGTTAGAGAATCTGCGTTTTCTCTGCCCAAATTGTCACACGCAAACAGAAACTTTTACTGGAAAAAACGCAAAGAAACACAAAGAAAGGAAAAGGAAAGATTGATGAATAGAATTTGGTATATTTCAGATACCCACTTTAGCCATAAGAATATTTTGAAATACTGTAGCCGCCCCTTTAGCAGTTACTATGAGATGGATGAAGCCCTCATTGCTAACTGGAACGAAGAAGTTTCTCCCCAAGATGTAGTATGGCATCTCGGGGATTTTGCTTTTGGGAAGGATAGTACTTTTGGGCGCATGAAAACGATCTTTGATCGTCTAAACGGCCACAAGCACTTGATAATGGGAAACCATGACCGCCGTAATCTAATGGATCGGTTGGGGTGGGAGTCCATTCAGGATGTAAAAATGGTGCGAGACGGCCAGCAAGACTTCTGGCTTAGTCACTATAAGCATTCAGTATGGCCTAAATCACATCGAGGATGTCTGCATCTGTTTGGGCACTCACACGGAACCTCTCCCAACACCAGCAAGTCAATGGATGTTGGAGTCGATCCTTGCGGGTATCGCCCTGTGAACCTGGAATACATTTTGGAAACAATGGGGGACTCTGAGCCTCATGAATCGAAAGATCATCACAAATAGAAAGGAAAGTGCTTTCGTTTTCGAGAGTTTCCGGCCACACTCTAGTGTGGCTTTTTTATTGCAAAGAAACTAATATAGGAAATACGGTTATGGGTAAATATACAAATGACAAAGTTTTTGCGAAGCGTAAGGCGCGTTTGGCCCGATTAAACGCGGGAACTTCTCGTCGTTTAGGGAGCGCTTCGCGGAAAGCCCTGCGGTGGGTATGGGAGAATTTTGCACTTATACTTATTTTAGGAATTGTGGGGTCCGGGGTAGCCTTTGTGTTTGTCGCCGCACTGGCCCCTAAAGTTGTCTTTGATCAATATGAAATTCTAGATACTCGCCACGTTACCACCCTCCCCTTTGGGGCAAATGCCAAGCCGTGGGACAACTTCATCTACACTATGCAGTGCACGCCTTCTTGGGTTGATAGTGAACTTTTTGGACATGAGATTACTAAGAGAGAGTATCTTAGTACCAATACTGGACTACTCTGGTACACCTACCCCGAAACTGAACTATTAGCGGATAGCCTACAAGATACTTTTGACGATATGCGAAGTCAGTATTGGAGTCGTTGGCGGGCTTTGCAGGTGCATCAAGTAGAAAAGACCGAAGAAGGCCCCCAAACCCAACCTACAGATTAACTGAAAAAAGTCCTTGAGTTTTTGAGGCTTCGGGGCATACTGCCTAATAAACTCATTTTCGTGGAAAAAAGGGAGAACAAACATGCAGATCATTCACAAGGACACCGACGGGGAAGTTCAACAGTTGTTGGAGGGTGCCGACTATCCCGAGCAAAAGCGCATTCTATTTCGCGCCACCAGTATCCGCCCCAACAGCGAACCCGTCAAGGCTGGATTCGTCATTCCGTATGAGCATTCACGGGATGTGTTACGGGCGCTCTACCAAGGAACGGCCGATCCTTTGTTGGATGGATGCCCCAGTTGGGCAAATAGGCACGTCATTCGTTTTCTCACCCGGCTACAGGAAAGCCCCATCATGGAACACAGCATCTCGTACCAGTTGGACACTATTCGTGAACAGCAGGACACCATTGTTGAACAGCAGGACATCGTTCTGGAACAACTGAATCAGACGATCACCCCCAAGACACCTTCGGCGTTTGATGCGCTTGAAATCCTCACCAATTCCTTCAAGCGCGGTGTGGGGGCGACCTTTGGCTTTGGGGGCCGAGTCTTGAAGACTGCCTTCCTAGTCTTGCTTGCGCTGACCTTCATGGGCGGCGTGACCGGCGGGACTATGTATGTCACTCACCCCGAGTTTTTCGCCTTCACGGCCACCGTGGTAGACTACGACCCCCAGGCGCTTTCCGATGGTGTCAATACTCGGCAGGGCGAGTATACGGTCGAGTGCGAACCTACTTTTCTTGGGGGCTTTTTGGGATATGAGGCCGAAGAAGTCTCGTTCATCGACGCCGGGAATAGCTGGTATCGTGCCCCAGGAATCACCGAAGTAGGCGACCTTGAAGGAACAATTCTGGATGCCGCTCAGGAGAGCTACTTTGCCCGAGAGGCTGTGGTGGAGAGGCTGAATGCAGCGTCCACACCTACGGAGACAGTGCCCGTGGAAAACGCCACGCCGCCGGTTGATAGCCCTGTTGAGGACTCCACCGAGGAACCGGTTGGCGAAAGCCCAACCGAGACCGAGACTCCCGAAACTGAAACGGGCGAATAGGCACCATTAGTAGGGAGGCGTCGATGTTGACCAAACTCGCCATCGAGAGAAAGGCCGCTTTTTCCGAACTGCTACGAGCTATGGAAGAGGAGTGCGAGGAATATTTTAGGGAGCTTGTTAGCATTTCGGGGCCTGAGGTCGCAGTTAGGTTTCAGATTTCGAGGAAAATCGCTACTTGGGCGGATGCTCAAGTCTATTGGCAAGTAAAGACGCCAATCTACTGGCCCCTAGAGGATCGTGTCTGTCGCGCAGTATCTTGGCGTCTAAAAGACGAGCTTTTACGGGTCTGGAAAGTCCGCGATGAAGACCTAGATGACGAGATAGATGACACGGAGGAATAAGTGCCCACTCCCAATCAGGCCAAAGCCTTTCGCACCAAAAATGAAGCCCTAGCATTCATAGCGGGCGTGAAGGCTGGAATGGATGTTTGCGTGCCCCCTCCTCTGGAAGTGCTGGAACTCAGGAAAAGGGAAGAACACAAAAAGCCCTGGGTAGTTCTCTTAAACAACACAAATCTGTTTGAGGATTATGAGTGGGAGGAGACCGGCACCGATACGGATTGGACTGTTGAGCTAAAGGGCCTGGATACCGTGATTGTGGTGCCTGTTGCGCCTAAAGAAACGCTTGATATTCGCATGGCGGTAGCGCATACTGAATTGATGAGAGAGTTTGAGAAAATGCTTCTAAGGACCGCCTAGTGCTCACAACGCTTGACTTCATTTCACAAAAAGACGAAGAATACCCTAGGGGCCTTATCAGCCAAATCCAGACCGGCATAGTGGCTCAGCAAGCCGAACAGGGAATTGACGACCACTACCGTGGTGTGAACGCTGACCTCTTTCGTATGTGGGAGCCACTCGACATAGATTTTCTTTATGGCGTCCATCTACCTATACGTTGGACACTAATGGGGGTAGAGGCATGGGGATCAATCGACTCCTAGAACAAATACAAGCCGTCTATCTGGAAGCCTTCGGGCAAACCCCGCTTCCTGAACGGATCAAGGACATCTCCCGAGAAGCCCTGGAGCTATCACGCTACACCAGCGTGAAAAATCTTAGGGAAGAAGCTGGAGACTTGTTGACCTCTCTCCTGATGTTGCTCAATGAATCGGGGTGGGACGTAGAGACTCTAGTTGGCGAAAACCTCGCTAAGATTCAATCTCGCAAAGAGCAGTACGCGGCTTTGGGGCGCAAAAAGAAAGTTGCCTTATTTGGAGGAGCCTTCAATCCCGTTACTACTGGGCATTTGAAAGTTGCCCAATTTGTGTTGGACCACTCCCAGAGCTTTGATGAGGTTTGGTTCATGCCTTGCTACAAGCACATGTACGGGAAGGCTATGGCGACTCCCCAACAACGAGTAGACATGCTCCGTGCGGCCATCGAGGCATCAGGAGACGGGCGGCTAAAGGTGTTCGATTATGAGATTGAACACGAACTGGCCGGTGAAACATTCCACATGGTCAAGCGCCTTCTACAAGAGGACTTTGCGAAGCAGCAAATTAGTTTTAGCATCATTATTGGAATGGATAACGCCAACACCTTTAGCCAATGGGTGAATAGTGAAGAATTAGAGCGGCTAATGAGTTTTGTGGTGGTCCCCCGTGCTGGTGATGACGCGGACCAAACAGTAAGCTGGTACAGGAAGCCCCCACATATTGACCTGACTTCTTGCGGGCACACTCCGTCGGAAGTTATTTCGTCTACTATGGTCAGGGAGGCCATTCAGCAAAACGATCAGGGCTTTTTACAAGAAGGGGTCTGCCCCGAAGTCCTATACTATATTGAGAAACACGCACTTTACCAGAAGGACCCAATAGATGGGATGGGCGGCTAGTTATATTGAGAGCCTACAAGACGGAGAAACCGTAGAGTTTCGTCCGAGCGGGCACTCCATGACAGGGCGAGTAAACCACAAAGACCTTGTGATAGTTGCCCCTTTGAAGGAGTGTGGAGAAGTTGAGAAGGGAGACATAGTTCTCTGCAAGGTCCGAGGTTCCGAGTATCTTCATCTGGTAAAGAAAATTGGGGCGGATGGACGCTATCTCATTGTTAACAATAAAGGCCATGAAAACGGGTGGATTGGCCTGCACGCCATTTTTGGTAAGATGGTTGAAAATAAAGGCCAGTAGTATTTGATTTTGTAGGGCCGTAGGGCATACTTGGAGAAGTAAATGACTGGAATTGAGATATACATAGCCTTGGTGGTAGCCAATGTCTTGGGGGTAGTCTTAGGGTTAGCCGTAGGCAGGTACTTGACTGATGAGACCACAAAGGCAATGGTGGGAGGCGGGGCATTAGGACTTTCCATTGGGATAACTGTAATTTTCTTCGCGTTGAGTGTTGTGCCATTTAGTACCGGGGGGATTATAATGGGCGTAGCCACCTCAATACTAATGGGCGTGTTTATCGGTGTGGGAATCATGTTAGAGGTACAGAAAGATGAGCCCGACTCGGACTAAGTATCCCCGAACCTATCATGTGCCTTGGAGTCCTGGCACTACCAGCGATGATAGGCTGCTTTCGCCGGAAGACATTGAGCAGATGTTTTACGGGAAGCGGGTAGTCGTGTCCGCGAAGCTAGATGGCGAAAACACAAGCATCTATACTGACGGAACCTGTCATGCCCGCTCAATGGATAGTAGGGGCCACCCAACGAGAAGCTGGGTTCAACAATTAGCGGCTAGAATTGGACACGATATCCCCGAAGGCTGGCGGGTTTGTGGGGAGAATATGTATGCCAAACACAGCATCTACTATCCTAGTCTCAGTACCTACTTCTATGCCTTTGCGATTTTTGATGCCCAAAACATGTGCGTGTCGTGGGACGACCTGACCAACTATTCGGCATTGCTTGACCTAGAAATGGTCCCCGTCCTATATCGTGGGCTTTATGATGAAGACATAATCAAAGAATGCCTCGCCACCCCGACAGGATGGGGGGAAGATGATGAGGGGTATGTGGTCCGCCGGGAAGACGCCTTTCCCTTTGCGGAGTTTGCCCGCTCTGTCGCAAAATGGGTACGGAAGGGGCACGTCCAAACAGGAGAGTTCTGGATGAATGGGCCGGTTGTGCCGAATCGCTTGCGTAAAGATTCGGTTTGATTTCCCCAAAATGTGGGGCATACTAAGGCACCAACCACAGGGCTTTAGGAGTTATCCTATGAATCCGCATGAACTGGCAAAATACGACCTTCCTCAGTTAGAGTCCCTAGAGGACGTGGCGAATGCGATGGAGCTAAAGGTCTGGGAACTTGCCTTGCTGGCTACCCACAATGACAACGGAACTACGGACCACTACATTAGGTTCGAGATTCCTAAAAAGAGTGGGGGCAAGCGTCGGATTTCCTCTCCTTCGGAAAGTCTGAGGGTGGCTCAGTATTGGATACTTGGTAACATCCTATCTAAAGTAACTCCCAGCGAAATTGCTCACGGGTTCATTCCAGGGCGCTCTATTGCGTCTATGGCGGAACCCCATAAAGGCGCACCCTGTGTGGTCAACGTAGACGTAAAGGACTTCTTTCCCTCGGTCATTTTCCCAAGAGTGAAAGCCCTGTTCGTCTCGCTAGGCTTCGGGGAAGGTGCGGCTTGGGTCATGGGGCTGGTTTGCACCGAACCCCCGCCTAACCGGGAAAACACAGCGGTAGAGATTGAAGAACGCCAGTTGCCCCAAGGGGCCTGCACTTCTCCCGCCCTTACTAATATCTTGTGCCGCA